>Ga0067045_1002374_pt1 | contig 196388 bp, 189 predicted proteins | sample TerdegcTABiofilm_FD_59184 | JGI IMG/M metagenome (GOLD analysis project Ga0067045, IMG submission 59184) | Combined Assembly of (Gp0054472, Gp0054536) Wastewater bioreactor microbial communities from Singapore -Terephthalate degrading...
GTGAGACAGTTCGGTCCCTATCTGTTGTGGGCGCAGGATATTTGAGAGGAGCTGTCCCTAGTACGAGAGGACCGGGATGGACGAACCGATGGTGTTCCAGTTGTCACGCCAGTGGCACCGCTGGGTAGCCAAGTTCGGAAGGGATAACCGCTGAAAGCATCTAAGTGGGAAGCCCACCTCAAGATAAGATATCCCTTTCGGTGGAGACACCGAAACTGAAGACCCCTTGTAGACTACGAGGTTGATAGGTCAGGTGTGCAAGCACAGTAATGTGTTGAGCTTACTGATACTAATCGGTCGTGCGGCTTGACCATAATTTTTACTACTCGCGAGGCTGAGAACATTCGCTATTATGTGATTGATATAAATAAGGTTAAAGGCATAAGGCTAAGGGCGCAAGAAGGCACTCCTTTAGCCTTTAGCCTTCGCCTTTAACCATGATTTTTCGGTGACTATAGCGAAGAGGATCCACCCGTTCCCATCCCGAACACGGAAGTTAAGCTCTTCAGCGCCGATGGTACTGCGTGGGCGACTGCGTGGGAGAGTAGGGCGTCGCCGGAATTAATAAATCGAAAATCCCCCGGTTTTTCAAAGCCGGGGGATTTTTTTTCGGGGCGACAGGCATGTGGAGAGGTATGCACATGGCCATATAAAGAAAACACATCCTTTAAAACTTTTTACAAATTCTCAATAGTGTGATAAAAAAATCCAGCCATTAAAAGTCAGCTGTTTCTCAATTATCTCCCATGCTTATTCTTTTTGTCATTTGAAAGCTGGCTGCAATAAATCACAGGAGTCATTACGAATATGTCCGGCCATTCCAAATGGAGCACGATCAAAAGAAAAAAAGGCATTGCCGATGCAAAGCGCGGTAAGATCTTTACAAAAATCCTCAAGGAGATCACCCAGGCCGCGAGGATGGGGGGAGATCCCGATGGAAACCCGAGACTGAGGCAGGCGATCCTGGCGGCCAAGAGCGAAAACGTGCCGAAAGATAATATCGAAAGGGCGATTAAGAAGGGCACAGGCGAGCTGGGGGGCACTGCGTTTGAAGAAGTTACCTATGAAGGGTATGGACCGGGCGGCGTGGCAGTTCTGGTTGAAGTTATGACTGATAACAAGAAAAGAACAGTTGCTGATCTGAGACATATTTTTTCGAAGTACGGCGGGAATCTTGCCGAGAACGGAAGCGTTGCCTGGCTGTTTAAAAAGAAAGGGAGCATTCTCCTCGACAAAAAGGGGGTCAACGAGGACAGGCTCATGGAAGTGGCGCTTGATACCGGTGCTGAGGATGTGAAGGAGGAAGATAATGAATACGAGGTCATTACTGATCCTGCATCTTTTGAATCCGTCAAACAAGCACTCGAGCAGGCGGGATACAAGCCGATCAATGCGCAGATCAGCATGATACCTCAGAACACGATTCGGCTTACCGAGCCTAAAGCTGAACAGATGCTCAAATTGATGGAGCGGATGGAAGACAACGATGATGTCCAGAATGTATACGCCAATTTTGATATACCGGATGAGGTGATGGAAAGACTGAGTTAGGCAGTGACAGTGAAGAGCGTGGAGTAAGGTGTTGTGGCAGCTTTTTACGAGATTATCACTCCTTATTACTTACAATCGCGATTAATTTGTTTTACCTAATGGTCAACATGCGTATTCTCGGCGTTGATCCTGGAAACAATATAACTGGGTACGGATTGATAGAAAAAAGGATGAGCGGGTGCTTTCATATCGGATCCGGCCAGATAAAGCTTGCCGGAAAGCAGGTCTTTTCGGACCGCTTGAAAACCATATACGGCAGTCTTCATGGCATAATTGAAGATTCAAGGCCCGATGTGCTTGCCCTTGAGGACATTTTTTACGGCAAGAACATTAAGAGCCTGATCCGGCAGGGGCATGTCCGCGGTGTTATTATACTGGCGGCCGCCGTCGTCGGAATGCCGGTATACGAATATACTCCTCTTGAAATCAAAAAGGCCGTCACCGGCTACGGTGCGGCGGAGAAGAGGCAGGTTCAGCAGATGATCAAGGCGATTTTAAATTTACCCGAACTTCCGCCGCCTGATGCTTCGGATGCTCTTGCCGTGGCCGTCTGCCACTCTAATTTTTTGAAAACGGTCCGTCTTTAATGATCGCAACTATCAAAGGGTTCCTTTCTTACAAGTCGGTCAGTGACGTCATTGTGGATGTCAACGGAATAGGCTACCACGTATTTATACCCTTGAGCACATTTTATGAGCTTCCCGAAACAGGCCAGCCTGTTTTTCTGAATATCCATACTCATGTAAAGGAAGACGCCCTTCACCTTTTTGGGTTTCGCACATCGGAGGAAAAGGACATTTTTCAACTTATGATTTCTGTTTCCGGGATCGGACCAAGACTGGCCCTGAATGTGTTGTCCGGGATTTCCGCCAGGGAACTGGCGGATGCGGTTTCTTCCGGAAATTTTACAAAGCTTATGGGTATACCGGGGATCGGGAAAAAGACGGCGGAAAGGCTCGTGTTCGAGCTGAAAGACAAAATTGCCGGTTTATGGCACACTTCAGCAGGCGGCCACGAATCAGATGTGAGTGCATATGACCGGCTTAGAGATGATGCCATGTCGGCCCTGGTGAATCTCGGATATAAGAGTCATGTAGCCTCACAAGTCTTGGATAAGAGCATGAAAGAACAGGCGGAAGGGCTGACATTGGAGGAACTGCTGAAAGAGGCGCTTAAGCAGCTGGGGAAATAGCATTCAGTTTAAGGTGATTTTCTGCCGACATTGAGGCCAAATTGAAAACTATGCGCGACGATTCTCCCGTCAATCCCAAAAAGATGAACGATGAGGAATCGTACGAGATTTCGATCCGTCCGAGAAATCTGCAGGAGTATATCGGGCAGGAAAAGATCAAAGAGAACCTCTCCATTTTCATAGAGGCCGCCAGGCGCAGGAACGAGGCCTTGGATCATGTTCTGCTTTACGGGCCTCCAGGGCTGGGAAAGACTACCCTGGCCTATATTATGGCCAGGGAAATGGGAGTGGATATCCGCGTTACATCGGGGCCGGTAGTCGAGCGCCCCGGTGATCTGGCCGCCATTCTGACCAATCTCCAGGAAAACGGTATCCTCTTTATAGACGAAATCCACAGGCTCTCCCATGTCATTGAGGAAATCCTGTACCCGGCGATGGAGGATTACCATATCGATATTGTGATCGGACAGGGGCCTTCGGCGCGCACGATGAAGCTCAAAATACCAAAATTCACACTGATCGGGGCAACTACAAGAGCGGGTCTGTTAACCTCTCCTCTGCGCGATCGCTTCGGAATGAACTTTCGACTGGAATACTATTCCCCCGGCGAACTCTGCAGTATTATCAAGAGAACGGCTAATATCCTTGCCGTTCAACTGGACCATGAAGGGGCACTGGAAATAGCCAGCCGTTCACGAGGCACGCCGCGGATTGCGAACCGTCTTCTGAAAAGGGTCAGGGATTATGCAGAGGTCAGGGGAGACGGCGCTATAGACAGGCGGATAGCCGTTCGTTCTCTGGAGATGCTGGAGGTCGATCATCGGGGATTTGATCAAATGGATCGTAAAATACTTCTCACGCTGATTGATAAATTTGACGGCGGGCCCGTGGGCATCGAGAGTCTTTCGATGGCCATAGGCGAGGAAAAGAGCACGGTCGAGGATGTTTACGAGCCTTACCTCGTCCAGGAGGGTTATCTTCACAGGACGGCCCGGGGCAGAATGGCAACTCGCCTGGCCTACGAGCACTTCGGCAGGAAACCGCCGGGGGCGGGTAAAGAATTATTTTGAAGAAAAGAAGTTGAGGAGTCGGTACCCTGAGTGATTTCTCTTTTCCCGGCCTGTGTCTCTCTTATTTTCCCGTTTAAGCATCTTTCTTTCTATACTATGATAATCCAGTTTCTTAATTTCCAAAAAGGGCTGAAGCCTGTATTTAGAAAATGAGACTGCTACTTCATATCTGCTGTGCACCGTGCACAATCTATCCCCTGAATATCCTACGGGGACAGAAAATCGAGGTGCACGGTCTTTTTTACAATCCGAATATTCATCCTTATTCAGAATATGAAAAGAGGAAAGACGCCTTAAGAAAATACGCCGGAGAGGCCGGGCTTGAGGTAATTTTCCCTCATGGCTACCCAATGGAGGACTTCCTCCGGATGGTCGCATTCCGGGAGAATGAAAGATGCAGGGATTGTTATTATTCACGCTTGAAATATACAGCCTCCGTTGCTCAGAGTGAGGGGTTCGACTGCTTTTCGACTACGCTGCTTTACAGCAAGTATCAGAAGCATGAGATAATCCGGCAAATAGGAGAGAGATTGGCGGAAGAACACGGGATCGAGTTCCATTATCAGGATTTCAGGGAGGGATGGAGAGAGGGGATAGAGATCTCGAAAAGATTGAATATGTACCGGCAGAAATATTGTGGATGCATCTATAGCGAAAAAGACAGGTTTTTTAGAGAAGACCTGAAGGTTCCGAGCCGATAAACAGATCAACTTTTGACAAATAGGATGTGTGGCAATATTGTGTTGTTTGTGCCACACAAAAATAAAAAAATCTCGTTTTTATACTATATCCGTTTGGATACAGTTTGATAAATGTTTATAGAAACAGGAACTTATGAATCAATGATTTTCTTGATCAGGGGTACGAATATTGCTAGCAAGTTTCACAAATCTTCTACATTGGAATTATAATGTATTTACAACGAACTTTAAGAAGCGAGATCAAGTGTCAGAGTATCGGTCTGCATTCGGGAAGAAAGGTCAATATGACTATCAAGCCTGCAGCGATCGATCAGGGGATTGTATTCGTCCGCAAGGATGTATCAGAAGACAACCTGATTAGGGCCGAACTGGGGAACGTTACCGATACAGTATTGGCTACGACTCTGGGCATCAACGGTACCAAGGTCTCAACGGTTGAGCATCTGCTTTCCGCTTTCAGGGGCATGGGAATCGATAACGCCACTGTCGAAGTCGATTCCGCGGAAGTGCCGATCATGGACGGAAGCGCCCTTCCATTCATCACCATGCTGAAGAATGCAGGGACCAGGGTACAGAATAAAAGCAGGAAATTTCTGGTAATAAAAAGAAGAGTGGCAGTATCAGAAGGGGATGGAGATGCAGCGCTTGTGCCGGGCCAGGGATTCAAAATTACTTATAAAATAGAATACGACCATCCCTTTATAGGAGAACAGACCTATGAAATGGTCTTCTCCAGCGAGCGCTACCAGCAAGATATCTGCGCGGCGAGAACATTTGGATTCTTAAAGGATGTAGAATACCTGCAGGCAAAAGGATTGGCTCTGGGGGGCTCTCTGAAGAATGCCATTGTCCTGGATGATGAAAAAATCATCAATAAAGAAGGTCTGAGGTGTCCGGATGAACTTGTCAAGCATAAGATACTGGACGCAATCGGGGATCTCTTCCTTCTGGGTTATCCCATCGTCGGTCATTTCATCGCCTGCAAATCAGGACACCGCCTTAATAATCTCTTGTTAAAAAAATTGACGGCGGATCCTGCAAATTACGAAATCATCAATTATTTCGGAGAAAAGGCCAATAAGGTCGCGGGGGCCTTATGAGGCAGGAGCGAGGGGGTAGGGAATAAAGTGCTTTTCAGCATCACCCCGATCCTCACTTACTCTTTGCTCCTTATTCCTGCGACCTCTCACCAAAAAGCTCTTGTCTAAACCGTCATTTCCTAGTATATCCACCCCAAAAAAGTCAAAAAAATCACCTCGATTTCAGGCCGAGTGAATCTATACGCCTCTGATGAATATTCACTATATCCTTGCAGCCTGTCGATTTCATACTGAATCATGAAAAAATCTCGCAACCAAAGAAGTTCGTTGATCTTTATCCTTTGTTTCACAATTTCGCTTCTATTGGTTCATATTCCTTCCGTCTCTTACGGGACGGAGGCCAGGATCGCGGATTTTTTTATTACCAATAACAGCAAGGACATTCTTGTCTATTTCAGGGTCAAAGAGTGCTTCACAAAACAGATGGATGAAGCTATTCTTGCCGGAATTCCAACCACTTTCACTTTTTTGCTGGAATTACAGCAGGAGCGGGCTCTGTGGTTTGACAGCAGCCTGTCCCGGATGGAAATAAAGCACACAATTAAGTACGATAATGTCAGAAATGTTTTTTTTGTCACTTTTTCCGAGCAGGGAGCTGCTTCTCACGTTGAGTTCAAGGATTTTGCCAGCGCGAAAAGGGCCATGGCAGACATCAACGGCATTGCGATCGCCCCGTTAAAGATGCTGAAGAGGGATAGTCAGTATTTTATCAAGGTCAAAGCGAAACTGGACAAAGTCCGCCTGCCTCTCCATATGGAGTATGTTTTTTTCTTTGTATCCATGTGGGATTTTGAAACGGAATGGTATCGACACGGATTCGTGTATAAATGACATTCTTTGTGGATGTATGAGTTTTTTAAACGTTTCCACACGTATGTGGGACCATTGATTATGGAATCGAAGACAAGACCTAATCTGGATGAACGGGAATTGAGAAGGCGTCGCCGGGAGCGCATTATTATTCTTCTGACTATCCTTGTCATTGTCCTGCTGACCTATATGGAAACCCATCTTTCCAGGATCGAAGCCCTGGTCCCCATTTCAAATAATGTGCTCATATTCGGTCTCATCAACATCAATATCATTCTGGTGATTCTCCTTGTCTTTCTGATTGTCAGGAATGTAGTCAAACTCATCTTCGAGAGAAAACACGGCATTCTCGGTTCCAAGCTGAGGACGAAGCTAGTTGCGGCTTTTGTAAGCCTTTCCCTGATCCCCACGGCGATTCTTTTCTTCGTCGCTATGAACCTTCTTTCATACAGTATAGATAATTGGTTCAATATGAAGGTAGGAGGAGCCCTTAACCTTTCCCTCGACATAGCTCAGAGCTACTACCGGCAATTTTCAGAAAACGCAAAATTCTATTCCAGGCAGATAGGATCTGTAATAACGGCGAACCGGTTGTACGAGAGGGATAGAATCGATTACCTGAAAACATTCGTGGAACAGAGGCAGAAGGACTTTCAACTGGGTCCAATAGAAATTTATTTCGGTGACAAAGGCAGGAAAATAGTCTTTCGAGGGCCTGCAGGTTCGGATATTTTGCCGAAAAAGCTCGGCCCTGAAATTTTCGAGGAAGTTTTCTCCGGGAAAGAGGTCTCCACGACACAGTCCCTCTCGCAAGGGGACCTTGTCAGCGGTATTGCACCGATTTATTCTCATTATTCTCCAAGCGAGGTTATCGGGACAGTCGCCGTCTACTATTATATCCCCAAAGGGATGATGGACAAGATGGCCGTGATCTCCAAGACTTCCGAGGAATACAAGCAATTCAGACTATTAAAGAATCCGATCAAGCTCAGCTATATTATAACCCTGTTGATTATTACTCTTCTCATCATTTTTTCCGCCACCTGGTTCGGTCTTTTTCTCGCAAAAGGAATAACTGTGCCGATCCAGGATCTGGCGCAAGCGACGCGCAAGATCGCACAGGGTAATCTGGACTACCAGATCGATATCGTGGCCGATGATGAGATCGGCGTTCTGGTCGATTCCTTCAATCAGATGACGAAAGACTTGAAAATCAGCCATGAGGAAGTCGAGCAAGCGAATCTCGATCTTGAAAGGCGCAGAAAATACATGGAAACAGTCCTCAGGAATGTTTCCGCGGGTGTGATTTCGATCGACAAAGAGGGCGTCATCACCACGATCAATCGGGCTTCCGAGAAAATGCTGGGAATCAAGACCGAAAAAGTGCTGAACAGGAAATATCCGGAAGTCCTGAGGCCCGAACATATGGTTCTTGTGAACGAGTTCTTGCGAGACATGGAGGAAAGCGATACCGGGTTGATCGAGAAACAGATAGAATTGACCCTGCAGGACAGATCTCTGACAGTGTGGGTGACGACAACAGTACTTAGGGATGATGATGGGAATTACATGGGGCTTGTAGTTGTTTTTGAGGATTTAACGGAACTGCAGAAGGCCGAGCGGATGGCGGCATGGAGAGAGGTGGCCAGACGGATTGCCCATGAGATCAAGAATCCTCTTACACCGGTTCAGCTTTCGGCCCAGAGATTGCAAAGGAAATATGGCGATAAACTGGGTGAGGATGGCTCGATTTTCGAGGAATGTACGAAGACCATTATAGATCAGGTGGAGGTATTGAAAAAATTGGTGGATGAATTTTCCCGGTATGCCCGGATGCCGGTTACCCACCCTGCGCCCAATGATCTTAACGAGGTTATAGCGGGGACAGTCACTTTATTCCAGGACGCTCACAAGGGCATCACATTTATATTTGAGCAGGGTGCGGATATTCCGAAAATGAATATCGATGCGGAGCAGATCAAGCGTGTCATGATGAATCTTCTGGATAACGCGGTTGCCGCCGTTCAGATGGGTGACGGCAGAGTTGAAATAAGAACGTCGTATGATAAAATAGCAAAAGTAGCCAGAGTGGAAATTCTCGATAATGGAACGGGCATTTCCCCGAAAAATAAAATGAGGATGTTTGAGCCCTATTTTTCCACAAAAAAGTCAGGGACAGGGCTGGGCCTGGCTATTGTCAGCTCGATTATTTCGGATCATCAGGGTAATATCGGCGTGAGGGATAACTATCCGAAAGGAACCATAGTGAGCTTTGAACTGCCGGCTTGAGTATATAGAAGGTGAGAAGGCAAGAGGTCCTGTCCTGAGCCTTTAGCTTGAGTCCTTTGCCTGCAGCAAAAGCACGAGTTTCAAGCACCTGCTGATATGGTAAAAGAAATATAAATCGGTTTTGAAACGCCGGGAACGAGCGGAAGAATCGCACATGATATTCAAGACCATACTTGTCGTCGATGATGAAGAAAGCATATGCCAGTCCCTGAAAGGTATACTTTCCGACGAAGGATACAAGGTAATTACGGCAGGAAGCGGGGAGGATGCAATTAGGATTATTGACGAAGACCTGCCGGATCTTGTTCTGCTTGATATATGGCTGCCCGGCATGGACGGAATCGAAACGCTGAAAATCATCAAATCCGAAAATCCTCAGATCCCGGTTATCATGATGTCAGGGCATGGCACTATCGAGACCGCCGTAAAGGCGACAAAGCTCGGCGCTTTTGATTTCATTGAAAAGCCGCTGTCGCTGGATAAAGTCATGCTTATCACCAACCATGCCCTGGATCTGCTGCGACTCGAAGAAGAGAACAAGTTACTGAAGCAGAAATTTTCCCAGGATTATGAGCTTACCGGCGAAAGCAAATCCATCGTGGAATTGAAGGAGACGATCTCCATCATCGCGCCTACGAATGCCTGGATACTGATTATGGGAGAAAACGGTACGGGAAAAGAACTCGTTGCAAGATCAATTCATCGGCAGAGCAGAAGATCGAAGAAACCTTTTATTGAGGTAAATTGTGCCGCGATTCCGGAGGAATTGATCGAAAGTGAGCTTTTCGGCCACGAGAAAGGATCTTTTACCGGGGCGACGACGGCAAAAAGGGGCAAGTTCGATCTTGCCAATGAAGGGACTATCTTTCTGGACGAAGTGGCCGATATGAGCCTCAAGGCTCAGGCGAAGATTTTAAGGATCCTTCAAGAAAAGAAATTCGAGCGAGTGGGTGGTACCAGACTTATTGAAACCGATGTCCGTGTGCTTGCCGCTACGAACAAGAATCTCGAGAAAGAAATGGAAGAGGGCAGGTTCAGGCAGGATCTTTTTTACAGGCTTAATGTAATACCGTTATTCATACCCCCGCTGAGGGACAGGAAGGAGGACATTCCTGCGCTGGTAGAGCGTTTTCTAAAAGAATTTTCGCACAAAGAGGGCAAAGAAGAGAAAAAGATTTCGCCGGAAGCCATGTCCATCATGATGGAGCACAACTGGCCCGGCAACGTCAGGGAATTAAAAAATGTTATTGAACGTCTGGTGATCCTGACCGCTTCCGATCTGATTACCGCGGATGATATTCCTCCGTTTATTAAAGCCAACCATAAAAGCGAAGAAGATAAAGAATTTTTTCAGGAAGACTCATTCAGAGCGGCGAAGATGGAATGGGAAAAGAAATACATTTTGAAGAAATTACAGGAGCACAACGGGAATATATCCCGAACGGCGGATTCCATCGGCTTAGAAAGAAGCAACCTTCACAAGAAGATCAAAACTTACGGCCTGGAGCTTAAGAAAAACGGAAGTTAGAAGGAAGGGGTCAGCCCTTGACATGAGACACTTGAAGTAGTAAGGAAGGAACATTCTATTGAGAGGGGCGGCCCATGGCACGTCCGCTGCGCATCGAATATGAAGGGGCCTTTTATCACGTCACCTCCCGCGGAAACGAGCGGCGGAAGATATTCCAATCCACCCGCGATTACGAAAAGTTTCTCGCTAACCTGAAAGACGCCCTAAAAAAATACAATGTGATTCTGCATGCATATGTTCTCATGGGCAATCACTATCATCTGCTTGTTGAGACCCCTCAGGCCAATCTGAGCGCCTTCATGCATGCGGTCAACAGTGCCTACACAACCTACTTCAATATCAAAAGAAAACGATCCGGGCATCTGTTCCAGGGCCGGTATAAAGCGATCCTGATCGATGCGGACAGTTACCTTCTGGAGCTGTCTCTCTACATTCATCTGAATCCGGTGCGTGCCGGCATGGTTGCAAGGCCGGAAGATTACCCCTATAGCAGTTATCAAGCCTATACGACCGCCCAGGCCGATCCGATGATCACAAGGGAAAAGATATGGGGGATGATTGCGGTGGATGTAAGGAGAGCCCCGCAGCGCTATGCGGCATTCGTGCAATCTGGGATATCGGAAGAGAAGGCCAGCCCCTTAAAAGATCTTTATGGCGGGATGATCCTGGGCAGCAAAGGATTTATTAAAGAGACTCTGGATCGGATCAAAACCGAAGATCTTCAGAGGCGGGAGATCTCCAACCGCAAAGCACTTTCGAGTACTATAACAGTCAACGATATCATCCGGGCACTTTCAGATCATTTCGGGGTGCCTGAAGAGAAGATCGTTGCCTCGCCGCCTTATAAAGCCTATGCCGTGTACCTTGCGAGAAGGCAGACGCCTGGAACGAATGCGGAGATCGGAAGCAGATTTGGTGTGAGCTATTCGGCTGTCACGAAAATAGGGAGCCGGCTGAAGAAAAGAATGGAAAAAAACAAGAAGCTCGATGGGGATATCAGGGAGATCGAGAAGAAAGTGTCTCGTGTCAAGGACTGACCCCTATTCCCTCTATTCCCTCTATTTATTTTCCACATTTCTCTCCGACGTACCACTTCACCGTCTGCCGCAGTCCTTCCCTGAATGGTACTTCCGGCTTGAAGCCGAGTATCTTTGCTGCAAGGGTTACGTCGGCTACCGAATGTCTGATATCGCCGGGCTTGGCGTCTGCGAATACCGGCTGAATATTGTTTCCCGAGATGAGCTTCAGCTCGTCAAGCAACTGACGCAGATTGAAGGATCTTCCGCAAGCTATATTATATGTCTTTCCTACGGCCTCCCGCGGCGCGGTGCAGCTTCTCAGGTTGGCCTGAACTACATCGCTTACAAAAATAAAATCTCTTGATTGCAAACCGTCCCCGTAGATGACGGGGCGCTTGTTCAGGAGAAGGGCTTCGATAAATTTCGGAATCACGGCTGCGTATTGCGACGATGGATCCTGTCTTGCCCCGAAGACATTGAAATACCTCAGCGCGATCGTTTCCAGGCCGAAAAGCCTGTAAAAAATCTTACAGTTCTCTTCGCCCACGAGCTTGCTTATCGCATAGGGCGAAAGGGGATCGGGTTTGGCGGCTTCCGACTGCGGGACCGGACCCTGGGTTCCCGTTCCCGTAGCGGGGGGGTCGCCGTAGACTGCCGAGGACGAGGCAAAAATGAATCTTTTTATGCCCGCATCACGTGATGCCAGCAGCATATTCAATGTGCCCTCGATGTTTATCCACTGGTTCAGAAGCGGATCTTCGACCGAACGGGGCACTGATGCCAACGCAGCATGGTGCAGAACGTAATCGACATCTCTGACGGCGGCCCGGCAGTCATCTATATTCCTTATATCCCCCTTTATCAGTTCGATCCGGTCCGCCTGCGGGAAGGTCAGGTTTTCCATCTTTCCTGTAGAAAAGTTATCCAGGACTCTGACCTGTTCACCTCTTCTGATCAGTTCTTCAGCAAGGTTTGATCCAATGAATCCTGCACCTCCGGTAATCAAGTACATCATCTGTCCCTCCCAGAATCGGCATGACTTATTGAGATATACCTGTCAGATCTGGATAACACGAATTGATCTTATCTGAATTAAAAGAAGTTAAGAATTGAAGAGACGGCGTACGATCGGCTTGGCTTTTTAGCAATATACATTTTTTTTTCAGTTTTGTCTATTTTGCAGATCGGAAAAATGAAATTTGTTGAACGGCAGAAATGCCAACCCCAGTATGGTGATGACTCCGATGCTGAGGAAATGAAGCATGATCGCATAAGTTAGGGCGTCCGATTTTGATATACCGAAAAGGGCCAGGCCCAGTATGCAGAAAAAATGAAAGTTCCCGATAAATCCCGGCGCGGTAGGGAGGGTTATCCCGATAACGACGACGACCATTACTATCATGGCCGCGACTATCGAAAGCTTAAGGCCGAATGCCAGGAAGAGGACATAGATCGCCGCTGCATCGATAATCCAGATCAAAAATGACAGAAAAGAGACATGGAAAATCAGCCTGGGATCCGTGATCATCTCGATGCCGTCTATGAAATGATGGATGAGTTCACCCATTACACGGCGCCATTTTTCAGGCAGGATTCCCGATACGCGGTCAAAAAGCGCCAGAGAGGCTTCCCGCTTGAAAATCAGCAGAAGCATCCAGAAGAGTATCAGCAGGGTGATGGAGAGAAAGACAAGGCCTGAATTGATCAGCCACGCAGGCAGTGGTACAAAGAAAAGAATGACGAAAAAAAAGGCCAGAACGGTAAGGCAGTCAAATATGCGCTCGATGAAGATGGTTCCAAGGGCCGAGGTCATTTTGATATTGCTCTTGCCGGCAATGAGATAAGGTCTCGCAAGTTCGCCGATCCTGGCGGGCATTACAAGCAGGGCCAGGAAACCGACACTGGTCACGGAAAAGAGGGATGCCTGATCGATTTTTTCTATTGGACTCAGGATAAGACCCCACCGGTATGATCGCAAAGCCTGAATAAGGATCAGCATGAAGACCACCGGCAGGATGTATCCGGCCTTTACGGACCTGAATCCCCTGGTTATGGAACCAATATCCATTCCACGGAGCGACAGATACAGAAAAACGGCGCTGATAAGAATACCGATGATCAGATTTTTCTTCATACAAGGACGGCAAAAAAACCCGGATCATGAAGTATACTGAATCGAGTTCATGATCCGGGAGAATCCTGTTTACTTCTTTTTCGCAAGATTTTCCGCAATCTTGTCGTGAAGGAGCTGGGACGAAAGCTTGTTTCCCATAATGCCGACGCGAATTCCGACCGTCGTGACATTCTTTTCCTTGTACTTTACGGAAAATAAGACTTTTTCGTCATCGATTATCACGTTGATCTTGCCCTGCGCAATCTCCTTGGATGGTTCTACATCAATACCGTGCATATCGGCAACGGTTTTTTCGACGGCTGCCCACACCTTTTCAAAGGGGGCATAGTAATCCGTCCTCATCTCGCCATTCACCCATACGTAAGTTCCTGAAACCCCGGCTCCGACTGCGGCGCCGCCTACAAGAAAAGCACAACCTGATAATGCAAAGGATCCCAGGACAACAAGCAAAGTACTGAACTTGATCTTCGACATCGAAAACTCCTTTTCACTGCTATACAGAAAGCCGCCCTCTTCCCTCGATTCCGTGTCGCATTGGAGAGCCCTTTCTATCACGTTGTTACTCATTTTCCGCTGATTCCTTTTTCTTCTCTTCAGCTTCTCCGAATTTCTTGAGGCTCAAAGCGATATTTTTGAGTTTTTCATTTACAAGATAATTGACTGTTCCCTCCGGATAGGTTCCGTTCTCATCCATTTGGCCGGCTTCTACACCGGTCAGGATCTCGATTCCCTGATCGATTGTAGCCACTGGGTAAATATGAAATTTTCCGTTCTCGACAGCCTCTACGACATCCTTCCTGAGCATGAGGTCCGGTACATTCAAGGAGGGAATCATCACGCCCTGCTTTCCCGTCAGCCCTCTTGCCCTGCAGACATCGTAAAATCCCTCAATCTTGTAATTCACACCTCCTATCGGCTGTATTTCGCCCTTCTGGTTCACTGATCCCGTTACGGCGATATCCTGTCGGAGGGGAAGTTCCGACAAACTCGATAAGATCGCGTACATCTCTGTGGATGAAGCACTGTCGCCGTCCACCCCTCCATAGGACTGCTCGAAAGCGATGCTGGCGCTCATTGCCAGAGGCTTGTCCTGGGCGTACTTGCCACGGATATAGCCCTCCATGATAAGGACGCCTTTGTCATGGGTTTTTCCGGATAATTTCGCTTCCCTTTCGATATTGATTACGCCGGCCCTTCCGATGGATGTCTTCGCCGTGATCCGGGAGGGTTTGCCGAACGCGTGGTCTCCGAGATCGTACACGGACAGCCCGTTGACCTGTCCGGTTACCATTTTATCCGTGTCGATCATAATGGTTCCATCCTCGATCATTTCCTGAATCTTATCTTCGATCAAGGCGACTCTGTGGATCTTCTCGGCAAGCGCCTTGTCCACATGCCTATCGGTTACTATCGAGCTGTTTTCCACTTTCGCCCAGTAACTGGCCTCTCTGATCAGATCCGCTATTTCTACAAAGCGGGTTGACAACTTTTTCTGGCGGCCGGTAAGCCTGACGCCGTATTCGATGATTGCCGCTGCGGCCTTCTTGTCGAATTCGATGAGTTTTTCATCATCGATGATCATTTTCATGAAACAGATATAATCCCTGATCTGCTTGTCCTGATTCGGCATTTCTATATCAAAATCAGCCTTTGTTTTGAAAATCTTTTTGAAATCGTCTTCAAGATTATAAAGGAGATAATAGAGGTAGTTATCGCCGATCATGATGACCTTGACATCTATCTTGATCGGCTCAGGTTTAAGTGCCGTAGGTATGAACCCATAAGGGTCGTAGGGCTGCATATTCAGGAGTCGGTTCTTCAAGGTCCTCTTCAGAGCGAGCCACACGCCCGGCTCGATAAGAGCATCCAGCGCATTGAAGACTATGAAGCCGCCGTTCGCCCTCAGAATCGATCCGGCCTTGATTTTAGTGAAATCCGTCCTCCAGAAACCGGAACGGTCGATTTCTCTTTCAATCGTGCCGAACAGGTTTTTATAGGTGGGATCCGTTTCATGGATCACAGGTATCTTGGTCGTCTGCGAATTGTCCACCAGGACGTTTACCTGGTATTCAATAAACCGGGTTTGCTGCGGCTGCATATAGGGGATCGGCAATACCGCCTGTTGCTGCTGTTGCTGCTCCTCCTCCCTCTCCTTGAATGCTTTCAGGTTAGAGAGAACGTGTTCCTGGACCTCGTCCAGGTAGCTGTTGATCTTTCCGTCGCTTTCCCCGTATTTCATGCGGATATCCGATATCATGCCGCTCACGACGGGCAGTCCGGTTTTGTACTCGAGGGCTTCGGTCTCCTTGCGCAAGTCCCTTTCCAACTGCCTTGTCTCTCTCATCAGGGAATCGAGCTCCACTCTCAATTCGATCAACTTCTTTTTTATTTTTTCAAGCTCTATCTTGCTGAATTTATCCTGTTCCGCCAGGACTTCCAACTGCTCCACGGGCACCGGTTTTCCTTCATACAACGGCACAATCTCCTGCCTTGTGAAGGGACCTATCTGGAATTGTACGAGTTGGAAATTCTCTTTGAATATCTTTTCGTTGAATTCCTTGAAGAGCTCCTTCTGCTTTGTCCGGTATTTTTCCATCATTTCTTCGGACTCTTTTTTGAAGGATTCGCTCTCGAAGATGAACGGCAACTGCCTCTTCAGATAAGAGACCAGCTCATCCATATCGGCCTGGAATTTCTTTCCCATGCCAGCCGGCAGGCTTATCACCCTGGGCATGTCGGGGTTCTTGAAGTTGTTGACATAGCAGATGTCATCGGGAATTTTTTTCCCGAGATCCAACTGTTTTAGAAGCGACATGATGGTAGAGGTCTTTCCTGTACCGGATCTGCCCGATGCGTAAATATTATATCCGGGGCTGTCGATCTGAAGGCCCATGGTGATGGCTTTAACGGCGCGTTCCTGGCCGATAATCCCTTTGTAATATTCGCATTCCTTGGTGCTTTCGAAACCGAGCGAGTCGGGATCGCATCTCCACCGCAGTTTCTGTACCGGCACTTCCTCGAATTCATTTTTCTTTTTCATCGGCAAACCTCCCCTGGAATGTCTGGCAGGTGTTGAAAAAAAATATTTGAAATTTTAATACACTTCCGGATTGATGTCCAATCCTTTTAAATGGAGGTGTAAAAAGACGCCGCCCCCCGCTAATGCCATTACGGGCGTCTTTTTTTCTTGAGAAGATACAGAATCTTGTCCCGGAAAAAATAACCCAGCAGAAATACGATTGCAGATATCCCCATGAGGATGAAAAAGGCGATGATCTGCCTGTTACGGACGTAATTGCCTCCCATAGAGAGCACGGTTGTGCCGAACAACCTTCCTGCGGTGGAAACAATCAAAAAGGTCCGCAGTCTCATGTGACTCAGGCCCATGATGTAGCAAAGAATGTCCTTGGGAAAACCCGGGATCAGAAACAGGCTGAACGAGATAAGAACTCCCCGGTCCTCCATGAACTGATCGTACTTGCTTATTATTTTCGAGTCAACTTTCCTTTCCACGAAAGGAAGGCCAAGCGTCCTTGCCAAAATAAACGCGATCCATGAGCCGATACTCAATCCTATTGTGGAATAAATGGTTCCCATAACGGGTCCGTAAAGATAGCCGCCGATCAAGCCTGTCACCTCGCCCGGTATCAGGGCGATCAACACTTGTATGATCTGAAACGATATAAAAATTATGATCGAATAGGGACCGAAGGAACTCAGAAAATGAACCAATTTTCTTCTGTCCAAAAAATAGGCGTAGAAATCGAAGTGATAGAGAAGGTAGACTCCGATTGCAATGATCAGAATAAGGATGATAATTCTGATGAGGGATTTGGGCATGCAGCCTTACGGTGATGGGGATTTCTTGAAATTGTATATAGGCTTTTTCAGTAAATCAAGGGAAAGCAGGAGACATTACACCGTCCCGACACTTCAGGCATTGATTTCCTCTGGGAATATTCAGCGCAGCCGCGAAATCGCCAATGCTGGTCTACTTGACGGGATCCGCATCAATGCGGCCGGTAATCAATGTTTCGAGCCTCCGGAGCTGTTCCATGGGCAGGATGTCGCCTTTTTTGTAATGATTTTTACCTAAGCCTTGTCTCCTGTGCCTTCATTTAATATCTGCATGATACTCCTGCAGTGATTTGGCCCTGCCGTGTCCGCGTCTCAAAGCGGAAATGCCCTTCGCCGCCGCTACTGCTGCAGCAGTTGTGGTTATATACGGCACCTTGTATTTTATCGCGGCCTTGCGGATATAAGAATCATCATGCTTTCCGAGTCTGCCGTTGGGGGTATTTATGATCAGTTGAATCTCTCTGTTCTTGATTCCGTCGACAATGTTAGGTCGTCCTTCGTGCATCTTGAATATCCGCTCGCTCTTGATTCCGTGTTCTTCAAGAAACCGGCGTGTTCCTTCCGTTGCTATTATTCGGAACCCAAGGTTCCCGAACTCTCTGGCCACTTCGATTACGGAGTTCTTATCGCCTTCAGCGATCGTCATCAGCACCGTTCCCGCCCCGGGCAAAATCTGTTGCGCCGCCTCCTGAGCTTTGTAAAAGGCCAAGCCGAACGAATCGGCAAGCCCGAGGACCTCGCCGGTCGACCGCATTTCAGGCCCCAGAACGGGATCGACTTCCTGGAACATATTGAAGGGAAAAACGGCTTCCTTGACGCCGAAATGAGGAACAACCCTGTTTTTCAGATTGAGATCTTTTAGACTTTTGCCGAGCATTACCCGGGTGGCAAGGCTGGCCATGGATATATTGCATACCTTCGAAACCAATGGGACAGTGCGTGATGCCCGGGGATTCGCTTCCAGTATATAAACTATGTCGTTGGCAATGGCGTACTGGATATTCATCAGGCCCACGACATTGAATTCAACGGCGATTCTTCTGGTATACTCAATAATAGTATCTATATGCCGGGCAGGGATGCTGATCGGCGGGATAACACAGGCCGAATCTCCGGAATGTATGCCGGCAAGCTCTATATGTTCCATTACTGCGGGAACAAACGCATCCGTTCCGTCCGAAATCGCATCGGCCTCGGCTTCTATGGCATTTTCGAGAAATTTATCTATCAGTATCGGGCGTTCAGGCGTAACCCCGACGGCCTTTGCCACATAATGCTTCAACATGTCCACATCATGCACGATTTCCATCCCTCTTCCTCCCAGAACGTAAGAGGGACGGACCATGAGCGGATAGCCTATCCTGTCCGCAATCAGGATCGCTTCCTCCAGCGTGCTTGCCATTCCGGACTCGGGCATAGGGATGCCGAGTTTTTGCATCATCTTCCTGAACCTGTCCCTATCTTCAGCGAGATCGATGGTCTCGGGCGAAGTCCCGATTATTTTAACCCCCGCCTGATATAGTTCGTTTGCGATATTCAGGGGTGTCTGTCCCCCGAACTGAACGATTACGCCTTCGGGCTTTTCTTTTTCATATATGCTGAGGACGTCTTCGACTGTAAGGGGCTCGAAATACAGCTTGTCGGAAGTATCGTAATCCGTGGAAACCGTCTCCGGATTGCAGTTAACCATTATAGATTCATATCCTTCATCCCGCAGGGTGAAAGCGGCATGTACACAACAGTAATCGAATTCAATACCCTGGCCTATCCGGTTGGGACCGCCCCCCAGCACCATTATTTTCTTTCGCGGACTGGTCGTCACCTTATCCGGCGCATTATAAGTCGAGAAATAGTAAGCTGCATTTTCAACACCGCTCACCGGGACAGGCTCCCATCCTTCCACGACACCGAGGGCCGTCCTTCTCTGACGTATTTCCGATTCGAGCACCCCCAGAATATTAGCCAGATAACGGTCGGAAAAGCCGTCCTTTTTTGCTTGGATCAGGAGTTTATCCGGGAGGTGCTTTCCTTTGAAGCTCCTGATTTTTTCCTCCAGTTCGACCAGCTCCTTCATCTGCTGAATGAAGTAGGGCTTTATGAAGGTCTTTCTGTACAGGTCCTCAACCGATGCCCCTTTGCGCAGGGCCTCATACATTATGAACTGCCGCTCGCTGGATGGTTCGGAGAGAAGCTCCATCAGCTCTTCAAGGCTTCTGGAGTGGAAATCCCTGGCAAAGCCGAGGCCATAGCGCCCCTTTTCGAGAGACCTGATTGATTTCTGGAAAGCCTCCTTGTATGTCTTTCCAATGCTCATCACCTCACCCACAGCGCGCATCTGGGTGCCCAGCTTGTCGATTGCGCCCGGGAATTTTTCAAAATCCCAACGGGAGAATTTGACGACCACATAATCCCCTGAAGGCGTGTACTTATCGAGAGTGCCTTCCCTCCAGTATGGGATTTCATCGAGGGTAAGACCGGCCGCCAGGAGCGATGAAATGAAGGCTATCGGGAATCCCGTCGCTTTGGAGGCCAATGCCGAGGAGCGCGATGTCCGGGGGTTTATCTCGATTACTACGACCCGCCCTGTTTCCGGATTATGCGCGAACTGGATGTTCGTTCCGCCGATAACCTGAATAGCCTCGACGATATCGTATGAGTATTTCTGCAGTTTCTGCTGGAGTTCTGGAGCTATCGTCAGCATGGGTGCGGTGCAGTATGAATCGCCCGTGTGGACCCCCATGGCGTCTACATTCTCTATGAAGCAGACGGTTATCATCTGGTTTTTTGCGTCGCGGACGACTTCCAGTTCCAGTTCCTCCCAGCCGAGGACGGATTCCTCGATCAGGATCTGCCCGACAAGGCTCGCCGAAATACCGCGGCTTGCCACGACCCGGAGCTCTTCGAGATTATAGACAAGGCCACCTCCCGTCCCGCCCATAGTGTAAGCCGGCCGGATGACAACGGGGTAGCCGAGTTTTGCCGCAATCTTCTCCGCTTCCTCGACCGAGTATGCCGGCTCGCTTCTGGGCATATCGATCCCAAGGCGGTTCATGGTATCCTTGAAAGCTATCCGGTCCTCTCCCCTCTCTATCGCGTCCACCTGGACGCCTATAACTTTAACCCCGTATTTATCGAGCACCCCTGTGCGTGACAGCTCGGCCGTCAGATTGAGTCCTGTCTGTCCGCCCAAATTGGGCAGGATAGCATCGGGCCTCTCGTTTTCTATGATTTCCGTCATGGTCTGGAGATTTAACGGCTCGATGTAAGTTACATCCGCCATTCCCGGATCCGTCATTATTGTTGCCGGATTTGAATTGACCAGGACGATTTCATAACCTACTTTCCTCAGAGCCTTGCATGCCTGAGTTCCGGAATAATCGAATTCGCAGGCCTGTCCGATCACTATCGGACCGGAACCGATGATCATCACTTTGCTTATATCTTCGCGTTTCGGCATTTTTCTCCTCTATCAGCCGTTTTCATGTTCAATCCGGCCCGGCTCACCGGACAAACGGGAATGATCCAGGGATGAGATGGCGGAGCGGGACCGATTTGGCAACAAAATTGTCTTTTTATAAAACAACAAAAATACAAAAATGTCTTGCAGGTCAACGGGACTATATGGAAGGGACAGCGTGTTGTCAAGGACTAAAAAAAACCGATTCAAAACGGATCGGAGGAAGGCATTTCAATGGATCCGGAAATAGGTTTGACTTGATTTTCAAGGTATTCTCAATAGTTTCTTCCGGCCGTGTTTTCTCACAAAAAAGACATCCTCTTTTCCAGAAAATCCCGAGGGTGAGATCGAAGCTCCAGGCTGACCCCGGAAATTCGGCTATAGCGAATACTTGGAAAATATATTACGCTAATAAAAATATTTTTCCCAAGAGAATCATCATGAAACAGGATGACGGAGAGAAAGAGGAAAAGAGCTTCGCCGAATTGCTGGAAGAAAGCCCGATGCCTGGCGATCGGCTGAAACCGGGCGATCGTCTGGAAGCTAAGGTAGTTCGGATCACGCCGGAGTGGATATTTATAGATCTGGACGGGAAGACGGAAGGATACCTCGACAGCGGGGAAGTACAGGACAAGAGCGGAAATATTACACTCAATGTTGGCGACCGCATCTGGGTTTATTTTCTATGGGCGCGGGACGGCGAGAAGCACTTCACGACTCACATCAAGAACGCCGAAGCCGCGCGCAATTATCTCGAATACGCCGCACGGAGCGGGATTGCTGTTGAAGGCACTGTCGAAAAGGAGATCAAAGGAGGTTTCCTGATCAAGTTCAAGGGGAATATCAGGGCGTTTTGCCCTTACTCGCAGATGGAGTTGGGGAGGATAGAGAATCCGTCCGAATACGTCGGGAAAAACCTTGATTTTGTCGTCACCGGCTATACCAGGAGAGGCCGCAGTATTTATCTTTCCAGAAGGCCCATTCTTGAAGCCAATCTTGAAAAGAAAAGGAAGGAGCTGTGGGATTCCCTGCGCGAGGGCGCACGGATCATGGGAAAGATCACATCGATCCACAACTTCGGGGCATTTGCAGATATAAACGGGCTTCAGGGATTGATCCCCGCTTCAGAAATAGACTGGGCCCGTGTGAAGGATATTCACGATGTCCTTTCCGTAGGGCAGGACATCGAGGTCGTGATTGTTAAACTCGACCAGGAAAAGAAGCGGATTACGTTGAGCCGCAAGGGGGTGCTTCCGGATCCCTGGGAAAATGCGGAATTAAAATACCCGACGGGGTCCAGACATATCGGGTATGTCTCCCGGGTGGTTCCTTTCGGAGTTTTTGTGACACTGGAGCCCGGAGTGGATGGCCTGATCCGCCTCCCGCGCAGGAAAGAGGGCGAAAAAAGGGGCAGGGACATGCGTGATAAGCTGAAGGAAGGTCAGTCCATTGAAGTGAAAATAGAAAACGTGATCCGGGACAAGAAGCGCATATCCCTTGCCGTGATGACTGAAAAAGAGGAAAGCGCGTGCGCGGAGGATCGGCGGGGGCATGCGCAGAAGCCACCCCGCGGATTCGGTTCTCTGGGTGATGTGCTGCGGTACCGGATGCAAAAGAGGAAAGATAAAAAATAACCGGATCATAATTCTCACTTTCAAAACTGAAAAAAGAGGCAATCGTTCTGTCCGCAGGTTTCGATATTCTCCCGCCGATGCACCATCAGATCAATGAAAAAAGCTATTATGTATGTCCCCCGGCGGTGACCAAGGTTCTCATCAGGTCTTCGGCCAGACGGAGCGGACCTGCATAAGTTTTTCTGCATTGTGCCGCTATATCCACACCTTCGCACTCGGGATAGAAGTGGGTCAGGATGAGATTACGGACATTCGCTTCCGCAGCAATCCTCCCGGCGAGCGAGGGGGTCAAATGCCCCTCGGCTTTCAACTCGTCGGGAAGAGACGCCTCGCAAATCAGCAGGTCGGCATTGCGCGCAAAATCAATGATACTTCCTGTATAGTCCGTGTCGCCGGTATACACGACGGATGTCCCGTCGCCTGCCGTAACGCGGTAACCGATACTGCTGTCAATGTGTGCCGTCGGAAGCGTGTCTATATTGAAATTTTTCTGGTTGAGGCGGTCTCTGTTCGAATTACTGAACTCGATAAAATCCAGGGCGGCCGGTTCCAGGTCGATCCAGTGTTCGAAGGCATTCCTGAGCCGGGAATAAAACTCCTCCAGTCCTTTTGCACCGCAGGCAACCAGGGGGATATTCCTGCTTTCAAAATATTTTGTCGCGAAAAGAAATGAAGCAAACTCGCCTGTATGGTCGGGATGAAGATGGCTGAAAAAGAGATACGTAACCTGTGTAATCGACAACCCGGCTTCCAGCAGCCGGCGCATTGTGCCGGCGCCTAGATCGAAAAGCAATTTATCTGTTTCGATCTCCATTAAGACGGAACACGCGCTCCTTTTGAGCGACGGCACTCCCGTTCCTGATCCGAGAATGGTGATTTTGATGGGCATATGAAATTATAGGCCAAAGGGTACTTTGCCATTCGCCATTAGCTTTCTGTAAATTTGACTATAAACTTTCTCGTCCTCGGTCCGTCGAATTCACAGAAAAAAACCGATTGCCAGGTGCCGAGGACGAGGTCGCCGTTTTCGACAAAAATTGTTTCCGATGTCCCCACAAGGGAGGACTTGATATGCGCGGCGGAATTCCCTTCTACATGCCTGTAATGATCACTCAGCGGGATTACTTTGTCGAGTTCCGAGAGGATGTCCTTCTGAACATCGGGGTCTGCATTTTCATTGATCGTGACAGCGGCGGTAGTGTGCGGGACAAAGACATGGCAAACGCCACTCTGAATACGGCCCTCTTTCAGCGCGGCCCTGATCTGGCCGGTAATATCTATCATCTCCGAGCGCGATCTGGTGTTGATATTAAATGTTTTCACGATTCACCTCAGAGTTCAGGATTTCACTTAATGTATTGCATTTGAAAATAAAATTCTAAATTTCAAATCCGAGATCCTAAGCACGAAATCCAACGACCTGTTTTGAAGATTTGAATTTTGAGATCAGGGCTTCTTTAGAATCTGAGATTCGGTGCTTGGATTTTAAAGTGAAATTTTCAGCGATTCCTTTTTGTTTTTTTGGGGGTTTCTTTTGCCTTTGACGCGAACTCCTTTACGGTCACCCCGATTACCCGATAATTAAATTCATAACTAAGGGCACCGCTCCAGTCCTGTTCGTAAACGCCTTTGTACCGTGTTCCTTCCACCGGGCCCACGGGCTTGCCGTAGGTGTAGAACCAGTTGACGATCGGGCTCCCTGTGAAGCCAAGGCCGATCCAGTAAGCACCGGGCATCAGGACAAGATTGCTGTCTCTGAATTCGAAATCAGTCCACCGGTAGCCGGGCCTCGCTGACAGGGATTCAATGTCGATCATTTCGCTTGTACTGATCAGCTCTCCCGGTTTGCCGTTATTGTCTTTGTAAAGATCCACCCAGAGCTGCCCGTCTCCCCCGAACTTGTGCAGCGCCAGTCCGACCTTCTTCAGTTTAACCGGCTTGGTCAGAATGAAGACCTGGGCGTATTGTGTGAGCTTGGTGGTTACGTATTCGGCCGTCTCTACAAGAAAGCTCTTCGTCTTTTCTCCTTTTTTTGCGCCGACCTGCGGGGGCGGAAAAGCGAAATCTATATTTTCCGGGAATTCGAGATTTCCAAAAAGGAAGGGAACATTATAGAGTAATTTAGCCTTATCCTCTTCCGCGATCACGGCGGGCAGCGGCGAGGGAGGTATCTCCACTTTTGTAAACACCGCCTGGATACCCGGGCACAGGAGCAGGTTCCTGGGGCCGTATGTCTCCCGCTTGCCGGCTATTTTCACTCTGTCATCGGAAAAATCCGCATTAATAATTTCCTGATCCCTCGGATCTCCTTCGCTTCCCGCCGCCTGGGCCCACTTCATCAGTCCATCATTAATTGTTTCGTTATTGTCAATGCCGATCTCGACCCTTATAAAGCGGTTGGGAACGAACATGGCGGTCTGCTGGGGATCCAGCGGCACCCAGCCGAGATCCGGGAACCAGACCTCAACCCAGGAATGCCGGCCCTGTCCCATTTTGAAAGTGAGAACTCCCCCGGTTCTGGTTACATCGAAGGGTCTGCTCAATGTAATGCCGTTTACGATCCTGACCGGAATTCCGGCGGCACGCAGCAGCGCCGCGCTGAGATGAGAATAATTCTGGCAGTTTCCCTTGCCGGATTCAAAAGAGTAGACAGCGTCGTACCGGACGGGTGGAGTGACATATTTTACATGATCCACGACCCATGTGAGGACCCGCTGCACGGCGTCGAATTCCGTCTTCACGCCCCGGGTCAATTCCGCAGAGAGTCTTTGAATGCGCGGTTCACCGGCCTGAACCTGTTCGGTCGCTTTCAGGTAGTACCGGATATCCTCGGGGATGTCTTTCAGCGGGAACCCCGCCCGGGTATCCAGAATCTTCAGAGTTGTTCTATTTGAGGCATTGAAGGAAAGGCGGACATCCACCGCTCTGGGAGGATTTTTCCAGACGACGGTGACAATCCGGTTGCCCCGTTCGTTTACTGATTTCTTTTCTTCCTGAGGTTTCGGCGAAAACCTGATGTCGAAGCCCTGGACATCCTGACTGTAAGTAGGCGATTGGAAACTCGGCGGTATCACGAAACTGAGGGTCAATCTCTGGATACCCTGGGAGACGTCCACCCTCTTTTGAATTTCGAACCGTATGTCCGATCCCATATCTCCCTGGACAGTGTAATTTTCGGCGAGGCAGGGGAGACTCCACAGCACAATGAAAAGGACGGCAAGGATATGAAATTTCTTCATTTATTGCTCCTCGATTCGAATCCGATGCAGTGAAACAAGTATCCTATTCCGTTTAATACTTGAATATCCCGTTGTCGTAGATAATAATTTTTTTGCCCGATGCAAGATGCGCAGTAACGGTTTTTTTCTCCGTATTGACCAGGTCCCAGTGGAGGGCCGAATCATTGAATCCCATTTTGTCCTTTTTTGCTTTTGTCAGCTCCGCGGGACTACCCGCATATGTATCTGAATAGGATGCCCCCACCGCGAGATGGCAATTCCCGTATTTGCCGCCGAAATTTTCATCGAACAGGGTATCGGCCATGAACCGGTCTATTCTCGAAAATCTTCTGTCCGTCAGCGAAAATTCTCCCACCCTCTTCGCACCCGCGTCCATCATAAGCTGCTTGCGCACGAAGTCCAGGCCCGTCCGCGCTTCAATTCCGACAACAGAGCCTTTTCTGAACGTCAGGCGCACCCCCTCAACATAGTTACCGCTTCTGAAGGAAGGCTGGTCGGCATAATATGTGCCTTCGGTCCCCCTCCAGTCGGGAGACAGGAAAAGTTCGAAACTCGGTATATTGTGGCCGGAAATGCCGAGCCACTTTCTCTTTTCCCCGGGTGTTATCCTGATATCCGTATTCTTCGACTGTACATGAAGATGCTTCACGGGAAGGCTGTTCAGCCATTTCTTGATGCCGCTCACATTTCGGTAAATGGAATTCCATTCGCCGACCGGATCGCCCTTGTCGAGGTAACATGCCCTGATGATCTGGGATGTGTATTGCCTGATGGAGAGTTTCGCCTGCCTTGCCAGTTCGGCAGTGGGCATGGAGCAAAGAGTCCAGCTGTAGAGCCCCTTTTCCTCTCTGCGGTTCATGATGTCACGGTAGATTTTTCGGGCGACGAGCGCCTTTCCGATCCTTGCCGGGTCAACATCGCGCAGATGCGTCAGCGACTCAGGGGCGCGGAGGAATATCCGTCCATTTATGTTCTCGTACAATTGCCGGTCGCCGGGAGCGAGAAAGACGAGCTGACTCTTTCCGGCCTTTTCAAAAAAATTCCGCTCCATTGTAAACGTGATCCCCGGGCGCATTACCGGGTTCATCCCGGTGTCGAGAATTTTCGCCTGGAGGATTTCAGCCAGCCCCGATGCCGGGGGATCATACTGCACCAGAATTACATCGTTTTTTTTGAAATTGCCCTTCCTCGCGGTCCTCAGACCCCAGAGAAGGACATCTGCGTATTTTTCCAGTTGTGATCGGGTGAGCATGTATAATCTCCTAATTTTTAGGCTAAAGGCAAAAGGCTCAATGGGAACAGCGCTTTTTATCAAAAGTCCCTCGGCTTGCAGATGATTTCTCTGATCTTCAGGTCGAAGAAACGGGAGCTGTTGGACGGCTGAAGAACCAGTGCCGTATCCGCGCCCGAACCTGTCCCCCCGACAGAAATAACATCTTCGTCGGTGCGGACCAGGCCGGCATCCGCCGCCATCAGCGCTGTCTCGATCGCGACTTTTGTCCCCTGCCCGAATGTTCTCAATGTGTACGCCATGATTTCATCCACCTGATACGTACCGAGCTTCATACGGACGGCGCGGCCGACTCCGCCGAATGCGTGCTGGCAGGTCAGAACGGTCACTCCGCTCTGCTCCAGTTTCCTGCGGTTTTTAATGGTCAGTTCCTGGTCGTCCGGTTTCAAAAAGCCCGTGACGTGTGTGACCGCGATTATTTTCACGTCAGGCTCGAACTTCTTGAGCGCCTCAAAAGCCGTCCTACCGCTGCAGGTAGCCACGAGGGCCTTTTTGATGGAAAGCTCGGAAGCCCTTTTCGCAGCCGCCTCCAGGAGCGGGGCTGTATTTTTTGCTCCCTTCTTTTTGAAATAGCGGCAGACCACATCGGAATATGCCGGTGAAGAAACCATGGCGATCACCTCTCTTTGTGCATTTTTAGTTCCCGGACTTTATAGCATTTTTTTTATTTTTCTTTTAGCTTTTTCTATTTGGCGCCTCTCCGGGGGCGAATCCGGTAATTCTTTTTTTAAAGTTTCTTTAAATCCGATTGAACGTTTCTTTAAAAAATAATCAGCTTCGACCGTGATCGGCGAAACCCAACTGCAATAATAATCTTATAATATCAAATAGATGAGAATATTTTCGGTTGTGCGAAAAACTGGCACATTTATTTCATAATATAAAGTCAAACAAGAAAACTTGCGAAATAATAAGCCCTTAATAAGGAGGAAGATACAATGAAAAAGATGTTATCCACTTTGCTGCTTTCGGGTTTTGTCGTACTGGTAACCGCATCCTTCGGGTTTGCCGAATATGCGGCTGCGGGTTCGACTAATTTCCCCTATTTTCATATGGGGGCCGTTATCGTCGGAGGCCTGATCATCATCTCTTTGAAAAAGAAATACGAGAAACTCTATCTGAGTGAAGCGATCGGGAGCTTTGCGCTCTACACGGTTCTGGTTGCCCTGTTCACGGCTCCGGTGGTCGAGATGATTAAATCCATGGTGGGCTGATCCACCATGATGGTATTTCCAAAGGTGAAAGCCCGTCCGGGAAAGGAGGTTGCGAAATGTCAACACTTAGAAATGCAGGACAGACAGCCCAGTACTCCCATATCCTGATGCTGAGTGCATGGGGATTCGCAATCGCCATCTGTTCTTTCGCATTCCTTTACCTGGGTTGCTGGCTCGATAGGGTGCTGAATACGTCGCCGTCTTTCATGCTCGGCCTTTTCTTCCTGGCGGTCTTTCTCTGCATCGGCCGGCTTTACCAGGAGGCATGGTTGAAGAGAAAAGTATAGACCGAATTTGCTGCCGACCTTGCGGAAATCGAAAACCCCCTTTCCTGACACTGAAAGGGGGTTTTTTCACGTATTTTCTTGACTTTAGTATAATTTCGGCATATTTGTAAAGAGTCGGGAGAGGAAGAATTCATCTTTTCTGAATGGAACAGGAGGTCGGAAATGATGCAACCCCCCCTTTAATTGAAGAGGGGGTTTTTTTATGAACCGATATCTGCCGCAATTGAAGATGCCCTGGTTTTTCGTAAAGACAGAGAGGTGAAAATGGGACTATTGGCAGGCAAGACAGCAATCGTGACAGGAGGGGGAACCGGGATAGGCTTCGCCATAGCCAAGCGTTATCATGAAGAGGGCGCGACGGTTGTAATCTGTGGAAGAAGAGAGGAAAAACTCAAAGAGGCGTCTGATCTGATATCAGGGTCTTCCGGCCGGGTACACTGGGTCAAGGCGGATGTCACTGTGGATAATGACATCCGGCGATTGGTGGAAAGGAGCGCAGCCGAGACGGGTGGAATCGACATCCTCGTAAACAATGCAGGTTTGATGCGGTTTGCGAAACTCGAGCAGAGCGATCCTCGGCTCTGGGACACCATGATGCTTACCAATGCCTTTGCGCCTTGGCGCATGATGGTAGCCGTACTGCCGCAAATGCGGAAAAAGGGCGGAGGATCCATCATCAATATTTCTTCCATCGCGGGCACAAAGGCGCTGCCCGGCGCGGGCCTGTATTGTACGTCGAAAGCCGCCCTTCAGATGATCTCCCAGGTAATGGCGATGGAAGTGGCTCCGGAAAACATCCGGGTCAATGTGATCTGTCCCGCGGCGGTCGAGGACACGGAACTGGCGGTGCCCATTTTCGGCGACAGGATTTCGGAATTTTACGACATCATGCGTTCCCTTCATCCCCTGGGAAGAAATGGAAAACCGCTGGACGTTGCCGATGCGGCACTGTTTCTGGCATCTGATATGAGCTCGTGGATCACGGGGATTCTCCTGCCTGTTGACGGTGGACGGCATTTGAGCACCAACAGGCCGCCTATTTAAAAGCAGACAATCGGAATTTTCCAATCGGGAAACATCAGCCCGAGCTTTTAGTCTGAAAAGAGATGTTAAGGGACCTCAATAGGAGGAGCATGTAATGAGGATTGCCATTATGGGGCTGGGAGGGGTCGGCGGATATTACGGCGGAAAACTGGCCTTCAGATACGCCGGTTCGGGTGAGCATAAAATCATTTTTTTCGTGCGGGGAGCACACCTCGAAGCTATACGATCACAGGGGTTGAAAGTCATCACTCCGGAAGGGGAATTCACGGCCTTCCCGACTCTCGCCACAGATCGAACGGCTGAAGCGGGACCGCTGGACTTTATTCTTTTCTGCGTGAAGAGCTATCATCTCGAAGACGCAGCCCGGTCCATCATGGGGAATATCCATGAGAGTACGGTTATTCTCCCGCTCCTGAACGGCGTCGATATTACCGAGCGCCTGCAGAAAATCCTGCCCGGCGGTATTGTCCTGAACGGCTGTGTATACATCGGCTCCCGGCTCAAGTCGCCCGGCGTCATCCATCAGATGGGCGGCTCCTGCCAGATCATTTTCGGCCCCGATCGCGATGCCGATACGGAGAATTTCCGCTACATCGAGGCCCTTTTGAGGGAAGCAGGCATCAAGGCCGACCTGCAGGGCGGTATCGCCGTGCCCATATGGACCAAGTACATCTTCATCGATCCCCTTGCGGGACTTACTTCCATGCTGGGAAAGACCTTCGGCGCCATTCTTGCCGACACTGAGAGCAGGGATATGTTGAAAGGGCTGATGCAGGAAGTGGAGCGGATCGCCATTGCAAAGAGAATCGGGCTTCCGCGCGATATCGTCGAGTCTTCGATGGAGAAAGTTAAAAGCTTTCCATACGAGACAAAGACTTCAATGCAGGCGGATTACGAACACGCAAGACAGACGGAAATGGAAATCTTTTCGGGATATATCGTGAAGGCGGGAAAGGAGCTGGGTGTTCCCACTCCCCTTCATGACAGAGTCCATGCGGAGTTGCTCAAGAGAAAGTAACAGTGCCTCCGCTTGAAAAGGTACATGTTCGGAACTGAGCCGGATTTTTATCACATCGGGCTCAGTTGACCGTTGACTCCAAATCGCCTCTGGTGGTAAATTCCTTTCATAAACTTCTGGATAACCGGTGAATCTTTCTTTCTAACAGCACGATCAGCAAGTTCATTCAGCATTGCCGCCGATTTGTCAACTAAAAGCTGCTTTTCAACAATCTGCCAAACCTGGAAGGAGGTGACGATATGCTTTTCATGATGATCTGCACATGGGAGCCCCGGGATGAGAAGGAAGTCAGGTCGCGCCGCGCGGTCTGGGAGTGGCCGGAAGACGTGAAGGTCCTGGCGGAATTTTACGACCTCCAGGGTTTAAGGACCATTTACGTGATCGATACCGACGAGAAGGGATTGATCGCCACGCGGGCGAAATGGATTGACCTGCTGCGTTTCGAGATATTCCCTGTTTATCCGGTCGGCGCTACAAAAGAACGGTTGAAAGCATAGGGTCGGCGGGAGGGCGAATTCTTCTGAAAACAGAAAGGAGGAAGAGTTATGTGCCGGCTTGAATTGACAGCTGAGGAAGCGAAAGAGCTTCTGGAAATACTCGAAAGATATCGCCCCGACCTCCGGATCGAAGTTGCGAATACAGATGATCGGGAGTTCCGAAGATATCTCAAGCGCAGAGAGGCAATCATGGGGGAATTGATCAACCGTCTGAAGGCGTTTAGCCTTTAGCCCATACTTTCACGCCCGCTCTGCCGCTTTGCGGAGCAGGAGTTCCCAGTCTTCGTTCACCATCGACTGGATCTGTTCCAAGTCGTGATCGGTCAGGTGCCGGAACCGGCCCTGCAGTTTGAAGTATTCTCTGACAGGGAATTCCTTGGGCCTGTAATTGATAGTGTACTTGAGTCCGTTTTCTACTTCGTAAAGGGGAAAGATATTCGTCTGAACCGCCATTCGCGCTATCTTGACGGACATCTCCGAGGGGATGCGCCATCCAGTGGGACAGCTCGCGAAGATGTGGAGGAACCTCGACCCTTTTGTGGATTTCGCCTTGCGTACCTTGAGGATCATATCTTCCGGAAAGGCGATGTTGGCCGTGGCGGCATAGGGAATACGATGCGCGACCAGGGCTTCCACTATATTCTTTTTCCGCATCTTCTTCCATTCCCGCCCGGGGGTGGTCGTCGTCCATGCTCCGTACGGGGTCGACGAGCTGCGCTGAATACCGGTGTTCATGTAGGCTTCGTTATCGTAGCAGACGTAGATGAAGTCCTCATTACGCTCCACCGCGCCGCTCAGGGCCTGGAAGCCGATATCGAAAGTACCTCCATCCCCGGCCCACGTGACCACTGTAGTTTCCGAATCCCCTTTTATGTCCAGAGCGGCGCGGACGCCGGTCGCCACAGCCCCGCCCGTTTCGAAAGCGGAGTGTATGACGGGAATTTTCAGAGTGGATTGCGGGTAGGGCCCGGCGATGACGGACCAGCAGCACGCCGGAAGCACCATGATGATCTTTTCCCCCAGCGCTTTCAGAAGAAAGCGCATGGCTATGGCGGCTCCGCAGCCAGGGCACCCCACGTGACCCGAATACATCAATTCACGGTTGAAAGCGTCACTTTCCATGGTCCACCTTCTGAAGTCCCATCCAGATACTTTCCGCGGCAGGGACATCGCTGTCTTTGGTCTTCCAGTATATCTCCTCAAGGAGTTCCCCGGTAATATCCCGCCCTCCGATTCCGGCGACATAACCGAAAACAGGCGGATGCCCGGAGGTGTTGCACAGTGCCGCGCGTACTTCCTGGGCGAAGATACCTCCCGAGCCGAAGGAGAAATTCCGGTCGATGACCGCAACCTTTTCAGCTGATTTCAGCGCGTTGCGGATCAGTTCAACAGGGGTGGGCCGGAAAAGCTTGATCTTGAGGAGGCCCGCTTTTTCCCCTCTTGCCCTTAAATCCCGCAGAACCAACCGGCAGGTGCTGGTGACAGTTCCGGAAGTGACGAAGATGATCTGCGCGTCCTCGCAATGGATCGCCTCCACCGCGCCGTAGCGTCGATGGAAAATTCCGGCGAATTCATCTTCGATTTCCGGATAACAGGACAAAGCTTCATCCATGGCCGCGGCTATTTCATGGCGCATCTCCATGTAGAAGGCCGGCGTTACGAGCGGGCTGAAGGAGCAGGGCGCTGATGTGTCCAGTTGGAATTTCGGTTCGAAAGGAGGAAGAAAGCGGTCCACATCCGCCTGTTCCGGGACATCGACAGGCTCATAGGTATGGGACAGGAAAAAGGCGTCGAGGACTACCATTACTGGCAGATTGACCGATTCGGCAAGCCGATACGCCTGGAGAGTCGTGTCCAGGACTTCCTGGCCGTCTTCGCAATACAGTTGTATCCACCCGGTGTCTCTCTGGGCGAGGCTGTCCGTCTGGTCCGTCCAAATATTCCAGCCGGGCGCGAGGGCGCGGTTGACTTCCGCCATCACAATGGGGAGCCTTGCGCCCGATGTCCAGTGAAGCAGTTCGTGCATAAGGGCGAGACCCTGAGAGGAGGTGGCCGTAAATGTCCTGGTTCCGGTGCTTTGAGCCCCGATAAGGGCGGCCAGAGCGGAATGCTCGCTTTCCACGCGCAGGAATTTCGCGTTCATGGCTCCGGAAGCGCAGTACTCGGAAAGGATTTCCACGATGTGGGTCTGCGGTGTAATCGGATACGCCGATATCACCTGAACTTTAGCGAGCCTCACGGCCTCCGCCACAGCGTGGCTTCCCTCGATCACCCGCATCATGGGCCTTCCTCCTCAAGCGTCATGGCGTTGCGCGGGCATTCCACGACGCAAAGCCCGCACCCTTTGCAGTAATCGTAATCGATGTGCCTCTCCTGCCCCTCTCTTTTTCTGATGACGGCGAGGTCCGGGCAGAAGAGATAGCAGTTGTCGCACCGGTTGCAGATGCCGCAATTGAAGCAGCGCTCCGCCTCCCGCATAGCCAGATTGGCGGAAATCCTGAGGTCGATTTCTTCGAAGGAATGCAGGCGCTCTTCCCTGAGAAGGCGGGGCTGGGAGATCCGCGGCTCAAAACGGAAGTAATCCGTGTTGATCTCTTCAAAACGAACAACATGGGGATTTCGCAGGCGGCGCTCGCCTCCCATATATATCTCCATGGAAAGGGCGGGTCCCGGGCCTACCGCACTGGGAGCGAGCCGTGCGGGGACGGCATCGAATCCCTCCCGGAAGAGGGTATCCAGGGCCATGGCGGCGGCCTTGCCGGAAGCCACCGCATGAGCCACGCTTTTCTTCTCGTTCACGAGGTCTCCTCCGTATACGAGTACGGGGTCCCCTTTTTTCCGGACCATGACGCAGCCGTTGAGCGCCAGTCGCTCCTGTCCTTTTCGGGGAGGATTCTGCCATTCTTCCGCGGCTTCCGCGCCCGTTGCCTTGAACACGCGCTGTATTCGAAAATCGAGGGTCCTGGATCCGTCCGGACCGATGAGGGCCCTCCCCTTCTCGTCCTCTCCCGTGACTTTCATGTGTTGCATGGTAAGGAGGTATCCCCCGCTGTCTGGTGTCAGTCTTACAGGCGCCAGGAGCTCCTTCAGCTCGACGCCTTCATCCAGCGCCATAGAGATTTCCTCTTCGAAGGCGGGCATGTCCTGCCGCCGGCGGCGGTAAAGTATCACAGCTTTGCCGCCGAGGCGGACGATGCTGCGCGCCACGTCCATCGCCGTATTTCCCCCGCCGATCACCGCCGATAGTCCCTCACAGGGAGGAGAACCTCCCCCCCGTACCTTTCGAAGGAATTCCATTCCGTCCACCATACCAGCGCTGTCTTCCCCGGGGAAATTTATCATGGCGGTCCGCGGATGGCCGCACCCGATGAAAACCGCGTCGTAATTCCCGCGGGCCTCTTCAATGGACGCCCATGAAACGGGCTTGCCGGTTCGAATGCTGATGCCGAGGTTTTCTATCCGGGCGATCTCGTTTTTCAACGCCGCGGGGGGCAGCCGATAGCCCGGAATAGCCCAGCGCAGAACGCCGCCGGGTTCGGGCATTGACTCGAAGACATCGCATTTGTAGCCGAGTACGGTCAGGAAGAAGGCGGCGGTGAGGCCGGACGGGCCCGCGCCCGCCACGGCTATTTTCTGCTTTTTCGCAGGGGATCTCTCGATCGAGGGTTTCAGCTCGTAACGGCTCGCTGTATCGGCCAGAAAGCGTTCCAGAATGCGGATAGCGACTCCGGAGTCGAATTCCCTGCGATTGCATTTCGCTTCACAGGGATGGTAACAAACCCGCCCGCAAACGGCGGGGAAGGGATTCTCGATCAGGATTTTCTCCCATGCCTCTTTGAAGAGGCCCTGGGCGGTCAACATTTCGATCGTGCCGATATCTTCGCCGGCGGGACACCCCGTACTGCATGGCGCGGTTTTCTCTTCATATCGTGGACGAAGGTAGCGCCAGGAACCGGTTTTGTTGCTTTCCGTGGATGCGTAAGTACGCGGCATGAATAAGGCACCGGTTCGTGCTTCCGTCATTTTTTCCTCCGGAGTTTCATTGTCCGCACTTCATTGTATGCGGCCTCCGCTGCATTTGCATTGTCCTCGGCTTCTCCCGGCGCATCCTCCCGGATGGCTCCTATGACGGCCTCCAGGGGAGGCATGCCCAGTACTCTTGCAAAGGCTCCGATCATGGGCGTATTGGTGATCGGGTGCGTACGCGTCCCCAAGTGATATTTTGTCGCAATACGGCCGGCATCCACGTACGCCAGGTGGAAACCGGTGAAAGATTCCGCTTCTTCCGGCGCATTCGGGCTGTTGATCAGTATCCAGCCCCCGGGCTTTAGTCCCCTTGTGACATCGATGCTGTGGAGGAGGGTCCGGTCCTGGACCACTACGTGATCTGGAGAATTTACGTTTGTCCTGAGGAGGATCTTTTCTTTATCGACCCGCAAGTAGGCCTCTACGGGCGCCCCGCGCCGCTCCACGCCGAAAAAGGGGAAGCTCTGGACCTGGTAGCCGGCCTTGAAGAACGCCCTCGCGAGCAGAATTGTCGCCACCACCGTCCCCTGGCCGCCGCGTCCGTGGAAGCGGATTTCAAGCATGTGTCCGCCGTCACTCATATTTTACTCCAGATCACCGCGATCGCCCTGGCTGGCTTGCCGTCCAGGGAACGGAAACTGTGATTCTGGTCCGATTCAAAATATACGGCATCGCCGGCCTGCAGGACCTCGACCCGGTCATCCGTCCTGAATTCAAGCCTGCCTTCGAGCACGTAATGAAATTCTTCTCCGTCGTGGCTCGTGAATACCATGTCGGATTTTTCCATGGGCTGAAATTCGACGAGAAAGGGCTCCATGTGCTTGTCAGGCTTTTTGGTTTCGAGGGACTCATAGATATAATCTACTTCCCCTTCATGGTGGTGCGGACGTCTGCTGATCCTGACCCTCTCTCCCATGCGGGTGACAGACACCCTTTCGCCGGCTGCTGTGTCCTCGAAGAAGAAAGCCATTCCTACGTTCAGGGCCTTTGCAAGTTTCAACAGGGTCGCCACTGGAGGGATCGTTTCTCCTTCTTCGATCTCTTCAAGAAGGGATTTGGTAAGGCCCGTTTTTGTGGCCAGATCCTGAAGGGAGTACTGTTTTTTTTGACGGAGTTCTTTTATCTTACCCCCGATTTTAAATCCCCCCGCTGCAGGGATTTCTGTTTCGCCGCTTGCCATATCATCACCTCGCGAATTGCCATGGGCAAAGGGCCGAGGACTCGAGGTGTCAAAAGAGCCTTTAGCCCTGTGTCCTTAGCCTATATTTTCGAACAGCCTGCCGGGATTGACTTCCGAGAAAGATGATATATCCAAAAAAAATCATAAGTAAAGCAAAATCCGGAGGTAATTTTAATTGACTTTGAATATTTAAAGGAATAAATATCTTGCAAGCGTAAGTTATCCTTCAAGTCGTAGGAGGGCTTAGCGATCTCACCGGCTCTTTATTCTTTTTTACTCTGTTCGGAAAAATCGGAGGCAGTATGATGCGCGATCTGGTTTTGAAAAACCGAAGTTATCGACGTTTTTACCAGGACTTCGCCGTCAGCCGGGATATGCTGACGGGGCTTGTCGACCTGGCGAGATTGACTGCATCCGCAGCCAACAAGCAGCCGCTCAAGTATATCCTCTCCTGTGATCCCGAGAAAAATGCGCAAATATTCTCAACGCTTGCCTGGGCGGGGTATTTGAAGGACTGGCCCGGTCCCCCGGAGGGCGAGAGGCCTTCCGCCTATATAATTATGCTCGGGGATACAAAAATCAGCTCATCCTTCAATTTTGACAATGGGATCGCGGCCCAGACCATCCTCCTCGGGGCGGTCGATCAGGGGCTGGGCGGGTGCATGATAGCTTCCGTTCAGCGCGATAAATTGCGCGAGCTTCTGAATATTCCATCCCGTTACGAGATCATTCTGGTGATTGCCCTGGGAAAACCCAAAGAGACAGTCGTCATCGAGCCCATGGGGCCTGAAGGCGACGTCAAATACTGGCGTGACCGCGATGGAAAGCACCATGTGCCGAAGCGGTCGCTGGAAGAGGTTATATTGTCCTGACAGACGGCGCGTCGGGGGCACGTTATTAATAAGTAAGAGTATTTTGTTCTTTGTCTTTTTGATTTGTGGAAAGGAGGCAGCGTATGTCCACAACAATCATCGTCATTATCGGTTTTGTTCTCTACATGCTCCTCTATTTTACTTACGGCAAGAAGATAGAGAGGGATGTCGTGAGGGCCTCGGATGAGATTGAAGCTCCTTCTAAGCGCCTCTACGACGGGATAGACTACGTCCCGGCCCACAGGATGGTCCTCTTCGGCCACCATTTTGCTTCCATCGCCGGAGCAGGGCCGATCATCGGGCCAGCTCTGGCCATAGCATGGGGATGGCTCCCGGGTTTGCTCTGGGTCTGGCTGGGCAATATCTTTATCGGCGCTGTCCACGACTACCTGGCGCTGATGGCATCCGTCCGTTACGACGGTAAGTCCGTCCAGTTCGTCGCTTCCGACCTCATATCGAAGCGGACAGGGACGGCTTTCTACTGGATCGTCTTCTTCCTGCTCGTTCTCGTGGTCGCGGCGTTCGGCACCGTTATCGCCGGGATGTTCGCAAAGACGCCGGAGATTGCCGGGGCATCCATTTATGTTACAGTCGCGGCCATAATCCTGGGCTGGCTGATTTATCGTGTCAAGATGAATCTCCTCCTGGCCACGGTGATCGGCATCGCCCTTATGGTAGCCGCCATATGGCTGGGGACAATAACTCCCGTGCCGGCAAGCATTGAAGTCTGGCTGGTGGTCCTCTTTTTTTATATTATCATCGCAGCGGCCATACCCGTCAATATCTTGCTGCAGCCGCGGGATTACCTGAACTCCTGGCTCCTCTACTTCGGGATCGGCGTGGGTTTTATCGCTGCTGTTGTAACCTTCAGAGGTGTAGAGATACCGGCGGTTTCCGCTTTTTCGCCTGTCCTGATCGGCGGCAAAGAGACGCCTTTCTGGCCGGCAATCCCGCTGATCATTGCCTGCGGGTCCCTCTCCGGCTTCCATTCTCTCGTCGCGTCGGGGACATCCTCCAAGCAGATCAGCAAGGAGAGCGACGGCCTCTTCATCGGTTACGGGGCTATGTTCACGGAGGGATTTCTCTCCACAGTCATTATCTGCGCCATTGCGGGTTTCGGGTTCACGGCCTTAAAGAACGCCTCCGCGGCGGCGAATGTGCCCCTGACGCTCGATTTCAGTAACTGGGGCGCGCTCTTTACAAAGACCTCCGAGGCATTGAAGCTCTCCCAGGCCAATCTGGTCATCCAGACTTACGCGGACATGGTTGCGGCAAGCTTTCTCGCCTTCATTCCGACAAAGATCGTGAAAGTCATCGCCGGCCTCTGGATATCCGCTTTCGCCCTGACCACCCTGGATACGACGAACCGGATCGCCCGTTATTGTCTGGTGGAGATGCTCGCGCCCGTAAAGAGCGCGGCTGCCGGCTTATACGGCGTTCTTACAAACCGGTGGATCGCATCTCTCGTGCCCGCCCTGATCGGAACGTATCTGGCATGGAGCAAGCAGTTCACGATCGTCTGGCCGTCCTTCGGTGCCGCGAACCAGTTGATCGCTTCGATAGCGCTGATGACCGGTGCGGCGTTCGTCGCCAAAAGGCTGAAATCGAAATTCTCCATCATGGCGATAGTACCCGCCTGGTTCCTCTGGGTTACTGTGACAGCGGCCATCATCTGGTTCATGGTCGTCGTCATGCCCGCCAATATCGCCAAGGCCCCCGGGCAGGGATGGACAGTTCAGGCCATAATGGCTATCATGTTGGTTCTGAATATCCTCTTCATTGTCGATTTCATCAGAATGGGCAGGGCAGGCAAGCCGCTGGAGGGAGAGAAGGAAAGCAAGGCCGCAGAGACGGCTTAGCGCCACACCATACAGTCGGATCCATGGGTTTTTCAATCCTCAGCCTTGTGAAACGTTTTTTCAAGGATTTCCACAAATCGCAGCGTGAGAGCCTTGTGGCTCTCACCTGCGTTGAGTTGCGGGAGCTTGAGAATATATTCGCCCTCCTGATTCTCAGCTCGTTTGTCGGGTTTTCCGCGCCCCCTACTTTTCTCTCCGTGGAACTCCTGCCGTATATGGAGAGAGAACTCCGGATCCTTAATCAGCGGGCCGAGGATGCCAGTGACATGCTCGCGGAGCTGGTGGGGACCTTGGGCATCGATTGATGAAAATTGTCTTCTATACCGGAAAAGGGGGGGTCGGCAAGTCCACGGTTGCAGCGGCCACGGCATGGCAGTTATCGCAGAGCCGCCGCGTACTCATTCTCTCCCTGGACCCTGCCCATAACCTCGGCGACATCTTCCGGGTAACCTTGATCGACGGGGAAAAGAGGCTTTCGGAAAACCTCGTCCTCAGGGAAGTCGACCTTAGAAAACTGTCCCGCGCCTATCTCGACAGGGAGATATCAGTACTTTCCAGCACTTACAAATACCTTCAGGTATTGAATCTCGACAGGTACTTTTCCGTCCTGAAATATTCTCCGGGGATCGAGGAGTACGCTCTCCTTACCAGTATTGAAGAGACTATCAGGGAGAGCCGGGGTTTCGATTTCATCATCTTCGATACGCCCCCCACGGGACTCACTCTCCGTTTTCTGGCCCTGCCCCAGATCACAATCACCTGGATTGATCGTCTCGTGCAGATCAGGAGACAGATTCTGGAACGACGCCACACAATTCAGAAAATTCTGGGACCCCCGAAGGATGGGGAGAAAAATCGCGAAAGGATCCTTGATTATGATGAGAATGAGGACGAGGTTCTGAGAAGGCTTAGGTCTCTGGGCGAAAATTATCAGGCACTGAACCGGATCCTGCGCGGCGATATGAGCAGTTTTGTCCTTGTCTTCAACCCGGACTTTCTTTCGCTTCGGGAATCGCAGCGTCTCATAGATGGCTTGCGGGACCTGCGCCTTCCCCTGCGCATGCTGATTGATAATAAAGTAACGGAAGACAACAGGGAAATGGCGGATCACGTGGAGACCGTCCTTAAGGATATGACAGGAGGACTCCCGGTGCAGAGGATACTCCTTTCCAGGGCACTCAGCGCAGATGCTTCAAGACTCCGCGACATCCCTGAAGACCTGATTTACATGCTTTAGTGAGCGAGAATTTTCCATGTTCGAACACGAGTATATCGTCCGTGAGCCGCTTTTTTATCTTTTTATCGCCTTTTCTTTCTTTCTCGGTGTCTCTTTTTTTTGGGGAAGAAGAATAAATCGCGGGATTTTTTTGTCTGCGTTCAACGACCTCATCAAGGTTATAGAGCCCATGGATCAGACTTTTACCAATATTGGAGGGACCATAGGATATCATGCCAATTTTGTGACAAGAAAAAAGAGCCCGGTTGAAAAGGTGGATGCCACGATAACCTTTCTTCCCAGGCAGTCCCTGCTTTACTTTCCCATTTCGAAGATCGTCAGAAGATACGACCGCCTCTTCGTTACTCTGTATTTAAAGAATACACCGTTCGAAGAAGGACACCTGATTGAGTCCCGATATGCCCGGTTCCGGGGACCGAAGATCACAAACGCCGATCGACTGAACATGGAGACGGTGAAATGGGGGGCTCTGGATTTTAATTTTTATTACCAGGGGACCAGAATACGCGAAAAGCTCTTAGAATTTATTGAAAGAAACATTGATCCGGGTATAATAAGGCATATTGCCGTTGTGCCGTACGAAAAGAAATGTTTCGTTTTCATGATACCGCGACGGGGAGAAGTGGCGAAATATTTCGGTCCGGTTTACAGGTGGGTTTCTTCCTTGATTGAGAGACAGAATAACACGGGGGCAAAGAAGGATTCATGAAGAAGGTCGTTTATTATATAGCAGCCGCAGCTGCGCTGGCCGGCTTATTGCTGAACTGCGGGGAGAAAGCGGCAGAAAGGCCCGATGCTGGAAAGACCGGCAAAGAGGGCGTTGGCACCGCCGCCGGACAGGACGTTAAAAATCCTGCAGGACTTTCCTGCTATGAAATCGGGTTTCGCGTGGGCCGCTGCGCCGCCAAGTCGATGAGTGGTCTGCCGTGCGACGCCGGCGATGAGATTCCCGTTCCTCAGGAGTGCAAGGGGAATCCGGAGACGGAAAGAGGAAAAGCGGACGGGAGAAAATCGGTCTATTAAGACACACACGGGCGGGTTGAGATGAAACCGAGAGTACTGATTACGGGAAGACTCCCGGCAGAGGTGCTGGAAGACCTGGCGCAGGAATGCGCCGTCGATGCCCAGACCGAAGACAGGCCCATGGAAAGGGACGCCCTGCTGCGGTCAGTCGCTGGTAAGGAGGGGCTGATACCGATGATAACGGATTCTGTGGATACGGAACTCCTCGACCGGGCTCCGCACCTCAGGATGATAGCCAATTTCGGCGTAGGCTATAACAATATAGATGTTGCAGCCGCCACCGCGAGGGGGATCCCCGTATCCAATACCCCCGGGGTACTTACGGATACTACGGCGGATCTTGCGTTCGCCCTGATCCTGGCTGTCGCCCGGCGCGTAGTTGAGGGAGACCGCATGATAAGGGAGGGCAGATTCCGCTACTGGGCGCCTTTTCTGTTTCTGGGCAGGGATGTGTCCGGAAAGACGCTCGGCATTGTCGGCCTGGGGCGGATTGGAAAGGCGGTTGCCCGCAGGGCGCGAGGCTTCAATATGCGCGTTGTTTATTACAATCAGCACAGGCTTGATATATCCGAGGAGCATGATCTGGGTGTCGAATATATGGGGATGAAGAGTCTGCTACGTGAAGCCGACTTTGTTTCGCTTCACGTACCTCTTACCCCGCAGACGAGGCATCTCATCGGTCGCGAAGAGCTCTTCCTGATGAAACCGACGGCGTTTCTTATTAATACATCAAGGGGACCGGTTGTGGACGAGAAAGCCCTGGTTGCAGTCCTCGGGGAAGGGAGGATTGCCGGTGCGGGACTCGATGTGTACGAGAACGAGCCGGCTCTGGCGCACGGTCTCGCCGAACTCGAAAATGTCGTGCTCCTTCCCCATGTCGGGAGCGCCAGCATCGAGACGCGCATGAAGATGGCCCGGATGGCCGTCGAGAATCTCCTTGCCGGGTTGAGAGGGGAATTGCCTCCGAATCTCGTCAATCCGGAAGTTATTCCGCATCGCCGCTGAAAAAAGGCTAAAAATACACCACTTCAACGGCGGAGAAGCTCTCTACCGCCTCGTCTTTGATCTCCTTTGAAATCTATGCGGCCAGGCGCGCTTCGCCTGCCCCGGATATACTATTTATGCAGCCCTTTAGCCCGCTCCTGCAGGTCCAGGTCCTCCGGGTCCTCGGCTTCGATGGTAATCCCGTGGGGGATGGGGACTCCTTTATCATCTACGTGCACAAAAGTCAGAAAGCCGCTCAGTATCAATTCATCATTGTGGCTGAAGAACATCTTGACGTGGCAGATCAGGCTGGTCCTTCCGGCGTGAACGACCTTGCTTTCGATCCTCAGGATATGCTCCACACGCACCGGTTTTGAAAAGACCATGCCGTGGATGTTGGCGCACACAATATTCCTCGGCGATGTCATGCTCGCGGCGGCGATCAGCCCAGCCTCCACGAACCACTCCGCCCCCCTCCCCGCAAAGAGAGTGCCGTGATGGTTCAGGTCCTGTCCTTTTACCTGGCGGTGTATGATGTAGGTCTTGATTTTCACTTCAGTATCTTCTATTTTCAGCCTTCATTCCATATTAAGATATCATTTCTGCGAAAGCGGGAATTCAGAGCTTTTGTGTTCATTACTTCCCGTATTCCGGGGTCTAGCCCTGGATGACATAGTGGATTACTCATTAAAAATATTGATTCTGAAATTCTCACCCCGGCCCCCAGCCGCCCCGGTTACTTCGATTGACGCATCGGCCGGCAACGCTACTTTTTCGAACGTCCTCAGGACCCTTCTTCCGATATCCGCTTTTTCCTCTCTTTCATAAACAGTTATGTTGAAGGTTACGGGGGCGGTATTCGTCCCTTTTTTGTTGCAGCTTCGGTCCCGCCAGTGGCAGCACCTTGCTCCACCCGGGTATAGGTTGGCATAGAACGCTGCCTTTCCTTTCAAGACATCGCCTCCACCTGTCTGCTCGAAGTAGACGCCGGAATCGGCGGTATTATTGTAAACACAGAATGCCGGTACCGTGTCTGCCATGAAAATGAAGAAGGAGACGGCAGAAAGAAAAATAAATAATCCCGTCCGCAGACGCAATTCAGGTTCTCCATGTAGTTAGTTATATTTTATACTCTTAATCACGGAATACGTAAATAGGAAAAATCTTGCATCATCCCTGGTATCGGCGCTGCCTGTCATCGGATTAAAAAAACCAGTGTCACCAATTAACAAACAGGATAGTGCCGGGAAATAAAAAACAATCAGTGTTCGGAGACACGAGGAACTTCCAATGAATTTTTATCACCAGTGCCTGCCACCAATTTCTGGTGCTGAAACGAAGGGCGAATGGATTGAGGCGGCTGATTCAGGGGCTGCCCTTATAATCGTGAACCGGGAAGAGACACCCGCCGATTCACGTGCCGGCGTGGTGATCCACGGCTCGGTCTGCGAGGCCATGACACGCATGACCGCCTGAAGTGCCTCAGGAACCAGTCGCGCGCCCGTTCATGTCAGGTACGGCTCTGATAAGCCGCCTGAGAGCATTGGCGGATATCTGAATTTCGACCTGGAAGCCCGTTGTCATTCTCCGATAATCTTCACCAGCACCCGCTTCCTCCGCCGTCCGTCGAATTCGCCGTAAAAAATCTGCTCCCAGGGACCGAAATCGAGACGGCCCTCCGTCAAGGCGACCACAACCTCCCGGCCCATGATCTGCCTCTTGAGATGGGCGTCGCCGTTATCCTCCCCGGTCCTGTTATGCTGGTATTGCGGCACCGGCTCATGGGGGGCCAACTTTTCCAGCCACTTTTCGTAATCCTGATGAAGCCCGGACTCGTCATCGTTGATGAAGACGGAAGCGGTGATGTGCATCGCATTGACCAGGACCAGTCCTTCTTTTATGCCGCTGTCCTTGACGCACTGAGTGACCTCAGGGGTGATATTGACAAAGGCGCGGCGGGTCGGAATGTTGAACCAGAGTTCTTTGCGGTAGGATTTCATGGATTGATACTCCCGAGGATCAATAGTTTTTCTGCAGCAAGGGCCGGGGTGTTATCTGATGGAGGCTCAAAAACTTGCCCTGCATAACCGGATACTAGATTCTCTTTTTGGCAGACACATGTCAAGGAATTTTACACTACCAGGATGTTGAAAAACTCCTGTCAGGGCAGGCTGTTCAAAAAGGTTCAGATGCAAGACGCGCAAAAACAGAATCGCGAGGCGTATATAGAAATACGTTAAGCGGTGAGGTTTGCAGCGCAACGCCGCAGATGAGCCTTTTTTAAGAGCTTGCTAAATCTCTTTTTGTACTTGGCTCTTGTGAAAGGCCGAAAAATTCGATATGGTTGCCGGCACAATCACGCCGGGAGGCGTATTCATGCAGGATCAGAAGACCGAGAATTGGATCAAATGGATTGCATTGACCACCGCCGTAATGGCGGTATTCGCCGCCGTAACCACCCTTTATATCGGCAAATACTCATCCAGAGCCATTCTGGACCAGGGGCAGGAGACGGATCAGTGGGCGTACTATCAGGCTAAGAGCATAAAATCCCATACATATGAGCTTCAGAAACAGAAACTGCAAATAGAACTGCTCTGCCAGCCGGCGCTTTCAAAGCAGGCCACGGATAAATACCGGGAAGTCCTGGATATTTATGACAAGACCATCAAAAGATACGATAAAGAGAAAGACGAGATCAAGGCGACGGCGGAGGCCCTTGCAAAAGACAAGCATCTCGCTCAGAAGAGAGCGGGCAATTTCGGCTACAGCCTGATATTCCTTCAGATAGGAATCATGCTTTCATCGATCGCCGCGTTGACGAAGGAGAAGAGACTCTGGTATTTAGGACTTGTCATCTCCGCGGGATGGGTGTTTTATTTTCTGGATGCGATTTATCTCTTCTATTAGAGAATCTATTGGCGAACGGGTTGGATAATGGCTATTCGCAATGGGATACTGAACAATCACCGGAAGAAGGTCATATGGAGCCTTGTTCTCCTTCTTGCTGCGGCCGCCGGTATTTTCGCTTATGTCAAGTACAGGGAGAATTACATCACCACGGACGACGCATTTGTCACCGGCAATATCCACGTTGTCGCATCCAAGGTCCCGGGGACCATACTGACCATTCATGTTCAGGATAACCAATTCGTGAAAAAGGATACGCTCCTGATCGAAATCGATATCCGCGATCAGGACACGAAAGTAAGGGAAGCCGATTCGGCGCTGGGTGCGGAGCGCGCCAAACTCGTGGAGCTTTCGAACAGGGTCGACGTTGCCAGGAAACAATTGTCGGAGCTGGAATATAAAATAGAAACCTTGAAGGCCAATCTCAAGCTTCAGGAGGCAAACCTTAAGCAGGCGGAACTGGATGTAAAGAGGGCGGAGAACCTGATCAAGACCGACGCCATCTCCAGGGACAGATACGACAGGACGAAGACAGGCCACGAAATTGCACTGGCGCAGGTCGATGCCGCGCGGGATCAACTCCGGCAGGCCGTGGCGTCCGTCGATACGCAGAAAGCCATTATCAGGCAGGCTGAAGCGGCGTATCTTTCGCAGAACTCCGTCATCCGGCAGAAGGAAGCCGTCCTGACCGCCGAGGAATTAAAAAAAGGCTACACGAAATTGTATGCTCCGTGCGATGGTTATGTGACCAAAAAGGCCGTGGAGATCGGGAATCAGATCCAGCCGGGGCAGCCCCTTATGGCCGTTGTCCCTCTCGATTCTGTATGGGTTACGGCCAACTACAAAGAGACACAGCTTGCAAGGATCAGGAAGGGGCAAAAGGTTAAAATCAAGGTGGATACCTATCCTGGCAAGACTTTTTACGGAAAGGTCGACAGTATCATGGCCGGGACCGGCTCCGTTTTCTCGCTTTTCCCCCCCGAAAACGCCACGGGCAATTTCGTCAAAGTGGTACAGAGGATTCCCGTGAAAATCGTCCTGGACCAGGGGACTGATCCCGATCATGTCCTGCGGGTCGGGATGTCGGTCATACCTACAATCATGGTCCGTTGACATCTCCAGGTGATTTCCGAATGGTAAACAGGTGGATTGTCGCCGTAACGGTCATGCTTCCCACCCTCATGGTCATCGTGGATACCTCAGTCGTCAATGTCTCGCTCGACCATATCCGCGGAAGCCTGTCGGCGGGGATCGACGAGGCGACATGGTCCATTACTTCCTACCTCGCGGCCAATGCCGTGGTTATCCCGATGACCGGATGGCTGAGCCGGTTTTTCGGCAGGAAGAGATATCTTATTTTTTCAGTCGCGCTCTTCACGATCAGTTCCCTTCTGTGCGGCGCGGCATGGAGCATCCAAAGCCTGATCTTTTTCAGAATCCTGCAGGGGCTTGCCGGCGGGGCGCTCCAGCCGTTGTCACAGGCCATCCTGCTTGAGACTTTCCCCCCTGTACAGCACGGCATGGCCATGGCTGTTTTCGGGGCAGGGATCATGTTCGGACCGATCATCGGCCCCCTCCTGGGAGGATGGATTACTGATAACTGGTCGTGGCAGTGGATATTTTTCATTAATATCCCGATCGGAATGGTCTCCATATTCATGGCCATGCTCTTTGTGGTCGATCCGCCGTACATGCGGCGGGGTGAAATTAAAATTGACTATCTCGGGCTTGCCCTGCTCGCTGTGGGAATAGGTTGTCTCCAGATCATGCTCGATCAGGGACAGCGGGAGGACTGGTTCGCATCGGGCTTCATTACGTGGCTGTTTGTCCTTTCGCTCGTGAGCCTTATTGTGCTCGTCTTCGTTGAGTTGAATGTGGAACATCCTATTGTCGATCTGCGCGCCTTCAAAAACAGTTCTTTTGCCTTCGGGAACGTCGTTATCTTTTTTGTCCTGATCAACCTTTTCGGCAGTATCGTATTGCTTCCCATCTATCTTCAAAGTCTCATGGGATATACGGCTACGCTTGCGGGGGTAGTGCTCGGACCTGGCGGCCTTGCAAATCTCATATCCATGCCCGTGGCCGGGCGGCTGATCAATCGGGTGAACCCCAGGATCGTGCTGGGTGCGGGCATTGTCATGACTGTCTACGCCACGTTCCTGATGTCCCGATTCAGCCTGTCCGCTGATTTCAGTACGGTTCTGTGGCCGCGTGTTCTCATGGGAATAAGTCTCGGTCTTGTCTTTATCCCCCTTACGACACTGACTCTTTCGGGGATAAGAAAAGAGGAAATGGGGAACGCCACCTCCATATACAATCTCGTCCGTAATGTCGGGGGCAGTTTCGGCGTGGCTTTCGTGGCGACAATGCTTGCGAGAAGGTCGCAGGTTCATCAGTTGCAGCTCGCCGAGCATCTCACTCCATACGATCCCGGGTATCTCTGGAGTTCACCGCAGGCGGCGAAGTGGTTGGAGAGCCGGGGATTGGAGCCGTCCACGGCCGTCCATAGTGGAATGGGGGTCATTTATGACGGGCTTTTGAAACAGTCGTACATGATGTCTTTCAACGATGTATTTTGCATTCTGTCCGCTCTGCTGATCGTTGTTTTGCCGCTTGTATTCTTCATGGGGCGGAAAAGAGGCTGCAGTAAAGCTGCGCGATGAGCGATTTTCAATAGCTGCTAAAAATATTTACTTGAGCCGTAATTTCATATTTTGTAATCTAAAAACTATGAAACCGCACGTCTTCTTCTCTGAAAGATTTGATGCCGGCGCTATCAGGACATTGTTCGACAGGGCATGCGGATGTGAAAACGGGGACATCCGCGACAGTGACAGAGTCGCCGTGAAAGTCCATTTCGGTGAGAAGGATAATACGAGGTTTGTGCCCCCCACAGCCATACAGCCTGTCGTAACGGCCCTGAAGGAGAGGAACAGCGATTTTTTTCTGACGGATGCGAACACCCTTTACAGGGGTATGAGAATGAATGCGACCGACCACCTTAAGATCGCTGTGGAGCACGGATTTGGCACCCTGCGAACCCGGATCATCATTGCCGACGGCGAGCTGGGGGATGAGGAGGAAGAAATCGAGATAGATAAGCCTATATTCCGGAAAGTGAAAATTGCCAGGCAGATTGCCCGGTCCGATGCCGTAGTGGCTGTTTCCCATTTCAAGGGGCACATACTCTTCGGATTCGGGGGCGCCATCAAGAATTTGGGGATGGGCTGCGGCTCCAGAGCCGGCAAGCTGGAGATGCATTCGAAGATCAAACCATCGGTCGGCGCGGGATGCCTTTGCTGTGAGCAGTGCATTGAAATCTGTCCGGTCGGCGCGATCACGTTCACGGGAGAGCGGGCGGAAATCAACAGGGAGCGCTGCATCGGATGCGCCAAGTGCATTGCTGTTTGCGAGAACGGCGCGATCGAGGTCCCCTGGGCGGGAGCAACAAGCCGTGAGGCCCAGGAGCGCTGCGCGGAATACGCTTTCGGCGCCGTTCTGGGCAAAAAGCGCATATGCATTACTTTTATCAATAACATCACGAGTGATTGCGACTGCATGCATGATTCGCGCATAATAGGCAGGGATGTCGGAATCGTTTCCTCAACGGATCCTGTCGCGTGCGACCAGGCGGCTTACGATCTGACTGTAGAAAAAAACGGGCGGGATATCTTCAGGGATGTGACGGGCGTAGACGGGACGCATCTTATGAAGTACGGCGAGCGGATAGGGCTGGGAAGGAGGGAATATACTTTAGTGAAGATATAAATCCCGGATTCGGGCTTCGATAATCCCCGATTTTCGAAAATTCAAAAGCCGACTTTTTACCTCGTTGTTTATATGCTCTTCCCCAGAATCCTCCTCAGCACTTTTCCCGGCCAGGATTCGACTGTTTTCAAAGCGCCATGGGGACAAACCTCGATGCAGCAATAACACCGGATGCACTTCTCGTAGTCGAAACGAATTTCGGAGTCTCCGGTTATTGCCGAGGCGGGGCAGAACTGCAGGCATCGGCCGCACATCGTGCAAAGTTCCTGATCCGGATCGGGCCTCGGCAGCAAGTACCTGCGCAGCATGCCGTGCAGGAATTCAGGCCCCATAGGAGCCGGACCGGCATCGGGGAGCCGGAAATCCCGGATAGGGGGAAATTCTCCTTCCACGTGAAAGGTATTTACCATTCCCATCCCGCGCGCGATCTTATTGGTCGGTACGAGATCCGGCTCGATACCGAGCAGGCGGCAGACAGTAATGTCCAGTGCGGCGGCATTGTTGCTTCCCATGAGCAATCCCACATGCTTCGGGATACCTCCTTTTCCAGGCCCGTCTCCCTCCAGAGCCAGTATGCCGTCGAGAATGGTCATGAAAGGCTTGACGGCCCGGTGGATCTGAACGATCAGTCTTGCAAACATGTCACGATTGAGCCCCATCTTCAGGTGCCATTCCGGTTTCCTGAAATCAACGATACAGCCGAATAAATTTTTCACGCCCAGGGTGAGGAGCATCAGGTTATGGGTCTTAAGTTTCGGCAGATTGATCACGAAATCCGCTTCCACGGCGTCCGCAGCGATATCGATTCTTCCAAAAGGCTCTCCGATATCGACGGACAGGGATGTCTTGAAAGGCACGCACTTGACATCCAGTCCTTCCAGGGCCCTGCCCACGCCGCTTTCTTTCAGGATCTTATCGAAAGAGCCGATAGCCGGACTGTCGGAAACCTGCACGTGCGCGCCTTTTTCGAGCACATATTCCACGGCGGCCCGCACGACCGTGGGGTGTGTGAGTATGGCCGTTTCGGCAGCAGCAGGAATCAGGAAATTGGGTTTTACGATTACATGACTGTGTCTCTCAATAAGATCGCCGCCGAGCGCGTCCATGATCTCGAAGCATTGCTGTTTCAAGGTAGTGTAGTCATATGAAGACTGTTTCAGGATAACTCGGGTCATGACTTAAAAGGCTCAGGACTCAGGTCTGTTACTGTTTCAGGGCAGCCGCCTTGCGTGTCAATTCCTTTACGGCATCCACGTACTGATCGAGACCACGCAGCAGGATGTCATTATGGTTGGCTCCCTGAATCATGAGGAGTATTTTTTCCGGAGCCGGGCTGGCCTCATAGAGCGCGCGCCCGTCTTTGAAGGGCAGGATGTGATCGTGCTCGGCGTGGATGATCAGAGTCGGTTTGCCGAAGGTTCTTATCTTGTCTATATTCCTAAACCCGTCTTCTTCCGTGAGTCCCAGTGTTCTCATATCGATTCCGAGTATCCGCAGGAGTGTGGACGTATGGGCGAAACCGCTTTCGATGATGGAGGCGTCGATTTTATCCCCGTAGCTCGCCAGGAGTTCCAGGGCAGGGGCGCTGCCCAGGGATCTTCCCATGACGATGAATGATCCTGTATGACCGTTTTCATCCAGCCAGTTCCGGACGAAAGTGTACGAAACGTGCGCGTCGCGCATCATGGCGGTTACAGACGGCGTGCCGGTCGACCGACCGTATCCCCGATAATCCACCGGGAAAAAATTGATGCCCAAATGAGTGTAGATTTCAGCGATATCGTCGTAATCGGCGACGATTTCACCGTTTCCGTGAAAGAAAATGATATTCGGCCCTGCCTTGTCCTTCACGTGGAACCTGGCACCCACGCTGACGCCTTTTTCGACTGGTATCATGAGATCGAGGGACGTCTGATTCCAGGGGACGCTGAATTCGGGACGGGGATAAAACAGGTATCTTACAATTTCCATCCGGTCCAGTGAACTGTAGTCTATTTTTTCGAGGTCGATCATGACGCGTCTCCTGTATATCCACTCGGGATTTGTATTTGAGCCTGCGGAGCATAAATGTCTTCGGCTTATCCGGGCCTCTGCCGTACCCGTATGGTTACCACAACGGGCGGGTACTTATCCTCCGGAAAGCGGATTTCAGGAGGAAGAACCAGTTCGGGGCTTACCATGACAGTAGAGCTTATATTTCTGAGGTCGATGGGTTTTGTTCGGAGTTTGAGGCCGTTTCTGTAGATTCGGGGCGGCACGAGGATCATGACCGAAGAAGGAGTGACTTCGATCTTCTGCAGGGCTATCCCTGACGGGAGTGACCCTGTAGTCCTGACCTCGACCGGCACAGTGACCGGCATGAGCCTGTAAGCTATGATATGTATGCGGTCGGGCTTCAATCCGACAACGGAGATATTAGCCGGTGTTTTGATCATCGATTTCAGGAGCGGGATCTCCTGTCCCCCCTGCCGCACCTGGGACAGGTCCAGAGATATTTTCAACGAGGACGGATTAAAAAGCTTGAAGGCCTGTTCGGGTCCGGCCAGCATGACTTTGGCTTCCGTTATTTTCGGCTCTTCGATCACCCATTCCGACGCGAGATTGCGGTACTCGATGGGCACCATAATATCTCTCTGAACCGTTTCCCTCTGATATCCGAATCCGAGCCAGAGGATAAGGGCGAGTCCGACGGCGGTTGCCTTTTCCGCCGTATTTTCCCTGAACCATTTCCGGAAAGGCTTCGGTGACTCCTTCGGGATTTTTCGGGAGTAGAAATCCTCAATGATCGTTTTCAGCGCCGCCGCATTTTCCAGCACTTCGAGTTTTTTGTCTTCCGAAACTGAGATAGTTCCCCTCTCTTCCGAAATAACGATGCAGAGCGCATCTGATCTCTCGGAAAGGCCGAGGGCTGCGGTATGTCTGAGGCCGACATTGCCGAACTCGCCTGCATTTGAGGACAGGGGAAGATGGCAGCCGAACTGGATGACCCGACCCTGGTCGATGATGACGGCGCCGTCATGTCCGATGGAATTGGGATCAAAGATACTTTCCAGAAGAGGCTGGCTTAGGACCCCTTCCAGCCGTGTCCCTCCCTCCAGATGCCTGTCCAGAGGTTCCTCACCCTGAATGACGATCAGGCCGCCGATTCTCTTCCTGGCGAGATTAGCGGCGCTCTGGGTAATAACCTCGATATCGTGCTCCGCCGAGAAAGCTATGGCCCTCTTGCGGATCCTTCCCCAGATCGCCAGGCGCTCCAGGAATCTTTTCAACTCTTCCTGGAATATCACGATCAAGGCGAAAATAAGGACGGCGAAAAAGCCCTGCAGGATCACGGCCGTCATATAGAGCTGAAAGTAGCGCGACAGGATATAAACCACGCCGAGCAGGATGATTCCGACCAGTATGAAACGGGAGGACGTTTTCTTGAACCAGATCAGGAATCCGTAAATCATGATAGCAATGATCAAGATGTCTACAATATCCTGGATCCTGAAGGTATTCAAAATGGATAGAATATCGTGCGTGGTCAAATCGGTCTCCTTGCCCTATACGATTTACAGATCGATCACAGTATCGCATCCGGCGACGAAACATTTCAAACCGGATTTTTTATCGCGAATAATGCGGCTGCGCTGATCCATGATTTGATCCATGGTCCCGTCTTCCCTGTCCTGATTCAAATGGAACAAACCGAGCCTGGATACCCCGGCCCGGAAGATTATTCCTAAAACTCGGGAAGAATATAATGAATAGTTCTAAAATATTTTTAAATAGATAATGAATTAGGAGGTGGTTGTCAAGCATTAGTAAATGGCTAAAAGCCAAGGGTAAAGGTTTTTGCTTTATCTGCGATTCACGATGAAACAGGTTCTTTTCCGGTCAGAAAAAATCTTTTCCTTGACCCTTTAGCAACGGGCTCTTTGCCTTTTTCTCAATCCTCGGGCGTGAACAGCTCTTCATCTCTCTTCAAGATACGCGTTACCCGGAGGACCTCTTCGACAGTTGTTATACCTTCCAGGACTTTACGGGAACCGTCGTTCAGGAGGGTCGTCATGCCGCGCCTCACGGCTTCATCGTAGATGTGGTTTGCGTCGGAGGTCTTCAAAACCTGTCTCTTCAGTGCTTCATCCATAATCATGATCTCGAAGATGGCGGTTCTGCCCCGATATCCGGTATGCATGCAGGCGGGGCACCCTTTTTTCCTGTAGATCCTGTAATCCGGGAGCATATTTTTGTCGATCCCGATGTTCGACAGAGATTCGTGATCGGGGGTGTATGCCTCCCGGCACCTGGGGCAGAGAACCCTCACCAGCCTTTGTGCTATGATGGCGATAACTGATGATGTGATCAAGAACGGCTCCATCCCCATGTCGATGAGGCGGGTCACGGCACTGGCCGCATCGTTGGTGTGCAGAGTGGAAAATACCAGGTGTCCGGTCAGAGATGATTGAATTGCGATCTCGGCTGTTTCCCTGTCCCTGATCTCCCCTACAAGGATCACATCAGGGTCCTGGCGGACGATGGAACGAAGCCCGTTTGCGAAAGTCAGGTCGATCTTGGGGTTGACCTGGATTTGACCTATCCCTTCGATCTGGTACTCGATCGGGTCTTCGATAGTGATGATGTTGATGTCTGGTCGGTTGATGCTGGAGAGGGCCGCGTAAAGGGTGGTGGTCTTCCCGCTTCCCGTGGGCCCGGTGACCAGGATGATGCCGTAAGGGGACTTGATCAGGTTGTTGAATACCCGGACCCTGTTTTCATCCAGTCCTAGATCGGATAATTGCAGGATAGATGCGCTCTTGTCGAGCAGCCTCAGGACGACTCTCTCGCCGAAAGCCGTGGGGATGATTGAAACGCGGATATCCACGCTCCTGTCGCCGATCTTGATATCGATTCTTCCGTCCTGCGGGAGCCTTTTCTCGGCGATATTCAATTTAGACATGATCTTGATTCGCGACACCAGCGGCGATTGTGCCTTTCTTGGAAGGGTCAGAATATTATAGAGCATTCCGTCTATCCGGTACCGGACTTTCATGCTGTTCTGGTATGGCTCGATATGGATGTCGCTTGCCCTGTCCTTGATCGCCTGCGAAAGAAGCAGGTTGACCAGCCTGATCATCGGCGCATCGCTCATATCATCCAGCAGGTCGCCTGTTTCCTCGATTTCAGAAATAATGCTGTCCGGGGATTCTCCATTCATGGACTGCAGGAATTCCTCAGCCGAGTCGCGGCCGAGATCGTACGCAAGATTAATTGCGGCGGAGATGGCGGCTTCCGTGGAGAGGACGATCCGGAAATCGCTCCTGCCAAGGATGTGGTAAAGGTCATCTATCGCCTGGAAGTTGGAGGGATCGTTTACGGCGATGATGGCGTTGTCTTGCCCCTCCAGTGGGATCATCTTGTTTTTTCTGAGATATTGAATGGGGATCTGTTTCGTGAAATCCGTTTTGAACTGATCCAGCGGGAGTTCCTGCAGGTAGGGGATATTCAGAGTCCTGCTCAGAAAGATCAGGCGTTCTTCCTCGTTTTCGGGTATCCCTGCCGGTGCTCCGGCCGCCTCGTTCCTGTGCGGCAGATCCACACGGCCGCGATTGGCAAGGTGGACGGTTGCGTGTGCCGCTGCAAATTCATGATCGGGTGTCGTCGCCTCCGGCGCTGACCTGCGGAAAAATTTCTTGGTAAAGGGCACTCTCGCTCCCCTTTCATTAAAACAGACTGTTTGCGGGAATGTACCCGCAACAACCCGTCAGGGTTTTCAAGAACCCTGGACTCGACTCTGAATAGACTGTTCAAAAATATAGACTAAAGGAGAAAAGATCGATCAGCTATTTTTGCGCCTTGTTTCCGGCTTCCGTGCTCTTGTCGTTCGGTGCGTTTGCCGCCGGTTGCGGATTTTTCGCCTCCGGAAGATTTCCGTTTCCCTGTTTGGTACTTCCCTTGTCTTTTCCTCCTCTCTCATAGAGCCTGATCGTGTCTTCTTCTACATCCGTCTGGCTCCTTTTTTCCTGAAATATGGTATTTGCTTCCTGCTGCGTCCGGACGATCCGGGGCGTCAGGAAAACAAAGAGGTTGGTCTTCTCGCGGTTGATCGCCTTTGACTTGAAAAGGTTCCCGAGGAGGGGGATATTTCCGATACAGGGAATCTGGTAGTTGGTTCGGGTGGAACTGTCGCCTATAATTCCCCCGATCACGACAGTGTTGTTATCCTTCACAATTACGGTGGTGTTTGCTGTGCGCTTCAGTGTCGTCGGGGCCGACACGTCCCTGATGCCCGAGTTCTGCGAAGAGAGTTGCGTGACCTCCTGGCTGATCTTGAGGCGGACAAATCCATTTTCGCTGATATGAGGATTGACCTTCAGCATGACCCCGACGTCGCGGTACTCGTAGGTGTTGTAAGCTACACCGGTCGTCGCGGTCGCCGTATCCTGGCGCGTCAAGTACGGAACGTTCTGCCCGACCCGGATTTCCGCGTCTTCGTTGTCCATGGTCAGGATCTGCGGGGTCGAAAGAATGTGTATGTCCTGATCCTGCTGGATTGCCTGCAGGGCCGCTCCGATGGTCGGGAATGTGATCCCCCCGATGGTGATGCCCCCCCCCAGGATACCGAATGAAAAACCGGAAGGGAAGTCGGCCAATGTAGTCGATCCGGAGGTTATCGGCGTCGGGAAGATGGAGTAGGCGCCCGGTGTCGATTGCGATGAGACACCTCCGGAGCCGCCGAAGACGCCGTTCGATCCGGCGGTGGTCATATACCGCCATTCCACGCCGAGTTTGAAGCTCTTGTTGACGCTGACCTCCATGATCAATGCCTCGAGATAAACCATTGAGCGCGGGATATCGAGGCTCTTGATCACGTCTTCGAGCACCTTGTAGTCGTCTCTGGCCGCGGTGATCACGAGGGTATTGGTGGCCTTATCTGCCAGGATCTGGACTTCTTTCGAAACAATCGGGGCCTTCCCCTTTTCGGCCGATTTACCTCCCTCCTTCTGGGGGAGGTTCATGAGGACCTTAGCCAGGTCCTCGGCATTGGCGTTTTGAAGGCGGTAAACGTGCATTGATGCATCCCCCTTCGGGACCTCCTTGTCCAGAAGGCCGATCAACTGCTTGACTCTTGAGATATAGAATTCGCTTGCCACGACGATAACAGTGTTGGTCCTCTCATCGGGCAGCACTCTGACGCTCTGTGAGAGTCCGCCCCTTCGCTGTTGCTCCGCGGCCGAAGCCTGAAAAATGGCAGTCAGAGATTTGGCCACCTCGGTGGCGGAGGCGTTCTTCAGCGCAATAAGCGATATCTGCTCGCCGGCCCCCGCTACATCAAGAGCGCTTATAATCCTGAGCAGCCTTTTTACATTCGAGAGAACATCCGTGATCACCAGCATTCCGGTCGGCGGATAGGAGATTACAATGCTGGACCTTGAAATGAGCGGGTCCAGGACTTTCTTCATCTCATCAGGGTTGGCGTGATTGAGAGAGACGATCTGCGTGACCACTTTGTCTTCCGGAGTGATGACTTCGTCTTTCAGTCTGGTTTCTATACTTTTTTCCTTGGCGTCCTTGGCCGGAATGATTTTAATGACATCGCCGGCGGGAACGGTTGTGTAACCGTGCACCTCCAGGACGGATTCAAATACTTTGTAGGCTTCCTCGACCGAGATTTTCTTCGGTGAAAAGATCGTGACGTTTCCCTTCACCTGATTGTCTATCACGAAATTTTTGCCTGTCATCTCGCCGATGGATTTTATGAAAACCTGGATATCGACGTTATCGAAATCGATAGTTACTCCGGCGTTTTTCTCCGCCGGGGACCGGGCCTCTTTCTTCTGCCGAAGGGCCGCCTTCTTCACTTTCTTTCTCGTCGCTTTCACTCCGGAATCCGCCCGGGAGGACGCATCCTTTTTGCTTGACGGCTGTCTCGCCTCGTTTGTAGAAGCTGCTTCTTTATCCGCGGCGGTCGGGACCGCGGGAACGGGTGTCGCCTCTTTCTGCGGGACCGTGGGATTAGGGTCGGACGAGGATACGGGTTTTTCGTCCCCGGCAATGCGTGCGCCCATCGAAATTCCCGACATAAGGAGCGCCGCGCAAAGGAAAGCGAATAAAAGAACGGACGTTTTTTTCAATCGGTGCATTTCAACTTCTCTACTCTGTCAATTTCTTGAACTCGGGCGATGCATGTAAAATCTGCAGGTCCCGGTCTTCCTTCGCCCATTTCTTGATTTCCGGATTCAATTGGACGGCCTTCCACAAGTAGTCCAGGCTCCGGGCGATGTCTTTCGACCCGGCATGAAGGCACGCCAGATTATAGTACGGGTCCGCACTGTCCGGTTTTGACGCGATGGCCCGCTGGAAAGACCGGGCGGCATCATCTTTCCTGTTCTGCATGATGTAGATGACGCCTATGTTATTAAGAGCGTTCGCGTGATTCGGGTTTGCCTCGAGGATTTTACAGTATAATTGTTCGGCCCCGGCTAAATCACCGCTTTTTTGAAGATCCAGCGCTTTCCGGTAGAGCTCCGGTATGTCCTGCGCGGGCTCGGCCGGTTTCGGGGGGATCGCGGTTTTCAAAACAGGGGCCGGTTTCAAAACATAAAGATGATAAAATGAGGATACAGCTATTGAGAGCAGCAGAATACCTGTAAAACCGATGACAATACGTTTCCGCCTGGCGCCGGACTTTTCTCCGGCAGGTCCGGAAATAATATGGCCGTAAGCGCGGTAGCGACCGTCTTTCTCTTCCTGAGCTTTTTTCAGGGCGTCGTTAATATAACTCATATTCTCTCAAGTCAAGTACGTTCTCAGGTTTGCAACAAATTCGACTACTTGGTTCCTGTACAGCAGGAACAATCCTGCCAGGGCTATCAGGCAGACGATTGCAATCATCATCGCAATCTTCCTGTCCCTGTTTTTTTGAGGCGACGGAAACCCCCGGATATCAACGACGGCGCGCTTCACTGTCCCGGCGTCTATTACGGATGTGTCTTCCGCGTAGGCGATCAAGAGCGCCCGGTCGCAAATTGCATTGATGCGGCGCGGATTGCCCCTTGAACTGTTGTGGATCAGCCGGTGCGCGCCGTTCGAAAACTTGAGATTTCCGTTTCCCCCGGCAACCGAAAGCCGGTGCTCTATATAATCTCTGCTCTCTTTTTCAGCCAGCGGCTGAAGGTCGTACTTGACGGTGATCCTGTCGTTCAGTTGTTTGAGCGAAGGAGAAGCCAGGATATCGTTCAGTTCCGGCTGGCCGACCAGCACAATCTGAATCAGCTTTTCCCGGTCCGTTTCCAGATTCGAAAGCATCCGTATCTGCTCCATGGCGCCGTATGAGAGATTCTGGGCCTCGTCGATCAGGAGAACTGCATTCCTTCCAGACGTGAAATTCTCAAGAAGGAACTCATTGAGCGCGTCGATGTATTTCTTTTTGCCGCTGCTCTGTTCGGACGGTGACAAGTGGAATTCCTTTCCTATGGTCTCCAGCAATTCGATGTCGGAAACGAAGGAGTTGAAAATCAGCGCCGAATCGACCGATTTGTCCAGATTTGCAAGGAGGGCGCGGCATACAGTTGTTTTTCCGGTCCCCACGCCGCCCGTCAGCACGATGAAACCTTTTCTTTCCTTGATGCCGTAAAGGAGGTGGTTGAGCGCCTCCCGGTGCCGGCGGCTGAAAAAGAAGTACCTGGGATCGGGTGTGAGATTGAACGGATTTTCCTTCAAGCCGAAATATGCTGCGTACATATCGCCTCCTCTACAATAAAAAAATCCGGGGCAGGGCTTCAATCCAGAATCAGGGTCAATTCCCTGCCTTGCCTTTTCACTTTCAATGACGTCTTCATGTTCGCGGCGCCGAGTTTATCAAGGTTGAAAATATCGTCCGGTTTTTCGATGGTCTTGCCGTTGATTCCCACGATGATGTCACCGTCCTCCAAACCCGCCTTTCTGAGAATGGATCCTTCCTTGATCTTGCCGATCACGAAACCGTCCAATTTACCCGATTCGAAGTGCGGCCTGGCGTTTGCCTGCGTCAGCACCTCCCTGATGTTTCTGTAGGCATCCGGGATCGTGCCTGCGCCTTTCGGCTTCCCTGCGTCCTGCGGTGCACCCCGGTTTTCGCCCTTTGCGGGACCGGCCTCCGCCCTCGGGGGCCGGATATTCAGGATTTCATCCCTGTCGCCTACCCTCAGGACAACTGAATTGCGCATGATATCGACAAGGGTGGCGTTTGCCACGCTATCGCCGATTTTGAAAATGCGGGGCTTGTTTTTTTCCTTATCATTGATGACCGCGCAGCGGTAAGATCCCTCGCCTGCAATCGTACCCAGGAGTTCGAGTTGAAGGGTTGTCTGCTCCAGGTTTCCGTACGCGGCCATGCCCGGGCCATCACTTTCCTTGTCTGTTGAACCGAAGAGATTCCTCCGGGATATGATTTGGTAAGAATCCAGGGATTCCCTTCCGGCGGGAGCGGCCGCCGCAGCCGGTGATTCGGTCCCGTCCGCGCGGGACGTGGAGGCGCCGAGCGCTTTGAACTTCTGGAGAATATCGGCAGAGCTGTAAATGAACGTTGCGGCTATCAAAAGAATAAATATCCACTGCGGCCTGACGCCGGCGAGCCGCATCCGATCGATGTGCATTACTTTAAATTTCATTTCCGAATTCACAATTCATATCAAGTCATCGAAATCGCAAAACTGAAATTTTGTCTCTACATAACCTGGATAGTCGGCTTCGCGATCGTCCCCGCAATCGCGAGGACCACCCTGATTTTAGGTTCAGCGGGAATCTCCAGATCGCCGTTCATCGAGAGCTCGCTCGCGGCGAGTTCATCCTTGAGAAAAACATGGCCCTTCAGAGTCCCTCGCATGTCCTTTCCGGCCAGCGTCAACCGGTTGATTTTCAGCATTCCATTGCTCAAGATCATATCCGCGTCCAGGCTGTCGAATGCAGCCGTAGCCAATCCGGGTATTCTGATTTCAGGTTGAAAGAGTCCATCCCGGATGGAAATTCCGGCACGGCCGCTTCCTTTCGGGAGTCCGGTGGTATCTCCGTTGTAATCAATGGAGCCCTTAAGTATTCCGGTTGCTCCTCTGCCCATGAACGCCTTCAGACTGGTGCTGTCGCCGATATTTATATTTTCAAAATTCAGGGCCGTCCGAAAAGGACCTTTCATCGAAAAGCAGCGAATAAAATCGATACTGCCGAAGGCGCTTCCCCCGTAAGCATCCACGTTCAAAAGGAGGGACAGCCTGCCGAGCAGGAGGCTTCCCAGGCGCGGCCTTGCAATTACCATCTGTGTCTCAATCGGTGGATTACTCTTGTCCCTGAAGCCGATTACCATGCCGCTGATTTTAACTCCCGGCGGAAAGCGCAGCCCGACCGATTCGATTGAAACGGTGATGTTCGGGTTAATCTCCAGAAGCAATCCGGAGATATACCCCTTGAGGCGCTCCGGGGAAAGCAGGACAAAACCCACAACGATCGCCAGGACAAGACACGCGGACGAAAGGAGGCAGATTATTTTTATAAAGGATTTCATCTCACGATACCCTCGCGGGGCGCGGGGGCGTTTGCCTCCGTCGCCTGTTGATAGGTTACCAGTTGTACAACGGCGGAGAGATAAGCGGGATTTTCCACGCTCTTCCTGATGGAAATCCTCCTGACCCGGACGACCTGTTCAGGAGATTCCGCTGCATGCAGAAAATGGACAAGCTGATTCAGCGTGATTTTTTCCAGTTTGATCTCGACTGAGGTTTCTTCGATATTTCCCGAAACCGGCGAGCGCGACGGGTGCATCTGTTTTATGTTGGACTTAATCCGTGATTCTCCCGCTTTCTTTTCCAGGTAGGAAAAAAGCGAGAAATCGGGAGCCCGCCTTGAAAGGCCCGCCTGTATCTGCTCTACATTTTTTCTCAGCGCCTGGTATTCCGAACCGAGTACGACCATTTCTTTCAGAACCTTTTCATTCGACTTGAGCGAGCGCTGCATTTTTCCCCTGGCGTCGAAGAATGGGAGAACGGCCGACTGGATTACGATGAAAGCGACCAGCAGAGCCGCTCCCGCCGAAATGTAATGCCTCTCCTTCTTCCCCAGACGCTTCCAGATTTCAAACAGCTTACTTCGCACAGTTCATCCTCACTTCGAATTCCACCCTGTTTTTCTCCTTGATGAGGCTGGCCGAGCTCACTGTCACATTCTTGAAATATCCGGATCGCCCGAGTCCGTTCTTGATGGTTTCGACCATATCGAAATTCGCCGTTTCCCCTTTCAACTCCATCCGTTCACCGTCGAAGTCCAAATTGGTGATCAGAAAATCAGACGATTCCGGCACCAGGATTGAAATATCCCGCAACAAATCAAGGAAAGTAACTTCCGGCCGGGCCCCCGGCGATAATTTCTTCGCCTCCGCGATCCTCGTTTTCAACTGCTGGACCGGGTCCACGATTTTGGTGACTTCCGGGCAACTCTTATTGAAGATCATCCGGGTCTCTTGTTTCAAGCGGTCGAGGCGCAGCTTATCGATGTAAAATCCCGCGCAGAGATCAACGGCCAGAATGCCCACGATCACGAGCGCAGCGGTTACGGACTGCCTCAATATCTTCTTGCGGGTGAGGTATTTCGCCCTTGTCTCATATTCGCCTTTCCTGAAGTTGAAGCCTTTGCCCTTTTTCGTGCCATGCGCTGCCAGGGCAAGAGCCTGGTTCATAAGCAAGGGGTTCCATGTCTTTTTGACATCTTCATCGATCTGGATGTGGTCCGCAGCGGAAATGTCCAGTCTTTCGACAAGTACATCGAAGTGCCTGCCCAGCTCCTCCGCGAACGGACTGCACATGGCCCCTCCACCGGTCAGAAATATCCTCCGGAGTTCCTTTTCGGATTCATTCTGCTTCTGCTTCAGAAAGCCGAGTGTGTGGTCGATTTCTACGAAAAACTTCCGGCTTGCTTCAATGACGGCCTTTCTTATCCTGCCGGGGTCACCTTCGATCTTTTCGCGTTCGGCTTCTCCGGCATCCGCGTGCAGGGCCGCCGCGATGGCCTCCGTGATAGTATCACCCCCGAAGAAGAAAGATCTTATCTGGAAGATATTCCCGTCCCTTAAAAAAACGCAGAGGGATTCCTTTGCGCCGACATCGAGCAGCAGGGCGCATTGGTCCGGTTCCACCCTTCTCAGGATTTTCAGCGCAACCGCCGCGCCCTCGATTTCGATAACGGACACCTCGGTTTTTTCCAGGAGCTGAATCCTTTCCTGAACAACGGATTTGGGAACGCAGGCGGCGAATATCTCGGAATCTTCCGACTGCTTTTTGATAACGAAATCAACCAGGACATCGTCTATCGGGTAAGGAATGAGAGGCTCCAGCTCGTACCCGATGGTCTGTTCTATCTTCTTTTTTTCTTTGAATGGAAGAACAATATCTCGGAAGGAGAAATCCCTTGCCGGAAGAGACGTGACACAGAAATTGCTTTTGAGACGACTGTCTTCGAAAACCACATCCAGCGCTTCCTTGATATTCCCGCCGTCCCGGATGGGGATCAGCGCCGAGCCGGTTATTCGGTATCTCCCATTCAGTCCGGCCGTGATTTGAACAGCCTTGATGGAACTGCGGCCGATATCGAGCCCGAGAACCTTTTCCCTCATTCGCTTACTTTCCAGAAAACGATTTTATAATCAGTTGGTTTTTCGCCTCTCTCCACGACGCCGGTGACCGTTTTGCTAAGACCGTTTTGCAATCCGACGGAAGTGATCCGGAAAACTCTGCTTCTGGTCGTAGTCAGACTGCTCGGAATATTCAGACCGGACAGACCGGTTATTTTCCTGTACCAGTCAGGCCCGGAGAGTTCGTTGCGGTCACTTCTCCTGTAGCTGTCCATTCTGTTTGCGACATCGTCGGTAATCTCTCTGGAGAGGGATTTCAACACCAGTTTCGGAGCCGTGTTGATGTTGATTCTCCCGTCGCCGAAAATCGTCAGATACTGGGCTATCCCGGGAACGCCGTCCTTTCCATAGAAGAGATCACGGGAGATCCCCTTGACCATCAAGAGTTCTTCTATGCTGTCCAGGGGCGCGTTTTTTGAAAAAGGGGGCTCTTTCTGCCCCTTTTCACCGCCCGTCAGTTCGCTGTCGGTATCGATCCAGTCCTTGATGGCATCCACAATGGCAGCCGCCTGCCCGGTCTGCAGCCGGAATTCCGGCTGACTCAGAAAATTGATCAGCACGTCCCGGATTTCCGTGTTGTAATCCTTGCCGTTCACGACGAGCTTATGAACGGGGATTTTCCCGGATTCGTCTTCGACAGAGACCGTGAAGCAGCCGTCGTCAAATAAGGCGGCGGATTGGGCCGAAATCAAATCCGCTTTCGCCCACTTTCCTCCCAGTGTGTCGTATGTGCTCGTGTTTTCCGATAAGACTCCTTGCGCGCAGTAAAAGCCGGATTTCGCTAAGTAAAGAGCCCTGATCTGGTCCCGGAAATTGGCGGCCTCGTATATTTCCGACCTTGACGAGGCGTTCAGCTCGAGAGTGGCCGCGACAACGACGCTGATTATCAAGAGCACCACGATAAGGGCTATGCCCCGTTCGGTTTTTTTTTGGTTTGTTTTATTATTCCGCTGAAACATAAGATATTTTTGGCTATAGCACTTTACTTGCAGATTACTCTTTACACCACGCGGCTTATTACGAGGCTCCCAGCCTTACACGCGTCATAAAATGATAGGGTCGGTCTTCGCGTTCGGGATTCTCGAATTTCAAATCGATTTGGACTGCGGAGGGGATGCGGTTTTTCTGTCCTTCCATTTCCAGACTGGAATCCCACGCATCGTATTCCTTTCCGCTGCGGTCCAGCAATTTGAAAACAATGGAATGGAGCCTCTCGCATAAGATGAACCCCTGCGCCCCGGCGCTTTCCGGGTCTTCACGCAATATATCTTTTCTTAAGAGGACATAATTTCCGTCTCCGCTCTTTTCAACATAATATTGAATGAGGGCGATTCCCGACTGGGCTTCCTTTTCTGAAAACGCCAGGTGGGCTGACGAATTGAAGGAAAGAGCGGGAAAAACCCTCCTGTCGATTTCAACATTGGTCAAAAAAAATCTATAATCACCCTGGTACGTCCCGACCGATTCCAGATCCCGGATCATCCTTTCCAGCGTGGCTCGCGCCATGCTGTAGACGCCCTCCGCGTACTCCGAATTTGCTGCCATTTTGAGGGTCCCGGAGTAAGAAGCGTATATCGTGGAAACCACAATCGCCAGGATGGATAAGGCGATCAGCACTTCGATCAGGGTGAACCCGCTTCTTCTTCGGACCCGGCAAGCGGCAAGCCGGGGATCCGGGATCGGAGACGATTTCTCCGCGTCGGTCTTGCCGCCGGCGGTTTTCAGCTTACGATCCATTGACTGCAGAATAAAATTTGTAGAGCACGAGTCGGTAGACATTATCCCCTGTCAACCGGGTATTCCGGACCGTCAACTCTATCCTCTTCAGGGATCCCGGGGAATCGGTTATATTCACCTGCCAGGTGTAATCAGGAAAATCGCTGCCGAAGTCGCCTTTTCCGGAGACCAGACTCTCGGGACTCAGGGCTTCTATTTGCGCCATCTTGGCGTTTGCCAGAAGGGACAGAGATGTCATTATGCGCGCTCTGGTTTGCATGGAAATACTCTGGGACTGCGATCGGAAAACCGTAACCAGTGTGATCGCGAGGACGGCGATCGCGATCATGATCTCAATCAAGGTGAATCCGCTCGTCCTTTTCTGCCGATGCGCTCTTTTCAAAATCCTTCACCGTTGTATTATGAGAAGCCTTTTTTAATATCGCCGGCCGGATATGTCCCGGTTTCTTTCTGCCAGACGTCGATGTATTCGTCGAACGCCTTGATTGAACCCAGGAAAGGATTGAATACAAGTGTCATATACCGGTCACTGTATGCCAGGTGGACTACAGCCGGCTGTACGTATCCCTTTCTGTAAAATTTCAGGGCGACTTCACCTGTCGATATTTTCTCCTGTCCGTAAAGATAAACGTCGGCAATCTTGACGCCTGATGGAAAATCAACGGCCTTTTTTTTCATCTCCTCCGTCATCTCCGGAGTCATCGCGGTGCTGTATTTCCAGAACCGGCCGTGATCAATGTCCAGGAGGAGAACATAATCGACCTGTTCGCGGACGGCGTCATTACGCATTTCCCTGCCGTTGCCGATCAGTTGTCTCGCCGCGGCCTTGAGACGATCGCTTGAAAACGTATCCCGCACGCGTGGCACGGTGACAACGAGCGTCACTCCTATCAGCAGCAGGACAACGGCCAGCTCGATCAGGGTGTATCCCCCGTTATTCTTCATGCTCCCAACTGTTGATATCCCTGTTCTTGCCTTCTCCGCCCGGTTCTCCGTCCGCCCCATACGAGCTCAGGTCATATTCTCCGTGGTTGCCGGGACACAGGTAAACGAAATTATTGCCCCATGCGTCTTTCGGCACCTTGCCCTTTTCAAGGTAGCCTCCTTCTCTCCAGTTGCGAGGAAGAGTCCCTGTTGTCGGAGGTTCGACCAGGGCCTGCAGACCCTGGTCGGTCGACGGGTAGTTTCCGTTATCCAGTTTATAGAGCTTCAGGGCAGTTTCGATGCCTTCCATCTGCATCCTGGTCTTTGTGCGTCTGGCCTCTTCCGGCCGGCCCATGATCCTCGGCACGATAAGACCGGCCAGAATGCCCAGAATCACCAGAACCACCATCAGCTCAATCAGTGTGAATCCTCTGTTGTTCCGTTTGTCTTCTTTTCTTTCTCTTGATGCGGGCATGTCGCTCTCTCTTCGTTTTTTCGGATATTTATCTAACCAGCTGGTTCATTTCAAAAATCGGCAGCAGTACGGAAATTACTATAAAACCGACGATCAATCCCATAACAAGGATCATGACCGGCTCCATGATCGACGTGATCATGAAAATACTGGACTCGACCTCTTTTTCATACGCATCAGAGATCCGATAGAGCATGGCTTCCAGATTGCCGCTCTGTTCCCCCACGGCGATCATTTCCGTGGCGATCGCCGGAAAGAGGCCGCTCCTGGACAGGGGCGAGGAAAGGCTTTGGCCCTCTTCCACTTCTTTGGCGGCTTCCTGGATGGCCGTGCTGATCAGGATGTTGTTGACGATATTTCTGACAATTTCCAGGGAAGTAAGAAGCGGGACCCCGCTCTGGAGGAGCGTGCCGAGCGTGCGACTGAAGCGGGCTACAGCGAGTTTCTGATTCAAGGGCCCGATGAGGGGAAGCTTCAGTTTGAGCTTGTCCCAGAGATAGCGCCCTTTGCCGGTTTTCATCACCGCGTAGTTGCCGGCGGCTGCAAGCGCGATGAGCAGTATCAGCAGGGCCCACCACGCGGCCTTCAGAGTCTCGCTGACGGTGATAAGTAATACGGTTATGAGGGGCAGCGTCTGGTGCATCTCGTCGAAGATCTTCGTGATGTTCGGGACGACAAAGGTTACCAAGAAGAACATGATAATGCAGCCGACAGTAAACATGAAAAGAGGGTACGCCAGCGCTGTTTTTATTTTCCCGCGCAGGGTCTGCTGCTTTTCATAGAAATCGGCAAGTCTTTCCAGCACCGGGTCCATCATTCCCGAGGCCTCTCCGGCGCGGATCATGTTGATGTAGAAGGGAGGAAAGATTCCCGGGAAATGAGAAATGCTCCGGGAAAGACTGTTGCCCTCATTGATCTCCTCTTTGATCTGGGCCAGTACTTTTTTCATCTGGGGATGGGCTGTCTGGGCGGCCAGGATATTCAGGGATGGAACAAGTGGAAGTCCGGCAATGAGCAACGTGGATAACTGCCGCGTCATCGCCGCGATCTGCGGCAGGCCGACCTTTTTGAAAAAACTGCCGATGGGACGGCGGGCCAGAGGTTCCTCTTTCTTTTTGACGGAGGCTTCCCTGAGCTCGACCGGGTAGATTCGGGTTTCTCTCAAACGCTGCCGGGCCGTGGTAGCGCTCGCAGCGTCAATTATTCCCGTAATCTTTTTTCCCTTTATATCAAGGGCAGTATATTCATATACCGGCATAAATCCATCCGTAGCGCCCGGTTTTCATCTGCTCTCACCGGGGCACAAGGTAAGTTCTTCCAGTATAAATATATTATTTGAGGAGGATACCGGGAAAGCGGGCTCGGGCGCCGGATCCCGGCATGCCGGAAACCGGCCGTTACTCAAACCGGAACCCCTTTTCCATGATCAATTCACGGCAGCTGTCGACAACATCGGGATCGTAGAGGCTTCCCCTGTTTTTCACGATTTCTTCAGAGGCTTTATCGATACCGAAAGCAGGCCGGTACGGGCGATGCGAAGCCATGGACTCGACAATATCGGCAACGGCCAGTATCCGGGCCTCCAGGAGTATGTTTTTACCTGAAATTCCGGCGGGGTAGCCTGAACCGTCCATTCTCTCATGGTGCTGAAAGACCATTTGCGCGATCGGCCACGGAAAATCGACCGTTCTCAATATGTTGTAGCCGACCTGCGGGTGCGTTTTAACGATTACGTACTCGAACTCGTTTAATTTACATGGCTTACTCAAAATTTCAGCAGGAACATAGATCTTCCCGATATCGTGGATGACGGCCGCCATATAGAGTCCCTCTATCTGTTCCCTGGGAAGGCGCATATTATCCGCAATAGCGCAGGCGAGGTTCGCTACCCTCTGCTGATGTCCGGCGGTATAAGGATCTCTCATTTCAATGGTCATTTCCATGGCCTGGATCGTCCCTTCCATGGTCTTCCGGAGTTGCCCATAACTTTCCTGGAGGGCCTCTTCGGACCGCACCTGCTTTGTGATATCTTCCAGCGTGAAGACAATCTCTTCAAAGGCGCCGGAAGGATCAAAAAGCGGAGCCGCATTAATCGAAAGCAGGACCCGGGAGCCGCCGGGCCACTCTATCGCGTAGCGCACGCCGTATACTGGTTTCCTTGTGTTCAGGACGCGCCGCAACGGCAAATCTTCTTTGGGAATCCGGCCGCCGTGATAATCGGTGATGCGCCACTCGGGCGCGTCGTATGGCCTTTGCGTGATTTCCGTTCTCTTGAGACCTAGAATCTGCTCCGCCCGTGCGTTCGCAAAGGTGATCAGTCCTCCACGGTTTACGACAATGATTCCCGCCGGGCTCGTCTCCATGACGCGGGCCATCAGCTTCTCTCTGCGGTCGAGTATTTTCTTCGATTTCTGCCGGCAGGACAGCATTCTCTCCAGTTTGGCGACCCTGCTGCGCAAATATGCTAATTCGTCTTGCCGGCAGCCGTCCCTCAGATTTATTCTGTTCATAATCATCTTATAATCATCCGTTTACCTGTTTTGATTTCTCAGGAGTCCACGGGGTGGTTCGCAGAAGGAGAAAATCAGGCGAGCATGAAAAAAGAAAACGTCGGTCCCTGGAAAGTGAAATAGCGCTGATCAGGATTTATAAATGAAAAGCCGGTTGGGATAGGAACAAAAAAAAGAGGTAAACTGCAGGAATCAGGTAACTATGAGTTTTCCGGTTGAATTGAATTCTATTGCGTCTTTCTTATCCAATCTCCTTTTAAAAATCTCATTGATTACGGAAAATATCGGAAAAAACGGGAATAGTCAAGTAAAAGGAGTAAATCTTTCTCAGCGTAAGGTTGATGGAAATAAGGGAAAAGATGAGAAAAGGTAAGAAAATGGAAATGGGAAAATAGAAAATTGTTAAGAAATGCAAATGGATATATCAAAGGAAAATCAGTGTCAAAGCGGCTTGTATTTTTAGCCAGATATATGACTGACAGGCAGGGACAGCAGTCTTCACAACTTGAAAACAAAAAATCCCGCCGCTTATCTATACCTAAGCATAATAGAGCGGTCCTGTGGATTTTGATAATGAATGCCTGTGTCGGCGCAATGTGATATAAGGATAAGCTTGACTCGGACGCGCAAGGGTGTATAAAACAATGCCGCTGCTGAAAGCAGCTTTTTGAAAATCATGTTTCTTAATGAGTGACTTCCAATGATGGATTTTTTAAAAAGATTGACGAAAAAAAAGATATTGATCGGGGGTATGAGCATCGTCCTTGCCTTGATCGTAATCGGCTTTGTCTCATGGGGCCGCCAGGGTCAGAATCATAGGTACCGGACCGAAAAGGTATCGAGGGGCGATGTAACGGCTACGGTAACCGCTACCGGGACCGTCAATGCGGTCACGACCGTTCTGGTCGGCACGCAGGTTTCCGGGACGATCAAACATCTTTACGCGGACTTCAATTCGCCCGTGAAAAAAAATCAGCCTGTAGCCCGCATCGACCCGGCCACGTTCGAAGCCCAGGTGGAACAAGCGAGGGCGAATCTGATGCAGGCAAAGGCCAACCTGGAGAAGGCGGAGGCGACGCTGCTGGATACTAAAAGGACAATGGACAGAAACCGGCAGTTGTTTGCGAAGGATCTCATATCAAGAAGCGACCTCGATACTTCGGAAACAAATTACGAAGGGGCAAAAGCGCAGGTTGCGGCCTCGAAAGCGCAGATCGCTCAAGCGGCGGCCGCGCTGAAGTCGGCGCAGACCAATCTCGGATACACCTGGATCAGGTCTCCGGTGGATGGCATTGTTGTGTCTCGCAATGTGGATATCGGCCAGACGGTGGCGGCGAGTTTCCAGACTCCTACACTGTTCACCATTGCTCAAGACCTTACGAAAATGCAGATCGATGCGAATGTCGCGGAGGCGGATATCGGCAAAATAAAAGTCGGTCAGGAGGTCGATTTCTCAGTAGACGCGTACGCTGATATAACCTTTAAAGGACGAGTATCGGAAATCAGGAACGCTCCGACCACTATACAGAACGTGGTGACGTATGATGTCGTCATCAAGGTGGACAACTCCGACCTGAAGCTTAAGCCGGGAATGACGGCCAATGTATCCATCGTCATTTCCAGCAAAAAGGGCGTTCTTAAGGTGCCGAATGCCGCGTTGCGGTTCAGACCTTCCGCCGGAGGAAAGGGTGCTCCCCAGCAAAAGGGGCCTGGAGTATGGGTTCTGGCCGAGGGCAAACCGGCGTGGGTGAAAATCGGAATCGGGATCAGCGACGGCAACTATTCGGAAGTCGTCGCGGGCGATCTGAAGGAAGGGCAAGAGTTGATTCTCGAGGACCTGAGCAAAGGGAAGACGTCTGCCGGCACTTCCGGTCCTGCCGGACAGGCAAGATTTTTCAGATAATAAAAGAAGGACACGAAGCTAAAAGCGTGGAGATCTCGAAAAGAAAATTCTCTTTGTGCCCTGCGGCGTGAGCCTTTGATCTGTTGCATCATGAGTCTCATCGAAGCCAGAGATGTCATAAAAACGTATTCGCTCGGGGACGTGGCCGTCCATGCGTTGAGAGGCGTGTCGCTGATCATAGAAAAAGGCGAATTTGTCGCCATCATGGGTCCCTCCGGTTCCGGGAAATCCACTTTCATGAATGTGCTCGGTTGCCTGGACCAGCCCACGGCCGGTGTCTACCTGCTGGAAGGGATCGATATCGGCAAGCTGAATCGCGACGAACTGGCTGGCATCAGAAATCGGAAGATCGGCTTTGTCTTCCAGGGTTTCAATCTCCTGTCGCGGACGTCCGCCCTCGAGAATGTCGAGCTGCCGATGCTCTATGACGGTGTTCCGGCAAAGGAGCGGGCCGCGAGGGCGGTCGCCGCGCTGAAGTCCGTCGGGCTTGCGGGCAGAGAACATCATTTTCCCAACCAGCTCTCAGGCGGCGAGCAGCAGCGCGTTGCAATAGCCAGAGCGCTGGTGAACCACGCCCCTATAATTCTGGCGGATGAACCGACCGGGAATCTGGATTCCAAAACGAGCGATGAGGTCATGGATATTTTCGTGCGGCTGAATTCCGAATCCGGCATCAGCATTATTCTGGTTACCCATGAGCCTGATATCGCTCAATACAGCAGGAGGATCGTCAGATTTTCGGACGGGCGCATCGTGAGCGACGAGCCGGTAAATAAGGTAAATAAGATATGATCGACCTTTCTTCCACATTCAAGATTTCCTTCCGGGCGCTTCGGGTCAACAAAATGCGGTCGGCCCTGACCATGCTGGGAATCATAATCGGCGTCGCGGCCGTCATCGCCATGCTTGCCGTCGGTACGGGGGCGAGCCGCAGTATAGAGGCCCAGATATCGAGCATGGGGAGCAATCTGATCATGATTGTGCCCGGCTCCACAACGGCCGGGGGAGTCAGAATGGGTTCCGGAACGCAATCCACCCTCTCCACGGGCGATGCGGACGCCATCCAGAAGGAATGCCCGGCTGTTCTTTATGTGGCCCCGGTCCTCAGCGGGGTTGCGCAGATCGTCTATGGCAATCAGAACTGGTCCACGGGGGTTTCCGGCACCACGCCGGAGATGCTGGAAGTGCGCGATTGGCCCGTGGCTCAGGGCAGACCTTTCACTGCTGATGATGTCCGCAGCGCGACCAAGGTCTGTCTGATCGGGCAGACGATAGTGGATAATCTCTTCGGCGGAATCAACCCCGTCGGCCAAATCATCCGTATAAAGAAGGTCCCTTTCACTGTAATCGGTGTTCTTTCGAGCAAAGGCCAGTCGCCGACCGGGCAGGATCAGGATGATACTGTCTTCGTCCCCGTGACAACTGCGCAGAAACAGCTCTTCGGGACGACGTTTCCTGGCATGGTGAGGCTTATCATGGTCAAGGCTAAAAGCGCCGACGACCTGCGCAGCGCGGAAAGAGAAATAACGGAATTACTTCGGCAGAGGCATCATATCGGAGCCAAGCAGGATGATGATTTTACTGTCAGGAACCTGACGCAGATGATGCAGGCGGCAGAGCAATCGGCCCGGGTCATGACGCTCCTGCTCGGATCAATCGCGTCCGTGTCTCTTCTTGTCGGCGGGATCGGGATCATGAATATAATGCTTGTTTCCGTTACGGAGAGGACCAGGGAAATCGGGATAAGGATGGCCATCGGAGCCAAGACGTGGGATATCAGGCTCCAGTTCGTCATCGAGGCGGTTACGCTGTCATTGATCGGTGGTATTGCGGGGATTGTGGTCGGGGTCGGTGGATCCAAGATCGTTTCCGTGATCGCCGAGTGGCCCACCATCGTTTCACCCCTGTCCGTCCTCCTGGCATTCAGTTTTTCCGGGCTGGTCGGAATTTTCTTCGGCTTTTATCCCGCATACAAGGCATCTCTGCTCAACCCGATAGAAGCCCTGCGGTTTGAATAATAAGTAAATTCCAGGGGCCCCGAATTCCAAATCTCAGGTAATGTCAGGATTCACATTTTGCTGCCCTCGGTTTTTCATCGTTTGAATTTTGGAATTCGGATTTATTTGGGAGTCGGGGTTTGTAGTTTGAAATTTGGATTTCAATATGGCTGGATTGAGACTCTACACAAGCAACCGCCTTGAAATTCTCGTGGAAGAACTGGCGGCCCTCGTAGGAAGCCCTCTTGCCGATCCCTTCAAAAGCGAATTCGTGGTGGTTCAGAGCAAGGGGATGGAACGCTGGATTTCCATGGAGCTTGCGCGCATCCACGGTGTTTGCGCCAACATCCGGTTTCCGTTTCCGGATCATTTTGTGGGGCTTGTCTTCAAGGCGTTCTTTCCGGATACTTCCGACGGCGCCGCTTTCGATCCCGCTGTCATGACCTGGCGGATTATGCGTGTCCTGCCGTCTCTTGTCGAAAAGAGGGTCTTCAGGGAGTTGCGGCACTATCTTTCCGGCGACGATACGGGCGTTAAACTTTTCCAGCTTTCCGAGAAGATCGCGGCTGTATTCGATCAATACATTGTGTTCCGCCCGGAGATGGTTTTGGGGTGGCAGCAGGGCAGGGAGGATCACTGGCAGGCGGTCCTCTGGAGGGAGCTTGTCCGCGGCCATGAAACGAGTCACGACGCCGCGCTGCGCAGGTCTTTTCTGGAAAGCGTGAAAAAATCGGACGCGCGGCCGGAAGGGCTTCCGGAGCGGGTTGCCGTCTTCGGAATATCGCACCTTCCACCTTATCATGTACAGATTTTTTCGGCCGTCTCGAAATTGATCGATGTACATTTATTTCTGTTGAATCCCTGCCGGGAATACTGGGGCGATATCGTTTCAGGAAGGGAGATGAGACGGATCAGCGAGCGCTCGGGAAAAGCGGGGAAAATGCCGGAGGACCTTTATCTTTACGGGGGCAACAGTCTTCTCGCTTCCATGGGCGCTCTTGGGCGTGACTTTATCGACATGATCTACGGTCTGGGTTGCGATGAGCGCGACTTTTTTCTGGATCCGCAGGACGGGACTCTCCTTTCCAGCATACAGTCCGATATCCTGAATCTGCGCGACAGGGGACGCAGCGGGAATGAGAAAGGCCTTATCCGCGAAGATGATCTGTCCATCAGGATTCATTCCTGTCACAGCCCCATGCGGGAAATCGAAGTTCTTCAGGATTCTCTTCTGGCGATGTTTGACGCCGATCGCACGCTCCGCCCCGTGGATGTCCTCGTCATGGCCCCGGATATCGGGTCTTATGCGCCTTTTATAGAAGCGGTCTTCACCCTTGCGGTGGATGATCCAAGATGGATTCCGTTCAGCATAGCCGATCGCGGCGTCCGCAGGCAAAGCCCTGTCATCCAGGCATTTCTCGATCTCCTCGCCCTGTACGGCGGTCGTTTCGGCGCATTGCAGGTACTGTCGGTGCTCGAAACCCGCGCAGTCCGGGATAAATTTTCCATCAATGAAGAGGATTTTGAAATCATCCAGAACTGGGTGCGTGAAACCGGGATCCGCTGGGGGATTGACGCGGAGAGCCGAAAGACTCTGGGATTGCCGGAATTTCCGGAAAATACGTGGCGTTCCGGATTCGAGCGGCTGCTGCTCGGATACGCCCTGCCCGGCCGTGGAGACAATATATACGAGGGAATCGCTCCGTATGACGCGCTGGAAGGAAGCGAAACAGCCGTTTTCAACCGCTTCCTCGCGTTTGCCGATCGTCTTTTCAAATTCGTCTCCGGGCTGGGCGAACCCCGGACACCCGACCGGTGGGCGGTGCTTTTATCCGAAATTCTCGATTATTTTTTCCTTTCCGACGAGGAAACCCAGAGGGACATGCAGGTTATCCGCAGGGCGTTGAACGGCCTGGCGGAGGTCCGGTCTTTGGCGGGCTTCGATGATAAGATAGGTATCGATGTCATCCGGCCCTACCTCGAGGGCCGTCTCGAGGGGGATGATTACGGGGCCGGCTTTCTGTCCGGAGGACTGACATTCTGTTCCATACTCCCTATGAGAAGCATACCCTTTCGGGTCATATGCCTGATCGGAATGAACGACGGGGATTACCCGCGGGAAACCCGGTCCATGGGATTCGATCTTATTTCGAGAGAACCGATTCCGGGCGACCGTTCGCGGCGAAACGACGACCGTTACCTTTTTCTCGAAGCGGTTCTATCCGCCAGGGAGAAATTGCATATCAGCTACCTGGGGCAGAGTCATCAAGACAACAGTGTCAGGCCTCCTTCGGTGCTTGTAAGTGAGCTTCTGGATTACATAGAACAAGGATTCGAAACGCCGGCCGGCGAAGTGCGGGAGCTCGTTCTGGTCAGGCATCGCCTGCAGGCGTTCAGCCCGGACTACTTCCGGAGCCGCGGGAAGCTCTTTTCCTATTCGGAAGAAAACCTGGAAGCTGCGAAGCGCGCGGTGGACCCGGAAAAATCCCCGGCGCGGTTTATCTCCGGATACCTCACGAATCCACCCGAGGAGCGCAAGACGGTTGATTTGAATGAGCTGTGCCGGTTTTTTTCGAATCCCGCCAGATTTCTTCTGAACAGCCGGCTGGGCATTTTTCTCGGGGAGGATACAGCCGCTCTGGACGAGAACGAGCCCTTTGAAGTGACCGGATTGGAAAAATACCGGATGGAACAGTACATGGTGGAAAAATTCCTGGCTGGGTTTGATGCGGAGGATATCTTTCGGGTCCTGAAGGCCGAAGGACGTCTTCCCCACGGTGCGCCGGGACGCCTTCTTTACAGGGAATTGAGCGAGGACGTCCGGGCGTTTGTCCAGCAGGTACTCCATTGCCGGCCGCAAGGCACCCCCGAGGCCGTGGATGTCGATCTGCAAATCAACGGATTCAGAATTACAGGCCGGATCGAGAATGTATATTCCGGCTGCCTTTTCCATTACCGTTTTGCCGACATCACCGCCGCAGACCGCCTGAGGGCGTGGATATACCATGCTGTTCATAACCTGATCCGGTCCGGTCGATCCCTGTGCGGATGCAAACTGATCGGCCGGGATCTTTGTTACAACTACCCTCCTGTCGGGGAAAGCCCAAAGATACTGTCCACGCTTCTGGAGGTGTTTCGGCAAGGTCTGACCAGACCGGTTCCTTTTTTCCCGGAATCCTCATGGATCTACGCGCAGGCCTTGTGGAAGGGGAAAAAGCGGGAAGATGCCGTCGCCGCCGCAGTGCGCAACTGGATGGGAAACGATTTCAGGCGCGGTGAAGGAGACGACCCGTATTGCCGGATTTGTTTTAAGCAGATGGATCCCGTGAAGGATATTTTTCTGGGCGAGTTTCGGAGAATCGCGGAAGATATTTTCATGCCGGTTCTGGAGTGCGAGGAGAAGACGAAAGCTTAACAGGGATTCAATACTCCTACGATTGTTGAAAGAAGCAGGCGATGAAGGAAGCAAAGCAGTTTGACCTTGTAGAGAGTCCACTCGAGGGTGCGAACCTCATCGAGGCCAGCGCGGGGACCGGCAAGACATATGTGCTTGCCGGACTTTTTGTACGCTTGATCCTGGAAAAGCGTTTGTCGGTCAATGAGATTCTGGTCGTGACCTATACCGTCGCAGCGACCGAGGAGCTCCGTGACAGGATCAGAAAAAAACTCCGTGAGGCGCTTGATATCTGCTCCGGGGCCGGCGGCGGGGATCGTTTTCTGGAAATGCTGGTCCTCAGGGTCGGTCGCAAGGAGGCCGCCCGCCTCCTCCGGGATGCTCTCCATGATTTCGATGAGGCACCTGTGTTTACCATCCACGGGTTCTGCCAGAGGATGCTGCATGAGAATGCGTTTGAAAGCGGAGAGCTCTTCGATACCGAACTGATTACTGATGAAACGGCGCTCCGGGAGGAGATTGTCCGGGATTTCTGGCGGACGAATTTTTATAATGCACCTGTCGAACTGGTCGCCTATGCCCGAAGCAGGAAGTTGAGCGCGAAATTTTTTCTTGAACTGCTCGAGGCGACCGGGGCGCATCCCGATATGAAGATCACGCCGGAGGTAGAACCGGGGGATCTCGATCCCTTTATTGACAGGTTTCGGCTTTCGGTCGATGCAGTGAGGACCGCCTGGCGCCGAGCGAGGAGCGAGGTCATTGATCAACTCGGAAGTCCCGCCCTCCATGCCGGACAGTACAGGAATCGGCAAGGCCTTGTCCTCTTGATGGACTTGTTTTTGAGCTCCGGGGAGCCGCTCCTGCCTCTCTTCAGCGGCTTCGAGAAATTCACGCCCGCCGTGCTCGAGCGTTTTACAAAAAAGAACCATGCCGTGCCCGAGCATCCTTTCTTCCATTTGTGTGAGGATCTTCGGCGCAGTGCGGCAGCTCTCCAAAATGAGATGGACAGGCACCTCCTTTACCTGAAAAGAGAGGCGTTCATGTACCTGCAGAGAGAACTCCCTGCGAGAAAGCGGCGGCGGAACGTTCAATCCTTTGATGATCTGCTGGTCAGACTGCGCAGAGCGCTGGAAAAAGCACAAGGCGGCGAACTCGCCGGCGCTATAAGGCGGAAGTACCGCGCCGCACTGATCGACGAGTTCCAGGATACCGACCCTGTGCAGTACGCCATTTTCCACAATGTGTTCGGCGCCGCTGGAAGAATTCTCTTCCTGATCGGTGATCCGAAGCAGGCCATTTACAGTTTCCGCGGGGCGGACCTGTTTGCCTATATAAAGGCTTCGGGGCTCGTGGACAATCGTTATACGCTGGCGAGAAACTGGAGATCGGAACCCGACCTTGTCACGGCCGTCAATGCCGTCTTCTTGCATGCGAAAAATCCATTCTTGTATGAAGAAATCCCGTTTGAGCCAGCCGCGCCGGAAGAGAACAGGGATATAAGATGCCTGACGGTCGACGGTGCAAGTGAGCCCCCATTGCGTATCTGGCTGGTCCGGGCGGAGGAAATTGCGAAGAAAGGCAAGTCCGCCGGGAAATCCGCGGCAAAAGAAGTCATTGCGAACGCGGTCGCCCGGGAAATTTCCCGCCTGATACACCTCGGCCGGAGCGGTCGCGCCCTGATCGGTGAGGAACCGGTCCGCGAGGCGGACATAGCGGTCATCGTGAGGAAGAACAGTGAGGCCCGCATTATTCAGGATGCACTGAGGGTACTTGACGTTCCCGGCGTGATTTACAGCATGGGAAATATTTTCGACACGCGTGAAGCCGAGGAATTGAAGAGGATCGTATCGGCGATTGCGGAACCCGGCCGCGAGGCGCTCATGAGAGCGGCCCTCGTAACGGACATGCTGGGAGTCGGCGGGGAGGAAATGGAATCGCTTCTTGCCGATGAAATCAAGTGGGAGGAAAGGGTCGCCCGCTTCAGAGAATATTACGATATATGGGAAAAATACGGCTTCATCCGGATGTTCAGGTTGTTTCTCTCAAGGGAAATGATCCGGGCGCGCCTTCTCGCATACCCGGACGGGCAGCGACGGTTGACCAACGTCCTGCATCTGTCTGAGATTCTTCACCAGGAATCCTCGGAAAGAAAGCTGGGAATCATCGGACTCCTGAGGTGGTTTTCGAGGCAGTGTGACCCGGATTCGCCCCGTCTCGAGGAACATCAGCTTCGTCTGGAAGGCGACGAAAACGCCGTACGGATCGTTACGATCCACAAAAGCAAGGGGCTCGAATATCCCATCGTCTTTTGTCCTTTCCAATGGGACGGGTCGCGCGTGGACAGGACCGAAAAATTCACCTATCATGACCGCGACGACGACTGGAGGTTACATCTCGTTCTTGACGCCGATAAAAATCCGAAAAGGATTCTGGCGGAAAAGGAGCAGCTCGCCGAGAACCTTCGCCTGCTTTACGTAGCAATGACCCGGGCCAGGAACAGGTGTTATATTGTGTGGGGGCGTATAAGGGATGCGGGCAGTTCCTCGCTTTCCTACATCTTTCATCCGCCCGATGCGGGATCGGAAGATATTGTGGAGGCAGCGGAGGCCCGGTTTGACGGCCTTGCGGACGAGGATATCCGGCGTGAGATTGAACTTCTTGCGGCCAAGGGAGGCTCTTCCATCCTGCTTTCGGAAATGCCCACCTCTGTGGCCCCGCCTGCTCCTCGGCCCGCGGAGCGTCTTGAGGCGTTCAACTGCCGTTCTTTTTCCGGCGTTCTCGAGCGCGACTTTCGAGTCGCGAGTTTCTCTTTTTTAATTGCTGGCCGCCCGGGAGGGGAACCTCCCGCCGGGGGCGATGCCGATTTTCCCGATTATGACAGCGATACGGACGACTCTCCCCCGCTTGGGGAAGAGTCGGGATCCGGAATATTTGCATTCCCGAGGGGCGCCAGAGCAGGGACTCTCTTTCATAATATTCTGGAGGAGATTGATTATACCACGAGGGAAGATTCCGTCCTCAGGAAAATCGTGAGCGGGAAACTGATGGAGCACGGGTTCGACTTGAAATGGGAGGACGCCATATGTGAAATGATCGCGAAGATTCTCGCGATTCCTCTGGATCCCGCAGAGGAGGGTCTCCTTCTTTCGAATATCCCGGCGGGCGACCGGCTGAATGAGCTGGGTTTTCATTTTCCCCTCAAACCAGTCACGCCGGCCTCCCTGAGGTCGATTATCACCCGTCATGGCGGCGCGGAAGTGCCCGATGGTTTTCCGGAGCGGATAGGAGATCTGAATTTTGCACCTTCCCGCGGCTACATGAAAGGTTATATGGACCTCGTTTTCCGTTTCCGGGGCCGCTTTTATCTGGTCGACTGGAAATCGAACTTTCTGGGAAACCGCCGCGAAGATTACGGCCCCGAAGCGCTTTCTGCTGTCATGAAGAGCAACTATTACATCCTCCAGTATTATATCTATACTCTCGCACTGCACAGATATCTGAGGATGCGGGTTGCGGATTACGATTATGAGCGGCACTTCGGGGGGATATTCTACATTTTCCTCCGGGGGGCGGGCTCGGCGGACGGGATCGATTACGGCATTTACAGGGACCGTCCCTCCGGGCGACTCATCCGCGGGCTGGAAAGCGCGATCGCGGCCGGAGAACCGTGATGCAAAAAGAAGCGATCAGATTGTTATATGAGCGGGGAGTAATCTCCGAGCTTGATTTCCAGTTCGGTGATTTCATGATGCGGCTGTCCGGCGTGGATTCGCCGGAGCTGATGCTGGCAGCCTCATTGGTCAGCCGATATCGTTCAGAAGGGCACGTCTGTCTGGATATTTCGACGCTCGCCGGCGGCGCGGTTCCCTTCGGCGGACAGGATCTCCCCGCCTGTCCGGAATTGATTCCATGGATGGATGCCCTGAAAAGGAGCAAGGTCGTCGGCGCGCCGGGAGATTACCGGCCTCTCATACTGGACGGATCCCGCCTTTACCTCTATCGCTACTGGGAATATGAAAAGGATCTTGTGGAGAGCTTGAGAGAGCGCGCGCGTGGAATCCGGGCGGATGTGCGGGAGGATGTCCTCAGGGACGGCATCGCCCGTCTTTTCCCGGAAGAGGCGCCGTGCGGGTGGGATATGCAGAAGACAGGGGCACTGATCTCGGTCCTGAAGCGCTTCTGCGTGATATCGGGCGGACCGGGCACAGGCAAGACATCCACAGTTGCAAGGATTCTGGCCCTCCTCATGGAACAGGCGGGTGGAGAAACGCTTCGCATCTGCCTGGCGGCTCCAACCGGGAAGGCCGCTCAAAGACTCCGGGAGGCGATCAGCGACGGGAGGGGGCGCCTGAACTGTCATCCCGATATCAAAGCCGCTCTGCCGGCTGAGGCATCCACAATACATCGTCTCCTGCAAAGCAGGCCCGCATCTCCCTATTTCCGGCACGACAGGGACCACCCTCTTGATGCGGATGTCATTGTGGTCGATGAGGCATCGATGATCGACCTTCCCCTGATGTCAAAACTGGTACAGGCGCTCCGTCCGCAGGCGCATCTCATTCTCCTGGGCGACCGGGATCAACTGGCTTCTGTCGAGGCAGGTGCAGTGCTGGGTGATTTGTGCGGCGCCGGCCGCCCCCACGGTTATTCCCCCTTGCTCCGGGAGGCGATCCACAGGGTGGGCGGGGGCGAAATCACGGGCGACAGCCGCGGGAGCGATATCGGGGATTGCATTGTGCAGCTTGAAAAGAATTACCGGTTCGGACCCGCAAGCGGCATCGGCGAGGTGTGCCGTGCCGTCAACGCGGGAGATGGAGTTTCGGCACTTGCCCGGTTAAAAGAGGAAGGGGGCGGTGATATCGGGTGGAGGGACCTGCCGGGACCGGAGGTGCTTGCGCGCGCCCTCGGCAAGAGAATCGTGGAGGGTTTTTCCCGCTATATAAACGCGTCCGATCCCGGGGAAGCTCTGGATCTGTTCAATGGCTTCAGGATTCTTTGTGCCCTGCGGGAGGGGCCATACGGGGTCTCATCTGCCAACCTCCTGTCGGAGCAAGTGCTGAGGAGAGAGGGATTGATCAGAAAAGAGGGGCGCTGGTATCCGGGGCGTCCTGTCCTGATTACCCGCAATGACTATAATCTGCGACTTTATAACGGAGATGTAGGGATTGTCTTGCCTGATAAGGAGGCCGGCCATGAACTCCGTGTTTACTTCCCGGACGCCGGGGGGACGGTGAGGAGATTTCCGCCTTTGCGTATTCCCGAGCATGAAACTGCGTTCGCCATGACTGTCCACAAGAGCCAGGGCTCGGAGTTCGACAATGTGATTCTCCTGCTTCCCGACAGGGATGTCCCCGTGTTAACCCGCGAATTGATCTATACAGGGATCAGCAGGGCGAAGAACAGGGTCGAGGTATGGGGAAAGAGGGAAATTTTCAATTCCGCCGTCGCACGCAGGATTGAGCGGGCGTCGGGGCTGCGGGAGTCATTATGGGGATGAAAAGGTGACTAAGTGAGATGTCCGATTTCTTACCTTTTCTTCGCCCACCTTTCGAGCTTTTCGAAGCCGTCTTCCACGGCCTTGAAAAGCACTTCGGTCTTGATCGGTTTGGTGAAGTAATCGTCAAAGCCCGCTTCCCGACACTCGTCTATCTCATACAGAGCCGACCATCCTGTCATGGCGTAGATAAGAGACGCAGGCTTGAACTTTCGTATCTGCCTGCAGAGTTCTATTCCGTCGGTTCCGAAAAGTTTCAGGTCGAGAAATATGACATCAATATTTTCTTTTTTCAGGATTTCCAGCGCCTCCGCGGCCCCCTCTGCGGAGCGAACTGTGTAGCCGGCACAGCCGAATGTATCTTCGAACAAGTCGCGCATGGACGCTTCATCGTCCACAACCAGAATTTTTTTCTCCATTAAAAGCTGTCCCAAGTTGAATTACCTGCCGGATGGATTCAGTTGACGTATTTCGTATCGCCGTCAAGGACTTCCCGGACTTTTTTCGAGAGATCTCTCATGCTGAACGGTTTCTGAATAAAGGAATTACAGCCCCGCTCCATTATTCTGGCCGCTTCCCCGTTGAGACTGTAACCGCTGGAAAGGATCACTTTGACGCCTGGATTGATGGATCTGAGGACGTCAAAGATCCTGCCGCCGCCCATCTCGGGGATGATCATGTCCAGAATGACCAGATCGATTTCATCCCGCCTGTTCTTATAGCAATCAATCGCTTCCTTGCCGCTGCGGGCCACCAGAACTTTGTAGCCCAGTGTCTCCAGGATTTCCCGGCTTACGTCCACGATCATTTCCTCATCGTCAACCAGGAGAATCGTCTCATGCCCTTTCACCAGGTTTTCGGACGTCTTCTGGGCCTCTTCGATCTTATTTTCAGAGGCGGGCAGGTATATCTTGAAAGTCGTGCCGTGACCCTTTTCGCTGTATACGTTGATAATTCCCCCGTGCCCTTTGATGATACCGTAAACGGATGCGAGGCCAAGACCGGTGCCCCGCCCCATTTCCTTTGTGGTGAAGAACGGCTCGAAGATTCTCTGGCGGGTTTTTTCGTCCATGCCGATGCCGGTATCCGTTATGGATATCTTGACATAATGCCCCGGCTTCGTGTGGAAAGGCATGGTGAACTTCTCATCGATAGTGACATTTTCCGTTGAGATGTAAAGCTCGCCGCCGCCCGGCATGGCCTGCCAGGCGTTCACGTAAAGATTCAGAAGCACCTGTTCGATTTGCCCCTGATCCGCATCGACTTTCCACAGATCGGGGGCGAGCTTCTTCTGAATGCTGATTTCTTTTTTTGTCCTTCCGAACATTGTAGAGGTGGTCTCAACGACGTTGTTGATTTCGATGGGCTTGACTTCGTATCTTCCTCCCCGCGCAAATCCGAGGAGCTGTCGGGTAAGATCGGCCCCGCTCATGACCTGTTCCTCAATGCTCTTGAGCTTCTTGTAATTGGGGTTATCTGAATCCATGCCCAGCAGCATGAGAGATGTATAGCCCTGGATAGCCATGAGGAGATTGTTGAAGTCATGTGCGATTCCGCCCGCAAGGGTGCCTATGGCTTCCATTTTCTGCGCCTGCAGGAATTCAGCCTCCAACTCCTTTCTTGCCCTTTCGGCATGCCTGGATTCGGTGACATCCCGAATCGATTCCACGGCGCCGACGATATTCCCCCTGGAGTCGTAGAGCGCTGCAGCCGTTCCGAGCAGATATGCCTCCCGGCCGTTGAGGTCGGGTATGTAGGATTCTCCGATGAGGACCTGGTCGTGTCTCTTTATATTGGCATACTTTTTTTCGATCTCTTCGTCTTTCTCCAGCACCAGATCGATTAGAATGGGCTGCCTCCTGCCGTACAGGGGGACTGCGTATTCATAATCCCCCTTGCCCAGTATCTCTTCGGCCTTGATCCGCGTGATCGCCTCCATGGCTCTGTTCCAAGCGATCACTTTGCCTTCGCGATTTATGACGAAAGTCGGATCGGGAAGGAAATTGATAATGTCCTTGAGCCTCCTTTCCGATTCCTTCAGGGCTTCCTCGGCCTGCTTCCGTTTGGTGATGTCCTCATAGATGGCCACGATTTTCTGGTCGTCCAGGGTGCTTCCTATTCGGGAGGCGCTGATGCTGCAGATGATGTCGTTGCCGTTTTTATGGCGACACGGAAATTCCAGTTCCATACTCCAGACCCGTTTCTTTTCCAGCTCAGGATAGACGCGCCTTCCTATCTCCTCATATTCTTCGTCGCTGCGATAGAGAGTCCTCATGTCCCTGCCGATCAATTCCTGGGGTTTCCAGCCGAATATGCTCTCGACGCTGTCGTTGGCGAAAATGATCCGGCGGTTCTTCAACCCGAATACTGCATGGGGTATAGCGGCAAGAACAGATGATTCCAGTGCCTGAAGTTCCTCCGTTTTTCTCCTGGATTGCCCGGCGATGTCCTGAACGATGGCTTCATGGCAGTCGAGATCGGCATCAGCTTTTTTACAGAAATCGACATCGCGGGCGGGTTCCGCCGGCGCATCCAGCCTATGCAGTCCTGCTTTCGGCAATTTGCCTTCCTGTCCCCGTCCGGTCACGTTGCGGAGAGTCCCTTGCGTGGCTATTGCCCCTTTGTAAGGGACATAGGAAAAGGAGGCCTCGATATCGATCCGGCGGCCGTCCGTGGTCAGCGCTGTAAACGTGAACCGTGGGTCAAGCGGCTCTCCCTTCATGCTTTTCTGGAGGCGCTCTTCCAGGAGAGGTCGGCTTTCAGGGGCGAAAAGGGACATAAAATCGAAGTCGGGCTCGAAGAACTGGTCGCGGGTTATGCCGAAGAGGTCGGTGAACTTACTGTTGATATACTCGAATTTTCCCCGGCAGACAAGGCAGACGGCATCGTTCGATTGTTCCGCAAGGGAGGCGTACAATCTTTCGCTCTCATGCGGTGGGTCTCCTCTGAACAGAAGTTCCAGTTCGGACCTCTCGAATTTCGAAAGCCGCCGGCGCAACTCAACCAATTCCTGGATGAGCTGCTCTTTTGTCTTCTGTTCATCTTTCATGAAGCTTCTTTTCTCCAGGATTTTGCCCCCCGGATGCTGGAGGGCCCGTTAAATCAGAATAGACCACTGGATCACATATTCTCAGCCGGGTTGGTTTTGCCCTTTAACTCCGGAATTAATCGGGCGCAGCATACGGGCCAGGAATGACCCGGCCCGTATGCACTTTCCTAAAATGTCTTTTCTCTCATTTTTGAGTTTTGCGGTTAAAACAAAGCCTGAGGCTCTGACATGGGTTCCTCGAATCGTGATCACACTGGAAAAAATTGGTGAACATGAGGGCTCATGAAAAATACGGCCATTTATGAAAATGGTCGCACGAAATCTATTAGATGTGAATTGATGTAAAAATCAAGTAAAAAATTCCTCAGGGGCCACTTTGATGAATATCCTGGCGGAATTATTAATAAATGAAAATAAAATTCCGATGTTGCGCAGGTTGCAATACGCGGGAAAACGGCCGGAGCCTGCCGATCATTTAGCTTTCTATTGAAAAATCAAGTATTTGCAAACTTAAGGGAGAACGCCCCCGCAGTTTCTTTTGGGCGCAGTCGAGCGTCTTTGTGCCCCTTATATTTTCTTCGATTTTCGCGGCATCACGACGGCCTCACCGTCGATTACCATGGTACCTTCCTGGTTGGTGCAGGTGGTCCTCAACCTGATGCGGTTGGCTTCGATCATCTTCTCCAGTACCTCCACGCGGGCGGTTATAGTATCTCCAATACGCACCGGTGCCAGAAAATTCAGTTCCTGGCGGATATAAATAGCCCCTGCTCCCGGGAGCTGCATCCCCAGGCAGGCCGAAATAAATCCGGCGCTCAATATCCCGTGGGCGATCCTGCTCTTGAAAAAGGTGGTCCGGGCATAGCTTTCATTTACATGGGCAGGGTTCATGTCTCCGGAAATCCCGGCAAATGCATATATATCCGCTTCTGAAACCGTTTTTGAAAATTCCGCGCTGTCACCGATACTGATCTCATCCATTGTTTTGCCGATCATCGCCTGCTCCTCCGATTCGCGAATTCCTTTTGCCTCTATTTCGAAAAGGGACTGCGTCTTTTCGCACGTTTTTTTCCGCCTTTCAATATGTTTTCTTCCGGTTTTTCCTTTCCGTCTCTATCTCTCTGTGAAAGCCAGCTCACGATTCTTGGCGCGAAATCCTTCTGGGTCTTGGAACTGACATATATACCAATGTGACCGGTATCGAGACAGACGTCCTCTTTATCCAGGCTTCCGAGTTTCCGGGTGAATTTATCGCTGCTGGATGGGGGCACAAGATGGTCGTATTTAGCGTAGATATTAAGAACAGGCATGGTGACCCTGCCGAGATCAACCCTCTGACCTCCGATTTCCAGCTTGTTTTTGAAGAGGAGGTTCTTTTTATACAGATCATTGATGAACTGCCGGAAAGTCTCTCCGGGCACATCGGGGCTGTCGAATATCCACCGCTCCATGCGGACGAAGTTTTCGACAAAATCCTTTTTATCCACATTCTCCAAAAATCCCACGTACTTGTCGATCATCAGGCGGGCGGGATTGAGAAGAAGGAATCCCAGGTTGAGAATATCGCCGGTAACATTGCCATATGCCTCCACAATTCCGTCTGCATCGATCGCCTTAGCCCATACGTTCAGTATCCCTTCCTCCGTGTCGAAATCCACAGGTGTCACAGTTGTGATCAGGTTTTTGACTTTTTCCGGGTGAAGGGCGGCATAGATCAGGGAAAAAGTTCCGCCCATGCATATCCCCATCAGGCTCAAACTGCGGATGCAGTGTTTTCGCAGGATAAAGTCAACGGCGTTATCCATGTATCCGTTCACGTGATCGTCTATCGTGATATAGCGGTCTTTTCGCGTCGGGTATCCCCAGTCGATCATGTAGATATCCAGCCCGGCATCGAGAAAGGTTTGCACGACGCTCCTGCCGGGCTGGAGATCCAGCATTGTTTCCCGGTTCACGAGCGCATAGGTGACCAGCAGGGGAGTCTGGATTTTTTTCTCTTTCGGCTGGTAGTACTTGAGCTTGACGCGATCCTCCTCGTAGACGATATCATAAGGAGTCTGGGCGATATCGGTGTGCAATGGGCTGAGGAGTACATCCCTGGCCGTTCTGAGGCGGTTGACGGCCTTAGCCGACTCCCACGCCATTTTTGATAAAAGGATATCACCGGAAATTTTCAGCGGACTCACAAAATCTTCCCAGTTCGTGCTTTTCCCTTTCATGGTTTTACCCTCTTTTCAAGTGCTTTAACACGTTTCTTTAAGACATAGAGATCCCTGTACAGTTCATCCATTTCCCTGTTTGTCGCAACGGGAAGGTCCTGGATGACATCTATCAGGAACTGTTCCCTGCTTTTTCTGAAATCCTGCAGCGCCTTCAGCGTGCTTCCGAGAGATTGCAGGTATTCAGGCGATCTGAGCAGATTTGAGTAGTGTTCCTCCAGTTTCCTGATCCATATCTGATAGTAGGCCCTGGAATCCTCAATGAAGTCTTCCCCCCGTTTGCTCAATGTATCCACATCTTCCTGCAAGGCCTGAAAAACCTTTTCAAGAGGATCGTACAGGATGTGCAGGAATTCAGTCAGCTCCGACTGGAATTTAGTGAATTTCTCGATTATCCTGTTCACCCGCTCCTGGTAGAAGCGGGTGAGCCCCAGCTGGGGTAAATTCAGGATCTGCTGAAATTCCTTCTCGTACAGATCGAACCAAGCCCTGCTCATGTTCCGGGCCATTTCCCCGAGACTCTCCGGGCCGTTGCCCCGCAGGGCGCTGATCCCTTCCTGCCACTGCTTGTGAAGCAGAAAGTAGCCGGCCCAGAGAGGCTGAGCGGCTTTCATGATCAACTCGGGCAGGAGGGTTGCAGGACGCCTGGAATCCGGATCATCACCCTTGCTTACGACCGAAAAAAATGTCTGCCACATCTCGTAAAGGGATAACCACAAATCCTTTACCTGAGCGGCCTCCTTGTCCGGGGCCGCCGGAAATCCGCCCGGACGGGTAGACCATGTCCGGGCGACTGAGCCCCAGAAATCGGCGGTTGCCTTCATCCAGCTGTTGTAGAGGGTTTCCGGACCGGTGGTTTGTTTTTTTTCTTCCGTCATAAATTCACCTCCCATTTCCAATAGGTATTGAAAATATTCTCCTTTTCTATTCGCGCTGCCGCGTCCGCCTCCGCAGGGCACCGCTTGTGGGAGTATTGCTCCAGGTCGAGATGATAGCGCACAGGCACCTGAAAGAACCTCAACTGCTCAACCGCCGACTGGAACAACCTGATGGAATTTTTTGAATGCTCCGTTTGGAACCGAACAAGGGAAGAGAGGAAATTCCAGAGCGGGTTATGCGTGTCCATCGCGTCGCAACCTCCTCTGATCCTAGGTTTTCCGCCTACTATTTCATTCTGGAGAAGAAATCCTCTACCTTCTCGAAATTGACTCTCACGGCTTCCTGCAAATCCCGGCAACTGCGTTTGTAAACTTCGATCCACTCGTTTACAGCCTTCTTTCCCTCTTCGGGAATGTCCGAGATTTGCCGGATATAGAGGTCCGCCATCTCCTCCATTTGTGACTGCAGCATCATCAACAAGCTGAATGTGCTGTCAAAGGCGGTCTTATTGAAAGCAACCATCTGTTTCAATAGTTCTTTCTTCATTTCAACCGTGCTCCATCTTCTCGGGCTTTGCCGTTAAGATTTAGGTTTGCGAGTTTAGAGTTTCAAAAGTCCGGGCTCAACAGCTCCCATCGCCCTCCGAAAGATAAGACTCTACCCGCGCAAAGCTTTCATCTGCTCCCTTCTTGAATTGCCCGCATCCCAGTTTACAGGCTTTCATCCAGCCGGTCATGGCCTTTTCCCCTTGATCAGGAATGACGGCGGTTTTGTCCAGATGAGTATTCAACATCTTCCTTGTGTGCTCCTGCAACATCAGGATTATATCAAAGGTGTAGTCCAGAGTTGTTTTATAGAATTCGATTGTTTGCTTTGCAATCTGCACGGCTTCCATGCTATGAATTCCTTCTGCCTAAAACGGAATATAATTTTTTTATGCCGGGGCTTTTCTTTTGTCAAGGAAAAATGTTGCATTGCAATATTTCCCCTTGCGTTTCCGGCGCCGCTGATGTAATTATTTTTGATTATAAAATTATTTTAGATTCCTTGTGATGATGTGGATCTCTTTTAAGGAAATCGGATACGGTTTATTGCATAGTGCCATATATGGTTCGTGGGGAGAAGAAGAAAATGGCGGATAAAGTGTTACTGAAAAAATATACGAATCGCCGTTTATATGATACTGAAAGAAACGCCTATGTGACTCTGAATCAGGTGGCTGGCCTGATAAAAGAGGGCAGACATGTGGAGGTGATCGACGCCAGAAGCAAGGAAGACGTGACCGCGTTCATTCTGACGCAGATCGTTCTTGAAGAGGCGAAGAAAAAGAATGTCCTGCTGCCGGTTCCACTGCTACACCTCATTATCCGCTACGGCGAGACTATTTTGAACGAATTTTTTGATAAATACCTTCAGCAGATATTGAGGAACTATCTTGCTTATAAAGCTTCCGTGGATGTGCAGTTTTCAAAATGGCTCGACCTCGGAATCAATCTGGCGGAGGCAACGCAAAAGACAATGTCAGGGGAAATACCGCCCTTCACCTCAATTTTTGACTTTTTTCAAGAACAGGCGAAAGACGGGAAGAAGAAGAGCTGATATTCCGAGAATCTCTACGGAATCGATAAGCCCGGAGAGCGTTTATTCCTCTATGATAATCGCTGCCACGGCGCAGGATTCAGCCGCTTCCCGGACGGCTTTTTCCAGCTCTCTGGGGATTTCCTTTTCGAATTTTGAGGCGGCGACGTCATCCCTCATCTCGAATGCCTCGGGGCACAGATCGATACACGCCTCGCAGCCGATGCACAATTCCTTATCCACTATCACTCTCATGGGAGCACTGCCTTTTAAAGCTCAGAATGATCATTTACTTATTATGAAGACAGCCGTGAGTCAAACGAAACTTGAAATTCCGGATCAGCGATCATCTCCAGTCGAGTCTTGTACCCCGCCGGGTGTGGTAAGATAAATCCCCCATGGAAATACGGATGATTTCCCGGGCTTCCGCTCGCCTTAAAATCTGCTGTAAGGCTGGGAGTGATCATGATGCAAGAGCCAGTTGTCGCGATACTTTTTGGCGAGCTTTTCCGATCTTATAATGAGCAGGTTTTCGGCATTTTTCTTCTCGGCGGCTGCAGTGAAATTGTATGATCCAGTAATAACGGTTTTTTCGTCGACAATAATGACTTTATTATGAGCAATGGCGTGTGCCGCATCGATCATAACCGGTATCCCTGAATTCGAAAGGAACGTCGCCGACGTGTAGCGTTCTTTCTGCTGGCTTTTGTCGAGAATCACCCGAACCTTTACTCCTCTCTTGTGGGCTGCCACCAGGCTCTTTGCTATCGGGACGGATGTGAAGGAATATGCCTGGACAAGGATTTCCGATTCTGCGTTGTCAAGTAGTTCAGTGATTGCATCTGCGCAGCCGCCGCCTGGAGAAAAGAAAACAACGAGTTCAGGAATACTCTCGACAACAGACGCGGCGAAAGATGAGAGGGGTATGAATGAGAATAATAAAAAAAAGATGAGCGTCTTTTTGAAGCCGAAACGTCGTAAAGTAGAGTTCGTCATCGCGCGGTCAACAGCAGAGCCTTTTCCTGAAGGGTTGAATTTTCCTTTTCCAATCTCATTATTTTTTCTTCAAGTAAAGAAAATTTTTTTCGCCGGAACGCATTCCAGGAAGCCATCGGGACTCACCATGATGACCGCCAGCGTCGCCAGGAAAGATCAGGGTGCCGATAAAATGTATGTAAGTTCACTATGCCGTCCCCTGTCCTTGTTTTTGATTCTATTTTTTCCTTTTCTTCGCCATTTCCAGCCACTTTTCCCGGTACAGATATGCAATCAGAATCGCAAGACCGCTGGCCCCGACGAGGATAGAGAGCGCAGCATACCGATTTGTACGAGCATAGCTGCCGCAGACTGATAGAAGTACTGTCCCGAACAGCCTGCCGGTCGCGGAGATCGCCAGAAAAGTCCACACCCTGAGATGGCTCAGTCCCAGAATGTAACAAAGATAGTCCTTGGGGAAACCGGGAATCAGGAAAAGAACGAAGGATACCAGAGCACCTTTGTGTTCAAGAAGGTAATCGTATTTTTGAAGGATTTCAGGCTTTACGGCCCTCTCTACAAACGGCAGCCCGAAAAAGCGCCCCAGTACGAAGGCAAGCCACGATCCGGCCGTGAGCCCTATGGTTGAATAAACAGTTCCGAAGAAAGGCCCATAGAGGTATCCTCCTATTAGTCCGGTGGCTTCACCGGGAATAGGCGCAAAGACGACCTGCAGCACCTGCATGGCGATAAAAACGATCACATCGTAGGGATAAAACGAGGTGATGAAGTTGATCGCTTTTTTCTTGCTGATGAAATAGACGTATAGATGAAGATGAAGGAATATATAGGTCCCAATGGAAACAAACAGGATCAGGATGGCTAATTTGATGATGGCTTTTCTGTCTATCAAGGGGAAGAATACCGTGACGAAGCCCGGAACTTTGCAGGCTATTTATCTTCTATTCTGGAAGTTTCTGATTTTGTGTCCGGCTTCTCCGGTTCATTCATTGCTTTTTTGAAACCCTTGATGGCCTTGCCCAGAGAGCTCCCCAGTTCAGGAAGCTTGCCGGGACCAAAAATGATCAGAACTATAACCAGAATTACCAAAAGGTGCATCGGCTGGAAAAGTCCCTCAAACATCGGTTTTCCTCCATAAACATTTTTTTTAATTATACACTAATATACGCTTTATGTCTCGCGGAATTCCCGTTTGTTTCCAAATTTGCCGCTGATCTCCCAGGTATTACCTTAGATAAGAACCCCGGTGCGATTGGGCCGGCAAGATCATCCCGGGAGTTCCTCTTAAACCTTCCGCGGAAGGCAAATGAAAGAGGCGGATACATTATCCACTTCGAAAAAATCAGTCAATCATTTTTTCTTCTCCCCTGCTCCTTGCCAAATTCTGGCCGAGGACGATACAATTCCTGAAAAGGACTTTGGACACTCTGAAGGAGCCAGCCCAAAAGCGGGATTAGTTACATTCCGCCGATGCTCCATCTGATTGAACAAAACAGGCGCATAAAAAGCAAAAGGCGGAGGCACAAAGAAATGCGAGTGGAGTTATCATCAGGGCCGTTCTGAGTCCCCATAGATCGGATAACCAGCCCAAAAGCGCAGGCGAAAAAGCGTCGCCGAGCGCATGAATAAAGAATATATTGACCGCAAACGCCATGGCTCGGACGCCTGGATTCGTTACGTTTACAATCACGGTATTCAGGGGACCTGTATTAAGAAAGAGGAGAAAGGCAGCAACAAACATTGCTCCCAGCGCGATTGGAAAAGATGGGCTGAGCAGGGCATAAAGGGCGACAGGTGAGCCGAGCAACAAACCGAATCCTGAAACAAGCAGGTATCCTTTAGTGCCCTTTCTATGCTCCAGCCAGTCGCCGATCCAGCCGCCCGCCAATGTCCCGATAATGCCGGATGCAATGACAATACCCCCGAAAAGGGCGTTCGCGGTGGCCAGATCAATCCGATGCAGACGGTAAAAAAAAGTGGGCACCCATTGAGCGAGCCCTCCCATGGCGAACGTCATGGCTATCATGGCAAGAGTATTCAGAACGAAAGGGCGGTTTCTGAACAGGGAAAGGTAATCCCTGATCTGCGCATTCCTTTTCCCGGGCGATACTTCGAAGCCTCCTCTCGGAGGCTCGTGGGACATCCAGAGCGGAAAGGACAGGATCAAGCCCGGAACTCCGACCATAAAAAATGCAGTTTTCCAGCCGAAATTCTCTCCAAGTATGCCGCCCAATATGTACCCCAGGGCGCTCCCTACAGGTATGGCCAGATAGAACAACGAGAGTATGCGACCGCGCAAATCCCTCGGGTAATAATCGGCCAGCAATGTTGGCGAAACCGTGCTGAAACTTGCCTCACCAATCCCGACAAACGATCTGGCCCACAAAAGCATTCGATAGCTGGAAGCAAAACCCGCCTGAATGGTTGCGAAGCTCCAGAGAACGAGTCCTGCAGAGGCCAGGCGCAATCTGTTTGTCCTGTCTCCAAGCCACCCCAGTACAGGGGCTGAAACCATATAGAAAAGCATGAATACGCTTCCGAGGAAACCAAGAGCTGCGTCCGAAAGATGGAAGTCGTCCTTGATGAGCGGAAAGACAGCATAAAGGATCTGCCGGTCGATGTAGTTAAGGAGATTGATCGCGAGAAGCAACGTGAGGACGTAGCGCCTATACTGAATTCGAAGGGGATTGTCCATATACTCCATCTGAGGAACTGATTCTACAGACACTTTACCGCAATCTCATGCTTTTTAATTCATCCGCCGCAATGGCTTCAACCGGTCACATTACAGATCCACGCGCAGCCCGTCCGAAGCGGCTATGACCTCGATACCCGTTTCCTCGGCCAACCGCCCCGCTACCTCCCATGGCTTGGCCCTGAGCATAGTCATTCCGAAGTGGGTCAGGATTGCCTTGCGGGGCCGGATGGCCTCCAGTATTCTTTTCACATCATCCATGCTCAGATGCATGATATCCGCTTTCTCATGGGGGATGTACCGGACCACATTCATGACAAGAATATCCGAGGACTTATAGCTTTCAAGGAGCTGTGGGAAGAACCGGGTATCGACCATGAAGGAGAGCCTGCAGCCTGGCAGATGGAACAGGATCCCGTAAGTCTCGACCGGATGCTGATGCCGGACGGACGCAGAGAAACGGAGATCTCCGATTGCGTAATGCTCTTTTTGCTTCAACACGACGATTTTTTCCGGAAAGCCTTTCAGGTACTTGAGAATAACCGCTTTGTCGCCTTCGAGGCATTCCTCCGGCGCAAAGAGGATACCCCTTCTCTTCAATCCTCCCTCGGTCATGGCGTCTATCAGGATGTTCACATCGTTGGAATGATCAATGTGGGCGTGGGTCAGTATAACGGCGTCGAGATGTGTCACGTCAACAGGGGGACGGGATGCCGCGCACCGGACGAGCGCTCCCGGGCCGGGGTCCAGAATAATGTGTTTCCCCTCCGCCGAGATATAAACGCCTCCGGAAGCCCGCAACTGCCTGGCGACTACAAACCGGGCTCCGCCTGTCCCCAGGAATTTTATGAACGGGAGTTCTTCTTTTGTTTCTCTCTTTTCTTTGTTTACGGGTTTCACTCCGCCTCCGCTCATCTTTCGATAAAGGCGCTCACCCGGCGGAGCCGCTGCGCTTCCTGAAGGGAGATAAGCGCCAGGGCCGCCATTATCAGCATTATCCCCAGGGTCTCAAACCATGACGGTTTTTCGCCGAGCTGGATATACGCGGCGATGAGCCCGATCACCGGCGTCGCAAGGGTCCCCATCCCGGCCATGCCAGCCGGAAGTTCACGCAGGCTGTAAAACCAGAGTAGCACGGCGACCGCGTTTGTGAAAAGGATATTGTAAGCAATAGCTCCGATGAAATATGGCTCCCAGCGTATGGGAGGCGAGGACAGGATTAGGGCGGCCGATGCCAGAGGAACGGCCCCGAATATCATCTGCCATGCCGTGACGGAAATCAATTCTATCCCGGTCATCCGCCTCATGAGCTTGGTTACGATTGCGCTGAATGCCCAGGACAGACCTGCAAGCACCGCCAGAAAAACGCTGAATATCCCGCTTTGCAGTCGCCACGGTTCGACCATGACGACCAGTCCGGCAAGGGCCAGGAGCACGGCTATCCACTGGACGCCTCTGATCCGTTCCGCGAGAATCGGCCATGCCAGGATAATCACCCAGAACGGCATGGTATACACCAGCACCGCTGTCTTCCCGACACTTCCGTTCTCCAGCGCCCATGTCGAGAGGCCGACCGATCCTGTCGTGGTCGAAAGACCCAGAAGAACGGTCATGGGAATTTCCCGGGGCCGGATCGATTTTCCCTTCCATAAAAGAACAAGCAGGAGGATGAATCCTCCGAAGAAAGTACGTATGGCTGAGAATTCGAACGGGCTTGCGTATTTCAGCGCTTCTTTCATGACGACCCAGTTATAGCCCCATATGACCGACATGATGAAGAGGGCCGCAGTGGCTGTCTTATAAGAATTCTTTCCCGGGGTCAAAGATTCTATCCTTCCGCTCAGCCTTCTTTTCGCAACCGCAAAGAAGGCAATTTGATCGGGTCATGTCAGTTCAGGGACAATACCAGATGGGGACAAATATGGCAATCAGCGAAAGGCGGAAGTTAAGAAGGTGCGGAGTTGAGAGAAAAGAACAAGTACGTCCGGCTGCTTGGGGAAACGCGATTTCGGAAACAAAAAGTCGGATGACATTAAAGTTTTTCCATTTTATAATAGAATCCATATGGAAATATGTGCTCGAACCTGATATGATCCGCGATTCAAAAAAAGCTCGAGGGTGAGGCGAGCCGAGGAATGAGCCGCGAAGCGTATACAGAAATGCATTGAGCGACGATGGCCGAAGCGCGGCACAGCAGACGGGCATTTTTCAACGGTTTAGGGCGCCCATAGCTCAGCTGGATAGAGCGTCGGACTACGAATCCGAAGGCCCTTGGTTCGAATCCAAGTGGGCGTACCAGTTTTCTTTAATTACAGCAGCTTACATTTAGACGACTCTCTCAGGGCGTTTTATTCTATTTCTCATTAATTGCGTATCAGGCAACTAATGGATAATAGAATAAATAGTGAATAGGCCCTCGGATTCTCGCCCGAGAGTCAAGAACAAACCCGGTTTCAGCACCATGCTGAAGGATGCAGTCCAGTAAGGCAGCCGTCTTCAGAATAAGTCCGATCAGGCCGTTGCCGACCTAATATTAAATAAGTCCGGGAGCATTCATGAGGAAATGATCGCGCTCGAAAAATCCGGCATCACCTTAAATACGTTTCTTCAGGTCAGAAACAAGGTCATCGAGGCCTACCAAGAAGTGATACGGATGCAAATATAGCTGTTAGGCCGTAAATGACGGTCTTCATTTGCCCAAAACCTTACCTAGGATCTGCCCGAACAAGGATTCCACTTTGGGGGGAGGAGCGGTAAGAGTTACAAAGCCCATGGGTGCCTGGGTTTCCGATGAGGCAATCACTTTGCCGCCCCTCGTCATCTCCACTTTCAGGGTTCCCTCCGTCGACGTCTTCCTGAAAAGGCAAAGAGCCGATACGCCTTTCCCAGTGTACTCAAGGGGTACCGTACCTTCCACGTTCTGCGGCGTGGGCACCTCGCCCGTTGAAACGAATGCATTTTCATTGTATTCATAAAGGGCTCACCGATTAACTGCGGTCGCCTCGAAACAGCGCCGAATTTCTTTTCCTCATTTTCAAGGTATCTGATGTCATTCTCGTGAACTTCCGATCAAACACCCCTTCAGGCACTTCTCACTGCAATAGCCGGTGCAGGGCTCGATATTGGATGGTGATGGTCGTGTAGGCCGCCTCTATCCGTCAGTCGAAAAGATCGCGCAAGAACCCCTTCTTCTTGTGATGGTGATAATCATCATGATGATCACCGTGATGGTCTTTTTCGTGATGACGATCATAACGGTCTTTTGGGGGAAATTGCGATTGAGGCCGCTGCTCTGGAGCGGAGCGCTCAATAATTTTGTCCAGCTTGCCTCTGTCAAGCCAGACGCCCCGGCACTGGGGGCAATAATCGATTTCAATTCCTTGTCGTTCCGACATGACAAGGGTCACATTGCATATGGGACAGTTCATCCTCAGTCTCCTTTGAGTGTCAGGTTGAATATGGATCTAAACCGGGTGCAAGAGGAAGTTACAGCAGAACCACTCCTTACACCGGGTCCGAAAAGTAATGATCAGGTTTTAGGGTTAGGAATGAAAAGAAGGAGGTGCCTTGTTGATGAAGGTAAAGGAAAGGTTTTTTGAATGGGAAAGTTGATCTGTTTCGGGAACCAAAATCCGGTTTTCACGCATCCCCTCCGCAATAGTCGCTGGAACAAAGACGATGGGAAGAATGCTGTCCAATGGCGCCTTGTGAGGAGTTCCCGAACTGGAATTCTTGACTTTGCAGATGGAGCAGGTGACCGTCTGCAGAGGATAATCGTCGTGGTGCACGGCCAAGGCCAGCGAGGCGGCAAAAAACAATATCGTGGTGAGAAGTATTGTATTCCGGTTCAAGCGAAGGTTCATCTTGCCGAGCACTCTAGCACCTCCGTCCCTTAACTGTCAAGGACTTCATAGATTATCGGCATCGGAAGCTCCATCGAAAATCGGATAGTGTCCGATTCTGAGGCGATTCTTTTCAAATGCTTTGTTTTGAAGAAATCATCACGCAATAACCGTCCCCATACCAAAATGTTTTGGCCCAAGATATCTCCAATCCAGTATTTCATAGTGTTGCCCAAGATCTATTCTTTATACCTGCGATTCCAGAACAAATGGGAGAAAAGAAAGGCCGTGAATTGCCCAGACTTGAATCCTGAGCCCCATATTCGGAACACATCAAATCGCGTTGGCCTCTGTCTTTTGATAGTATATGAGTATTCCGGAGCAAATCGCCACCCCCCCTGTCAGAGCAAAAGAGGCGCTGGATAATTCAATTGTTAATTATCGGTGCTATAGATCCATTTAGTGATCGGCGCAATCAAGCCTAAAGTTGCTGTAATTTTCAGATGAAACTTATTCGGCGACACAATGAAAGATATCGGCGACAAACAAATGAAATCGTCGACAAAATATTTCTATAACTTTCCCCAAAAACTGGCTGTCAACTTCTATCTGGCGATCCTATTCTGCGGTATCAAATTCGATAAACCAGGAGCAAAAAGCAGCCAGTTCCCCAGTTTTTCTGGTCTATAGGTGGTACTCCATTCCTTTCTTTGACACAAGAAATGATACATTGCGCGTCCATTTGTTTGGATTTACATTGTGCCTCTTTCATGATAATTATTTAGGGGTGTTGAATGACACCCGGCCGTCGAAGTGATTATGCTTCGAGCATTAGCTTCAGGCACCTGCGAAAAACCTGGAAAAGATAAACCTATGCTGATATCGGCATCGTTTCGTAAAAGAATCGCCCTCCTTTTCGCAATCCTCCTTTTAGGTCCAAACATGGCAGTGGTTGCCGATTATTACGACAACGATCTCGAAGCTTCCGACTGTCCTGTCTTCAAAGTAAAATACTCTCCTGTTCTCCGGACCGGTATATCGTGGCCTGAAATATCAGGGGCAATGATATTCCGATTTACTGTGGAGAAACCGTTCAATCGCTCTATTTTTTTCTTGCTTCCCTATAGCCATAGGGCGCCCCCCGCGATTTCCTAGAAAACCTCTGTTTTCCCGCACGCATTGGGTTCGTGTTGACCTCTGAATGAGGTTGTATCATCCATAATGATCCGGAGGAGAAGAAGATGTTCGAAGGTATTTCCCGGCCTACGCACCTTCCGGTGATACTCGTTATTGTCCTCATCATTTTCGAGACGGGTAAACTTCACGAACCGGCGAACTCGTCCGGCAAGGCTGTTGGGGGCTTTCCTATCTTCTCAACCTTCCGGCACTTCCGTTTGTTTTTTTTGACGTCAAAAGTCTCCGCGAAGGGGAAAGTAAATACCGGCCTGGAGATGTATTGCAGGCCGGCTTGTGGTGGTGGTGTGTCCCTTTATCACCTCCCTTCCGAAGGGGTCCCCGGATGTTACCTCCTCACAACCGGGGACCTCATTTATCTAATGGGCTTTGTCGAGCGCCGCATTTAAGCGGGGGAAAAACTAAAACCGGGTAAGGGACAGGATAAAGTGAGAGAAAATCTTTGGTGTATTCGTGCAGCTTGTTATCTTTCGTGCGAGTTGATATAAAAGGCCGTCGGAATCCCTGACATTGCCTGCTGAACTCGCCAATCGTAAGTGGCGGTATAAGGAGGTGTTATGAAACAATTTCCGCTACTTATTGCATTCATGTTCCTGGCCGCGTGCGCAGCACGGGGACAGAGTCCGGTGCTTTACCCGAATGCCCATCTCAAAAAAGCAGGTGAGGCGCAGGCACAGAATGATATTGCCGAATGCTCGCGTATGGCCGACGCCTATATCAAAGCGAATCCGGGCGCGAAAGTGGTCGGAGGCGTGATCGTGGGTGGAGCCGGAGGTGCTGTCGTCGGAGGAGCAGTGGGGGGTGTCACCGGTCACGTTGGAAGGGGCGCGGCGATCGGAGGGGTGGGAGGCGCAACCGCAGGGCTGGTGCGCGGTCTTTACAAGGCATCAAAACCCAGCCCCGTCTACAAGGCTTTTGTCAACCGCTGCCTGAAAGATAAAGGGTACGAGCCCATCGGATGGGAATGAGGAAGATTTCTTTTCGTGTGCCGGCAACAAAAATTCGCGGCTCCGCTGATGCAAGCTTTCGATGGGATTCAGAAGGAGGAAAGAACAACCCCTCGATTACAGAAACGTCACGCGGTTTTTCCCCGCGCGTTTGGAGGTGTACATGTTTTCATCGGCCCTTTTCACGAAGACTTCCTGTCCCTCGCCGGGGATGTATTGGGCGACGCCCAGACTGGCTGTGATACGCGCCTCCCGGAATCCCGCCGGCCGGAATATCTCCTTTTCAAGGTCCCTCCGGATCCTTTCGGCAACCGTTATCGCCTTTCTGGATTCGGTATGGGCGAGAATGACCCCGAATTCCTCGCCGCCGTACCTGAACGGAACATCCATTTTACGTATGGATTTCCGCAGGACATCTGCAAGCCTCTTCAGAACTTCATTGCCCTCCTGGTGACCGTAAGTGTCATTCCACTTCTTGAAATCGTCCAGATCAAGCACGATCAGAGAAAGGGGATCTCCGTACCTTTCCGCCCTTTCGATCTCGATCCTGATCTGATCGGAAAAAAACCTGGCATTGTAAAGACCGGTGAGCCCGTCCGTGATACTCAATTCCATGTATTCGCTGGCCCTTTTCCGGTAAGTTTCTTCGAAGCTTTTCCGGTCCGTCATATCCTCCAGGCAGATGACGATACCGAAAGGACCGCTCACGTTCCGGACTATTTGGGCGGTCACGTGGACCAATCTGCCGTTCTTTCCAAGGCCCGGAAGAAAGTCTATGACCGAATAGGAATCAATGCCTTCGGGAAGAAATTCGCTGAGTTCGAAAATAGTTCCTTTTCCGAGATGCTTGTAAAGGTCCGTCCCGATCGCGTCCGCCGACTTGATTCCGCTCAAGGTCTCCAGGGCGGCGTTCCAAAAAATAACCCGGCGATCCATTCCTATCATGAAGACGGGAATGGAAACGGCGTCCATGACTGCCGCAATCGAGACGCTGTTTTCAGGGATCATCCTTCTTGTACTTTTCGGATCCATAAAAAACCCGGAGTTTTTGCTCACATTACTTCCTCAGCCTCCCTCGGCGCCGTGAGCCCGGACACCAGATTATACTCCAAACTCCGGATAAGACAACAAAAAATCACTTCCTCAGCTTCTCATTTTCTCTACTTCTCCGTGCCTGCTGCCGGCGCATATTCCAGCGGTACGGATATCCACTTGCGCGCCTGCGCCCGGAACCCGGCGGGGCTCAACCCTTCGATCTCACGGAAGGCCTGAATGAAATCCGCACTCCACATGCAGTAGAAGAAGCCCCGGAAGAAAAGCGCGACCACGCACCTTTCTCCGCCTTCCGGATCGATCCTTTTATATGTCATGAACCGGACCAGGTTCGGATAGGCCTTTTCTTTCAGGTGCTCCCATGAGTGATCGTCTTTCATGACGATCTCATACATGAATATAGCCCCTCCGCTCTTCTCCCTCAGATCGAAGGCAAACCTGTTGTATTCAGGCCCCGGTATAATATCGAAGGCCTTTGAAAAAATGACTTTCTTAAATTGGTCCATGTAGATACACTCCGTTAAGCGTTTCTCCAGATGTTCGAAAACCTTTTTAGTGTATTATACACTAAATCTTTCCGCTTTATAAAAAGTCTTGGTATTTTTCCTGAGTTGATATAGAAAAGAACGACCGCGAACAAGGAGAAGACAACATGAGGACAACATGGGGATTATAGATGTTTTCATGTTTGGAATTTTTAAACAAGGTGCTCTGCATCAAACTTTTTGAACAGCTTCAAGGGAGGGAAATAGATGTTTTACCCCGACAAATGCGATCTATGCGGCAAGTGCCTCGAGTTTTGCCCTTATCTCGATTATGACCTGAAACGGGCCCGGGATGAAATGAAAGAGCTCGTCAACGGCGGGACGCCGCCTGTCGTCGGGCTCTGTGTCACATGCGCCTCCTGCAACCTCGTCTGCCCCACACAGGCTAACCCTTTTGATCTGCTGAATCAGCGCCAGGAGGAAACGGGAGCCCTGGGTATCTCCGAACAGGCTATGCAGAATTTCGAAAAGCTTCGATCGCTTCCGACGATTATCAGGAAAGGTGGAGAGGGGAGGCCCGTTCTGAATCTCTGCATTGTAGGGGATATGGTGCGGGAGCTGCTTAATAATCCCCTTTTCGATGGACTCACAGTTGTCGAGGGCGCAGATTACTTTTGCGGCGTTGGATATATACACCTCGGAAAGCCGAGTGCCGTCATGAATGGGGCGAAGCGCTATATAGATAACCTTGCTTCCCTGGGTGCCGAAGAGGTGGTCTGCTTCCACGATGACTGCTATACCATGCTGACTGCGCTGGCCCAGGAGTATGGCATCAAAGTGCCGTTCCGTCCCATTCACATATTTGAGTATTTGTACAGGCAGCTTCTTGAGAGAAAAGGAGAATTGAAAAAGCTCCCGGGCAGGGTCGCTTATCAGTCGCCCTGCGCTTCGCGCTACACGCAAGGAAAAGAAATATATCTCGACAAAATTATAGAACTCCTCGGCCTGCAGAGACCTGCGCGTAAATACGAAAGGCTGAATGCCCTTTGCTGCGGAGCTCCCCTGATGGCGAGGGACAGAGACAAGGCGGCCCTGGTAAAGAAGTGGAATATCGATGATGCAAAGAATCAGGGGGCGGATATGATGGCTTTTCTCTGCCCGATGTGCTACCTGAACTTGCGTAAAATCGCCCGCGATGAGGGCATGGATGCTATCTTCATCACAGAGCTCTGCCGCCGGGCTCTGCCGTGAATTCCCTTGAAATTCCGAGTCCAGACCTTCTCGGGATTTGTCAGCGAAACGATCGGTCAAACGGAGGCGGCTTGACCTCGGCCGGCAGATATGAGACAGTCGGCCGAAAGGGAAATCAAGGCATGAAAACCGGAACCGCTCACCTGCCGCTCCATGGGGGGAAAGCTCCTCCCTGGCTGTTTCAAAGAATGAAGAGGCTGGCGCGGGAGATCGTCGTGATCGTGCTGGCCGATTTCGGATCCATTGAGCTCATGAAGCGACTTTCGGACCCGTTCTGGTTCCAGGCCCTTGGATGTGTCCTCGGTTTCGATTGGCACAGCAGCGGCCTGACTACGACTGTCTGTGGCGCCCTGAAAGAGGGAATCAGAGGCATGGAGCACGAGCTCGGTTTTTTTATTGCCGGTGGAAAAGGCCGGGTATCGAGGCAGACTCCCGACGAGATCAGAAGCCGCGAAAAGTTTCTCACGGTCGATCCGGAATCTCTGGTGTACGCCAGTAAAACGGCCGCCAAAGTGGACAGCGCGGCCGTCCAGGACGGCTACCGGTTATATCACCACGTTTTCATATTCAACCGGGAAGGGAAATGGGGGATAATTCAGCAGGGGATGAACGAGCAGACGCGCTACGCGCGGCGTTATCACTGGCTCGGAATCGAACCGGTGGCGTTTGTCTGCGAGCCGCATCAAGCCGTCTGCTGTGATCGGAAAGGACGCGTTCTGAACCTGGTCGCCCGGGAAGGGGAGCGGAACCGGGCAGCGGCGGCACAACTCGCGGCAGAACACCCGGACAGAGTGCTGCGGGAGGCGGGGAAGATCGACTTGCTGCATCTTCCCGCCGGGCATCCGGTTTCGAGCGATCAGATCAATCCGAAATATCTCTATAAAATCCTGACCGCTACTTACGAGCGCCGTCCCGAAAATTTCGAGGCCCTGCTGGGAATGCCCGGGGTCGGGCCGAAAACGCTTCGCGCCCTGTCTCTTCTGGCGGAGATCATCTACGGCGCAAAGCCGTCCTTTCGGGATCCCGCCCGCTTCAGCTATGCTCATGGAGGTAAGGACGGGCATCCTTACCCCGTGGATCGTGATGTTTACGACCGCTCAATCCATTTCCTCAGAGAAGCTGTCAATGCGTCCCGGATAGGCGCTTCGGAGAAAAAGGACGCCTTCCGGAGATTGAGTGCTTTTCATGCGGTCCCTTCCACATTTGAGATGAAAAGCGAAAGGAGGATAAGATGCTGAAAATGTTCTTCTTCTGTGTAAGCTTTATTTTCTTCTGTGTAGCGATGGCCTTTGCCGCGGATAAGAAATTCGAAACCGACAGGATCAAAACCTCGGAAGGTGACCTTGTGATCACGTTCATCGGCCATGGGAGCCTGATGATGTCCATAGCAGACAAGGTCATTCACATTGATCCTGTGTCGAATATGGCCGATTACGGGGCGCTGCCGAAGGCAGATCTGCTTTTGGTGACTCATGAACATTCCGACCACCTCGATCTCAAGGCGATTGACATCGTGAGAACAAAGCGGACCGCCTGTGTGGTCACGGATGCCGTCACCAAGCAGGTCAAGGGCTGTATCGTCCTGAAAAACGGCGAAAGCAAGACAGTAAAAGGATTAAAAATCAACGCGGTCCCGGCCTATAACATCGTGCACATGCGCAGCCCCGGCATTCCCTTCCATCCGAAGGGTGTCGGCAACGGCTATGTTATCACGTTCGGTGACAAGCGGATCTACATTGCGGGCGATACGGAAAACACGCCGGAGATGAAAAATCTCAAACGGATCGATATCGCCTTTTTACCCATGAACCTGCCTTACACGATGACTCCGGAGATGGTTGCGGACGCTGCGAAGGCTTTCCGGCCGAAGATTCTTTATCCATATCATTACGGAGACACGGATACAGCGAAGCTCGTTGACCTGCTCAAGAACGAGAAAGATATCGAGGTGCGCATCCGCAAGATGATGTAACTTCCGGCGGCAGGGGCTTAAACAATCAATTCGGCCGGCGCCTTTGAGATGTGGCCCGCGATCCGGGGGATTTGCTTTAAAATCTACACCGTTTGATTTTGACCATATTCATGCGAGTTCAAGAAAGGAGAAGACTGAGAATGGGTAAGAATGTCAAGGGTACAGTGACGGAAAAGAATCTTCTGGCGGCATTCGCGGGCGAGTCACAGGCGCGAAACCGGTATACCTATTTCGCGAGCCAGGCCAGAAAAGAAGGATACGAGCAGATCGCAAACTTCTTCATCGAAACCGCCGACAATGAAAAGGAGCACGCCAAAATTTTTTTCCAGTATCTGGAAGGAGGCGACGTTGAAATCACAGTCAGCTATCCGGCGGGCGTTATCGGCGAGACCAAAGCGAACCTGGAGGCCGCCGCCGCAGGGGAGAACCTCGAATGGACAATCCTTTACTCCGATTTCGCCAGGATCGCCCGTGACGAAGGCTTCCCGGAAATCGCCAACTCCTTTGACCAGATCGCCAAAGTGGAAAAATTCCACGAATCAAGATACCGCAAGCTGTTGAACAATATCAACAATGGAGAAGTCTTCAAAAGGACCGAACCTGTTCAATGGCACTGCAGCAACTGCGGCTACGTCTTTGAGGGGACCGTCGCTCCGCAGGAATGTCCTGCCTGCAGGCATCCCCGATCCTATTATGAATTGCTGGCGGTAAATTATTAAGCCGGGTGAACGAGGGGGGAAGTCGGGTCCACTCACGGAGTATTGAGGATAAGCGTTTGCCGAGATGTTCCTTTGACTTAGTAGCCCTTCATCGTTACTTTTCAAACCACGTAAATTCAACCGGAGAACGTTCGTGAAAAAGCCTGACCTGCAGCATGTGTTGGACTCGGTTGCAGTGGGTATTTTTACAGTGGACAGGGATTGGTGCATTACCCTCTTCAACAAGGAGGCCGAAAAGATCACCGGCTTTAAACAGAAGGAGGCCCTCGGCCGAAAATGTTACGAAATCTTCCGAACAGGCCTCTGTATTAGAGGCTGTTATCTGCGTGAGGCCGTGAAAACGGGAAAAACTATGATCAAGGCGAGAAACAACATCTTGAATAAAAAAAATGAAGAAATTCCCGTCAGCATCACCGCCTCGGTTCTGCGTGATGAGGAAGGCCGGATAGTGGGGGGAGTGGAATCTTTCCTGGATGATACGATCCGCGTTACGCTGGAAAGAGAAATTAACGAAGCCCATACCTTTGAAAACATCGTGGGGAAGGATGAAAAGATTCTCAAGCTCTTTGACGTCCTTGCAACTGTGGCCAAGACCAATGTGCATGTCCTGATAACGGGTGAAACCGGCACCGGGAAAGACATGTTTGCGAGGGCCATCCACAATGCAAGTGAGCGCAGGTCGTATCCTTTCATTAAGGTCAACTGCGCCGCCCTTCCCCCTCACCTTCTGGAGTCTGAACTCTTTGGATATAAAAAGGGAGCGTTCACCGATGCAAAACAAGACAAGGCTGGCCGATTTCAATTAGCTGAAAAAGGCACTATTTTCCTGGATGAAATCGGCGATCTTTCCAAAGATCTTCAGGCCAAGCTGCTGCAGGTTCTGGACGAGAAGGAGTTTTATCCTCTTGGGTCAACGAAACCGGTCCGAGTTGATGTTCGGGTGATCGCCTCGACGAACCGGCCTCTGGGAAAGATGGCAAGAGAAGGCAGTTTCAGGGAAGATCTCTATTACCGGTTAATTGTTTTCGTGATAGAAATACCCTCCCTGCGGGAAAGGCCCGCTGACATTCCCCTGCTGATCGACCATTTCATGGCAGAACAGGCCCGACTTCTGGGCAAGGAAATAGAGGGGGTGACCGCTGAATTCATGAAGAGTCTCCTCGAATATCCCTATCCGGGAAATGTTCGTGAATTAAAGCACATCATCGAACACGCCGTTCTCCTTTACCAGGGCGGCCAGTTAGACAAAAACGTTCTTCCCTCGTACCTTTTCGTCGAAAGAACAGCATCTTCACCACCAGAATCGCACTCTTTTCCCATTGTCGGGATGAAGAAATCGTTTTCACAAATGGAAAGGAATGAACTCTTGAATGCCCTGAGGAAACACGGCTGGAATCGCCATGAGACTGCCAAGGCCCTCCATATAAACCGCACAACTCTCTGGCGGAAGATGAAGAAGCATCATCTCCATTCAAATAAACTTTCCTGATTTGCAACGGCATGCAACAATGTTGCCGTCCTTCCGGCTCCCATAACTCTCTGTATAGGCAATTATTTTTTGATACTCCCCAACGCCTGCGTTTCATATTTGCAACGTGAAGAAGCTTCTGGTTGCCCACATCTCAAGAAAGTATTTTTCTATGTTGTTGATTTTACGAGCTATTAAGGGGCACCCCAATTCGGCATGTTGTTTGATAGTGACTATTTCGTATGAAAAAAATAGCAGTTTGCCAACTGAACGGGAGGGTTTCCCCCCGTTTCAACCATTCCGCCGAACTCCTCATGGTAACCGTGAATCACTTCCGGAAGATTAAGGAAAGACGCGTTATTTCTACTGCAACCTTGAATCCATCGGAATTGGCGGCCCTGCTTGTCCTTAATCAAGTTGAGATTTTGATCTGCGGAGGAGTAAGAAAGGACTGCCAGCAGATACTTCGAAAAAGGAGCATCCAATTGATCGATAATGTCATCGGAAATGTCGACGACGTACTTCTTTCCTGCATAGAGGGCCGACTCCAGCCGGGAGATGTCATCAATTAACGACTATTGCATTAATCCATCTCAACCCATTGTTTGAAACGTTATGGACTTCGACAAAAGCAGACGGGATTTCTTGACGCGGGATTTAATCTCGACTGTGATGGGGCTCTTTGGTGACGTACGGAATCAGCCAAGGGAATGTGCAATAACAACGCCCGATTATTTCAAATCGTTTGAAACCTGTTATCCTCTCCTCTCAGAAGCTGGAGAGCTTCTGATGGAAGAGGCCATCAGAATGGGAATAGACACACAAGGAAAGACCAAGCTTGAAATCGCGAAAGAGGTGTTTTTACGTCAACCCAAAGGACAAACGCAGTAGAGCGAAGTGACTGGTGATTCAAAAAACAGGACCGGAAAGGAGGAATGATTATGGAGGAAAGGGTAGGGGAACGTTACGGAACAGGCTACCTGGAGGAACGCAAGCTGGTTCCGCGCTGGCCACAGCCGATCCCGGCGATTGTAGCGCTGGTGCTGACACTGGCGGTTTTTTACGCCACATGGTGGATTTTTCAGGACCCGCGGGGCTGGTTGCGGATGTATACGCCTTATGTGGGATACATGTACACGCGCTGGTGGCTGATCATGCTGATCTGGATGGTCTATATCTTCAACTACTGGCCCTTTAAGCGCAATTGGCTGGAAAAAACTCACCCTCTCGTAAAAGGAGGCATTCTGACAGCCGTATCCGTCTTTATCCTGTATGTCCTCATCAAAGGCTTTTTCGAAGGGCTGCTCGGCAATTTCGGGATCGCCTATTTCAACCCCGAAAGACTGATGAAGTTGCCCAGGATGACAGAGTTTTTTGCCCTCGAGTATGCATCGCTGGCATGCCTGATGTTCGCGGCCATAGCCTCATGGCTCAGCCCTGCCTGGGTAGTAGCCTGCGAGGAAGTACCCTGGCAGAATATGACACAGCCCAGTAAGGGCATCAGTATTCTACTCATGACCTTCTTCCTGAGCACTTTAATTTACTTCATGACTATGCACTCCCACATGGGTATCCTCTATTATCCCTGGCAGTATTTTACCTCAATCGCACCACCCTATTGGGAAAAATTTGCAAACACGGTCTCGGGTAACTTCCACGTGGCCTGGATCATGTGCTGCACAGTGATGGTCTGGATTGTAGAAACCATTTGGGAACGCTTTCCCTTTTCTCTGATCAAAACAAACTGGCTGCGCAGAGTGACAGCGTTCTTCGGCATCATTGCCATGGCCTGGGCCTTGCTTTTCTTCCTCTATTTCGCCCAAGAACTGACCTGGGGTCCAGCCATACGCGGAACGCGCCTGATCAACGCACCCGACTGGCGCTGGCTGCATGTCGGAGAGATGGCGGTTTTCTTCCTCGTTCCGGCCATTTTCATCACTTTTTATTGCGGCAACTGGCCGCAGCGCTTCAGCCTTCCGGTCAATGTCCTCATCCGAACAGCTATCACTATCGTCGCAGCCGTTGCACTTTACATATTCTACTATAAGACCTCTCACGACTTTCTGGGAACCCAGAAGGGGTTTATGCATGAACAGCAGTTCCCGATGATTCCCACCATTTGGCTGATCAACATCTGGTTGGCACATCACTGGTTCATGGACAACTGGCCGGCATGGAAAATGGTGCCGAAGACGGCGGATGAAATTGTTCAGGATCACGAGGCCCACAAGGCAAAGCTGGCGGATGTGCGCTGGAGTCCATCTCTAGGATGGGGGCTCGGAGTAGGCGCTCTGTGCGGCGTCGCTTTATACTTCATCACCCTGAACATTCTGCCCTGGGTGTATAAATCCATCACCATCATCAAATAAACTGAGACAAGGAGGAGTTATGTCTGAAGATAAAGGCAATTTCAGCCGCCGGGACTTTTTCAAGGGGGCGGCCATGGGCGTGTTAGGAGGTACCGCTTTAGCGATGGGGCTCTATTCCTATTCCCCCTGGCGCAAATCCTATTTTCCTGAAGTGAAACGCAAGATGACGGACATCGGCGTCTGCAAGAGCGTCAAGGTAACCAATATCTCTGAGACCAGCTGGTTTAAAAATGCCGTCTTGATGGGTGATATCAAAGCAGCGGGGGGTCTCCTGGTAAATCAGTATACCTACAACTGGCCGCCCTTCGGCGATGGCACTGGACTGGGCAAAGGTTCATATGAGAAAGGCATTGCCAAGATCAAGCATTTACTCCCGAACAACCTGGAGGAAGCCTGGAGGACGACGGAGAAACTCTCTGTAAGTCCTGATAATGCCGGTGGGTTCGCCGCTCTAATTGAGGTTGAAGAGATGAACGGAAGGAAACGGAAATTTCTCCTCGACAGCGGCTGGTCCTATAAGTGGATGGACGAGTCTTTCAAGCGCGAGGGCATCGACCAGATGCTGAAAAACAACGAGATCGAGGCCTTAATCATTTCTCACGAGCACTTCGACCATTTCTGGGGAGTTCCGGTCACCTTCAAGTACGCACCCAACATCACCACCTATTATCCTCAAGGATTCTACCCCGAGGGCCTTCAGTATCTCAAGGACGCCGGCCATAAGGGAAAGCTCATTCAGGTGAAATCTGGAGCATTGAACCCCATAATCCCCGGACTCGCCACGTACAATTTTCCTGTGCCCATCATCTGCCGAGTGTATGGGGAACAGTCGATTTACGCCAATGTCAAGGATCATGGCCTGGTCAGCATCACCGGCTGCTGCCACTTCGGCATCATCCAGTTTTCCGAGACCGCCTTCAGGGAGATCACGTACGAAAAAAATCAACTATACGGTATTTACGGCGGTCTGCACATATCTCCTTTTGAGGACTGGGACCCGAAGTATGATGATCTGGTGATTTCCCTGGGGAAATACAATTACCAGAAAATCGGGTGCAACCACTGCACGGGAGTTCTCTGTGCCAAGAAGTTCATCGAACGCGGGTATCCCGTTCAGAAGGGTACTGCCCGGTTCCGATCACCGGATCCGGCATACCTGGGCAATGGGGACAGGATCGGCTTTGGAATCGAGGTGTAATGATATTCATGCTATGAAGCTGCGGGATTTTTTTCGGGGGGATATCCGCAACGATGCGCAAAGCGCGATGCAGGAGCTCTTACGCGCCATCCTCATACGTGCGCAGTTTGACCCGGGTGCCCGCCACGCGCTTGGCTGGCGCGGGCTGAAACAATCGGTTACCACGGCGATAGAGGGCTGGACTGCCCGAATTGACGGATATGCAGGTGTTTTCGGGATATGTTTCAACAGCTCCAAAAAGGAGAACGGATGGGTGATTGGAGCATTCAATCTGAGTTATTTCCCCGATGCAGAAGAAGCACTGGTTGAACGTTGCTCTCTCCGGGCCGCGGCTTACAGCCAGCGGCCCGAGTACATGTCTCTTGTCCGTGATTTTTTGCAGAATGAGGAAATGGCCTCCATTTTTTCCATCGGTACGTTATTTCTGGCCCTCGATATCCAGGAGCAGGCGCTTTATCTCGGGATGGAAAGTCTGACGGTACAGCGAAGCATTGCCCGGAACGGTGTCAAGCTGCCTGGCAATGGAGGCATGATATGGGCGATAGAGCCTGGCGGATATGACCAGGATTTTCCCTCTCTTTCCATCACGAGGGCATTTTTCGAAGTCCTGGCGGCCTCGCTATCCTTCAATCTCGAACAGCTCCCTGGATGGCTGATCGAAAGATGCTATCCGGGCATGGAGATCGTTTATGATGATGGGAAAATCCAAAGTACACCTGCGTCTGACATTGAAGATGTCTTTGTGGGGCTCGGCTACGGCGAGGGTCGATTTGATGCCCTTTTTGAAACATTAGTCGGTAAGGATAGTGTGCCGAGTAATGAAATACGGTGGTGCGGGACGGATAAAATCCCTGAAGGTTACATGCATATGCGGTGGTGGTGTGCCCCCCGCGTGAAAAACCGCAGGACCCTGAACAAAGAGGTGCTCAGAATCGATGAGCGTCCGCCGCTCATCATTCTGTCAGGTTTTCTGGGTGCGGGCAAGACGAGTTTCCTGCAGCACTTTATCGAGTATCAGACCCAGCGCAGCCGCTTCGTTGCGGTGATTCAAAACGAGATCGGCGATGTAGGTTTGGACGGGAAACTCCTGGACTACAAAGTTGTGGAAATCGATGAAGGCTGCGTCTGCTGTAGCTTGGCGGGCAACCTCAAACGGGCCGTTCAGGATATTCTGTCGAGCTTCCAGCCCGATTTCATCATCCTCGAAACCACCGGAGCGGCGAACCCACTCAACCTGCTGGATGAGATCAGTGGACTGGAAGCGCTGGTGCGATACGACTGCACCGTAACAGTGGTTGATGCTGTGAATCTTAATCATTCATTATCTCACTTTTCGGTTGCGGTGGATCAGATCAAGGCAGCAGACATCTTACTGCTGAACAAAAGTGATCTGGTCCGTGAGGCATGCCTGCAGAAGGCACGTCAACAGCTTCAGGACATCAATCCCCAAGCCGCCGTCTTTATAACGGAACAGGGGGATTTAAACCCATCCCTTGTTTTTGATATGGAAGAACGTTGGGCAAAGGGGAATCTATCATCAGCGGGTACAAATTCGAAACTTTCAGTCCATCGTTACCACAGTCACGACGGACTGTGGTGCCAGACGCTGGAGATCGCCCACCCCATGGATCGAAAGAAGTTCCTTTCCGTTGTTGAATCTCTCCCGCCTGCGATCTTTCGCATGAAGGGAATCATCGAGTTTTCCGACACACCGCAACCCATATTGTTTCAATATGTGGCCGGGCGTTTCGAGTTGTCGGTGTTTCCCCGACCCGAGATTGTGGATCGCTTTTTAATCGTTATCGCTCAAGGAGAAGCCCCAGGCCTTGTCGGAAAGATATATGAGGCGTGTTCACGATAGCCGGCTGCAATCAATGAACAGTGATCATCATGGATCATCATGCTGTAAAATTCCCCAAAACAGAACGGGGCTTTTCCAGGTTGAACCGAACTCTTCCCACCATGATAAGTCGTCAAAGCGTTCATGGGGGTATTGTTTTTTAGGGAAATGATGAAGGTTGAAATTCGGCCGCATACACTCAGGATCAGCGATATCTGCTGCCTTGCTCCAGAGAAACCATTGCTGAAAGAGAAACCTTTGTGATAAAAAAGAATGCGCCATATTTGATTGCCATCTTGTGAAAAGAGCAAAGTCGTGAGACAGTCATCGCTTAAGGAAGAAGTTGATAATGTTGATTTTCTCCAGAAGTTGATTGATGCGATCCCCGTCCCCATTTTCTATAAGGATACCCGCGGCATCTATCTTGGTTGCAATCGGGCCTTTGCAGACTTCCTGGGGCTTTCAAAGGAAGCAATTGTAGGGAAGACTGTTTATGATGTCGCCCCAAAAGATCTTAGCGAAATATACAGCAAGGCGGACGAGGAGTTGTTCCGTTTGGGGGGCGTCCAAACTTATGAGAGTTCCGTCCAGCATGCAGACGGTACAAGGCATCATGTGATTTTCAATAAAGCCATCTTTTTTAACCGCAACGGCATAATAGGCGGCCTGATCGGCTCGATTTTCGACATCACCGAGCTCAAAGAAGCCCAGGAACAACTTCGAACGAGCGAAGAAAAATATCGCAGAATCTTTGAGAGCTTTCAGGATATCTACTATGAAGTCGGAATTGATGGTTCAATCCTCGAAATTTCTCCTTCCGTAGAGAAATATTTCCCTTTCAAGCGTGAAGAACTGCTCGGTCGCTCCATTTACGAGTTTTACGCCGACCCGGAAAAGAGAAATGCGCTTCTGAAAATCATACAGGAGGCGGGGCGGGTAACAGATTATGAAATCCAGCTGAAGAATGAAGAGGGTTCTCTGTTTACCTGCTCCATCACGGCGGCGATTTTACCCGGAGAAGGCGCCTGCTTTCCGAGGATCGTAGGGTGCCTGCGTGACATCTCGGAACGCAAGCGCTGTGAGGATGCCCTGAAAGAAAGAGAAGAAGAACTCAGCATCAAGTCCCGGAACCTTGAGGAACTGAATGCAGCGTTAAGGATACTGCTCAAGCAGCGTGAGGAAGACAAGAAGGAACTGGAGGAAAATATCTTGAATAATGTTAAAACCATTATTCTTCCTTGCATTGAGAAGTTAAAGGAGGGCCCGCTGAATGAGAGTCAGAGCGCATGCCTGGACAATATGAAGACGCATGTCCAGGAGATCGCCTCTCCTTTTCTCCACAGGATATCGCAGGCTTACTTCAATCTTACGCCTCAGGAGATTCGAGTGGCCTATCTCGTGAGGGATGGAAAAACGACTAAAGAGGCAGCCAAGTATTTAGCCGTCTCCATGAAAACCATTGATTCTCACAGGGGAAGCATCAGGAAGAAACTCGGCATCAAGAACAAGCGCACCAGCCTCAGATCATTTCTATTAAGATTTTCTTAATACCTATTTTTACTCCGGACTTTCTCCAATATTATTCCGTATTGCACCCGAAAAGCTCTTATCGGATATTGTGTTTAGGGCTTTGGCTTGGCCGATCAAGGAAGCATATTGGCAGAAATTGTAAGTTGCATTGTTCATGGAATAAACGAGGAGGATGGCAAATGAAAATGAAGGAGATCAGAGAGATCGCAAGAACCTGGGGAGTTGACGCCAGAGCTAACCGCTCAAAACAGGACCTCATCCGGGACATTCAGACTGCGGAGGGTTATTCCCCTTGTTTCAGAACGAAAGAAGAGTGCGACTATGACTGCTTGTGGAAAGCCGACTGTTTAAACCAGCAATGACCGGGGCGTATGCATCGGCGTCATTGAATAATCAATCCGGTGAATGGTGCTATGGTATTCGAGATACTGGAAAGACCAGCAAAAACCGCCGTCCTTCTGGCGGCCCCTGAAACAGGGCGATTGCCGGAGGATATGGGTACCCTCGCGAGATTTATTTCGGGCAAAAGCGGAGGTCTCGGCGAGGTGGTCGCGGCTCTCTGTGAAGGACTTATCGAAAGAGGGATTGAATGTTATCTGGCCACACTCAATCTGAAGAGAAGATTTCAGAAAGAGTGTAACCTGGACGAAGACCAGTGGCGGGAGATCCGTTACAAGATAGATCCTGCCCGGATATATCTCATCAGTTCCTCCATATTTTCCGATCTGCCAAGCGCTTACGCAGGCAATCCCCTGCTGAACGCCGTGGAATTTCAGAGGCAAATGATCAATCATGTCATCAAGACCGTCCGTGCCAAGAATGAAGGCAGATTGATCCTCCACAGCCACGACTGGATGGCCGGCGGCGCCGTTACGGCCTATGCGAAGGCGACAGGCTGCCCCGTGCTTCATACCATCCATAATGTCCATACCGGCCATATACCGGTTGAGATGTACTTCGGCGTCGATATCGGGAGGCTCTCGCCGTATCTCTACTTTTCCAGCGATCAGGGGAAGTCATGTGTCGATTGCCAGGCTACGGCCATCAAAAACGCATCCCTGATCAACTTTGTCGGGAAGAAGTTCCTTCATGAAATCCTGGATGACTATTTTCTGGACAGGCCGATCATTCCTCACAGCATCCGCCAGGAAATAAAGGAAAAGTACCGTCACGGCTCCACGCTTTCGATCATTAACGCTCCGTCCCCGGGAATGTATCCGGAGAAGTGTCGGGACCTCGTCCGGAATTACGGTCCCGATGACGATGTCCTGTCAGCAAAAAAGGCGAACATGGTTGAGTTTCAGAAGAGGACCGGTCTGATCGTCGATCCCGATGCGATTCTGCTCTACTGGCCGTCTCGGCTGGACCCTGGTCAGAAAGGTGTGGAACTTCTCGAGGACATCGCGTTGAAATTTGTCATCGAGCATGGCGATGTCCAGATTGCCGTTGTCGGCGACGGGGTCGGCCGCGATTTCACCCACGAGGAAATCCTGGGGAGAATCGCCTGTGTCTCGGGTGGCAAAATAACTTACCAGCGCTTCAGCGAAAGCCTCTCCATGCTGGGCTATGCAGCGGCCAGCGATGTCTTCGGCGCTTCGTTGTATGAACCCTGCGGGCAGATAGATCAGATCGGAAACCTTTTCGGAGCCACGGCGACGAACCGGGATACAGGAGGTTATCACGACAAGATCGAAGAGCTGAGCTTGCAGGAAGACGGCGCCGCGCAGGATGGTGGAAACGGTTTTCTCTTCAGGGATTACGACTCGGGCGGGCTATGGTATGGACTTGCGAAGAGCGTCAGGTTCCACCGGAGCCCCCCAGATGTAAGAGAGCGCCAGATGAAGAGAATCATGAAAGAGACCAGGGAAAAATACAATTTAAAGTCAATGATTGACCGATATGTTCACGTTTATGAGAGATTGAACGGCGGGACACCGCTTTCATAAGGATTTGAAGCAGTTGTGAGCAAGAACCTCTGAAGCAGAGAAAGGAGGTTGCCATGTTTCAGCCAAAGAATATACTCGTACCCACGGATTTTTCAGAAGATTCGTATCAGGCGTTGAAAGTGGCTCTGGATATTGCCGGGAAGTACCGCTCAAGAGTTTTTCTTCTTCATGTCATAGATGGTTCGGTTCGGCAATGTGTGGCGGATTATTGCCTTGACTGGAGCGTCGTCGAGCGTATCGGGAATGAAAGCGTCATTTTCTCCAACGAAAAACTTAAGGAGACGATCGAAAAAATCCAGATCCCGGAGGGGATAAAAATCATTCCGGATGTGCGAAACGGTTTTCCCTATGAGGAAATTTTGAGAGAAGCGGCGCAGCGCAAGGTGGATCTCATTGTGATCGCTTCTCACGGGAAGACGGGTTTGAAAAAGTATTTTATGGGCAGCGTGGCGGAAAAAGTGACGAAAGAGGCGAGATGTCCGGTTCTGCTCATCCGAAATTAGGAATCGGGATGCATCTTCCGTTTTTAAAAGTACAAGCTTGTCGTCAACGTTGAATATTAATTTACTTGGGGCGGGTCTGGAAGATGGGGCAGTATAAGAAGATTTATAAAAAAGGAGGGAAAATCGCATGCCCATTTATATCACTTTAATGAATTTGACGGACAAAGGAATAGAAAACATCAAACGAGCACCCCAGCGGATTGAGGAGGGCATTATTAAAATGCAAGAGAAAAAGGGTAAAATGCTCGGTTTTTATCTGACCATGGGGGAGTATGACTATGTCGCGGTCTTTGATGCTCCGAGCGATGAAGTAGCGGCATCCTTTCTGCTCGGTCTGGGTGCTACAGGATTCGTCAGGACTTCGACCTTGAAAGCATTTCCAGGAGAAGAAGCAGGTTATATCATAAAAGATATTCCTGTCTTATAACGGTGCCGGGCGGCCTGCCCCAAATTTTTCATAAAGAACTGATCGACTCGGTGAGTAACGGGGACTGTCCATCAGCAGGGATCGAAAACGGAAGGGATCATTTCGTTGTTACGCTTCAATAGTGAGAACAGCGGACGAGACCGCTTTTTCACTTCAATCGTGCACGCAATTCTCTGTTTTCACTCCTGCTCCGGCCCGAACGGTGGATTTATGCGCAGAAGCCGTAAGTGCCGCTAAGGATGCTGTTTAAAAGGTGTTACTTCGTGCAGGTTCAGGTAAATGTCCTTATGAATTTCACGAGAATGAGAATCAAAAGTACGATCAGATAAATTCTCAGACAGAATAGGGCTATCCGGGTTGTCCTGGTCATTTGTACGCGCGCCATGTCATCCCTCCTGAATCTTTACGTGCGGTTCAACACGCTTCATGATGGCATCACAAAGAATAATGCCTGAAATTCCATCGAGGCCGTCTACAACCTCCGAGAAGTAAAGAAAACGATGACTTTCCATTCCAGGCGAGCTGTTTTTAAGCAGTATATTTTTCGAATCCGTATCCATGGATTCATATGTCCTTTGTTACTTGAAGAGGTCCGGGAAAATGGTGGTGACGCCCAATAGTGTCGACATCGCAACGACAATGCCGACTATGATCCAGTTCATGGTGTTCTGCCATCGCGTGTTGACATGCTCTCCCATGAGAGGTTTGTCGTTCAGGAGCAGGAGCAGAAAAACGAGCGCGGCCGGCAAGAGCGTTACGGCCACCACCTGGACGAACATGGTAATGGCGACCAGGGGAGCGCCGGGGATCAGAACCACCGCTCCCGATGTCAGCAGCATGAGAAGGTAAACGGTATAGAACCAGGGGGCCTCTTTCACCTTTTTGTTCAGGGAATGGGCCCAGCCGAAGACCTCACCCACGGCCCAGGAGGTGGCCAAAGAAATACAAAGTGCTCCCAGAAACCCCGCATCAAAGAGGCCGATCGCGAAGAGCCTGCGGGCCATGTCCCCCTGCCCCTGGGGCAAGAGTGGTACGATGGCCTCAGCCGTCTGCTTGGCGTCTTCGATTATAATCGGAGGAGTATGGTAATAGAAAACAGCAGCCGTGGTAATGATAATGAACACGGCTACGATGCATGTGAAGAGAGACCCGATGAACGTATCCAGTTTCCCGAACTTGACGTCGTGGATGTCCAGTCCCTTATCCACTACGGAGCTCTGCTGGAAAAAAATCTGCCACGGCGCAATAGTCGTTCCGATATTGGCCAGAACTATAAAAATCAGGTCCGTGTTGATTCCTCCCACGTTCAGCTTGTAGAAGCCGCTCATCGCCTCACACCAGGAAGGCGATGTCGGCATATCCATCGCCCAGAGTGCGGCCGGGATATAGACAAGGTTGAAACTGCAGAAGAACAGAGTAAGCTTCTCAAAAGTCCAGTATCTTCCGGAAAGGACGATTGCAAAAAGAACGGCCGTTACCCCGATAACCGTGATCCATGGGGGTATACCGAAAAGACTCATCGCTTCTGTCATTCCAACGTATTCCGTCACGAGTGTTAGCCAGTCCGTAATGCCGAGGTCTATGAGAGAGAACCATCCCCAGAATGGCCCGAATCCATCAAAGATGGCTTCCGCGTGCCCTCGCTTGGTAACCGCTCCCAGGCGGACAGTCATCTCCTGAACGTAGTAAGCCATCGGCAATAGGATGATGAACATCCACAGCAGCGAAAAACCATACCTGGAGCCAGTCACCGCGTAGGTGGTTATGCCGCCGGCGTCATTGTCCGCTACCATGACGATGATCCCGGGACCCAACACAGACAAAAAGATGATAAATTGGCGGCGAAAACGGTTCAACAGATGAAAGCTTTTCGAGAGCCAGTACATGAGAAGACCTCCTATCGGCTGCACGAAATTCCCGCTGCAAAACAGGTTTTCCCGCTGCCTGGGTGGTAGAGAGCAAGCTTTTTTAATTACTGTTCGGTTAGAAAGGTGTGGTTCGAGGCGGCTCTTTCCGGCGAAATGAATCCGGAAATATGCCTATGGTGAGATTAATGGCTGTGCAATGGCATTATTCCCGGAATGCAATCTTTCTTTTGCCGGAAGCGGCGGCCAGGTGTGTCCGAATCGCACCTACTGCCGGAGGGTTCCATATGTTTTCTTCTAACCTCGAATATATTTTCTGTAACGCTGGTTGGCCTTTTAAGGCAAGGAAGAAATGTTGTCAAGAAAAAAATCTATTTTGAACAAAAGACCAATGGCGGGCTGTAATAATGATCCTGGCTATTTTCCTGTACCTCCTCCATTGCCTTGCCGTCTTTTTCATTGTTTCCGAGCGGGTTTCATCTGTGACCCGTTTCCACACCCGCTTTCCTTTTACGTCATTTGTTCGTCTATATTGTTATCTTGCCGGTAAAATATAATATGGCTAATCTGGCTACAATAAAAATGTCCTCGAAAGGGCAGGTGTGGTCATTCCGGAAAATATCCAACTCAAGTTAAAGCCCGGCGCACAATTTGCGGCCATGGGAGAAAAAGATCTCGTGATACGGAAGCGAGGGGGAATTTACCCGGCGATGCTGACGCCGATGATGCGGCCGATGGTGAACGTCACGGCCGCGGCGACAAGTCCAAAGAGCACCTGGCGCAATCCCGATGTCAGGACCTGGCGACCGGTGAAGAGTGTGATTGCCGCGCCGATGGCGAAGAGGCCGATGCCGCTGATCACTGCGCTTGCAGCGACGGCGGGAGTGCCGTCAAGAAAGAAATAGGGAATGACCGGGAGAATCGCCCCTACAGCAAAAAGCATAAAGGAGGTGAAAGCCGCCTCCCATGCGGAACCACCGAGGTCTTCGGGGTTGATGCCCAGCTCTTCTCGGGTCAGCGCATCGAGGGCCGTATGGGGATTGTTCATGATCCGGGTTGCCAGCAGATCGGCCTCTCTTGCTTCCAGACCCCGCGCCTGATAGATCAGGCTCAGCTCTTCGATTTCTTCTTCAGGCATCGAGTCGATCTCTTCCTTTTCTGTCTGTATTTGCTTTTCATACAGCTCGCGAGAGCTTTGCACCGATATCCATTCTCCTAAGGCCATCGAAATGGAACCGGCAAGCAGTCCCGCAAAACCCGTCAGGAGGATGTTGCTGCCGGAGAGCTGCGCTCCGGCAACGCCCATGACAAGATTGAAGTTGGAGATAAGGCCGTCGCTCGCGCCTAACACTGCGGCCCTGATGGCATTTCCGCCTGCCGAGCGATGCCGGCCTTCAAACCTCGCAAGAAGACCTCCCTCCATTCCGCCGCCTTCGGTCTGGCTGATGTGCCTGAGAAGACGGGCATGGGACTGCTCTGTCCTCGCCATGTTACCGGCTTCGGCGACCCCGCTGTAGCCGTTTGAAGCGACGCTCTCGACGGAAGAAAGAGTGGGGAGAACGGTCGGGATTCCGAAGCGGCGGGCGAGCCAGACTATGGTCCTTGTCCGCCAGGACGGACGAAAGTCCGGAACAACCCCCCCAGCTGCAGTGATCTTTTCGATCCAGACGTCGGCGTGGCCTTTTTCCGTCTCCGCGAGACGGCGGTATATAGACGCCAACTTCGCGTCTTTTTCGATCTGCGCAAATGCGCTGTACAGGAAGACGGCGTTCCTCTCGTCCTCCAGGTATTCGATATATCTCGACAAATTTTCTTTTTCCCCGGACACTGTCTCTCTCCGAAGATCAGCACACTTGATAACATTAATTCATACACTATTTCGCCCTTGAAAGTCATTCACAACATTTTTTGAAGCGAATCGTAAAATTATTTCGAGCGCTTCGTCCACGACTTATAGTGACTTCCTAAACAGTAAGTTGTTTCTGGAACATTCAGGGACGGCGTCGAGCCGTCAGAAGCGATGCCTTATCAACCGGTTATCAATTTTTTACATCCCCGGATTATTCTGGAAGGCCTGTCAGTTGAAATGGTGCCCAGAAGTAAGGGTGGGGATATTGCTTCATCACGGTACGCTGGGCGTTCCGCAGGGCATCGGCCTTGCCCTTTGTCTTGAGGGAGGTGTAAAAGGCCTTCATGAACAGCGCCGTCGCCTCGTCGTCGACGGGCCAGAGGCTGGCAACGATAGAGTCGACCCCGGCGTAGAGGAATCCCCTGGTCAAGCCGATGACGTCATCTCCGGCGCTGACCTTGCCCAATGCCGTCTCGCAGGCGCTCAGGGTAACGAGATCGGCCTTCAGACGCATTCCATAGAGGTCTCCCATTCTCAAAAGGCCGTCGTCCGAGCCTTGCCGGGCAAGCATAATCCCCGAATTAAGCGGGTCTTCCGCCCTGAACATGCCGTGGGCGGCAATATGAATATACCCGAAACGTCCTGCGAGGTCCTTGAAAGCCGATTTTGTGGCCCGTTCGCGGATTATCTTCTGTGCCCGGGGGAAGAGGGGAGCAATGTCGTCGGCCTCCTTCTCGGCGAACTTCAGGGCGTACGTCGCGTCGCCCAGATCGGGATTGGCGACGATAAGGATATCGGAGGAGACGACCTTTTGCCTGGCCTTCAGGTATGGCAGGATCCCTGCACTGGGCAGCAGGGCCAGACTGTGCTTCTCGGCAACATACCCATCCGCTGCCCGCAACGAACCGAAGGGCAGGTAGTGGAGAATGCCGTGGGGCACCACAATGACTTTCTCCGTCTTCAAGAAGGGGGCAACGGGAGCGATCAGGGTATTGTAGAGTTCCGCCGATGTCTTGAGATATCCCGATTGGCCGGTCTCCTGGAGTTCATTTCTATATTTTCTCACCAGGGATTCCAGCCCCTTGGCCTTGATTTTCCGGCCGCGCAGGTCATGGGCTGTCATTACGAAGACAAACAGATCGTCTTCCTGAAGGAAATATTCAACCAGGGTCTCATCCATCCCTAAACGGGCCTGGATTTCCCCCGGTAAGGGTGGATCGACAGAGATAAGGGAGGCGAGCTCGGGATCCCGGGCCTTGATAGTCTCCCTCAACTGGATACTGCGGGTCTTTCTTTCCCGACCGGTCATGGCGATCTCAACGGCCTTTTCCTGACGCTCTAAATCAGCAAGCTCAGTAACCAGACTGTCCTTTGCCAGAGGATCTTGAGGTGTCGAAAGAGATGCCGTGGCAAGAAGGTCCACCAAGGCCCTGGCCTTTGCCCTCTCCGCATAAGCGAAGGCGGAGACGTAGTCTTTTTCCCCATACAGCAGGTCCACCAGCCGGTGATAAACACCCTGCTTATCGCCAACGAAACCGATCTTGCTGGCCTCGCTGTTGATGGTGGAGCGCTGGCTCTCAATGACCTCGACGGCCTGCTTGTATCGCTCGATGGCTTTCTTGCTGTCGCCTTCCCGCTCGTCGATTTTCCCCCGATCGAAGAGAATGGCCCAGTAGAGCTCACCGTTGTCTTTCGTTTGGGGCCGGGCAAGGAGCCTGTCGTATCCCCCTCTGGCCTCCTCAATCCGCCCCGTTTCGAAGAGGGACTTGTATTTGACGAACTCCTTAGGTAGCTCCACGTATGCGAAGTTCGTCCCCTCGACGGCCTTCAGGATGCCGAAGGTGAAGACATGGGCAAAGGCCAGGAGAAAGTCGGTCTGGAATTCCAGCACCTTGTCATAGCGCCCCTGGGCCATGTAGGCCCGCCCGAGGGCAAAGGTCTTCTCCTTGTCCACAAAATAACGGGCCGACAGGCCGGTGCTTTCGATCTCAAGCTTCTCCGTATAGCGCTGTGCTTCTTGACGATTTCCGTTGAAGGCATGGGAGATGGCCAGCAGACCAAGGGCGCGGATGCGGCATATCCTCTCCCAGTTGATCTGCAGGTCGGCCAGAGGCCATTTCATAGAAACAGCCGTCTCATACGCCTTGCGGGCCTGAATGGTCGCTTCTTCGTAACGGCCCGTTTCAATGAGCGCTTCGGCACGCAACAAATAGGGGATGACAGTAAGGTCATAGGGAAAAGACCTCATCGTGCCGAGGAAGGAGTTGATGTCCCCTTCAAGATATCTGTCCCCCCTCTGTATCTTGGATTCCAACTGGTCTAAGCAGTTGAAAAGATCAGCGTATTTCTTGAGCTTGTATTCAGCATGGCAGAGCCAGACAAGCTGATTTGTAGGTACCCGAACGGGGTCAGGTATGCGCTCTTTTAGAACCCTGTACGCCTCGCCGTAGCGCCCCTGGTTGAAGAGCTGCTCCGTCTTCATATGGGCGCAGCCGCCCGCTATGATGGATACAAGCAGTGACATTAAGATAAAGGACAGCCTTCTCTTCAGTAAAATCATCATCTTTATCAGAACAAGAATGAATTTTTTTACAATACTTACAGCAGCGACGGCTTTTCTGTCAACCCATGAAGTTGGATACAGGTATCATAAGCTATATTGACGTAAATAGCGGAGAAACACCTATTCTGGGTCAGGGTACGGTTTTGTCGCAGTACAGGGCATCCATACCCGGCCATCTCCTCGATCGATTCCAGGCGGGTGACGATTGCTTTTTTTTCGCCAGGGCCACGGCATCGATCGCCGCCGTGACGGACAGGACCGCCGAGATAGCCATCGGAATGGAGGTCACGATTTAAAGACGCGCTTTTCCGTGTTTTCCACGAATCCAGACCCAGGCCGGGAAAAGCCAGGCGATAATGTTCAATCCGGCTGCAAGGGCGATGAAAAGTTTCGGCTTGATGCCCGGATGCATGATCCGGGCCCGGTCGACATGGTTCAGCCCTAGCACATAAGCCTCGATATCGGCGATTTCAGGCTGCGTGAGATCCCGCTCGGCTCCGAAGGGGGGCATGACCAGGGCGGGATGCGTTCCCTTCGGGGTCGCACCGTGCTGAAGGATGAGGTCGATATGATCCGCAAAGGACTGTGGATCGGGATCATAAAGCCTGCGGTCGATCGGATTCAGTGGCGGGACCTTGCCGGCCGCAGACCCCGGATTGGGCACCTCGTCCGTGCCTTTGTTTCCGTGGCACTGGATGCAGTTCTTATTAAAAAGCAGCGCCCCATGCCCGGCGTTCCCCAGGATGTACGCGGCCTCGCCGGCTTTCTGATGGCCGGGCGAGGCTGCCGGGGTTGCGCCCTCCGAGACGGATTCCCTGTCCCCCCGCTGAGGCGCAGCTGGGGCGGGGGCGGCGGGAGGTGTTCCTGACTTTAAACTGAGCAAGAAATCGACCAGAGCCTGGAGATCGGAGCGGCTCAGGAAAGAAAAGGCAGGCATGGTACTTTTTGGGTCATGTGACTTCGGGTTGCGTATCTGCTCGGCAATCCATTGTGGCGAGCGTCCTCTGTTCCCTTCATCTGAGAGATCCGGACCGATTGTCCCACCGGTGTCCTCTACCTTGTGGCAGGCGATGCACCCGTGGGAGTGAAACAGCTGGCGTCCCTTTTTCAACTCTGCCGCGTTAGAGAATGAAACTGTTGAAGCCGCCGGAGAGGATTTTACAGCAGCTTCCGATCCCGCCGCCGTTCGTCCGGGCGTGCTGTAGTGACCGAGGATTGTGAAGGCGATAAACGCCCCCATGATAACGATGTATCCGGTGATGGCCAGCGGCCGCCGCGAAGGCCTGCGCTCGGGATTCCGGTCGATAAAGGGAATCAGGACGAGCAGGAGCGTTCCTAGGAACGGTATGCCGACAGTCGCCAGGGGTTCGAGATGTCCGGGGAAGTATTTCAGGACCTGGTAAAGGAAAAGAAAATTCCACTCCGGCTTGGGGGCGTAACTGCTGTCGAGCGGGTCGGCCATCCCCTGAACCGGAGCCCCCGGCCAGGCGGACAGGACGATGAGGGTGAAGAAAACGAGACTGCTGAAGAGCCCGTCCCGGAAGACCTGGTCGGGCCAGAACGGGCCTGTCCTCGTTGCCTCTTGAGGGTTGAAGGTTCCGGCGCTTCCGGCGGCCCTGAGGGCGATCAGATGGGCGACTGTAAGGACCAGAATAAAGCCCGACAAAATAGTCGTGTGCAGGGTGAAAAAGCGGGCAATCGTCAATTGACCAACTGCCGGACCGCCGAGCATCAGCGGTTTGATATAGTCGCCGATCAGCGGCACTGTTCCGGCGATGTTGCTGGCCACCTCTACGACCCAGTAAGACTGCTTATCCCAGGAGAGCACGCCACCGGTCAGGACCATCGCCATAGTGGACACCAGCAGGCCTACTCCGATGAGCCACTGCAGTTCATGGGGACGCTTATAAGCCCCCCATAGATAGACCTGAGACATGTGCAGCAGGACGAGAATGATCATGGCCTGAGCGCCCCAGTAGTGCAGACCATGGACGAGCCATCCAAAAGGTACTTCTATCCTGAGATAACTCAGGCTGTTGTAAGCCTCCTTCAGCGTGGGGACGTAATAAAAGACCTGCCAGATTCCGGTGATGATCTGGAGCAGAAAGACGATGAGGGCGGCGCTTCCGAAAACATAGGCGTATTTCGCTCCGCCAGGTATTTTTTCCTCGAGCCCGACGCGGAGCATGGCGGACAACGGCCAGCGGGCGTCTATCCAGAGCAGCAGCTTCAACGGCGGCCTCCTAAACCCGGATTTTCCGGGGAATTCCCACCTCGAAACGTTCCCATTTCACGTAGAGGATACCCTGTTCGACTTTTGAGGGCAGGGTGTCCAGGGGGCGGGGGGCCGGACCACCGAGGACTTTCCCGTCGATTGAATAAATGCTGCCGTGGCAGGGACAGACGAAATGCCGGCTGGAGGGATCCCAGTTGTAACGGCATCCCAGGTGCGGGCAGATAGGGGAAAAAACGGTGACATCACCGTCGGGATGGCGGACGGCCCAGACGCGCCTCACAACCGTCTCATGGAGGTAGGCGTCGACCTTCTCATCGGATGTTTTTAAAATGACGGGCTGTTCCGTCTGAAGATCGCTCACGGCCGTTTCCTTCATCCAGATCTCCTCCGGCCGGCGAAAAGAAGGACCTACAAAGGATCCGATCAGGGGAATCCCTAAAACAACGCTGTTGACGAGGAGCAGGATTCCGGTCGACAGCTTCAGAAAATCGCGCCGGGTGGATTCAATTGTCTCAGGCATAGTATTTCTGTGCCTTTTGGAATAAATTCCCGCGAAAGTGGATGCGGGTAGCGAAGGAGCTATTTAAAGGTCGTCAGAATGTATTGCGCTATTTTATCGGCATCTCTGTTCGATATGACTTGCCGGCTGAAGCGCGTCATGCCCGGCCCGGGATGCCTCATTTTATCCACGATGTCGGCGGCTGTTTTGATCCCGTGCGACGACATGGATGCCCTGTTCAGGGTGTACTGAGGGTTTATGCTATTGCCTCCGCCCGGATGACAAACGGCGCAGTGCTGCTGAAAAAGGGCCGAGCCCGATTCCGGCGAATCGGCCAGTGTCGCGCCGGGAAGGGAAAGAAGGAGGGCAAGGGTAAAAAGCAGGATCGAAAGAGATGTTTTCACTTTGGTCACCTCATTATAATCAAACAATTTTTATAATATTTTATTCCCCGGCAATTCTGCAATCCGCCATAGCCCTATTTCAGATTTCGAAATGCCTTAGTTTCCCCTATCCAGCCCCATGCCCCAATGCATCATTTCCGGCTCCACATACCCCATGTCGCGTCCTTCCACCGGGACTGGCCGAATACGCCCAGGCCATTGCAGTTCTGAAGATTTGAGAATAAGTTGTGAAGAGATGACATTTTGAAACCCCCTTTCCTTCGAGATTCGATCCTAATTTAAGCAAGATCAGAGCTTCTTCAAGGCCGACAGATCCGAGACGATGCTTGCCGCCCAGGAATAGACATTGTTCTTGGTAATGGTTTCACGCATGGCCGCCATGCGCCCTCTTTTTTCCCTTTCCGGCATTTCGATTGCGGTTTTTATAGCATCCGCGAATTCTTCGATGGAATAGGGGTTGACCTGCACAGCGCTGGTCAGCTCCCGGGCGGCACCGGTAAATTGGCTCAGGATCAGCATGCCGGAAAAATCGTTTTTGGCGGCGATGAATTCCTTTGCGACAAGGTTCATGCCGTCGTGGAGCGAACTGACGATGCACAGGTCGGCCATGCCGTAGTACGGTTTGATTTCTTCATGAGAGAATTGCCGCTTGAAATAGAGGATCGGTTTCCAGTCTCCGTCGGAATACTTCCAGTTTTTTCGGTCGATGATTTCGTCGATTTCATTCATCAGATCATGATATCGCTTGATATGCGTCCGGCTTGGAGCGGCAATCTGGACGAAGGTGAATTTTTTCAGGTATTGCGGATATTTTTCGAGAAAGCGGTCAATCGCCAGAATCCGCTCAAGAATCCCCTTAGTGTAATCGAGCCGCTCCACGCTGACGGCGATAATCTTATCTGCCAGTTTCAGTTCTCTGCGGATTTTATCAGCTTGGCGGATGTCATCATCCGTCCAGGTTCCGAACCGGGAATCATCCACACTGATCGGAAAAGCCCGGACAGACGTTTCCTGACCACCTCTGACAACGCTGAACTTTTCGGTATCGATCCGGCACTCTAATACCCGGCTTGCCGTATCCAGGAAGTTGTTGCAGTGGAACTGGACGTGAAAGCCGATTAGATCGCAAGAGAGCATCCCGGCGAGAATCTGCTTCTGATAGGGGCAGATGGAGAAGATTTCGGGGTTAGGCCAGGGGATGTGCCAGAAAAGGGCGATGATGGCGTCCGGGCGTTTTTCCTTGATCATCTTCGGCAGCAGCGTAAAATGATAGTCCTGAATAAACACCAGAGGGCTGTTCGCCGGCAATTCCTCCAGGAGCGCTTCAGCAAATTTTCGGTTCACTTTCTCGTACAGATTCCAGTCGGTTTCTCTGAAAATGGGCCTTGTATGCGTAATATGGCATAGAGGCCAGAGTCCTTCATTGGAAAAACCGAAATAATAGCCCTCCTCTTCTTCCTTGCTCAGCCATACCCGTTTCAGAATGTAGCGCTCGTCCCCCGGAGGCACTCCAAGTTTATTCCGCCGATTGACAAACAATTGATCGGCGTTGCCGCTTCCATGGGCAACCCATGTTCCACCGCAGGCACGAAGGATCGGATCCAGGGCCGTCACGACACCGCTCGCCGGCCACATCACTTTTACCTCGCTGGATTCCTCATCTTTATAGTGGATATAGGGCTCCCTGTTGGAAACGACGAACATGGTATTTTCGCCCAAACGCGCCACCACGAGGTCCCGAAGAATCATTATGACCTTTGCGGTCCTCCTGATTTCCCTTCTGGCGCACCGGCAGCTGTTCGTCATGCCGGTCAGACGCCATGAAGTCGCAATCCCATCGGCTGAGAAGACCTGAGAACTTCAGATCGCTCTTTCAGATTTCAAGCAAAATCTAAGGCCTAGAATATTTTTTTGGAGGATTGGGTAGCCGTGAGAGATCGAAGAAAAAGCCTTATTCTGCTATTTCATTAACTTTTAAGATGTAAGAACGACTCGTTTGATCCGATATATTTCCGACCAGATTTACGCTCAAAAGATTTTTTTTCTGTTATCCGTGAAAAATGATCTCACAGCCGATATCAGAGCATGCAACCGCGAATGAACAGAAATAACCACTGAAGACGAAGATTTATTAAAATGACAGAAGAAGAAAGGTTTCGTCTTTGAGAGCTTTTTGTTATGATATGTACTATTTTACAGAAAGGGTTCACATGGACATGGCCAGGAAAAATGCATCCATCGTGATTGGTTCATTGATATTATTTGTCTCTCTGTTCTTTCTTTTCAATGATTCATACTCAGCGGTCAAGCAGACGATTGCTGTTCTGGATTTTGAGAGCATAGGATCAGAGGAGCATTTAGGGAAAGCGGTATCAGAGATCATCCGAACGGAGCTTATCGATACAAACAAATATCGCGTTGTGGAAAGGGCTCAAATCAACAAGACTATATCGGAACAAAAATTTCAGAAATCCGGACTTATCGACGATAAAAGCGCCGTAGAACTGGGAAAGTTGCTTGGAGCAGATCTGATCGTTATCGGTTCCGTTGTGAAAATAGGGACATCCTACACGATCAACTCCCGTCTGATAGACACGAAAACCGGTGAAGCGAAAATGGGTAAAAATGCTACCGGCAACGATTTAAATTTATTGACGGCGCTCAGCCGCAGTCTTTTAGATAGCCTTCTCGGCATCACGCCCAGGAAGCAACAACGTGACGCGGAAAATTCGACAGGAAGAGGAACCGATGCCGGTCTGCGGATAATTAAAGCGCTTTACGGAGCGGGCAATGCCCAGGTGGATGTTACGGAAAATATGAAAAATAGGATTTCAAACGGCCAGCTTGCTGTCAAGGTAAACAACGAAACGATGGGGCAGGATCCCATCCGGGGAGTCTGGAAAGCTTTAATCATAAGATATGAGACGGACCATGGGGAATTCGGCGCTTATGCGGATGAAGGTACAAATCTCGTCATACCGAATCCTTTTGCCACCAAGATTGCAAGCAGGAGCGATCATCTTACCATTCTCAAGGCTACGTACGGGGAGGGCAAAAGCCACGTCGATGTGAGGTCTATTATCCAGGACCGGATAGTCGGCAGTGCCGTCTTTGTAAGGGCGAGCAATCAATATTTTGGAGTTGATCCGATCCGGGGTGTTCGGAAGTCGCTCTACGTAAGCTACCGCAGTTCGGAAGGAACTTACGAGGCATCCGTTGAAGAGGATCAAGACATGGTGATACCTGATATCCGCCATAAACAGATAAGCAGGTGATCGAGGTTGTGCAGCAATTCCAGATCGTCACAGCCGCGAACATCCCGGCATAACTTTGAGTAATCTCACCATTCGCTTCTCGAAAGAAAGCATTTCAAAGGGCCATTCATCACTCGGCTCAAGGTCCGGCTTTCCCCCTGAATAATTTTCTTTCAAACAAATCCGGCAATGTGTATAATATCAATATTAATACACATAGGAGGGAGGAAATGAGAACCAATGTCGTCATCGATGACGAATTGATGAAATCTGCGCTCAAGGCTTCCGGCTTGAAAACAAAAAAGGACGCCATCGAAGAAGGGTTGAAATTGCTGGTACAGGTGAAAGGCCAGAAGAAAATCAAGAGCTTTCGGGGAAAACTCAAATGGACCGGCAACCTCGATGAGATGAGGCTGGACAAATGATCGTCGTTGATTCGTCCGTCTGGATCGATTTCTTTAACGGCAAGAGAACGTCGCAGACGGATTGGCTCGATTCTTCATTGGGTAATACTCCGATCACCATGGGCGACCTGATTCTGGCCGAAGTGCTTCAAGGGTTTCAAAGCGAAAAAGATTTCAGGATTGCGAAGGATCTTCTCTTGCGCTTCCCCATCATGCCGATGGTAGGTCAGGAATTGGCTTTGAAGAGTGCGATGAACTACAGGCTTCTAAGGAGAAAGGGCGTGACGGTGCGGAAGACAATCAATGTCTTGATTGGAACCTTCTGTATCCACCATCGGCTCTCGTTGCTACACGACGACAGGGATTTCGACCCGATGGTGAGAGTGTTGGGGCTGGAGGTGCTCGAACCATAATCGTGTTTTCCGGAATAGGAGATTGCTGTGTCAAGGGCTAAGACACGTTCCCGGGATTTTGTAGAGTGTTTGGGGAATACAGAGGGCAAGTTTTTTCCGCTTCCTCTGATACGCAACTCGCGCTGGAAGGATATAAAGGGCATGGCTTGTTTACCTATGTGTTGATCGAAGGTCTCAATGGCAAAGCGGATATCAAGAAAGATGGCTATATAACGGTCCTCGGTCTTGCAGATTATGTCGAGGAGAATGTAGTCAGGATTTCCGAAGATGTCTTCAAACGGCAGCGAAGGTGATGTAAAACAAATTGTGGAAAATTAAAAAAGGGTGTTAATCCTTTCAGTCTGCAAAGACAAAGGAAAGGAGGTAACACCCTATGAAAGCCAGAAGGCTTCCACAAGACGGCATTGTACTCGAAGTAGTTGAGAATCTGCAAGAGATCATCTGGGGCAAAATCGCCTTCGGGGTTAAGCATCACGCCTCATGTGGCCAGAAGGAACACGAAATGGTCCGCTATTGATGGTATTTTAAGAAAAAAGGGAAAACACAAAAATAAATCAGTTTTTCAACAAGCTGTTAAAATGCATCAGCAACAAGATGACGATGAACAACTGGATCATGCTGATCCCCGAGGGATTGTTTAAAAGACCTCACCGATGAATATATTTGCTTTTTACAGAGTATTATAAGTGACCGTACATCACAACATCCCATGAAAAATAGAGAGCCAAGGCGGAAGAGATACGTCTCCCTTGCTCATACGGCTGTTACGGTTTTCTAAGCGTTTTCTTTATTGTTGCGTTGGTGTAATGCGACGATCGCAAAGAACGAAGCGCCTACCAATATCACAGCCCTCAGAGCTGCAAGGAAAATGGTGTATGTCAAGGCCATGTACATTGCCCATTCCATAGGTTTGATTGAGGGTTGCAGGACGGCTCTCCAGATCGTAGCCTGGAAGAATATGAAAATAATGACGGGCAATATCGCCTGTGTCCAGTATAAACCTCTAAATTTTCTTCGGTTCTCGAGGATCATGATGCGAAGCCAGTGCAGCTCTTTGTAATGAGAAACGATCAGAAAAATGGTATTCGCCACTACAATTCCCACAAGGGCGGGAACCCAAGTTTCATCTTCCATCAACCGGAAAGAAATAAGAAAACAACAGGAAAAATAGAGGAAGCAAGAAAACCCGGCAGCCCATACCCATGAAGCAAAATGTGAAAAATCACCGATACTGTCTATTCTTGTGATGGCGGTGGTATAGGCAAAGACGAGCGACACCAGCACAAGCCCAAACAACGTGCCGGCCACCTGGGCCAGAGCTAAAAAACCCGATTCCATATTATCTCCCTTTTAAAATGCGACATCCTCTCTAAACAGACTTCGCCGTCGATCCGCATTTCATATCATGAATTATTGTTTCACGGACCTGTGCTTCTAAAAGCGGTTCGATAACAGGTTTTTAAAAGTATCCAGGTAGATCTCACGCAGGTAAAAAATATTCAGCAAAACATAACCGATTGTTCCACCGACAGTTAAAATCAAAATTAGTTGGACTATTGTTTCGACGATCTTCTTCACAGTTTCGACCTGCCTTACCTTCTATTTTTAACAATCTTTCAGCAAGGGATATGCCAGGCTGATGGATCAACATAAACCATTGTATCCAGACTCATTTTTAGGTTTGAAGTTATGGCGGATAGTCTTATAGTTAGGCATATGGTTAAATATTATCCATATTTAGATATCCAGCTGGATAACAAGTATCCATACTTAAAATGGATTGAAAATTTTCATTTGAAAGAATCAATATCCAGGGAAGAGATGATGGACTGCACCCCTGAGATTAGACAGTTCCGGTTAGGGCAGTCGGACAAGGGTTTTGGGTTGAAAACATTTCTTCAAACTCCACGGCGGTCTGTATCCAAGAGAGGAACGCCGCCGTTTGCGGTTGTACACATCCTGGATGAAAAAGAGAAGCCGAATTTGAACATCTTCCAGGGTCCGTATTCCCAGAGATAGACTTCTTCAACTTTGATGGTTTGACCAAGCCTCTGAAAAAGAACAAGGGGCTAATTCGAATTCTGAACTAACCCCTCGTATTTGTTAGTGGTGCCGAAGCCGGGACTTGAACCCGGACGAGCGGTGCTCACTACCCCCTCAAGATAGCGTGTCTACCAAATTCCACCACTTCGGCCTTGCCGTTCATCTGATTCCGGCCCATCCTAATTTTTTTTCGACGCCTTTGTCAATATAAAAAGGCGAAAGGTTGAGAGCACAGACTAAGGAAAGCGATTTTGACTTTTGTCATTTGCCCCGGGTCTTTTCCGCCGCGAAGCCGCTATCGGGCTTGCGCTGGAGCCTCACCTGTCGCGCCGCCGGCAGCGGCGGGCGGCGTACCCGCCGGCATTTGCTGGCTGCCCTGCGGTAAGGCGGGCTGTTCCGCAACCGGCCGGGAAGCATCCATCACGGAGCGCCCCTTATTGGCTGAGAAATAAGCCAGATAGAGAGACGTGGCCATGAATACCACCGCGATGACGGCTGTTATCTTGCCCAGGAATGTACCCGGGCCCGAACTGCCGAAAATCGTCTGGCTGGAGCCTCCGAAAGCGGCCCCCATGCTCGCCCCTTTTCCCTTTTGGAGAAGCACGATCAGGACAAGCAGAAAACTTACGATGACATGAACGATGATAACGAATATATGCAATTTGTAATCCTCACTCTGATTTTTCCTTTTTTCGGAGCCCGCGGCCCGGATTCGATCCATCCGCTTCAAGGTCTGTCGAACCGGACAATCCTGATAAAGGATTCCAGATCAAGACTGGCGCCGCCGACAAGCGCGCCGTTGATATCCGGTTCAGCCATCAATCCGCCGATATTCGCCGGGCTGACGCTTCCGCCGTAAATAATGGCGAGCCGCGAGGCCATTTCTTTGCCGCAGATCTTCGCCATTTCCGTCCGAATAAAAAAATGCGCCTGTTCGGCCTGATCGGGGGTTGCTGTTTTCCCGGTGCCGATGGCCCAGACAGGCTCATAAGCGATGATGATTCTCTCTATATCATTGGTAGGGATATTATTCAATCCCTCCCGGATCTGCCTTTCTATAACGGGAAAAGTCTTTCCCCCTTCTCTTTCTTCGAGGGACTCTCCCAGGCAGAAGATCGGCCTCAGGCCGAATTCCAGCGCCTTCTTGATCTTACGGTTGATTCCGGGATCGTCTTCGCCGAAACACCTGCGCCGCTCCGAGTGACCTATGATGACGTATTCACAGCCCGCCTCTACCAGCATGGGTGCGGAAATTTCCCCCGTATATGCACCTTCCTTTTCCCAAAACATGTTTTGGGCCGCTATGCCGACTGCGGTTCCCCTTGCTATTTTCGAAACAGCGTGGATGGCTGTAAAAGGAGGCGCGACAACAATATCGCGATCCGTGGGTTGTGCGAACGCCTTTATCAGACCTTCCATGAAATCAGTTGATTCCCGGACGGTTTTGTGCATCTTCCAGTTTGCGGCTATGAGGGGTCGGGTCATATCGAGTCGAGCTTCGAGCTTCAGGTATCAGGATTCGGGTTTCCGGTATCGAAATTCTGAAATTCTACAGCTTGCTTCCTATATAAACGGCCAGGTCTCTCAACCTGCATGCATAGCCGCTTTCATTGTCGTACCAGGCGAAAACCTTAATGAAATTTCCGTCTATTACCTTGGTCAGGGGACCGTCTACAATTGCTGAGTAGGGACTGCTCGTAAAATCGACCGAAACCAGTTCCTCGTCTGAGAAGAACATTATATCCTTCAGCTTTCCCTCGGACGCGGCCCTCAGCGCACCGTTGACTTCGGATACTGTGACGTTTCTCTCCACATCGGCTACGAAATCGACAAGGGAAACATTCGGCGTCGGGACCCGCAGTGCGAGGCCATCCAGCTTTCCTTTCAATTCCGGAATCACTTCCGCAACGGCGATGGCGGCACCCGTTGAGGTTGGTACAATGGACATGGCGGCAGCCCTCGCCCTGCGCAGGTCGCTGTGAGAGCCGTCCAGCAATCTCTGGTCCATCGTATATGCATGGACCGTCGTCATGAGCCCTCTTTTCACCCGGAAGCTTTCGTGAATGATCTTAACAATGGGTGCGAGGCAATTTGTAGTGCATGATGCATTGGATAGAATGTGGTGCTTCTCCGGATCATACGTGTCCTCGTTGACGCCCATGCATATGGTTGCATCAACTCCTTTTCCCGGGGCGGCGACGATGACCTTCCTGGCGCCCGCTTTGATGTGCTGCGCGAGATCATCCCGTTTCCTGAATTTGCCGGTCGATTCCAGGACTACATCCACTCCCAATTCCTTCCATGGCAGGTCTGCCGGACTGCTAGTAATGTTGGTGATTTTGATTTCCCTGCCGTCCACGACGAGGGCGTTTCCCTGCGCCTGCACGTCGCACTTCAACTTGCCGTGTACTGAATCGTATTTCAAAAGATGGGCAAGAATGTCCGTTTTGGCGCGCGAATTGATGGCGACAATGTCCATTTTCGCATCACATGCCCTGACAAGATATCTGCCGACCCTTCCGAATCCATTAATCGCAACCCTGACGCCCATACGGCCTCCTGTTTAAGGATTGATATTCAAGGACATGGAACAATAAAAATCTTCCGGAGAAGCCGCGACACAACAAGTGCTAACTGAAAAAACGGCGATCGGAAGACTTACTTGAACTGAATTTTTAAACCAGAAACAATATCTCACATAAGAGATTTTAGTCAAATAGTTTTTAACAGATTTGAAAAATGCTCATCTTACCTGGTTTTTTTCTTCTTGACATTCGCGATTGCTCATTTATAGATACGAAAATAATAGAAGAAGACTCAGCCGTTTTTAATTCAGTGTAGCTATAGTATTCTCGTCCCGTATTTAGAGACGGTTGGAATATAGGCTGGAAGGCACAAGGCTAACGGCAAAAGGAGGACAGGCATGCGCCCCAAGCCAACGGCCTGTCAGAGGTTGCTGAGCAGGTGAAATCGGGAATAAGAAAATCGGCTATCGCGGGGACCTGGTATCCGGGCAGTTCCAGGGTCCTTGCGGCCGAAATAGAAAAATATTTCAGGAACGTCCCCAAATCCCCCCCCCGGGGGTATGTTGTGTCCCTGATTGCCCCCCATGCCGGATATGTGTATTCCGGCCAGGTGGCGGCTTACGCTTACAAGGAAGTGCGGGGCCAAGCCTATGATTCCGTCGTGATCATCGGACCGAGCCACAGGGCTTATTTCCCGGGATGTTCGGTTTGCAGCCGGGGAGGATTTGAAACCCCGCTCGGAATCGTGCCGGTCGATTCCGCGACAGCTGGCCGGATCATAGCGGCCGGCCTGACGATTTCCGATACGCCCGACGTGCACGAACAGGAGCACTCCATTGAAATTCAGCTTCCTTTTCTTCAGGTGGCTCTCGGAACCTTTCAATTCGTACCCATTCTCATGGGGCGGCAGGACCGGAAAACCTGTGAGGACCTTGCCGAAGCCCTTGTCGGGGCTGTGGTGGGCAGGAACATCCTGATTGTGGCCAGTTCCGATCTGTCCCATTACCATCCTTATGATGAAGCAGTCAGAATGGATTCCGGTATTCTTAAATGCATAGAGGAGATAAGGCCTGATGATCTTCTGAAGGACATGGAAAGGGGTCTGTCCGAGGCCTGCGGGGGTGGACCCGTGGCGGCGGCCATGAAGGCCGCAAAAAAACTGGGAGCGGATAGGGCTGCAGTACTGCGGTACGCCAATTCAGGAGATGTCACCGGCGACAGGAGCAGTGTTGTCGGGTATGCGGCGGCCATGATCTACAAAAGGTGGAGCAATTCCGGTGACAGATAACCACGACGTAAAAAAGGAAAAACATGTGCTTTCGGAGGAGGAAAAAAGGAGACTCCTTGAAATAGCCAGATCGAGCATCGAAAGCCGGTTGAAAGGCAGGAAAGCGCCGCCTCTTTCGACCGATTCGGGCGGCCTGAAGGAGAAGCGGGGGGTATTTGTGAGCCTGCATAAGCGCGGCAAGCTCAGAGGGTGCATCGGGTGTATTGAAGCAAGATTCCCGCTCAACAGTACGGTCCATGAAATGGCGCATGCCGCGGCTTTTTGCGATCCAAGATTTCCACCGCTCGCACCTGAGGAATGGAAGGATCTGGATATCGAGATATCGGTCCTGACTCCCCTAAAAGAAATAAAGGATATCAAAGAGATAACCGTTGGGGAGCACGGTCTGTACATTGTGAAAGGCCATCACTGCGGACTGCTCCTTCCTCAGGTTGCTGTCCAATATGGGTGGGACAGGATGACTTTCCTGGAGGAGACATGTTATAAAGCGGGGCTTCCGCCCGGCGCCTGGAGGGACAAGGATACCAGGATATACATTTTTTCCGCCGATGTTTTCGGTTCGAGATGAAAAGAAGCAAAAAATCCAGCCTGGTTGAACACTTCTTTCGGTAGAAGGCTCTTAAAATAAATCTTGACAAAATGAAATAAAACCAATACATTCTTAATTTCCGTTTAGATAACGCTACGCTTTTTTTACGCCTTTTTATTGAGGTTGATCTCGAATACTTTCGGGTGCTGGCGTAGCTCAACAGGTAGAGCAGCTGATTTGTAATCAGCCGGTTGCGGGTTCGAGTCCCATCGCCAGCTCCACAATTGTTTAGCGTGCTGTTGGAAAACGTTCATCTGTGCGGCTTTGCTGCAGGCAAAGGGATCGAGGCATCAAAAAAGAGAAGGTGAGAAGTTGAGGAATATCTCTTCTACGTTAATCTACCCGGCTTCTTAACTTCTCCAGAAGAGGCTCTTCAGCCCTGTGCCTTTAGACTGAACGGCCTGTAAAGCAGGTTTTATTAGAGCCTGTTTGGATTATAGTTTAGAGTTGAACTCGTGCGGAGGGGTACCCGAGTGGCCAAAGGGAGCAGACTGTAAATCTGCCGGCGCAGCCTACGGAGGTTCGAATCCTCCCCCCTCCACCATGAAATAGTTAAGAGTTTAGAATCCCGAGTTCGCTTAAGCGCGATGGGCGACATGTCGGAATAAACCAGGAACTGCACTGGAAGCTGTTTTTAGGGCGGGAGTAGCTCAGTGGCTAGAGCGTCAGCCTTCCAAGCTGAGGGTCGCGGGTTCGAATCCCGTTTCCCGCTCCAGATATTAGAAGATGCCGGTTCAGGTTCCAAGTTTAAGCTCCAGACTTGAAGCTCTCGACTCGGAGCTTTTATGTGCCCACGTAGCTCAGTCGGTAGAGCACATCCTTGGTAAGGATGAGGTCACCAGTTCAATCCTGGTCGTGGGCTCCATTTTAATGAAAACGGGTATTTGACTTCATGAGAAATATTATAACGTTGGCTTGTACGGAATGTAAGCAGAGAAACTATTCGACGACCAAGAACAAGAGAACCATGCAGGATCGTCTGGAATTGAAAAAATACTGTAAGTTCTGCCGGTCACACACGCTCCACAGAGAAACAAAATAAAAGAGACAGCGGGTTTTTGGCAGCAGGTAAATATTAAGTGCCTGGCGCCTAAAAAATTACAGGCCAGTAGCTCTAACGGATAGAGCGCCGGACTCCAAATCCGGATGCTGGGGGTTCGAATCCCTCCTGGCCTGCCATTTATTTATGACGGTTGCGACATATAGCAAACGGGAAATCGGCGGCCGGGAATCATCCGGAAATATTATGAACGAGAAGGGCTCATGGATAAGATAAAATCAATCATAACGAAAGTTGAGCAGTTCCTTAAAGAGGTCAGGGCCGAGCTCAGGAAAGTCACCTGGCCGACTGCGAAAGGGACGCTGGCCTCCACTTCGGTCGTGATTGTGGTTGTTTTTATTGTATCCGTTTTCCTTGGGATTGTCGATTTCGGCCTGACTAAACTCATCAGACTTATCCTGGGTTAGAATTTTATGGCATTCAAATGGTACATCGTTCATACGTATTCGGGTTTCGAGAACAAAGTAAAGCGGTCGCTCGAAGAGAGAATCGAAGCATCCGGGATGAAAGAAATGTTTTCGGATATCCTGATTCCGGAAGAGGATATTGTCGAACTGGTGAAGGGTGAAAAGAAAACATCGAAGAGGAAATTCTTTCCCGGATACATACTCATCCGGATGGAGATGAACGATGATACCTGGCATATAGTAAAGAATACGCCGAAGGTGACCGGCTTTATAGGAAGTAAGGACAAGCCTTCCCCCATACCGGACGACGAAGTGGAGGCTTTGAGGACCAGGATTGACGAGGGGACACTCAAGCCCAAACCCAAGTTCAAGTACGAAACCGGGGATCATGTCAGGATTATTGACGGTCCTTTTACGAACTTCGACGGGATTGTAGACGAAGTGAAGCCGGAGAAGGGGAAACTGAGAGTGATCGTGAGTATTTTCGGCAGATCGACACCGGTGGAACTGGATTTCATACAGGTAGTGCATGGATAGGCATCAGGCACCAGGCGTCGGGAACAAAATTAATTTTCCTGAAGCCCGAAGCCTGAGACCCGAGGCCGTTAGATAAAGGAAGGTGATCAGAATGGCTAAAAAGGTAATTGCGAATATCAAGCTTCAGATCCAGGCGGGTAAAGCAACCCCTTCGCCGCCGATAGGGCCGGCTCTGGGCCAGCACGGCGTCAACATTATGGAATTCTGCAAGGCGTACAATGCCATGACGCAGAACCAGGAAGGGACGGTCATTCCTGTCCTCATCACGGTCTATGCGGACAGGTCGTTTACTTTTGTCACGAAGACTCCCCCGGCATCGGTCCTCCTTAAACAGGCGGCCAAGATCGCAAAAGGCTCCGGAAATCCAAAGCGTGAAAAGGTCGGTTCCGTCACGTCCAGGCAGATAAGGGAAATAGCGGAGCTGAAATTTAATGATCTCAACGCCGTGGATATGGAAGGGGCGGTCAGGATTATCGAAGGCACGGCCAGGTCGATGGGCATTGAAATTCAAGGATAGATTACAGACAACAGGGGTTTATAGATGTCTACAAAGGGCAGGAAATATCTGGAATCAAAGAAAGAGGTTGAACAGGGTAAGAGGTATCCCCTCAAGGATGCCCTGAACATAGTCGTGAAAACCGCCAGGGCCAAATTCGACGAAACAGTCGATGCCGCTATCCGCCTCGGCGTCAATCCCAAGCATGCCGATCAGATGGTGAGAGGAAGCGTCGTCCTTCCAAACGGTCTCGGCAAGGCGGTTAAAGTCCTGGTCTTTGCAAAAGGCGAAAAGGAGAAAGAGGCACTTGATGCCGGCGCCGATTTCGTGGGTTCAGATGACCTTATAGAGAAGATCAAGGGGGGATGGCTCGATTTCGACAAGGTGATCGCGACCCCCGACATGATGGGTAGCGTGGGGAAACTCGGCAAGATTCTGGGGCCGAGGGGCCTGATGCCGAATCCGAAAGTAGGCACGGTCACTTTCGATGTCGGCAGGGCGGTTAAAGAACTGAAAGCCGGCAGGGTCGAATTCAGGGTGGAAAAGGCCGGAATCGTCCACAGCCCCGTGGGAAAAGTATCTTTCGGGCCCGATAGACTCTATGAGAACGCGATGGCATTGATCGAGACCATCGTCAAGCTGAAACCGGCGTCGAGTAAAGGAACTTATCTGAAATCCATTTCACTTTCGACGACCATGGGCCCCGGCGTCAAAGTCGACCCCGTCGATGTGCGGAATGTGTTGAGATAAAGCTCAGGGCAAAAAACAAAAGGCGTAAGGTTTTATCCGCCGCCTTCAATGCCATTGCCCAGGCAGGTTGAAACAAAAAAGATAACAGGGATTCAGGGTCAAAGCCGTTAGCCTTTCGCCCTGAGCCCTGAGCCGGCAGCGTAGCTGCCATACAGTCGCAGACAGCGGGTACAGGTGTTTAAACGAAGAAGTCGCTTTCGGCCTGCCGAGACTTTGAGAATGTCATAATTCTCTTCCTGTATGCGCTGATTCTGGACGGAATCGGGATGAAAGGAGGATAAGTATTGGATCGGGATACGAAAAAGGAAGTTGTTGCTGAGCTTCACGGCAAGCTGAAAGACGCAAAACTGGCGATCCTCGCTGATTACAGCGGTATGAGTGTCGCCAAGATTACCGCCCTGAGGAATGAATTGCGGAAAACAGGGACGGAATTCCGGGTGGTGAAAAACACGCTTTTGAAAATCGCGTCGGAAAACACCCGTTTCAGCAACATAGAAAACCATCTGAAAGGCCCTCTGGCGATTGCCGTCAATTCCGGCGATGTGGTCGAGCCGGCCAAAGTGCTCGTTGATTATGCCAGAAAGAACTCGGAGCTGGAAATCAAGTTCGGCGTGCTGGAAGGCAAGTTTCTGGATAAGGCGCAGATCGACGCTCTTTCCGAGTTGCCGGGTAAAGAGGTGCTGATCGCCAAGCTCCTGTCTGTATTCGTAGGAGCACAGGCCGGACTGGTTACTGTTTTGAACGGCGTTCCAAGAGGGTTCGTCCAGGCGCTTAACGCTTACAGAATGAAAAAAGAGAAACAATCTTAAAATACAGGAAGGAAGGATATTTGACATGACAGAAGCGAAGCAGATTACAAAGGAAGATGTTATCAAATTCATCGAGTCCATGACGGTTCTGGAATTGTCCGAACTTGTAAAGGAACTGGAAGCGAGATTCGGCGTATCGGCTGCTGCGCCGGTGGCGGTGGCGGCTGCCGCGGCAGGTCCCGCGGTGCAGGCGGCCGCCGAGGAGGAAAAAACGGAATTCGATGTCGTATTGACCAGTTTCGGCGCCGAGAAGATCCAGGTTATAAAAGTGGTAAGGGCGTTGACAGGGCTGGGGCTCAAGGAAGCCAAAGACCTGGTTGAAGGTGTTCCCAAACCCGTAAAAGAAGGGGTCGCCAAGGCCGAAGCCGAAGATATAAAGAAGAAGCTGGAGGAGGTCGGCGCGACCGTCGAGATAAAATAAGTCTCGCTGAAAGCGCGGGCCATATCCGCGTCTGGAAATGCAGTGATGCAAATAAAAATCCAGCAAATCAAAGGTAAAAAATGAGTATTATCAGAAAGAATTTCGGGCATATCAGAAAAATCGTAGACATACCGAATCTCATCGAGATTCAGAGGAAGTCTTACGATAAGTTCCTGCAAATGGATACTGACCCTGACAGGCGGGCCAATATCGGTCTTCAGGGGGCATTCAATTCCGTCTTTCCGATCAAAGACTTCAGCGGCAAGTGTTCGCTGGAGTTTGTCAGTTATAAGATCGGGGAGGTCAAATACGACGTTAAGGAATGTATCCAGAAGGGACTGACTTACGCCGCGCCGCTGAAAATTGTCGTAAGGCTCGTTGTCTTCGATACGGACAGGGGTAGCGAGCAGCGGACCATCCGGGATATCAAGGAGCAGGAGATTTACTTCGGCGAGATACCGTTAATGACAGAAAGCGGCACTTTCGTCATCAACGGAACGGAGCGTGTCATTGTCAGCCAGCTCCACAGGTCTCCCGGGATCTTTTTCGATCACGACAAGGGAAAGACCCATGCGGGAGGCAGGCTCATGTATTCCGCCCGGATTATACCCATAAGGGGCTCTTGGCTGGATCTCGAATTCGATCCCAAGGATCTGATCTATGTGAGAATTGACCGCAGGAGAAAGATGCCCGTCACGATTCTTCTGAAAGCCATGGGTAATTCGAGCGAACAACTGCTTCAGTACTTCTACAACATAGAGACGGTATTTCTGGAGCCGGATAACATTTCCGTGGCCGTGGACGATGCTCTTATCGGTGAGAAGGCGCCGGAAGATATCAAAGATCCGGTCAGTCACGAAGTGATTGTCAAGAAAGGAAGGAAGATCACTAAGGCCAATCTGAAGCGGATTTCGGAACTGAAGATCAGCCGTATCCAGATCGACAGCGACTTTATCGCGGGAAAGATCCTCGCCGCTGATGTCCTGGATCCGGAGACAGGCGAGATCCTTTACAAAAACAACACTGAACTGGGCACGGAGGCATTAGAACAGATCAGGCAGAAGGGGGTCAAGGAACTGCGATTCATCTGCCTTGATGAAGAAGGGACAAACACTTCTATCCGCGAGACACTCCTTATCGATAATGTCCAGACGCAAGAAGACGCGATCATGGAGATTTACCGGAGACTGCGTCCGAGCAATCCACCCACGCCGGAGACAGCGCGAAGATTTTTCAACAGCCTGTTCTTCGACCCGGAGAGTTATGATTTATCCGATGTGGGAAGAGTAAAGATGAATTACAAGCTGCGCCTGGACGCCCCCGTCAATCTGACCACGCTGCGCAATGAAGATGTTCTGGCAGCGGTGAAATACCTGATCGATTTGAAAAACGGCGTCGGTGATTGCAGTATCGACGATATCGACCATCTCGGGAACCGGCGGGTCAGGTCGGTCGGGGAACTGATAGAGAACCAGTACAGGGTGGGGCTTGTGCGGATGGAGCGTGCCATCAAGGAAAAGATGAACATTCAGGATGTGGAGACGATGATGCCACATGACCTTGTCAATGCCAAGCCCGTATCCGCCGTGGTCAATGAATTTTTCGGAAGCAGTCAGCTCTCCCAGTTCATGGATCAGACGAATCCCCTTTCCGAAGTGACCCACAAGAGACGTTTGTCTGCGCTCGGTCCGGGGGGATTGACCCGCGAGCGGGCCGGATTCGAGGTGAGGGACGTTCATCCGACTCATTACGGCCGGATCTGTCCCGTGGAGACGCCGGAAGGCCCGAATATCGGTCTTATTGTGTCACTGAGCACGTATGCGCGCGTGAATGAATACGGGTTTATCGAGACTCCTTACAGGATCGTCGAAAACGGCCGTGTCCTGAATGAGATTCGTTACCTCACTGCTATTGAGGAGGAAAAATACATCATCGCGCAGGCGAACGCTCCCATTGACGCCAAGGGCAAATTCACGGAAGCCCTTGTATCTGCCCGCAAGGGTGGGGATTTCATCGCTGTTGTTCCTACGGAAGTGGATCTGATGGACGTTTCGCCGAATCAGCTCGTGAGTGTAGCTGCGGGCCTTATTCCGTTTCTGGAACATGACGATGCGAACCGCGCGCTTATGGGCTCCAACATGCAGAGGCAGGCGGTCCCGCTCCTGAGGCCGGAAAGCCCCCTTGTGGGCACGGGCATGGAGAACGTCGTGGCGCAGGATTCCGGTGCGGTGATCGTTGCGAAGAGATCGGGGGTCGTCGAAAGTGTCGATGCCGCCCGCATTGTGATAAAATGCGATGGAGAAGAGAAAGGCGACGGATTCGATACCGGTGTCGATATCTACAATCTGACGAAGTACCAGCGTTCAAACCAGGATACGTGTTTCAACCACAAACCGGTAGTCACTGCCGGCGACCGGGTTGAGAAGGGCGAAGTGATCGCTGATGGGCCGGCTACGGATCATGGAGAGCTGGCGCTCGGCAGAAATGTCATGGTTGCCTTCATGTCCTGGGGCGGGTATAATTATGAGGATTCTATCCTCGTCAGCGAGCGGGTTGTAAAGGATGACATATATACCTCCGTGCACATAGAGGAATTCGAGACGATGGCCCGCGATACGAAATTGGGTAAAGAGGAAATCACGCGGGACATACCGAATGTGGGCGAGGAAGCCCTCAGAAACCTCGATGAAAGCGGCATTGTCCGCATGGGCGTGGCCGTGAAACCGGGGGATATCCTTGTTGGAAAGATCACTCCGAAGGGGGAGACACAGCTCTCTCCGGAAGAAAAACTCCTGCGTGCGATATTCGGCGAAAAGGCGGGAGATGTCCGCGACACTTCATTGAGAGTTCCACCTGGAGTCGAGGGGGTCGTCATCGATGCCAAGATATTCACGCGAAAAGGAGCGGAGAAGGACCGCAGGTCCCAGATCATAGAGGACGAAGATGTCCATATGCTCCTTAAAGACAGAGATGACGAGATCCGCATCATCACCGACAGTGTGAAAAACAAGATAGCGGACCTCCTTGTGGGCAAGGTGTCCGCTTCCAAGTTGATGGATTCTAAGAAAAAGAAGATCATCCTGAAGAAAAACGACGTCATCACGGCGGAGGCGCTCAATGCCCTTCCCTTCAGTATGTGGAACAGCATCACTCTGGTGGGCGACGAGGTGATCGAGGAGAAGGTAAAGGAGCTCCTGACTAATCTGGAAAAGAAAGTCGATTTGATAGAGGCATATTTTGCGGAGAAAATCGAAAGACTCAAGGCCGGCGACGAGCTTCCTCCCGGCGTCATCAAACTGGTAAAAGTGTACATTGCGATCAAGAGAAAACTCTCCGTCGGGGATAAAATGGCAGGGCGGCACGGCAACAAGGGAGTCCTTTCGCGGATCCTCCCGGAAGAAGACATGCCGTTTTTCGAGGACGGGACGCCGGTTGATATCATCCTGAATCCGCTCGGTGTTCCTTCGCGCATGAACGTCGGCCAGATTCTGGAGACCCATTTAGGGTGGGCTGCGAAGGGACTGGGTGAAAGGATCGACGCGCTTGTCAAGCAGCACAGCGATCCGGCTCATTTCAAGAAGGAAATGAAGAAAATATACGGTTCAAAGGAGTTCGAAGAATTCATAGATGGCGCCTCCGACGAGGAAATCATGCGGCTGGTCCGCAGATTGAGGAAGGGGATCCCGGTTGCGACACCGGTCTTCGACGGTGCGAACGAAGCCGAAATCAGAGACCTGCTCAAAATGGCTGACCTGCCTCAGTTCGGGCAGGCGCTGCTCTTCGACGGGCGCACGGGAGAGCCTTTTGATCGGGAGATTACCGTCGGTATCATATACATGCTGAAGCTCCATCACCTTGTCGACAATAAGATCCATGCAAGATCAATCGGGCCGTATTCACTGGTTACACAACAGCCGCTCGGCGGCAAGGCTCAGTTCGGAGGGCAGAGGCTCGGCGAAATGGAAGTCTGGGCCATGGAGGCGTACGGGGCGGCGTATTCGCTGCAGGAGTTTCTCACTGTGAAATCTGATGACGTTGCTGGCAGGACGAGGATTTACGAGGCAATTGTAAAAGGGGAGCATAACCTGGAACCCGGATTGCCGGAGTCGTTCAATGTTCTGGTGAAGGAGCTCCAGAGCCTTGGGCTCAATGTGGAGCTGGTGGAGAAAGAATAGCATCGGGCCCTAAGCTCAAGGCGGATCGATTGTTTGCTTTGGGCTGTGAGTCGAATAAAAAATTTAGGAGTTAATCCGTGGAAGATATATTCAGTTTTTTTGAAAAACCAAAAGACCCCATACGGTTCAACGCGATCCGTATATCGATAGCCTCGCCGGACAAGATACTGTCCTGGTCTCACGGTGAAGTGAAAAAACCGGAGACGATCAATTACAGGACGTTCAAACCGGAGAGGGACGGGCTTTTTTGCGCCAAGATTTTCGGCCCTGTAAAGGATTACGAATGCCTTTGCGGCCGGTATAAGAGGATGAAGCACAGGGGCGTGGTCTGCGAAAAGTGCGGCGTGGAAGTCATACAGTCCAAGGTCCGCAGAGAAAGGATGGGCCATATCGCCCTGGCGGCGCCGGTTGCGCATATCTGGTTCCTCAAGAGCCTACCGAGCCGGATCGGCAGCATCCTCGATCTGACCCTTAAAGAAGTGGAGAAAGTCCTGTATTTCGAGTCCTGGATCGTTCTGGATCCTAAAAATACCCCTCTGAAGAAGATGGAGCTCCTTTCAGAAGAGAGATACATCGAATTGAGGGAAATGTACGGGCAGGACAGCTTTGAGTGCGGGATCGGCGCTGAGGCCGTGAGGAAACTTCTGGAGCAGGTGAATCTGGATCAGCTCATCTCTGAAATCCGGGGAGAGCTGAGCAAGATCAGCTCCGATACGAAGAGAAAAAAGCTGATCAAGAGATTGAAAGTCGTCGAAGCCCTGAAAAAATCCGGCAACAGGCCGGAATGGATGATCCTTACCGTTTTGCCGGTAATACCTCCAGACCTGAGGCCGCTGGTCCCCCTGGATGGCGGCCGCTTTGCGACCTCGGATCTCAACGATCTCTACAGGAGGGTCATCAACAGGAATAACAGGCTGAAGAGGCTTCAGGAACTCAATGCGCCCGAGATTATTATCAGGAATGAGAAGAGAATGCTGCAGGAATCGGTCGATGTCCTGTTCGATAACGGCAGGCGCGGCAAGGCGATCACCGGGTCGAACAAGAGACCGCTGCGGTCCCTTTCGGACATGCTCAAAGGTAAGCAGGGGCGCTTCAGACAGAACCTTCTCGGCAAGAGAGTGGATTATTCCGGACGCTCCGTCATCACGGTCGGGCCCGACCTGAGATTGCACCAGTGCGGCCTTCCCAAGAAAATGGCTCTGGAACTCTTCAAGCCTTTCATTTACAACCGCCTTGAAGAAAAGGGATATGTCACTACTGTGAAGAGCGCTAAAAAGATGGTGGAGAGGGAATCGCCGGAAGTCTGGGACGCCCTCGACGAGGTGGTCCGCGAATACCCCATCATGTTGAACCGCGCCCCCACTCTGCACAGACTCGGTATTCAGGCCTTCGAACCGGTGCTGGTCGAGGGTAAGGCCATTCAGCTTCACCCGCTTGTTTGTACGGCGTTCAATGCCGATTTCGACGGCGACCAAATGGCGGTGCATGTCCCCCTCTCCATAGAGGCCCAGATTGAGGCGAGAGTCCTGATGATGTCGACCAACAACATCCTGTCTCCCGCCCACGGGAAGCCGATCATCGTCCCCAGTCAGGATATCGTCCTCGGCATCTATTATCTCACCCGGGCGAAGTCCTTTGTCAAGGGGGAAGGGATGGTGTTCTCCGGTCCCGATGAAGTCAGGAACGCCAGGGATGCCGGCGTACTCGACCTGCATGCCAGGATCAAAGTGCGGATCGACGGGCAGTTGAAGGATACGACGGCGGGAAGGGTTCTTCTTTACGAGATCATTCCGGAAGCGATTCCCTTTGACGTCATCAACAAAGTTATGAACAAGAAGGAACTGGCCAACCTGATTGATTACTGCTACCGGACTTGCGGCGACAAGACGACCGTTCTGCTTGCCGACCGGCTGAAAGACCTCGGTTTCAAATTCGCCACGAGCGCGGGCATTTCTATCTCCATCAAGGATATGGTCATCCCGTCCAACAAGAAGGAAATCGTCTCCCAGGCGGACAGCGACGTGCTTGAAATACAGAAGCAGTACATGGACGGTCTCATCACCGACGGCGAGCGCTACAACAAGGTTATCGACATCTGGGCGCATGCGACGGAAAAGGTGGCCAATGAGATGCTCAAAGACATAGGTACGGAGGAGAGCCTCGGGCCCGACGGACAGACGAGAAAGGCGGAGAGTTTCAATCCGATATTCATGATGGCGGACTCGGGTGCGAGGGGAAGCGCGGCCCAGATCCGGCAGCTCGCCGGTATGCGGGGACTTATGGCAAAGCCGTCCGGCGAAATTATCGAAACCCCTATTACGGCGAACTTCAGGGAAGGGCTGACTGTTCTGCAGTACTTCATTTCCACGCACGGGGCCAGAAAAGGTCTTGCCGATACGGCCCTGAAGACGGCCAATTCCGGGTATCTCACCCGCAGGCTGGTCGATGTGGCCCAGGACTGCATCATTACTGAAGATGATTGCGGTACCCTGGACGGCATTTATGTGTCTGCGCTCATGGAAGGGGGGGAAATCATCGAGACCGCGGGTGAACGCGTTCTCGGCAGGGTGGCTCTTGATGAAGTGACTGACCCCTTTACCGGGGAGATACTGGTCAACGCCAATCAAGAGATAGACGAATCCGTTGTTGAAAAAATCGACAAGGCTGGCATTGAAAGAATCCGTATACGCTCTGTTCTAACCTGTCGGTCCAAACACGGGATCTGCGCCAAATGCTACGGTAGAGACCTGGCCCACGGCCACCTGGTGAACATAGGGGAGGCGGTCGGCATTATTGCGGCGCAGTCTATCGGTGAGCCGGGCACTCAGTTGACCATGAGAACTTTCCATATCGGCGGAACGGCCAAGTTCGAGGAGCACTCCACGCTCGAATCCCGCCATGATGGTACGCTGAAGCTCTTCAATCTGGAAATGGGGAAAAACGTGGTCAAAGGGCGGGAAGGCGATTATGTCGTCATGAGCAGAACGGGAGAAGTGCACGTGCTTGACGACGAAGGCCGGAGCCGGGGCAAGTACCCCGTTCCCTATGGAGCGCATCTGAAAAAGCTTGACGGGCCGGTTAAGAAAGGGGACCTGATTGCGGAATGGGATCCTTTCTCGATCCCGATTCTTTCCGAGGTCGACGGCATTGTGAAATTCGGGGATATCATCGAGGGCAGGACCATGCAGGAAATGGTCGACGAGGTGACCGGCCTCTCAAGGAAGGTCATTGTCGAATCGACCGATCCGGACCTGCGGCCCCGCGTTTCCATCAAGAACAAAGAAGGGAAGACCTTGAGAGTGCAGGCCACCAATGCAATGGCGAGATATCTTCTTTCCGTGGGGACGAATATCGTCGTCTCCGAAGGCGACCACGTCAATGCGGGCGATATCATCGCCAAAATTCCGAGGGAAACCACGAAAACAAAGGATATCACCGGCGGTCTTCCCAGAGTGGCCGAACTCTTTGAAGCAAGGAAGCCCAAGGAGTTTGCCGTGATCTCTGAGATCGACGGGATCGTTTCCTACGGGAAGGATGTAAAAGGAAAAAGGAAGATAGTTATAACTCCGGAAGTGGGGGAAGAAAAGGAATATCTGATTCCCAAGGGAAAACATGTGAGCGTCCAGGAAGGAGACCGGGTAACTGCCGGGCAGCCTTTGATGGACGGCGCGAGCAACCCTCACGATATTCTGAATATCAAAGGCGAGAAGGAGCTGGCCAGGTACTTGGTCGACGAGGTTCAGGAAGTCTACAGACTCCAGGGCGTCAAGATCAACGACAAGCATATCGAGATCATCGTCCGCCAGATGCTGCGAAGGGTCAAGGTGATCGACCCGGGCGATACATCGTTCCTGGCGGATGAGCAGGTCGAGCGCAATATCTTCCAGGATGAAAACGAGCGCGTGGTCGCCAAAGGCGGAAGAGCCGCTACCGGGGAGCCGGTTCTTCTGGGGATCACGAAAGCCTCCCTGAGCACGCAGAGCTTCATCTCGGCGGCGTCGTTCCAGGAGACGACGCGCGTCCTTACGGAAGCGAGTCTCTCTGGGAAGATCGATCACCTGCGGGGTCTCAAGGAGAACGTCATCATGGGAAGGCTGATTCCCGCAGGCACGGGGCTTTCCATTTACAAGAAGGTCGGAATCAAGGTCGAGGGAGAGGAGCCGCCTGTGCTTGAGAACGCAGAGGAGAAAGACAAAACCGGCGAGAAAAGTCTTGACATACAAGTCGTGAACTGATAGTTCACACAGCTTTGACCCCTACTTTCGGGGATTGCGATACAAGGTTCGGGAGGATTCATGCCGACTATAAATCAGTTGATCAGAAAGGGGAGAATGGAGGTACTGAAGAAATCCTCCACGCCCGCGCTTTCGGGTTCGCCGCAGCGGCGGGGCGTATGCGTCCGCGTTTACACGACAACGCCCAAAAAGCCGAATTCCGCTTTGAGAAAAGTAGCCAGAGTGCGTCTTACGAGCGGTTATGAAGTGACCGCCTACATCCCCGGGATCGGACACAACCTTCAGGAGCATTCCGTCGTCCTGGTCAGGGGGGGAAGAGTGAAAGACCTTCCCGGTGTCCGCTATCACATTGTCAGAGGGACTTTGGATACCCTGGGCGTGCAGGACCGGAAACAGGGAAGATCGAAATACGGATCTAAACGATCGAGTTAGGCGGAGTTTACAATTATGCCGAGGAGAAGAGATATTCAAAAAAGGGAAATCCAGCCGGATCCCGTTTACAACAGCAAGCTTGTCGCCAGATTCATCAATAACCTTCTGCTGAGAGGCAAGAAAAGCACGGCTGAATCCATATTGTACGGCGCCTTCGATATCATTGGAAAGAAAACAAAGGAATCGCCCTCCGCTCTTTTCGAGAAGGCGGTTGAAAACGTGAAACCCGTGATCGAGGTCAAATCGAGGAGGGTAGGAGGCTCCACTTACCAGGTGCCCACGGAAATCATGCCTGAAAGAAGGCTTTCGCTTGCGATTAAATGGCTTATCGGCAATTCGAGGAAAAGAGCAGAGAAGACCATGAGAGAGAAGCTGGCCGGCGAGCTGATCGATGCGGCCAACAACAGAGGGGCATCCGTGAAGAAGAAGGAGGATGTCCATAAGATGGCGGAGGCAAACAGGGCCTTTGCGCATTATAGATTTTAACGTGATAGATTTTAACGTGAAATAAATTGGCAAGAACAGTTCTTTTACATAGAATTCGCAATATCGGCATCATGGCCCACATCGACGCCGGAAAGACGACTACCACCGAAAGGATCCTTTATTATACGAAGGTTTCTCACAAGATGGGCGAAGTCCACGACGGTACGGCGATTATGGACTGGATGGAACAGGAGCAGGAGCGCGGGATAACCATCACCTCCGCAGCGACGACCTGCTCGTGGAAAGACCACAGGATCAATATTATCGATACGCCCGGGCATGTCGATTTCACAATAGAGGTTGAAAGGTCGTTAAGAGTCCTGGACGGCGCTGTCGCGCTCTTTTGCGCGGTCGGTGGTGTCGAGCCCCAGTCCGAGGCCGTCTGGCGGCAGGCGGATAAATACAAAGTCCCAAGAGTCGCCTTCATCAACAAGATGGACAGAGTGGGAGCGGATTTCGGACGCGTTGTCAACGCCATCCGGGACAGGCTGGGCGCCAATCCGGTTCCTGTACAAATCCCGATCGGGGAGGAGGATCGGTTCAAAGGCGTTGTGGATCTCATCCGCATGAAGGCGGTCACTTACGATAGGGATTCCCTCGGGGCCGATTACAGTATCGGTGAGATCCCGCCCGATCTTATGCAGGAGGCCCTCCGGAAAAGAGAGGCGCTTATCGAGACCCTGGCGGATTATGACGAAAACCTGATGCGCAAGTATCTCAATGGAGACGTTTTTTCTCAGGATGAAATCAGGGGCGTGGTCAGGGCGGCGACGCTCTCATTGAGGATCATTCCCGTTCTGTGCGGTTCCGCTTTCAAGAACAAGGGAGTGCAGCTCCTTCTGGATGCAGTCGTCGACTATCTTCCTGCTCCGTCCGATATGCCTCCGGTAGCGGCGAAGAAAACCGGGGGAGAGGAAATTGCGATAATCGCCAGCGATGATGCGCCCTTTGTCGCTCTCGCGTTCAAGATTATGACGGACCCCTTTGTCGGTCAACTGACCTATTTCCGGGTGTATGCGGGTGAGCTCTCTGCCGGATCTTACGTCTACAATGCCTCGAAGGGCAGAAGAGAGCGGATAGGCAGGCTGCTCAAAATGCACGCCGACAAAAGGGAGGACATCAAGGAGGTCCGGACCGGTGACATCGCGGCGGCTGTCGGCCTGAACTCGACCACCACTGGGGATACTCTCTGCGATACGGACCACCCCGTGAAACTGGAAACACTTGAATTCCCGGAGCCGGTGATCGCGATCGCCATAGAGCCCAAGACCAAGGCTGATGAGGAAAAATTGTCCGTCGCCCTCGGCAAAATAGCGCGGGAAGACCCTTCTTTCCGCGTCAGGCAGGACAGGGAAACGGGACAGACACTCATTTCCGGAATGGGTGAATTGCATCTCGAAATCATCGTGGACAGGCTTTCGAGGGAATTCGGTTTAGGAGCCAACATCGGGCAGCCCCAGGTCGCCTACAAAGAGACCATCAGGAAGAGCGTCCGATCGGAAGGCAGGTTCGTCAAGCAATCCGGCGGCCGCGGCCAGTACGGGCATGTCTGGCTGGAGATTGTGCCGAACGATCCGGGCGGCGGTTTCGAATTCAGGAACAAAATCATAGGGGGGATTATTCCGAAGGAATTCATTCCCGCTGTTGAAAAGGGTGTCCTGGAGGCCATGGAAGAGGGCGTGCTGGGCGGATATCCAGTAGTCGACGTGATCGTCAGCCTGGTGGATGGCTCTTTCCATGAAGTCGATTCTTCGGAAATGGCCTTTAAAATCGCCGGTTCCATTGGATTCAAAAACGGCGCCAGAAGGGCCCACCCGATTCTGCTCGAGCCGATTATGTCAGTGGAGGTCGTGGCGCCTAAGGAATATTTGGGAGACGTGATCAGCAGTCTCAGTTCGAGACGCGGTAAGATAGTGAGTATAGAGTCCCGGCCCGGTTCGGAAGCTGTCAACGCCGAGGTCCCTCTTGCCGAGATGTTCGGATATGCCACCGATCTGCGGTCGAAGACCCAGGGGAGAGCCGTTTACACTATGCAGTTTCTTAATTACAACGCGGTCTCGGAGGATCTGGCGAAAGACATTCTGGACAAAAAAATTAATCGAAAATAGAGATATGTAAGGAGGTAAAAAGATGGCTAAGAAAAAATTTGAAAGGACAAAGCCGCACGTAAACATCGGGACGATCGGGCATGTGGATCACGGCAAGACCACTCTGACATCGGCGATTACCAAGCACCTTTCCAAAAAGGGTCTGGCCCAGTTCATGGCCTTCGATCAGATCGACAACGCGCCCGAGGAAAAAGAAAGGGGTGTTACGATCAATATCGCCCATGTGGAGTATGAGACAGCGAAGAGGCATTATGCCCACGTGGATTGCCCGGGGCACTCTGACTACATAAAGAACATGATCTCCGGCGCTGCTCACATGGATGGCGCGATCCTGGTCGTAGCCGCCTCCGACGGTCCGATGCCCCAGACGAGAGAACACATCCTCCTTGCAAGGCAGGTCCAGGTTCCTTATATTGTTGTATTCCTGAACAAGGTCGACCTGGTTGACGATCCGGAATTGCTGGATCTGGTCGAACTCGAGCTGAGAGAGCTTCTGACCAACTACAACTTCCCGGGGGACGAGATACCGATCATCAGAGGATCGGCCCTGAAGGCTCTCGAAAGTGATGACCCCAATTCTCCGGAAGCAAAATGCATTTTCGAGCTCATGGATGCGGTCGACACCTACATCCCTGAACCGGTCCGTGATCTTGACAAACCGTTCCTTATGCCTATTGGAGACGTCTTCAGCATATCCGGCCGCGGCACGGTCGTCACCGGCAGGGTCGACCGGGGGATCATCAAGACGGGGGACGAGGTGGAAATCGTCGGGATCAGGCCCACATTCAAGACGGTCTGTACCGGAGTCGAAATGTTCCGGAAGACTCTGGACGAAGGGCGGGCCGGCGATGATATCGGCGTACTGCTGAGAGGCACGAAGAGAGAGGAAGTGGAGAGGGGCCAGGTTGTGGCCAAACCCGGATCCATCACCCCTCATACCAAGTTCAAGGCGCAGGTTTACGTCCTGACCAAGGAAGAGGGTGGGCGCCATACGCCTTTCTTCAGCGGTTATCGGCCCCAGTTTTATTTCCGGACTACCGATGTGACAGGCGTGACGACTCTTCCCGAAGGCGTCGAGATGGTCATGCCCGGAGATAACGTGGAAATGGAAGTCGAGCTGATTACGCCCATCGCCATGGAAGAACAGTTGAGGTTCGCCATCCGTGAAGGCGGAAAGACAGTCGGGGCCGGCGTCGTCAGCAAGATTCTGGAGTGAGTCGTTCGGAGAAGAAATCCGGGAATTACCGGGCGGCACGATATTGTTATAGCGATATCACTAAGGGGGTAGTTTTTCCCGAGGACAATAGAACTGGTTAAAGAGAACTATGGAAAGTCAGAAGATCAGGATCAGACTGAAGGCCTATGATTACAAACTGCTGGATCGGTCCACCGAGGATATTGTCGAGACGGCAAAGAGAACGGGTGCGCGTGTAGCCGGTCCGATTCCTCTACCGACGGAGATCAACCGGTACTGTGTCAACCGCTCTCCGCATGTCGACAAGAAGTCCAGGGAACAATTCGAGATACGGACCCACAAGAGATTGATCGATATTATCGAACCGACCCAGTCCACCGTGGACGCCCTTATGAAGCTGGACCTCTCTGCCGGCGTCGATGTGGAAATAAAATTATAGGTCCTGAACACGGAGATGGATTCTTGAGAAGCCCACCTCCTGTTTTTTTGCGAACTAATTCGAAACAGTGAGTAAGATGAATAAGGGACTGATAGGAAAAAAAGTGGGGATGACGCAGGTCTTTTCGGGCGACGGGGCTGTTCCGGTAACGGCCATCGAGGTCGGACCCTGTTATGTCGTCCAGAAAAAGACCGTCGAGAAGGACGGCTATAACGCGGTTCAACTGGGCTACGGGCGCAGGAAACAGAAAAATGTGACCAGGCCCCTGCAGGGCCATTTTAAAAAGGCGGACCGTGGCTTTTTCCAGATTCTGCGGGAATTCCGTCTGGAGTCTCTCGACGACTATGACGAAGGCCAGGAATTGACCGTCGGCATGTTCAAGGTCGGCGATTACGTTGATATCGTCGGAATCAGCAAGGGACGGGGATTCGCCGGGGGCGTGAAGCGACATGGGTTTCGCGGCGGGAAGGCCACTCATGGTTCCATGTTTCACCGGGCGCCAGGATCGATCGGTGCCAGCGCGGACCCGTCAAGAGTGTTCAAGGGAAAGAAATTGCCGGGCCATATGGGGAACAGGAGGGTTACCATCCAGAACCTCCTGGTTTACGGGGTCAGCCCCGAAAGGAATCTTCTGCTGGTCAGGGGTTCTGTCCCGGGGAGCAGGAACGGCATAGTGTTGATCAAGAATTCCATTAAAAAATAAGAAGCCGCAACCGGAGTAGGTAATGCCAGTCTTGGATGTTTACGATATAGAGAAAAACAAGGTATCCCAGATTGAACTGGATGATGCTGTATTTGATGCTGAAATCAGCGATGCCGCAGTCCATGAAGTCGTAAGAATGCAAATGGCCTCGAGGAGGGCGGGGACTGCTTCCACAAAGGAGAGGAGCTTTGTAAGAGGCGGAGGAAAGAAACCTTGGCGCCAGAAAGGGACAGGCCGGGCGAGAGCCGGAACGATCAGGTCTCCTCTCTGGAGGGGTGGTGGTATCACGTTCGGCCCGAAGCCGAGGGATTATTCATATCAGGTTCCGAAAAAGATCAGGAAAAAGGCACTCAAATCGGTCCTCAGTATGAAGCTTAAGGAAAACAAGCTGCTGATCCTTAATGACTTTCCCATGAAAGAAATCAAGACAAAGGCATTCAAGAGCGTGCTCGCCGTATTCGGTCTGAAAAGCGCTCTCTTTGTGCTGGATAAATCCAGTACCGTGCTGGAAAAATCGTCGAGGAATTTAAGAGAAGTGAAGATGATGAGATCGGAGGGGATCAATGTCTACGATATACTGAGATACGATCATCTGGTCTTGATGGAACCCTCCGTAAAGATGATTGAAGGGGCATTGTTGTCATAATGGATATTTATTCTGTCATAAAGAAGCCGCTGGTTACAGAAAAGAGCACTATCGCAAGAGACGAGGGTAATAAGTATATTTTCGAAGTGGATCCCAGGGCGAATAAGATTGAGATCACCACTGCTGTGGAAAAGATTTTCAAGGTCAAAGTCGTCAATGTCCGCACCATGAATTTTACAGGAAAAAAGAAAAGGCTGGGCAGAATCCCCGGCAGGAAAAGCGACTGGAAAAAGGCGGTGGTTACCCTGGCCCCGGGTGCAAGTATCGAGATATTCGAGAATGTATAAAAAAATGAGTAAAGAGTGAAGAATGGGAGTGAAGCGCACACCTCACACCCGTCTCCTGACACCTTACATATCTATGGGGTTGGAATAAATGGCTATTAAAACTTACAAACCGACATCCCCGGGCAGAAGGTTTCAGTCGGTCCCGGATTTCGAGGAAATAACCCGCAACAGGCCCGAAAAAGGGCTTGTGGTTCCGCTCAAAAAGACGGGTGGAAGAAACTGCTACGGCCGGATCACGAGCCGGCACATCGGCGGGGGGCACAAGAGAAAGTACAGGCTCATCGATTTCAAGCGGGAGAAAGCGGATGTCCCCGCGAAAGTGGCGGCCATCGAATACGATCCGAACAGGTCGGCAAGAATCGCCCTTCTCCATTATCTGGACGGTGAAAAGAGATATATCCTTGCGCCGGTGGGATTGAATCCGGGAGACATGGTAGTGAGCAGCGAGAGAGCGGATATCAAACCCGGCAATGCGATTCCTCTGAAGAATATACCGACCGGTTCTTTTGTTCACAATATCGAGCTCAAGGTCGGAAAGGGAGGGCAAATCGTCAGGAGCGCCGGCGCGTACGGCCAGTTGATGGCCAAAGAGGGTGGATATGCGCAGGTTCGCCTGCCGTCCGGAGAAGTGCGGAAGATTTTCCTCGAGTGCAAGGCCACCATAGGGCAGATCGGCAATATCGAGCATGAGAATGTCAGCATCGGGAAGGCCGGACGTACGAGATGGATGGGCAAGCGGCCCAAGGTCAGAGGGGTGGCGATGAATCCGGTCGATCATCCGCTGGGAGGCGGAGAGGGCAAGAGCTCTGGAGGCCGGCATCCCTGTACGCCGTGGGGTGTCCCCACAAAGGGATATAAGACCCGCAAAAACAAAAATACGGATAAATATATTGTGAAGAAGAGGGATTAAGAGTGGCTCGTTCGGTTAAGAAAGGTCCGTTTGTAGAGGAAAGCCTTATCAGAAAAATCAGGAAGTCCCACGAATCAGGCGACAAGAGCGTTATTAAGACCTGGTCGCGTCGATCAACGATTACGCCTGAAATGATAGGACACACCTTCGCCGTCCATAACGGAAAGAAGTTTATACCGGTGTTTGTCACGGAGAATATGGTCGGGCACAAACTGGGCGAATTTGCGCCGACGAGGATTTTCTACAGTCACTCGGGTGACAGGAAGTCAAAGCTGCGCAAGTAGCAGGGTGCCGCAAGGAGTAAAGAGTGAGGAGTAAAGTGCTGCACACCTCATACCTGACTTCTGACACCTTACTCAATTAAAATTTTCCGCCGTGGAGTTTAAGGATAAATGGAAGCAAGAGCTGTTGCCAAGTACATCAGGATCTCTCCTCAGAAAGCAAGGCTGGTGGTGGACCTGATCAGGGGTAAGAAAATCAGAGAGGCCGAGAGGATTCTTTCTTTCACGAGGAAGCGTGCTGCGGGCCTGGTGGGCAAAGTATTGAAGTCGGCGGTGGCGAATGCGGCCCAGAACCCGAATATTGACGAGAAGATATTGTATGTAAAGGAGATATACGTTGATCAGGGGCCGTCGCTCAAAAGATGGAGGGCGAGAGCGCAGGGCAGGGCGGCGTCCATAAAGAAGAGAATGAGCCATATTACGGTCATTTTAGAAGAAGAATAATTCGAGGAGGTGAGAGTTTGGGCCAGAAGGTCAATCCGATCGGATTCAGGCTGTCCGGCATAAGGACATGGGAATCCCAATGGTTTTCGGAAAAAAATTACAGTGAGCTGTTGCACGAGGACATACGGATCAGAGAATTCCTTAAAGATAAATTCTACCATGCTGGCATTTCCAAAATCGAGATCGAACGGGCGGCTGATAAAGCCAAAGTCAACATACATGCCGCCAGGCCGGGGGTCATCATAGGGAAAAAAGGCGTGGAAATAGAGAAGCTGAAAAAAGAGCTCGAAGACCTGATGGCGGGCGAGGCGATCATCAATATACTGGAGGTCCGGAAGCCGGAGACCGATGCTCAGCTAATCGCGGAAAATGTCGCTCTTCAGCTTGAAAGGAGGATTTCTTTCAGGAGGGCGATGAAAAAGAGCGTGACATCCGCTCTCAAATTCGGTGCAAAGGGTATCCGGATTACCTGTTCCGGCAGACTCGGCGGCGCTGAAATGGCCAGGATGGAATGGTACCGCGAGGGGCGGGTCCCCCTTCATACTCTGCGGGCGGATATCGATTACGGTTTCGCCGAAGCGCATACTACGTACGGTCTCATCGGAATCAAAGTCCTGGTGTTCAATGGAGAAATCCTGTCGGGAAAGAAAGAAGCCACTGTCAAGCAATAGACTGAAGGTTTACGGTTGAAGTCAAAGGAATCTTGCGCCTTTTGTCTTGAGCCTTTCGCCTTTAATCGAGGAATATGAATCATGTTAATGCCTAAAAGAGTGAAATACAGAAAATTGCAGAAGGGGCGCATGAACGGCGTCGCCACGCGGGGCTCCAGTGTGAGTTTCGGCGAATACGGCCTGCAGGCCATGGAGTGCGGATGGCTGACATCCCGCCAGATCGAAGCGGCTCGTATTGCAATGACCCGTCACGTCAGGCGCGGCGGCAAGATATGGATCAGGATTTTCCCGCATAAATCGTATACGAAAAAACCCGCCGAGACGCGGATGGGCAAGGGAAAAGGAGCGCCCGAAGGATGGGTCGCTGTAATCAAGCCGGGGATGGTTCTTTACGAAATGGACGGGGTCTCGAAAGAGGTTGCCAGAGAGGCCTTCAGGCTGGCCTCGCACAAGCTTCCAATAGCAACGAAGTTCCTGACCAGGGAGATATTTGATGAAGATTAGTGAAATCAGAGACTTGAGTATTGACGAACTGAAAAAAAAAGAAAGCGATCTCGCAGACGAGCTTTTTAGACTACGTTTGAGGCAATCAACGGGACAGCTCGATTCGATCGCCGCGAAACAGAAAGTTCGGAAGGATATCGCCAGGGTTAAGACGGTGCTCAGGGAAAAGGGAGGTAGATCAAATGGGTGATCGCGGCAACAGAAAGACCCTGAAGGGTGTGGTCATCAGCGACAAAATGGACAAGACTGTCGTGGTGGAGGTTGAAAGGGTCGTCAAGGATCCCTTGTTCCATAAATATCTGAAGAGGCACGTCAGCTACAAGGCCCATGATGAGGAGAATAAGTGCGGCACAGGGGACAAGGTGCTCATTGTGGAATCGCGGCCGCTGAGCAAGGACAAGAGATGGAGAGTGCGCGAAATTCTCGAAAAAGCGAAATGATGTAGGTTCTGGCAGAGTCCACCTACCTGGGGTGTAATGATGATTCAGATGCAGACGGTTTTAAATGTGGCGGATAATTCGGGCGCGAAAAAAGTCTTTTGCGTCAAAGTGCTCGGAGGCTCGAAAAAGAAGTATGCCACTGTCGGCGACATCATAGTCGTCTCGGTCAAAGAGGCCCTTCCGAACACGAAAGTGAAAAAAGGCGATGTCATGAAAGCCGTTGTGGTGAGGACGGCCAAGGAAGTCAGAAGAGCGGACGGCTCTTACCTCAAATTCGATGATAATTCTGCCGTACTGATCAATAACCAGATGGAGCCGGTGGGCACCCGTATTTTCGGGCCGGTTGCACGCGAGCTGCGGGCCAAGCAGTTCATGAGGATCGTATCCCTCGCTCCCGAGGTTATATGAAGTATTCCGTCTGTTGAAAGGAAGACTGCTATGAGGGCAAGCCATGTAAAGAAAGGCGATACGGTTGAAGTCATTGCCGGAAAGGAGAAGGGGAAAACCGGCAAGGTCATGAAGGTATTGACCGACAAAAACCGTTTGATTGTAGAGAAGCTGAATTTCATAAAAAAACACGCGAGACCCGATGCCAAGGGAAAAGGTGGCATCCTTGAAAAGGAAGGGTCCATTCATATTTCCAATGTCATGCTTGTATGCGGAAAATGCAATACCGCCAGCCGGGTGGGATACCAGATCCTGGAGGACGGCAAAAAGGTGCGCACTTGCAAGAAGTGCAATGAGATCCTTGATTAACAAGGCGGTTGAAAAACGCTCATCGCACAGCTTCGCTGCAGGCGAAGGGCTAAAGCTGAAGGAGAAAACAGTCGGGCGCAGAGGTTGACCGATGGCGAGATTGAAAGAGTATTACGAGAAGGAAGTCGTTCCTGCATTGACTAAAGAGTTCGGCTACCGCAACAAGATGCAGGTCCCCAAGATGGAGAAAATCGTGGTGAATATGGGCCTGGGCGATGCAATTCAGAATATCAAGATTCTGGACAGCGCCGTGCAGGAGCTTTCAATGATCGTGGGCCAGCGGCCCGTGGTTACGAAGGCAAGAAAGTCGATCGCGACTTTCAAGTTGAGAAAAGGGATGTCCATAGGTGCGGTAGTGACCCTGAGAAGAGACAGAATGTTTGAATTTTTTGACCGGCTCGTCAACATCGCACTGCCGCGGATCAGGGATTTTCGCGGCATATCACCCAGATCTTTTGACGGGAGGGGAAATTTCTCTCTGGGGATAAAAGAACAATTCATATTCCCGGAAATCGATTATGACAAGATCGACAAGGTAATGGGAATGAACATCACCATTGTCACGTCGGCCAGGACGGACGACGAGGCAAGGCAGTTGTTGAAATTGATGGGTATGCCTTTCCGGGCTTAAGGCTGACGATGATCGAAAGGACTGGAGGAATTTAGATTGGCAAAAAAATCCTTGATTGCAAAAGCGAAAAAGAAAAAGAAATTTGCGGTTCGGGAATACAACCGGTGTCCTATCTGCGGGAGGCCGAGGGCATACTTCAGAAAATTTGATATGTGCAGGATTTGCCTGAGGAAACTTGCCCTGTGCGGCGAGATTCCCGGCCTCATCAAAGCAAGCTGGTAATTATAAGGAGAGATTATATGGGGATGACGGATCCAATCGCGGACATGTTGACAAGGATCAGGAACGCCTATAGGGCCAATATGAAAAGCGTCGATATCCTGCTGTCCCAGACGAATTTCAATATAGCAAAGGTCTTGAAAAAGACGGGCTACATCGGCGGGTTCAATGTGAAGAAAGACCAGGATCAGAAGGGCGTTTTGAGGATATACTTGAAATTCACGGAATCGAAACACAGCGCCATAAGCGGCCTGGAGAGAGTCAGCAGGCCGGGAAGAAGGGTCTACGTGAAAAGCGAGGATGTGCCCAAAGTTTTGAACGGCTACGGCGTCGCCATTATTTCCACATCCAGGGGGATTGTCACGGATAAGGAGGCGCGGGAGTTGAACGTCGGCGGCGAGGTCCTCTGCAAGGTCTGGTAGAGGGGGCTAAAACAGGCGATCGGGAGTGTGAATCCATGTCAAGAATCGGCAAGAAACCTATAGAAATTCCCAGAGGTGTGAAAATCAGCCGTAACGGGAACGAAATAAAGGTTGAGGGTCCCAGGGGGACTCTGACCCGCGTGTTGCCGTCTGAGATCGATGTCGCGGTTGAAGACGGCGCGATCCAGGTGGTAAGGCGCACGGAAGACAGAAAAGGGCGGTCGCTTCATGGACTGGCGAGGACGCTCGTTGCCAACATGGTGACGGGTGTAAACACAGGCTTTCAAAAGACACTTGAAATCTCAGGCGTCGGTTATCGCGCCGAGGTTGCCGGCGATAATTTGAAACTGTTCCTCGGCTTCTCGCGTCCTCTGGAATACAAGATTCCGAAGGGGATTACCGTCAGGATCGACAAGCAGGTGAGCATGATGATCTCCGGTATTGATAAAGAATTTGTCGGCAGGGTGGCGGCCGAGATAAGATCTCTGAAGAAGCCTGAGCCGTATAAGGGTAAAGGCATCCGGTACCAGGGTGAGAGGGTGAGGAGGAAGGTCGGAAAATCGGCCGGCGCGTGATCAGTACATATTTAACAAGCGAGGATGGATAAAAATTGTTATCTGCAACGAAAAAGATCAAAAAAGTAAGGATGCAACGCAAGAAGCGGGTCAGAAGCAAGATCTTCGGTACTGCGGAAAGACCCCGTCTTTCGGTATTCAGAAGCGCCAGGCACATTTATGTGCAGGCCATATCCGACGATTCGGGCAGTACGCTTGCCGAGGCTTCCACGCTCTGTAAAGACGTGAAGGACAGGGCCGAGAAGGTGAAGAAAACAGAGGCGGCCAAGCTGGTTGGACAACTGGTTGCGAAGAGATTGCTGGATAAGGGTATCTCCACGGTCGTCTTTGACAGGGGAAGATTCCTTTATCATGGCCGGGTAAAAGCCCTTGCAGACGCTGCCAGGGAATCAGGTTTGAAATTTTAAAAGAAAACGGTGATTGGAAAAAAACATGGAAGAGTCAGAACTTCTTGATCGTGTTATCACTATTAAAAGAACGGCAAAAGTCGTCAAGGGCGGCAGAAGATTCCGGTTCAGCGCTGTCGTAGTTGTGGGCAACGGCAAGGGGTCCGTCGGCGCCGGATTGGGAAAAGCCAACGAAGTTCCCGAAGCCATCCGTAAGGGTACGGAAAAGGCCAAGAAAAATCTGAAGACGGTTTACATCGCGGATGGAACTATCCCTCACGAGATTGTCGGTCATTACGGCGCCGGCAGGGTTCTTCTCAAGCCCGCTTCGGAAGGAACAGGACTTATTGCGGGAGGGGCGGTCAGGGCCATTCTCGAAGTTGCCGGTATCCGGAATATCCTGACGAAATGCTTGGGATCGCATAACCCCCATAACCTGGTGAAGGCGACGCTGGACGGTCTGAACAAATTGAAAAATCCCGCTGAGATCGCGATGATACGCGGGAAGGATATTTCTGAAATCTGATATCAGAGGAGAAGATCTCGTGTCAAGGCAGTTGAAAATCACCCAGGTAAAGAGTTTTATAGGCAGGCCCGAGAAGCAGCGACGGATTCTCCGGGGACTCGGTCTTGGAAAAATGAACAGGACGGTCTTGCTGAATGACACGCCTGAGATTCGCGGAATGGTGAATAAAGTCGGTCATCTGGTATCAGTCGAAGAGGTAAATTAACTATGAATTTGAGCGGATTAAAACCACCCTGCGGTGCGAGGAAGAGAAGAAAAAGGGTCGGGCGCGGCGACGGATCCGGCCACGGCGGCACGTCATGCAAGGGGGCAAAAGGACAAAATGCACGCGCGGGTGGACGGGTGCGGCCGGGATTCGAAGGCGGGCAGATGCCTTTGTCGAGGAGGCTGCCTAAGAGAGGTTTCCGCAACTATTTCAAGCGCGACGTCGTCATCGTGAATATAGGGCAGCTCAATAAATTTTCGAAAGACGCCGCCATTGATTCCGAGGCTCTTCTGAAAGCAGGTATCATCAAGAAGACGGGCGATGGGGTGAAAATCCTCGCAAAGGGAGATATTGATCGTCCTCTTTCATTGAAAATCAATGCGATCAGCCGGGCGGCCAGGGAGAAAATCGAGGCGGCCGGCGGTACTGTAGAGGTCATCTAAATTGCTGGGCGGCTTTAAAAACATCTCCAAGATACCAGAACTCCAGAGAAGAATACTGGTCAGTTTTCTTTTGCTGGCGGTATATCGAGTCGGTACTCATGTTCCGACGCCCGGTATCGATGCGAAGGCCCTTGCCGCTTTCTTTCAGCAGGCAAAAGGATCGCTTCTGGGGCTGTTCGACCTGTTCGCCGGGGGCGCTTTCAGCAACCTTTCCGTCTTCGCCCTCGGGATCATGCCCTACATCAGTAGTTCGATTATCCTGCAGCTCCTTACGGTTGTTATTCCTCATCTGGAGAAGCTTTCAAAAGAAGGGGAAACCGGGCGGAGAAAGATCACGCAGTATACCCGTTACGGCACGGTTCTTCTGAGCATCATACAGGGATTCGGTATCTCCATTGGTCTGGAGAACATGGTGGGACCCTCCGGGGTATCCATAGTCATCGAACCCGGCTGGAGTTTTCGATTGATGACGGTCATAACCCTCACAGCGGGCACGGCCTTCATCATGTGGCTCGGAGAGCAGATTACGGAAAGAGGGATCGGTAACGGGATCTCTCTGATCATTTTTGCGGGCATCGTCTGCCGGGGACCCTCTGCGGTATTCAATACGTTCCGGCTGCTGTCAACCGGCGAAATGGGCGTCTTTATTATCATTTTCATCATCTTAGTGATGGTTGCCGTTGTCGGGATCATTGTTTTTATGGAGAGCGGACAGAGGCGCATACCCGTTCAGTATGCGAAGAGGGTGGTCGGCAGGAAAGTTTACGGCGGCCAGGCTACGCATCTGCCTTTGAAGATCAATACGGCAGGCGTCATACCGCCGATTTTTGCTTCGTCCATTATCATGTTTCCGGCGACAATCGCGAACTTCGTGCCCCATCCGTGGATGAAAACGGTGGCAGGGTATTTGATGCCGGGCAGGCTGGTTTATGAGCTGCTGTATGTCGCATTCATTATCTTTTTCTGTTATTTTTATACCGCGGTGACATTCAATCCGGTGGATGTGGCGGACAATATGAAAAAGTACGGGGGTTATGTGCCAGGTATCAGGCCCGGGAAGAAAACGGCAGAATACATCGATAATGTCCTTACCCGTCTGACGTTCAGCGGAGCCATCTATGTTTCGGCGGTTTGTGTGCTGCCGAGCATTCTGATCAGTTATTTCAATGTGCCGTTTTATTTCGGCGGGACCGCGTTGTTGATCGTTGTGGGAGTTGCTCTCGATACGGCGGGGCAGATCGAGGCCCACCTGCTGACAAGACAATACGAAGGATTCCTGAAAAAAGGACGCATCGCCAGGAGACGCTGAACTTACAGAGCCGCGCGTGTGGGAGGCGGGTATACATGGTCATCTTGAAATCTCTTGATGAGATTGAGAAGATGAGGGCCGGCAACGCTTTGGTTGCGGATATACTTTGTGAAATAAAGGAAAAGGTCAGGCCGGGCGTAAAAACGATTGAGCTCGATCAGCTTTCTGAAGAGCTGGCGCTGAAGAAGGGTGCCAGGCCTGCGTTCAAAGGGTACAGGGGGTACCCCTTTTCTCTGTGTACTTCGATCAATTGTGAAGTGGTACACGGGATGCCTTCGGACAGGGCCGTCAAGGAAGGGGATATATTGAGCCTGGATTTCGGTATTTATTTCGATGGGTATTACGGGGACGCCGCTATTACGGTACCCGTCGGCCACGTAGCCGATAATGCAGCCAGACTGATGAGCACCACAGAAGAGGCTTTGTACCTTGCGATCGAAGAAGCGCGGGTCGGGAACCGGCTGGGGGATGTATCTGCAAAGATCCAGGAGCACGTGGAAGCCGCCGGCTTTTCCGTGGTCAGGGATTTCGTCGGACACGGCATAGGCAAGAACCTCCATGAGGATCCCCAGATTCCCAATTTCGGGGTCAGGGGCAGGGGAATGGTGCTGAAACCCGGCATGGTGCTGGCGATTGAGCCGATGGTTAACGAGGGCACTTACCAGGTCGAGGTGCTTTCGGACGGCTGGACGGTGGTTACGGGCGATAGAAAGCTTTCCGCCCACTTTGAGCATTCGATTGCCGTCACTGAAAACGGCCCTGTAATACTGAGCCGGGCATCGCAAGCTTAATGTCTTTTAAATGGAATACGTCGATCGGGGTACGGGAAACTGGAATATGCCGAAAGAGGAGCCGATAGAAGTTGAAGGAACGGTCATAGAGACTCTGCCGAATGCAATGTTTCGTGTGGAACTCGAAAACGGTCACCGCGTTCTGGCCCATATCTCCGGCAAAATGCGGATGCACTTCATAAAGATATTGCCCGGGGATAAAGTGACAGTGGAGCTCTCGCCGTATGATCTCAGCCGGGGCCGTATTATTTATAGATCAAAATAGATGATCTCGTAGGAAGTCAGGATTAGTGTATGCTGCTATACGAAATCATCGAAATAGAAAGTTAATTTCGGGAGTGATGCCGTGAAAGTAAGGTCATCTGTCAAAAAGATATGTGATAAATGCAAGATTATAAAGAGGCGTGGCGTGATCAGGGTCATCTGTGAGAATCCCAAGCACAAGCAGCGCCAGGGATAGAAGAAAATAGATATATCCGGAGGTTTTCAGTGGCAAGAATAGCAGGTGTCGATTTGGCAAAAAATAAGAGAATGGAAATCGCTCTGACCTATATTTACGGTATCGGGCGCTCCAAGGCCCGGGAAATCCTCAGGACGGCAGGTGTCGATTATTCCAAAAAAACGGACGATCTGCTGGATGCGGAAGTGACCGCGATCAGAAACGTGATTGACAAAGAACACAAAGTGGAAGGAGACCTGAGAAGGGATGTTTCCATGTCGATCAAGAGACTGATGGATATCGGGACATACCGCGGCCTGAGGCATAGAAAGGGCTTGCCCGTGAGAGGGCAGAGGACACATACCAATGCCCGGACGAGAAAGGGTCCGCGGCGGTCAATAGCCGGGAAGAGAAAATAACAAGGGGAGGATTACGATTTTATGGCAATGCCGAGAAGCAAAAAAGGAAAAAAGAGAGAGAAAAAAAATATATCCGAGGGTATTGCCCATATCCAGTCGACATTCAATAATACCATTGTGACCATCACGGATTTAAGCGGCAATGTGATCGCCTGGTCGTCTTCTGGCTCGCAGGGCTTCAAAGGGTCGAGAAAAGGGACGCCGTTTGCGGCCCAGATGGCCGCGGAGGGCGCTGTTAAGAAAGCCATGGAACACGGCCTGAGAAATGTTCAGGTTTATGTAAAAGGACCCGGTTCAGGACGGGAATCGGCGTTGAGATCCTTGCAGACAGCGGGACTCAACATAAGCATCATCAGGGATGTAACGCCCATCCCGCACAATGGATGCCGTCCGCCGAAAAGAAGGAGAGTATAAGAGAGGCGAAAGGCTGATGGCAAAGGGCAAAAGGTGATGATCCTTTAGCCGCATTTTAATTTGTATTCATTGGAGGAAACAAGACTTGGCAAGATACAGAGGATCATTATGCAGGCTATGCAGGAGCGAGGGCATAAAACTATTTTTGAAGGGGGATCGGTGCTTCACGGAAAAATGTGCTTCGGAACGAAGAGGGTATGCTCCTGGAGAACATGGCCAGAATAGAAGGAAATACTCCGATTACGGCGTGCAGCTTCGTGAAAAGCAAAAATTGAAGAGGATGTTCGGTCTGCTGGAAAGCCAGTTCAAGAACTATTTTGAGAAGGCTGAAAGACAGAGAGGAATTACCGGGACAAATCTGCTCGTTCTGCTGGAGAGGCGGCTTGATAATATCGTATTCAGATTGGGCTTCACCGGTTCAAGATCTGAAGCAAGGCAGCTCGTCATGCATGGTCACTTCAAGGTAAACGGGAAGAAAGTCAATATCCCGTCTTATCTTGTGGAAGTCGGGGATGAAATTCAGGTTGTCGAAAAAAGCAGGAAATTGACCAGGATAGTGGAATCCTTGGAAACTGTTGCGCGGCGGGGTATTCCTCAATGGCTGGAACTGGACAAGGAAAATTTCAAGGGTACAGTCAAGGCTTTGCCTGCCCGAGAAGAAATAACCATGCCTATCCAGGAACAGCTGATTGTAGAGCTTTATTCCAAATAATGAATAACATTGAAGGGAATAAAAATGCAGAAAAATTGGCGCAGCCTGATCAGACCGAAAAAAATCGAAGTTGATGAGAGGACTCATAGCCGCTTTTACGGAGAGTTTACCGTGCAACCCCTTGAAAAGGGGTTTGGAATCACCCTGGGGAACTCTCTGAGGCGGGTGCTCCTTTCGTCTATAAGGGGGGCGGCTATCGTTTCAGTAAAATTCGACGGCGTTCTCCATGAGTTTTCCACCATTGCCGGGGTTAAAGAGGATGTGACGGACATTATCCTCAATCTCAAAGGTGTCCGGGTTAAGCTTCATCAGGACGGTCCCAGAGTCATCCGGATCGACAGCGCTAAAGAAGGCGTCGTGACAGCAGGCGACATCATCACCGATGGGACAGTCGAAATAATGAATCCGGATCATTACATCGCCACCCTCTCGGCCGGAGCGGTACTGAAAGCGGAAATGGTTGTAAAATCGGGAAAAGGGTATGTGCCGGCGAAAATGGAGAGGGATATCGACCAGCCGGAAGGCACGATAAATATTGATGCTATTTTCTCGCCCATTAAGAAGGTGACATACACGGTGACTCATGCGCGTGTCGGCCAAATTACGGACTATGACAAGCTTACCCTGGAAGTGTGGACGGACGGCAGTGTCCCTCCTGAAGATGTTGTCGCCTACGCGGCGAAGATACTGAAAGAGCAACTCGACGTATTTATCAATTTCGAGGAGCTTGAGGAAGAGGAAAAGCACGGAGAGGTTGAGGAAAAGGAAAAGATCAACGAGAATCTCCTGAGAAGTGTGGACGAACTTGAACTCTCGGTTCGTTCAGCCAATTGTCTGAAAAACGCGGGGATCAATCTGATAGGAGAGCTGGTTCAGAAGACGGAGGCCGAAATGCTCAAGACTAAGAATTTCGGCAGGAAATCGCTCAACGAAATAAAGGAAATCCTCTCGGAAATGGGACTCAGCCTCGGCATGAAGATCGATTTTCCGCCTTGGGCTAAAGGCGAAAAGGAAAAAGGAAAGCCGAAAGAAGAGGCCCGGGGCTGATAAACATCCAGGCTGAGGGTAAGACTGACCGGCAAACAGGAAAGGAATACGGTGGTTTGTTTGGCCCTTGCCGGCAGAAGAGGAACCGCCGATTACGGAAAGGAAGAATCTGGAGATGCGTCACGCAAAAGCAGGAAGGAAGCTGGGCAAGACATCGAGCCACAGGAAGGCCATGCTGAGAAACATGGTGACTTCCTTTTTGAAAGAAGAGAAAATCATCACTACGGATGCGAAAGCCAAAGAGTTGCGCAGCGTTGCCGAAAAAATGATCACGCTGGGGAAAAGAGGGGACCTCCATGCGAGGAGGCAGGCGCTGTCTTTTGTCCGGAGCAAGGATGTAACAAAGAAGATATTCGAGGACTTGTCTTCCCGATTCAAAGAGCGCCCCGGTGGATATACGCGGATCGTCAAAATAGGCAATCGCGAGGGCGATAACGCGCCTGTATCGATGATAGAGCTTGTTTCCAGAGAAAGTGAAAAAAGCTCAAAGTCAAAGACATCAAAGAAGGGCGTCAAATCCAAAGCGGAAGCCAAAACCCGGAAACCCAAAGCAGAGGGAAAGACTTCAAAATCCAAGCCGGAGGAAAAAGGACGTAAGGAGTAAAGTGTTTAAATAAAGGCAGGCTTAGGCAGCCGGCTGACTGAATGGTTCCTGGATCTTCCCCCTTTACATCAGAAAACGGCGCTCTGCTCAGAGAATTGAGCGCCGGTCGGTTTTTTTCTTGATTTTTTTTTCATAAAAGCGATATAAAATCACTATTGGATTTCACATCGAATTTCAGGAATTGTCCTTCGAATATAATTCCTGGTTTTTCCAGTCGTTTCTGAAGGAATTAGAGAAAGGCCGGGAATCCGGAAAAGCCTTCGCGTCTTCAATTCGGGCTCTGAGGGACGGAGTTCGTCTGAAGCGTTGTCTCAATCGGTCGAAAACGGCGCAATAAACGTATCGGAAGGAGGTCTTAAGATGCCGGAGGAAAAAATTGGTGAGGTTGTGAAATTTTTTGCAAAACCAAGTGTCGCGGCTGTCAAGATTATTTCCGGCGAGTTGAAAATCGGTGACAACGTCAAATTTACGGGCTTTACAACCGATTTCGAAACCAGGATCGATTCCATGGAAATAAATAATCAGAAAGTTGAGAAGGCCGTAGCGGGTGATTATATCGGTATAAAAGTTTCCGATCGTGTCCGTCCTGGAGACGAAATGTACAAGATTACGCCTGAATAACCCGTCCTCATTTACATAACCTGATCAGGGGAGCATGCATGAAAGTGACCATGGGTATTGTGCCTTGCCCATGGTTTTTCATTTTCAGGCTAAAGATCATGTATCAAAACAGGTCATGTTTCTTCAGCCTTTTTCCTTTAGCCCTTCGCCTTGGACCAATATATAATCGTTGCTCTTATCCGCCGGCTGTGATAATCGAATCGCCGTTATCAAATGACTGGGGACGGCAATGGAAGTCAGAGTGTTGGGTTGCTATGGTTCTCAAATGCCCGGATTCAATACCACCGGCTTCTTACTTAACGGCAATATTCTGGTTGATGCCGGGACGGTCACTTCCGTCCTCGACATTACAGAACAGATGAATATCGATTATATCCTGGTCACTCATCCGCACCTCGATCATGTGCGCGATATCATGTTCCTGGCGGATAACGTCAATCTTCATTCCCGCAGAAAGCTTCCGATAACGGTCATCAGCACCGCCGCCATTCTCGATGTTTTGAAGAAACATCTCTTCAATAATGTGATCTGGCCTGATTTTTCGATTATTCCCAGTCCTCAAAACCCCGTTATCAGATTTCGAAAGATCAAACCTGAGGAGAGATTTGAGATCAACGGTCTTTCCGTCAGGGCCGTAATGATGAATCATACAATAGAAACAGTCGGTTATGTTATAGAATTCCCGGAATGCTCCCTTATTTTCATGGGCGACACGGGGCCGACTGAACGGATATGGCAGATCGCCGGGGAAGTGAAAAATTTAAAAGCCTTGTTCATTGAAACTTCATTCCATGAGGGGATGGAGGACATTGCATCGCTAAGCGGCCATCTTACCCCGATCACACTGAGAAACGAACTGAAGAAGCTGGGGAATCTCGATACCGAGATCTATCTTTTTCACATGAAACCCCTGTACGATCTCAATGCTATACGGAAGACAATCAGTAATATCGGCAACAGGAATATCCATATACTGAATGACGGAGATGTCCTGAAATTCTGATCCGGAAAACCGGAAAGCTGAAAGCAACACAGAGCAGTAGGCTATGTCCCTTAATACAGACACATTAATCCGGACGAGTTCACTATCGCCCCTCCAGTATCTTGAATCTCTCGACATGAAGAGGGTCCGGTTAAGTCTCGATCCCATTCGCCGCCTTATGGATAGACTGGGCAATCCCCAGGAGAAATACAGGACCATTCTTGTTGCGGGCACAAACGGAAAGGGATCGATTTCGTCAATGCTCTATTCAATTCTGCGAAAGAGCGGGATGAAAACCGGGCTCTATACCTCGCCCCACCTGATTGATTTTCGGGAGAGGATCCGGGTGGACGGCGCCATGATATCCAATGAAGATCTCGGCTCCCTTATCGAAGAAGTCAGGGAGGAAATAGATGAGGATATCACCTATTTTGAATTTGCGACGGCCGTCGCTTTTCTGCATTTTTTAAGGGCCGGCGTGGATATTGCCGTGCTGGAAGTGGGAATGGGAGGAAGGTTGGACGCCACTAATATCGTACATTCCGAGGTATCGATTGTCTCCAACATATCAGTAGATCACCGGGAATATCTCGGAGAGACTCTGGATCAGATCGCGCGCGAGAAGTGCGGCGTCATCAAGGAAGGAGGCGTCTGCGTTACAGCCGAAAAAAAGAAAGGGATTATCCGGATCATTGAGGAGACTTGCCGCGAGAGGCATTCAAAACTCATCAGGGTCGGAAAAGATCTCAAAGCGAGAGCCGGCAGGAACGGACGCTTTTCATTCAGGGGAATTGACAGGCGTTACGAAAATCTTTTTTTGCCGCTTCGTGGAAGGCATCAGATTGAAAATGCCGCCGCGGCACTGGGCGCGGTGGAGGCCCTCTCGGCGAAGGGCTGTCCTGTCGCGGATCAGCATGTTCTGGATGGTCTGCGGGATACAAAATGGGAAGGCAGGCTGGAGATTCTACAGGAAAAGCCCACGCTGGTACTGGATGCAGCCCACAATTTATCCGGCGTTTCGGCGCTGGGACGTGCTCTGGCCGAGGATTTCTCTTATAAAAAATTGATTTTCGTGTTCGGTGTTCTCCGCGACAAGGATTACAGGTCCATGCTGAAGAAGATAGCTCCTCTAGCGGACCATTTGATTCTGACCGGCATCAGGACGCAGCGCGCTCTGTCTCTCGAAGAACTTGCCGATGTGGGCAGAAAATATCACCGGAATATAAGGGTCGCCTGCAATTCCGGCAAGGCGCTCAATGAGGCCCTTGCACTTGCCGGTCCGGATGACCTGGTCTGTATAGCCGGCTCCCTCTATTTGGTCGGGGAAATCAAGAGAGAGTTCGCGAATCGGAAGTGATGTAACATACAATAGGTTTTACACACCCTTCAAGAGATCGGGGTGACAAATTGGATTTTTTACGGGGCATCATCTCGTAAGGCGGAAACCAGTAAGCTCAATCTGATGACGCAGGAATGTTGTTCGGCGGAACTCGGTTTTACTTGATGAATCTGAAAATAATTTTCTATTGGGCTGTTCTTTTTTTTGTGTTGGCCGGTCCCTTTCTGTCCTCATCATCCGCTGTGGAGACGGAAATCAAGGGACCCGTTGAAATCGAGGCCGATCAGCTCGCCTATGATAAAGAGGAGGATACGTACAGAGCGACTGGAAACGTGATCATCACTTTTACGGACGGCTTCCTTGTCGCGGACTCCGTGGTTTACAATAAAACGACCGAAGACGCGTTTGCTGAAGGCGATGTCTACATACTAAGCAAGGGAGATACACTCGAAGGTGACAGGGTACGGTTCAATCTGGGCACGAAAACCGGCATCGCGTACAATGGCAAGGTCTTTCTGGCCGAAAATCATTTCTACCTGAACGGGGACGAGATCGAAAAAAAGGGAGAAGCGACTTACCACATAAAGAATGCGACAGCGACGACCTGCGATGGGGACAAACCGGCCTGGAGGTTTACGGGGAAGGAATTGGACGTTACCCTCGAAGGTTACGGAACTATAAAGCATGGCACTTTCCAGGTCAAAAACCAACCCATCCTGTATACTCCGTATCTGATTTTCCCGGCGAAGACAAAACGGCAGTCGGGCTTTCTTTTTCCCATGGCGAGCTATTCAAAAGACCTCAACGGCATGGATGTGGAAGTCCCGTTCTTCTGGGCGATTTCGGACAGCACCGACGCCACTTTTTATCAGCGCTACATTGAGAAGCGGGGATGGAAAGAGGGGATGGAATTCCGATATTTTCTCAGCAAGGACTCCTTCGGCACTTTCTATGCGGACTACCTCAACGACTCGAAGGAAATCAGGGAGACGCAGGACAGTCTGAGCAGAGACTGGACGGGAAACCAGAGAAGGTGGTCCTATTACCTGAATCACGAAAGTCATTTCAGCCCCGGTTTTTATCTCCGGACAGATATCGCGAAGGTATCGGATCACTTCTATTTCAGGGATTTTTCCGCCTACAATTATTACCTGGAAAATTATTCCCCGACGGGGCAGAATAAATTCCAGAGGGTTTCATTCCTGGCAGACAAATCACTGGCGACGCTGGATTCGACGGCCCGGCTTGTAAAAGACTGGCAATTGTACAACCTGACGGTGCTTGGCCGGTACACGGATAATCTGGCCGCCCAGACAAATGACACCACCTTGCAGAGCTATCCTCTGGTTTCTTTTACCGGTGTCCAGCAGCCCATCATGGGAACACGCCTGAATTATACTCTGTCATCCTCCTACCAGTATGCATACAGAAATGAGGGAGAAAAGGGGCATGTGGCGGACATCAACCCGGTGTTTTCGCTTCCTCTGAATTTCGGGGATTATCTGCAATTCACGCCTCAGGTGGGTTTAAGGGAGACGGCATGGGAAACACGCGGCGGTATTGAAAATCACAATGCCACCCGTGAAGTATATACCATTAGTGCTTATTTCGCATCGGAAGTCCATAGGATATTTCCTGTCGAGATCGGCAGTGTGGACAAAATCAGGCACGGCATCAAACCCGAAATTACATACTCCTATATACCCAATAATTACTTTGGGCCTCTCCCCGACTTTGTTGCAGCCGTACCTGAAACAAATTTAGTGACATATTCGTTGACGAATACTCTTATAGCGAAGCTGAAAGAGAAGAGCGCTTTCCGTTATCTGGAGTTTCTTCGTTTCAAAGTGACTCAGTCCTACAGTATTCTTGAAGCGCGCAGTTCGAAACCGGAAGAGGAAAAACGGCCTTTCAGCCCGGTCGACCTGGAACTGGATTTCCTGCCCGCGCAGTATTTTTCCTACCGCGCTCAATCGACATTCGATCCTAACGACGGGGAATGGAAAAGAATCAACTATGATATAGGTCTGAACGATACGCGCGGCGACAGCATTTCCCTGGGATATCGCTATACGCAGGATCTCGTGGAGGAGATCAATCTTTACCTGAAAGCGACGGTTAACAAGGCGCTTGATGTGAAATATGTCCTCAGGAAAAACAGACTCGACAACAAGAACCTGGAAAGTACTTATGCCCTGGATTATCACAAACAATGCTGGAGTGTCGAGCTGAGCTATTCCGATCTGGATGATGATAAGAGAGTAATGGTTGTATTTTCCCTTTATGGGCTGGGGAAAGTCGGCAGTATTGAAGCCAAGCCGGCGCAGATGGCGGGCACCAGCCGCTGAGACGTGTTTTTTACTTTTCCACTGTTACAACGTGACAGGGTCATTTTGTCCTGTAGTCCGTTTGCCATACAAGACTTCTCATCGCCGAAAACAGACCTCTTGTTTGCATATCAGAAAGGAGATCCTCGCAGATCGCGTGGTTCTCTGTCTCACGTGAGAATGTCGAATCTGCGCCCCGGGGGGGCGTCAACAAGACAGTCGTGATCAGGGTCGGGAGGCCGATCCTCCAGTTGATTAATCCGCCGCATAAGTAATTTACAGAAGCGAATGCCAGGCTGAGCGGAATAAATAAATCTGTCTCCACCGGCTTGCACCTGTTCCACCTCAGGATCTGCCACCCGCCTGGATGCGCCGTTATTTTGAAGGACCCTGGGCGACTTCGACGAGATCGCCGGGACGGATCCATTTGGCGAAGGCGGCCCTGACGTTTTCGCGATTCAATCCAAGATAGACCTTGGCTGCCAAGATCGGCTCGTCAAGCGGCAGATTATAGATCGTCCTTTCGATAAATCCCGCCGCAATCCTGTCCACGCTCGATTCGGCCAGGGGAATTTCCCGGAGCAAAAGGGCTTTTGCCCTCTTGAGCTCATCTTCGGAAACGGGCTTCCGCTGCATCTCTTTGAGGTTGTACACGATGATGTCCCTTGCCCTGGCGACATTGTCCGGGTTGCAGGCATACTTCACCATATAACGGCTCCGCGTCCGGCCCGCATCCAGGGATGGACTGACGGTGTAAACGAGACCCGTCGTTTCCCTGAGGTCGCGAAAGAGCCGGGTGGCGTAAAAAGCGCCGCCGAGAACATGGTTCCCCAGCTTCAAGGGATAATAATCCGGGCTGTTCCTTGTAATCCCGACGGTCTCGGCCAGAACAACCTCGGTCTGGACCCGGGTCTTGTCCGGCACGAAAATAGAAGCCGGGGGGTTGGGCGGTACCGGTGGCAAGAGCAGGTCCGGCTTTTTACCCCGAGCCGTCCAGCCGCCGAACTGCTTCTGAAACGCATTGCGGACCCTGTCGAAATCGATGTTGCCGACAACCACGATCGCGGTCATGTCCGGGCGGAATACGCTTTTGTAATAGGCTCCGACATCCGTAAGCGTGAGCGATTTGACGCTCTCCGGCGTGGGATACCGCAGAGTCGGGTCGCCCTCAGGAAAAAGCGCGGAATTCAGGGCTTTGCCGGCGAGGAAGTCGGGACTGACCAGAAGGCCCGCTGCCATGGAGACTGCCTGGGCCCGGACAGTCCGGAATGCGTTTTCGGGGAAAGCCGGATGGAGGAGATTTTCCGCCAAGAGCCGCAGTCCGTCTTCAAAGTGCCCCGTCAGAACCTTCAGGAAAAAATCGGTCCCCGCCGATTCAACGGCACCTATGTCGTCCAGAGCCTTCTGGAAGGCGATCCGGTCGAGGGATTTCGTTCCGAACGGGAAGAGCGCCTCCATAACCTGGTCCACCCCCTCTTTCCCCGGCGGGGTCTGCAGATCCGGCTTGTTCTTCACGTGCCCGTACACCACCACCGTGTCGCTCGCGTTCTGCTTCTGAAAGATCAGGGTCAATCCATTCGGTAGGACCTGCGAAACGGGACTGAGCGTGGATTTGGGCAGATGCAGCCTCTCAAGGGCTCCTGCCGCCCAGGGAGGCAGCCCCGCATGCGGCACCTGCTTCGGGGCAAAGGATTCCACGATCCCCTTGCGCTTTACCGCAAACGGGGTTCCGGAAGCCTCCGGCAACAGGACGGCTTCAACGCTGCGGTCGAACCGAAGCCAGGTTCGGGCAACCCGGTCGACATCTGCCGGCGCCACGCGGGCGATCTCGCCTACGATTGCATCCGGAGAGGGGCGCCCCTGGACCGTTACCGCATCGGACCAGGCAAGTGCCAGATTCTGAATGGAATTCTTCTCGAGTTCCACCGTGGTCGCCTTGTTCCGCTTGGCAGAATCAACAAGGTTGGCAGGGAATCCTTTTTGGATGCTTTCCTCCAGAATGCGCTTTATATCGTTGCGAAGGGGCACGGGATCGCTGCCTACGGGAAAAGCGGCAATCAGAAGTCCGAGACCGATATCGGGATGGGTCATCAGCTCGAAATCGGTCGCCAGCGCCTTTCCTTCAACAACCAGGTTGTACAGGGCAGAACGCGTGCTCCGCAAGATGTCCGAAAGGACCTGGCTGGCCGCGCAGTCGCCGCTTTTGTAGCCAGGCATCCGGAAGGCCAGGATCAGCAGCCCATACGGGTTCCCTGTTTTCAGGCGGATCGTTTCCGGTTGCACCGGTTCTAATTTAATTGCGGGTCTGGCCGGTATTTTCCTGGGGGGGATCCTGTCGAAGTGTTTCTTGATTTTTTCGATCGCCCGGCCCGGATCGACATCGCCCGCGACGACCAGAACGGCGTTGTTGGGGGCATACCAGGCTTCATGGAATTTTCGCATGTGGCTCCCGGTCATCTTGTTGAAGGCTGCTATTGTGCCGAGACCGGAATTCTCATAAGGAGATCCTTTGAACATGTCGGTCAGGAGTTTTTCATAGAAAACGAATTCCGGGCTGGAAAGGTCCTTCACTACCTCTTGCTCGATCGCGCCCCGCTCCGGGTTCCAGAGGGCTTCGGTGCTGAGGATGCCCTGCATTCGGATGGCTTCGACGTGCAGGGCGATGTCGAGATCTTCGGCGGGGATAGTCAGAAAGTACCGGGTTATGTTCGACTGGGTCATGGCGTTGAACTTTCCCCCCAGCAGGGCGATGATGTTGGCGAGTTGTCCCTCGTTGAGTCCAGGGCTTCCCCGGAACATCATGTGCTCCGTCGCGTGCGCCGTCCCTGGAAAGCCTTTGGGGTCCTCGTTGGAACCCACCAGATAGGTCATCACCGTTGTCACGACGGGCGCCAGACTGTTCTTGACGATAATGATCTTGAGTCCGTTCTCAAGCGTGGCCCGCACGACTGGCCCGCTCGGCGGCTGTTTCGGGCGGGCATCTGCAGGCGGGGATAATGCAAAGGCCGCCAGAAAGATCACGAACAGAATTATCTTTGAAGCCGCGGCCAGCAGTCCTCGTCCGTATCGGAGTTTTCCTTCGGTTGCGTGTTGATTCATGAGCACCTCCCTGAGAGCCTCGGTAATAAGCTGTCCACATTATTTTAGAATAGTCGCAAGCTTTCTTTTGCACAAGCAGGAATATTCTGAGTTTCCCAAAACCATGCCTTCGCTCTTCGATCTGGTTCAGAAATTCCAGGGAGTCCATGGCCGGGCATTCCACCTTTACGTAGTTCTCCTGATATATACGCAATACGTTTTTCCTGTTAATAAGCAGTAATTACCGACCTCGCCAACAATAAGTTTGACAAATACGTGAAATTTACATACAAAATTCTCAAAGATATCCGGGAGAAATGGATCAGGGGTTCCATAGTAAAAATATATTACGTATATCAATTGTTCAACGACGAAGATAAAGAGGGAACCAATGAGAAAAAAGAAAACTCCTGAAGATAAGCCCAAATGCGGACTATGTGGAAAAAGAAAGGAATTTGTGACTTTTGTGTTCGACTGGCATTGATAAAGGAAGTATACGCATGGACATGTGGAAATTCTTTGACATCACGCATCGGGAGCACATTCTCTGCAATCCGATGAGTCTTGAGAAACTTGAACAACTTATCACACTTGTGCCTCTAAAACCCGGGGCACGCGTGCTTGATATCGCCACTGGAAAGGGCGAGTTTCTCATCAGGCTTGCAGAGCGGTACCCACAAATGACAGGGATAGGAGTTGATTTCTCTCCCTACTGCATTGCTGATGTCTCCAAGAAGCATCAAGAACGTGTTCCGGATGCCCAACTCCATTTCCTGGAGATGGACGGGGCCAGGTATGTCCCGGAGACCTTTGAGAGCTTTGATCTGGTGGCCTGCATCGGTGCGAGTTGGATTTATGGCGGGCATCGAGAGACGTTGAAGGCGCTGCAGAAGATGGCAGCCCCGGAAAGTTGGATCGTTGTAGGTGAACCGTACTGGCGGCATGAACCGGAAAGAGAGTATTTAGAAGCGATCGGAGTGACACGGAACGACTTCGGAACACATTATCAGAATGTAGAGGTCGGGCGAGAGTACGGATTGGAGGTGGTCTACACACTCGTAAGCAGCCAGGATGACTGGGATAGATATGAAGGGTTACAGTGGTATGCTGCGGAAACCTGGGCAAATGATCATCGGGATGATCCAGATGTGGAGACCGTGCTGAAGCGAGTGCGTGAGAGTAAGACAGCATATCTGAAGTGGGGACGAGAAACGCTGGGGTGGGCGATTTATGTGTTCAAGAAAGGGGGCTATAGAAGCGCGGTGAATTCTTGAGCTTTTCGTAACCTTCGCTAAAACCTTCCGCAAAAGCCTCGTCCGTCCTCTCAGGTATCAACGAGAAAGTCATGCTGAAAATGTTTGCCCTTGAGGGAAAGTCGGGATAGGGAAGGAAGACAGAGGATATTTTCTGTAACGTGTTGATCAAGTGTTGACCAAAAATAGAAGATGGTAGGGAAAACGAGGCGTTGATCCTGAGAGCTTTTTAATGTCTCTTTGGAAAAGAATGGATGTTCAGCGACCTTTCTTGGGGCTCCTTACATTAATGTGAGGCAATTCGCTACCCGAGAATCAGCTTTCAATTTTTAAAAGGATAAAGTGTAAAGGCAGCCGAAGCAAGCTGAAAAAGGAGATGCGAGATGAAGAAATTCTTCACGACGGTTCTGGTCATGGCGGCAGTGGTGGCGCTTGCGGCGAGTCCTGCTCTGGCGCAAAGCGGTTCGAAAGCAACGGACGATCAGCAAGCGGAAAAGCTTAGGGAATTCATATTCGGCAAAGGCGCCAAACCAGCTCCTACGAAGCCGGCCGTTCTGACACCAGGAAAATCGTCTGTGAAGACGCCTCCGGCGCCTGATAAGTCCAAGGCTACTTTCGTCGGAAAGGTGGGCGAGGAGAAGATGTCTCCCGCGCGCAAGGCCTGCGTCGATAAGTGCGAATCCGGACGGGCGCGCTGCAATAACATATGCGAACAGGCGCAAAAGACGAATGATGCCATGATGAAGATTGATTGCCAAAACTGCTTACAAGCGATCATCACGTGCGTAAACCGCTGCCCGGCCAAATAAAATTCTTCCGAACGGCAGAATCAGAAGTTCCGGCACATCACGGGGCACTCAACGAACGAAATGTTCGAGCGTTGTAATACCGGATGAGGATGATATCCGGCAAGCTATAGACCGGATGGAAGGTTATCTGAAAAGTGTTGATTAAAACGTTGACCAAGTCGCCGATTCCCCCGCCGTTAAAAACAAAAAGGATTACCCGAAAATGGCTAACCCTATGTTTTTATTATGGCGGAAGTGCATGGGAATCGAACCCACCCGGGACGGTTTTAGCGCCCCACACCGGATTTGAAGTCCGGGAGGCCCACCAGCGACCTAGGCACTTCCGCGCTGATTTTCAGTAGACGTGTTGAAAAAAGCTCATCGCATAGCTTCGCCCGATTTTCAAAGAAGTTTTTCCAATTAAAATCCGCGGGACAAAAGGAAGGGCTTCTATCGGAAGCCCATGAATACTCATACAAAATTTCGTTGCTAAAGTAAAGGAATAAAAGGAATCCAGGATACGGTATTAGAACCCGGGAGCCGGAATACTTGTTTCGAAACTCAGCTCACTCCAAAACCTGCACCGTGACCCTGTCTCCCGCCCTGGCGACGGTAATGTCCTCGGGCAGGACGATCAGGCCGTCGGCCAGGACCATTGATTTCAGAATGCCTGAACCCTGCTCTCCGGTCGGCGCCGCGGTGATTTCCCCTTTTTCCACTGCGAGCTTCGCCCGTATGAAGTGTCTTAATCCGCTCTTTTTCCGGATATCTTCTTTCAATACGGCCCTTACCGTTCTGCGGAACAGTTTCGCGTGTCCCATCATTTTCAGGATGGAGGGCCTGACGAACTGTTCGAAAGAGACCATGGACGATACGGGATTCCCCGGGAGTCCGAAGATCGGCTTTCCTTCCAGCGTTCCGAACGCAAGGGGTCTTCCCGGCCTCATGGCGACCCTCCAGAATTTCATGCTGCTTCCGATTTCCTTCATGATGTCTTTCACGAAATCGAAATCGCCTACCGACACGCCGCCCGAGGAGACGATGATATCCGCGCGCGCCGCGGTCCGGAATTTTTCGAGGAGGTTCTCTTTCGTGTCTTTCGCAATCCCGAGGCGAACCGGCACGGCCCCGCAATCCAGGACCTGCGCGGTCAGGGCATAACTGTTGCTGTCCACGATCTTTCCCTGACCAGCTTCCTCGTCGATCTCCACCAGCTCATCTCCGGTTGCCAAGATTGCGACAAGCGGCCTCTGGTAAACGGAGACGAACGAGCGGCTGAGGGAAGCGAGCATGCCGATTTCAGCCGGCCTGAGCCTGCTCCCACGGCGGATCACGATCTCGCCTATTTTCACGTCCTCGCCCGCCCGCCGGATGTCCTGCCCCGCTTCAGCGACAGCGAATATCCATGCCTTGCCGTCCCTGCTGTCGGTGTCTTCGACTCTCACGACGGCATCGGCTCCTTTGGGAATGGCTGCTCCGGTCATAATCCTGGCGGCCTGACCGGGATGGACCGTCTTCCTGGAAATGTAGCCTGCAGGGATATCCTCGATGACTTCAAGGATAACTGGTTTGTGTCTTGACGCGAACAAGGTATCCGCCGCGCGGACGGCGAAACCGTCCATGGCGGAATTGTCTGCGGGAGGAATGTTCCGGCGTGAGATAATGTCCTCGCTCAGCACGCGGCCGAGCGCGTTCAGGATATTAACCTGTTCAACGCCGAGAATGCTGATCGAAGAGAGTATCTGATCCAGGGCTTCATCTACAGTGATCATTGCTACTCCTTTTAAAAGTTATTATCGGAAATCGTGCAGACTGTCAATGGGAGTCCGGCGTTTTTTTGCGGAACAATCCGAATGCCTCTTCCTTGATCCGGGCTTCCGTATTCTCTTCACTTTTTGATTTCTGAATTCCCCTTGAATAAATAATAAGAATAGTATAAATTTATAAGTTCAAAATTCTATATCATTTAGCTCGAATTTTCTTCCTTTCGAGCGAAGCATTTACGATGAGTACAATAGAGTTACAGAATGAAATCAGGAAGTTACTTAAGGACAGGCGCGCCATCCTCTTGGCCCATTATTACCAGCAGCCCGAGATTCAGGAGATCGCCGATATCCTGGGCGATTCTCTTGCATTGAGCGTAGAAGCGGCCGGTACGGATGCCGAGGTCATTGTATTCGCCGGCGTTCACTTTATGGCGGAAAGCGCGTCGATTCTTTCTCCGGAAAAGACAGTCCTCCTTCCCAGGCTGGATGCGGGCTGCCCACTTGCGGATATGGTGACCGCCGCAGATCTGAGAGAGATGAAGAAAAAATATTCCGGACTAGCGGTCGTCTCCTACGTGAATTCTTCGGCCGCGGTTAAAGCCGAGAGCGATATCTGCTGCACTTCGGCCAATGCCGCAAAAGTCGTCAATTCTCTTGAGCGGGCGGACAGAGTGCTCATGGTGCCCGACGGCAATCTTGCCCGTTACACGGCCGGGCTCACGGAGAAAAATATCGTGCCATGGAACGGATATTGCCCGGTTCACCACTTCCTCGCGCCTGAAGAAGTCATAAGCGCGAAGGAAAGACATCCGCAGGCGGTTTTTGCCGCCCACCCCGAGTGCAGGGGTGAAGTCCTCGCCATGGCCGATTATGTGGGCAGTACCGCCGGCATCATAAAGTACGCTAGAGAATCAGGAGCGGATGAAATTATCATCGGTACCGAGAACGGTATCTTGCATCCTTTGGCGAAGCAGAATCCCCGCAAGAAGTTCGTCCTGGCGTCTGAAAAACTGATCTGCCCCACCATGAAATCCATTACTCTCCCCGATATACTGGATGTGCTGAAGGAGATGAAAAACGTCGTGAAAGTGCCGGACGAGGTGAGAATTCCGGCGGCCCGGGCGCTGGGCAAAATGCTCGCTTTACGGTGAAAGTTTCAGGTTTCGAGGTTGGACATCGGGCTTCGGGTTCAGATCCCCTGAATTCTGAACTCCCGGCTCCAGTATTCTGAATATCGTATAAAAAGTAAAAATGTCAGCAAAGGATAGAATCCTGCCGGATTCTTTACACGACCTTATCGGCTTGATCAGGCAGGGAGAGAAAAGTACCATCCTGCGTGGTCTCGGTGGCTCGGCGAAAGCCCTTATTCTTTCATTCATGCAGCAGGAGCTGCGAAGGCCGATAGTGGCGGTCTGCCCGACGCAAGAAGCGGCGAAAAACCTCTGCAAGGACCTTTCCCTGTTTGCGGGTGGAGATAATGTCGTCTTCTATCCGCCATGGGATATCCTCACGATGGATATCTTTGCTTCGCAAAGAGGCACGGAACTCCAGAGGATAGCCGCATTGGTGAAGCTGTTCAGGAAAGAACCATCGATCTACGTGGTGCCGCTGCAGGCACTCCTTCAGAAGGTAATTCCCGCGGATGTGATCGGGGCCCATGTCAGGACTATCTCTATGGGAGATATCCTGGAGAGAGACGCCTTTGTCGCCGCGCTGGAGGCGTCCGGGTATTTGCGTGTCCCTATAGTTGAGGAGGAGGGCGAGTACAGCGTAAGGGGGCATGTGATAGATGTCTACGCGCCGGGCGCCGCCAACCCCTTCCGGATGATCTTTATAGGGGACGAGTTGGAATCCATAAAAGAATTCGACGCCGTTTCCCAGAGATCGATTCTAGAGAAGGTCGATTTTGTGCTCCCGCCGGCGCGGGAGCTGATCCTGTCGGCCGGGGCCAAGAAGAGGGCCTTGAGGAATCTCAGGGTGAGGGCGAACGATCTTGGCCTGTCCAGGATTGCAAGGGACCGGCTGGAGGAGATAATCGAAAACGACCTGAGCGCCTCCATTAATCCGGTTTTCATGCCCCTCTACTATACAGAAGAGGAGAACGGAGGACGTCCACACGTAAGTCCGGGCGTGCTTACGGATTACTTCCCTGAGCAGAGCATTCTGTTTTTCTTCGACCGCCTGGAAACAGCCCGCGCTGAAGAGAAGATTTCCGGCGATCTTGATCGCGTCCTCGACAAGGCGGCAAGAGAAGGGAAATTCTATCCGGAAAAGGACGCCTTTTACGTGTCCGGAAGCGACATCTTTCCGCGCCTCAGGAAATTTCAGACCTTGCACGTCGAGGAACTGGAGGTAGGAGATGGGGGCAGCGAGATCCGCGCGGTACAGTTCGACATAGAGACGGATCTGGGGCTGAGGCGGGAGCCGGTTTACCAGGAAAGAGAAGAAAGCATCCTGGCCCCGCTCGTGGAGAAAGTACGGGGCTGGCTCGGACAGGGTAACCTGGTAGCTTTTCTCTGCGCCGGCGACGAGGGTGTGCAGAGGATTGCCCATCTGCTGGAAAGTTATACTCTTCCGATTTCAAAGACGGACGATTCGCTTTTATCGGTGCTTGGCGGGCATAATGGAAAAGGGCGCTTCGTACTCCGGGAAGGCAGGATTACGGAAGGCTTCCTGTCCGCGGGCCTGAAATTCGTCGTTTTCAGCGATGAGGATATCTTTGGCAGGAAAGTCCGCCGGAAGCGGGCGAAACCGGCGCGAGAGGGCTATTTCCTCAAGTCGTTCGGAGAGCTCAAGGATGGTGACTATGTTGTCCACACCGAACACGGTATAGGCGCGTACCGCGGGCTTGAAAAGCTCGAAGTCGGGAATATCGAGAACGATTTCCTTGTCGTGGAATACCTGGGAGGAGACAAGCTCTACATACCCGTGGACAGGCTCGACCAGATCCAGAGATACATCGGACCCGACGGCCATGTGCCCCGGATCGACAAACTGGGAGGGACGTCGTGGGATGCTGCCAAGAGAAAAGTGAAGCGGTCTGTCGAAGAGATCGCCGAGGAACTCGTCGCCCTGTACGCTGCCAGAGAGGTCATGGAAAGGCATGCTTTCCTGCCCACGGACAAGTATTACGACGAGTTTGCGTCATCTTTTGATTACGAAGAGACACAGGATCAGGCCAAAGCGATTGAGGAGATCAACCGCGATATGGACGACTCCCGGCCGATGGACCGGCTGGTCTGCGGTGACGCGGGATTCGGAAAAACGGAAGTCGCGGTAAGGGCCGCATTCCGGGCAGCCATGGAAGGAAAGCAGGTTGCCGTCCTCGTCCCGACGACAATACTAGCCGAGCAGCATTATCAGACTTTTTCGAGGAGGTTTGAGAAATACCCGGTCCGGATCGAGGTCCTGAACCGGTTCAAATCGAAAATTGAGCAGAGCAAAATCCTGGAGGACGTCAAGAAGGGATCCGTCGAGATACTGATCGGCACGCACAGGCTCCTGCAGGACGACGTCGTATTCAAGAACCTTGGTCTTGTAGTGATCGACGAAGAGCAGAGATTCGGGGTGAACCACAAAGAGAAGTTCAAGAAACTGCGCACACTGGTGGACGTACTCGCGCTGTCGGCGACGCCGATACCGAGGACGCTGGAGCTGTCCCTGGTGGGTCTGCGGGACCTCTCTGTCATCAACACGCCGCCCCGGGACCGGCATGAGATAAAGACCTATGTCATGGAATTCGATAAGGAGGCGATTCGGGACGCGATCCGCCGCGAGCTGGCGCGGGGGGGGCAGGTATTTTTCGTGCACGACCGGATCCACTCCATCGAAGGTATAGCGCGGCTTATCCGTCGTCTGGTCCCGGAAGCTGCTGTAATCACAGCGCACGGCCGAATGAGGGGGAGAGAACTTGAAGATGTCATGGTGAAATTCGTCAGAAAAGATTATAATGTATTGATTTGCACCACCATCATCGGATCTGGGATCGACATCCCGTCGGCAAATACGATCATCATCAATCGCGCCGACAGGCTCGGGCTTTCTCAGTTGTACCAGCTCCGAGGGAGAGTCGGAAGGTCGAAGAGCGATGCTTACGCCTACCTGCTGATCCCCGGAGGGGCGGTGCTGTCGCATGATGCACAGAAAAGACTGCGGGTAATCAAGGAATTCACGGAGCCCGGTTCCGGTTTCAAGATCGCCGCGCATGACCTGGAAATCAGGGGTGCCGGTAATCTTCTCGGCTCGTCGCAGTCGGGGCATATCGCGGCCGTCGGGTACGAATTGTATATCGAGCTCATGGAGAAAACTATCAGGGAATTGAAGGGCGAGATGCCTTCCGCGGCGGAGGAAGTAAGGCCTGAAATCCACCTCGGGATTCCCGCCTTCATTCCTGAAGACTACATCCCCGACATGAACCGAAGGCTGACCGTTTACAAACGAATATCCATGGCCGATTCGGATTCCGACCTGGACGGGATAAGGGAAGAACTCATGGATACCTGCGGGTTCATTGCGCCGCAGGTGGAGAACCTCCTGCAGGTAATCTCTATCAGGAATATGTTGAAAGGCGTCCTGGGAAGAAAAATGGAGTACGACGGAAAACGGATTTTCATCGCCTTCCACGAGAAAAGCCCTGTCGATCCGGCGAAGATCCTGAGGCTGATCCGAAGCGAGAAAGCGACGCGGTTTACGCCTGATCTAAGGCTGCACGTGGAAGCGCCGGGTCTCTGCGGCGAGGAAATCATCCGGGAAGCGAGACATCTTCTTTCAGAATTGATTAACTGATATGAATCGTAAAAGACTATTCAACGGGCGCCCGGCATCGGGCACAGGACATAGGGCAGGAGGGAGCCCCCCATATGCTCTTTGCGGTTTGCGTTTCATTCTGCATCCGGAATCCCGCGTTCTTAATCTGTTTGCGGCCATGCTCCTGGCCGCATTAATCTTCTCCGCGCCGATCGGCTGCAGATCTGCCCGGGATTACGTGGCGGTCGTGGACGGTGAAAAGATATATCTTCAGGAATTCAATGAGCGCCTCAGCGCCGACCTGAATGTCATGGGAGATATTTCCTCCCTGGACGAAGGCAATCTGGACAAAATAAAAAGGGAGCTCCTGGGCCAGATGATCGACGAAAAAATCATGATCCATCACGCCGATAAACTGGGTATTCAGGTCAGCGACGAAGAACTGGCGAAAAAAATCGACGAAATCAAATCCGATTACGCGAGCGGCTTTGACGATATCTTCAAGGAGAAAAAGGATTTCAAGAACTGGAAAGAGAAACTGAAAAACCGCATTCTGCTTGAAAAACTGATCGCCCGGGATGTGAATGCCGCGGTCGTGGTCAGCGACGAAGAAGCATTGCGTTATTACAACAGCCATCCCGAAGAGAGAATTTTGAAGGAGCGTGTCCGCATCAGCCAGATCGTCGTCGAGAGCCGCGATCAGGCGGAAAACGCCTTGAAAAGGCTGCGTGCGGGAGAAGATTTTGCAAAAGTCGCGCAGGAAGTGTCCATCGGCCCGGAGAGAGTCAGGGGAGGGGAACTGGGTTATTTCGCGAAAGGGGTTCTGCCGGAAACGTTCGACCGCGTTATTTTTCTGTTGCGGCCGGGGATGATCAGCGAAGTCGTGGAGACACCTTACGGTTTCCACATCTTCAAAGTCGTCGAAAGAATCGCGGGTGGGAAGGCGGGTTTCGCCGAAGTAAAGAATACGATCAAAGCGAAACTGAAAGGGGCAAAAGAGGAAGAGGCGTACAATCAGTGGCTGGGCCGCTTGAGGTCGCAGGCGTCGGTAAGCATAAATGAGGCTGTCCTGAAAAGGGCCGGAAAATCGTCGTAAATAAGAAGAGGAAGGACATGAAAAATCTGAAACTGCTGGTCCCGGTTTGTTTGGCGGCGCTTCTGTCTTCTCCAGCCTATGCGGCTGTCGAGGACGGGATCGCGGCCGTCGTCAATAACGAGATCATCACCAAGTCTGAATTGATGGAAGCCAGCGAGCCCTTTCTGGAAAAGGTGCCGAAAACGCTTAAGCAGGAGGAACGGGAAAGAAATATCCGGGAAATGCGCAAAGCGGTGCTCGTCCGGATGATCGACCAGACCCTGGTCGCTCAGGAAGCGCGGAAATCAGGCATCATCGTCAAGGACGAGGAGATCATGGCGCAGATCAATACAGTTCTTGCGCGCAAGAAAATGACGCTCGAGAATCTGAAGGAAGCGCTCCGCAAGGAAGGCACCTCGTTCGAATCTTACAAGGATGAGGTCAGGAACCAGATAATGCGTATGAGGCTGGCCTCCAGGGAAATCCGGTCGAAGATCACCGTGAGCGACGACGAAATCGGCGAATATTACGGAAAACACAGGCAGGACTATGAAGGCAAAGAAGCGGTGAGGGTAAGGCAGATCATTATACGTCTGCCCCAGAACGCAGATTCCGCAGTCAAGAAGAAGCTGAGGGCCGATGCGCAATCCATCTTTGAAAAGTTGAAGGCGGGCGAATCCTTTGAGGCTCTGGGAGCCCAGGTTACCCGCGATTCCGAATCCGCTGAGAGCGATCTGGGTTTCGTGGAAAAAGGGGCTCTGCTTCCGGAAATGGATGAAGTCGCGTTCAAGCTGAAGGTGGGGGAATTCAGCGGCGTCATAGAAACCGCTGTGGGTTTTCACATAATCAAAATCACGGACAGGAGAGGAGCCGGCATGAAGCCTCTGGAATCGGTCCGTGAGGAAATAAAGAACGAGATCATCGACGAAAAGATGAACAGGAAAATACCGGAGTGGATTCAGGAATTGAGGGAGAAATCCTATATCGACATCAGGATATAGAAAGCGCCCCCGATGCGGCTTGCGGGTTGAAATATGGAGTACATCAGAGTCAGAGGTGCGTCACAGCACAATCTGAAAAACATTAATGTAGACATACCCCGGGATAAACTTGTTGTAATAACGGGAGTAAGTGGTTCCGGCAAATCCTCTCTCGCGTTCGATACCGTATATGCCGAGGGGCAGAGGCGTTATGTGGAATCGCTGTCTACGTATGCCCGGCAGTTCATAGGGCAGATGGATAAGCCGGAGGTCGAGTCGATCGAGGGTCTCTCTCCGGCGATCGCAATAGAGCAGAGGACTGTCAGTCAAAATCCCCGTTCCACAGTCGGGACAGTCACCGAGATATACGATTATCTCCGGCTTCTCTTCGCGCGTATCGGAATTCCCCACTGCCATATCTGCAAGAAAGAAATCAAATCCCAGACAGTCGATACGATGCTGGAGCAGATCCTTGCGCTCCCGCAGGATTCGAGGATCAGTGTTCTTTCGCCGGTCGTTTCCGGGAAAAAAGGGGAGTTTTCGAAGGAATTGAAAAGGCTCCGCAAAAGCGGTTTCATCCGGGTCAAAGTGGACGGCGAAGTGAAGGACCTTTCCGAGGAGATTTTTCTCGACAGGAAAAAGCGGCACAGTATCGATGTGATCGTGGACAGGCTCATCATCAAGGACGGAATACGCAAGAGGCTGCGTGATTCTCTTGAAATCGCCCTTGAGCTCGCTGACGGCTTCGTGGTGGTCGAGACGGCCGAGGGGCGGAAGATGATGTTCAGCGAACGGTACTCCTGCCCGGACTGCAATATCAGCGTCTCGGATCTTGCTCCGCGGATGTTCTCCTTCAATAGTCCTTACGGCGCATGTCCCGATTGCGGCGGCCTGGGAACGAGAATGTATTTCGATGAAGACCTTGTGGTCCCCGACCCGTCGCTCTCGATCCGCGAAGGGGCCATAATTCCATGGGAAAAGAGAAATTCGATCCACTTCTATCAGATGCTGGAGGCCCTTTCCGGCCATTACGGTTTCGATATCAATATGCCTTTCGGCCAGTTGCCGGCGGAAATCAGAAAAGTGCTGCTCTACGGTTCGAACGGGGAAGAGATCAAATTCTATTTTGATAAGGACGGACGCAGGTATTTCAACAGCAGACCTTTTGAAGGGGTAATCAACAACCTGGACAGGAGATACAGGGAGACGGACTCCAATGAGATCCGGTCGGATCTGACCAGGTACATGAATATCCGGGAATGTCCGTCCTGCCGGGGCGCAAGGCTGAGGAAAGAGAGCCTTTCCGTTACAGTGGACGGGAAAAACATCTACGACCTTTGCAGGATGTCCATCCGCGACTGCATGGGATTTTTCGATTCCATTTCCCTTTCCAGGCAGGAGTCGCTCATCTCGGAGGGTATACAGAAGGAGATCAGGCAGAGGCTTAAATTTCTTCTGGATGTCGGAATGGATTATCTCAGCCTGGATCGGGCATCCAGCACTCTTTCCGGCGGAGAATGGCAGCGCATAAGACTTGCGACTCAGATCGGCTCGGGGCTCGTAGGGGTCCTGTACGTCCTGGACGAGCCCACCGTGGGGCTGCATCCAAGGGACGGAGTGAGGCTCATAAAAACCCTGAGCCGCCTGCGCGACATGGGAAACACTGTTCTAGTTGTGGAGCATGATCCCGAAATTATGATGTCCTCGGACCATATCATAGATATGGGGCCCGGCGCGGGCGCAAACGGCGGCGAAATCGTCTGCTGCGGCACTCCCGCGGAAATCACGAAGAACGAACATTCTCTTACAGGCGGGTATCTTTCCGGGAGGTTGACCATTCCCAAGCCCGAGAAGAGGAGAGTGCTTCCCGACAGGTATCTCGTCATGGAGGGCGCTTCGGAAAACAATCTGAAAAATGTGGATATCCGCATTCCCATCGGTGTATTTACATGCGTCTCGGGGGTGTCCGGTTCCGGGAAAAGCACGCTTGTGATAGAGACGCTTTACAAGGTTCTGGCCCGGAGGTTGTACAGATTCCGGGGGAGGGCGGGAAAGATAAGACAGATACGGGATCTCGGCGGGATCGAAAGGGTGATCGTAATGGACCAGCAACCAATCGGACGCACTCCCCGTTCCAATCCCGCGACGTATACGGGTGCGTTCAATTACATACGGGACCTGTTCACGGAACTGCCTGAGTCGAAAATCAGGGGATACAGATCAGGCCGCTTCAGCTTCAATGTCAAGGGGGGCCGGTGTGAATCCTGTAGGGGAGACGGGCTGATCAAAATAGAGATGCACTTCCTTCCCGACGTCTACATTACGTGCGATGTCTGCAGAGGAAAGCGGTTCAACAAGGATACGCTGGAGATTCTCTTCAAGGGGAAAAGCATTGCTGATGTGCTGGATATGACCGTGAATCAGGCGCTTTCCTTTTTTGACAATATTCCAATGGTCAAATCGAGGCTGCAGCTCCTGTTCGATGTCGGCCTCGGCTACATCCGGCTCGGCCAGTCCGCCACCACCCTTTCAGGAGGGGAGGCGCAGAGGATAAAGCTCGCGAGAGAACTCGGAAAGCGGGCAAGGGGCAATACTCTCTATATACTTGATGAACCAACTATCGGCCTGCATTTTGCGGACATTCAGAAGCTTCTGAATGTGCTCATGAGGCTGGTCGACATGGGAAACACCGTGGTTGTAATAGAGCACAATCTCGATGTTATCAAGTGCGCCGATTATGTCATAGACATGGGTCCGGAGGGGGGAGACGGCGGCGGAAGGATTATCGCGGCTGGCACGCCGGAAGAAATCGCGCAGAACGAAGAGTCTCGCACGGGGCAGTTCCTCCGAAACATCCTGTAACCGGAAGGCTCAAACCCTCGTTTTGGCCTTTGCCCTCAGCTTCTATACAGTCCCCACTGTTCTATATAGTCCATCACGGCGTCGGGTACCAGATAGCGTATCGACCGGCCAGCCCGGACGCGTTTTCGTATTTCCGTCGAAGATATGTCGAGGAAAGTCACTGACCGGAAAAAAATAGACGTACCCACCGGATGGGTGCAGGCGTCGATGTCGCTCCGATAGCGGTACCGGGCGGCATAGTCTGCGGGCAGAGAGGGGATCAGACTTCCGTTGTCGAATCCCGGCCGGGTCATCACGACGAAGTTGCACAGTAAAAGCAGGCTCTCCCACTCCTTCCATTTTTGAATGCCCTGGAATGCGTCCAGACCGAGAATGAAGAAGAGTTCAGGCTGGCGCCGGTCCGCGAGGATCTGCTTCACAGTATCGATGCTGTAGGAGGGTCCTTCCCTCTGTTTCTCCAGGTCCGATGCGGCAAACAGGGGGTTCCCCTCGACGGCAAGGCCGACCATCCGGAGCCGGTGGTCGAAATCCGATACCGTGCCTGCCGGCTTAAGAGGCGGCCTGGCCGCGGGTATGAAAACAACCTGCTCAAGGCCGAAAATCTCCTGGATCTCCTGAGCGCACCTCAGATGCCCGAGGTGGATCGGATCAAACGTCCCTCCCAGCAGTCCCCATTTCATGTTCTGATCTGCCCGTCGCCGTAAATAATAAACTTGGTTGTTGTAAGCTCTTCAACCCCCATCGGTCCGAAGGCATGCAGTTTTGTCGTGCTGATCCCGATTTCCGCGCCGAGACCGAGTTCGAAGCCGTCGCTGAACCTGGTGGAGGCGTTTACGAGGACCGTGGACGAGTTCACGTCTCTGAGGAAGTGCTGGGCGTTCCTGTAATCTCTGGTGACAATGGCTTCCGTGTGCAGGGAACCGTATTTCTCGATATGCTCGATCGCCTCGTCGATGGAGTCGACGACCCGGACGGAGAGAATGAGATCCAGATACTCCCAGCCCCAGTCTTCTTCGCGGGCATCCTCGACGTCGGGCAGAATCTCTTTTGTCTTCTTGCACCCCTTCAAGGTTACGCCGGCGCCGCGGTACGCGGCCGCTATTGCGGGGAGGAACTTCCCTGCAATATTTTTGTGGACCAGGAGGGTTTCCATGGCATTGCAGACTCCCGGCCTCTGGACTTTGGCGTTAATGCAGATCGATACCGCCATGTCCATGTCGGCGTTTTCATCCACAAAGACGTGGCAGACACCCTTGTAATGCTTGATCACGGGAATCCGGGACTGCTTCACAACCGCCCTGATGAGTTCTTCTCCTCCCCTGGGAATTATCAGGTCGATGTACTCCTCGAGTTCGAGCATCTTATTGACCGCCAGCCTGTCCGTGAAGGGGATGAGCTGGATGGCGGCTTCAGGGATTCCGGCGCTTATCAGCGAGTCGCGGAGTATTTGCGAGATGGCTATATTGGAGTTGATCGCCTCGGACCCGCCCCGCAGGATAACGGCGTTTCCCGATTTGAGACACAGGGCGGCCGCGTCGGCGGTGACATTGGGCCGCGATTCGTAAATAATTCCGATCACGCCGAGTGGAATTCTCATCCTGCCCACCAGAAGGCCGTTCGGCCGGCGCCACATGGAAGTGACCTTTCCGACAGGATCAGGAAGGGCTGCGACTTCTTCCAGACCCTTCGCGATTCCTCTGATGGTGGCTTCCTTCAGCGTTAGCCTGTCGATCATGGCCGGCGAAAGCTTCGCCTGCCGCGCACAATCCAGGTCCTTGGCATTTTCCGCGATGAGGTAATCCGCTTTCTTCACCAGGGTATCCGCCATTTCCAGCAGAGCTTTATTCTTCGCCTGGGTGGAGATGCTGGCGATCGTATTTGCGGCCTTTCTGGCGTCCTTCGCCATCTGAACAACACTGGTCTCTATGTCCATTTGATCCCTCACTGTTTATATTGATGATCCCTGTCTATTCTGATCCACAGTGTGTTTCATATCGAAGCCGGGAGAGCGTGTCAACAGGAAAGGTTTAGCCTGTATTTTCTTGTACTTGATATGTTTCTAGAGGTCTGTTAAATAAATTCGGGAGATCCGCTCCCACTTGAGGGGAAAGCGAAATATGTACACTGAAAAAATCGTTTTTCTTATTACGGTTTTTTTATCGCGATAGACACGTTATGGATATTCGCATCAAGGCGGGCAAGAAGGCATTTGAAATCATAAGGGGCGGCGGGTTCAATTTTGAACGGATTACGACTTTTGTGGGTCCGGCGGTGGGCCCCCGCTGGCTGATCGCGAGCGGATTCGATATGACCTTGCTGAAAGAGGGGATTCTCGGCAGATCGAAACCCGTGCTCCTGGCGGGTACATCAGCGGGCGCGTTTCGCTTTGCAGCGTGGCTCCAGCCGGAGCCGCTGAAGAGTTATCAGAAACTAATCGAGAGTTATACATCCATACATCACAGCCGGGCGGACACTCCCGATACGATCATGGAGGCCATGAGCCGCGTCTTGAATTCTTACGTGGAGACCGACGCGATTCCGTTCGCCCTTACCAACAGGAGATACCGCCTGTCGATTACGACGGCGCGTGCCAGGCATATAGCAGCTTCCGAGACGCACTGGCTGCAGAAAGTGGGACTGGCTGCTGCCTATATTTGCAATGCCGTTAACCGCTCTTTTCTCCATGGATTCTACGAGCGGGTGGTCTTTTACTATGCTCCGATCCCGCCGCGATTCTGCCTGAGAAGCGATTTCAGAGGGAAGGCAGTCCCTCTGAATACAATTAATTTCAAGAACGCCATCTTGGCATCCGGTTCCATACCGCTTGTTGTCGCGGGCGTGAAAAATATCTACGGCGCGCCGAACGGCGTGTACCGCGACGGCGGACTCTTCGATTATCATCTCAATCAAGAATATACATATAAAGAAGGCGAAATCACTCTCTTCTTCCACCATCAGGAGCGGATTGTGCCCGGCTGGTTGGACAAGAATCTGAACAAACGCCGTCCTCCCGAGTCGTTTTTGGATAACGTCCTCATGATTTATCCTTCAGAGGAGTTCATCAAAAAATTGCCCGGCGGGAAAGTTCCCGAACGCGATGATTTCGTCACGTTCATTGACGAACCGGGAACACGGATCAAAAACTGGCGCAAGGCTGTTGAACTTTGCACCCATCTCGGCGAGCGGTTCCTCGAGATCGTGGAAAGCGGTAAAATATCTCAAGTTGTGGAACGGTTCTGAATGCCTTCTTTGCCCGGGTTCTTATCTGAAAGCGAATGGAAGCGGAGGATCGCCTTCCTGGCGGGTCTGAAGAAAAATTGCGTTTTGTGTCCCCGGGAATGTCGCGTGGACAGGACAGCCGGTGAAAAAGGCTATTGCTCTCTTTGCGGTGAAGTGGTCGTCAGCCGTATCCTTCCCCATCACGGCGAAGAACCTCCCATTTCAGGAGACAGGGGGGCGGGGACAATCTTCTTTTCTTCCTGCAATCTCAGATGCGTTTTCTGCCAAAATTACCAGATCAGCTTCGACGCGGCTGGTAGCAGGACGGGGGGCTCCGATCTTTCCGCGGGGATGCTGCGGCTCCAGCAGGAGGGGTGTCATAATGTAGAGGCGGTTACACCGACGCCCCATCTTCCCGGGATCATCGAAGCCCTTTTTGACGCGCGGAGGAAAGGGCTCGACATCCCCTTTGTGTACAATTGCGGCGGTTATGAAAATCCCCGCGTGCTGAAAGAACTGGACGGCATCGTGGATATCTATCTGCCGGATTTCAAGTACGGCAGGGCGCAGGAGGCGGAGGTGCTGGCCGAGGCGGGCGACTACCCGGAATATGCCGTCGAGTCCATCCGCGAAATGATCAGGCAGGTCGGCGGTTCACTCGAGGTACGGGAGGATGTCGCTGTCTCGGGAATCATCATCCGCCACCTGGTTCTCCCCGGGATGACGGAAAACAGCATGGCCGTCCTGAAGCTGATCCGGGAAAGACTCTCGACGGGAATGCCGATCAGCATCATGTCTCAGTATACTCCCGTAGCCCCGGTTGCGGATCATCCTCTCCTCGGTAGAAGAGTGACCAAAGAAGAATACGATATTGTGGTCGATTATGCCCTTGATCTGGGATTCGAGACCATCTTTATCCAGGATGTCGATGAGCGGCAGATGACGCCGGATTTTGAAAAGGATAATCCATTCGGTTGAGAACAAAAGTCATCGGGAGATGTAATGCGATTTTTATTTCCGGAAGAATAGATAGAGGATCAGGCTGAGAATGATACTTACCAGTATGCTTGTCGCCAGAGGGAAATAGAAAGTGAATTTCTCCCCTTTGAAATAAAAATCTCCCGGCAGGCGTCCCAGCCAGGGGATTTTCCCGCCAAGCAGGAACAGCAGGCCGATTCCCGCCGTGATCAGGCCGATGATAATCAGGATTTTACCGAATGCCGATAGATCTTGCATAGTCGTTTCAAGGCACTTTTTGAACTTCCACTCCCGCCGGGGGTTTAAAAGTGAAGAGCGAATCCGGCAAGTGGTTATTGATCTTAATATCCGCGAAACTGATTACTGTCGAATTTCCATAAACGTCCTTGAAACTGCATCGCGTGATCATGAACGTATCCTTACCGACCGTAACATGGAGTTTTTCAAACCCGGCCTCCGGTCCTGGATTTTTCGGGGTCAGGTCGAGAAGAAAGTCCCCCTTGCCGTCCGTATCCGGTTGTGAGTACCGGATATTGAAATCATCTTTGAGTTTTCCGATTCCTGTCAGGAATTTGATAGTCAGTTTTGAATTGAAGATTTTATTGCTGTCCTGGACATAGACCATTTTGTCTTCCGGAACATACAGCCACGCTGTCCTGGGATTAATGACCAGTTTTTTGGCGGAAGGCTTCGTGTAATCCCAGAGCATCCTCTTGGGTCGTTTGAAGTAGACAGCACCTTCCTCTCTTTCCGTCCTTTTCATGGTCTTGAGAGTGGATTCCTGAACAAACCTGGCCTTGAGATCGGAGGTCTGCTCGTATTTCTCCTGGATGCGGGAAACGAGATCGTTGATCGACGGCCTTTCGGCGCAAGCCGGAAGCGCCGCCAGGAGAAGTCCCGCAATAGCGCAACTTATTCGAATTCCATTTCTTTTAAAATTCTTCATGCACAAGCTCAGATTTCTCGCTTTTTTCGAATAACTGGTATAGTTTTGGCGTCCTACCCTTGATTTTACGAATTTTCTCAAGAGATATAGGCAATTCCATGTAAGTATTTGTATTTATGGAATAATTTTATTGCTTAAACCGTGGGCAACAAGGTCTAAAGCAGCCTCAATAAAGCACTTACGTTTTTTATCAACATGGTTATCAACAATCCTATCCACATGTCTGTGGATTCCAGGGAAGGATTCTCACCCGCCTCTCACTGGCACGGATCGGGTGGTTTTTGTTACGCCAGCTTGATCCGCCACCCGAAGGGATCTTCCTTTTCTCCATACTGGATTTTCAGAATTTCATTATACAATTTTTCCGTGGTGGGACCTGTTCTTCCCCCGTTCACCGCGTATTCTCCTCCCTCAAAGTAAATCTGCCCCACGGGTGAGACGATGGCAGCGGTACCGGAGGCGAAGACTTCTTTCAGTCGGCCGTTTGCGTGGGCGGATAATATTTCATCCATGGACAACTGGCGTTCCGAAACCTTCATCCCCCATGCCTTTGCGATTTTAATGACAGAGTCGCGGGTGACGCCGGGAAGAATGCTTCCGGACAGAGGCGGAGTGATCAATTCGTCTCCGATAAGAAAGAAGATATTGCTTGTTCCGACTTCCTCGACGTATTTCAATTCCAGGGCATCCAGCCACAGTACCTGTGTATACCCCATTGCGCTGGCCGCCTTACTTGCCAGCAGACTGGCGGCATAGTTGCCGGCGGCTTTGCATGCTCCTATTCCTCCCCGGACCGAACGGACGTACTCCTTGGTCACAAAGATTTTTGTCGGGCTGAAACCCTGAGGATAATACGCGCCGACGGGCCCGATAATAATATAAAAGAGATACTCGCTTGCCGGGTGGACGCCCAGAGCCGCTTCGGTCGCGATCATCGTGGGCCGGATATAAAGGCTCGTTCCAATTCCCCGGGGTATCCACTCTCTGTCCAGCAAGACCAGTTGTTTCAGTGCCTCCAGTGTGAAATCGATATCCAGCTCGGGCATGCAGAGCCTCTTGGCGGAAGCATTCATTCTGCGGAAATTGTCGGCCGGCCTGAAGAGGTAAATCGACCCATCCTTACCTCTGTATGCCTTCAACCCCTCGAAGATCTCCTGGCCGTAATGAAGGCACATGGCGGCCGGATCCAGCGGGATGGGGCCGTACGGTCCGATGACCGGATCATGCCATCCCTTTCCCTCGCTGTATTTCATGGTAAAGAAGTGATCTGTAAAAATCTGTCCGAACCCGAGTTTTGATTCATCGCTCGGCTTGGGTTTCATTTTGTCGGGTGCAGCCATTGTGATTCTGATGTCCATCCTGTTTCTCCCTTCTTGTCGACTCCTGAACCTTGCCCATTAATTGCCCCTGAGCTGCAGGAGATTGCTTTTTTCAATGTCGGATATCTCCAGCCCCGGCATGGCCGCGCCCAGAGATTTCGAAACCTTTAGCAGTATCTCCGGATTATTGAAATGAGTCACCGCCTGGACAATCGCATGAGCCCTTTTGGCCGGATTCTCCGATTTGAAAATTCCGGATCCGACAAATACGCCGTCCGCACCCAACTGCATCATCATGGCCGCATCCGCCGGAGTTGCAATACCGCCCGCAGAGAAGTTGACTACAGGGAGTTTCTTGTTCCTCGCTGTCATCTTTACCAGTTCGTAAGGTGCGCCGAGGTTCTTGGCCTCGGTCATGAGTTCCTCATCCGGCAGTACTGAAAGTCGGGAGATTTCGTCATTGATTGTGCGCATGTGGCGGACGGCTTCGATGACATTGCCTGTGCCCGCCTCGCCCTTGGTCCGGATCATGGCGGCGCCCTCGCCGATTCTCCTCAATGCCTCCCCCAGATTTATCGCGCCGCATACAAAAGGTACTTTGAATTTCCATTTATTGACATGGAATTTGTCATCCGCGGGCGTGAGCACCTCGCTTTCGTCGATAAAATCGATTCCTATGGCCTCGAGAATTTGCGCCTCTACAAAGTGCCCTATTCTGATCTTGGCCATGACCGGGATCGTCACGGCATCCATTATCTTTTCTATAATAGCCGGATCCGTCATCCGCGCAACCCCGCCCTGAGCCCTGATATCGGCGG
>Ga0067045_1002382_pt1 | contig 195806 bp, 171 predicted proteins | sample TerdegcTABiofilm_FD_59184 | JGI IMG/M metagenome (GOLD analysis project Ga0067045, IMG submission 59184) | Combined Assembly of (Gp0054472, Gp0054536) Wastewater bioreactor microbial communities from Singapore -Terephthalate degrading...
GGGGGAGCGGCTCGCCGCCGCCCGCCAGACCATGAACCGGGAGCTCGCCACCATACTCGGCTCCCTGGCGCTCTGCCTGGTGGTGGTCGCCCTGCTGTTTGCCCTGGTGCAGCGGCGCTGGCTGGTCAGGCCCCTGCTGCGACTGAGGGCGGCCTTCCTGCAGCTCGATGCCACAGGTCAGGCGCAGTTGCTGGCAACGGGGCGCGAACGCAACGAGCTGGCCGACATAGTCGCGAGCTACAACCGCCTGATCCAGCGCCTGCAGCAGGATCAGCAGCAGAAGGCGGGGCAGCTCTCCAGCGTCTCCTCCAGCCTGCAGGAGATGGTGGAGCAGGTGCAGGAGATCCATCACAGCACCCGTACCACCGAGCAGGCGGTGGATGAGAGCGACACCATGATGCAGGAGCTCAATCAGCTCGCCAGCGAGGTGCACCAGGTCGCCGCCGAGATAGCGGAGCACGCCCAGCACAACGAGCACTCCATGAGCCAGAGCGAGCTGCTGGTGGGAGGCATGCTGGCGGCCACCGCCCAGACCGGCCTCGCCATCGACGAGAGCAGCGGCGCCCTGGCCCAGCTGACCCGCTCGGTGGAGGATGTGACCGCCATCGTCGATGTCATCGGCCACATCTCCCAGCAGACCAACCTGCTGGCGCTCAACGCCGCCATCGAAGCGGCTCGCGCCGGTGAGCAGGGACGCGGCTTCGCGGTCGTGGCCGACGAGGTGCGCCACCTCTCCGCCGACACCCAGCGCTCCCTCGGCCAGATCACCGAGATCCTGGCCAGCCTCACCCAGGCGGGGGATCAGCTCGCCACAGTGCTGACCCGCATCACGACAGAAGCCGCCGGGCAGCGCCAGCAGGCCGAGCAGTTGCGCCAGACCACCCAGACGGTGCGGGAGATGGCGCGCAGCACCGCCGTCATCGCCCTGCAGGGGGCCGACAACGCCAGGAGCCAGGAGCACAGGCTGGCCAGCTTCGCCGCCCTCATCGGCCGCATCAGCCAGCACGCCCGCCAGGGCAGCCGCCTCTCGGTGCAGGTGTCGGAGCACATCCACCACCAGGCCCAGCAGATCCCCCGGATCCTGAGCCAGGCCTGAGTCACCCGCCCCTCATCAGGCCCGGCGTCCCTGTTTGCGCCGGGCCAACCCCTTCATATGCCCTCATTCAAGTCCGCCCCCCGCGCTGCCCTGCCGGATGCGGTGACCCCCTGCCGGGGAGTCGGCTCGACGCCGCCCGGCCAGGGGCGCAGCCCCGGCAGGGCGGATATCTTTTTTTGTGACACAAAATTATATGTTGCCGTCGGGTTAACAAAGAAAGTTCTGCTTCCGCGCCAAGATCCCCCCAGCTAAACGGAAAAAACCACCTGAAAACGCTCTCATTACCGACATGAGCGGGCTGAGAGTGCCCACACCAAGAATCATGATTATTTGCACTCGGTCATATTTTTGAAACTTGGCGGGAACTTCCGGTTGATATTTCGCACCGCGAACGTACTCTTGGTGGTGTCAGATCGCCAAGGATCGAGACCTAAAAAATAATGACTGTAAAGATGCAGATTGCCCTTCAGTGATGCGCCAAGGCGTCCGGGCAAACGGGCACAACACAGAACAGTTTCTTTTTGCCCTGCGGGGTGTTGATTGCAATGCCAATACCGAGCGGCGGGCCTCTGCCTGACTGCCGGAAAAAAAAGCTAAGTCCATAAAATCAGGAGCAATAACAAATGGAAAAAGTGATCTTCAAGCGCGCCTCTTTGAGTGCCGCCGTGGTTGCGGCGCTGCTCGCCCCCGGCATGGCATCCGCGGCTCAAGACATGATGAGCCCGGAATATGGCAAGTCCTATGAAGCCTTCATCGACGAAGGCAAGCTGACAGGCGGCCTGTTCTACTTCCAGCGTGAGCGTGATCGCGTCCAGGCCGGTCCGGGTCAGGATGGCAAATACCACTCCAACCTGAGCCATGCCACCACCCAGGCAGCCCTGAACTACAACTCCGGTTATGCCTGGGGCATGGTCGGGCTGGATGTCGGCGGCTTTGGCGCCTATGACCTGGCCGTTGACGAGAGCAATGGCGTCAACGAAGAGAACGAATTCTCCTTCTGGGGCGACCAGTGGGGTTCAGGTGGTGACGGTGTTCCCGAGAATGGCTTCAGCCTCTCCACCGCAGCCCTGAAGCTCAAGTTCGGTGACTCTGTCACCGCCAAGGGTGGCTACACCCAGCTGTATGTACCCGGCATCATAGGCGTCAACTGGTCCTATCAACCCGGTACCTACCGTGGTGGCCAGATCGAGGGCAACTTCGGTGGCCTCTACCTGACCTACGCCATCGCCGATGAGTACAAGGCGCCCTGGTTCAAGAACACCGCCGGCTTCTCCAAGAGCAGCCCCTATGCCAGCGATCCCTTCACCGATGCGAACAAGATCGACTACATCCACGGTCTGGCCGCCCGTTACACCTTCGAAGACGGCACCGCCATCACAGGTGCCTTCGGTCAGGCCGAAGGCTACATGGACAGCTACCACTTCAAGCTGGCTCACAAGTTTGACGTGCTGGGTGGCCTGAACACCAGCTACCAGTTCTACGGTTCCGACACCGAGAACGAAGACTATGACGGTCTGGCATGGCAACAAGCCCTGACCGCAAGCTGGGCAGCCGGTCCCTACTCCTTCCGCCTGGAAGGTATGTACACCAAGGCCGAAGGGGATCTGGGCAACTACCTGCCCCGTCTGACCCGTGGCTACGGCAACTCCCAGGGTGCGAACGAGATCTGGTGGGATTCCCGCTCAGACTGGAACCACAACGAAGAGAAGGCCGTCTTCTTCGGTACCACTCGTACCCTGGATGATCTGGTCGGTGCTCCGGGCTGGGCCGCTGGTGTCTCCGGTGCCTACGGTTGGGATGCCAACAATGGCGACGGCACCCTGGAGCCGGGCAAAGAGTGGGCCGTCAACTTCGACGTCATGTACACGGTGCAGGATGGCAAGCTGAAGGGCACTCTGTTCAAGCTGCACTACACCGATTACAACAACGAGCAGGACGACAAGGGCAGCTGGTACTACCCGAACATGTTCAGCTCCGAGCATGACGTCAAGTTCCACATCATCATGCCGTTCACCATCATGTAATCAGGCATCTGTTCTGACCGAAAACCGGGCCACGTGGCCCGGTTTTGTTTTTGGTGGCGCTCGGGCTACCATGCCTACTTCGGCCCTGTGCTGGCCGCCAATCAGGATGATCTTCATGCCCCACCCCTTCGTGCTTATCACCGGCTGCTCCAGCGGCATCGGCCTCGCCGCCGCCAAGGCGCTCGGCGCCCACGGCTTCACCGTGATCGCCTCCGCCCGCAAGGTCGAGGATGTCGCCCAGTTGCAACAGCTGGGTCTCTTGGCTGTGCAGCTGGATCTGGCGGACACCGCCAGCATAGAGCGGGGGGCGGCAGAGGCGCTGGCGCTGGCCGGGGGACGTCTGTACGGGCTATTCAACAACGGCGCCTATGGCCAACCCGGCGCGCTGGAAGACTTGCCGACGGAGGCGCTCAAGGCGCAGTTCAACACCAATCTGTTTGGCTGGCACCATCTCATTCGTCAGGTGCTGCCGGCCATGCTGGCCGTGGGCGAGGGGCGGATAGTGCAGAACAGCTCAGTGCTTGGCCTGGTGGCCATGAAGTATCGCGGCGCCTACAACGCCAGCAAGTTCGCGCTGGAAGGCTACACCGACACCCTGCGCCTCGAGCTCGAGGGCAGTGGCGTGCACATCAGCCTGATAGAACCAGGCCCCATCGACACCCGGTTTCGCGCCAATGCCCGCGACGCCTTCGTGCGTCACATAGATCCGGCCCAGAGCCGCCATCAGGGGGCCTATCGCCAGACCCTGACCCGGCTGGAGAAAGAGGGGTCCACCAGCGGCTTCACCCTGCCGAGCGAGGCCTGCATACCGCCGCTGCTGCACGCGCTGCAGAGCAAGCGTCCCAAGCACCGCTACCCTGTCACCCTGCCCACCAGGCTGTTCAGCATACTGCGCCGCCTGTTGCCGAGCCGCTGGCTTGACCGGATCCTCGGCAAGTCGGTCTGATCCACGGCGGGGACTGATCCCCGCCCGAGCGCCAGCATCTAATCAATAGTGCTGGCCCTTGCTGTCGTACCTGGATTTGACCGTCTGGACAGCAACTGTTTCAGCAAGGATCTCCACTCACGCTCAATAGTGCTGGCCGTTGCTGTAGTAGGCGCTCTTGACGATGGGCAGCACCTGCACCACCACATAGGTCTGCTCCCCCAGCACCGCCTTGAGGTGGCGGGTGATGAGGGCAGCGGCGGCATCCTGCACCTCCTGCGGACGCTCGAACCAGACCAGCTCCACGAAGGGGAAACCGGCTTCTCGCTCGCCGTTTCTCACCTGGATGCTGTCGACACACTCCAGGGTGACGAACTCCGGCTTGCCGCCAGTCAGGGCGCAGAGATCCGCCAGCAGGGGCGTGCTTATCTGCTGCAGGGTGTCGACAGAAACTGCCCGAAAGCGAAGGTGGGGCATGGGAAACCTCTTGGCTGTGACAAATGAGGACTTATCATAGAGCACTCATACCGCTCACATAAGGTGCCTCATGAGATTCCATCGCACGCTGCTTCCCTTACTGCTTTGGCTGCTGCTGCCGCTGAACGCCTTTGCCGATCCGGCCTTCTATCGCATCAGCAAGGGCAACGAGCAGCACTGGTTGCTGGGGTCCATCCATGCGGGCAAGCCCTCCCTCTATCCCCTGCCGGATCCCGTCGAGCGCGCCTGGCAGCAGAGCCGCGCCCTGGTGATGGAGGTCGACATGACCCACATCAGCCAGGCGCAGTGGCAGGAAATGGGGGCCATCACCCGGCTGGTGGATGGCAAGACCCTCAAGGATCACCTGCCCATGGATCTCTACCGGCGCACCCTGATCGCCGCCGGCCAGAACGGCCTGACCGAGGCCATGCTGGCACCGCTGCGCCCCTGGTTTGCCGCCATCACCCTGACCCAGGCGGCGCTGGAGCGCACCGGCTATCGCGGTGAATTCGGGGTGGATCAGCACTTCGCCAAGCGGGCAAACGACGGCGGCAAACCCATAGTCGGGCTGGAAACCCTGCTGGAGCAGCTCGGCTATCTGGCGAGCGTCGGTGACAACCAGACCCTGATGCTGGAGAGCACCCTGGATGAGCTGCCGGAGCTCGAGAAGGGGTTCGCCGAGGTCATGGCGGCCTGGCAGAACGGGGATCAGGCCACCCTGATCAACCTGCTCAAAGAGGAGATGGCACCGCCCAAGCTGCAAGCCTGGCTGGAGCAGACCCTACTGGCGGAGCGCAACCGCAACTGGGTCAAGAAGTGGCCCGGCCTGCCAAACGAGAGCTTTATCGTGGTAGGGGCCCTGCACCTTTACGGCGAGCAGGGGCTGCTCGCCCTGCTGGAGCAACAAGGCTGGCGCATCACGCCGCTCACCGAGCCCGCAGCGGCAGACTAAGTCCGCCAGACCGGCGCCCTGCCGCCGTGCGGGGCGCCGGGTGCGAGGCCGCTCACAGAATGGGTTGCCGATTAAATAACCACGAAGGGACTTGATCGAGATCATCTCATCCCACCCAAAGAGGTATCTATCATGCCTGTCATCGCGCAATGACAGGAGTGAACGAGATGGAATTCTGGATGAACCTGATGTTCGGCAACAGCGTGGGGCTGATGTCCATGCTGGTGATTATCGGCACCTTCCTGCTGATCAGCGCCTACGCGGTCTATTTCATCTACAAGGTGATGCACGCCGAGCCGCCGAAAGAGGGTCAATAACCCGACTGCGACACCAGGTGCGGGCCCCTGAGCCCGCCACGCCCCGCCATTCTAAGCACAGGCCAGGCCCGCTATAATGCCCCCTCATTCTCATGCGGGGAGCCTGCCGTGTCTCATAACGACGAACTCTCACTGTTCCTGCAGGAAGTGGCCGACGTGCGGCCGCTGCGCAGCGACCACATAGCCCCCGGCGCGGGCAACAGCCTGCCGACCGAGGCGCAACTCGCGCGCCGGGAGGCCGCCACCGCCGAACGGCTTACTCTGGATCACCTCAGCATGGAGGCTGTCCCCATGCTGGACCCCCACGACATCGTCGGCTTCAAGCGCGACGGTGTGCAGGAGGGGGTCTACAAGAAGCTGCGGCTCGGCAAGTACGAGCTGCAAGGCTCCCTCGACCTGCACCACAAGACCATCAAGGAGGCGCGAATCGCCCTGGTGCAGTTCATTGGGGAGTGCGAGGTGCGGGACATCCGCTGCCTGCTGATCCTGCACGGAAAGGGGGAGCGCAGCACCCCGCGCGCCCTGCTCAAGAGCCATGTCAGCGCCTGGCTGCCGCAACTGCCTGCGGTGATGGCCATCCACAGCGCCGAGCGTCGCCACGGCGGCAGCGGCGCCCTCTATGTGCTGCTGCGAAAGAGCGAGCGCAAGAAGACCGAGAACCGCGAACGTCACCAGAAGCGCCTCGGCTGACCGCCTGAGGGTGGCCCTCGCCCGCGGCACAGTGCTAGCATCGGGCTGCCCCGATCATGCCAGGTACGGGGTGCATACCATCAGGGACGATAACAAGGACAATCCCATGTCATACCAGAAACTCGAACAACATCAGCAACAACTGCACCGCCTCTCCCACCTGTCCGCCATCTGCGGCTGGGATCAGGCCGCCATGATGCCGGAGGGGGGCAACGAGGCCCGCGCCGAGGCGATGGCGGAGCTCGGCGTGCTGATCCACGGCAAGCGCACCGCCCCCGAACTCGGCGACTGGATTGCCAAGGCCGAGAGAGAACCGCTGGACGCGACCCAGCGCGCCAACCTCGCGGAGATCAAACGCCACTGGCAGGATGCGAGCCTGCTGCCAGGCGAGCTGGTGGAGGCGCTCTCCTTGGCCGGCAGCAAGTGCGAGCACGCCTGGCGCCGCCAGCGCAAGGAGAACGACTGGGCGGGCTTTGCCCCTAACCTCGAGGAGGTGGTGCGCCTGTCGCGGGAAGTGGCACGGCTTCGCGCCGAGGCGCTCGGGGTGCGCCCCTATGACGCCATGCTGGCGCTGTACGAGCCCGGCATGACGAGCGAGAGACTGGATCAGATCTTCGGCGATCTGACGAGCTGGCTGCCCGGCCTCATCCAGCAGGTGAGCGAGCAGCAAAAACGCGACACCATTTTGATCCCGCAAGGCCCCTTCCCGGTCGCGACCCAGCAGGCGCTCGGCCAGGAGGTGATGGGGCTGCTCGGCTTTGATTTTGCTCACGGCCGGCTCGATGTGAGCAGCCACCCGTTCTGCGGCGGCGTGCCAACGGACGTGCGCATCACCACGCGCTACAACGAGGACGAATTCGTCTCCAGCCTGATGGGCATAGTCCACGAGACGGGCCACGCACGCTACGAGCAGGGGTTGCCGCGCCATCTGCTCGGTCAGCCGGTCGCCGAGGCGCGCTCCATGGGCATTCACGAGAGCCAGAGCCTGTTCTGCGAGATGCAGCTCGGCCATGCGCCCGCGTTCCTTTCGCTGCTAGCGCCACGCATCCGCGCGCACTTCGGCGAGCAGGCCGCACTCGCACCGGCGAACCTCGAGAAGCTGTACAACAGGGTCGAGCCCGGCTTCATCCGCGTCGATGCGGACGAGGTGACCTACCCGGCGCACGTCATACTGCGCTACGAGCTGGAGCGCGATCTCATCGAGGGGCGCATCGAGGTCGCTGACATCCCCGCGCTGTGGGACGCGAAAATGCAGCAGTGGCTCGGGCTGTCCACCCAGGGCAACTACCAGAATGGCTGCATGCAGGACATTCACTGGACGGACGGCTCGTTTGGCTACTTCCCGAGTTACACGCTCGGCGCCATGTACGCGGCGCAGCTACGCTTCGCGCTCGAGCGAGAGCTCGGCGACATGGGCCAGCTCATCGAAGCGGGCCGCCTGCCGGAGATCTTTGGCTGGCTCGGCCGCCACATCTGGTCCCAGGGCAGCCTGCACGGCACGGACGAGCTCATTCGCCGCGCGACCGGCGAGGCGCTCAATCCGCAGTGGCTGCGCAAGCACCTGGAACAACGCTACCTGAAATAGGCGCCTTCCCCGGGGCGCGGCCCAGCGCTGCGCCCTCTCATCCCCTCCCCGAGCGCCCGACTTTTTTTGCTATCCCTGTCCGTTTTTGGCTAGTCACTCCCCTCGCACCCGCTTAGTCTCTGGGTCATGCACACCCTCAGCCGAGTCAAGTCATGAACACAGCGCCCCCCGTCTCATCGCCCCAGGACGAGATCATCCCAGGCCTCACCCGCGAGCAGTGCCATGCCGCGCGGCTCGCGCGAGACGCTCGTTTCGACGGCCGCTTCTTCACCGGGGTGCTGTCCACCGGCATCTATTGCCGCCCCATCTGCCCTGCGCGGGCGCCGCACGAGCACAACGTGCAATATTTTCGCTTCGCGGCGGCGGCGGAGCAGCACGGGCTGCGCCCCTGCCTGCGCTGTCGCCCCGAGCTGGCACCGTCCCAGAGCGGGGATCTGCCGCCCCTGGTCGCCCAGGTGCTGGCACGCATAGAGCGCGGTGAACTCGGGGAAAGCAGCCTGGGCGCGCTCGCGGCGCAGGCCGGGATCACTGAGCGCACGCTGCGGCGTCAGTTCGAGCAACACCTCGGCGCCTCGCCAAAGCAGGTGGAGCAGACGCGCCGCCTGCTGCTCGCGAAGCGGCTGCTGACGGAGACGCATCTGCCCATCACGGACGTCGCGTTCGCGTCTGGCTTCGCGAGCATTCGCCGCTTCAACGACGCCTGGCAACAGGCCTACGGGCTGACGCCGGGCGCCTTGCGCAAACGGGAGGGCGGTGCGCCAGCCGAGACGCCGCAGACGAGCCTGCAACTGCACCTGCAATATCGCCCGCCATTCGATGCCCGGGCCATGCTCGCGTTCTACCGGCTGCGCGCTATTCCGGGGCTGGAACGGGTGGATGAGCACGGTTACGAGCGCCGCCACAGGGTCGGCGAGCAGGAGGGGCTAGTGCGCATCGAGCCCCTCGAAGGGGACAGGCTCAGGCTGACGGTGCAGGATCTGCCGCCGAGTGCACTGCCGGACATACTGTATCGCGTGCGCCGCATGTGGGATCTGGACGCGGACATGGGGCGCATCGGCGAGCTGCTGGGGCAGGATCCGCTGCTGGCGCGGATACAGGGGCGCTGGCCCGGGGTGCGGCTGCCTGGGGGCTGGGACGAATACGAGGTGATGTTGCGCGCCATCGTCGGCCAGCAGGTGTCGGTCAAGGGCGCCATCACCATCATGGGGCGCCTGGTGGCGCGCACTCAGGCGCAGTTCGAGGTAGCACAGCTGCCCACGCCTGCCCAGCTGTGCGAGCTGGATCTCGACGGCATCGGCATGCCGGGCAGTCGCATCCGCACGCTGCAAGGGCTGGCCTCGGCGCTCGCGAGCGGCGCCCTCACCCTGGGCAGCGCGAGTGACGAACAACTGCTCGCGCTGCCGGGCATAGGCCCCTGGACTGTCGCTTACTGGCGACTGCGCTGCGGGCTGGACACGGACGCCTTCCCTGCCTCGGATCTCGTGCTGCAAAAGGCACTCGGGGGCGGCACCAAGCTGCCGGTGAAGGAGGTGGAGGCGCGAAGCGCCCCCTGGCAGCCGTGGCGCGCCTATGCCGCGAGCTGGCTGTGGCACGCCATGAGCGAGCAGCCCGCGCTGCTGACAGACCCGGCACGGGAGCACCCAGACAACGAACCCAAGGAGACAACCCCATGATCCGCTACGATATTATGCCCACCCGCTGCGGCGATCTGCTGGTCGCCATCGATGAGCGCGGTCTGGTGCACGTGGACTTTGTGGCAGGGCTGAGGCCACTGCCCGACATGAGCGACTGGCGGCAGGACGGTGAGGCGCTCGCCCCCTTCCTCGCCGAGTTTCGGGACTACTTCGCGGGGCGGTTGCAGCGCTTCACGCTGCCGCTCGCGGCGCGGGGCACGGCGTTTCAGCAAGCGGTGTGGCAGGCGCTGTGCGACATCCCCTATGGCGAGACCCGCAGCTACGGCGACATAGCCCGCGCCATCGGCAAGCCGAGTGCGAGCCGCGCCGTCGGGGCCGCGAACGGCCGCAACCCGCTGTCGATCATAGTGCCCTGCCATCGGGTGATAGGCCAAAGCGGCAGCCTGACCGGCTATGCGGGGGGCCTGCCCATCAAGCAGGCATTGCTGCACCTCGAGGGCATCACCACCTAAAACGCCACATCGGCCAGGCACCGCGGGCAGGCTGCACAGACCCTATGCTTGGAGAGGCGAGACCCTGACGGCCTCGCCCCATTGAACGGGTTGTTCAACTCGCAAAGGAGAGAGCAGATGAAATTCATGTATGCCGTCGTCCTCTCGCTATCGGCTCTGCTGCTGGTCACCGTCCCCGCCCGGGCCGAGTCGACCCTGGTGATGACCAAGGCCGATCTCAAGTGGAAGGACATGGGCAACGGCATCGCCGCCGCACCGGTCTCCGGTGACATGGCCAAGGGGGAGAGCAGGTTCTTCCTGAAATACCCGGCGGGGCTGGTGACGCCGAATCATCATCACGACGCGGATCACTATGTGACCCTGGTGTCGGGTGCCGTCACCCTGACGGTCGCAGGCAAGGAGTACCCCCTCGGCCCCGGCGATTACTTCGCCCTGACCGACAAGCAGCCCCATGTGGCCAAGGTGGAAGGCCGCGAGGAGGCGGTCTTCTTTATCCAGGCCGATGGCCCCTGGAACGTGGTGATGGAGAAATAAGCGGTGTGATCCCGTGCGGGGCCCCGTGGCCCCGCTTCAGGAGAAAGGACGACCCAGCCGGCTCAAACCTGGCCCCCTGGCCAGCATGGCCGCCGGGAGAAGGTCAAGGGCCTGAGGAGACGCCGTTGGCAGACATGGCCCCTGAGGGGGCTGGCGGCCCTAGCGCCCCTTGCTCAAGGCCGCTTTCAGGGCCGGATTGAAGACCCGCTTGATGGAACCGGGGTTGTTCACCAGCTTGGCCGCCGGGCGGCGCGGGCGCCTGACCAGCTCGCCGCCGCAGTTGGGGCAGATCAGGTGCAGATACTGATCGTTGCACTGGGCGCAGAAGGTGCACTCGAAGGAGCAGATATAGGCGACCGCAGTGTCGGCGGGCAGATCCTGGTCACAGCATTCACAGTTGGGTCTGAGCTCAAGCATGGGCAAGATCCTGGAAGATAAGGGGAAATAGGAAAGGGCGCGGCTCAGTCGACGATAAAGAGCCGGGCGCCCTGTTCTGTGTAGGATCTATGGGGCTCGGCATTGTCGGCCACCTGATAGCTCATGCCCGCGGTCAGGGTGAAGACGCGGCCATCCTGCAGCTCGGTGTGCAGCTCCCCCTCGAGGCAGAGCAGCACGTGGCCCTTGCTGCACCAGTGATCCGCCAGATAGCCGGGGGAGTACTCCACCATCCGCACCCGAAGATCCCCAAACTGCTGGCTGTGCCAGCGGGCGACGCCGCGTTCCCCCTTGTGCTCGGTCGGCGCTATGTCGGCCCAGCGGGTCGTGCAAAATGGCAGGTTATTGATGTTCATGACAGATCCTTTGTCAGCATAAGAAGGCTTGGGGAAGGCTGCTCACCAGGGGATATCCGTGACAAGTCAGCACTCCCATACTGCCATCAAATCCGCTCCCGCCCTATGCCCACACGGGCAGCCATCATCCCTTGAGACTGCCCATCACCTGCATCTCGCAGCGGTGGCAATCAAAGCGCAGACGGAAACTGTCTTTACCCATCTTCAATTCCAGCGGCTCGGCCTTGAGGCCGGGCACCTCTTTCGGGCAGAGGTGCTGGCTGTAGCGAATGCAGTGTTTGGTGATCATCAGCACCACCTCCCCCTGCTCCTTGTTTGCCTCATAGGCGGGGGCGATGCGCCCCACCCCGTGCTCGCGGAAGAACTGCTCGGCCGCACTGTTCAGCACGTTGCCGAGGTAGGAGAGCCGGTGCTGGGGATAGGTGGCGCCTCGCAAGGGAATGCGCCGCTCGGGTCGCCGGTAGGCGGCCAGACGGGCCACCTCCAGGGCGGCTATGCCGTCCCGGCGCAGGCCGTTGAGCATGGATGCGGCAATGAACAGGGGAGAAGTGAATACCAACTCAATCTGGCGTGCCACAAACAGGGTGTTACCCAGTTTGCCAAGCTGGTCACGCGCCTGTTGCAGCGCCCGCGCCGGGTTGTCAGCCGGCTGCTTGTCGCAGGGGAGCGTGACGGAGGTGCTGATGCCCTGCTCGTCGGTGAGCACGAGCCGGACGCCGTCGTCGCACTCAGAGAGCCACATATCGACCCGGATCCGCCGATCCGCGTTGGCCTTTTCCAGCATCTTGCTGAATGCCTGATCGTGGTTACGGAAGATCTCGGTGCCCACCTTCAGACTTGGCATCCGCTCCGACAGCAGTAACTGCTTACCTTCCACCTTGTTGAGGCGCATCCCCACCAGTTCGCCCCCCGGCTTGAAGAAGCCGAGGCCATCGCCGTTGTTGAGGCTCACGGGTTTGCCGTCTATCTCTATGCCGTCGCGGGTCACCCTGCTGACGCGGCCCAGCGGTTCCCCCACATATTTCGGGCTCCTGGTGGAGTCTATCCCCGGCTGGCGGCCATGGAGGAAGTAGTCGGTGCTGCCCCGGTTGAAGCTCTTCTTCGGATCCGGCGTGAAACCGTAGCTGCAGCGACCGGCCGAGGAGGCCACCAGATCGGGGCGGCGCTCGAGAATGGCGTCCAGCTTCTGGCGATACCAGGCGGTGACGTTCTTGACGTAATCCAGCCCCTTGAGGCGGCCTTCAATCTTGAAGGAGCGGATGCCCGCGGCGATCAGCGCCTCCAGGTTCGCACTCTGATCCATGTCTTTCAAGGAGAGCAGGTGGCTGTTCTCCACCAGCACCTTCCCCCCTGGGGTCTGCAGGGAGCAGGGCAGCCGGCAGAGCTGGGCACATTCGCCGCGGTTCGCGCTGCGGCCGGTGCGGGCGTGGCTGATGTTGCACTGGCCGCTGTAGGAGACGCATAGGGCCCCGTGGATAAAGAACTCCAGCTGCACCTGGGTCGCCGCGCTTATCTCGCGGATCTGCTCGAGCGAGAGTTCGCGGGCCAGCACCACCTGGGAGAAGCCCACGTCCTGCAGGAACTTCACCTTTTCCGGCGTGCGGTTGTCGGTCTGGGTGCTGGCGTGCAGCGCTATGGGAGGCAGATCCAGGGCCAGCAGCCCCATGTCCTGCACTATGAGCGCATCGGCCCCGGCCTCGTAGATCTGGTGGGTCAGGCGCCGGGCTTGCTCCAGCTCGTGGTCGTGCAGCAAGGTATTGAAGGCGACGAACACCTGGGCGCCGAAGCGGTGGGCGTGGCGCGCCAGCGCTTCGATATCGTCGAGGGGGTTGCCCGCCGCGCTGCGGGCACCGAAGGCGGGGCCGCCCATGTAGACGGCATCGGCACCGTGGTTGATGGCTTCGATGCCATAGGCGAGGTTCTTGGCCGGAGCCAGCAGCTCGAGGCGGTTAGTCTGGGTGTGATCCTGCATGGGTCTGGTCTGAAGGCGGACGAGAAATGCCCGTCACTCTAGCGAGACCAGGCGCCCCCCGCCTTGATCCCGCTTAAGATCACCGCAGAATGCAGGATTGGATCAGGCCGACATTCCTAAGCAGGAGATGGGGCTCTCGCCGGGCCGAGACAAGCCTATGTGGTCGCCCCTCATCCCCAACCCTTCTCCCGCAAGGGGAGAAGGGAGCAGAGAGATTGCGCTGGCGACACTGGCACCAGACGCTGGTCTAGATCACCACCTTGAGCGCCAATCCCAGCAGCACCAGGCCGCTTATCTTGTCGATCACGAAGGACTTGGCCTTGAGCCAGGCGAGCACAGGCCCCCGGGAGAGCACCAGGGCCACCAGCACGTACCAGAGCGCGTCTATGCCGCCAGCGGTCAGCATCATGATGCTCCCCTCGCGCCAGCCGGTATCGGCGTGCACGAACTGGCTGAACAGGGCGATGAAGAAGATGGCAAGCTGGGGGTTCAAGAAGGCCACCATAAAGCCTTCAAACGCCCCCTGACGGCCACGGACAGCGTGCACCGTCTCGTCGGCAGCGTCGCCACTGGCGGGCTTGGCCAGCAGCGCCTTGATCCCGAGCCAGGCGAGGAAGGCGGCACCGCCGTAGCGGATCAGATCAAACAGCAGCGGGGTCTGGGTGATCAGCACAGAGAGACCCAGCGCCGTGATGAGGGCGTAGATCCCCACTCCCAGGCCGTGGCCGAGCGCCGTGGCCACCCCGTGGCCCTGTCCCCCCTGCACCGTATTGCGGATGATCAGCGCCAGGCTGGGCCCCGGACTGATGGCCCCCATCACGCAAATGGCGGCGAGCGCCAGCCAACTCGTCATTTCCATACCCTTTCCTTCTCTCAAGTTGAATGTATCTCACTGTGATCAGGGTAGGAGGCGGCCAGCTATGCCAGAAGTGAAAGTTATGAATAGATCCCATAGCCAATGGCTATAGGCTGGCATAACCGACTACCCCTGGCTGAGGTGGTCTGCCTTCAGATCCAGCTGTTTGCGGCTCTCCCCCAGGGTGCGCTGCAGGTGATCCCGCAGGAAGGGGTAGGCCAGTTCGCGAAACCAGCGGTGGGCCGGATCCAGGTGGTGGCGCTGGTGCCACAGCAGATGATACTGCTGCACCCGGGTGGCGAAGGGCAGATCGCAAAAACTCAGGGCGTGCTCCCGGGAGAGCTGCCAGGCGATGTGGGCCGGGGTGGTCATCAGGCAGTCGGTGCGCAGCAGCACCTCCACCGCAGCCTGGAAGAAGGGCACCCGGGCGAACCAGCGGCGGGAGAGCCCCAGGGGCGCCAGCACCTGCTCCACCGGGCTGTCCTTGTCGCCACCACCGCTCACCTGCAGATGGGGCCAGGCGAGGTAGTCATCCAGGCTGGGCGCCGTGCCCGAAAGCGGGTGGTGGCGCCCCATCAGCATCACCAGCCTGTCCTCCCCCTGGTGCAGCCCCCGGATCTGATCCGGCACCAGCTCGGTGATGGTGGAGACCAGATCCAGCTCGGACTGCCACAGCTGCGGCAGCTGGCGCTTGTCCCACAGGCTGTATTCCAGCGCCGCCAGAGGGGCGGCTCTGGCCAGGGCCGCGCAGATGTCGGGCAGTATGTGCTGGGCCACGTAGTCGGAGGAGGCGAGCCGGAACACCCGCTCGCAGCGCTCTGGGGCGAACTCGGGCGCCGCATAGAGCCGCTCCAGGGCACCGAGCGAGTCGGCAAGCGCCGCCGCCAGGCTCTCGGCCCGCGGAGTCAGCAGCCAGCGCTGCCCCTCCCGCACCAGCAGCTCGTCGCCAAACTCGCTGCGAAGCTGGCCGAGCTGCTTGCTGATGGAGGGCTGGCTCAGGTGCAGCAGCTCCGCCGCCCGGCTGATGTTGCGGGTCTCCAGCAACACCTTGAGGGTGGGCAACAGGTTGAGATTCGCTTTGTGCACTGACAACACCTCGGGAAGGGAGAGCCTGGGTCGGACTCTCATCTTAAGACATGGAGAAGCGGGAATTTAAGCAAAATCACCACCTTGTTCTCCCTGCGCCCCCTTGCGCTCCCCTCCCCGCGGGATGACACTGGAAAGCCTGTACGACATAATTGCGCACTTTTCCGCCCGCGGGCGATCTACAACAAGAAGCGATAACAAGATGAAATACGCCAATATCACCGGCTGGGGCAAATGCCTGCCCCCCGCAGTGCTGACCAACGATGACCTCAGCACCATCATGGATACCTCGGATGAGTGGATCTATCCGCGTACCGGCATCAAGGCCCGTCGGGTCTCCCACGTCAGCACCCAGGCGCTCGCCACCCTGGCCGCCCGCCGCGCCCTGGCCTGCGCCGGTCTGGACGCCGGTGAACTCGATGGCATCATACTGGCCACCGCCACCCCGGGCACGCTGGTCCCGAACTGCGCCTCTGCCGTACAGCAGGCCCTGGGCGCCCACAAGGCGGCGGTGTTCGACCTCAATGCCGCCTGTACCGGCTTCGTCTATGCGCTCTCGGTCGCCACCTCCCTGGTGCAGACCGGCATGATGCAGAAGGTGCTGGTGATAGGCGCAGAGCGCCTCACCCAGTTGCTGGACTGGGCCAAGCGCGACACCGCAGTGCTGTTTGGCGACGGCGCGGGCGCCGTGGTGATAGAGGCGAGCGAGCAGAAGAGCGGCCTGATTGCCAGCAAGCTCGGCTGTGACAGCGAGGCGCGGGAGATACTGCACGTGCCGAACTTCGGGACGGATCGGGTGCGTTTCGCCGACATCGACGGCCTCTTCACCTTCAACTTCGAGGGGCAGGAGATCTTCAAGCGCGCCGTGCGCGGCATGGGCGAGGCCACAGGTGCCGTACTGGCCCAGGCCGGCATAGCCCCCGAGCAAGTCGACCTCATAGTGCCGCACCAGGCCAACGTGCGCATCATAGAGACCCTGGCCAAGCGGATGAACGCCCCCATGGAGAAGGTGATGGTCAACATAGAGCAGTACGGCAACACCTCGGCTGCGACTGTGCCCATCGCCCTGTGCGAGGCGCTGGAGCAGGGCCGGGTCAAGCCGGGCAGCTATCTGCTGACCGCCGCCTTCGGGGCCGGTCTGACCTGGGGCGCCGCCCTCATCAAATGGGGCCCTCGCATCACCCCGCTCGGCCAATGCGACGAGGAGTTGCCCCCCTGCGAGCAGAGCGCCCTCGAGCTCATCGCCCACGCGGTTCAGGGCTGCCAGCAGGCACGCACCTCAGACGCCTGAGCCTCGCCACGGCTACCCTTTCCCGCATAAAAAAGAGGAGCCCATCGTGGCTCCTCTGTCCATGCCCTCCCTGCCGGCCCCCCAGGACATCGACATAAAAGTCATTGAAAAGCGTGAATTTTGAGCGAAACATATCAAAAAATAACCAGTTGACACTTTTTTGTCGTCAGAATGCGGCCAAGGGGTTCACAACCTTGCCGGATCTGGTAGTATGCGGCCTCGCACTTGGGGAGGGGTTCCCGAGCGGCCAAAGGGATCAGACTGTAAATCTGACGGCTCTGCCTTCGAAGGTTCGAATCCTTCTCCCTCCACCATTCAAGTGCGAACAATCAGGAAAATACCCCGTGGAGGGGTTCCCGAGCGGCCAAAGGGATCAGACTGTAAATCTGACGGCTCTGCCTTCGAAGGTTCGAATCCTTCTCCCTCCACCATCTTCCTGCATTGCGTGAAAGGCCTGTAAAAAGTAGTACCCTGTGGAGGGGTTCCCGAGCGGCCAAAGGGATCAGACTGTAAATCTGACGGCTCTGCCTTCGAAGGTTCGAATCCTTCTCCCTCCACCATCATTCAGAAAACCCGGCCTGGCGCCGGGTTTTCGCATTTATGGCCAGTGGTCATTTGACACTGTCAGATCTGACAATTGCCCTGCCCCCGCTTTTTCGAAACAGTGAATGCCTCGAATCGCAAGGAGCGCCCTCACATGTTTGAAATCTGGGATGAAAGGGGCCGGGAGCAAGGGTTGACGCTGCCCGAGCTGCAACAACGGCTGCGCCATTATCAGGGTGATGTCATGGTGCGCTATCTCAACCGCCTCGGCCTGCCGAGCACCCTGTTCCTGACCGTTGCACAGGGTCAGGCCTACCAGCGCTTCAAGGCAGGCTCCCCCAAACTCGACTGGGAGTGGCTGGCCCAGGCCATGCACGCGGTTCCGAGCCAGCACACCCAGCAGGCCATGGCAGCCCGCTGAGGCAGCCTCAGGCACGAGGGAGAAGCCCCCTCAGCTCCTCGACTATACGTCCAAGCAGTGCCCTGAATTCCCTCAATTCGGCTTCGCACGCCCTCGCCCCCTGCTGGCGGATCTTCTCCTCCAGATGCCAGGCCTGCTGCGCCAGATCCTCGACCATCATCATGGAGATGGTGCCCGCCTGGCGATGCACCCAGTCTGCCAGCGCCTTGTCGTTCTCCTGCACCTGTGCCAGGGATTGCACCAGCTCCTCGCAAAACTGGCCCAGCATCTGCGTGAAGGGCTCACCCGTCCCGAACAGGCGCTGCAACGCGGCCACATCAAGCAGGCCGGGGGACGGCAGCAGGTGCCATTTCATCAGCATGCCGCGCAGCCCCTCCAGCAGCACCGGCTTGCCCAGCACATCGTTCATCCCGGCGGCCAGACAACGCTGCCCCTGCTCCGGCATCACATTGGCGGTCATGGCGATGATGGGAAGGGAGGCCAGGTCCCGGGTGGCGCGCACCCTGCGGGTAAAGTCGTAGCCATCCATCACCGGCATCTGGCAGTCGCACAGGATGAGCTCATATGGCTGCTGCTCCAGCATGAGGAGCGCCTGCCCGCCATGCTCAGCCAGATCGCACCCCAGATCCAGCTGCCTGAGCTGACGCCGGATCAGGGTCTGGTTGAGGGGATTGTCTTCCACCACCAGCACCCGAGCCGGCAGCGGCAGGGAGGCCTCTGTCAGGGGCGAAGCCGCAGGCAAGGGGGCCACCTCGCCCAGGCCGAGCTGACGATGACAGACCTCCCGCACCGCCTGCCAGGTCAGGGGATTGCTGTTGAGCCAGTAGACTCCGTCTCGCCGCTGATAGCCCAGCACATTGCCAAGGGGGGCGATGCAGATGCCGTTGTGTGGCAGATCCCGCGCCTCGCCGAAGATGAGATCGGCCCCTCCCGGTTCCTCCCACATCTGCACCCCCAGTGACAGCAGGTGCTGGCGCAGGGTATGACGCAACCTGTCATCATCCACGGCCAGGAAGGCCCGCAATCCGGCCAGGAGAGGATCACACTCCTTCTGCCGTTCGAGCCCCAGAGTGACGGAGAGGCCGATGGAGGTCCCCACCCCGGGGGCACTCTCCAGCCTGAGCGTTCCCCCCATCAACTCCGCCAGGGTGTGGCTGATGCTGAGCCCAAGCCCGGTGCCACCATGATTGCGGGTGGTGGCACCGTCGGCCTGTTCAAACGCATTGAAGATGCGGGCCTGCACCTCGGCACTCATGCCGATACCGGTGTCCTGCACCCCGAACAGCAGCCGCTGTTCACCGGCACTCTGCCACTCCTGGCTTATCGACAGCTCGATAAAACCACGCTCGGTGAACTTGACCGCATTGCTCACCAGATTGAACAAGATTTGCTTGAGCCTGAGAACATCCCCGTTGAAGCGCGCCCCCACCTCATCGTCCACCCGCAGATAGATCTGCAGCCCCTTGCGCTCCACCTCGCTGCTGATCATGGTGAGCACATTGTCGGCCAGCTCCCGCAGCAGGAAGGAGGTGGGCGCCAGCTGCATCTTGCCCGCATCCAGCTTGGCGTAATCCAGCACATTGCCGATGAGCTGCAGCAGCCCCTCAGCCCCCTGGTTGATGATGGCGACCATCTGGCGTTGCTCGAGATCCAGCGGGGTAAAACTCAACTGCTCCGCCATGCCGAGGATGCCGTTCATGGGGGTGCGGATCTCGTGGCTCATGGTCGCCAGAAACTCGGCTTTCTTGCTGGCAGCCCGCTCCGCCAGCTCCTTGGCATGGGCGAGTGCCGCCTCCACCTCGCGGCGGCGCCTTATCTCCCGGTGCAGACGCCAGTAGGCGATGCTGAGGATGAGGATGAGGATGAGGATGAAGAGCAGGACTCCGGCCCCTAGGGGGATCAGGGTGCGCAGCAGCTTCTGCCACGGGATACCTTCGCTGTAGTTCAAGGCCAGCCAGGTATTGCGGATCTGCTGTTTCTCCTTGTCGCTCATGCTCACCAGCACCCGGTTGATCAGCGGCAGCAGGGGGGCATAGGACTCGCGCACCGCCACCACCAGTTCGTCCCGAAACGGGGTGGGTGCGACTATGTGCAGATTGTCGCCGAAGCGCTCATCAATCACCCGGGAGAGCACGGCCAGGTTGCCCACATAGGCATCCCCACGACCGGCGGCCACCATGGCCAACCCCTCCTCTGGGCCGGACACCACAGTGACGATGACATGGGGGATACGTGCCTTCAGCTCGCTCACCAGCATGCGATCGGTCACGATCAGCTGCTTGCCCGCCAGCTCGGCAAAGCCCCCTATGCTGTTGCTGCCACGGGCAGTGGCGATGACCACGGGGAAGGACGCAATAGGCCGGCTCACCTGCCAGCCGGCGAGCCGCTGGCTGACGCGAAGGGGCAGCACTATCAGATCCACCTCCTGGTGGATCTGCGCCTGCAGCAGGGCCGAGCGGCTTGGGTCCGTTCGATGGCGATAGGCCAGACCCAGCTTCTCCTTGAACAGACCGAGGTAGTCGTCGATGAGCCCGCTCACCCGCCCCTGACTGTCCAAAAACGAGAAAGGTGCCCAGCCCTCGAGCAGGCCGACTCTGAGCGGGGGCAACTGAGCGAGCCACTCCCGCTCATCCGGTCGCAGCAAGAAGCCGCTATGGCCTTGAAAGCTCAGACGGCTATCCCCCAGCCAGCGCCGTTCAAGCTCGGTGCGCTCCTCCACCGTCAGGGCCTGGATGGCGGTGTCGAGCCGCACCCCAAGACTGGGTTTATGCCTGCTGACTCCCAGATGTAGGCTCTCCATCAAGAGGGGGGACTGGGCCACCACGGCCAGCTCAGGGTGCTGCCCGATGAATTCGTTGGTGACATGCAGGTTGCCAATGTAGGCATCGGCCTTCCCCTCCAGCACGGCGCGCAGGGCCGAGCTCGAATCGGAAAACAGGATGCGGGAGACCGACGGATAGTGCAGCCGGACCAGCTTGTCCGTCAGAAACCCGATCTCGACGGCGATCCTGGCCTGACTCAGGCCGCTGACATCCCGAAACAGGGGGCTGTCGTGGCGCACCACCACCACGGTCGGGGATGAATAATAGGGGCGGCTGTAGGAGATACACTTGCGCTCGTCGGCGCGAAAGGCATCCAGCAAAATATCGACGTCACCGCGACAGCTCGCCTTATATAGATGACGCCAGTCCGTATAGGCTTTCCACTCGATGCGATAGTCAAGATTCTTGGCCAATAAGGCCATCAGCTCCACACTGAAGCCGCTGCCATTATTTCCATCCCATTGCTGAAATGGCCCCCAGCCGCCTTTCAGCACCCCCACTTTTATCACTTGTAAAGGGGGCTTGCTGGCGGCGATGGCAGAGTGGCAATATAGGACGAAATTAAATAGCAGCACTAAGGTGGCAAGTCTAAATAATATCGATGGGTAACACCTCATCCTGTCAGCAAGCTGGGAAACATGTTTCATTTTATTGCTCGGAAAAAATCGGCGCATAAAGTATTATATAATCCACATGTTTAACACCCTGAATATTATTCATTGATTTATATGAGGCTCAATCATGTCTTTCAAAATCATTCTCGCCGATGATCATCCATTGATACTGGCCGGGATCCGCAGCCTCATTACCCAGAGTCACATCGGTTGCGATATTGTTGCCGAGGCCCATCAGGTTTCTGAATTATTGAAAACATTGCAGCAACATAGCTGCGACCTGCTGATCACCGACTTCAGCATGCCGGGGGATGAACGCTGCGATGGTCTGGCCATGATCCAGCAATTGCGACGGGAATATCCCGAACTGCCCATCATAGTGCTGACCCAGATACACAACGCCGGTATCTTGCAATCACTTGCCCAGTCGGGGGTGAGCGGCATCATTCTCAAGAAGGCCGTGCTCAATGAATTGACGGACGCCATTCGCCAGATAAAGGCAGGTCAGCACTATATAGGCAACTCGGTCAACGCCGTGCTGGCGGAGGCCGGGTTGCTGCACCAGCCCCCCGCGGTGCAGCTCACCCCCAGGGAGAACGAGGTAGTACGCCTGCTGGCCAGCGGCATGTCGGTCACCCAGGTGGCGGAGTACCTCAATCGCAGCGTCAAGACCATCAGCACCCAGAAAAAGAGCGCCATGCTGCGGCTCGGCCTGCAAAGCGACAGCGCCCTGTTTCACTATGCAAAAGAGATGGGACTGTAATAAGGGTTAATTGATGGCCACATCGATGATGATGGTGATATCACCTTTATAAGTGCTGCCAAAATATTTCATCATCTCTTGCACGGATTTCTTTTCCACGACGAATCTGAATGGCCTATTACTATCAGCCAATATTTTATGATATGCATACAGGTCTTTCTTTCCTGCATAGATAGGCCATTCCTGATTTCGGATGCCGGTGCCATACACCTTGACTGGTACTTTATGGCTATTCTTGTCGTTCTTTATCTGGCAACCATCCCCCTGTGCATTCAGATATTGGCAGCTCAGGCTGGCATGATAAGGCACTGCGACCCAGAAGCGCGCCGGCAACACCGCATCCAGATAATCCGGGGTACGATAAATCCAGTGAAGCCATCCCCCCGGGGGCTGCAAGACGACGCGATTCCCGCCGGCCGGAAAATCAATCTTGATTTGATGGCGAACCTTGATGGTGAAATTCACGGTCAGCTGAGTGTCCGTATAAGTGCCGGCGCCGAAATCGAAGTCCAGGTTATGCCCCATGGATAATGTCAGTTTGCCGGTATAGGTGCCATTTTCCATCGCCAGTGGATTGGGGGCTTTCAATTTATACCCCAGGTAAATCGAACTGATATTGAGATCCTTGCCCACCGAGCCCGTGTTTTGTCCATGGCAGCGGCCACCGGATGCGCTGGCGGACTCTTTGACGTTGCGATAGACGAACAGAGACGAGCTGTTCTTCCATGCACTGACGTAAGCACAATCCCCTTTTTCCGAGATAGTGGTGTCTGCGGGCACCGAGCCCACATTCATCTCGGAGCCGACCGACGTCACGATAAATTTGAGGGTGTAGGAGGCTCCCCCGCCCTGCTTGACCAGGGTCACGTCACGGGCGCCCGGAAAACCGAGATAGTGCACTCCCTCCCGGCTGTCACTGCTCTCCTTCACCTTTCGCTTGATATTGGCATCGAACCGAACGGCCTGGGGCGTCTCCACTGTGGCCGTGGTACTGCACCAGAAGCCGGTCGCGTCCGGAAACTGGGTGCAGGGGGTGGTGTTGATGAACTTGGCTCCCCCCGCCTCATAGGTCGCCGGGTTATATTCCGCCGTCACATTCAGGGTGGCGCCCTGGGCAGCCCCCCCGATCAACAGGGCCAGCCACCAGCAACAACGCCTCATCTCCATTCTCATCTTCGACTCCTGTTCGAGGGCCTATTGGCTGGCCCAAATTTCGGGGCTGCACACCAGATCCCCCAGCAACAACAGATCCTGCTGACGCTCGGTACGGGCCGTATCCAGCGCCAGATCGCACTGCTGCGCACCATGGAATTCCACCTGCAGGCTGGGGTTTCGCTCGCTCATCTCCACCGCAAAGAAGCCATCGGCCTCGCTGACGGTACGCCCCGCGTGGTTGACCACCATGGCCCCCTTGAGCGGTGTCCCCTGCCCATCCAGCAGGCGACCTATCACTGTCACCGTCTTCATCACCCGCACCCTGTGATAGGCTACCCCCCCCTTGTTGAGGTGATAGGGCAGCAGGTTGGGGCGAATGGTCACCGACGGCGACTCGGCGCCCGCCATGTCCAGCTGCACGGCACCGCCGCGATAGGCGGTGACGGGCACCAGGTTGCGGCCGGGGCGCAGCACCACATTCCCTCCCTGATCGTCATAGGCGCGCAGGGCCAGCTCGGGAAGGTCGGACTCCAGATCCACTATCATGCCCGCCTCATACCCCCGGGGTTGACCGGTCAGGGTCAGGCTGCCCTCATCGCCAAAGGCCAGGGTGCTGTCGAGGTTGAGTCCGCCACTCAAGGCCCGGTTGTAGGAAGAAGAGAGCAGGTGGGCGTCGCCACTGGCGAGCGCCCCCTGAAAGCGGGCATGGCCCGCCATCCCGACCCCATAGCTGTCTGTGGTCAGGTTGGCCCCGACACTCTGCAAGGCGCCCCACTCCAGCCACTGCTGGTAACCGAGGGAGGCGTTGCGCTCCTGCCCGCCGGAGCGGGAGGTCCGGCTACCAAGGCCGATGGCAAGCTGGCTGCGCTCTCCCCCCAGGTTCATGCTCAGGGAGAGCATGCTGCCCCTGTCCCGCGCATTGTCGGTGCTGATGCTGCCCGGGCGGTCGAACACCGTCAGGTTCCAGCTCACCCCCTGGCCGAGCAGCTCGCCGTTGTAACGCCAGCCCAGGTCGGCCCCCAGCCCCTGCCCCTCCCGGTGCGCCAGATAGAGGTTGGCGGAGTGATGCTCATCGAGTCGCTGCTGCAACGACAGGTTGCTCTGGGCAAGATCACGCGCCTCCCCCTCCCGCAGCCCCTGATAGCGCTGCTGCTGATGACTGAGCACCAGGCTGCCATCCCCATAGTGATACAGCGCCTGCAGATCGAAGCCGGTGCCCACCCCCTGGGTCGCCATCAGGTTGCCAAACAGCCGCCACTGGTTGCCCGGGCTCCAGTCCGCCGAGAGACCATGCTGCCAGCGCTGGTCTATGTACTGGCTGGACGCCCCCAGGATCACCGAGGGAGTGAGCAGGTGGTTGAGCATGACGCCGCCGCTGGTGCTCTCGGGGCGCTTCTCTTCCCGGTCGCTGAGCAGCCGGGTCTGCTGGCCCAGAAACAGGTTGAAGCGCCAGGCCTCCTCCGGGTTTTGCCAGTTGCCCGGCTTGTAGATCATCTCCCGCCGCCGCTCGGTCACCTGGCCATCTTCCAGCACCCGCAGCTCCACCTCGTAGATGCCGGTGGGCAGCACCCGGGTATCCAGGGCCTGCAGCCCAGAGCCCACCTGCTGGGAGTTGATGAGCAAGCCATCCTTGTAGATCTCGACCATGCCGGGCCGACTCGGGGTGACATAGAGCGGGACAGTGCTGGCCTTGCCCTGCTCCACCAGCAGGGTGTCAGAATCCCCCAGCATGACCCCGAGCACGGTCGGCGTGCCGCCGCCAAACTGGGCAGGCTGGCGCACCAGCCCCTGGGCATAGGGGGAGAAATAGCCCAGCCGGTAGAAGCGCCCCTCTCCCTCATGCTCGGCATAGAGCTGCTGCACATGGTGCTGGGCAGGCTGGCCGGAAAACTGGCTCAGCTCCCCTTCCAGCAAGGGGGTCCACTGGCCGAGGCTGCCCTGGGCCGTCAGGTTGTAGCGGCCGCTGCGCTGCTCTTCCTCCCCCAGGGTCAGGTTCAGCTGATGGCGCATCAGGGCGCCATAGCTGCCTGCGGCAGGCAACTGGTGGTAGCGGGCCTGCTGTGATCCGCTCTCCACCCGGGTGGTCAGCACCGAGAGCTGGGAGTTCTCCAGGCTGTACTCCAGGGCCAGCACGCCATTGGCACACTCGCCCTGGCACGGGCCCAGGCGGTGGGGCTCGGCCAGCACCTCGACCCAGCGCTGGCGTGTGCGCTCGTCCAGCTCACTCTCGTGGCCGTCGGTCAGGGTCAGCAGTTGTACGCTGGTGTCTTTGCCCAGCACTATCTCGCCCTCCCCCAGCAGTTGCCCATCCACCAGGATGCGCACCGCCAGCGGGACGTCGAAGAAGTGATCGGCAAAGCCATCAGGCAAGTCTTGGGCTTGTTGCAACACATCGAGGGGCTGGGTGGCACGACCCTCAGTCGCCCAGACAGGCTGGCCCAGCAGGGCCAGCGCCAGCAGGAAAGAGAAATAGGGCACGGGTCATCTCACTCTTGGCATCAGCGCAAACAAAAAAGGCTCCCCCGATACAGGGAGCCGAACTTAATCGCCGTCATTTGCTTAGGGCTTTTTGGGCGCTTCCGATTCAAACATCATGTTCACCACGCCCTGATAGTTGCCGGGCTGATAGCCGGCCACAGGGGCGTCGGCGGGGATCACTTCCAGTCCCAGCAACTTGCCGGTCTTGGCATCCTCTGCCTTCATCACCTCGACTGAGGTGGTCGACAGGGCGACACCACCCACCTTGATGGTCAGGGGAATGTTGTCGTTGCCGCTGGCCATCACGGCCGGGTTGGTCAGGTAGCCGGTGATGGCGCCTATGGTGCTCTTGGCATCCAGCTGCTTGCTCAGCGTGTCCAGCTTCTTGGTGTAGGGGTTGTAGGCCAGCTTCTGCGGCGTGCTCATCCAGTTATCGCCACCGGTCGGCTGCACATAGAAGGCCTCGCTCGGGATCTGGGCGGTCACTGTGACCTGATGTTCAATGCGTTCTGCCGCCATCAGATGGGCCGATACCAGCATCGCCAGGGGCGCAACAATCCATACTTTCATTACTCTCTCCTCGGTCATAAACAAGAAACATCAGTGTCCAATCACCATGTTTCTACTCTGGTCACCCTCAATCAGCGCAAAGCGATAGAGGTGATCTTTCTGTTTCACAAGTTGCTTCTTCATGCTCGGCAACAGATGAATTTTTCCTGGTGTTGAACAGTTTTTTGCACGTCCATCACACTCCTCGAAAAAGTCCAGCACTATGGTGGCATTGCCGTTATTCACGACAGTGGTCATGGTGTCGGTCTCTATCAATTTCGTATCAAAGCGGGTCTCTTTTGGCATGACGAAAATAATGGCACCGAATCCGGTCAATATATTTACGCCGGCAGAGACTTGTTGCTGAGCATCAATATTCTGGCCATCCATATCGAATCCATCCTCTTTCCTGGGCAGCACGGGAATAAAGCGAACCCTGAAATAGCGCTCCTTGTCCCGCGCCCCCATATAGAGCAAGCGGGTAGCCTGTACCCCTTTGGCCGGGATGATCAGGCGCGACGGGCTGGCGATCAGGGCCCGGTTGCCTTCGGTCAGCTCCGTCGACTCACGGGGCTGGCCGGCGCCGTCATAGGTTATTTCGTGAATGGCTACCTTGACGAAGGCGGTGGTATCGCCCTGATTTCGGATCCGCTTCAAATAAGTTCCCTGCTGACCTGCCATATAGTCAAAAAGGGTGCCTATGCTGATTTCGGCCGATGCCGATACGTTGCCGCTGAGCATCAGCAACAAAATAAAAAATATGTTTCTCATCTTTATTCCAGACTGAATTTATTGCGGCACTATTTCTTGAACAAGCTATCAATGAGCCGTTCGAATATCACTGGGGCCAGTTTATGCAGCCTGCCGGGGGATGTTAATCGGAATAATCCTATATTGAATTTCAGGCGGCAGGCTCATTATCAGATAATTCCTACAGCTGCCGGGTGGCTGCACCCTGTATTATGCGCAGCCATCCATCGCCATCAGGTGAGAGCCATGTTTGCGTTCAAAGAAGAGTATCCGATGAGTGCCATGGCCACGATGGCCATGGCGGATGTCGCCGTTCCCTTTTACCAGCCGATCATAGGTCGGGACCGTCAGGTCAAGGGCTATGAGGCGCTGGCCAGGCGCTGGGATCCGGTGGCCCAGTGTTACAAAGGCATCGATTTTGCCTCCCTCAGCCAGGACGAATCCCTGCATCTGGATATCGTCATGCTCAGGGCCATCATGAGGGATCTGCCTGTCCTGGCGAAGGGGGGGCCCTATACGCTCTCCATCAACCTCAACCCGGCGCTCTCCAGCCCGACCTATCAGAACCTGTTGCTGCTGGTGCTGGTGCAGGCACGCAAGGTGGGGATCGACATCTGGTTCGAGGTGCTGGAATACGCCCGGCTGGAGAGCCAATACAGGGAGCTGATAGAGGTGCTGCGCGCCCATGGCGCCCACATCGCCTGCGATGACTTCGGCTCCCGGGAGTGCAACTTTCAGCGCCTGATGGCCCTGCCCTACGAGGTAGTCAAGCTGGACCGCTCCCTGCTGCTGCAGGCGGCACGCACCTCACACGCCTTCAAGATGCTGGTGGGCCTGGTGGCCTACCTGCAGCGCCTCGGCATGGCCGTGGTGTGCGAGGGGGTGGAGACCCAGACCCATGTCGAGATAGCGAACCGCCTCGGCTGCGACTATCAGCAGGGCTACGCCTACGCCATGCCCTCCCCCCTCTCCCGCTGGTCCTAGGCACCCGGGACCAGAGGGTCAAGCGGGGCCAGGGCGCCAGCTTCTCTTGCCCTCGCGCTTATCCAGAACGGCCAGGCCCCTACCACCACAGGGCCTGGCTGCCCCTTCCTCTTCTTCAGGCTGTGAATGGACTCACACTTTGGCTCATTCAGAGCCCGTTTCAGACCTGCGTCTCTATAATGGGCCCGCCTGGGCCTCTTCGGTGCCCTGGCATAACCTATTGATGCTACGGAATATTACAATGAAAAATAGCCACAAGACCCTACTCGCCGCTGCCATTTCCCTCGGATTGATGGCAGGCTGTCACAGCAACAATGACTCCAAGGCCCCAGATCCCATGGTTCGCTTCGCTACCTTCAACCTCTCCTTCGATCGCACCGCCCCCGGCATGCTCTCCGGCGAACTGGCCCTGGACCGCGCCGCCCAGGACGCCCTGCTGGCCCGCTACCAGGGGGGCGACACCAGCCTCGGCAAGGCCGAGATCACCCAGGCCAAAAACGTGCAGCAGATCCGCAATATCGCCGAGATAGTGCAGCGCACCCGGCCGGATGTCTTCCTGCTGAACGAGTTCGACAACGACGGCAAGGGTGCCGGCACCGCCGACCTCAAAGCCTTCAACGACAACTACCTGGCCCATGCCCAGCACGGCGAAGCGCAGGCCATCAGCTACCCGGTGCTGCAGAATTTCGCCACCAACACAGGGCTGATGAGCGGTCATGACCTCAATCTGGACGGCAAAGTGAGCCGCGGGCCGGACGACGCCTGGGGCTTTGGCAACTACCACGGCCAGTACGCCTTCGCGGTGATGTCCCAGTATCCCATCGACACCAAGGGGATCCGCACCTTCCAGCACTTCAAGTGGAAGGAGATGCCGGGCGAAACCAACCCCATCATCGATGACTGCAACAACCCCAGGGCGCCGATCCCGGCCGGTCGCCAGTGCGGCGAGCCCTGGTATGACGCCGCGACCTGGGCGCAGTTCCCGCTCTCCTCCAAGAATCACGCGGACGTGCCGGTGCGCATCAAGCAGGGCAACAAGGAGCAGGTGATCCACTTCCTCATCTCCCACCCGACGCCCCCCATCTTCGGCAATGCGGCGCGCCACAACGTCAAGCACAACAGGGCCGAGGTCGCCTTCTGGCAGGACTATGTGGAGAGCGCCAGCTACATGGTGGACGACGCAGGCAAGGCTGGCGGTCTGCCGGCGGGCGCCCGCTTCGTCATCGCCGGGGATCTCAACGCCGATCCGCAAGCGGGTGACGGGGATCTCAGTGCCATCCAGGACCTGCACAACCATGCGCTGGTCAACCAGGCAGTCACCAACGGCGCCCTGATCCCGGTCAGCCAGGGTGGCCCCGAGTGCCTCGCCAGCCAGCCGGATCAGTGCAAGCGCAACAACAACAGGCCGACCCCGGAGCGCATCACCAGCAGCAGCGGCCTGCAGCTCGATCACCTGATCCCCTCCGCCAACCTCAATGCGGTCGCCTCGGGGGTGTTCTGGCCCGCCAGCTTCGAGCCGGGTTACCACCTGGTGTATGACCCACAGCTCGGCATCGCCAAGGGAGTGAGCTCGGATCACCGCCTGGTGTGGGTGGACGTCGAACTGGACAAGTGATGTTCAGGATCACTCAATGAAAAGCGGGGCCATGATGGCCCCGCTTTTTTGCATCTGGCGCTAGACCAGCTTCTCTACCCGGGCCGGCAAGCCCTGGCGCGCCGAGGAGCCGATGGCCCAGTCCACCAGGGGGTAGCGGCCGTGGCGACTGGGATCCAGCACCGCCAGATCGTTGAGGTTCACCCCGGCGCCGCGCAGGGCACTGGCCGCCACCTCCTTGCCGTCGACCCAATGCGCCCTCGCCCCCAGCGCCTTGTGACCGAAACCGTGCTCGATGGCGATGGCATCTTCCTGCACCCCGGCCACGCACTCGGCCAGCCCGATCACGCTGCCATTGGGGGTGCTGACCCGCACCCTGTCCCCGCTCACTATGCCGAGGCGGGCCGCCGTCTGGGCGTTGAGCCGCACCCCGTTGCTGGGGTGCACCTGACGCAGGCGATCCGAGCTTATGCTCATGGAGCTCATGGTGTGGGACTTGTAGCTGGTGAGCAGCAGGGGCCACTGGGCCGGCTTGAACGCCTCATTGAGCGGCGTGCCATCGGCGAGCTGGGCCCGGAAGAAGCGCGGGGTGCCGCTCAGGAACTGGCCGCTCTGGCTGTGACGGCGGCTGCCCACCGCCGGGTTCCACAGCATCAGCGGCTTGGGCCAACGCTTGCTCGGCTGCCCCGATTCATCGCGCCCCTTGGCCACCGGCTCGAAGCGCCCGCCTCGGGCGAAGAGGTAGGCGGCGCGGCCCGCCTCCTCCGCGCTCAGGGTGGCGTTGAGGGTGGGCAGTATGCGTTCCACCCCGGACCAGGCGAGATCCTCAGACCCAATGGCGGGTACAGGCTCACCCAGATAGGCGACGTTCGCCGCCCCATAGAGGGAGAAGTCCGCCGCCTTGTGAAGACCGTACAGCTTGCCATCCGCCCCTTTCAGGGCCCCCTCGCCAAAGCCCGGCAACCCCAGGCGTTTCGCCACCGCGATAAGGAAGGACTCCATGCAGACCGGATCCCCCGAGGCCGTCTTGGCGACTCTTGGCTCCACCACAGGCCAGCGCCCGGTCGAGACCTTGGTCATGACCCCGTGCCAGGCGGTTGCCCAGCCCCAGGACTCGTAGGTCAGGGTGTCAGGCACTATGTAGTCCGACAGCGCCGAGGATTCGTTGATGAAGCTGTCGATGCTGACAAAGAGCGGCAGCACCTTGGGGTCCTTGAGCTGTTCACCTATGGCCTGGTGCAGCCCCGCCTGACCGTAGAGGGGGTTGCCCATGTGGTTGATCCAGGCCTTGGCACGGTAGGGATAACCGCTCACCGCCGCGGTCAGGTGCTCGCCGAGCAGGGGGCCCGAGATGGGGAACCAGGGCTCGTGAGCCGGATAGGGATTCTGGCCCGCTTCGCGCTTGCGGCGATATTCGGAAGTCTTCTCGTAGGGGAACTTGGAGCGCGACAGGAAGACCCCGGCGGGTTTCACCATGCCGGGGAAACTCGCCAGATCGTAGCGCGGCCCGGCGCCGAAGGGGTCGAACTTGCCGCCGCTCGCCACCGCGCCGCCCCGGGCGTTGAGGTTTCCTATCATGGCGTTGAGCATCATGATGGCCCAGGCCGTGTAGAAGCCGTTGGCGCTCATGGTGCCGCCGTGGGTGATCACCGCCGCCCGGGTGCCGTGGCTGGTGAACTCCCGCGCCAGCTCCTCGATATCGCTCACCGGCACGGCGCACTCGGCACTGTATTGCTCGAAAGAGTGCTCCCGGCTCGCCTCGGCCAGCAGCTGGAAGCTGCTCTTGACCCTGAGCTCCCCGCCCGGGGTCGAAATGCTGCGCGCCACCCAGAGTCGGGCCCGCTCGCAACGGCCGGCCGGGGTCAGCTCGTCGCTGTCCGCCTCCATCACCAGCACGGCATCCCCCTCGCCATAGGCTTCACCGCTGTGGGGCAGCCCCAGATCGCTGGCGTGCAACATCTGGCCGAAGCGGGGGTGGGATTCGTCGCAGACCACCAGATGGCTGGCGTTGCAAAAACCGCGATAGCCGGCCCGCTCGGCGGCAGCTGCATTGGGTGCCGTCAGGAAAGACTCGGCGTAACGCTCGTTGTCGATGATCCAGCGCAGCATGGCCATGGCCAGGGCCGAGTCCGTGGCGGGCCTGATGGGCAGCCAGCGGTTGGCGGGGGCGGACGGCAGGTTCACCGTGTTCGGCAGGCTGGGCGCCACCACCACGTAGGAGAACGGCTTGCCCTCCCTAGCCCGGTTCGCCGCCAGCTGGCGGGACTGGCGTTTGAAGGGGTTGCCGGACTGCTGGGGGGAGGTGCCCATGAACAGCAGGAAGTCGCTCTCGTCCCAGTCGGGCTTGAGGTGGGCATTCTTCTCCAGATCGTCCAGCAGGGCGCCGGCCCCGACCCGGAACGACAGGCCGCAGTAGGCGCCGTGGTTCGCGAAGTTGCGGGTGCCGAAACTGTTGAAGGTGAAGCGCTTGATGAAGGCATCGCGCCCTTCGTCCGAGGCGTTGCTCACCAGCAACTGGTTGGCCCTGGGGCCATATTCCGGGTTCACGGGATCGAGCGGCTCGGCCAGATTGCGGATGGCCCTGAGCCCTTCAACCTGGCCCTCCCCGAACAGATCGCCCCCCTCCACCACCTCCTCGATCAGCTGCTCGAAGGGGATGCTCTGCCAGCGGCCACTGCCGCGCGGGCCCACCCGCTTGAGGCAGCGGGTGACCCTGTGGGGGCTGTCGAGCTGCTCCAGCATGGCGTTGCCCCTGGCGCAGGCGGTGGAGCGGCCATCCAGCCCCCCTTCCTGATAACCGCTGGTAGCGATCAGCGCCTGCTTGATCGGCGTCTTGAAGTCGATGTGGTGCAGGGCCGAGAGCGGGTGATAGGGGTTGCCGAGGATACGCACTATCTTGTCGCTCTCGTTGTCGATGCGGGCCCGCACCCCGCACAGGGTCCAGCAGCCGAGGCACATGGTGTTGGCGAGGCGCTGCGCCGGGTTGGGGTGAAGTTCCCCTCGCTCATCGACCCTGTACTCCACCGCCAGGGAGTTGCCGTGGATGGGATCCCGGGTCGGCTTGCCCGAGCTGCCGGTGGCCACCCCGCTCACCACCTGCTTGAGGGTGTCGCTGTAACCGGCCACGAAGAGCCCCGTGCCCCCGGCGATGGCGGCCCCTTTGAGAAACTTGCGTTTGCTGTGATCCATCAGAGTGCCTCGCGAGCGCTATGGGTAGTGGCTGCCTGGGTGGCAGATGACGTTGTGGCGGATGGCAGAGCCGGGGCGCGAACCAGCTCGGAGAGCGCCACCAGCAGGGCCAGCAGCAGGCCGAAGGTGCCGAGGATGCCGAGCACACCGGCCGGCCCCCAGGCTATCTGGTAGAGATAGACGCCGGCCCCGTATTTTGGGACGAGCTGTCCCTGGATAAGCACCAGCCAGCGCAGGCCCCACACCAGGTGCAGCGCCAGCAGCGCCAGGCCCCAGGTTTGCAGGCGGGGGGAGAATCGGTGCCCCGCCAGCAGCAACAGGCCGAGCAGGGCCAGGGCCAGCAGCAGCCAGTGGGCCGCCAGCCGCCAGCTAGGATCCAGCCGATAGAGGGCACTCGCCTCAGCCGCCGAGGCGCCGCCAAACAGGGCCCAGCCCAGCAGGGAGAAGGCGAGCAGCGCCAGGGTCGGGCGGATCTGGCGCAGCAGCCCAGCCTCCGTGCCCTGCTGCCAGCCCGCCAGCAGGCGGTTGAGCAGCAGCAGGGCGCTCTGGGCCGCCAGCAGGGCGCTCAGCGCCAGCAACCAGGGGAGCCAAGGGGTGTGCCAGAGGGGCCGCGCCTCTACCACCATGGTCTCGAGCCCGGTGTAGAGGGCTATGCTGAGCCCGCTTAAAATAGCCATCAGGGCAAGCGGCTTGAGCCAGGGCTCGCCGGACCAGTTCCCCAGGCAGAGCAGCCGCGCCAGGGCGGCGACCCTGTCATGCTCCTCGCCGCGCCTGGCCAGGTTGGGCCTTATCAGCAGCCAGCCAAACAGCATGCTGAGCAGGCTGAACAGGGGCAGCAGGTAGGCGCCATACCACATGATGGAGGTGAAGCGGGTCTGGGCGTAGAAGTGCCAGGCCCGGGCGGGCTGGTGCAAGTCCGCGGTCAGGGCTATGGGCGCCACCACCCCTGCCCCCATCATCAGCACGGCGGCAAGGGTCTGCAGCCGTCGATCCGGCGCCTTGCGCCACAGATCGGCCGCGCCCAGCCAGAGGGCCCCATAGGCGAGGCCGATGAGGAAGAAATATTGCACCGCCCAGGGCAGCCAGGTGATGGGTTGATCCGGGGCCAGCAGTTCATTAATGGTCATGGGCTATCTCCTTGCCGTCGTCGCCGAGCAGGGTGCGCTGCGCCGGGTGGCCGTCGATCTTGCTGACGAAGGCCTCATCCATGCCCAGATAGAAGACCCGCGGCTGGGTATGGGCCTCGGGCTTGAGCACCTTGAGGGCCGGCTCGTATTCCCGCAGCAACCGGCTGATCTGGCTCTTGGGATCGTTCAAGTCCCCTATGATGCGCGCCTCGCCGACGCAGCTCTCCACGCAGGCGGGCAAGAGCCCCGCCTCCAGCCGGTGGGCGCAGAAGGTGCACTTGTCGGCGGTGTTGGTCTCGTGGTTGATGAAGCGGGCGTCGTAGGGGCAGGCCTGCACGCAGTAGCCGCAGGCGACGCACCAGTCGTTGTTGACCACCACTATGCCGTCGTCGCGCTGGAAGGTGGCGCCCGTGGGGCAGACGTCGAGGCAGGCGGGCTCGGCACAGTGGTTGCAGAGCCTCGGCAACATCAAGAGGGAGGCGGGGGCATCGAGTGCCGCCACGTCGCTCACCTCGTACTGGCTGACAGTGGTGCGAAACTGGCCGAGAGGGGGCTGGTTCTCTATGGTGCAGGCCACTGTGCAGGCCTGACAACCGATGCAGCGGCGCAAGTCAATCAGCATGCCGTAGCGCTTGCGGCCATCCCCCCGGCTGATGGCCGCCCGCCCATTGCGGGGCACGGGGACGGACTGGGCCTGGGTCACGGGGATCAGGGCCGCCCCTGCGGTGAGGGCGGCGATCCCGGATAACAATCGGCGCTTGCTGAGCTCCATGGCTTCTTTCCTTCTGCTGAGCTGGCTTCCCCCAAGAGGGGGGTTGGGCCGATTGTCCGCAACGCAGCAAGTCGCCTCTATTGTGGTTTTCCACATACCGGGAGCCGGGTTGATCCAGCGCAATAAAACCGGCCCCATAACCGCCAAACTGTGACCAAAGCCCCATTCGCCGCCCCATCACGGCGCCTGGGCGGCCCAGCGCACCGCCCCGGTGATAGACTGGCTTCCCCCCCATCAGCCGCCCAAGGAGAGCGCCCTGTTCCGTCACGCCCCCTCATCGCTCGCCTGCCAGCCCCTGCTGGCCCTGTTGCTCTGGATCTGGGTCGCCCCTGCCCTGGCCGGGCCTGTGCCGCCCCAGACAGCATCGGCGCTGGCCCAGAGCGAGCCGGTGCGAGTAGGGGTGCTGGCGACCCGCGGCCCGGCACTTGCGAAGGCCCAGTGGCAGCCGCTGATGGGCTGGCTGAATGAGCGCGTGCCAGAGCGGCGCTTCGCGCTGGTGCCCCTGGAGCTCGATGCCCTGGCCGAGGCCGTCGCGCAAAGCAGGCTCGACTTTGTCATCACCAATCCGGGCCAGTCGGTGAGTCTGGCGCGCCAGTATCCGCTGGCCTGGCTCGCCACCCTCAAGAGCCCGGCGGGGGGTGACAACCTCGCCATAGGCGCCGCCCTGGTGGTGCGCGCCCATGCCCCCTACCTGCACTGGCAGGATCTCGAGGGACAGCCGGTCGCCGCCGTGTCGGAAAACGCCTTTGGTGGCTACCTCGCCTACCGCTTCGAGGTGGACGAGCAGGGGGTCAGGCTGGAGCGCTTCTTCTCCGCCGTGCGCTTCACCGGCTTTCCCCTGGACAGGCTCATCGAGCAGCTGGCGGCGGACCAGGTGGCCGCCGCCATAGTGCCGGTGTGCCAGCTGGAGCGCATGGTGCGGGAGGGCAAGGTCGCCGACTCGGATTTTCGGGTGCTGGACAACCAGGCACCGGCGGGCTTTGGCTGCCAGAGCTCGACCCGGCTCTACCCGAACTGGGCCTTCGCCCAGACGGAGCAGGCTTCCCCTGCGCTTGCCCTGGTGGTGACGCGAGCCCTGTTCGACCTGCCAGCAGACAGCGAGGCAGCCATGGCCGCCGATTCGGCGGGCTGGACAGTGCCCACCAGCCAGCTTGGCATCGACCGCCTGCTCAAGGCGCTGGATCGCCACCCCCTGCAGGGCCCCTGGTGGCAATCGGCCTGGCACTGGTTGCGCCAGCATCAGCAGTGGGGCTGGGGCGCCCTGGCGCTGGTGCTGCTGCTCGGCGGCCACCACCTGCTGCTGCAACAGCTGTTCAACCGCAGCCAGCGCCGACTGCTCGCCACCCGCCAGCAACTCGAGGAGAAGGGGCGCCAGCTCGAGCAGGCCAGGCGCCTCGCCGAGCTCGGCGAGCTCGGCGCCAACATGGCCCACGAGATCAACCAGCCCCTCACCGCCATCGCCAACTACAGCCAGGGTGCCCTGCTGCGCCTCGCGAGGCAGGGGCAGGATCCGGCCACAGCCGCATCACAGGAACCCCTGCGCCAGGCCCTGGAGCAGATTGGCCTGCAGGTCCAGCGCATCAACCAGACAGTCAACCGGCTGAGATCCCGGCTGCAAAAGCGCCCCCGCCAAGCCGAGCCCACGGACCTGGTCGCCCTGGTGGAGGGCCTGCAGCCCTTGCTCGGTCAGATGCTGGCCCCCCTCGGCGTCACCTTCACCCTGCGCTGGCGGGGGCAGCCGCGCCTGCTCCCCCTGGATGGCACAGGGGTGGAGCAGTTGCTGATGAACCTCATCAAGAATGGCGCCGAGAGCGCGGCACGAACGGACGGCCCAGCGGCGCAAAGGGCTGAACCGGGCCGGGTCGAGCTGCTTGTCTGCTTCGAGGCGGCGCTCTTGATCCTGGAGATCCGCGACAACGGCCCCGGCCTGAGGATGCCAGAGGCGCAGCTGCAGCAGGCGTTTCACAGCGACAAGGACGACGGCATGGGGCTGGGGCTCGCCATCTGCCGGGACGTGGTAGAGTGTCATCGCGGCCAGCTCGCCTTGAGCAACCTGAGCCCCCATGGCTGCCTGGCCCGGGTGGCCCTGCCCGCCCCTCAGCAGCGGCTTGAGGCCGCTTCCCATCCCAATCCAAGGAGCTGATATGCAGTACGTTGACCGCCCTCCCCTCTATCTGGTCGATGACGATCAGGCCGTGCTCGACTCCCTGCGCTTCATGCTGGAGAGCTGCGACGAGCGGCAGCTGCGATGCTTTGCCGACGGCGAGCGCCTCCTGGAAGAGGTCGATCTGCGCCTGCCCGCCTGTCTCATCCTGGATTGCCGCATGCCGGGGCTGTCGGGCCCCGAGGTGCAGCAGCGGCTGAAGGCGGCCCAGAGCCCCATCGCCATACTGTTTCTCACCGGTCACGGGGAGGTGCCCCTGGCGGTGGAGTCCCTCAAGCAGGGGGCGGTGGATTTCTTGCAAAAGCCGGTGCAGCTGGCGCCCCTGCTCGCCGCCATAGCGCGGGCCGAGCAGGCAACCCTGGCCGCGGCGGCGCGACTTGCCCATAGACACGCCTTCGAGCGGCTCACCCCCCGCGAGCACCAGCTGTTGCAGCTCATCGCCCAGGGCCACAAGAACCAGCAGATAGCGAGCACGCTCTGCATCTCGGTGCGCACCGTCGAGGTGTGCCGCGCCAGCCTGATGAGGCGGCTCGAGGTCGATTCCCTGGCCGAGCTGATGCTGCGCTATGCGGCGGTCAATGGGCGGCCCTGAATCGCTCACGCCATGGGCAAACCCCAACCCCGGGGCATAAAACGTGGCGAGATCACACACTTGGCGCCGCCTTGGGGGTAGAGTAGCCCCTTCCCTTTATCAGGGCCGACCAAGGTCCTGCGCATTATTTCGAGGAGACATCATGGAACTGCTTCTGCTTAGCAATGGCAAAACCACCGAACACCCGGGCCTGCTCGGCTGGGCCCGCGACCGGGTGCAGACCCTGCTCGCCCGCAAACAGGTCAAGCGCATCCTGCTCATCCCCTATGCGGTGATCCGCAGCGACTGGGATGCCCGCGCCCAGGATCTCACCGAGAGCCTGGGAGTGGAGACCATCAGCATCCACCAGTTCGACGATCCCGTGGCGGCCATCAACCAGGCAGACGCCATCTTCATCAGCGGCGGCAACACCTGGCGCCTGAACCAGCTGCTGCACGAATACGGTCTGGTGGTGCCCATACAGCGCGCGGTGCGCGAACGGGGCGTGCCCTATGTGGGCTGGAGCGCAGGTTGCAACGTGGCGACCCCGAGCATCCGCACCACCAACGACATGCCGGTGTGCAGCGCCGCCGTGCTGCCGGCGCTGGGCCTGTTCCCGCTGCAGATCAATCCCCACTATCTGGACGCCAGCATCAGCGGCCACATGGGGGAGACCCGGGACGAGCGGCTCGCCGAGTTCTGCGCCATCAACCCGAGCGAATCCGTGGTGGCCCTGCGCGAGGCCAGCCTGTTGCAGATCAGCGGCGAGAGCAACGGCGAGACAGTCGAGTACTGGAGCGTGCGCGGCGAAGGCTTCAAGATCTTCAAGCACGGCGAGACGACCCAGGAGTATGAGGACGCCGCTCCCCTGGCCGCCCTCACCCCCTTCATCCCCAAGATCTGAGTCAGGGGCGCAGCAATGAAAAGAGGGATGGCCAAGGCCATCCCTCTTTCGTTTGCTCGCGCGGGAGTGAGGCCCCGCAAGGGCCCTCACTCCAGGATCGCCAGCGCCTCCTTGCCGCCACCACGCTTGGGGGCCTTTAGCAGCAACACCAGCGGAATGGCGCACAGGCTGACCCACATCATCAGGCGGAAGTCCTGCAAATAGGCGAGCAGGCTGGCCTGGCGAGTCACCTCGCCGTTGAGCATGGCGAGCCCCTTGGGGGTGACCAGCGCCGCCGTCCCCATCCCCTGCTGCAGACCGGCATTGAAGGGAGTGATGTAGGAGGCGAACACCTCGTGGTTCATCTGGGTGCGCTGGGCCAGATAGGTGATGACCACGGAGATGCCGATGCTGCTGCCGATGTTGCGCACCAGGCTGAACAGCGCCGTCCCCTCGTTGCGATAGCGCGGGGCCAGGGTCGCGAAGGTGATGGTGGAGAGCGGCACGAAGATGAAGCCGAGCCCCAACCCCTGGACTATGCCGGTGCGCACTATGTCCCAGCTGCTGATGTCGGTGTTGAACAGCGTCATCTCCCACATGGAGAAGCTGGTAAGCAGCAACCCCAGCAGGATCAGGATGCGCACGTCCACCCGGCCCGACAGCCTGCCCACCAGCATCATAGCGAACATGGTGCCGACCCCGCGCGGTGCCAGCAGATAACCGACATCTATGACCGGGTAGCCCATCAACCCCTGCATGAAGGGGGGCAAGAGCGTCATGGTCGCCAGCAAGATGATGCCGACGATGAAGATGAACACCAGACCGACGCTGAAGTTGCGATCCTTGAACAGGGCCGGCTCTATGTAGGGATGGGGGTGGGTGAAGATGTGCACCACGAAGAGATAGAAGGCCATCACCATCATGACGGTCTCGATCACTATCTCCCGGCTGGCGAACCAGTTCTGGGATTCCCCCCTGTCCAGCGCCATCTGCAGCGCCCCTATCCCCAGGCTCAGCAGGGCAAAGCCCAGCAGATCGAAGCGGCGGCTGGCATCGAGTCTGGTCTCCTCGATGAAGGCGGCGAGCCCGAACCAGGCCAGCAGGCCGAACGGCAGGTTGATGTAGAACACCCAGCGCCAGTTGTAGTACTCGGTGAGCCAGCCCCCCAGCGACGGCCCGAGGATGGGGCCCACCATGACACCTATGCCCCACATCGCCATGGCGGAGCCGTGCTTCTCGGGAGGATAGGTATCGAGCAGCACCGCCTGGGAGAGGGGCACCAGGCTGGCGCCGAAGATCCCCTGCAGCAGCCGGAACAGCACTATCTGATCCAGGCTCTGGGCCGCGCCACACAGCATGGAGGCGACGGTAAAGCCCGCCACCGACCACATAAACAGTCTTTTCCGACCAATTCTTGCCGAGATAAAGCCGGTCAGCGGCATGAAGATGGCGGCCGCCACTATGTAGGAGGTGAGCACCCAGGAGATCTGATCCTGGGTCGCCCCCATGGCCCCCTGCATATGGGGCAGGGCCACGTTGGCTATGGTGGTGTCCAGCGCCTGCATTATGGTGGCCAGCATCACCGACAGTGTGATGAAGGTGCGGCGGGAGACCTGGTCTGTGCCCTCCGTATCTGTTGTCGTCATATCAACCTCGACCTGACAAGCCGGGCAGAGTGCGCTGGTGGCCGGTATCGATTTCGGCGGTGGCACTCAGGCCGGCGCGCAGGGTGGGCAGATCCGCCCCGTCCTCCAGCTTGATCCGCACCGCGACGCGCTGGGCTATCTTGACCCAGTTGCCGGTGGCGTTCTGGGCCGGGATCACCGAGAACTCGGAGCCGGTGGCCGGGCTCAGGCTCTCCACCACACCGTGCCAGCGGGCGTCCGGGTAGGTGTCCACGCTGATGTCGACCTGCTGGCCAGGCTGCACATGGGTCAGCTCTGTCTCGGTGAAGTTCGCCTCCACCCAGGGGCTGTCGGTCTCCACCAGCATCATGGCGGTCATGCCCACCAGGCTGTACTGGCCGGGCTTGGGCAACTGGCTGGCGATGCCGTTGGCGGGGGCATAGATGGTGGTGCGGGCCAGATCCAGCTTGGCCTTGGCCAGACCGGCGGCGGCTTCCTGATAGGCGGGCTGCTGCTCCACCGGCAGGTTCACGTCACCGTTCAGGGAGGCTTCTATCTTCTTGAGCCCCTCCTCCAGCGCCACCTGCTGCTGGGCTGTCTGTATGGTGAGCTGGCGGGCGTCATCGTAGTTGGCGGTGGAGGTGAAGTGCTTGGCCACCAGATCCGCCTGGCGACGCTCCTCCTTCAGGGCATAGGCATGGCGCGTGCGGGCCACGTCTATCTCCGCCTGCTGACCGCGATAACTGGTCTGCAGCGCCACCAGATCGGTGCGCACCTTGGCGAGTTCGGCCTCGGCCTTGGTCACGGCGACCCGGAAGGACTCGGGGTCCAGCTCGAACAGTGGCTGACCGGCCTTGACCTGCTGGTTTTCGGCGACGAACACCTTGGCCACCCGGCCCAGCACCTCGGTACTGATGGGCACCTTGTCCGCCTTCACATAGGCATTGTCGGTCTCCACATAGCGTCCGCCGTGGAGGTAAATGGCGCCCGCCCCGACCAGGACCAGAGCCGGTACCACCACCAGCAGCAGCAGGCGGGTACGGCGCCGGTTCATCTTGGGACGGGGGGAGGAGGGTGAGTCAGTGGTCATAAAATCGCTCCGCTGTGTTGCGTCAAAGTGAGAAATCAGGGATGAGAGAGGTTGGCGCGCAGTATCTTGAGGGAGTGGCAGAGCGCATCCGTCGCCTCCTCCCCCAGCTCGCCGATGGCGCGCTGGTGCACCAGATCGGACGCCTGCTTGATCATCGCCAGATAGGGGGTTGCGGCCTCGGTCAGGTAGAGCTGATAGGCCCGGCGATCGCCGGGATCGCTGCGCCGCTCCACCAGGCCGTTCTCGGCCAGCTGATCCAGCTGGCGGGCCAGGGTGATGGGCTGGATATCCAGACCGTCGGCCAGCTCCACCTGACGGATCCCCTCGCGGCGCGCTATGTGCACCAGGGCGCGGGCCTGGGCCAGGGTCAGACAGCTGCCTTCCAGCTGCTGCTGGAACTGACGGCGCATCAGACGCTGTACGTCGCCGATCAGGAATCCGAGGGAGTCGGGTTGTTTGTTCATAGCATGCAACCTATATAGTAAGCTTTGCTTATTATAAGCCATGGGCCGATATATGCAAACTGGCCCCGGCCGCCGTTTGGGTTCATGCTGGGGACCACCACCTCAACGGCAGGAGAAACATCATGGATATCAGGATGGAGCGGGACAGTCTGGGGGAGATAGCCGTCCCGGCGGACAGACTGTGGGGCGCCCAGACCCAGCGCTCCCTGCACCACTTCAACATCTCGGGGGAGCGCCAGCCCATGGAGATCATCCATGCCCTCGCCCGCATCAAGTCCGCCTGCGCCAGGGTGAACCACGCCCTGGGGCTGCTGCCCGCCCGCAAGGCCCAGGCCATCATGGCCGCCGCCGACGAGGTGCTGTGCGGCCTGCACGACGCCGAGTTTCCCCTGATGGTGTGGCAGACCGGCTCAGGCACCCAGACCAACATGAACCTCAACGAGGTGCTGGCGAACCGGGCCAGCGAGCTGCTTGGCGGCCCGCGGGGAGAGGCGCGGCTGGTGCATCCCAACGACGAGGTGAACAAGAGCCAGTCGAGCAACGATGTCTTCCCGAGCGCCATGAACCTGGCGGCCGTCACCGCCATCACCGGCCAGCTGCTGCCGGCTCTCATCACCCTCAAACAGACCCTGGCCAGCAAGGCCGCCGCCTTCGACGACATCATCAAGATTGGCCGCACCCATCTGCAGGATGCCACCCCCCTCACCCTGGGTCAGGAGATCTCCGGCTGGGTCGCCCAGCTCGCTCAGGGGGAGCGCCACCTGAGTGCCGCCCTGCCCCATCTGTGTGAGCTGGCCCTCGGCGGCACCGCGGTCGGCACCGGTCTCAACTGCCCGCCCGGCTTTGCCGAGGCGGTGGCCAAAACCCTGGCCGAGCAGACCGGCCTGCCTCTGGTGAGCGCCCCCAACAAGTTCGAGGCCCTGGCGGCAAGCGATGCCCAGGTCCATGCCCATGGCGCCCTCAAGACACTCGCGGCTTCTCTCATGAAGATCGCCAACGACGTGCGCTGGCTGGCGAGCGGCCCCCGCAGCGGGCTCGGGGAGCTCAGCATCCCGGAGAACGAACCCGGCTCCTCCATCATGCCGGGCAAGGTCAACCCGACCCAGAGCGAGGCGCTCACCATGCTCTGCGCCCAGGTGATGGGCAACGACGTGGCCATCAACATCGGCGGCGCCAGCGGCAACTTCGAGCTCAACGTGTTCAGGCCCATGATTGCCCACAATTTCTTGCAGAGCGTGCGGCTCTTGGCGGACGGCATGCAGAGCTTCCACGATCACTGCGCCCTCGGCATAACTGCGAACCGGGCGCGCATCGACGAACTGCTGGCCCGCTCCCTGATGCTGGTGACGGCGCTCAACCTCCACATCGGCTATGACAAGGCCGCCGAGATCGCCAAACTGGCCCACCACCAGGGGCTGACTTTGCGGGAGGCCGCCATTGCCTCCGGCCACCTCACGGCCCAGCAGTTCGATGCCTGGGTGGTGCCCGCCGACATGGTAGGACGGCAGCCATAGGCCATCTCAGCCCCCGGGAGTCAGATGCCGGTGCCTGCCCAGATGGTGGGACCAGGTAAATGGAGGCGGTTAAAAACAGAAAGGGCGCCATGGCGCCCTTTTCATTAGCAAAGCCGTCTCAGCTCTTGCTCTGGCAGTTGAACATCCAGCGGGTGCCGAACTTGTCCACCAGAGAACCGAAATAGTCACCCCAGAACATCTCCTGCAGCGCCATCTCCACCTGGCCACCCTCCCCCAGGGCCGCAAACAGCCGGTCGGTCTCGGCCCGGCTGTCCGGCTCCAGGTTGAGGTAGCTGTTGTTGCCCTGCACCAGGGTGAATCCCATGCTGGCGGGGGCGTCCGTGCCCATCAGCACGTGGCCCCCGAGAATGGCCAGCTCCACATGCATCACCAGCTCGCCATCTTCCTGTGACAGGGGCGGCTGACCCGGGCAGCCGGGGGACTCCTTGAATCTGTGGATGGGGCCGTTGAACTCGCCGCCGAACACCTCGCGGTAGAAGAGGAAGGCCGCCTCCGTCTCCCGGGCAAAATTGAGATAGGTACTGACACGCGCCATGATGAGCTCCTTGGTCATTGATAGCGGATTTCGAGGCCAGCTATCAGCATAGAAGAGCCAACGCCACCCCTGTCGTTCACTACACCAGTGAGTCCTGAGTGGTGGTTTCCCTCGTTTCCCTATGAGTACCTGGCTGATATTTCATGAAAAAAGAGCAACCCGACCCCGCCGAGGGTTGCACCTCGTTACCCATCCCGAAAACATGTATGCAACCCATTAATATTTCCGTGAAAACCTGTATCGAGTCCTATTCATAGGCTCAATCCACCGGGTCATTTGGCATAGGAAAATTCAACAATGTAGCCAGGACATTAAAATTTCTTGCTTGAAGGTTGCACCTGGTTGCGCCATTCTCGGCAAAATTTAACCGTCCGGTAATATTGTTACCTTCTAGACACAGGAAGTCCCATGGCCACTACCACCCTCGGCGTTAAACTCGATGAAGCGACCCGCGACCGTCTCAAGCAGGCCGCCCAGACCCTGGATCGCACCCCCCACTGGCTGATCAAGCAGGCGATCTTCACCTATCTGGAGCAGTTGGAGCGTGGCCTGACCCCGCCCGAGCAGTCCGGTCTGGCCGCTGCCGCCGGGGAAGAGGCCATCGAGACCCTCACCGAGCAGGGGATTCAGGTCTTCCTCGAGTTTGCCGAGAGCATCTTGCCGCAGTCCGTGCTGCGTGCCGCCATCACCTCCGCCTATCGCCGCCCCGAGACCGAGGCCGTGCCCATGCTGCTTGAGCAGGCCCGCCTGCCCAAGGATAAGGCCGAGGCCACCCAGAAGCTGGCCCTCGGCATCGCCGAGAAGCTGCGCAACCAGAAGAGCGCCAGCGGCCGACAGGGCCTGGTGCAGGGTCTGCTGCAGGAGTTCTCCCTCTCCTCCCAAGAAGGGGTGGCATTGATGTGTCTGGCGGAGGCGCTGCTGCGCATCCCCGACAAGGCGACCCGCGATGCCCTGATCCGCGACAAGATAAGCGGTGGCAACTGGAGCCAGCATCTGGGTCAGAGTGCCTCCCTGTTCGTCAACGCCGCCTCCTGGGGCCTGCTCATCACCGGCAAGCTGGTGGCCACCCACAACGAGGCTGGCCTCAACAGCTCCCTCAAGGGGCTGATCGGCAAGGGCGGCGAGCCGCTGATCCGCAAGGGTGTGGACATGGCGATGCGCCTGATGGGGGAGCAGTTCGTCACCGGCGAGACCATAGCCGAGGCGCTGGCGAACGCGGGCAACATGGAAAACCGGGGCTTCCGCTACTCCTACGACATGCTGGGGGAAGCGGCCCTCACCGAGGAGGATGCCAAGCGCTATCTCGCCTCCTACGAGCAGGCCATCCACGCCATCGGCAAGGCCTCCCACGGCCGCGGCATCTATGAGGGCCCGGGCATCTCCATCAAGCTCTCCGCCCTGCACCCGCGCTACAGCCGCGCCCAGTACGATCGCGTCATGGAAGAGCTCTACCCCACCCTGCTGGGCCTGACCCAGCTCGCCAGGCAGTATGACATCGGCATCAACATAGACGCCGAGGAGGCCGATCGGCTGGAGATCTCCCTCGACCTGCTGGAGAAACTCTGCTTCGACCCGTCTCTCGCGGACTGGAACGGCATCGGCTTCGTCATCCAGGCCTACCAGAAACGCTGCCCCTATGTGATCGACTATGTCATCGATCTCGCCAAGCGCAGCCGTCACCGCCTGATGATCCGGCTGGTGAAGGGCGCCTACTGGGACAGCGAGATCAAGCGCGCCCAGCAGGATGGCCTGGAGGGTTACCCCGTCTATACCCGCAAGCCCTACACCGATGTCTCCTATCTGGCCTGCGCCCGCAAGCTGCTGGCGGTGCCCGAGTCCATCTATCCCCAGTTCGCCACCCACAACGCCCATTCCCTGTCGGCCATCTACCAGCTGGCGGGGCAGAACTACTACCCGGGCCAGTACGAGTTCCAGTGCCTGCACGGCATGGGTGAGCCGCTCTACGAACAGGTGGTCGGCAAGGTCGCCGACGGCAAGCTGGGTCGCCCCTGCCGCATCTATGCGCCGGTCGGCAGCCACGAGACCCTGCTCGCCTACCTGGTGCGCCGCCTGCTGGAGAACGGGGCCAACACCTCCTTCGTCAACCGCATCGCGGACAACAGCATCTCCCTGCAGGATCTGGTGCAGGATCCGGTACAGCAGATCGAGCAGATGGCCGCCCGTGAAGGCAGCCTGGGTCTGCCCCACCCGCGCATTCCCCTGCCCCGTGAGCTGTACGGCGAGGCCCGCCCGAACTCCGCCGGTCTGGATCTCGCGAACGAGCACCGTCTGGGGTCGCTGTCTGCCGCCCTGCTCGCCAGCACCAACACCGCCTATCAGGCCGTGCCCATGCTGGGCTGCGACACCGAGGCGCCGACCCAGTTCCAGCACGTCGTCAACCCGGCGGATCACCGCGACGTCGTCGGTCAGGTGAGCGAAGCCACGGTAGAGCTGGTGGACAGCGCGCTGGCCTGTGCTCTCTCCAGCGGCCAGATCTGGCAATCGACTCCGCCGGCCGAGCGTGCCGCCGTACTGGAGCGCGCCGCCGATCTGATGGAATCCGAGCTGCAACCCCTGATGGGCCTGCTGGTGCGCGAATCCGGCAAGACCTTCGCCAACGCCATCGCCGAGGTGCGCGAGGCGGTGGACTTCCTGCGCTACTACGCCGCCCAGGCGCGCAACCACTTCGCCAACGAGAGCCACAGGCCGCTCGGCCCCGTTGTCTGCATTAGCCCCTGGAACTTCCCGCTGGCCATCTTCAGCGGTCAGGTCTGCGCGGCCCTGGCGGCCGGCAATACGGTGCTGGCGAAACCGGCGGAGCAGACCCCCCTCATCGCCGCCCAGGCGGTGCGCATCCTGCGTGAGGCCGGCGTCCCCGCCGGTGCGGTGCAACTGCTGCCTGGCCGCGGTGAAACCGTGGGCGCAACATTGATCAGCGACGAGCGGGTCCGTGGCGTCATGTTCACCGGCTCCACCGAGGTGGCGGGCATCATCTCCCGCAACCTGGCCGGTCGCCTCGACGCCCAGGGCCGCACCATACCGCTCATCGCCGAGACCGGCGGCCAGAACGCCATGATCGTCGACTCCTCCGCCCTGACCGAACAGGTGGTGATGGACGTCATCTCCTCGGCGTTCGACAGCGCCGGCCAGCGCTGCTCCGCTCTGCGGGTGCTGTGCGTGCAGGACGATGTGGCCGAGCGAGTGATCCGCATGCTCAAGGGGGCCATGGCCGAGTACAAGGTCGGCAGCCCGGAGCACCTCTCCACCGACATAGGCCCTGTCATCGACGCCGAGGCCAAGGCCAACATAGAGCGCCACATCAAGGCGATGGGGGACAAGGGTCGCCGGGTCCACCAGATTGCCCGCACCCAAGAGGGCGCCTGCAACCGCGGCACCTTCGTGCTGCCGACCCTGATCGAACTCGACAGCCTGGATGAGCTGGGCCCAGAGGTGTTCGGCCCCGTGCTGCACCTGGTGCGCTACCCCCGCGCCAAGCTCGGCGAGCTGCTCGCGCAGATCAACGACAGCGGCTACGGCCTGACCCTGGGGGTCCATACCCGCATCGACGAGACCATAGCCCAGGTGGTCAACACCGCCAAAGTCGGCAACCTCTACGTCAACCGCAACATAGTGGGTGCCGTGGTCGGGGTGCAGCCGTTCGGCGGCGAGGGCCTCTCCGGCACAGGTCCCAAGGCGGGCGGCCCGCTCTACATGTACCGTCTGCTTGGGGCACGCCCGCAGGCGGCGGTCACCAGCCAGCTTCGCCAGGAGCAGGGTGCAACCCCGCAAGCCGAGGCCGCCAAACCGGCACTGCAGGCCTTGCGTGGCTGGGCGAGCAAGCAGGCCCCGGCAATGGTGGCCCTGTGCGATCGCTACGGCGAGCTGGCACTGAGCGGCCTGACCCAGCTGCTGGTCGGCCCCACCGGCGAGCGCAACAGCTACAGCCTGCTGCCCCGGGAGCGGGTGCTCTGTCTGGCCGCAGACGATAAAGAAGCCAAAACGGATCTGCTGGCCCAGCTGGCAGCCTGTCTGGCGGTCGGGACGCAAGTGCTGTGGCAGGACAATGCCCAGAACCGCACCCTGCTGACCAGCCTGCCCAGCGAGGTACAGGCGCGTATCCAGCTGGTGGCGGACTGGGCCAACAGCGAGGTTGGCTTCGATGCCCTGCTGCACCACGGTGACTCGGATCAGCTGCGGGAAGTGGCCAAGCTTGCCGCCGCCCGTGCTGGCGCCATCGTCGGCGTGCACGGCCTGCACCGCGGCGAGACAGACATCCCCCTGGAGCGCCTGCTGATCGAGCACGCCCTCTCGGTCAACACCGCCGCCGCCGGTGGCAACGCCAGCCTGATGACCATAGGCTAAGCACCACACACCGACAGAGACCCAGGCCCCGCAGACGCGGGGCTTGTTTTTGCAGAGCCTTGCGCACAGAAACAGAAAGGCCGTTCGTGACATCGCACGAACGGCCTTTCTGTTGATTCGGTGAGGCTTGCCGTCTGATGACGCCGCGTCACTCGAATGTCCGAATACGCTTCGCTATTCGAACCTACACATATTCCATGAAGACGCGGGAAGTGAGCTTGGTGATCAGCTCATAGGGAATGGTGCCTATCTCCTCGGCCACCCGCTCCACCGGCAAGCCCTCGCCCCAGAGCACGGCCTCGTCGCCGGCCTTGTCGGTGGCGCCAGGGCCGAGATCCACTGTGGTCATGTCCATGGAGACCCGGCCCACCAGAGGGACTATGCGGCCATTGACCAGCACAGAGGTGCCGTTGGGTGCCATGCGGGGATAGCCATCGCCGTAACCGATGGCGATGACGCCGAGTCGGGTATCCCGGGTCGACACCCAGTTCGCGCCATAGCCCACAGGCTCGCCCGCCTTGTGATCTCGCACCGCGATGAGCTGGGTCTTGAGGGTCATCACCGGCTTGAGGTCGTGATCCGCCGCCACAGTGTTCGGGAAGGGGGAGACGCCGTAGAGGATGACGCCGGGGCGCACCCAGTCGCAGTGGGAATCCGGCCAGGCCAGGATGCCCGCCGAGTTCGCCATGGCGCGCTCGCCCTTGAGCGGCGCGGTCAACTTGCCGAACAAGTCGATCTGCTCGCGGGTGGTGGGCTGCTCGAGCTCATCGGAGCGGCTGAAGTGGGTCATGATGTTGAACGGCTGCACCACATTCTTGCAGCGGGCCAGCCGCTCGATAAAGGCGGGCATCTCCTCGGCACGCACCCCGAGCCGGTGCATGCCGGTGTCGAGCTTGAGCCAGGCCACCACGGGAGCTGGCAACTCGGCCTGCTCCAGGGCCTCGAGCTGCTCCCAGGTGTGCACCGCGGTCTGCAGGTTGTTGGCTGCCAGCACCGGCAGATCCGCGCTCGAGAAGAAGCCCTCCAGCAGCACTATGGGTTTGACCACGGCGCAGGAGCGCAGCATCAGCGCCTCCTCGATGCGGGCCACCGCATAGGCATCCGCATCCACCAGGGTGCGGGCCACCGGCAGCAGGCCATGGCCATAGGCGTTGGCCTTGACCACGGCGATTATCTTGCAGGAAGGTGCGTGGCGCTTGACCACGGCAAGGTTGTGGCGCAGGGCCGAGGTATCGATTTGGGCAATAGCCGCTTTCATCTGTTTTCCCTTACGAGGGCATGATGGCGCACCTGCGCCAGGCACCGAGTGGTGTCATCCCTTGATAGTCATCGTCTAAGGCCGGACCGGCAGAATTGTCGAACCGGGAAAACAAGCCCTGACGGTCGGCCACTATCTGAGTTGGCTATCGGTCAGGGCAGTGGTAGTGATGGCTACGCAGCCCTCACCTTGGGTTTACATCAATAGTCATCATCAAACGCCGGACCGGCATAGTTGTCGAACCGGGAGAACTGGCCCTGGAAGGTGAGGCGCACCCGGCCTATGGGGCCGTTACGCTGCTTGCCGATGATGATCTCGGCAATCCCCTTGTCGGGACTGTCGTCGTGATACACCTCGTCGCGGTAGATGAACATGATCAAATCCGCGTCCTGCTCGATGGAGCCGGATTCACGAAGGTCCGAGTTGACCGGCCGCTTGTCGGCCCGCTGCTCCAGGCTTCGGTTCAGCTGGGAGAGCGCCACCACAGGGCATTGCAGCTCTTTCGCCAAGGCCTTGAGGGAGCGGGAGATTTCACCGATTTCCAGGGTTCTGTTGTCAGACAGCGCCGGCACCCGCATCAGCTGCAGGTAGTCGATCATGATCATGGAGAGGCCGCCGTGCTCGCGGGCGATGCGACGGGCACGGGAGCGCACGTCGGTCGGGGTCAGGCCGGAGGCGTCATCTATGTACATCTTGCCCTTCTCGAGCAGCAGCCCCATGGTGGAGGAGAGGCGAGCCCAATCTTCGTCGTCGAGCTGGCCGGTCCGCACCTTGGTCTGGTCGATGCGCCCCACGGACGCGAGCATACGCATGATGATCTGCTCGGAGGGCATCTCCAGAGAGAAGATGAGCACCGGTTTGTCGGCGGTGAGGGCCGCGTGCTCGCACAGGTTCATGGCGAAGGTGGTCTTGCCCATGGAGGGACGGGCCGCCACGATAATCAGATCCGAACGCTGCAGGCCGGCGGTCATCTTGTCGAGATCCCCGTAACCGCTGGAGACCCCTGTCACCCCGTTGTGAGGGGTCTTGAACAGCTCCTCAATCTTGTCGACCGTCTGCTCCAGAATGAGCTTCAGGGGCTGCGGGCCCTCGTTGGCGCTGGAGCGCTGCTCGGCAATCTGGAACACCTTGCTCTCGGCAAGATCCAGCAGATCGCCTGAGGTACGGCCCTGGGGCTCGTAACCCGCTTCGACTATCTCGTTGGCGACCGAGATCATCTCCCGCACCACGGCCCGCTCACGCACGATTTCGGCGTAGGCGTTGATGTTGGCGGCGCTCGGGGTGTTCTTGGCGATCTCCACCAGATAGGCGAAGCCACCGGACTCTTCCAGCTGCTCGGAGCGCTCCAGCTCCTCCTGCAAGGTGATGAGATCGATGGGGTTGCCCGCGTTGGTGAGGCGGGTCATGGCCTGGAAGATCAGGCGGTGGGGACGGCTGTAGAAATCCTTGTCGATCACCCGCTCGGCCACCCGATCCCAGGCCTCGTTATCCAGCATCAGGCCGCCCAGTACGGACTGCTCGGCCTCAAAAGAGTGGGGGGGAACTTTCAGCTGTTGTGTCTTGGCGTCTTTTTTCGCCGTCACTTGCTCTGCCATACACATAAAAACCGCAGCGGGAAGGGGACGGGAATTTTACAAAAGAAACCCCGCCATCGCGAGCGCTAATGCGCGCTATTCACCTCATCCGTTGGCCTGCCTCCTCCCAGGTGGCCGGCTCATCGGGTCTTGGGGACCTCCTTGCCCCTCACAGCACGAGGAAGGGCCAGACCAGAGTCTGATCCTTCGCCTTGGATTTGAGCTTGTTGCGCAGTCTGCGCACCGAACGACTCGGTCGTCTGTTTCTCATGGGCATCCTCCTTGGCGCCCCCGGGAGGGGCAATCTGTTCATGAATAATTCATGCCAGACATGTTAATCATACCCGCAAGCTGCAACACAAAAAGGGACCGGCAGCCTGCCATGCGCCTCGCTGAGCTTGCACAAGCAGAGCATGCCCCCACCTACATGAGAGTGAAAGAGTCAAAATGAAAAAGATGCTGACCCTGTTTGCCGTGATCCTGGCCATTGGCCTTGGGGCACCCATAGCCGAGGCCAAGAAATTTGGTGGCGGCAAATCCTTTGGCAAGAGCTACAAGACGGCACCGGCCCAACCGGCTCCGACTGCAGCTCCCGTGAATGGCAAGAACCCGACCCTGGCTGCGGCGCCCAAGAAGAGCGGCATGATGGGTGGCCTGCTGGGCGGCCTGCTGGCCGGTGGCCTGTTCGCCTACCTGCTGGGCAGCGGCGCCTTCGAAGGCCTGCAGGGCATGGACTTCCTGCTGATCGCCCTGCTGGCGCTCGGTGCCGTGTTCCTGATCCGCGCCCTGCGCAAGAACAAGGCGGCTGCGACCCCACCACAGGCGGCCTATGCGGGCTATCAGCCACCGTCGGCGCCGCAGCAGTTCGAGCAGAGCAACGGCGCCCCGCAGGCGACCGGCTTTGCCGACAGCGACGTCCCCTTCCGCCTGCCGCCAGGCTTTGACATGAACGGTTTCCTGTCCGGTGCCCGCGATCACTATCGCACCCTGCAAGAGGCCTGGAACAAGAACGATCTGGAGAAGGTACGCGAGTACGTGAGCCCGGAGCTGTTCCAGCACCTCCAGGCCGAGCGCGCCGAACTGACCGGCGAGCAGCATACCGAAGTGATGTATGTGGACACCCAGCTGGTGCGTGCCGACTACGGCAGCGACTGGGCCCAGGTCAGCGTGCGCTTCAGCGGTCGCTACATGGACCGTCAGGAGCAGGTCGAGGAGGACATCAAGGAGGTGTGGCACCTCGAGCGCAACCTGGCCAAGGACAATGCCCCCTGGCACATCGTCGGTATCGAGCAGCTCTAAGCACGCCCGTCCGGCAAGCATGATAAAGGCGACCTCAGGGTCGCCTTTTTATTGCCATCACACTCATCACAGCTGGCCATGGAATATTCCCCCCTCCCTGTGAGGGGCCGAGAATAATCGCCTTCAGCCCATGCTGATGACCTTGAAAATAAAAAAGAGAGGTAGCCATGGCTGCCTCTCTTTTGTTATTGGCCCAAGGCCGCTCTATTATTTGCAGCCATCAGTCGAGGCGGAATTCACATAACTGACCTCGCCGGCCGGCTGATAATCGGCCACCTGTATGGTCTTCTTCGCCGCGATATAATCCTTCAACACCCCGGCATCCACCAGACCGGCGTTGATGGTATTGATCTTCGGATAGCCGTCGCCACCGGCCGCGCTGAAGCTCGGGATGGAGAAGCTGTAGCTGGCCGCCGGATCGAAGGCCTTGCCGCCCACGCTGGTGATGGTCACGCTCTTGGCCTGGCAGTCCACCGCCATGTTGATGCCACCAAACTGGGCATAGCCGCCGGTGTTGACTGTCTTGGTCGCCACCAGGCCCAGATAGGTTGCCAGCTCGCTGCCGCTCATGGTCGCCTTGTTGACCGTGTTGCCGAACGGATGCACTGTCAGCACGTCGCGATAGCTGATGTCGCCAGCCGCGATGGAGGCACGCACACCGCCGGAGTTGACGATGCCAAAGTCGGTGCTCAGCTTCTCGGCGGTGGCCGTGGTGATGAGGCGACCCAGGTTGGTCTGCTTGTTGCGCACGTTGGCACGCTCGCCGTCCAGCACGCCGTCGGTGGAGCCTATTACCACGCCCAGCTCCTGCTGACCCTTCTCCTGATAGGTGAGCAGGGTGTTGTAGAGCTCGGGATCCTTGGTGATCTCTTCCTGAATGAAGGCACCGCCAGCGTCTTTGAGATTGACCGGGATGAGATCGTACTGGGTCAGGGTCAGCTTGCCATTCTGGTAGTCAAACTGGGCGCGGCCCACATACTTGCCCCACTCGTGGGCCTGCATGATCCAGGTGCCGTTCTGCTGATCCGGCAGGCAATCGTCACCCGGCTTGAAGTCGGCGTACTTGTCCGCCGTGCCCGGCTCCATGCAGACCGGGTTCTGGGAGTGACCGCCTATGATGGCGTCCAGGGTACCGGCCGGCAGCGCGCGCGCCATCTCCACATCCCCAGGGGCATTGCTGCCGTGCTGGCCATTCTCGTAGTGACCCATGTGGGTGATGGCCAGGACCAGGTTCGCCTCTTTGCTGTCGCGGATCTGCTTGCCGAGCTTGGCCGCTTCCGTGGTCGGATCGCGGAACTCCAGGGTCTGGACGTTGTTGGGATCCACCAGCTGGGCGGTGTCTTCCGTGGTCAGGCCCAGCACGGCGACCTTGAGGCCGTTCTCCAGCTTGAACACCTTGTAGGGGTCGAAGTAGCGCTTGCCGCTGGCCTTGTCGTAGATGTTGGCGGAGATCATGGGGAACTTGGCCCACTCACGCTGTTTCTCGAGGATGCTCAGGGGGTTGTCGAACTCGTGGTTGCCCACCGCCATGGCATCGTAGCGGATGCTGTTCATGGCCATGAAGTCCGGCTCGGCATCCTGCAGATCCGACTCCGGCACCCCTGTGTTCACGTCGCCACCGGAGAGCACCAGCACCTCGCTGCCCGCCGCCTTGGCCTCCCCACGCAGGCGTTCAACCAGGGTCTTCTGGGCTGCCATGCCATATTCACCCTTGTCGTTGTGCCAGAAACGACCGTGGGTATCATTGGTGTGCAAAATGGTCAGCTTGCAGACATTTTCGCTGCAGGGAGCGACACTTTCATTTTGTGAGGTATTACAGCCACTCAGCGCGGCGAGCGCGGCGAGCACGGCCAGCGCGACAGTTCCTTTGACAAATTTATAATTCATTTCCATATCACCTTGTTATTTTGTTATTGGACGACCCAAGCCATTAGGTCGGGCGCTAATATAACAAACAACATGTGACGCTTTTTCATCGGTGACTCACAAATTCCGCCAAATGTGATCACCAACGCAACCTGTCTCCTCATATTTCCATCACTAGCCAATCTCCTGCCGCCTCATTTCCCCCGCAGGGATGGCAGCCTGCCGGAAACAGTTATGGCATACTTCCCGCCAATCGATGCCAAGGAGAGCCGTGAATGGCAAAGTACGACAAGATTTCCCCCGAGACCCAGCAGGAGGCGGTGAAGGTAGCCCGCGCCAACCAGAAGCCGGGGCAGACCAAAGAGCAGACCCAGCTGATCGCCCAGGGGATCCAGAAGGGCATAGACGAATACAAGAAACAGATGAAGGCGCGGGCCCGGGAGGCGAGCCGCCAGAAGAAGCAGCAAGCCAGGGCGAAACAGCCACTGCAGGGCGAGCATGAGGAAGAGGCCCAGGAGATAGAGCTTGTCGAGATCAGCCGCCAGCACCCGTTGCCATGGGTATTGCTGGTGCTGAGCTGGCTGGCATTTGGCTGTGCCTGGATCTGGCTGCGCTGATCCCTTGCCTGGCAAACCTTTGCCCTGGGATCGGCCTCACAGCCCGGGGCCGGCGCGCTGGTCATCCCTAGCCCCGGCTGCTTACACTCTTCCCCCCGTTGTCTGGAGACCCCCATCATGAATCCGGCCCCCCTCTATCTGCTGGCCCCCCTTGTCCTCTTTATCGTGACCCTGGTGCTCTATCGCATCTCGCCCCTGCGAGCGGTCGCCGCCGGCAACGCCCGCTGGTTTATCCTGCCCGCCTTCACCCTCTTCATCCTGCTGATCATCATCAACGGGGCGGCAGACCCTAGCCTGCGCAGTCCCGGCTTTCACTGGCTGATGCCGGGGCTTGGCTTCGCGCTCTGCCTGTTCCCGGCGCTGCCCAAGGCGCTGGTGCCGCGCCTGGCCATCAAGGAGGGAGCCTTCGCCGCCCTGGGCCTGATGCTGATGAGCCTGGCCATGGTCTATTGATTTCGATTGCACGAGCTTTTCATGACCTGAGGGGCGCCCTGTGACGGGCCCCCCTTGTACAAACAATGGGCGATAGGCATCTTGGTGAGAGGGTAACCAGCCAGGAGGCCAGATGGACAATCCGCCCGATTTCATGGCGCAGTGGGATTATCAGGATCCCGCCGCCAGCGCCCTGCGTTTTCACGCGCTTCTTCCTGCGGCGCGCGCCGCCGCCGACCTGCAACTCGAGCTTGAGCTGCTGACCCAACTGGCCCGCACCCACTCCCTGCAGCGCCAGTTTGCACAGGCGCACCAACTGCTCGACGAGATAGAACCCCGCCTCACCGACGCCACCCCGCGAGCACGGCTGCGCGCCTTGCTGGAGCGGGGGCGGACGTTCAACTCGGCCGGCGACAAGGCCAGCGCCAGGACGCTGTTCGAGCAGGGGTGGCAACTCGGGCTCAAGCTGGGGGAGACAGGGCTCGCCATAGACGCGGCCCACATGGTGGCCATCGCCGCCCCGCTGGAAGAGCAGAGCCGCTGGCATCAACTGGCGATGACCCTGGCCGAGCGCAGTGCCGACGATAAGGTGCGCGGCTGGCTGCCCAGCCTCTACAACAATCAGGGCTGGACCCTGTTCGAGCTGGGACGCTTTGAGGAGGCCAGGGCCAGCCAGCAGAAGTGCCTGGCCTGGCACCAGCAACACAACAATCAGGGCAAGGCCTTTATCGCCCGCTGGAGCCTGGCACGGCTGAGCCGGGCGCAGGGATTGCACGAACAGGCGATGGCCGAGCTGAGCCAGCTGAAGGCCGACATGGCCGAGGCCAGTGCGCCGGAAGATGGTTACCTGTTCGAGGAGCTGGGGGAGAACGGCCTGATGCTGGACGATCCGGCCGCCCCCGAATACTTCGCCCGCGCCTGGTTCCTGCTCTCGCGGGATGGCTGGCTGCAGGCCAACGAGGCGGAGCGGCTGGCCAGGCTCAAGCGCCTCGCCAAACTCTGACGGCGCGCCACAAAAAGAGCGGGTGGCTCACGCCGCCCGTCACTCAGGCCAGACCCCCTTCCCGACTCGGCCTCTTGCGATAGATAAGGGAAGGGCTGAGCCCAGCCGTACTTAGGCCTTAAGCCAGGCTCGCCTCCTCCCAGCCCTGCTTCTTGCGGTAAATGAGGGAGTGAAGGGTAGATCTCCAACCTCGCGGCCTTAAGCCCTAAGCCAGGCTAGCCTCTTCCCAGCCCTGCTTCTTGCGATAAATGGTCGAGGGGCTGATCTCCAGCAGCGCCGCCGCCTTGGGGATGTTGCCGTCACAGCTGGCGATGGCCTGTTCTATGGCCTCCTTCTCCACCAGCCAGAGCGGGCGCACCGGCAGCGGGGCCGACATGGGCTCGACCAGAGTCTCGGGGGTCGCCTCGGCCGGGGCAGGCACCGCGAGTGCACGGCCGCCGTTGAGCGGCGGTGGCAGTATCTCCTTGCTCACCAGCTCGCGATCGTTGAGCACCACTATGTTGCGCACCACGTTCTGCAGCTCGCGCACGTTGCCGGGCCAGGGGTAATCGAGCAGCACCCGCACGGCGTCGGCATCGAAATCCCGGAAGCGCTTGTGCTCCTCCTTGGCATATCGCAGCAGGAGGTCTCGCGCCAGCAGCAGTATGTCTTCGCCGCGCTCGCGCAGGGGGGGCAGGGAGAGCGGTATCACGTGCAGGCGGTAGTAGAGATCCTCACGAAAACGTCCCGCCTTTACCTCCACCAGGGGATCCCGGTTGGTGGCGCAGACGAAACGCACGTCCACCGTCTCCACCTTGCCGCTGCCGACCCGTTGCAGGGTGCCGGTCTGGATGAAGCGCAGCAGCTTGCTTTGCAGGTCGAGATCCATCTCGCAGATCTCGTCGAGGAAGAGGGTGCCGCCGTCCGCCAGGCTGGCCGCTCCCTTGCGATCCCCCTGAGCTCCGGTAAAGGATCCCTTCACATGGCCGAAGATCTCGCTCTCCATCAGATCGTGGGGAATGGCGGCACAGTTGAGCGCGATGAAGGGCTGATCCCGGCGCGGGCTGCACTGGTGGATCGCTTCGGCACAGACCTCCTTGCCGGTACCGCTCTCCCCCGTGATGAAGACGGTCGCCTTGCTCGGCGCCGCGCTCTCTATGATGCGATAGACAGCCTGCATCGCCATGGAGGCGCCGATGAAGCCCGCAAAGGAGCTGCGCTCGAAGTTCTCCCTGTATTGGGCCACCAGCGAGCTGAGCTGCTGATGCTTGAAGGCGTTGCGGGCGGTGGCGCACAGCCGCTTGCCGTCGAACGGCTTGGTCAGGAAGTCGAAGGCACCGCACCGCATCGCCTCCACCGCCACGTCCACCGAGCCGTGGGCGGTGATCACCACCACTGAGCAGGGCAGTTGCTGCTCGGTGATCTGCTGCAATATGGCCATACCGGACATGTCGGGCAGTTCGAGGTCGAGCAGCACCACGGGGGGCGGGCTGGCCAGCAACTGCGCCAGTGCCTGCTGACCGCAATCGGCCAGCAGCACCTCATAGCCATCCTGAACCAGGTACTGCTCATAGACGACGGCCAGACTGCGGGTATCTTCCACCAGCAGGACACGGGGTTTGCTTTCAGCCACGAGATCCATCCTTGCGATTGATTTTGTTGTCTATTCTGGGGGCTAGCCGCCACACACTCAAGACGGGTCCCTGCTTTCTCCGGCCTATCCTGGCGCGACACAAGTAAAAACGGCTCCCTGGGGAGCCGTTTTTATCGCATTGACTGCTTATTTCTTCGCATCGGCGCCATCGGCAGCCGGCTTTTCGATGGCCAGCAGCTCGACGTCAAATACCAGCACGGCATTGGCCGGGATGGAGCCTGCACCGTGCTCGCCATAGGCCAGCTTGGACGGCAGGAAGAACTTGAACTTGGAACCGACCGGCATCAGCTGCACGCCTTCGGTCCAGCCCGGGATCACCTGGTTGAGCGGGAAGGTAGCCGGCTCGCCGCGATCGACGGAGCTGTCGAACTTGGTGCCATCGGTCAGGGTACCGGTGTAGTGTACCTTGACGATGTCGGTGGCCTTGGGCTTGGCGCCGTCACCCAGCTTCTCGACCTGATACTGCAGGCCGGATTCGGTGCTCTTCACGCCCTCTTTCTTGGCGTTGGCGGCCAGGTACTCTTCACCCTTCTTCAGGTTGTCCACCGCATCCTTGTCAGCCTTGGCCTTGGTCAACTCGTTGATCTTGGCGTCGTATTCCTGCAGGACCTTCTGGATCTCCTCGTCAGTCATGCTGGCTTCCTTGCCCAGACCGTCGGTCACACCCTTGAGGATGACGCTGTTGTCCAGCTTGATGCCGAGCTCCTGCTGACGTTCCAGGGTATTGGCGATATAACGACCCATGGAGAGGCCGATCGCATAGCCGGATTGCTCTTCAAAGCTCTTGGCTGCTGCCTTGGGGGCCTCTGCCGGCTTGCTGGCTTCTGCCTTGACCTCTGCGGTATTGGCAGCAGGCTTCTCATCTTTTTGGCAAGCAGTCAGACTCACGGCAACGGCCGCAGCCAACAGGGACACCTTCAGAAAATTGTTCATCAGTTTCTCCAAAACTCTAAATACCGCTCTCGGTTCCTTCGTGAAATGAGAGGTTTATCGTGATAAGCGCCTTATACTAACGCCGTGATCGCAGGTAACGAAAGCATGAGACAGGAAAAATGATCAAAAGTGCCATTTATCTCATCGGTATCTGCCTGATGCTGACAGGGTGCGAACAGAGCTCACTTCCCGGCCAGCAGATCCGCCTCGCCAACCAGGGCTTGCTGAGTGCGGATCTCGCGAGCTCCGGCAAGCAGGCCATAGTCTCCAGCCTGGGCCAGGGCACAGTGGTGTGGGATCTGGAACAGGGCAAGGAACGCTGGCGCTGGCGCCAGAGCGAGGACCAGGAAGAGTTCGTCACCCTCACCCGCTTCTCCCCGGGCGACAGCCACGCCATCACGGCCACCCAGCGCACCTTTGCCATCTGGCGCCTGCAAGATGGTCGCTCCCAAGGCTACTATTCACTTCCTGAATCCAGCCTGAGGGATGCGGCACTCTCGGCCGATGGTCGCCTGGTGCTGATCGGCCGCGAAGATGGCAAGGCGGAGCTGGTGGATACCCGCACCGGGCGCAGGCTGCAGTTCCTCGGCCATACCGAGCAGGTCAATACGGTGGATCTCTCCGCCAATGGCCGCTACGCCCTCACCGGCGGCAACGACTACAGCGCCTATCTGTGGGATACCCGCAGCGGCCAGGTGGTGTGGCGTTTCAACCATGGTGGCCGGGTGGTGATGGCGAGGCTGGATCCGGCGGGGCGCTTCGCCTTTACCGCCGACAGCCGTCAGGCCAGCATCTGGGATCTCAAGACAGGCAAGGAGGTGAGCCGGCTGCAGTTCGATCACCGCTTCGAGGTCTACACCAGCGCCCGGTTCGTCAAGGATGGCGACTGGCTCGTCACCGGCGCCCCCTCCCGCCAGCTCTCCCTGTGGCGGGTGAGCGATGGCAGCCTGCTGCAAAGCTGGCGCGTCTCTCCCCATCCCAAGGTGAAACCACCGAGCGCTGTGGTCTATGGCGTGGCTTTGCGCGACAATGGCCATCTCGTCAGCGCCAGCTCCAGTGGCCTGGCCGAAATCTGGACTATCAAGTAAGGACCAAAAGGCCCATGAGTCAGCAAGTTAACGATCGTCTCGAGACCCTGGAAAGCCGTCTCGCCTATGCCGAATACACGGTGGAGCAACTCAACGAAGAGGTGACCACCCAGGGCCGTGAACTCGACCGGCTCAAGCATCAGATCCAGCTGCTGGTGGACAAGCTGCAGAGCGTGCAGCCGAGCCAGATCGCCAGCATGGCCGAAGAGACGCCGCCACCGCACTACTGAGTGCGCCGCCATAAAAAAACCCGCACGCAGCGGGTTTTTTCATCTTGCCAGTCGGCAGATCAGTGCTGATGACCTTTGCCACCGCAACCACCGCCGCCACAGCAACCGCCGTGACCTTGCTCGTCGCCGTGGTCATGACCGTGATCGTGGCCGTGACCGTGATCGTGGCCGTGACCGCCGCAGCAACCGCCGTGGTCATGGTCGTGATCGTGACCGTGGTCATGGCCATGATCGTGACCGCAGCCACCGGCACCGTGCACGTGGCCGTGAGCCAGCTCTTCGGCAGTGGCGGCACGCACGTCCTTGATCTCGACCTTGAAGCCCAGGGTCACACCGGCCAGCGGATGGTTGCCATCCACCTTGATGAACTCTTCGGAGACTTCGATGACGGTCACCGGACGGTGGCCATCGTCGGTCTCGGCCACAAAAGTATCCCCTTCAGACACTTCCATGCCATCGAACAGCTCGCCGGGCACTTCTTGCACCAGGTTTTCGTCATACTCGCCATAGGCCTGGTTCGGCGTCAGGGTGACGTCGAACGCCTCGCCCACGCTGCGGCCTTCCAGCTCGGCTTCGAGGCCGGAGACCAGATAACGGGTACCGTGCAGATACACCAGAGGCTCTTTACCGACAGTGGTGTCGATGACTTCACCGTGTTCGTCGGTGACCGTGTATTCCAGCGTAACCACGCTCAGGGGAGCTACTTTCATGTCAGGGATCCTGCGGATAGAAAAAAACGGGCCCAGAATACCTTAAAAAGGTGGCCAAGCATATGATCTGCCCCGCTCCGCCATGCTGAAAAAGTCAGCAGTCCAGAACGAGCCTGGTCCCACCCCGGGTATTATCAAGAGGCCCAACACTCGGGGCTAAGCACGCTGATTGCCCGTTCGGCCTCGCGGATGGCCTTGTCAACCTCGGCCATCCGGCTCTCCCTTACTCGGGGCGGAACACCCCTATGACCTGTTCGGCCTCCCGGGTCGCCTTGTCCACCTCGGCCTGGGTCTGCACCTGGGTATCCCCGCAGTCGACACAGGTCACCTTCTCGACTCCATGCTCCATATACAGCATCATGGTGTCCATCTTGCCGCACGCCGGGCAAACCGCACCGGCAATGAAGCGCTTTTTACGTCTGGTTTCCATTTGTGTTACCTCCAGGCAGCATCATATCAGGGTTTTTACATGCATCACGCCATCGAATATCAGCATTTTTCCACTCCTTGCCTGCAGGTCGGCCCCCGCAAACGCTCCCCTCTGGGTCAGCTGCTGCGCGTCACCCGGGGTGCGGCACTGCTGAGACTCGGCTCCCATGAGCTGTTGCTGACGGCGGGCAGCCACTTCTGGCTGTGCGCCGATGCCCTCGCCGCCTTCACTCCCCTGGCGGGTTGTCAGCATGATCGGCTGACCTGCTCGGTGCGGGTGGCGCAACCGGCCCAGGCAGGCTGGTTGCAACCCACCCCGCTGATGGACGCCCTGCTGGACAGCCTGGCCGCCTGGTCGAGGCCCCGTGACTGGCAGGAGGCCTATGGCCACCGTCTGCGGGTCATAGGGGACGAGCTGCAGGCGTGCGCCATCCTGGCGCAGGCGGATCAGCCGCTGCAAGGTGCCTGGCGCGCCCTGGCCGGTCAGTCTGAAGGCAGCGCCGCGGCCTGGCAGGCTTGCCTCGCCGAGCGCGGCATCGAGGATCCCGCCCTGGCGGCCGATGCGCTCGGTGCCCAGTGGCAGCTGCTGCAGGGGGTGCGCCTGCTCAGAAGTGGCAGCAAGCCTGCCCAGGTGGTGGCAAAGCTCGGTTACCGGGATGAACAGGCTTTGGCGCTGGCGTGCCAGCACTGGCTCGGGCTGACGCTGGAGGCGGTGGCCTCCGCCCAGTGAACCGGACGAGAAAATAAATGGTGGTGACAGGGTCCAGTTTTGCGGCTCGCGGTCGCTAATAACAAAGGAGTCATCCTTGTCACCATCCTCTATGCTGAACACCAGATTGACCGTCACCGATTAGATCAACAGGACATCCGCCATGACGAGCAAGGCCAACCAATCCCAGGGCATGTTGCTGTTTCACCTCTCTGCCAGGCAATCCTTCGCCATCGGCACCCTCAAGGTGAAGGAGATAGTCCCCTACACCCAGCTCACCGCCCTGCCCCATTCGCACCCGACCGTGCTCGGGGCGGCCAGCATGCGGGGCACCACCATCCCCGTGATCGACATGGCGATGGCGGTGGGCTATCGCCCGATCAGCCGGGAGGAGATGCCCAACTGCTTCATCATCATCACGGATTGCCGCCGCACCCTGGTGGGCTTCCTGGTGCGGGGCATCGACAAGATCACCGAGTGCAACTGGCGTGACATAGAGCCGCCGCCCCCTTCCCTCGGTCAGAACGTCTTCGTCACCGGGGTGACTAAGGTGGGCGAGCAGCTGATCCAGCTGCTGGACGTGGAGTTGATCCTGTCCCGGGTCTATCCGGACGATCCCAGCCACCTCTACCCCGTGCTGACCGATGTGCAGCGCGAACGGCTCAAGCCGATGCGGATCCTGCTGGTGGACGACTCCTCCGTCGCCCGCCGCCAGCTGATGGCGGCCCTCGATTACATCAACATTCCCTACGAGGTCTGCACCAACGGGCGCGACGCCCTCAGCCTGATGCAGGCCAGGGTCGCTCAGGGCAGCCGGATAGACATACTGGTGAGCGACATAGAGATGCCGGGGCTGGACGGTTACGAGCTGGCCTTCGAGGTGCAGAGCGATCCCAGGCTGGCGGAGGCTTACATCATCCTGCACACCTCCCTCTCCAGCGAGATCAGCGTGGAGCGGGCCCATCAGGTCGGTGCCCACGAGGCGCTAACCAAGTTTGAAGCCAACGAGCTGATCCAGGCCATGCTGCGCGGCGCCGAACACCACGATCGCCTGCCCGCCTGATACCGTGGCGGGCCATGGGCTCGCCGCCCCTTTCCTCTTCTGCTGTCCCGAGTCGTTGCATGCTGACAGAAAGCCACTTCCACGCCCCCTGGTGGGCCCGCAATGCCCACCTGCAGACCATATTGCCGAAGTGGCTTCGCCGCTCGCCGGCCCGCTTCATCCCGGAACGGTTCGAACTCGCGGATGGGGACTTCGTCGACCTCGCCTGGAGCGGGGCCATCAGCCAGGATGAGCGGCCACTGCTGGTGCTGTTTCACGGTCTGGAGGGCAGCATTCACTCCCACTATGCCAAGGGACTGTTTGCTCATCTGCAGCGGCAGGGGAACGACGCCGTGCTGATGCATTTTCGGGGATGCAGCGGCGAGCCGAACCGGCTGCTGCGGGCCTATCACTCCGGTGCCATCGAGGATGCAGAGGCGCTGATCGCCGAGCTGGGTCGCCGTTTTCCCGGCAAGCCGCTGGTCGCCATCGGCTACTCCCTGGGGGGCAATATGCTGGTCAATCTGCTGGCGCGGGCCTGTCCGGATGAACTGACCGCCGCCGTGGTGATCTCGGCGCCGCTGCAGCTGGCGAGCTGCGCCGACAGGGTCAATCAGGGGTTTTCACGGGTGTATCAGAGTTACTTGCTGCGCACCATGAGGGCCAATCTGCTGCACAAGATCCGCCAACAAGCCGCAGCTCGCTGGCAACCGGAGCAGGTGAGCCGCATCGCTACCCTGCGCGACTTCGACGAGCAGGTCACGGCCCCGCTCCATGGCTTCGACAGCGCCGATCACTACTATCAGAGCTGCTCCGGCCTTGATCTCCTGGCCCGCATCACCATCCCGACCCTGATCATCCACGCAGCCGACGATCCCTTCATGACCGGGGCCGTGATCCCCAGACCGGAGCAGCTCTCTCCCATGGTGCGCTACGAGCTGAGCCGGCGCGGTGGCCACGTGGGCTTCCTGCACGGTACCCCCTGGCGCCCCCGCTTCTGGCTGGAGGAGCGCATCAGCCAGTGGCTGCGGGAACAGACTCAGGACGCCCGGCGGTAGCAGTTGCGCCCTGCCCCCTTGGCTTCATAGAGGGCGCCATCCACCCGCTCGAGCAGCATGACCAGGCTCTCCCCCTGACGCCACTGGGCTATCCCCTGGCTCAGGGTGAGATGGGGATCCACCTCTGAGGCTGCGTGAGGCAGCGCCCGGGCGGCCAGGGTGGCGCGGATCCGCTGTGCGACCCGCTCGCCGGCGGCCAGGTCCGTCTCCTGCAGCAACACCACGAACTCCTCCCCGCCGTAACGGGCCACCAGATCGCCGGGTTCCCGCACGCTCTCCTCCAGGCACTCTGCCACCAGGATCAGGCACTCATCTCCCGCCTGATGGCCGTAGTGGTCGTTGTATCGCTTGAAGAAATCCACATCCAGCAGGATCACAGTGAAGGGTGTCTCCAGCGTCGTGCCCTGTGCGATGGCGTTTTTGCAGACCTGATCGAAGTGTCGGCGGTTGGCGAGCCCGGTCAGGGGATCCCTGTGGGCCATGGCATTCATCTTGCGCGCCAGCATCAGGTTGTCATATTCGCGCGACACCGCCAGCTCGAACCAGCCGTTGAGCATCCGCCGCCCCGTCTCCAGGATGATCAACAAGCCACCGGCCGCCAGCCAGTGCACAGTGACGGACGGCACCATCACCCAGTGCTCCTCGAACAGCAGGAAGATCAGAGGCGGGGCACTCAGGCTATAGAAGACGCGCCACTCGTAATAGAAGGCGATCAGGGCCGTCAGCAGCAACAGGCTGACCATGTTGAATGCCAGGCTGAACCCCCCTCTGAGCTCTATGGTGGCAATGGCATAGGCCGTCATCGCCCAGGCCAGTCCCCACAACATGGCGCAGCCCCAGAGCCAGGGCTGCCATCTCTGTGTTCCCTGGCGAGAGAACCAGCGCCAGCCCAGGGGCGGCAGCACGCTCGCCAGCAGCACCAGGGCAATCTGATACTCATAGCGCCAGGGCAGCCCATTGATCGCCACCAGCCGGGCATCCTGATAGAGATAGAAGCGCGCCAGCAGATAGAGGATCGCCAGCTGATTGATGACCCAGAACCAGCGCAGCCCTGCGCTCAGGGCACGCCGACGCGTATCATTAAGGTGCTGGTCGAACTGACTGGTGGGGCGGCGCTGTTCAGCTGATGCCATGGGAACCCTCGCTCAGGTCCAGATAAACTCCTTGCGCTTGCCGGTCAGACACCGACAATATCCGTATCGCTATGACTGAAGATGAAATCATGATTATCCCTTGGCAAGAACTGGATCCAGATACCCTCAACAACCTGCTCGAGCATTTCGTCCTGCAAGAAGGCACCGAATACGGCGAACAGGATGTCAGCCTGGCCGACAAGGTTGAAGAGGTCAGACAACAATTACTACAAGGTAGTGCCGTGCTCGTCTACAGCGAGTTGCACGAGAGTGTCAACGTCGTGCCCAAGACGCATTTGAGCAATGCGCCGAGCGACGACTTTCCGGCAGAATGACACAAGAGAAGGAACTCAAGCTGAACAACGTCCGGCACGGGCCCCGCCAAGCACAGCGGTGCGGCGCTCAGTTCAGGGGGAAGAGGGGCGGCTCGCCCGATGAGGCTGGCGTTTCAAATAGGCTTATTTTTTGCCTCCGTCACCGACTGCCTCGGCGCCGATGGAGACCAGCCGCCGAGGGGCATGGGGGCTCATGATGGCGCCCACGCAGCAAGGCTGCACTTGACCGCACTTTGAACCTGCCTTTATAACGGAACTCCCAAGGAAGAGAGAATTCTATGTCGGCCAAGCATCCCATCATTGCGGTTACCGGTTCGTCCGGTGCCGGCACCTCCACCTCCACCAACGCCTTCCGCTCCATGTTCCATCAGCTCGGATACAAGGCGGCCGTGGTCGAGGGGGACAGTTTTCACCGCTATACCCGGCCCGAGATGGACGTGGCGATCCGCAAGGCGCGCGAGCAAGGGCGCCACATCAGCTACTTCGGTCCCGAGGCCAACGACTTCGGCCTGCTGGAATCCTTTTTCCAGGAGTACGGTCAGAGCGGCAGCGGCCAGTACAGACGCTACCTGCACAGCTTCGACGAGGCAGTCCCCTTCAACCAGATGCCGGGCACCTTCACCCCCTGGCAGGGGTTGCCGGGAGAGACGGATCTGCTGTTCTACGAAGGACTGCACGGCGGCGTGGTGACCGGCGAACACAATGTGGCCCGTCACGTGGACTTTCTCATCGGCGTGGTGCCCATCGTCAACCTGGAGTGGATCCAGAAGCTCATTCGCGACACCTCGGAGCGCGGGCATTCGCGCGAGGCGGTGACCGACTCCATAGTCCGCTCCATGGATGACTACATCAACTTCATCACCCCGCAGTTCTCCCGCACCCACATCAACTTCCAGCGGGTGCCGACGGTGGACACCTCCAACCCCTTCAGCGCCAAGGTGATACCCAGCCTGGACGAGAGTATGCTGGTGATCCGGTTTCGGGGCATCAAGCAGGTGGACTTCCCCTATCTGCTGTCGATGATAGACGGGGCCTTCATGTCCAGAATGAATACCATAGTGGTGCCGGGGGGCAAGATGGGTTTCGCGATGGAGCTGATCCTGCGTCCCCTGATCCAGCAACTGTTAGAAACCGGCAAGATCACCTGAGCCAAGGAGCTTATGATGCGCGGTGCACTTCTCTCATTCACACTGGCAGCCCTGCTGGGCGGTTGCAGCACAGGCCCCGCCGCCCCCACGGTCGAGACGGGCACCATGGTGGTCCGTCCGGCAGACAACTGGGCCTACGGGGCGACGCCACGCTATGCGCTGGCGGAGCAGTTCCAGTACGCGGGCAACAGCGCCGCCCCCTGGCTGGAACCGGTGCAGCAGGCCGTCACCCAGGCGCTCGATGGCAAGGGCTGGCGCAGCGTGCCCCTCGATGAGGCCGACGTCTGGGTCGCCATCGGGGTGGCGGGCAGCCAGGACATGAGCGATGGGGAGATATTCTCCCGCATCGGCATGACCCCTGGCCTCAATGCCGCCGCCGATGACCGCAAGGGCACCCTGGCCATACTGCTGATCGACAGGCGCACCCAGCAAAGCGTCTGGAGCAGCGCCATCCAGCTCGCCAGCGACGTGCCCGTCGCCGAGGACGAGCGCAGCCAGCTGAGCCAGCAGCTCGCCGCTCAACTCCTGGACTCCCTGCCCGCTCAATGAGCGCCCCATAACACAACGGCCTGCTTCAAGCAGGCCGTTGTGGATACACGCCGTTGCACGGCATGACGATTACTTCAGTTCGCAGGTCAGCAGAGTCACGCCGTTCTTGACCAGGGTGGCCTGTTTTTCCTGGTGGGAGAAGGTGGTCACCCCATCGGAATAGCTGGCGGTCTCTTTGGGTGACTCGATGCGACCCAGCTTGTGATAGACCCCGGCATAAGGGAACTGCACCATGTCGGCCTGGGCATCATAGGTGATGGCCAACAACTCTTCCCCGCACTGATACTGGCTGTATTGATACTGGGTGGGCTGCGGCATGCTGCAGGCAGCCAGCCCGAACAGGGGAAGCAACATCATTATCTTTTTCATCGCACTTTCCTTATGTCATGGCGTTATCGACGGGACAAACTACAACTATCAAGCTTCAACGATTTGATAACTATGGGTAATTTCTACCGCTTTTTCCAACATCAGGGAAACGGAACAATACTTCTCCATCGACAAGTCGACCGCGCGGGCAACCTGTTTCTCGGCCAGCCCCTTGCCGGTCACGACGAACTTGAGGTGGATCTTCTCGAACACCCGGGGCACTGAGTCAGCACGGGCCCCTTCCAGCTCCACATGACAGGCGGTCACGCTCTGGCGCGCCTTCTCCAGAATGGAGACCACATCGATGGAGCTGCAGCCACCGACAGCCAGCAGGATCATCTCCATCGGGCTGGCACCTTCGCCCGGGTTGGCGCCGTCCAGCGTCACCTGATGACCGGACTCGCTCTCGCCCACAAACTTCATGCCTTCCACCCAGCTGACCTTGGCTTTCATCTCACATTTCCTCTCAATGACGACGGTTCTGACGCCCATAGCATACCTCAAGCAGGGGTCGAGTGGCACATGCCCCGTCACGTTGCGCCACTCCCGGTTTCATGACCGCCGAGTCCCGGCGCCGCGACTTGTTCCGAAACCGCGGCAGACCCTGAAGGAAATAGATCGAAATCAACATATCTCCCCCCCTTCTTGCCTAGAATGGCCCGGACGGCGCAGCAGATCGATGCACACAGATGGACACCAAAGTCCCAAAGCCTTGTCAGCACAGACAAAGGCTCTTATTCTACTGCGACCAAAGACTAAGGAATGGCAAGCTTGGCAACTTGCCTGGACGCACAGTCCATAAAAATGACACTACAGAGGAAGTCTCATGATCATTGGCAAACCGCAAAGCGATCCCACCCTCGAGTGGTTCTTGTCGCATTGCCACATTCATAAGTATCCCGCCAAGAGCACCCTTATTCACGCCGGTGAAAAAGCGGAAACCCTCTACTACATCGTCAAGGGTACAGTCGCCGTCCTGATCAAGGATGACGAGGGCAAGGAGATGATCCTCTCCTACCTGAATCAGGGGGATTTCCTGGGCGAGATGGGGATGTTCGAAGAGAACGAGAATCCGGAGCGTTCCGCCTGGGTACGTGCCAAAGGCGCCTGTGAAGTCGCCGAGATCTCCTACAAGAAGTTCCGCCAGCTGATCCAGGTCAACCCGGACATCCTGTTGCGCCTCTCCGGCCAGATGGCCAAGCGCCTGCAGCACACCAGCCAGAAGGTTGGCAACCTCGCCTTCCTGGACGTGACCGGCCGGATTGCCCAGACCCTGCTGAACCTGGCCAAGCAGCCGGACGCCATGACCCACCCGGATGGCATGCAGATCAAGATCACCCGCCAGGAGATAGGCCAGATCGTCGGCTGCTCTCGCGAAACCGTCGGCCGCATCCTCAAGATGCTGGAAGAGCAGGAGCTCATCTCGGCCCACGGCAAGACCATAGTGGTGTTTGGCACCCGCTGACCGGGTTCCCCGACGGCTCAGCACAGGGCCGTTGGATAAAAAAGGCTGCCACGGCAGCCTTTTCTGATCTCCTCCCCTATAATCCCGCACGCCCTTCCCCGGCCTCAACCAAGCGAGTGTGTATGCATCTTCAATGTCCCCTGTGCCGCAGCCCCCTGCATCTTCATGAAGCCTCCCGCGGGGTCTATTGCGACAACAAGCACCATTTCGATCCGGCCCCGGAAGGTTATCTGGATCTCATCCCGGGCAAGAAGGATCCCAAGGACAGCGACAGCCGTGCCCTGCTGCGCGCCAAGCGCCGCTTCCTGGAGCAGGGACACCAGTTGCCGCTGGTGGAGGCCATGGCGACCCTGCTGGCTCCGCTCGGCGAGCGCGAACTGATCCATCTCGGCTGTGGTGAGGGGTACTACTGCCGCGCCCTGGCAGAGCGCCTGCCGGGCTGGCAATTTGGCGGCCTCGATCTGGCCAAGAATGCCATCTTCGCCGCCAACAAGGCGCAACCCGACGGCCATTTCGTCATTGCCGATCCGGCCAAGGCGCCGCTGCTGGCCGGCTCAGCCCAGGTGCTGCTGGTCAACGACCTCAAGATCAAGACAGAGCTGCTGGTCAGCCTGTTGACCCCGGGCGGCTACCTGCTTCACCTGCAACCCGGCCCGCGCCACCAGTGGCAGTTGAGGGTCAGCCTCAACCCGGTGAGCATGGAGCACCCCCTCAGCTGGCCAGCCCTGGCCGGGCTAGTCCCCGTTGAGCGGCAACGCTGCCAGTTCTCCATGACCATGGATCAGAGTCTGCGCGCCCATGTGCTGGAAACCAGCCGCCTCGGCTGGCGTGCTGGCGGTGAACAGCGTCACGCCTTCACCCAGCAGGGGCCGGACGAGCTTGAGCAGGATCTGCTGCTGAGCCTGTGGCAAAAACCGCTCTGAACCCCATGAAAAAAGGCCCGTACGGGCCTTTTTAGTCTGCGCGGCAGGGCGTATTGGCCTTGTCGCTTGCAATAAGGGGTCAGGGACTACAGCATATTTTCACCTTGGTAGCCTGACCAGATAATGGGGCCCAGGCCCCATTCCTTATGACTATTAGTTGCAGCTGGCAGCCCCCTGATCCACCCAGACGGCGGCCTTGCCGGGCTCATCGCCCTTGGTCCAGTACTGGGCCTTCCACTTGCGTCCGTTGTGGTTGGTGAGATCCCCGACGTTGTAGGCCACAGCGGCATTCCAGCCGAGCTGCACCTGGCTCACCAGCTTCCACTGATCGGCGCTCTGGCTTGGCTCGTTGCCCTGGGTCCAGTACTTGGCCTGCCACACCAGTTGCTTGTGGCTCACCTTGTCATTGGTGTTGTAGACGGTGCCGGCACTCCAGGCTGGCCAGTTGGCCGCATCCGGATCGGTTGCCTCGCAGCCGCCACCTGTACTGGCTGGCTTGACGGTCAGGCGGGTGCCGGCACTGGCGTCCAGTGCCCCGTCTGTCACCATCAGGGTCAGGTCATAGACAGTGTCGCTGGTGACGCTCGGGCCTGTGACCACCAGGGTGGCGCTGTCCTGGCCGGTGGCGGTGAGACCCGCTGGCAGGCTCCACTGGTAGCTCAGGGCATCACCGTTCGGATCGGACGCCGTGGCCTTGATGGTCACCTGCTTGCCGGACTCGACGGTCGCACTGGCCGGTACGCTGACCACCGGGGGCAGATTCGGCTGCGGCGCCTTGTTGGTCACCACCACCTGATCCTTGGCCGAGAGCCCTTGATCGTCTGTCACCGTCAGCTCGAACACCAGATTGATGTCGGTTGTGGCGGCGTCCAGCACTACCCGGGCCTTGGCCTGGGTGGCATCGAGCAAGCCAGCCTGCGGACCCGAGACCTGCTTCCAGCTGTAGGTCAGCACGCCGCTTTCCGGATCATGGGAGGCGGCACCGTTGAGGATCACCTCGGCCGGGCCTGTGACGCTCAGATCGCTGCCGGCATTGGCCACCGGCGGCTTGTTGACCGGCGGCAGTGTCCCCTCGCCGTGGCCCAGCCCCTCGTGCATGGCGTTGAGGATGTCGCCGTTGTCCGCATCTATCTCCCAGGCGAACAGGCCGCCGAGCTGGTTCGCCAGCACGTACTGCCCCTTGGCCTTGACCGAGCGATCGTTGTCGAAGCTGATGAGATCGCCGCTGCTGGCCTTGAACACATAAGGGGCCTCGGCCGACTCGTCATAGCCCTGCTCCCAGCCTGCACCCATGCGGTTGTTGACGATGTCGCGGTAATCCACCACACCGTTTTCCCAGGTGCCGGTCACAGGTCCGGTGGCGGTACCTGTGAAGGGATTGCCGGCCTGGTAGTTCTTCACTCCGGTCCAGCCACGGCCATACATGGCCGCCCCCACCACTATCTTGCCCGGTGTCACCCCCTGACCCAGCAGCGCCTTGACGCCCTTGTCGGTGGTGTACTTGGTAGCCGGATCCCAGCTGGAGGCGAAGAGGTTGGTCTGGTGGGCCAGATTCGTCAGGTCGAAGGCGCCGCTGAAGTCGTAGCTCATCAGGAAGATGTGGTCCATGTACTGCTGGGCCGCCTGATAATCGACCTTGGCGATCTTGTCACCGCCGGCGCTGATGGCCGAAGTGAGCTCATACTGGCGGCCGGTCTCGGCTTCCAGCTCGTCGAGCATGGCCCGCAACTCCTTCATCAGCACCACATAGGTGGCGCCATCGCTCGGGCCGCCCAGGCTGGGGTTGGCCCCCTGACCGCCTGGGAACTCCCAGTCGATGTCCACCCCGTCGAAGAATTTCCAGGTCTGCAGGAACTCTTTGACCGAGGCGACGAAGGTGTCGCGCTTGGTCTTGTCCCCCAGGAAGTAGAAGGGATCGGAGAGGGTCCAGCCCCCGACCGACGGCAGGATCTTGAGGTCCGGATGGGCTTGCTTCAGGGCCATCAGGTTGCCGAAGTTGCCCTTGTAGGGTTCATCCCAGGCGCTGAGGTTACCCTGGGACATCTGAACAGCCGCCCAGGGATCGTGGATGGAGACCTTGAAGTCCTCACGACCGGCACAGGAGCGCTGCAGCGCCTCGAAGCTGCCGGAGATCTCTTTGAGGCTGTCGTTGATGCCGTTGCCGCCGCAGATGGGGGTGAAGCCGTAGAGGATATGGGTCAGGTTCTGGGCCGGGATCTTGTCCACGGTGAACTTGCGGCCATAAACACCCCACTCCACGTAATAGGCCCCCACCACCTTGCCGGACTTGTTGGCGTAAGGCTTGTTGTTCTCCTTGAGGGGCGCATTGAGTGGCGCCAGGTGGCTGCCGTCAGTATCGGCGACCATCAGCTCCTTCTTGTCGGAGAGGGTGCAGCCGTCGGCGTTGCACAGGGCGACCTGCATCTGGTAGCGGCCCCCCTTGGTCACCTTGAAGTTGGCGGTGCCCGCGGCGGAAGCCGGGCCTGACCACACCTCCTGGCCATCGAGCAGCACCTTGGCGGTCTGGCCGACGTCACCGGACCAGAGGTTCCAGGTCACGCTGACGGGAGCGCCATCCTTGTGGACTGTCACCAGCTGGTTGTAGGCAGAGGCAGCCTGATTGACTTCGACGATGGCGAACTTGGTGGGGCCCGTACCTATGGTGGGTTTGCCCGGGGCAGCGGCGAAGGCGGAGGTAGCACAGAATCCCCCGACCAGGAGCGCCAGCAGGGAAAGTTTTGGACTTAACATATTTGAACTTCCTTATTTCGTTATTGGAATTAACAACGAAAAAGGCAACGCAACCTGCCAGGTAACGCAGACATCATCGCCACCATGGCTTGGCCCATGGACGATACAACCTGTGGTGACCCCGCTATCCTAGGTACTTTGACCCTTAGACCGGAGGCTTTGCGTCCCGGACTTTCGTCCGGTTTGCCTTTTTGCACAACTTGATTTGCGACAAAAATAATCGCCGAATGACTATAGATGAGCCTTCGGGCACCACCACCTGGCAGAAATGACATCGATGGACGGCAATTCATACAAGTTGCCGCCATATTACGCGAATGCGAGGGCATTGGTGGCGATAAACCACTTAAAACCCAGATTAACCATCTGCATTTCACATGCTGGTTCTGTGAACTGCCTCACTCTATTGGCAGCAGCAGGCTGTTCATCAAGGCTCGCAGCTTGAGGGGTTTGACCGGCTTGCTGACGTAGCCAAAGCCGTGCTCGCGGATCTGGGTCTGCAGCTCGCTCTTGCGATCCGCGCTGATGATGATGCCGCCTATGCCGTTGCCATGGGCCAGCCGGATCATGTGCAGCGCCTGCAGCCCCGTCTTGCCGTCATCCAGGTGGTAGTCGGAGAGCACCAGCCGGGGCAGGAAACCAGCCCCTATGATCTCCTCTGCCTGCTCCAGGCTCTGGGCGCAGCGCACCTCGCAGCCCCAGCGTCCCAGCAGGGAGGCCATGGCGATGAGGATCTCCTCCTCGTTGTCGATACAGAGGATCCTGACCCCTTCCAGCTGGCTGTCCCGCACGGCGGGCGCCGCCACCGGACTCGGCATCACGGGCCGGGTCGCGAGGTTGAGGGTGATGGCAAACACGGAACCCGCTCCGGGCCAGCTGCGCAGGGAGAGCTGATGGCCCAGCACCTGGGAGATGCCGCGGGCGATGGCGAGCCCGAGGCCAAGCCCCTGCTCCCTGGCGGTGCGGGAGTGATCGAGGCGGGAGAACTCGTCGAAGATGGCCTCCTGCTTGTCGACGGGAATGCCGGGGCCGTTGTCCCACACCTCGATGCGCACCTTGTCCCCCAGCCGGCGACAGCCGAGCAGCACCCGGCCGGCCGGGTTGTAGCGAAACGCATTGGTGAGGAAGTTCTGCAGCACCCGCCGCAGCAGGCGCACGTCGCTGTACACGGCGAGGCGGCTCTCCACCACCGAGAACTGGATGTCGCTCGCCTGGGCCAGCACCCCGAACTCCGCCTTGAGGTTGCCCAGCACGTCGCTCAGGGCGAAATCGAGCTTCCTGGCCTTGAACTTGCCCGCCTCTAGCCGCGAGATGTCGAGCAGATCCGTGATGAGATCCTCGGTCGCCCCCAGGGCATCGTCGATGTGGCGGGCGATGCGGACCTGCTCCGCTCGCTGTTCCTCCCCTTGCCCTCCCCCCTGCGGCAGCATCTCCAGCAGGGAGGAGGTAAACAGCTTGGCCGCGTTGAGCGGCTGGGTCAGATCGTGGCTCACCGCCGCCAGGAAGCGGCTCTTGGAGTGGTTAGCCCGCTCCACCTGCTGGTTCACCAGCAGCAGCTGGCGGTTGAGTTCGGAGAGTTCGTGGGTACGCTCGGCCACCCGCGCCTCCAGGTGCTCGTTCGCTTCGCGCAGCACCCGCTCCGCCGCCCGGAAGGGGGTGATGTCGGTGAAGGTCATCACGAAGCCCCCCGCCGGCATGGGGTTGCCCTGCATCTCGATCACCCGGCCATCCGGTCGCTCGCGCGCCGAGACATGGGGGCTGCCCCGCTTCATGAAGACGACCCGGCGCGCCACCTGGGCCTCGATATCCCCCGGGCCGCAGAGCCCCTGCTCGGCGTTGTAGCGGATGATCTCCTCGATGGAGCGCCCCACCTGGATAAGCCCGTGCGGATAATGGAACAGCTCTATGTAGCGCCGGTTCCAGGCCACCAGCTTGAGCTCCCTGTCCACCACAGAGATCCCCTGCCCCATGTGCTCTATGGCACCCTGCAGCAGGCCGCGGTTGAAGCGGAACACGTCCGAGGCCTCGTCCACTATGGTGGCTATCTCCTCGAGCTGCATGTTGCGCCCCTGCAGGGCAGAGGCCAGCACCAGCCGGGCGGACGAGGTGCCAAACACCCCGGCCAGCAACCGCTCGGTGTGGGCAATCAGATCGGCCGACGCCTGCATCTGGGGCGCAAGGGTGCCGCCGTGCTCGCCGGCGAAGCGGCCGAAGGCACGCTTGACCCGGCTCGAGCCGACGAAGCGGGCCGCCAGCATCTCCAGCTCCTTGACCGAGACCCGCGCCTGGTAGAGCGCCGTGGTGTCCCGGCTCGGCTTGCCGACGAAGTTGGCGGCCTGCAGCCGCTCGCTCACCGCCGCCCGTGACAGCAAGGAACCCGCCACGTAGCCGAGCAGATTGAGCAACAGGCTCAGGAAGATACACCAGGCCCCCAGGCTTAGCTCGCGAAAGGCGGGCCAGTCGGGGGGCGCCAGCAGCGCCTCCAGGGGTGAGCCCGCCAGCAGGCCGCTTTCGGCCAGCAGGGTGAGGAACCAGAGGCTGACCCCCAGCGCCAGCCCGAGGTAGACCCCCTTGCGATTGCCATGCCGCCAGTAGAGGCCGAGCAGCAGGGCAGGCGCGAACTGGGCCACAGCGCCGAACGACAGGTAGCCGATGCGCGACAGGCTGGTGAGATCCCCGAGCCAGAGATAGAGCACCCAGGCCGCCAGCAGGATCAGCAAAATGGCGCCCCGGCGCACCTGCAGCAGCAGCCGCATCAGGCGCTCATCCCGCCCCTGTTGCCAGAAGCGGCGCAGCAGCACCGGCAGCACCAGATCGTTGCTGACCATGATGGCCAGGGCTATGGTGCAGACGATCACCATGCCGGTGGCCGCCGAGGTACCGCCGAGAAACGCCAGCATCGCCATGCCGTCGAAGCCGAGCGACATAGGCAGGCTGATGACATAGGTATCCGAGGCCATGTCGGCCCCCACCCACTGCTTGCCCGCCAGCGCCAGCGGCCAGATGAAGAGCCCCATCAGGAACAGGTAGAGCGGGAACAGCCAGCGCGCCCAGTGCAGATCCTGGCCCTGGTTGTTCTCCACCACAGTCACGTGGAACTGGCGCGGCAGGCAGATGACGGCGCACATGGCCACCAGGGTATAGATGGCGAGCTCCAGCAGGCTGCCCGGCGACACCGCCACCACCGCATCGAGAAAGTCGGTGGCCACCAGGGTGCGGGCCTCGCTCGGCCTGGCGATGATGAGCCAGAGCGCGAAGCCCCCCACCGCCATGAAGGCGAGCAGCTTGACCACGGATTCGAAGGCGATGGCCACCACCATGCCGCGATGGTGTTCGGTGGCATCCAGGTTGCGGGTGCCGAACAATATGCTGAACAGCGCCAGCAACAGGGCGACGCCGAGGGCCAGCTCGGCCGTGTTGCCCGTGGGCCCCGCCGGCACCGAGTTGGCCATCAGCAGATCCAGCCCTGTGACTATGGCCTTGAGCTGCAGCACCAGGTAGGGGAGTATCCCCATGACGGCGATCAGGCTGATCACCATGGCCAGGCGCTGGGACTTGCCATAGCGGGCGGCGATGAAGTCGGCGATGGAGGTGATGTGTTCGCGCTTGGCCACCAGGATGAGGCGGGCCAGCAGCCGCCAGCCAAACAGGAACACCAGCATGGGGCCTAGATAGATGGGCACCGGCGACCAGGGGGATTCGCTCGCCTGGCCCACTGTGCCGAAGAAGGTCCAGGAGGTGCAATAGACGGCGAGCGACAGGCTGTAGAGCAGGGGCTGGCCCTTGAGCCTGCGGCGCTTGCTCTTGTCCGCCACGTAGGCGATGAGGAACAGCAAGCCCAGATAGGCGAGCGACAACCCGATCAGCAGCCATCCTTGGTGCATCTACATTCTTCCCTTGTTCAGATGTGTTGAGCGCCGCGCCGGCTCAGCGTGCCGACGGGCAACCGTCATTAAGTGTGCCCGCTCAGGCGGCGGCGCCCTCATGCTCCCCGCGCAACCGCAGGACGAAGACCGGCAGCACCACCAGCACCATGATGAAGAAGATGCCCCCACCGAGCGGCTCGAACAGCACACCGCAGATCGCCATCAGGGCCGCCACCGTCATGCCGAGGCCGAGCGCCGCATAGAGCGCCTGGGTGGGGATCTGCTGCTCGGCGGGCAGTTGCCGGGTCATGAAGCGCACGGCGCCGAGGTGGCTGATGCAGAAGGTGACCCCGTGCAACAGCTGGCCCAGCACCAGCACCGCCAGCTCGGTGGAGGCGCCGAGCAACACCCAGCGCACCACGCAGCCGACGGCCCCCACCAGAAACAGGGTCTGGGCCCCGAAGCGGTGGAAGAAGCGCTTGTCCGCGGCAAACACGGCGATCTCCGCCACCACCCCCAGGGCCCACAGGTAGCCGATCAGGGTGCCGCTGTAGCCCGCCCCCTTCCAGTACATAGCGCTGAAGCCGTAGTAGGCGGCATGACTGCCCTGCAACAGGGCGGTGATAAGCAGGAAGCGGCGCACCGGCGCCGACTTGAGGGTGACGAGCAGGGAGGCCCGGGCCCGCTCCCCCTTGAGTTCCTGGGGCCGCGGCCGCAGCGGCAGCACGCTCAGCGCCAGCATGGCCAGCAGTCCCGCCACCATGGTGTGCAGCACCCAGTCGCTGCCGAAGTTGCTCACCAGGGCGCCGACCAGGGTGGAGGCGACGATAAAGGCGAAGGAACCGCACAGCCTCACCTTGCCATAGTCGAGGTGCGTCTGCACCACCATGCGAGTGGCGAGCGCCTCCCCCATGGGCATCAGAGTCGGGTAGATGAAGTTCGCCACCAGGGTCAGCAGCACCAGCCACCAGAGGCTGTGGCTGAGGTAGAAGCCCAGAAACGCCAGCAGGCTCAGCAGGCAGAGCAGCCGGGTGACGGGCAGCAACTGACCGGCCCCCTTGACCCGTCCCATCACCATCAGGTTGCCGGCAAAGCGGATGGCCATGCCGACTCCCAGCAGCAGGCCTATCTGCTCGGCGCTCACCCCTTTGCCCTCGAGCCACAGGGACCAGAACGGCAGATAGGCGCCGTAGACGAAGTAGAAGGCGCCAAAGAACAGGGCTAACCAGGAGAAGGCGGGCATAGGGGCTCGGCAGCGGGACAAGGGGCACAAATGATAACCGATTTTGGCGCAGGGATCCCCAGGGGCAAGAGGGGATAAAAACGATAAATATCAATAAAGTTGAACCTTTGTCACATCCCCCTGTCTATTGGTTAACACCGCTTCCTGATGAGTGTTGCAATCCTTACACCCGCCCCTGGCGGGTTTCTTTTGGGGGCCGGTTTATACCGCCAGAAACAGAGAAGGGGCCCTGGGGCCCCTTCATCATCATCGTCATTGGCAAACATCAGAACACGTACTTGACCCTTGCGCTCAGGTTGCGGCCCGGCTCGGTCTGGTTGCTGGTGTCCGTGGTGGCGGAGAGACCCGTGATGCTCTCGTAGCTGACGTACTCCTTGTCAAACAGGTTGAACACACCGACGTTGAGCTGCAGATCCTGCATCGGCTTGAACTGGGCGTAGATATCCACCACACCCCAGCCGGCGCTCTTGATGTTGTCGTTGCCTCTGGCGTCCTTGCCCACCTTGTCCATGTCGTCGGCGAAGCGCAGTGCGGTGTTGATGTTCCAGTTCGGCTGCTCCAGACGCACACCCAGGCTGCCGTTGAACGGGCTCAGGCTGTTGATGTAGTTGCCGTCGCCGTCCTTGCCCTCTATGTAGGCCAGGTTGCCCCAGACGTTCACCAGCTCGTTCAGCCAGTAGTCCGCCTTGACCTCGGCCCCCTTGGTGGTCGCCTTGTCCAGATTCTGGTACTGATAGATGGCGGTGCGCCCTTCGGTCCCCACGGCCGTCAGCTCGATGAAGTCATCAAACTGGTTGTAGAAGGTCGCCACTTCATAGCTGAAGCCGCCACTGCTGCCGCGTACCCCCAGATCGATGCCGTCGCTGCTCTCGGGCTTGAGGTTAGGGTTCGGCTCGATGCGATAGCCATAGGCCTGATGGTTCAGGGTGGAGAAGGCGTTGTCATACATGGGCGCCTTGAAGCCGTGGCTGTACTGGGCGAACAGGTTGGCCGCCTCGTGTGCCTTGAACACCAGCCCCAGCTTGGGCGAGAACTCCCCTTCGGAGATCTTCTGCATGTTCTCGCCGGTGTAGGCGGGATCCTGGTCCGGGGTCATCTTGTAGTAGTCGTAACGGGCGCCCGGGGTCAGCACCCAGCGCTCGCCAAACTTGATCTCGTCAAAGGCCCAGAGCGCGCTGCGCTCGCTGGTGGTGGAGGGGAAGCTCAGCTCGCTGTAACCGACGAAGTCACCCGGAGTGGTCGGCCCCTTGAAGCGGGTACGCTCGTTGTCGGTGTGCTCATACTCGACACCCCAGGCCAGACGCTGGTTGGCGAGCGCCTTGCTGAACTTCACCTGGGCTCCCAGGCTCTCCTGCTCGAAGCCGTTGTGATCCAGGGAGTTCTTGGTCACATAGGGGTTGCCCGGATTGACCGGATACTTGGAGGAGGCGTACTGATCCAGGGTCTGCTTGGTGCGGGTGTAGTAAATCTTGCTGTCCACCCGATCCGCCCAGGGGGCGTTCAGGGCGAGGCCGTGATCCAGCACCAGGGAGAGGTTGTCGGTCTCCTTGTCGGTGATCGGCTGATTGAAGACGGAGCCCGCCTTGGTCAGATCGATGGCATCCGGATCCTGCCCCTCGGTGAAGTAGTCGACCGTCAGCTTCAGGAACTGATCATCGGAGAGGTTCCACTTGCTCTTGAGCAGCACCGCCTGGCTGACGATGTCGAACTCGTCCTTGTCGCTGTCGTAGTTCTGGGTCACCCCGCCGTCGCGCCAGGTGTAGCGCAACAGGTTCTCGAACTCGCCGGTGCGCAGGGCACCTGTGATGCCGGCCATCTTCTGGTGGCTGCTGGAGGCATACCCAGTGGTCGCGTCCAGGTAGCTGTCCTTCCCCTTGAGGAAGTCACCGGCATCCTTGGTGGTGATGGCGATGACGCCCCCCAGGGCATCGGAGCCGTAGGCCGCGGACGCGGGCCCCTTGGCCACTTCCACCTGCTTGATCATGTCGGTGTCGAAGTAGGTCTGGCCCACACCGCCGTTCTTGTAGGCGTCGTTCTGGCGCACCCCGTCCTGCACCACCTTGACCCGGTTCTCGCTCATGCCGCGTATGGTGAAGGTCTGTGCATCCCCCGCCCCACCCTGCACGCTCACGCCCGGCTCATAACGGAACAGATCGGCGACATTGCTGACGACCTGCTCTTCAATCTGCTCCGAGGTAATGACGGCGATGGGGCCGGAGACGTCTTCCAGCTTCTGCTCCATGCGGGAGCCGCTGACGACCATGACTTCATCCGTTTTCTTGTCTGCGGCGAAAGCAGGGGATACCAGCCCGGCCGCCACGGCGAGGGCAATCAGAGAGGGGGTGTTGTTGTGCGCCACTGCAAAGTCCTTATTGAGAATCATTATCAACCGAACGGCATCTTACCCAGCCCGCGACAAAGATCAATAATAAAGTGAATCATTCTCATTTTCTTTTGTCTCTGAACGGTTTTACACTAGCGCCTCTTTTTTCCTGCTCGCCATGCTGCCATCGTATGGTGCAGTGCCTTTGCCAATCTCTGCCTCTGTGAGTGAGATGCCATGACTCGACGACTCCCCCTGCTCGCCCTGCCCCTGTTGCTGGCCGCCTGCGCCACCCCGCCGCAGAGCCAGCCTCCCCAGACCCTCTATCACTACCAGCTTGGCGAAGGGACGGACGACAGGCCCCTCAGCCTCGCCCAGGCGGTGGACAAGGTCAGGGATGCCGACATAGTGCTGGTGGGCGAGCTCCACAGCCACCCGGCCGTGCACCTGTTGCAGGCAAACCTGCTGGCAGAGCTTGCCGGGATGTCGCGCGCCGATGGCCGGGGGCTGGTACTCTCCATGGAGCAGTTCACCCGCGCCGATCAACCCGTGCTGGATGCCTACCTGGCCGGGCGCATCGGCGAATCCACGCTGATCCGCGAGGGCCATGCCTGGCCCAACTACCCGAGCGACTACCGCCCCCTGGTGGAATTTGCCAAGGCACAGCAGCTGACGGTGATCGCCGCCAATGCCCCCAAACCGCTGGTGAGCTGTGTCGGTCAGGAAGGCCCCGAGTGGCTCGACAAACTGCCCGCCAGCCGCCGTAGCCAACTCGCCCGCGAACTCACCCTGGGAGAGGATCCCTATCGCCAGAAGTTCATGGCCTCCATGCATCATGGGGATGCGGACGGCAATGCCCGCCGCTTCGCCGCCCAGACCAGCTGGGACGACACCATGGCCGAGAGCATGGTCGATTATCTCAAGCAGCATCCCGGCCGGCGCATCATGCACATCGCCGGCAACTTCCACGTGGAGGGGGGGCTGGGTATCGCGAGCCGCATCGCCAGCCGCAATCCGGCGCTGAAAGTCGCTCTTGTGGTGCCTGAAACTGGCTCCCAGGATGGCAAGGCAGCCCCCGGACGGAGCGCCGACGTGCGGGTGCACATAACCCCCCTGCCGGAACGCTGGCTAAATGCAGAGGAAATGAAGCAAGATATGGGCGCGCTGCATCAATCCCGCAGCCGTGACTGCAGCCAGTGGCTGCAACCCTAATCTTCCAGGATACGGCGGGTAAAATATGGACGTGTTACTGATCATCGATGTGCAGCAAGGGGTCATGAAAGCGACCCATCACCAACAGCCACAAGTTCTGGCCAACATCAACCGGGCCGCGGCCCATGTCAGACAGCATCATGGCCGGGTCATCTACATCCAGCATGACGACCTGCCAGGGGACGAGCTGGAGCCCGGTACCCCGGGCTGGCAACTTCACGCGGCGCTGCAACCCGCCAAGGGGGACAGCCGGGTGCGCAAGACGGCGTGCGACAGCTTCCTCGAGACCGAGCTGGCCTTCCTGTTGGCCGAGCAATCCGTCGACCGGCTGATCCTCTGTGGCAGCAACACCGATTTTTGCGTCGATACCACGGTACGCAGTGCCGCGGCTCATGGCTTTGAGGTGCTGGTGTTGAAGGATGGTCACACCACAGCCGATCGTCCCCACCTGAGCGCCGAGAAGATCATCGAGCACCACAACTGGATGTGGCAGCACCTGAGCCTGCCAGAGGGCAGAAGCATAACCCTGCTCACCACGGATCAGCTGCTCGAGGCGGCTCAACCCGCGCTGGCGTGCTAATCTGCCCGCCTTGAAGTGATCACCTGATTGGAGTCTTGCGTGCGTCTATTCTCTGCCGTTGCCCTTGTGCTGTTGTTACCGGCGATCACGGCCTGCTCCGGCATGCCGGGTACCACGCCCGACGGCCCGGCTCCCCTGTTTCATACCAACATCAACGAAGAGGGGAGCAAGCGCTTCACCTTCGAAGCCGCCCCCCTCGACGTCCTGCCGAGTCGGTTGCAGGAGGATGACAGTCGGCTGAGCCGCAACAGCAAGAGCCTGCTGGAGCGCCGCGAGGCCCTGCAGGACGAGCAACTGACCGAGACGCTGGCGGCGCGCAACTATTGCCGCACCGGCTACATAGTCCTCAGCCAGACCTCCTGGAAGATCCGGGGGGAGTGCAACGAGACAGCCACCCAGGCCGATCGCGACGCCTTCCCCAACAAGGCCTCCTGGCAGGAGTGATCCCGATTTGGGGACAGGTAACAAAACGGGCAGCCCTGGCTGCCCGTTTTTCATCTCATGACCTCGATCCTCAGACAGGTGCGTCCGTCTCGCTGGTCAACTCGGCGCCGTTGTCGACGCGCTTGTGCCCCTCCACCAGGTGGACGAAGTCCACCAGCTCGTCACCGGAGACCCGGAACGCCTGGCCGAAGCCCTTGACGAACAGCCCCTGCTCGGGCTTGAGGCGAAACAACACGAAGTCCTTGAGGTTGGAGAGCCCTTTGACGATCTCGCCAAAACGCCCTTCCAGCGCCGCTATCGCCTTGCCCCAGCGCTCGTCATCCCGCGCCACCACCTCGGCCACGGCGTCAAAGGTGAGCCGCTTGCGGGCGAACAGTTCACGGGCGCCGGTCTCGTCCTCGATCAGCATCAGGGAGACCTTGGGCACCTGCTGCAGGTTGCGGGCATGGCGGGCTATCTCGGAGATCAGCACATAGTAGCCATCTTCCTGCAGCACGAAGGGGGCGTAGCTGGCATTGGGGTTGCCTTCGCCATCCACGGTCGCGAGCTGCAGGGTACGGCAACCGTCACGAAATTCGCGGATCTCCGGTTGCAGGCGGTTCTGCAGACGCTCCTGACGTTCACTCATGCTTTCACTTCCTCTTGATACTGGTGGCGCAGGGCCTTGAAACGCTCCACCTGGTCAGGCAGCAGCTGACGCTGCTCGTCACGCCCCAGGTAGATCTTGAAAATGCAGCGGCCGCTGTGGCCGAAGAACTGGAAGGAGTGCCCCTCCTTGCCCATGAACAGCTTGCTGACCAGGGCAATGCCGACCACGTTGTCGAGCTTGAGGTGACCGTGCATCTCGCCGTCCCGACCCATCAGGTTGTAGTAGCCACGGGCCGTCTTGCCCTTGGGGAAGGGGGCCTTCACCTCGAAGATGGAGCCGTCGGACTCCACAATGGTGGTCACCTGACCCCAGCTGGCCAGATCCGCCAGCAGGGCTTCGGCCTGATCGCTCGGCACCAGCGTCATCAGCTCGGCGGGCAGGTGGCGCACCACCTCCCATTCGCTGACGGCCAGCTCGGTGGCAATGCTGGAAGGATGGGCGCTGGGATCTTGTTCCAGCAGCGCATGAATGCGTTGTGCAATGCTCATCGGTTCTCCCTGGATGATCTGGCGATGGTACTCAGTCTCGCGGCGGATACTGTAATAAAGCGGCCCCCTTAACGCAATTGATAATCGCTTTCATTATCAGTGCATTTTTTTCACCGGCTTGATATTCTCGGCGGCAATCCCACTCTCATACACCCTTCGGAGGTTCGCATGGGCCGTCGTTTTGCCCTCGCACTCAGCCTGCTCGGCTGTTCAGCCCTTTCTCTGCCTGCCGTGGCGCAGGAACGTATCGTCAGCATAGGCCCGGCCACCACAGAGCTCATCATGGCCCTGGGGGGCGAGCAGAGCCTGATTGCCACCGACGTCAGCAGCCCCGAACCCAAGGGGCTGCCGAGAGTCGGCTACCACCGCGCCCTGGCTGCCGAAGGGATACTGAGTCTGGCCCCGACCCGACTGGTCGGCAGCGACGAGATGGGGCCGCCACCGGCCCTGGAACAGCTGCGCCGGGCCGGCGTCGAGGTGACGGTGCTGCCGACGGCGCCCACCCTGGCCAACCTCAACGAGCGGATCGACGCCCTGGCCAGCTTGCTGGGCAATCAAGCCGCCGGCACCAGGCTAAAGGCCGAGATCGCCGTCCAGAGCGACCAGCTGGCGGCCCAGGCGAAACAGAACAAACCCCTCAAGGTCGCCTTCCTGCTGCTGCACAAGGGCCAGCCCACCAGCATAGCCGGTGGCAATACCACCGCCAGCGCCCTGGTGACCCTGGCCGGCGGCGTCAACCCGGTCGCCCGCTTGCACGACTACAAGCCCGTCTCCACCGAATCCCTGATCGAACTGCAGCCGGATCTGGTGCTGGTGAGCGGCCGTGACTGGCAACAATACCAGAGCGTCGACAGCGTGCTGGCCCAGGTGCCGGCCCTGGCCGCCACGCCGGCAGGCAAGAGCAGGGCCATCCACGCCATCGACGGTCATGCCCTGCAAGGGGGGCTCAGCCTGAGATCCTTGCAGCAGGCCAACCAGATAGCCAAGTGGATCAAGCAGGGTTCATGATGCGTCTGCCGCTGCCCTGGCTGCTCGCGCTCACCGGCTGCACGCTCGCCCTGCTGCTGGTCGGCTCCCTCGCCACCGGCCCCATGTCGCTCTCCCTGGCCGAGAGCCTGCAAGCCCTGTTTGCCGGCAAAGAGAGCGGGATAGAGGCACACAAGCTGCTGATAGTGCAGGAGATCCGCCTGCCACGTACCCTGCTGTGCATCGCCGTGGGGGGCATTCTCGGCCTCTGCGGCGCCGTGATGCAGGGGCTGTTTCGCAACCCCCTGGCCGACCCCGGCATCATAGGGGTCTCCGGCGGCGCGGCGCTGGGCGCCGCCCTGGCCATAGTGCTGCTGGCCCCCCTCGGCCAGCAGTTGCAGAGCCTGCTCGGTCTCGGTCTGCTGCCCCTGCTCGCCTTCCTCGGCGGGGCGCTCACCACCACCCTTGTGTATTTGCTCGGCACCCGTGAGGGGGGCACCTCAGTCACCGTCATGCTGCTGGCGGGCGTCGCCATCACGGCGCTGTCAGGGGCCGTGATAGGGCTGCTCACCTACCTCGCCGACGATCAGATGCTGCGCAACCTGAGCCTGTGGCAGATGGGCTCCCTGGCCGCCGGCAAGCCGGTGGATGTGGGGCTGGCGCTGCTGACCCTGGCCGCCCTGCTGTGGCTCTTCATGCGCGATGCCAATCCCCTCAACGCCCTGTTGCTGGGGGAAGGTGAGGCGCGGCACCTGGGAGTGAATGTGCAGGCTCTGAAGCGACGCCTCATCCTGCTCACCGCCGCCGGTGTCGGCGTCGCGGTGGCGGTGGCCGGCATGATCGGCTTCGTCGGTCTGGTGGTACCCCACCTGGTGCGGCTGCTGGCCGGGCCCAATCACGTCAGGCTGCTGCCGCTCAGCGCCCTGCTCGGCGCCACCCTGCTGCTAGGGGCCGACATGCTGGCCCGCACCCTGCTGGCGCCGGCCGAGCTGCCGGTGGGCATCATCACGGCCCTGCTGGGTGCCCCCTTCTTCATCTGGCTCTTGGTCAAGAGTCGCCGGACGCTGTAACAGGAGAACCTCATCTTGCCCGGATCCCCCTCCCCCCTGCTCACCTGCCAGAGCGTCAGCCTCACCCGGGGCAATCGCCTCATCCTGGACAGCCTGGATCTCGACCTGCATGGGGGCAGCCTGACCGCCCTGCTCGGCCCGAACGGGGCGGGCAAGAGCTCGCTGCTCAAGTGCCTGACCGGCGAGCTGGCCTATGACGGCACCATCTCCCTGTTCGGTCGCAAGCGGCAAGAGTGGGCCGGCGATGCCCTGGCCCACAGAGTCGGGGTGCTGCCCCAGAGCTCGTCCTTGAGCTTCCCCTTCCTGTGCGAGGAGGTGGTGGCCATGGGGCGGCTGCCCCACAGCGAGCCCGGCGCCCGTCGCGACCAGATAGTGAAGGCCGCCATGGCCCATGCCGGGGTCGAGCACCTGGCCGGCCGCCTCTATCCCGGCCTCTCCGGGGGGGAGCGCCAGCGGGTGCAGTTTGCCCGGGTACTGGCCCAGATCTGGCAGGAGCCGTCACCGGGACGGCTGTCGGATCCCGAGCAGCCGCGACTGCTGCTGCTGGACGAGCCCACCTCGGCCCTCGATCTCAAGTACCAGCATCAGCTGCTCACCATGGCCCGCGCCCTGGCCGCCCGCAACACCGCCGTGCTGGTGGTGCTGCACGACCTCAACCTGGCGGCGCGCTACGCCGACCGGCTGGTGATGCTGGAGCAGGGCAGGCTGATGGCGGACGGCTCCCCGGCAGAGGTGCTCACCCCCGAACTTATCGCCCGCCTCTACGATTATCCCGCCCAGGTGATCCACCACCCCGAGACGGGGCAACCCATGGTGGTGTGATGGCGGGCGCATCGCCCTCCCAATCCACGACTACCCCGTCCAAGACATCCACCACCCCGAGACGGGGCAGCCCATGGTGGTGTGATGGCGGGCGTATCGCCCTCCCTTTCCACGACTACCCCGTCCAAGCCATCCATCGCCCCGAGACGGGACAGCCCATGGTGTTGTGAGCCGTTCAGCCATCGTCCCGACACGGAGCAACCCATGGTGGTGCAATTAGCTAATGAGAAGAAACAAACAGAGCGCCCAAAGGCGCTCTGTTTGTCTGCGAAGTGAAGGGCTACTCAGGCGATCTGGTAGCGGCCCGGCTTGTGATTGAGTGTCAACACCAGGTTACAGATGATGGCCGCGACCACGGAGAGCGCCAGCAGCCAGGGGGAGACCACGAAGAAGGAGGCGATGACGATGGCGCAATCCAGCCCCATTTGCAGCTTTCCAGCACGGATGCCGAACTTGTCCTGAATAAACAGCGCCAGGATATTGAAGCCGCCCAGGCTCGCCTTGTGGCGGAACATGATGAGCAGCCCCATGCCGATCAGGGTGCCGCCGATCAGGGCCGCATAGACGGGCTCTATCTTGCCTATCTGCAGCACGGCGTTGAGGTGATCCGTCATGAAGGAGACGGTCGCCACGGCGGCGAAGGTGTTGAGGGTGAAGCGCGGCCCCATCCTGAGCCAGGCCAGGGCATAGAAGGGCAGGTTCATGGCGAAGAAGAGCAGACCGAAGCTCAGGCCAGTGACCTGCTGCAGCAGCAGCGCCAGCCCGGCAGTGCCGCCGGTGAGCAGACCGACCTGATGAAACAGGAAGATGCCGAGGGAAACGAAGCCTGCCGCGGTCAGCAGGGCGAGCACATCCTCATAGAGCGGATGGGCCGAACGGGGGGTGTTGTCCATAACCTTATGTCCAGTAGCGAAGTGAAAAGAGTGTCTGAGGCCCGGTGACGGGCGCGAGCCCCGTGAGTCGGGACTTCGTTATGGTCACAGTGTCCATTTTGAGTGACCCGGATCACAAGTACGGGATCGAATGCGCCGAAATGGTGCGCGTCAGCGCCGCGTTACAACCCTTGCACCAAAATATGTCACGCCCTCCCCCTCTCAAGCTGAAGCCAGCCTGAAGCGCGCCTGAAAAACCCGGGCTATCTCTCTGCCAGCAGGCGGGAATCGTTCTAAAATGAACCCCTTGCCACAGGCTGCGGAGCGACAGCAGATGAGAGTCAGCGTATTCGGAATAGGTTATGTGGGGCTGGTTCAGGCCGCCGTGCTCGCCGAGATGGGCCACAGGGTAACCTGCGTGGACGTGGACGCCGCCAAGGTCGAGCGCCTCAAAGAGGGCATGATCCCCATCTTCGAGCCCGGTCTCGCCCCCCTGGTGCAGGCCAACCATCAGGCCGGTCGCCTGCAAGTCACCACAGATGTCGCCCAGGGGGTGGCGTTCGCCGAGCTCATCTTCATCGCGGTCGGCACACCGCCGGATGAAGACGGCTCGGCCGATCTGCAGCACGTACTGGCGGTGGCCAGCACCATAGGGCGGCTGATGCAGGACGGCAAGGTGGTGGTCAACAAGAGCACAGTGCCGGTCGGCACCGCCAACCGGGTGCACCAGCATATCGCCGCCATCCTGCGCGATCGCGGGGTCGACTTGCCCCTCGAGGTGGTCTCCAACCCGGAGTTTCTCAAGGAGGGAGCCGCGGTGGCCGACTGCCTGCGGCCGGATCGCATCATCATAGGCACAGACTCGGCCCACGCCCTCTCCCTGCTTGAAGAGCTCTATGCCCCCTTCAACCGCAATCGGGATCGCATCATCCAGATGGATACCCGCAGCGCCGAGCTGACCAAGTACGCCGCCAACGCCATGCTGGCCACCAAGATCTCCTTCATGAACGAGATGGCCACCCTGGCGGAGAAGCTCGGGGCCGACATCGAAGCCGTGCGCAAGGGCATAGGCGCCGACCCGCGCATCGGCCATCACTTCATCTATCCCGGCTGCGGCTATGGCGGCTCCTGCTTCCCCAAGGACGTCAAGGCGCTGATCCACACCGCGGGCGAGATTGGCTGCGATGCCCCTTTGCTCCACGCGGTGGAGCGGGTCAACGACGGCCAGAAGCACAAGCTCATGGCCCGCCTGCAGCAGCACTTCGGCAGCGATCTGACAGGGCGGACCTTCGCCCTCTGGGGACTGGCCTTCAAGCCCAACACCGACGACATGCGCGAAGCCCCGAGCCGGGTGCTGATGGAGGCGATCTGGGCTGCCGGTGGCAAGGTGCAGGCGTTCGATCCCGAGGCCATGAGCGAGGCCCAGCGCCTCTATGGCCTGCGGGACGATCTGACCCTGTGCGGTACCCAGGAGGCCGCCCTAAAGGGGGCCGACGCCCTGCTCATCTGCACCGAATGGCAGCAGTTCCGCGCCCCGGACTTCGAGCTGGTGCGGCAGACCCTGAAGCAGGCCGTCATCATCGATGGCCGCAACCTCTATGACCCGGCCCGCCTGCGCCAGCGCGGCTTCACCTACTACGCCATAGGCCGGGGCGACAGCCTGGCCGCGGGGCTGTGCGAGGAGCAACAACAATGAAATATCTGGTCACCGGCGCCGCCGGCTTCATCGGCTTCCATGTGGCGCAGCGGCTCTGCCGCGACGGCCATCAGGTGGTTGGCCTGGACAACCTCAACGACTACTACGAGGTGAGCCTGAAGGAGGCGCGGCTGGCCTTGCTACTGCCACTGCCCGGTTTTCGCTTCGAGCGGATGGATCTCGCCGATCGCGCAACCATGGCGGCGCTCTTTGCCCGCGAGCGGTTCGATCGGGTGATCCACCTGGGGGCCCAGGCCGGGGTGCGCTATTCGCTGGACAACCCCTTCGCCTATGCCGACAGCAACCTCAACGGCACCCTCACTGTGCTGGAGGGGTGCCGCCATCACGGGGTGCAGCACCTGGTCTACGCCTCCTCCAGCTCGGTTTATGGCCTCAACGAGCAGATGCCGTTCAAGACCTCGGACGGGGTGGATCACCCCGTCTCCCTCTATGCCGCGAGCAAGAAGGCCAACGAATTGATGGCCCACTCCTACTCCCACCTCTATGGGCTGCCCACCACGGGCTTGCGCTTCTTCACCGTCTACGGCCCCTGGGGGCGACCGGACATGGCGCTGTTCAAGTTCGTGCGCGCCATCCTGAGCGACGAGCCCATCGACATCTACAACCAGGGCCAGCTCAGCCGGGACTTCACCCATATCGACGACATAGTGGAGGGGGTGATCCGGGTCGCAGACAGGCCCCCGCAAGGCGACCCGACCTGGCAGGGGGCGGCCGACGCCAGCCCGGCCCCCTACCGCCTCTTCAACATCGGCCATGGCAGCCCGGTGCGACTCATGGATTTCGTGGAGGCCATAGAGGCGGCGCTCGGCAAACGAGCCATCCGCAACCTGCTGCCCATGCAGGCCGGAGACGTGCAGGCAACCTGGGCCGATACCCAGGCGCTGTTCGATGCCACCGGCTACAGAGCCGGAGTCGGGCTTGAAGAGGGAGTTGCCAGCTTCGTCGACTGGTACAGGGCCTACTACGGGGTCTGACCCGAACACCCGGGATGAAAAGGGGCTGCCACTGGCAGCCCCTTTTGCTGGGTCCCTGCCTCAGGGGCCCGGGGTATAGCGGAAGGGTTCGAGCCTGGGGGTCAACCCCTGGCATGCGGGCTTGAGGGCCTCAGCCCCCGCCAGCAGCCAGTCGGTGCGATGGCGGTTGCCGAGGTTTTCCATCTTCTCGGGCTCGAAACACAGCACCATCAGATCCGCGCTGCCCAGCACATGGCGATTCGGCGCGGCCGCCACCCAGGCCGCCGCCTCGCGAGCCTGCTCCCCATCCCCCAGCAGGTAGGGGTAATGTTGCACTGGTTGCCGAGCGAACAGCAGGTGCTGTTCCTTGAAACCGGCAAGCAGCAGTTCCTCCCCCGCTGGCACCTTCTGGGCCGCCAGCGCCATCACCCCCTGCGGCGTGCGCATGTCGTTGAGGCGCACGCAGATCCAGCAGGAGTAGAGCAGCCAACCCACCGCCAGCGAACAGAGGATGGCGCTGAGCGGTGCCCGGCGCAGCAGCACATTGACCAGTAGCAGCACCGCCCCCAGCACCAGCAGGGGCAGCCAGGGTGCTGGTCCCAGATCCCCCAACCGGTTCGCCAGCTTGTCGCTGACGGCCAGGGCCCCGGCGCCACCCACGCAGACGATCCCCAGCAGCCAGCCGAGCCCCCCCAGCAGACGCCCGGGCCAGACCCGCGCCAGCAGTGTCCCCATGTAGGGAGCAGTCAGCAGGGCCAGTGCCGGCGTGCCCGGCGTGACATAGACGCCGCGTTTGCCCGGCGACAGGGAGAAGAAGAGCACCACCAGCACCAGATAACCGAGCAGCAGTATGATGCGCTTGTCCTGGCCCTGGATCCCCTTGCGCCACTCCAGCACCAGCCAGGGTAGCAGCAGGGAGAGCGGCAACCAGAACGGCGGGATCACCGAGCTGAGGTAGTACCAGAAGGGTTTGACGTGATGCCAGGCATTCGCATAGCGGGTCACCGTCTGGCGCAGCAGTATGTTGTCTCTATAGGCCTGCAGCACTGGATCCCCGCTCTGGACCACGGCCGCCAGCATGGGTACCAGCCACAGGCCGATGGCCAGCAGCATGAAGAGCGGCCCCGCCAGCGCCTTCAACCAGTCGGCACGGGAGGCGGCGCGGATCTTCTCCTTGTGGGTCCAGATTGCCGGGATCAGGATCAGCAGGGCCAGCAACCCCACCCCCTTGGTGATGATGCCGAGCCCGGCGGCAAACCAGCCGAGCCAGTACCAGCGCCAGCCTCCCCCGCAGAGCAGGAAGCGCATGAAACCGTAAACCCCTAGCGTGATGAAGAAGGTCACCAGCGCATCGATCTGGGCCGTCTTGGCCTGCAGAGTGAACTGGACGGTGAACAGCAGCAGCAGCCCGGCCATGAAGCCTGTCGCCGGGCTCCACAGGCGGCGGCCCAGGTCCCACACCAGCGCTATGATCAGCAGACCCGCCAGCAGGGAGGGCAGCAAAAACGCCACCTTGATAGAGCCGGTCAGCAGATAGCCGATGGCGATGCCCCACATAAACAGGGGGGGCTTGTCCGGGTAGATCTCGCCGCCACGCATGGGGAAGAGCCATTGGCCGCTCTCCACCATCTCCTTGGCGATCAGGGCGAAGCGCGGCTCGTCGGCGGGCCAGGGGTCCCGCAGCCCTAGGCCGGCACCCAGCACTATCAGGGCGATCAACAGCAGCCAGCCGAGGGAGCGCTGATTGAGCAGGAAGCGGTCATTTACCATGGCGGACCTCATTGATATCGACGAGCTTGCCACGTCTCCAGCCTTGGAGCGGGATGACCAGAGGGAAACGACTGAACTGGACATGCTCATTTGCCATGGTGGATCTCGTTCTCATCGACGAGCTTGTCCCGCTTCCAGCCCCGGTGCTGGATATCCAGGTAGAGGCTGTAGAGGGCGGTGAAGGTGGGGAAGAGATTCTGCAGCACGCCGACGGAGTCCTGCTTGGGGGAGAAGACGAAATAGCTCAGGGTCATCAGGCTGCCGAGCACGCTCATGTACCAGAACATCCGGGGTATGACGGGTTTGCCGGCCCGCTTGGAGGCCAGGAACTGCACCAGCCAGCGGCCGCCGAACATCAGCGCCCCGGTGTAGCCGATGAGCTTCCAGCCGGTGACATGCAGGCCGGTCCAGTCGAACCAGGTCAGCTCCATGGAGAGCAGGGCATCGATCATATCAGCCACTCCAACAGCATCGAGAGCAGAGAGTCGATCACTCGAGTGTCTCCCTGACTTCGACCACCTTGGAGCGGCGTTGCAGCCAGCAGACACCGACCACGTCCACCAGCCCCACCCAGAGCCGGTTCCAGACCCCGTATTTGGAGACACCCGCCTGCCGTGGCCTGTGATTGACCGGCCAGGGGGACATGCGGCCCCCCTGGGCCTGGATCAGAGCCGGAATGTAGCGGTGCATGTGGTTGAAACCGGGCAGGCGCAGATACCAGTCGCGCCGCACCACCTTGAGACCGCAGCCGGTATCCGGGATGCCGTCACGCAGCAGCAGATCGCGAAACCCGTTGGCCAGTCTGGAGGAGAGTCGCTTGACCCAATCATCCCGGCGATTGACCCGGTGACCGATAAGTCCCACTTGCGTGGGATCCTGCGCGAAGCGGCGCTTGGCCTCCTCCAGCATGGCGGGAATGTCGGCCGGATCGTTCTGACCGTCGCCATCCAGCACCACCAGCCAGTCGCCGCGACCGTGGCGCACGCCACTGAGCACCGCCATGCTCTGGCCGACGGCCCTGGCATGGCGGATCACGCGCAGCCCGGCATAACGCCTCTTCAGATCGCACAGGACGGCGTAGCTGTCATCCTCGCTGCCATCGTCCACATAGATCAGCTCGTAGCAGTATTGCCCCGCCAGCGCGGCATCTATCTCGCCGATGAGGGGGGCCAGATTGTCCCGCTCATCCTTGGCGGGCACCACGACAGAGACACCGATTGAATCAAGCATATGAAGTTCCCGACCATGACGAGGAACGCAGTCGCCTCGACCGCTTTCCTCATTAACATTCTCTCGACAAGCTGACTAACATCATGCAAATACAAGGCGTTAGACAGCAAGTGCGGCAGTTTATTGCCCCAAAAGTAATGAATCTATCAATTTGAGTTGTGCCGCGATCAGAGGGCCAGGTCGCACAACCCCCAGGCACCCCTTCACACTCACCAAGAGCGCCTTTTTTTCTCTGCCAAAAGTTCCAGACCGTTTTCATCTCTGATGGCCTGACACATAACCAGATGTTCCATCCCCTGGCTGGCGCCCCCCCCATATCGGGCCTATATCTTGCGGATACGAAATACGAGGTATCCATCATGCAGAGACTCTGCACCTGGGGCTGGGGAGTCCTGCTGCTGCTTGCCACTTACACCCATGCCGACGCCTTTCGCCAGGCCCCCAAGGCGATGAGCGCCTTGCGCCAGGGCGCCGCCATGGAACAGAGCAACCCGCGGCGAGCCATAGCCCACTACTGCACCGCGGCCAGCCTGGGCAACCCGGAGGCCTACTATCGCATCGGCCGCCTGCTGGCTCGCGGGCCCCAGGGGATCCGCAGCCCCCGCCACGCCAACGCCTACCTCGCCATGGCCATGCGCCTTGGCAATCAGCAAGCGGCTCGCTACTACAACGAGCGGGTGGGCAATGCCCCCCTGGGCACCTGCGGTATCGGCGGAGGCGGAGGAGGCGCCCCCTGGGTACGCCCCAGCACCCCCTTCGATCAGGATAGCTATCTGGCCCGGCAATCCCTCACCAAACAGAAGCTGGCCGTCATGATCCGCCAGGCCGCCCACCGTCACAAGGTCGACCCCCAGCTGGCGCTCGCCATCGCCATCGCCGAGTCCAATCTCAACAGCACAGCCGTCTCCCCCAAGCAGGCGCAAGGGGTCATGCAGCTCATTCCCGAGACCCAGGTGCGCTTCGGCGTGACCCGCCCCTTCGACGCCCAGCAGAACATCCGTGGCGCCATGATCTACCTGAAGTGGCTGGAGAAGCAGTTTGGCCCCGACTGGGTCAGGATTAGCGCCGCCTACAACGCCGGCGAACAGGCCGTGATCCGCCATGGCGGCGTACCGCCCTACCAGGAGACCCAGGAGTATGTGCAGCGGGTGCTCTACTACTCGGGGCAGGACCCGGCCAAGAGCACCAAGCAGCCCCGCTGACCCCACGGCTTTTCAAGGTCAGCTGATGAATCCTATCGAGCCAGAGTTAAGGAAGTCTTAAGCCAGCTCGACCCGGAACCTTGAACGGCCACCAGCCAGATGCCTGCCTCTTTTCCTCCCTCTGCCGGAGGGGATCCCGACACTCAATGCCCCCCGGTTGTCCACTTTGCCGCCCTCTTCCCATTGGTTTACAATCGACGGGTTTTTTGGAACCGGGTCGGCCCCTGCCGACCAGGCCCCACCACGACGTCAGTTTGTTAATGCAAAGACATTAAACTGCTGAAAAGGAAGAGAATTAGCCAATGGCTCAATTTATTTACACCATGAACAGGGTCGGCAAGGTAGTGCCGCCCAAGCGTCATATCCTCAAGAACATCTCCCTCTCCTTCTTCCCGGGCGCCAAGATCGGTGTGCTGGGTCTGAACGGTGCCGGTAAATCCACCCTGCTGCGCATCATGGCGGGGATAGACACCGAGATCGAAGGGGAAGCCCGTCCGCAACCCGGCATCAAGATCGGCTACCTGCCCCAGGAGCCGAAGCTGGATCCGGAGCAGACAGTACGCGAAGCGGTGGAAGAGGCGGTCGGCGAGGTGAAACGCGCCATGGCTCGCCTGGATGAGGTCTATGCGGCCTATGCCGACCCGGATGCGGATTTTGACAAGCTGGCCCGCGAACAGGGCGAGCTGGAAGCCATCATAGCCGCCCAGGGTGGTCACAACATGGAGAACCAGCTGGAGCGCGCGGCCGACGCCCTGCGCCTGCCGGCCTGGGACGCCCAGATCAAGCACCTCTCAGGTGGTGAGCGCCGCCGGGTAGCCCTGTGCCGTCTGCTGCTGGAAAAGCCGGACATGCTGCTGCTGGACGAGCCGACCAACCACCTGGATGCGGAATCCGTGGCCTGGCTGGAGCGCTTCCTGCACGACTATGAAGGCACAGTCGTCGCCATCACCCACGATCGCTACTTCCTCGACAACGTGGCGGGCTGGATCCTGGAGCTGGACCGCGGCGAGGGTATCCCCTGGGAAGGCAACTACTCCTCCTGGCTGGAGCAAAAAGACGCCCGTCTGGCGCAGGAAGCCAGCTCGGAAGCGGCCCGTCGCAAGTCCATCGAGAAAGAGCTGGAGTGGGTGCGTCAGAACCCGAAAGGCCGTCAGGCCAAGTCAAAGGCCCGTATGGCTCGCTTCGAGGAGCTCAACACCAACGACTACCAGAAACGCAACGAGACCAACGAGCTGTTCATTCCGCCCGGACCCCGTCTCGGCGACAAGGTGGTCGAGGTGGCGAACCTCTGCAAGTCCTACGGTGACAGGCAGCTGATCGACGATCTCTCCTTCGCCATTCCGAAGGGGGCCATAGTCGGCATCATAGGTCCGAACGGCGCCGGTAAATCCACCCTGTTCCGCATGATGTCGGGCCAGGAGCAGCCGGACTCCGGCACCATCACCCTGGGCGATACAGTTGTGCTGGCCTCCGTGGATCAGTTCCGCGACAGCATGAACGACAAGAAGACGGTGTTCGAAGAGGTCGCCGACGGTCAGGACATACTGCGCATCGGCAACTACGAGTTCCCGAGCCGTGCCTACATTGGTCGCTTCAACTTCAAGGGCGCCGATCAGCAGAAGCGGGTAGGCGAGCTGTCCGGTGGCGAGCGCGGCCGTCTGCACCTGGCCAAGCTGCTGCAGACCGGCGGCAACGTGCTGCTGCTGGATGAACCGACCAACGATCTGGACATCGAAACCCTGCGCGCCCTCGAGAACGCCCTGCTGGAGTTCCCGGGTTGTGCCATGGTCATCTCCCACGATCGCTGGTTCCTCGACCGTATCGCCACCCACATCCTGGACTACCAGGACGAGGGCAAGATTGCCTTCTTCGAGGGCAACTTCACCGAATACGAAGAGTGGAAGAAGAAGACCTACGGCGCCGATGCGGTTCAGCCACACCGCGCCAAGTACAAACGCATTACCAAGTAATTGCGTCTGGCGATGGAGTGAGGCGGACCAACCGCACCGCTCCAGATAGACAAGCGCATCGCCCCATAGGGGTGATTGCAACGTCACAAGGGGAGCCCGGGCTCCCCTTTCTCTTGCCTTTTCGCTTACAATCTTCCCGCTTCCCCCTACCGGCACTCACCTATGACCCAGACCAGCGCCCCCCCGAAGAGACTCAGCATCCAGATCCGGATCGAACCCGGCTGCCTGGGCCCGGATGGCAAGCGCCACATCGATACCTTCTGCGCTGCGGCCGGCCGTATCTTTGCCGCCATCGAGCCCGAACGGGTGAGCTGGGTGCTGCTGCCGCGTCATGACAAGCAGTTGCCCGAACAGGAGTTTTTCATTGAGGGGCGCAAGCTGAGCGAAGAGCAGGCCAGCCTGCTGCTGCAGCGCATGGGGCTGACGCTCGCCACCTTGCAGGAGCACAGCGACGCCGTGCTGGCCCAGCTGGTGGAGCGCTACCTCAAGAGCCTCTGAGGGTCGCCATCACGGCACCAGCCTCTATCGAACCTTGTTTTTACCTCTCGACGGGCAAACGTTTGAATTTTTACTCTATTCATTGATCCCCCTCGCAGATCCGGGGTTTGTAAACGTCGCGGCCTGTGTAAAAATGTGCGCGCTGTCACGGTATCAGGACGAGTCTGGTCACTCAGTCGCCAGAAACAGGGCCATTTACCCCGCATGGATGGGATTGGCCGCTCGCCTGCTGCTTATTTCACGTCACCCATTGGAATCCAACATGAATCAACAACACCAAGCTGCCAGCCAGGTCGCCGGGCAAGGATTGCTCGAGCGCCTGTTTGCCCTGAAAGGCCATGGCACTACGGCCCGCACCGAGGTCATCGCCGGCATCACCACCTTCCTGACCATGGTCTACATAGTGTTCGTCAACCCGCAGATCCTCTCCGCTGCCGGCATGGACACCCAGGCGGTATTTGTCACTACCTGTCTCATCGCCGGCATCGGCAGCATTCTCATGGGGTTGCTGGCGAACCTGCCCATCGCCCTGGCCCCCGCCATGGGGCTGAATGCCTTCTTCGCCTTCGTGGTGGTGGCCGGCATGGGCTACTCCTGGCAGGTCGGCATGGGCACCATCTTCTGGGGTGCCTTAGGATTGCTGATCCTCACCCTGCTGCGGGTGCGCTACTGGCTGATTGCCAACATCCCGCTCACCCTGCGAGTCGGCATCACAGCCGGCATAGGCCTGCTCATCGCCCTGCTCGGCCTGCACAACGCCGGCATAGTGGTAGCGAGCCCCGCGACCATGGTGACGGTGGGCGACCTCACCTCCCTGCCCTGCCTGCTGGGGCTGCTCGGCTTCTTCCTGATCTGCATCTTCTCCGCCCGCGGCGTGCACTCCGCCGTGCTGATCGCCATAGTGGTCACCACCACTCTGGGCTGGCTGTTCGGCGACGTGACTTTCAAGGGCTTCGTCTCTGTGCCGCCGAGCATCACCCCCGTCTTCGGTCAGCTGGACCTGATGGGGTCGCTGGACATCAGCCTGGCGGGGATCATCTTCTCCTTCATGCTGGTCAACCTGTTCGACTCTTCCGGCACCCTGATCGGCGTCACCAACCGCGCCAAGCTGGCGGATGACAAGGGCCACTTCCCGCGCATGAAGCAGGCGCTGCTGGTGGACAGCGTGAGCTCGGTCGGCGGCGCCTTTATGGGTACCTCCTCCGTGACGGCGTATATCGAGAGCAGCTCAGGGGTGGCCGTCGGCGGCCGTACCGGCCTGACCGCCATAGTGGTCGGCATCCTCTTCCTGCTGGCGATCTTCTTCTCCCCGGTCGCCGCCATGGTGCCGGCGTACGCCGCTGCGGGGGCCCTTATCTACGTGGGCGTGCTGATGTGCTCCGAGCTGACCCGGGTCAAGTGGGAAGACCTGACCGAAGCGGTTCCGGCCTTCATGACAGCGGTGATGATGCCGTTCAGCTTCTCCATCACAGAGGGGATAGCCGTGGGCTTCATCTCCTACTGCGTGATGAAGGCGGGCACCGGCCGCTGGCGCGAGATCAACCCTTGCGTGCTGGTAGTGGCCCTGCTGTTCGTGCTCAAGTTCGTCTGGGTCGACAGCCACTAACCCCGGCTTTCGCACACAAAAATGCCCGTCATCGACGGGCATTTTTTATGGCTGGCAAAGGGCAAGGTTCAACGGATGCCGCGGGCCTCGCGGATCCACTCCCAGGCCTGCTGGATCTCCTGGGTCTTCTCCTTGGCCATCTCCATCATCTCGGGCGGCAGCCCCTTGGCGGCCAGCTTGTCCGGGTGATGCTTGCTCATCTCCTTGCGATAGGCGCGCTTGATCTCCTGATCGCTGTCGCTCTCGCTCACCCCCAGCAGCTGGTAGGCATCCTTGAGACGATCCTGGGAGGGGGCCTCCTGCCGGTATTGCTGCCCTTGTCCACTCTGCTGCTGGCGGTGGAAGAAGTTCATCTGCGCCTCGGCCATCGCCAGGATCCGCCCCAGCTCGATACGGCTGAAGCCGAGCTCGTCCGCTATGGTCTGCAATATGGCGCGCTCGTTGGCCTCTACCTTGCCATCGGCAAAGGCGGCCTGCAGCTGCACCTCGAGGAAGAAACGCAAGATGTCACGCTGCCCCAGACTGGCACGGCGGAATTCCGCCAGGGTTTCCCGCAGCGGGAAATCGCTCTCCTTGCCCTGGCGGAACGACTCCTGGGCACGCACCCGCTGCTCGCCGGAGAGACGCATCCTGTCCATCAGGCTGGAGGCGACCCGGATCTCGTGCTCGGTGACCTGACCGCTCGCCTTGGCGATGTGGCCCATGACGGCGAAGGTGGCGTGGAAGAAGACCGCCTGCTGCTGCTGGCTGGGGGCACGCTGGAACGCCCCCCGAATGCCCATGCCCCGATCGAAGCGGTGGCCGATCCAGAGGCCAAGCAGGGCGCCGAAGATGTTGCCGAGCAGAAAACCGAAGAAGGCGCCAAGCACCTTACCCCAAATACGCATGGTTCAAGACCTCGTGATGTTAATGAGTGCCGGCAAGCAGCTGGTCATCCAGCTCGCGCAGCCGATCGACTGTGCCTATGTCACGCCATTCGCCGGTCAGCAGGCTGCCACCGACCCGGCCTTGCGCCATCCAGTCGCGCAGCAGGGGTGCCAGCTTGCGGGCACCGCAAGGCAGGGAGACAAAAGCCGCCGGGTGATAGAGGCCGACGCCGCTGAAGGTCAGCGCCGGCGCATCCAGCACCCGGCCGCCTTGCAGGGAGAAATCCCCCTGAGGGTGCTGGGGCGGATTAGGCACCAGCCAGAGATGGGCCAGGTCATCCGCCAACGGCTGATTCACCAGAGCGCCATAATCCCCATCAATCCAGGTATCGCCATTGATCACCAGAAACGGCGCCTCACCCAGCAGTGGCAATGCCTGCACTATGCCGCCCGCGGTCTCGAGGGCGCTCTCCTCCGCCGACCACAGGATCTCGACCCCGAACTGGCGGCCATCGCCGAGCGCCTCCACCAGCTTGTGGCCGAGCCAGGCGTGGTTGATCACAAGCTGGGTCACCCCGGCCGCCTTGAGCTTCTCGATGTGGTGGACGATGAGGGGCTTGCCCCCCACCGCCAGCAGCGGCTTGGGCAGCAGGTCGGTGAGCGGGCGCATCCGCTCCCCACGACCCGCGGCCAGGATCATCGCCTTCATGAGGCCACCCCGGTGCGTGCCAGACCGGGCAGCACCACCCGCTGCAACCAGTCGCCGAAGCGGGCCAGCACCGGATGCTCGGCACCATGGGTGTGGCAGACATCCACCACATAGCCCAGGGTGCGGGGGATGTCCTTGAGGTAGCCGGACTTGCCGTCGCGATGGTAGAGACGGGTGAAGAGGCCGGCCGCCTTCAGGTGGCGCTGCATGCCGGTCAGGTCGGCGTGACGACGGAAGCTGGCATAATCGAGCCCGCCGAGCAGGCCCGCCCGGCTCAGGGTGTCGAAGCCATGGCCCATGCCCTGTTCGATCACTTCATCGGGCCAACGCACGTAACAGTCTTTCAGCAGGGAGACCAGGTCGTAGCTCAGCGGCCCCATGACCATGTCCTGGAAGTCGATGACGGCAAGCTGGCTGTCGTCCGGCGTATTGCCGCCGCACACCATCAGGTTGCGGCTGTGGAAGTCTCTGTGCATCACCCCCTGGGGCTGGGCCAGGTTGTTCTCTGTGAGGCAGGCGAACATCTCGTCCAGCAGTTGCTGTTCGGTCTCGTCGAGACTCAGGTTCAGGTGATGACCCAGCAGCCACTCGGGGAAGATGGCATTCTCGCGCGCCATGAAGGCCTCGTCGAAGGGCTCGAGCGCCAGCCCGACCGCTCCCAGCCGGGGCAGCAGCCCTATGGCCTTGTCATACCAGGCCAGCACGTTGCCCTCGTTCAGGCAGCCGATAAGCTGGGTATCGCCAAGGTCACTGACCGCCAGCAGGCCCTGCTCGTAGTCCACCGCCCTGACCTCGGGAGCCAGCAGCCCCACGGCGTGCAGGGCGGCCGCATTGCGAACGAATTCATGATTTTTTTCGGTTTTCGGATTAGCATCCACCCACACCAGGCCACCACCACGGAAGTAGCGGCGGAAACTGGCGTCACCGGAGATCAGGGTCAACTGGAGGTTGGCATCACCGGTAATCCGGCGTGCCCATTGCAATAGCAGGGAAGTGCGATCGTGCATGAGTCGGGAACCAAATTGGAAAGCAGCACTTGGCTGTTAGCCCTGGCCGCAATAATGCTTTATCATTGCCGGCTAACATAAAGCAATGACATGCAATGTCAAATTAGACAGCAAGTAAGTTGTTGAATTCCCTATAAATCAATAGCTTGTGATGCGAAGTGTGCTATGGATTGGGTCATTTTTACTGACCCTAAGATAACACATAGGGATCACATGATGAAACATCTCCAACTTCGCCGCCGACGCTATTACCTCCATTGGAATGTCCCCGCCGAACTAAGGGATCACCCCTTCTTTGGTGGACGTGCCATCTACACCAAAACTCTAGAAACTAGCGACCTCCAGCAAGCACGCCGAATGCGCGATGCAATCGTGGCAGAGTTCAATGAGCTGCTAGAACGTGTCAGGGCTGCACCACGCCGCCGCCGCTTTAACCACCTCTTGGCCGAAATCCGTGCTGCCGTCGAAGAGAGCAACCGTTACAGCAACCCTAACGATGACGATGAACACCTCTTTCATGCGTATGACGTGGAAGCCGCAGTCGCATCAGGGGACTTTGTGAAAGCCGACGCAATCAGGGTGGCCTTGCACGGTGATAGCTCGCTCGCCAAAGACTACGCAATGACCCTACTCGAAGCAGTTGATGGGTTTGCCAATGAGCACAGCCACTCCGTCAACAAAGCTGTCCTCAGCAAAGCACGGCAGGGAGCAAAAAGCCTTCTGAGCGTCTTGAAAGTGAAAGACATTGCTCTGTCCCAGATCGAACCTCGCGACGTCACAAGGTGGCTCCAGGCGATCAGCACAGAGAAAAGCGACTGGACACGTAAGGGCTACCGCTCTGCCCTCTCCTCCTGCTGGGAGTGGTGCTATTTACACAAGGAAGTGGATGGGACGAACCCATTCATTGCCGCTCGTTTCAAGTCAGGAATAGCCCCTCAGAAGTACAAGCCGTTTACCTTCGAACAGCTCAAGGTCATGGCTGAGACGGCCACCCTCCCCTTGCGCCAGCTTATGAAGTTCGGACTGGTGACTGGGTGCCGCATCGGAGAGCTGGTCTCCCTCACCCCAGAAGACTTTGAGGTGAAAGGCGACATTCCGCTCATACGGATAAAAGACGGCAAGACAACCAATGCTGTCCGTGGGATCCCTCTGCCGCGATACCTTTGGGAAGAGCTGAAGGGACACATCCACTCTGGTCTATGGCTAGACCGACATGGCAAAACATCACCTTCCGGATGTTCATCTAAGTTCAGTGCTTTCAAGGGGAAGATAACGGGCGAGCGAGAGAAGCAACAGTGCTTCCATAGCTTCCGTGGAATGACGATCACCGCCTACCAAAATGCAGGGGTACAAGAGGACATGACCTCACAGATCGTCGGACACAGTAAGCAAGGCTTAACGCTGTCCTACGGCCTCTACTCTTCAGGCTACAACTATGCCCATCAACTTGAAGCCGTTGAGAAAATGCTGGCAGAGAAAACCATGTCTCAGTTCCTCAAGTTGTTCGATAAGTGACCACATCAAAAAAAAGCCCCCTCGGTGAACATCAGGTAGTCCTGAAGTCCGCCAAGGGGGCTTTGTCGTTTAAAAAGATGAAAAAAGCTCAATAAAAAGCCCCTACTATCCAAGTTAACCCATTGGATGTAGAGGCCTTGCTTAGCAAGTGGCTTGATCAATCTAAGTAGTGCTGTTTTGGAAGTTCGAACGGCGGATGTTCGCCGTAATCAACAACCTTGAGCACAGGCCCAAACTCGTTTTCAAGCAACTGGTAATGCAGGACATACCTGGACACTTGGCTAAAGCCGTTACCCTCTACATCATCATAATCGGGGACGCCGACATGGTAATGATGAAGGTTGTGTTGTTTTGCAAAGGCTACCTTTATGCAGAACAAAGGGTCATTTGCAGGTACATCCCAAGATGGTTTATTGCGGCCGGGCAGGGTGCCATTGAGTCCATAGATTTCGACGTGCGTCAAAAAATCATCAATTGCAATCTGGTCTTGTTCAGGAAAGCATTTAAACTGTTTCGCGAACAACTTACCAAAAGCAATCTTTAGAGGGCCAGCAGGGTATTTGTAGTGTGTCGTGGCAGAGCATCCTTGTAGTTGTTGTACAGGACTCTATTGTGCCAACAACCACTTACGAATGTCACCACGTTGTCTGCTTTCGCTACGCGGTATGTAGACAGTTTCAGACTCGACACAGCGCTTCATGCGCTCTAAGTCGTAGTTGAACTGGGGAAGTGGGCTTTTGTTACCGTTAGGTTTGGTTTGCATGTGACCAGTCTTTTCCTCTAGGGATTGGGCCGCAAGTAACAAGCAACTACAAAAAACTACTATGAGTGAGCTTTTGTAAAAAGTAGATGCGTGTTCACGTAAGACAAAGTATTACGCAATACGGCGCAGCGGTCAATTCCACATTGTGGAACTTATGACCACTGAAAATTCGACGTCGTGGATTTCTTCAGTTAACAAGGGTTTTCAATGAGGTCTCATCTCTCGGCCCCCAGAGTCATCTAGGGGCCGTCTGGTTAGCGGAAGAGTTTCTCGAAGGGGTTGCTCGATACGTCCTTCAGCTTACGCACCGGATAGCCAGCACCTACCCGTTTGTACTGGTCAGCGTGTTCAGTGCGGCGGGTCGGTTCGTCCTTACCGTAGGTCACGTCCTGCTGTTTGAACTCGCTGGCAGTCTTCTTGAACATGTCAGGGGTGACTTGCACCATCAGGCCGAAATTGTCCTTGTGCTGGAAGATCAGAGTCCCATCCAAGTCGGTAAACTGGTGCCACTTGTCCAGCGTCTGGTTGGTCCCAAAGTACGCGCTGGAGGCGTTCGCCAAGGTACGGTCAATGGTCGTGTTAATGACCTCGTTGAGCACGCTGTCCTCTATGTGAACACCCAGCGTCTCCCCCAGCATGTTACGCACTCCGGTAATACCAGTAATGGTCACACCGTCGGCGTCGTAGGTGTCCGCTGTGACGTACTCAGCGGCTTTCTCAGAGGCTTCCGCAGGGGACAGGCCGAAGTGCATCAGGCCCTCTTTCTCACGCTTGTACGCCTCGCGCTGTGTCATGTTCAAGCCAACCATCACCTCGTTGTCCCTCTTCCGTTCATCTGCTGAATTGACCGGAAGCATGTAGGGGGTTGCGGTGGTGAGGGACCGATACAGAGACCCAGTGAAATCTTCCCCAGACTTCCGACTTAGCATCAGGGCAGCCTGCACAGCCTGTCGTTGTGTCTTGGTCAGTCCTACGCCTTCCAGAGCGTCCACGCCTCCACGCACATCCATGTACATCTGGAGGGTATTCGCTGCTGCCAGGAAGGTAGGAGAAGGGGTCTTACCGTCAGCAGACAGCGGGTTAGCGAACATGGCTGCCATCAGGTGCTTGTCTGTGTTCAGGACGGACGTTGCGGCCACTGTGCGGTGCAGCGCTGGGTTAGACCGGACAGCCCATTCAACCTCGTCCCTTTTGACCCCATCGTTGATAGGCGCAAGAGACATTACGACCTCCATTGGGGTCCCCTGTGAGAGCATCCCAAGGACTGCCATCTGGCGCTGGGCCTTGAGTGCTTCCTTGTGTGCCTTGTTGGCCTCGATTGTTCGGCGTCGTGCTGCTGCCTCTTCCTCGCGCTTCTTGGCGTCAATCATGGACTGGGCCTGACGCTTCCAGACCTCTACGTTGTCGTGCAGCTCAGGGGCCAAGCGTTGGTCTTGGGCCATCCGGTCGAACAGCTCCATGCGTCCCTCTGTGATAGCGATCTGGGCCATGGAGGCGATGGCGTGTTGCTGGGCTTCACCTTTGAGATCCATGACGGATTCCCAGTGTTCCGGTGAGACATCCCCAGACGTTCGCAGCTCGTTGGACGTGTTGTAGACGGCTGCCCGCACCTTCTCACGGGTGTCGTGGGCTGCTGTCATGCTGGTAGTGGTCTTGTCCCGCAGGTAGTCAATCTTCTTACGGATCTCACTTTGGCGACCGATGGGGGCCTTCTCAATCAGACCATAGAGGTCATCGATCCCTGCTGCCTTCAGAGCGCCTTCAGGGTCCTTGGCGAAGTCTGACGGATCCATGCCTTTGATGGCGTCCTCATACTTCTCAACGGCAATCGACAAGTCGGCCTGAAGTACCTCTTGGTCTATCTGGTGCTTGTACTGGAGGAACTGCATCCCGAACTCTGCCAGCTTCTCAAGGCCAGACAGTTGGCGGGGTGCTGGGGCTACAGACGCTTGGTAACGCTGGGCAGTGACTTGGCGAGTGGGCTCAAGGGAGCCAAAGCCACTTTGACGAATAGTCATGCTTCTTTCTCCTTTAGCATCGCGCTCCTACATGAAATTCTCTGGGGTCATTACCCTGATTCACCCCCGAGATTTCACGTAGGTGCGCCAATAGTTGAGTGTGTTGATCGGTTTTACAGGCCAGAGCGATTCATACCGACCACGGCCAGTTGATCCGCTCGCTCATTCAAGGGGTGGCCGTTGTGTCCCTTCACTTTCTTGAAGGTCACTTGGCGGGTGTCCAGCAGGTGATCAAGCTTCTCCCAGCGGTCCCGATTCTGGACTGGCTTGTTGTCAGCCCTCTTCCATCCTTTCGCCTTCCATCCGGCTAACCACTGGGTCGCCCCATTGATCACATAAGCGGAGTCCGTCAGGACCTCGACAATAGAGCCTGGCTTCAGCAGGGATAGTCCTTGGATCACTGCTTCCAGTTCTCCTGTCTGGTTGGACTCTCCGGCCCCCATACAGAAGCCGCAGCGTTCAATCTTGCGGCCATCACTTCGGACGGCGAGAAATCCCCAGCCAGCCACACGTACAGACGCTTTGGTGTGGTTGGTGTTGCAAGCCCCATCAGTGGCGAGTGTGTAGGTATTCGACAGGGATTCGGTTGAGATAGACGTGGTCATGCTGGTAGGTTCCTTCAGTTGAGCTGAGGAGAGGCAGGACCTCCCCAATGGATTGCGTTAGTCGCTCAGCAGGGCGGCCAGCTTGGCCTTGACCCTCGGAAGGATCTGCTGGGCATGTTCGCGGCGAGCGGCGTTGTGTTCTTCAGTCGCGCGGCTCCATCCCTCCAGAGCCTTCAGAGCCTTCAGAGCCTCCAGCAGTTCATCCTGGGTCGGTTCGCGGTACTTGAAGCCATGATCCCTGCCACGCTCAGTACCGTTACGCTCGCAGATAGTTTCATGAAGAGTTCACGGGGGTCTCCCAGGCCGTTGCTCTGACCGGGATGGGTGACGGTTTGAAAAGTCGGGAAAGTGCCATAAGAAGACATAGTTGTTTTTCCTTGTTGATAGGGGGATGGCTCTACAGCCGAGGGGGAATGAGATCACGGCAGAACAGCCGGAACGCTCTGGATACAGGTATGAAGCACCATGGTATAGGCCAAGGCGGTTGTTCTTAGGTCAGGGTTATAGATAAGGAAGAAACGAACTTCGTTTTATGCGGGCTAAATAATGCAGGATTTGGTTTGAAACCACATGTGAGATTATTTTTGGTATGAATTTCCATTCTCATCTAAAGAAAAAATTAAAATTCAGAACAACAGCTATTAATCGTCGAATTCATCCAAAGCATCTCTCGCCACTCTCAAGCTTGAATCATTTAAATGCGTGTAACGATCTGTCATCCGCATGCTCTTGTGCCCAAGCCACGCCTTTATTACGGCCATTGAAACTCCTGACTGTGCCAGACGGCTTGCACAAGTATGTCTCAATGTGTGAGGGGTTACATCTACGCCCAGTCCTGCACGTTCTCGAGCAAGGACGAATTGTTTATAAAATCGCTGGTAATCTAATCGCCCCCATTTTAATGCTGATTCTAATGCTCGTTCTGTCAGAGGGATTTTACGAGGCATTGAGTTCTTGGTGTTTTCAAATAGAACACTATTCGTTTTTCGATTTATACTGTGAGGCCGTAACGCCATAGCTTCTCCGAAGCGACATCCAGTATCGACAAGAAATCTAGTCAAATGCCACGCTCCGTCAAAGCTTAATTCGCGAAGCCAATACAGAAGGGCTTCTTCCTCCATACAAGTCACAAATCTTGTTCTGGCATTGTTCTCCGGGAAGAGTCGAACAGCAGGCTTAAAGGGGATCAGTCCTTCATCTACGGCGGTGCCTAAAAGCTTTGTTATAGATACAGTTTTTCTATTGATAGTTGCACAACTGTTACCCTTCTGCAGATAGAAATCGGAGAGGTGGAAAAAGCGTCTCGTCGTGATTACCTCAGGTCCCAAGTCTAACCACCCCATCTCCACAAGTGCACTTTGAGCCCGTTGCTTTAACTCGTGCCCCGTTTTTGCATGGCGCCAAGAACGAAGCCATGTAAGTTCCAACATGTCATTCATAGTTGGTGTACAACCGCTCTTTTGTATTTTAGGCATTTCTTGGCATAGATTGCTTTTGCCATTGCTCGAGGAAGTTCTGTCTGTGTTCTTGCCGGTAAGGAGCAGTTCTAACGTTCTTGCTTTCGCGTACGAACCAACAGATTTCCTGACTCTTTTTCCATCGACGACCACATCAACCTGCCAGCTGTTACTCCTTTGCCTAATCATCTTCATAAACTCCAAATAAACTCACATAAAAGAGTTATTAATGTGAAGAAGCATTACAAAGTTTTCAACTGGCAATAATTACAGATAATCCCAATGTTGGTATTAATGTTTATTTTGGTTTGGTCTTGGAAATAGGGGGAGCTCTAAACTCCCCCCGCCTCACATGTGGTTTTATTCAGGTAAAGCTATACCGCTCTGGGTTGCAATCCGCTGCACCTGGGCTTTGCGCTGGGTGATCTCAGAGAGCTTGGCTTTCAGTGTTTCTTCCTCGTCGCACAGCCCCATCCATTCCTCTTGAAGCCTCACAGGGTTAGCCTTGGCGGCTTCTACCTGCTCGAACTCATTGGCGGGCTTGGATGGCTTGGATGGCTTGGTGTAGCGAGAGAGGTCTTTACCGAAACCGGTAGCGGCTAGGACATCGAAGCGTTCGGTTGGATCGCCAGTTTCATCTTCACTCAGGGAGAAAGCAGCGTTGCCGTCCATGTCGAGGTAGCCAGGCCCGAGTAGTTCTTCAAGCTGTTGATTAATGAAGGAAGAGGAAACTCGGGTGTCGGAGCGATCGGCGGTGGATGCCATCGGGACAGTGGAGTTGGAGACCTCGGGGGTTATGCATTTTGCGGATTCCGCATTTTGCATTAGCTCCCCACGAATCCTGGTCACAGTGGATTGTGTCATCCTGAACAGCTTCGCGATTGCGTTATCGCTCATGCCTTCTTTATGACTCTCCAGAATCGCAGCGTCGCGACGCTCTTTGCACTGCTGGGACAGGCTTTGGTGCGGGTTGTCCTTTGTGCCTTTGTAGTTGCTGTACCCACGACGCACCGAAGTGACTGCCGCACCAATGGACTCGGCGATCATCTTGATGTTCGGCTCGAAGACATTCTTCATGTACTTGCCGTCGTCTAGATCCATCATCTTCTTGATTATGTAGTAGTAGTCGGCCTCAGTGGTGCCTTTACCGTGCTGGACGTTCGCGCCCATCGCCATGATGCGAACCTCTTCGATGGAGGACGCAGGGATAATTACGTACTGGTCGGCGGGAATCTCTAGAATGTTCAGCCGGAGGTATGCTTCGAGCCGATGGAAGCCATCAGTCAAGTAGATACGACCATCCCATTCAGCCAGACGGATAGGGGTCTTGAAGGGAACACCACGTTCGATCAGGTCCATCATGTCGAGTAAGTTATCGTTGTCCATGTTGGCGCGGAACTGGGTACCAGCGGAACGGATGATAGAAGCGATTTTTATGGCGGAAGTTGTCATTTGGTCATTCTCCTATTATCAATCGAGCCACTTGTGGGTCTCTTCGGGCAAAAGAAACCCAAACCCACTGGAGGTAGGCCTGGCGGGGGTCTTCGGGATTACTCAGATCGGGTCGAGATTATAACGACACCGATGTGAGGGGGAAAATCGGGGAGCCCACAGACATGCTCAGCAAGGTTCCCTGTATTCCCTGAGCACAGGGGCCACAGGAAAATACCTACAGATTACTCTTAGATAACTCCCACTCATGTCCTTGCTTGGATGGACTGAGCTGGGATTACAGCTGGAGGGGATCACTCGGTAGCCCTAGGATGGTCGGAGGAAGACCGAGAGAAGCGACAACAGGACAGCCAATGGGCCATCCTGGAGGGGTCTCTGGGTAGACCGTAGGTGATCTTTTGCTTGTCTTAAAGATACCAGTAGTAAGTAGGGTATAGAGAGATAGTATCCAGGGTATCTAATAGGTGTCTGTTAGTAGTCTTGAGGACGAGCAGAAGGAGAGAAAGGGGACCGGTCTTTCATTTCATTCAATGGTCAGGGAAAATTCACGAGGCCTCATTCGACACCAACTCAAATGTAACAGGATGGAGACTCTTCGGGATAGCAGCCTTCGGGATTGACCCGCAGACAACAAACAGGGGCACTCAGACGAACAAGCGTAGAGTCAGCCCCAGCGCCTCCCTCCCGTCCCTCTAGATAGTCAATCAGACGCTCCATACGATCATCCTACGGCTTCCCCTATACAACCCCACGGGCTCACCCACGCACGATCTGAGAGATCCACAGAGAAAGCCTGAGGACAGCAGGGATAAGGATGGAAGGGAAAAGGGAGGCAATGAGAAGAGACCAGAGGAAGACGGGAAGGGATACAGCGGCCATCATCGCGTCCTGCTAAACGGCAAACCCCCAAGGTGTCGCGGTGAACTGCCTCGGGGGTCGATTGAAGGATTCGATCAAAATTAGCTACTCGATCAATCCTTTCTATTGGTCAGGGAAAATTAGACTTCTCTAATACTAATTAAGATGCACCTACCGATCGGTCTTTTTGATGGCCCTTGGCTCAACCGATAGACACATTCGATCAATTCAACTCTGACGGACGCTAGTGCGTCAATTCCCCTTCCTCACGCATCTTTGTTGATAGGCGATGGACTGTCGCTCGGCTGACTCCATGAAGCGCAGCGATTTCTCGCAGAGACTTGCCGCCTTCCAGCAGGGTCGCCTTGATTGCATCCTCGTCGATACTCTTCGGCCTGCCGGTATACTTCCCAGCAGCCTTGGCCTTGGCGATCCCTTCCATCTGGCGTTCCTTGCGTAGAGCCGTCTCGAACTCAGCAAAGGCACCCAGCATGGTGAACATCAGCTTCCCTTGGGCAGTCGTTGTCTCTAGGTTCTGGTCCAGTACACGCAGGGTCACGCCCTTGGCTTCCAGTTGTTCCGTAATGTCCAGCAGGTCAGAGAGAGAACGGCCCAGACGGTCCAGCTTGGTGATCACCACATCGTCCCCCTCTCGGACATACCGCAGGAGTTCGGCTAGTTGCTCACGGCCATCAGTGCTGGTCCCTGATACCTTCTCTTGGTACACACGCTCACAACCGGCCTTTGTCAGCTTATCCAGTTGAACATCCAGCGATTGACCGACAGACGACACTCGCGCATAACCGATAACCTGTCCCATCACTCTCTCCTACTCAATCCACTAATGCCCAAGCTGTCATAGGGACTTTCCCTGCGTCGTAATGCTTTCCTGCCGCTATCTCTGCTTGTCGGTGGTCAATCGCAGCGATGACCTTAAGCTCCTCTTGGAGGCCCGTAGCAGCAGCCTTATCAAGCATCCTTGGGGCGACTCTATCCAGTGACTTCCTGTCCTTGAATCGGCGAAGCCTGATAACCAAGTCATTCATGCGGAAATCTCCTTCATCTTCTTCCTATTGCTTCAACGTGAGTCCTTGTCGGTGTCACAATATCACATTAAGGTCTTGACCCGACGGGACTTAGATTATGAAACAGAAATGAGACAGTCAATACCCCCGTGTGAAAGAAGTCCATTAGGGTATACCTTAAAGAGACGGATGAAAGGGCAGAGATTCACGGCAGGAGATCGCAGGAAGACGCAGGGGATCGCCTACGTGTTAGCAATGGGATGGCTTGGGGCAGGGATAAGGAGAGGCGCAGGCAGGCGCTCAGGCGGTGAGAAAAAGAGAACGGCAGGGCGACCGACGGGCTGAAAAACTGAGGGGGTACGGGGGGGGAAATCGCTGGCGTTAAATCACTGAAGAGGGCGTTCAGATTTTTTCCAAAATTTGCCAGAAATTCCCAGGAAGATAAGATGTTGTTTTCTTGAGCACATTACGGGTGAAAATCCATGGCTAAAAAAGAAGCAATGGACTTCGTGGAATTACTCCTTGGGCTTGTCGGGTTCGGCGTTATCGCTGCCGTGTGCAGTGCCTTTGCCTCATCCAAAGTAGCTACACAAAATGCTGAGGCCGATGAAGCATGGAAGAAACTAGATGGTGTGCTCTCCTTCCAGCTGACCTTTTACCGGCAGTCAGGAAACACCCATCGAGTTGTGCAGGTGAATGGGACCAGAAGTGATGTCGAGGCCGAGATCCTGAAGACATTCAATCGGGCAGGGATTGGCAATCAATACTCGATCTGGACCCGAGGGGATGCCATTGATTACAAGCGGGCTATCCACAGCCATCGTGGTTCCAATGAAGGCAAGAAGGTCGGTGGATGTTTGGTTAATAGGGTCTAAGTTGACTGAATAAAATCAATGAGTAACTTTGATGGAGCTAAAATGGAAAACGAAACTTTGTCGAATCTTAGTGTGAGCGCTGCTTCTGCTCTCTCTTCAAATCAAGATTCAATTAATTGGATTTCAATCATAATTCTCTTGGCTATCACAGCAGTCGGCAGCTACATCGGAAGCTATTTACAGCGAAAAGGGTTAAATAGAGCAGAGAAAGAAAATTTTCAGCAGATACATAATCAACTAAGAACAACTACGGAAACAACAGAGAAAATAAAGCAGGAAATCCATTTAATTTCAAATAGAAAAGATCGGCTGTGGCATCAAAGAAGAGAGAAACTGGAAGAATTTGTTTCATGCTTGACTGAAGTGGAATCATACAAAAACAAGGTTTTAAATGTTTTGGTTTTTCAGCATCATGGGGTGATTATAGAACCAAATCCAATAAATAAATTAATGATGCTACAAGCACTTTATTTCCCTGAGTTTGAGGAATCTGTTTTATCAATTATTGGAACAATTGAGGAAATTGAGACATTAGTTAGGACTTTATCTGGTCATAATTCTGTTCAGTTAAAGGTGCAAGTTATTCCATTAGTCAGCAAACTAAGAAAGAATGTTATAGAGCTTATGCTGGCATCAGCAAAAACTGGAAAGAAACTTGAGTCAGAAATTTAAGCTCATACCTCACACCATTTTCTCTGAAGATACGTTTGTTGTGATCCTGCTTGAAGAGCAGAAGGGAACGGCAGGGGAAGCCGTAAGCGACAAATGTACACGCCTACGTTGTAATGGTGACTGATGGCTTGTAACTAGGAAGAAGAACGGACAGACGCTTGGGCTGTCACAGAGACGGAACGGTTGGCCGATCCACAGGCTGGAGAATTGAGGGGGGATGGGGGAATTCGAACATTAAATCACGGAAGAGGGCTCTCAGATTTTCCCCAAAAATTATCGAAGGGGCTCTAAACAACCCCTTCTAATTCCTTATTTATGGCCTGCATGACAAGCTCATGGTTAGCCAGTTAGCTTGGATTGAGCAGCTTTTCTTTTATCCCAAGTTTCGATAATGAATGAGACCAACGTGTGAGCGGAATGTATTGCCAATCGTGCATGCCGTGGCTCTAAATTATAACGGGTACGCCCTTTTCCATGCGAAGCTGAAGCATGTGTTCTTAATGATCCAATGCCTGTGACAATTGCCGATAACCCTCCCAAAATTGCTTTAAGGTCATTATCCTCCAAACTACGGGGCTCCAGCCCTAATTGATCTTTAACTACGGCCCAAACGCCTTGAATGTCTTTCTTTTTTGGCATTAGGTCAGGGACTTCATCTTCTATGTAAGTTTGGCACAGCGATTCAAGTATGTTGCTGGCAGCGAGAACTGCTTCGCCAGGGTCCTTCGTTACATTTTCTAAAGCACGGTCAAATTCAATCTCAATAGATTGCAGGTCTCGCCCTCGGATAATGTCAGATAGCGTTTGGGTTGGGGTGCTAAGCCCTTCCGTGATTCTGCCACCTTGCATGTACATTAGGTTATTATTTTCCAGTATCTTTTTTATTCTCGCAATGTCCTTGGTTGCTGACGACTGAATCGGGGCTAACCAGCTAGGAAGTTCAGCCGTTTTATCTTCTTGATACTGTGGGTCATCTAGGTACTTTTCTAAGATCGCACCGGCAACATCCAATGGAGCAGAATGTTCTCGGTTAGTTGTTTGGAGCCATGTAATACATTTATTCAATTTATTGAATTTTGTCTCATCGGGAGCATCGCCAGAGGCTCCTGCGTGCATGAATAGCGAGTTGATTTTTGCATGTGTTTCATGCGCTACGACCAAATCACTAATAGCTGCAATAAGAGGTGCTGGGATTTTTTTGCTCATAATGCTTCCAGAGATGAATTTTATTGAATGTAACAAAGTAAAATCGATACAACAATCAGCGACAACTCAAAATAAGAGGCATACGTTGTAGCACATCAACACAGGTGTTCGCATTGCTCAATGCTATACAACCTCCCCTACATCCGATACCAGTTTACCCTTCTGGCAGTCCAAACCTCGGGCCTTTCTTCCAGCCCTGCACACGGCCAGACCGCTTGTTCACCTTCCGGTACTCACCGCCCAGCAGGATCTCCCACGCGCTCCCATTCTCCCCCAGCACAGGGAATTCCTGGCCCTCGGTTATCCCAAGTGCAGCCTCTACGCATACCAGTTTTGTCTGTCCGTTCATCATCGGCCCCTCAGCATGTCCTTGAGCTTCTGCAAGGCGCTCTGGTTGTGCTCCATCCCGGCCTTCTTACAGGCTTCCCATTCCTCGGGTGTCCTAGTGACGCGCTGGGGATCGAACATGGCGAACTTAGTGGCAGAGAACGAAAAGCAGGAGTGATCCTTGTTACTTTGTTTCTGTTTAAAAGAAGTCGAAGACTTAGCCGGACGCTGGGTGCTGGGGGTACGGAAAGATTGGTTAAAGAATGCTCGCAGGGCTGAGCCCAAGCGATACACGCTGGCGAGATTCCAGTTGTCGATCTGGTCGTGCTTCCGGTGCTCCGTCTTGATGAACCCAAGGGCTTCGAGACGGCGTAGAGCGTTGCGGACAGTTCTAGTCGTGCAACCGGCAGCTTTAGCAATTGTTCGGAGGTAGAGGCAAGCTGACCACCCTTTCGCCTTATTCATGTGGCGAGCCAGAATCAGAGCGACTTCCTTGGTGTAGGCAGTGCCAAAGGTGGACAAAGGGAGCTTGGCGAGAGTAGCGACAACATGATCGCTGTGTGTTAAGATTATCGGCTGCATGGTGTGCTTTTCGTGCTATGGAAACTAACCACACGCGCCATCTAAGCTATTGATTTTAAATAGGTAAATCAACAAAACTACGACATGCAATGTCAACTCGATGGATCCTGACATAAAATGCATGCCCTGAATCAACCGTTTTTACTACGGATTGCGCGAGCCCTTCACATGACAAAATGGACACTGGGGTCTTCTTATCCCATCGCCCTGACCATCAGCCTTGTTCCTGCCCTGAGTCCGCTCACGGTCCAGGCGGCGCCCCTCAACGCGCCACCGGCCACCGGGATACTCAACAGCCTCTGCTATGACTATGTCCCCAAGGTCGAGAAGCCCAGCGCGAGTCAGGACGCCAATGCCCAGCCCGTCGAAGTGGATGCCGATCGCCTGGAGGCCAAGCAGGGCGGTACCGCCGTCTATGAAGGTGACGTCAAGGTGCGTCAGGGCGTGCGCAAATTTGACTCCGACTACGCCCAGCTGGATCAGAAGAGCCGGGATGTCATCGCCATCGGCAACATCTATTACAACGATGGCCAGATTACTGTCACCAGCGACAAGACCCTCAAATCCAACCTGGACACCAAGAACTCCGAGCTGGAAGAGGGCAAGTATCAGGTCCATGGCTCACCGGTGCGCGGCTTTGCCGAGAAAGTCACCATGACCAACAACAACCAGAACATCACCCTGGAGGGCGCCCAGTACACCACCTGCCCACCGGGTCAGGAGGCCTGGACCCTGAAGGCCGGCAGCATAGACATCGATCAGTCCGAGGTGTTCGGGGAAGCCTGGAACGCCAGCCTCTGGCTCTATGACTATCCGGTCTTCTATTTCCCCTATATCAACTTCCCCATCAAGGATGAGCGCAAGACGGGCCTGCTCTACCCGGGCTATACCCAAAGCTCCAAGAACGGCATGGACATCACCCAGCCGTTCTACTGGAACATAGCCCCCAACTACGACTCGACCATCACCTCCCGCTTCATGGACAGGCGAGGCCTGATGGAGCAGGTCGAGTTCCGCTACATGCCGGATCCGGCCCACTCGGGCAGCCTCTATTTCGAAAACCTGGCGGATGACAAGCAGTACGACGAGACGGACAGCCTCAATGACTACCTGTCCGATGGGCATCGCTATTTGCTCAACGCCCGCCACACCTCCATGTTCATGGACAACGCCCTGCGAGTGTCGGTGGACTACACCAAGGTGCGGGACCGGGACTACAACTACTTCAACGACTTCTCCCCCAAGGTAGGGACCCAGGTCGACAACCAGTTGCAGCAGTCCCTCACGGCCGGCTACTTCCAGCAGAGCTGGAACCTCAATGCCGAGGTGCGGACCTACCAAATTCTGCTGGCCAGCGCCCAGCAGCCCCACGAGCTGATGCCGCGCATCAACCACAACTACTACCAGCAGGGAAACTGGTACGATCTGGCCTGGAACACAGAGCTGACCAACTTTGGCTACAACAACGACCAGGCTATCGAAGGGAACAAGGGCACCGCCTACACGGGCACCCGGGTCTACACGGCGCCCACCCTGACCATACCGCTCATCGACGAAGCCGGTTACTTCCTCGACAGCCAGTACAAGCTGATGTACACCCGTTACGATCAGACGGTACCGGATGACATGAGCAGCACCTTCACCAACAGGTTCACTCCGCAAGGTGGGGGGGATGTCACCCTGGAAGAGGGCATCATCACCCGGGTTCTTCCCTCGTTTCGCCTCAAGGGCGGCATGACCTTCGAGCGCGACCAGCAGTGGTTCGGCGAAGGGGCCAGCCAGACCCTGGAGCCTGAGTTCCAGTACCTCTATGTGCCCTACAAGGATCAGGACAACATAGGTGTCTACGACTCCACCACCATGCGCCAGGACTACTACAGCCTGTTCAGCGACCGTCGCTTCGCCGGCCTGGATCGCATCAGCGACTCCAACCGGCTCTCGGTCGGCGTCACCACCCGCATCTATGATCCGGCTGGCGATGAACGAATTCGGCTGGCCGTTGCCCAAGCCTTCGACTTCGTGGCCCCCAGGGTCAAGCTCTACTCCAGCGATGCGCTGAGCACCAATACCCGCTCCCCGCTCTCGTTCGAGGGGGACGCCAAGATCAACGAACAGTGGTATGCCCATGCCGGGGCGCAATACGACCTGGAGCAGCGTCAGATAAGCTCCTCCAACAGCGCCCTGGAGTACCGCCACGAGAAGCTGATCAGCCAGTTGAGCCACCGCTTCGTGCGGGACGCCAACTACGACCTGGATCGCAAGGGCGAGGTGACGGACCTCAACCAGATCGGCCTGCTGTTGACCACACCGCTCAACGATCAGTGGCACCTCTATGGCGGCTACTATCAGGAGCTCGACCAGAACGTCAAAGTTGACCGCAAGGTGGGTCTGAAATATGACTCCTGCTGCTGGAGCATCAACTTCAACCTGGAGTGGGTCAATACGCCGGACAACGTGAACCTGGCCCCGACGTCCGAGCGCAGCCTCGGCATTCAATTTGAAATGAAAGGATTGGGTAGCGTGGGTACCGGCTCCAAGGGCACCTCCCTTGACACCGAAGCACTGCCTTACATTCGTCCGTTTAACCTGCGAGACCAATAACGGGTCTGGCAAACGCCTTGAGAGATGGATATGAAGAAGACGTTGATTTCCCTGCTGACCGCAGGCCTGTTTGGAGTCATGAGCCAGGGTGCCTTCGCCGCGCCCGAGCTGGTGGACAAGGTGCTTGCCGTGGTCAACAAGGACGTGGTGCTGGCCAGTCAGCAGGAAGCCCTGGTGCAGAAGGTAAAGGCCTCCGCCCAGGAGAGCGGCCAATCCCTGCCCGATGACGTCACCCTGCGCAAGCAGGCGCTGGATCGCCTGATCCAGGAGAGCCTGCAGCTGCAACTGGCGGATCGCCAGGGGCTCAAGATCAGTGATACCCAGCTGGAGCAGGCCATCCAGAGCATAGCCGCCGACAACAAGATGAACCTGGAGCAGCTCCGTGCCCAGCTCGAGCGGGAAGGGCTGACCTATGCCCAGTACCGGGAAGAGGTGCGCCGCGAGATCCTGATGAACGAGGTGCGCCGCAGCCAGGTTCGTCGCCGCATCAACATCTCCGAGCAGGAGGTGCAGCAGGTGGTCGAGGCGCTGAGCAAGCAGGGTCAGCAACAGACCGAATACCACGTCGGCCACATCCAGGTTGCCCTGCCTGACAACCCGAACGCCGAGCAGCTCAACGCCGCCAAGGCCAAGATAGAACGCATCCTTGCCGCCCTGAAGGAAGGGGCAGACTTCCGCAAGCTGGCCATCGCAGAGAGTAACGGTCCCAAGGCCCTGGAAGGGGGTGACTGGGGCTGGATGAGCCCGCAGGAGATGCCCACCCTGATGTCAGAGGCGGTACAGGGCGCCGGCAAGGGTGACATAGTCGGGCCGCTGCGCTCGGGCGCCGGTCTGCACATCATCAAGATCTTCGACACCAAGGGTCAGCAGCAAGTGATGCAGACCGAGGTGAAGGCCCGCCACATCCTGATCAAGCCCTCCATCATACTGAGCGAGGAGAAGGCCAAGGGGACCCTGGACGGCATTCTGCACGACATCAAGAGCGGCAAGGCGAGCTTCGCCAGCATGGCGGAGAAGTACTCCGAAGACCCGGGCTCTGCGGTGCAGGGTGGCGAGCTGGGCTGGTCCGATCCCAACGTCTATGTGCCGGAGTTCCGCGACATGGTCAACCGCCTGCAACCGGGCCAGATCAGCGAGCCCTTCCGTACCAGCCACGGCTGGCACATAGTGCAGCTGGAAGATCGCCGCAGCCAGGACGCCACCGGCAAGGCCCAGGAGCAGCGCGCCTATCAGCTCATCTTCAACCGCCGCTTCACCGAAGAGTCCCAGGCCTGGCTGGATGAGCTGCGCGACGAAGCCTACATCCAGATCGAACCCAATTAATGGGCGATGAGCAGATGAACAGCCATCGTCTTGCCATCACGCCGGGTGAGCCCGCCGGCATAGGCCCGGACCTGGTGCTGCAGATAGCCCAGCGGGACTGGCCGCACCAGCTGGTGGTGATCGCCGACCCGGCGCTGCTGCGCGAGCGCGCCGCCCTGCTGGGGCTGCCCATCGAGCTGGAACCCTATGATGCCGCTGCTCCCGTGAGGGGTCAGCGGGCGGGAACCCTGACGGTGTGTCCCGTCCCCCTCGGCGCCCCCGTGATGCCGGGCGAGCTCGACGAGGGCAATGGCGCCTATGTGCTGGCCACCCTGCAGCGCGCCTGCGACGGCAACCTCAGCGGCGAATTCGCCGCCGTGGTGACAGGTCCGGTGCACAAGGGGATCATCAATCAGGCGGGCGTCTCGTTCAGCGGCCACACCGAATTCTTCGCCCAGCAGTCAGACACCGCCGACGTGGTGATGCTGCTGGCCACCGAAGGGCTGCGGGTAGCGCTGGCGACCACCCACATTCCCCTCGCCTACGTGGCCATGGCCATCACGCAGGAGCGCCTTGCCAAGGTGATCCGCATCCTGGATGCAGATCTCAAGGGCAAGTTCGGCATAGCACACCCCAGAATTTACGTCTGCGGCCTCAACCCCCATGCCGGGGAAGGGGGCCATCTCGGCCGTGAAGAGATCGACGTGATCGAACCCGCCCTGGCCAGTCTGCGCCAGGAAGGGATAGATCTGGTCGGCCCCTTGCCGGCCGATACCCTGTTCCAGGAGAAATACCTCAAGGATGCGGATGCGGTACTCGCCATGTACCACGACCAGGGGCTGCCGGTGCTCAAATACAAGGGCTTTGGCAACTCGGTCAACATCACCCTCGGACTTCCTTTCATCCGTACTTCGGTGGATCACGGCACAGCGCTGGATCTGGCAGGCAAGGGCCTGGCAGACTCGGGCAGCCTGATCACCGCGATTAACCACGCCATCCAGATGGTAGAGAAAAAAAGATATGAGCAGTAAGGTGCAGAGCAACAAGGTGCACATGGGCCACACGGCCCGTAAGCGTTTCGGTCAGAACTTCTTGCACGACCGTTATGTGATCGATCAAATAGTCGCCGCCATCAACCCGCAGCCGGGTCAGAACCTGGTGGAAATCGGCCCGGGTCTGGCGGCGCTGACCGAACCGGTCGCCTCCCAGATGGACAAGATGACTGTGGTCGAGCTTGACCGGGATCTGGCGGCTCGCCTGCGCGAGCACCCGACCCTCAAGGACAAGCTGACGGTGATCGAGGCCGACGCCATGCGCTTCGACTTCGGCACCCTGATGGGAGAAGGCAAACCGCCCCTGCGCATCTTCGGCAACCTGCCCTACAACATCTCCACCCCGCTCATCTTCCACCTGTGCGAGTTCGCCGACCGGGTGGAGGACATGCACTTCATGCTGCAAAAGGAAGTGGTATTGCGGATGTGCGCAGGCCCGGGCAGCAAGGCCTATGGCCGCCTGAGCGTCATGGTCCAGTACTACTGCCAGGTGATCCCGGTGCTGGAAGTGGGCCCGGGTGCCTTCAAGCCGGCCCCCAAGGTGGACTCGGCCGTGGTGCGACTGGTGCCACACAAGAACCCGACCATAGTCGCGAAGGATCTGCGCTGCCTGAGCCGCGTCTGCACCGAGGGCTTCGGCCAGCGTCGCAAGACCATCCGCAACAGCTTCTCCAACTTCATCACAGACGCTCAGCTGACCGAGCTTGGCATAGATGGCAACCTGCGCCCGGAGAACCTCTCCCTCGAGCAGTTCGTCATGATAGCCAACTGGCTGGCCGATCAGCAGCAGGCCTGATCCCATGGCATCCCCCCGGATAGTGGTTCGCCCGCACCCCAGCTATGTGGCGGGCACCGAGGATCCTTACCATTTTCTCTATCTCATCGAGATAGAGAATCTGGGGCCGGGCAAGGTGCAGCTGCTGCACCGGCGCTGGCTCATCACGGATGCCAATGGCAAGATGCTGGAAGTGGAAGGTCCCGGAGTCGTGGGCGAGCAGCCCTTCATCGCCCCCGGCGAGACCTTCAGTTATCAGAGTGGCGTACCGCTGGCCACCCCCTTCGGCGTGATGGAAGGCAGTTACACCCTGCAAGACGAATCGGGGCAACAGTTTGAGGCCCCCATAGCCCCTTTCACACTGGCCGTTCCCAACATTATCAACTGAGGTTTCATGGCGAATTGTTTCGTCGGTGATATCCAGGGCTGCTACGACGATCTGCGCCGTCTGCTGGATCTTGCCGAATTCGACCCCGACAACGACACCCTCTGGCTGTGCGGCGACCTGGTCGCCCGCGGACCGGACTCTCTCAACACCCTGCGCTTCGTCAAGTCACTGGGAAGCCGCGCCGTGACCGTGCTCGGCAACCACGATCTGCACCTGCTGGCGGTGGCTCATGGGGTCGCCCCCCTCAAGAAGAAAGACAAGCTGCAGGCCCTGATGGAGGCCCCGGATCGGGACGAGCTGCTGGAGTGGCTGCGCCACCGTCCCCTGCTGGCGGAGCACCCGGAGCTGCCCATCATGATGGTCCATGCCGGTCTCTCTCCGGCCTGGGATGCCCACACGGCACGCAGTTGCGCCCGCGAGGTGGAGACGCTGCTGCGCGGCGATCAGTACAGCTGGCTGCTGCACAACATGTATGGCGATCAGCCCGATACCTGGGACGAAAATCTGCTGGGGATAGAGCGCTACCGCTACATCATCAACACCTTCACCCGGATGCGCTTCTGCTACTTCGACGGCCGACTCGACTTCAAGTGCAAGAAGGGACCCACGGAGTCCACCCCTGGCCTGCGCCCCTGGTTCGAGCAGCGCGAGCACCACGTGGACGATCCCATACTGGTGTTCGGCCACTGGGCGGCCCTGATGGGGGCCACCGGCAAGGCGGACATCAAGGGGCTGGACACCGGCTGCGTCTGGGGCAACAGCCTCACCCTCTGGCGCTACGAAGACGATGCCCTGATAGCGACCCCCTGCCCCGCTTACGCCAAATAAGCCGTCGGTGCAGCCGCCCAGCCAGCACCGAGTTAGGCGATAGACGGACAATAAAACGGGCCCGGCATTGCCGGGCCCGTGCTTTATGGGGTGAGGTAGCGGCTTACAGCTTGCGCCCCAGCCGTTTCTCGACCTGGCGTCGCTCCCAGTCGGGCCCGAACAGCTTGAACGGCTGGAACAGGTTGATGGCGTGGGACATCAGGCCCAGCCCCCAGCCCAGCATGGGCCACCAGGCCCAGATATAGTCCGGGTTGCTCAGGTAGTTGATGACAAACAGACCCCCTATCACCAGCACATAGCTGATGAGGTGGCCGTAGAAGCCTTTGAGCCCCTCGACGAACTTCATCGCCTCCCGCTCATCCCTGGCCACATGCACTGTCCCCTGACTATCTGTCTCGTTCCCTTTCATCTCGCTCTCCTGCAGTTGAGTCACATCGAGCTCAAAGACGGAGGCCAGGGCCTTGAGGGATTCCAGTCCAGGTTGCTGGCCCTGCTCGATCCGCTGTATGGTGCGGACACTCAAGCCAGTCAGGGTCGCCAACTGATCCTGGGACCAACCCCGTTGCAATCTCAACTTCCTGACGATCATCTCGAACTCCTTGTGGTGACTGACAGGGCCAGCATAGGGCCGGTGAGGCCAGAGGTGACACGACATAGGGCCGACATCCACCTGACTATTCTTTAAAATCAATCAGTTGTAACTAGCTGTTGGATTGATACCTATGCCCGGGCGCACAGACCAGCGCGCCCGGTCAGGCCTTCACAGGCTCCGCATCAGCTCGGCGGCGATCTCGAAGGAGCGCAACCTGGCCTGATGATCGACGATGGGACCGTTGAACATCAGCTCGTCGGCCCCGGTTTCGGCCAGCAAGGCCTTGAGGCCGTGACGCACCTGATCCGGATCCCCCACCAGGGAGCGGGCCAGGGTCTGCTCCATCGCCATCAGCTCCCGGGGCGACCACTCCTCTCCCAGGCTCTGCACCGGCAGCGGCAGCTTGCCGGCATCACCCCGATAGAGGCGCAGGAACTGCTGCTGGAGCGTGGTGAACAGGAAGCGGGCCTCCCGGGTTGTGTCGGCGGCGATCACATTGATGCAGACCACCGCATAAGGCTTGGGCCAGCGCGCGGAAGGGCGGAACTGGGTACGGTAGATCTCGAGTGCCTGCAACAGCAGGCCGGGGGCAAAGTGGGAGGCAAAGCCGAATGGCAACCCCATGGCGGCCGCCAGCTGGGCACTGTAGAGGCTGGAGCCCAGCAGCCAGATCGGCACGTGCAGCCCCTGACCGGGCACCGCCTGCACGGCGCCGACCTCGTCACCGAAGTAGCCCATCAGCTCGCGCACGTCCGCCGGAAAGTCATCCACCTCGCCGCTGCGCTGGCGGCGCAGCGCCTGCATGGTGCGCTGATCCGTGCCGGGCGCGCGACCAAGGCCGAGATCGATGCGATCCGGGTAGAGAGAGGCCAGCGTGCCGAACTGCTCGGCGATCACCAGAGGGGAGTGGTTCGGCAGCATGATGCCGCCGGCCCCCAGCCGCAGTGTGCTGGTGGCACCGGCCAGATGCCCGATGAGCACCGAGGTGGCGGCACTGGCGATCCCCGGCATGTTGTGGTGCTCCGCCAGCCAGTAGCGGTGGTAGCCCCAGCGCTCGGCATGGCGGGCCAGATCCTGCGAATGACGAAACGACTCGGCCGGCTGGCTTCCTTCGGGGACAGGCACCAGATCCAGGACGGAATAGGGGATGGCAGACATGGGACACTCCATTGATTCACAGGCGATTCACCAGTGGAGCAATGTAGCACGAGATATCTGAATGAATCACCTGACCAGGCTGCCGGGACCCGTGCCATGCAGCTCGCAACAAGGGGGAACGCCGGAAGATAACGGTTCCTCTTCTGGCCCCCAGCTCCTATGCTTTTTGTCATCTTGCGAGCACACTGTTGGCAGATCATCGCGGGGAGCGCCCGTAGGACAAGGATAGGTCCATGACAAAAGCAAGCCTCGGCAGCAAGCCCTTTTACGTGCACATTGCCACCCTCTTCATACTGCTGTTCTCCGTGCTGGGGGGCGCCCTCATCATGCTGCAGTTCCAGCAGGGCATGCAGCAGGGGCTGGAGCACGAACGGCAAAACTTCCAGCAGTACAGGGAACAGCTGGCGCTCGCCATCAAGCTGAACCAGCGCCCGGCCCGCATGTCCCTGAGCCTGCTGCGCAGTGGCCAGCTGGCCGCCATGACCAGCCTGGAGTCCCGCCTCGGCTACTTGCCCCAACTGGCCGAGGTGCTGGCCAACAGCGCCAGTTATGGCGCCATCTATGCCGGTTACGAGAACGGCGACTTCTTCCTGGTACGCAAGCTGACCGATCGGGCCAGAGGATTGCTGGACAACCCCCCTCCCGGAAGCCACCTGCTGGTGCAGAGCCTGAGTCAGGGCCGGGGAGAGTTCCTCTATTTCAACCAGCGCCTGCGGCTGCTGGAGCGACGGCCCATGCCGGACTACCAGTTTGATCCCCGCGATCGCGGCTGGTACAAGGAGGCCCGCTGGGGCACGGGCATCATAGTGACCCACCCCTATCTCTTCTTCACCACCAAGGAGCCGGGCATGACGCTGGCGGTGGAGAGCGACGATCGCCGGGCGGTGATAGGGCTGGATGCCGGCGTGGAGGGGCTCTCCTCCCTCATCGGCGAGCTGCCCCTGCCGAGCCACTGCCAGCTGGTGCTGTTCGATGAGTTCGGTACCCTGCTGGCGACGGATCCCAAGCGGCTGCCCAGCTTCGAACAGCTGAGTCGCCTGCCCATGCTGTCGGCACTCAAGCACCCCATACTGGCCAAGCTGCAGCAGGAGATGGCATCCAGGCCCACCCTGCTGCATGCGCCGACCGAGCTGACCCTGGCCGCCGAGGATGGCAGCGACTGGCTGGTCAACCTCTCCTCCCTCGACGAGGGTTCCCCCTTCTACCTGGCCCTGCTGGTACCGGTGGACGTACTCACCGCACCGGCCCGCCACGATGCCCTGCGCAACCTGGCCTGGGCCCTGGCCGGTCTGCTGCTGCTGCTACCCGTCATCTGGCTGGTGGCGAGGCGCACCGCCGCCCCCTTGCTGGCACTGACGCAAGAGGCCGAGCGGATCCAGCACTTCGACTTCGGCGAGAGCGAGCGGCCTGACTCGGCGATCCGCGAGATAGACGATCTCGCCCGCGCCATGTCCAGCATGCGGCTGACCCTGGGCAACTTCATGAGCATGGGGCTGGCGCTGGCGGCGGAGCACCGCTTCGATTCCCTGCTCAGCCGCATACTGCACGAGACGGTGGCGGCGGCCCAGGCGGAGGGCGGTTGCCTCTATCTGGCCCAGGACAAGCAGATGAAGGCGGTTCAGGCCATCTGGCAACGGCAGCCCCTGGATTGTGAGCGGGTGCACTGGCAGGAGTCCCTGCTCGGCGGCCTCTATCATTCCGAGCGGCTCAGCCTGCCCCTCGATGCCGAACAGTGGTCGCACTACCTCGTCGACTGGGGCCCCTTCCCCGGCCCCCGCCAGTTACTGGCCGAGCCCCTCTACAACCACCGCCAGGAGTTGATCGGCTGCCTGTTGCTGATCCTGCCGGACTGCGCGCCACGGGAGCTGGCGTCGCGCATCAGCCTCATCGAGGCGTTGGCGGGCATGTCCGCCTCCGCCATCGAGAATCAGCGCCTGCTGGAGGAGCAAAAGCAGTTGCTGGAGGCCTTTATCGAGCTCATCGCCGGCGCCATCGACGCCAAGAGCCCCTACACCGGAGGCCACTGCCAGCGCGTGCCCGAGCTGACCCGCATGCTGACGGAGGCGGCCTGCGCCCAGCAGCAGGGCCCCTTTGGCGATTTCAGCCTCAACGACGAGGAGTGGGAGGCCATCCATATCGCGAGCTGGCTGCACGACTGCGGCAAGGTCACCACACCTGAGTTCGTGGTGGACAAGGCCACCAAGCTGGAGACCATCTACGACAGGATCCACGAGATCCGCACCCGCTTCGAGGTGCTCAAGCGCGACGCCCATATAGAGGCGCTGGCGGCCCGATTACCTGCCCCCGAGCAACAGGCAGCCCTCGAGGCCGTGGCCCCGACCTGGCAGATGCTGGATCAGGAGTTCGCCTTCGTCGCCGAGTGCAATCTGGGGGGCGAGTGGATGGCACCGGAAAAACTGGCACGGCTCGATGCCATCGCCAGCCGCACCTGGCTGCGAACCCTGGATGATCGCCTCGGCGTCAGCCCGGAGGAACTCAGACGCCATCCCGGTGAGGCGGCTCCGCTGCCCTGCCGCGAGCCGCTGCTGGCCGACAAGCCGGTCCACCTCATTCCCCGCCCCGCCCACGACAACCTCGCCAGACACAATCCCTGGGGCTTCAAGGTCAGGATCCCCACCCATCTCTACAACCGGGGGGAGCATTACAACCTCGCCATCGTTCGTGGCACCCTCACCGAGGAGGAGCGCTACAAGATCAACGATCACATCATCCAGACCATCCGCATGCTGGAGCGGCTCCCCTTCCCCCGTCACCTGCGCAAGGTGCCCGAGATAGCGGGGGGCCATCACGAGCGGATGGATGGCACCGGCTACCCGCGCCAGCTGCTGGGTGAGCAGATGAGCATTCCCGCCCGCATCATGGCCATCGCCGACATCTTCGAGGCCCTGACCGCAAGCGATCGCCCCTACAAGTCGGGCAAGACGGTCTCCCAGTCGCTGACCATAATGCTGCGCATGGTGCAGGAGCGGCACATAGACGGTGCGCTCTTCGAGCTCTTCGTCGACAGCGGTGTCTGGCGGGACTATGCCCTGCGCTTCCTCGCCCCCGAGCAGCTGGACGAGGCAGCCTGTCAGGCCCTGCTGGCGGAGCCGCGCTAGCCGCCATTCCCGAGCGCCCATAAAAAAACGGTCAACCCAGGTTGACCGTTTTTCATCTCCAGGCAGCCCTTAGAACAGCAGGTGCGCCACGCCGGCGATGACCGGCAGGGTGACCAGGGTGCGCAGCAGGAAGATGACGAACAGCTCCCACAGCTTGACCGGGATCTTGCTGCCCAACAGCAGGGCGCCCACTTCCGACATATAGATGAGCTGGGTCACCGACATGGCGGCGATCACGAAGCGGGTGATGTCGCTCTCTATGGTCGAGGCCAACACAGCCGGGATGAACATGTCGGCGAAGCCGACCATGATGGTCTTGGACGCCGCCTCGGCCTCCGGCAGTTGCAGCAACTCCAGCAAGGGCACGAAGGGAGCACCCAGCCAGTTGAAGATGGGGGTGTGCTCGGCCAGCATCAGGGCGCAGGTCCCGATCGCCATCACCACAGGCAGCACGCCAAACACCATGTCCAGGGCGTTCTTCACCCCTTCCCGCGCCACGGCGCCGAGATCCGTCATGCTGTCGGCCTTGGCCAGGGCACGCTGATAGCCATAGCTCAGCACGCTGTGCTGATGGGGAATGGCCTCCTGCTTGCGGCACAGGGGAGTGCCGTCGCTGTAGACATCCTTCTTCCAGGAGAGCGGGGGCAGGCGCGGCACCACTATGGCGGCCACCACACCGGCCAGGCAGACGGTCAGATAGAAGGGGACGAACATGTGCTCCAGCTTCACTTGGGAGATCACCACCAGACAGAAGGTGATGGAAACAGCCGAGAAGGTGGTGCCGATGACGGCGGCTTCACGCTGGGTGTAGAACTTGCCCTCGTACTGCTTGCTGGTGAGCAGGATGCCGACGCTGCCATCCCCCAACCAGGAGGCGAAGCAATCCACGGCGGAGCGACCCGGCAGGCGGAACACAGGGCGCATGATGCGGGTCATCATGGTGCCGACAAACTCCAGCAGACCGAAGTCCAGCAGCAGCGGTAGCAGCAAGCCGGCGAAGATGAAGACGGAGAACAGCACCGGCAGCAGATCGTGCAGCACCAGGCCACCGGTCGCCCCGGAACGCAGCACCTCGGGGCCGGCCTCGAAGAAGGTCAGCAGCACGAAGAGGCCCCCCAGTACCCGCACGCAGGCCCAGAAGGGGGAGACGTTGAACAGGCTGTTGAGGAAGGGGCGTCTCACCAGGATCGCCGGCTTGAACAACCAGGCGATCAACGTCATCAGCATGGTGGTGGTAATGATGGCGCTGACCATGGCCACCAGATAGTCGGCGAACACCGTCTGTACCAGCTTCGCCAGCACGGCGACGGGGATGGTGACATTGCCGTCATAGATGACGGGAGTCATGAACAGCAGGATCCCGATGAGCGACGGGATCAAAAACATCAGCACGTTGCGGCGAGTATGGATCGCCGGTGCTTCCAGGGTCTTTTCCAACATGATAGACAGCCTTAAATATGACTTTTCCTTCAGCCAGGCAGCCTGCATATTCATGCCCTCGCCCGGCAAACGGGCGCAAGAATAACCCAAAAAACTGCACAAACAAGCTTTTAATGGATTATTTCAAGCATAAATATTTTATCAGGCGAACCATCCATAAGAACAAACCAAAACAGTCATGCATATCAATTCAGTTTGACAGGTTAGCATAATGTTTCAAATTGGTTACGTTCAGGGGCGCAGTATAATCAGTTGCGGTTGGCAGGCAATAAGTGGCATGAGAAATATATCTATATGGTGATCCCGTCGATCCTCCCATAAAAAAACCGGAGCCTGTCGGGGCTCCGGTCTTGTCACGAGAGAGAGGCTCAGTCGCGTACGTAGATCACTTCGACGCCGTCGTCGTCTTCGTCATCCCAGTCGTCGTCCTCGTCCAGCGCCTCATCGAAGGCCTTGGAGGCTGCCAGGGCTTCCGCCTCGGCCTGGGCCAGCTGGTTCTTGTGGTAGTCGTCCCACTTGAACTCGACCTTCTCGATGGCGGCCTTGGCATCGGCTTCCAGCTGACGGGGCATGGTGTCCAGCAGATCCAGGATGTCGTAGCAGACCTTCTTGGTGCCTTCCTTGCTGATGGCGGTGATCTGGTAGACAGGGCCTTCGTAGGCCAGCGCGGCCTTGACTCTGTCCATCACTTCCTGGGCTTCTTCTTCCAGGATCAGATCCATCTTGTTGAACACCAGCCAGCGCGGTTTGCCTGCCAGCTCGGGGCTGTACTTCTCCAGCTCCCGGACTATGGTCACGGCATTCTCAGCCGGATCGGAACCGTCAACCGGGCAGATATCCACCAGGTGGATCAGCACGCGGCAACGCTCCAGGTGCTTGAGGAAGCGGATACCGAGGCCGGCGCCTTCGGCAGCACCCTCGATCAGACCGGGGATATCGGCGATGACGAAGGAGCGGGAGTTCTCCCCACGCACCACACCCAGGTTCGGCACCAGGGTAGTGAAGGGATAGTCGGCCACTTTCGGGCGGGCGGCAGAGACGGCGCGAATGAAGGTGGACTTGCCCGCGTTGGGCAGACCCAGCATGCCGACGTCCGCCAGCAGCAGCAGTTCCAGCTTCAGGGTGCGTACTTCACCCGGGGTACCGTTGCTCTTCTGATAGGGAGCGCGGTTGACCGAGCTCTTGAAACGGGTGTTGCCAAGGCCGTGGAAACCGCCCTTGGCGACCAGCAGCTTCTGGCCGTGGGTGGTCAGATCCCCCAGCAGTTCACCGGTATCTTCATCGCTGGCGCGGGTACCGACCGGGACGCGCAGGGTGCGATCCTTGCCGCGACGACCGGTACAGTTGGCGCTCTGGCCGTTCTCGCCACGCTCGGCGGCATGGAAACGTTCGAAACGGTAGTCGATCAGGGTGTTCAGGTTCTCGTCGGCGATCAGATAGACATCACCGCCGTCACCACCATCACCGCCGTCCGGACCACCGTTCGGGATGTACTTTTCACGGCGAAAGCTCACACAACCGTTACCACCGTCACCGGCATCGACTCGAATCTGGACTTCATCAACAAACTTCATAGGTAACCGTCACCTTAATTCGAAAAACCGATACGCAATTATAGTGGTACAGGCCCCTTGGGGCGAGACGCAACTGGCCGATGAGGCCCGTCTGCGCCGGCTCATCCGCGTGCCGTTTTTTCGTCAAACTCATCAGAAAAACAAAAGCCCCGCCTGTTGGCGGGGCTTCGGATCCTTGCGGTCCGTAATTACTCAGCAACTATGCTGACGTACTTACGATTCAGCGGACCTTTAACTTCGAACAGGATCTTGCCAGTCGCTTTCGCGTACAGGGTGTGATCCGTGCCCAGGCCAACGTTGGTGCCAGCGTGGAACTTGGTACCACGTTGACGAACGATGATGCTGCCTGCCAGAACTGTTTCGCCGCCGAAACGCTTAACGCCAAGGCGTTTAGCTTCAGAATCGCGACCGTTGCGGGATGAACCGCCAGCTTTTTTATGTGCCATCTATCGGACTCCTCTAATTAAGCGCTGATGCCAGTGATTTTGACTTCAGTGAACCACTGACGGTGGCCCGCTTGCTTACGATGGTGCTTACGACGACGGAACTTGACGATAGTCACTTTCTCGCCACGGCCGTGAGCCACAACTTCAGCTACAACCTTGCCACCTTCAACGAAAGGAGCACCTACTTTAAAAGTGTCGCCTGCAGCAACCATCAGAACTTCGTTGAAGTCGATGGTAGCGCCAGTCTCAACGTTCAGCTTTTCCAGACGAACGATTTGACCTTCGGCCACACGGTGTTGTTTTCCGCCGCTTTGGAATACCGCGTACATTTGATTAACTCCGTAAAGGCGTGTCTTTTGCTCAAGGCCAGACACGCGCAAAAACCTATAACAATGGGCGGGCATTCTACGCAGAACGATTTGCCTAGGCAAGGCCAATTTAGCAAAAAGTTTATTTTGTGCGCATATCTGCCGCCGTGAATAAACGCTTAACTGTAACCCATTGTGAAATCGTGTAGAATCCCCGCCATTGCTAAAAACGCAGTAATTGCTGCCGTCACGTTACGAGACTTATGGACCAACAGACTATCCGTGCGCTCTGTGCCGCCGACATGACGGCGGTCAATGAACTGATCCTGGCCAGACTCCAGTCCGATGTCAGCCTGATCAACCAGCTGGGTTTCTACATTGTCAGTGCAGGCGGAAAACGGATGCGCCCCATGCTGACGGTAATGGCCGCCCGCGCACTGGGGTACCAAGGTCAGGACCATCTCAAGCTCGCCGCCATCATCGAATTCATTCATACCTCTACCCTGCTGCACGACGACGTGGTCGATGAATCCGACCTGCGCCGCGGCCGGGAGACCGCCAATGCGCTGTTCGGCAATGCCGCCAGCGTCCTGGTCGGTGACTACCTCTACAGCCGCTCTTTCCAGATGATGAGCGAGCTCTCCAACTTGCGAGTGATGGAAATCCTGTCGGATGCCACCAACACCATCGCCGAGGGGGAAGTGCTGCAGTTGATGAACTGCAACGATCCGGACACCACGGAAGAGAGCTACATGACGGTCATCTACTGCAAGACCGCCAAGCTGTTTGAAGCCGCCACCCGCCTCGCCGCCGTGCTGACCCATCAGCCCGAGCCCGTCGAACAGGCCATGACCGACTACGGCAAGTACCTGGGTACCGCCTTCCAGATCATCGACGACGTCATGGATTACTGCTCCCAGAGCGATGAGATGGGCAAGAACGTCGGTGACGATCTGGCCGAAGGCAAGCCCACCCTGCCGCTGCTGCGCGCCATGGCCGTGGGCACCCCGGAAGAGCGTCAGCTCATCCGCGACGCCATCGAGCACCGCAACGGCATGGAGCATCTCGAGCGCATCCTGGCCATCCTGGATAGCACCGGTGCCCTGGAGTACTCCCGCGAGCGGGCCCGGGAAGAGGCCGACAAGGCCATTGCCGCCCTCGCCATCCTGCCGGACTCCCAGCACAGGCAGGCGCTGGAGACCCTGGCCCAGATGGCGGTACAGCGCAGCGCCTGAGCCAATGTGCCAGCATCCAAGAAAAAGAGGCCATAGGCCTCTTTTTTATGGTCTGCGCTTTGCTCTCAGGCGTCAGCACTCTCTCGACAGCTCAATGGGCCAGCGCCCAGAGGATGACGGCCCCCGCCACCACCAGACAGCCGCCGATGCGACGCAGCTGCTCCGGCGGCTGATCGCTCATCAGTCTCAGCATCTGTTGCCAGACCCTCGGCGCCAGCAAGGGGCCCAGCCCCTCGAACAGCAGCAACAGCCCCACTCCCATCAAGATGGCTGTCAGCATGACTCCTCCTGCCCTCTGGGCCCTTGTCTCATCAAGCAAAAGGGCCTGAATCATCAGGCCCTTTGGGTTATGGCGCTATGCCTGCTTACTGCTTGTCACCGTGAGGCGACTTGAGGTAGCGGAAGAACTCGCTGTCAGGCTTCAGGACCATGAGGTCGTTGCCGCCGGCGAAGCTCTTGCGATAGGCCTCCATGCTACGCACGAAGCTGAAGAACTCGGGGTCCTTCTTGTAGCTGTCGGCATAGATCTTGGCGGCTTCCGCATCCCCTTCACCACGCAGCTGACGCGCATTACTCTCGGCGTCGGCGATCATGACGGTGACCTTGCGGTCGATGTCGGCACGCAGGATCTCGGCCTGCTCGCGGCCCTGGGAGCGGTGCTCACGGGCTACTGCAGTCCGCTCGGCACGCATCCGCTGATAGATGGAGCTGGAGACTTCCACCGGCAGGTTGATCTGCTTGATGCGCACATCCACCACCTTGATGCCGAGCTCGGAGGAGCGCGCCATCTTCATCAGGGCATCTTCCATCACGGTACTGCGCTCACCGGAGACTATGTCCTTGATGGTGCGGTTACCGATCTCGGAACGCAGACCGTTGTTGATCTTGCGCTTGAGCAGGTCTTCGGCCTGGATCTTGTTGCCACCACCTGTTGCCAGGTAGTACTTGGAGAAGTCCTCGATCTTCCACTTCACGTAGGAGTCGATGATGAGGTCTTTCTTCTCTGAGGTGACGAAGCGATCCGCCTGGCCTTCCAGGGTCTGGATGCGGGCATCCATCTTGCGAACCTGGTCGATGAGCGGCACCTTGAAGTGCAGGCCCGGCTCATAGAGACGCGGCTCGCCGGAGTCAACCCGCTTCACCTTGCCAAACTGCACCACTATGCCCTTCTGACCTTCATCGACGATGAAGACGGAAGAGAAGCAGACCATGGCGGCCACAGCGATGACACCAATAGCTATTTTCTTCATCTATTAGTTTCTCCCTGTGCTGAAACGGTCACCGCCACGCAGCGGGGTCGGAGTGGAATTGGCCCCTTCGTTGGACGGCTGGGCCGGCTCCACCGCAGGTGTGCCCGCCGGACGCGCCGGTTGCACGGCATTCGCCTTGCCGGAGAGCTTGTCGAGCGGCAGGTAGATCATGCTGTTGTTGCCAGCAGGCATGTCGACCAGCACCTTGTTGGCTTGCTGATAGAGCTCTTCCATGGTTTCCAGGTAGATACGCTCACGAGTCAACTCGGGGGCGGACTGGTACTGAGGCAGCAGCTCGTTGAAGCGAGCGACTTCACCCTTGGCCTTCAGCACGATCTGGGACTTGTAGCCTTCGGCTTCCTGTTCCAGACGCTTGACCTGACCACGGGCCTTTGGCTCGACTTCACGGGCATAGGCTTCCGCTTCACGGATGAAGCGCTGTTCATCTTCCTGGGCGGAGATGGCGTCATCGAAGGCGTCTTTCACCTCTTCCGGCGGACGCGCCGGCAGGAAGTTGACGTCGACGATCTGCAGACCCATCTGGTAGGGCTCTATGATGCCATCGATCACCTGCCAGGTCTCCTGACGGACCTTTTCCCGACCCGTGGTCAGGACATCATCCATCTTGGTGTGACCCACCACGTAGCGCAGGGCGCTGTCGGTGGCCTGGCTCAGACTCTCGTCCGCATTGGTGACGCTGAACAGATACTGCTCGGGATCGACCACGCGGTACTGCACGTCCATCTCGACCCGGACCACGTTCTCGTCCTGGGTCAGCATGAAGCCGGAGGCAGGCAGGGAGCGCACCGATTCCACATCCACCGGGATCACCCGATCGATGAAGGTCGGCTTCCAGCGCAGACCCGGATCCACGTTATGGGAGTACTCCCCAAAACGCAGCACCACGCCCCGCTCGGCTTCGCGAATGGTGTAGAAGCCGCTGACGACCCACACCACCACGGCCACCACCAAGGCGATGGAGAGGCCAAACTTGCCCACATCACCACCCGATTTGCCACCACCGAACAGGCCACCGAAACGACGGCTCACCTTGCGCAGCATCTCATCCAGATCAGGGGGTCCCTGATTCTTGCCGTTGTTCCCCCAAGGGTCACGGTCTTTGCCGTTGTTACCAGGCTCATTCCAAGCCATCAGCGTCTCCATTAATACATGCGGATGGATATCATCTCTACCGGGCCATCAACCCTTGACGAAGTTTGTCTTCATCGCCGGATCAATGCCTGATAAAGCGTTGTAAACTCTCACCTTCTTGTTTCATGAGGCGGTTCCAGTCGGCAAGCTGCAAGCGTACCTCCAGGACAAAATCCCCCTCCTCGCTGAAACCTTCCTGCTCGATGCCTTTCAGCCGATAGAGCGCACTGCGCAATCTCGCGGCCGAGGGCGGCAACTGCAGGGTGTGATGGACCATGGATCCGGCCAGCAGTTCGGTCAGGGCCTGGAACAGGTATTCACTGCCTTCACCTGTCTGGGCCGACAGCCAGACCCGCTGCGGGCGCCCTTCGTCATCCCGCTCCAGACCGGCCGGACGATCGGTCAGCTTGTCGATCTTGTTGCAGATCATCAGCTGGGGACGGTCGTCCGCCTCGATCTCGGCCAAGACTGTCTGCACCGAATCGACATTCTCCTGCATCTGCTCATCGGCACAGTCCACGACGTGCAGCAGCAGGTCCGCTTCGCGGGTCTCCTGCAGCGTCGCCTTGAAGGCCGCGACCAGATCATGGGGCAAGTGCCGAATAAATCCAACTGTATCCGCCAGGATCACATCACCCACATCCTGGATCACCAATTTACGCAGGGTGGGATCCAGAGTTGCGAACAATTGGTCGGCAGCATACACGCTGGCATCTGTAAGTTGGTTGAACAAAGTGGACTTTCCGGCGTTGGTGTAGCCCACCAGCGACACGGTCGGCACCTCGTTGCGGTTACGGGCGCGACGGCCCTGCTCCCGCTGCTTCGCCACCTTGTCGAGCCGGCGCAAAATCGCCTTGATGCGCTCTCGCAGCAGGCGTCGGTCGGTTTCAAGCTGGGTTTCACCCGGGCCGCGCAGACCTATGCCGCCCTTCTGACGTTCAAGGTGGGTCCAGCCTCGCACCAGGCGAGTAGAAAGATGGCGCAATTGGGCCAGTTCGACCTGCAACTTGCCTTCGTGGGTACGGGCGCGCTGGGCGAAGATATCGAGGATGAGGCCTGTCCTGTCCACCACACGGCACTGGAACAGACGCTCCAGATTGCGTTCCTGGGCAGGAGTCAGGGCATGGTTGAAGATGACCACGTCCGCACCCAGCATCTGGACCTGGGACGCGATCTCTTCCGCCTTGCCGCTGCCGACAAAATATTTGGCACTGGGCGCGCTGCGACTGGTGGTGATCACCCCCAGCGCATTGACCCCGGCCGAGCTCACCAGCATCTTGAGCTCGTCCAGATCCTCCCGCTCACCCTCATCGCTGAAGTTGACATGTACCAGAACGGCCTGTTCACCAGCTTCGTAACGGTCAAACAAGCGCTTGCTCCTTGACAGGTATCATGATGATTCTGAGTTGGCGAGTGGGCTCGCCGCGGGATATCACGCCTCGGCTTCACCCTGCTCTTCACCGGCGGCGCCCGGGGCGTGCTGGTGATGGTTGACGGCACGGGCCGGTACCACGGTGGAAATGGCGTGCTTGTAGACCATCTGGCTAACGGTGTTCTTCAGCAAAATGACAAACTGGTCAAACGATTCGATCTGACCCTGCAGTTTGATGCCGTTCACCAAATAGATAGAAACAGGAATCCGCTCACGGCGCAGCGCATTCAAAAACGGGTCTTGGAGAGATTGCCCCTTAGCCATCTTTCTTTTCCTTATAGTTTGTTGTTTTTAAACACCGGATATCAATATAACAACCTGATTATACAGGGAGTGTCAAGCCGCACCAGCTCGGGCGACCACCCTGGCCACATTGCCAGACTCACCAGATTCCAACCAGGTCAGGTCGGGCCAGCCACGCAACCAGGTCATCTGGCGCTTGGCCAGCTGACGGGTGGCCACGATGCCACGATAACGCATCTCATCATATCCCACTTCCCCTGCCAGGTAGTCCCACATTTGGCGGTAGCCAACGCAACGAATAGCTGGCAGATCCGGGTGAAGATCACCCCGCTCATAGAGCGCCCTGACCTCCTGTTCGAACTCCCCCTGCAGCATCTTGTCGAAACGCAACTCGATGCGCTGATGCAGCACGGCGCGATCGGAGGGGGCGATGGCAAACTGGTGCACCCGGTAGGGCAAGCCTTCCCCCTGCACCTGGGTCAGCTCGGTGAGGGTCTTGCCGCTGATGCGATAGACCTCGAGCGCCCGGCTGAGCCGCTGAGGGTCGTTGGGGTGGATGCGGGCGCCGGCCACAGGATCGATGCGCACCAGCTCATCGTGCAGGGCTTGCCAGCCGAGGCGGGCGGCCTCTGCCTCAATCCCGGCGCGAATGGTCGGATCGGCGGAGGGCAGCGGGGACAATCCCTCCAGCAGCGCCTTGAAGTAGAGCATGGTGCCCCCCACCAGCAGCGGGATGCGACCGCGGTCGGCGATCTCTTTCATCTCCCGCAGGGCATCGCGGCAGAAATCCGCCGCCGAATAACTCATGGCCGGGTCCAGGATGTCGATCAGGCGATGAGGGGCCTGGGCCAGCTCGGCGGCAGTCGGCTTGGCGGTGCCAATGTCCATGCCGCGATAGATGAGCGCGGAGTCCACGCTGATGATGTCGCAGGGCAGGGCCTGACACAGAGCGATGGCGAGATCCGTCTTGCCGGAGGCCGTCGGCCCCATCAGAAAAATTGCAGTCGGCAAGTCAGCCACTTTCATGTTCCTCTGGCACGGTCGCCCCGTCGGGAGGCGCCCCATGCAAATAGTGTTCAATTAGTTGAAGAGGTCAGTCCCGGCGACTCAATCGCCCCGTGCAAACCCCTCCAGCACGGCCGCCAACGACAGAGGGCGCACCATGCGAATGTCTGCCAGTTGGTCACTGAAATCGGTCACAAGTTCCGTCAGCAGCCGGCTGGCCGTTGAAAAATCATATATTTTCTCGGTGCTTATCCCCTGCTCCACCAGCCACTGGCATAGTACTTCAGCCTGCTGGTCGGCATCACTGTCAGATCCGCTCTCGATCAATTGCAGCAATTCGGGTAAGAGACGCACCAGATCGGTCTGGCGCAGCAAGGCGGGCACCCGAGTCAGGATCATGGTGTCGCGCCCCCCGCTTTTCAACTCCAGCCCCATGCGTTTGAGCAAACGTTCCTGCTCCTCCGCCAGCGCAATCAGGTTCTTTGGCAGCTTGAAGGAGACCGGCAGCAGCAGGGGTTGCGCCGCCAGCCCCTGGCCCCAGGTCTCCAGCAGCCAGTGGCGCAGCAGCACCCGCTCGGCCCGCACCAGGGAGAGCAGCGCCAGTTGTCCCTCCCGCTCGATCAGCAGATAGGCCTGCTCCACCAGGGTCAGGGCGCGAGTCCCCTGGGGCGACGGACCGGCCGGGGTGGCGGGAACAGCCTGAGACGCCTCCCCCACCACCGGCAGTGTGGTGAGCAGGGCGCCCATGCCGCGCATCGCCTCCCGGCTGGGGGGCTCGGGGGGCTGGTAGTTACCCGCGCGGCCTGCACCTTCGCGCACGGCGCCGCCATCCCGCGTCTGGGCGGGGGCTCTATAGCTGTGCTCGGCGCCATACCACTCGGGGCGTGGCGCCTGGCCGGGATACTCTATCTGCGGGCTGGCCGGCAGCTCGACCAGGCTCTCGGCCAGCGGCTCGTCCTGCTCGCTGGCTCCCGCCCCTTCCTGGCGCAGGGCGGTAAAGAGCGCCTGGAAGATAAAGTCGTGGATGAGCCGCGCCTGATGGAAACGCACCTCGTGCTTGGCGGGATGGACGTTCACATCCACCTGACGGGGATCCAGCTCTATGTAGAGCACATAGGCGGCGAAGCTGCCGGCGGGCAGCAGCTCGTCATAGGCCTGGCGGATGGCGTGGTTGATGAGCTTGTCGCGCATCATGCGGCCGTTCACATAGGTGTATTGCAGATCGTTTTGCGGTCTGGCCCCCGCGGGCAGCGCCAGCCAGCCCCACAGGCGCACGTCGCTGTGCTCGCTCTCCACCGCCAGCGCGTGGTGCATGAAGGGGGTGCCGCAGACGGCGGCGAGGCGGCGCTCCTGCTCAGGCACCGTATTGGCGGCCTTGTACTGGCGCACCACCTTGCCGTTATGGCGCAGGATCAGGGTGATGTCGAAGCGGGAGAGCGCGATGCGGCGCACCAGCTCGTCGATGTGGGCAAACTCTGTCTTCTCGCTGCGCATGAACTTGCGCCGCGCGGGGGTATTGAAGAAGAGATCCACCACCTCCACAGTAGTGCCCACCGGATGGGCCGCCGGCTTGACGGTGACGCTCATCTCGCGTCCCTGCGCCTCGGCCTGCCAGGCTTCGGACTGCTCCGCGGTGCGGGAGGTGAAGGTGAGACGGGAGACTGAGCTGATGGAGGCGAGCGCCTCGCCGCGAAAGCCGAGGCTGTTGATCCCTTCCAGGTCATCCAGGGTCGCCACCTTGGAGGTCGCGTGCCGCGACAGCGCCAGCACCAGCTCGTCCCTGGCGACGCCGCTGCCGTTGTCACGGATGCGGATCAACTTGGCGCCCCCCTTGTCGATGTCGATCTCGACCCGGTCGGCCCCCGCATCCAGGCTGTTTTCCACCAGCTCCTTCACCACCGAGGAGGGCCGCTCAACTACCTCGCCGGCAGCAATCTGGTTGGCCAGGATAGGAGGCAATATACGGATCGGCATGGCTGACTCCTGCTTTTTAACCTTGGGGGATCTAGGTTGGTGCTGAGCGAAGCCCAACATGGAAAAGATGAACACAACAACCTCATCCAGCCCTCCTCTTCATAAGGAGAGGGAGCACAAGACTCCCCCCTTTCGAAGGGGGAGGCTGGGAGGAGGTTAACCCAATGACAACAGTGTTTTCGATGGGCTATCCACCCGAGCAATCACTAAAACAGCCCATTTATTTCGGGATATAGAGCACCTGCCCTATCTGGATATCCCGTGACTTGAGCTTGTTGATCTCCACCAGCCGCGCCTGGCTCACGCCGTGCTTCTCGGCGAGGCGGGAGAGGCTCTGGCCGCGGGTGACCACGTGGCGGATCATCTGGGACTTGTCGTCGCTCTGCACGCTTGCGACCGGCACGCTCGGCTCCTTGGCCGCCACCTTGTAGGGTTTGATCACCCCGGCACCGGAGGCGCTGCCGACGCTGCTGACCGGGGCGCCGCCATCACTGCTGCGGCTCGGCACTGTCGCCGGCATCCGGTTGGTCACCTGCTGCCGGGGCGCGGGGGCAACCGCCACCTTTTTCGCCGCTGGCTGGCTGGCGCTGGCCACTCGCTGCCCCTTGCCGGTCATCATGGGGCCCTTGGTCGGGTGGCTGCGATAGTAGCTGCGGATCCCCTCGAAGATGGCCCGGGCCAGCTGATCCTGGTAGCTGGCAGTGGCCAGCAGCTTCTCTTCCGCATGGTTGGAGATGAAGCCGGTTTCCACCAGCACGGAGGGAATGTCCGGCGCCTTGAGCACCGCCAGGCTGGCGTGCTCCGGTGCCTTCTTGTGCAGCCGGGCCACCCGTCCCATGGAGCGCAGTATCTGGCGACTCACCTCATAGCCCTCGGCCCTGGACTTGTCCATGGAGAGATCGAGGAAGGTCTGCGCCAGATAGGGATTGGGGTCGGATTCGGCCAATACCTTGCCGACGCCGCCCAGCAGTTCCCCCTGCTTCTCCTGCTTCTCCAGCCAGCTACCCATCTCGCGGTTGGCGCGATTGGTCGACAACACCCAGACCGAGGCGCCGCGCGGCGTGGAGTTGTGGAAGCTGTCCGCATGCACGGACACCAGCAGATCCGCCTTGGCCTTGCGGGCGATTTCGGAACGCTTGTTGAGGTCGACGAAGTAGTCACCACGACGGGTCATCACGGCACGCATGCCCGGCTCGCGGTCGATCAGCGCCGCCAGCTTCTGGGACACCGACAGGGTCACCCGTTTCTCGTAGGTGCGGCGCGGGCCTATGGAGCCGGGATCTTCCCCGCCATGGCCCGGATCGATGGCGATGACGATGGCCTTGCCCTGACCGCCGACGGGAGCGGGCTGCGCCGTGGCGCCGCCCTTCTCTTCATAGGGCAGATCAATCACCAGGCGATGGCCATAGGGGCCGGCCGGTGCCAGCGGGAACACCACCGGCTTGATGGCGGAGCTGAGATCCAGCACCAGACGCATGCTGCCCTTCTCGAGGGGCGTGCTCTCGCGGATCTTGCGCACCAGCTCGCTCTTGTTCTCGATGCGAGCCAGGTTGGCGGCGTTGCTCGCCCCCTTGAGATCGATCACCAGGCGACTCGGGCCGCTCAGGGTGAAGTAGTTGAAATTGGGGGCGCTGCTCATGTCGAGCACCACCCGAGTGTTATCCGGCGATGGCCAGACCCGCACACTCTTGAGCTGATTCGCCCAGGAGGGTAAGGCCGTCAGGGAGAGGGCAATAACAAGGATCAAGCGCACTGAGATGACAACCGTTCCAGAATGGCTTCGCCAATAGCAGTGCGGGCCGCAATCAGGGCCTCGCGCTGCTCGTTCACATACGTCAGGGTAATCTCGAGATCGGGGGACGGCAGCCAGCCCTCCCCTTTCTCCGGCCACTCCACCAGGCAGAGGGTGTCGGCGCCGAAATAGTCCCGAATGCCCATGAATTCCAGCTCTTCCGGATCCGCCAGTCGATAGAGATCGAAGTGATAGACCTGCCAGTCGGCCAGTTCATAGGGCTCCACCAGTGTATAGGTAGGACTCTTGACCTTGCCTTGATGGCCAAGCCCTTGCACCCAGCCGCGGGTCAGGGTGGTCTTGCCGGCCCCGAGGGCGCCGTGCAGAAATACGGTAGTGGCCTGCTGGCACGCCTGCGCCAGACGGCCACCCAGTGCCACAGTTGCTGCCTCGTCCGGCAGTGTCATCATCAAGGTTTTTGCCATGTTCTTCTTGTTACTTGTTACGGTGTCGGATTGACCAGACGGCGGATCCAGGGCAGCAGATCCGATGCCAACATGCCCCGCTCACCCTCGGCGGCGGCCAGATCGGCGGCCTCTGCGTGGATCACGGCCCCCAGTCGCGCGGCCATGCCGGCAGACCAGCCCTGGGCCAGGAGGGCGGCGATTATACCAGATAACAGATCCCCCATGCCGCCACTGGCCATGCCGGGATTGCCTTCATCGCAGAGGCTGATGCACTGGCCATCGCAGATGAGCGAGCCCGCCCCCTTGAGCAGCACCACGCCGCCGTATCGCTGCTGCAGCCGGGAAACGGCGGCGAAACGATCCGCCTCAACCTCGGCGACGGCGCACCCCAGCAGGCGGGCCGCCTCCCCGGGGTGGGGCGTGAGCACCCAATTATCCTGATGACGGGGTGCCTGCGCCAGCCAATTCAATCCATCGGCGTCCAATACCAGGGGCAGACTGGCGCTGAGGTAGTGTTCGAACTGGGCCCTTCCCCACTCATCCTGACCGAGCCCGGGCCCCAGAACCCGCACCGTGGCCCACCCCTCGTCACTCCCGGCCGGGCATCCCATCAGCTCGGGCTGCACCAGGCTGGCGGGGGGAGAGTCCGGGTGCTGGCACAGTCGCACCAGACCCGCCCCCGCCCGCAGGCAGGCCTGCCCCGCCAGCAGTATGGCCCCCTGCATCCCCAGGTTGCCCCCCACCAGCAGCACCTTGCCGTGCTTGCCCTTGTGGGCCGAGCGGGAACGGGGAGTGAGCAGGTTCTTTATACGGGGATAATCCAGGCGCTCGGCGGCGGGCACCTGGTCGGCCTCAGGCACCACCCCGAGGGGATCCCAGTCGAGCTGGCCGACGCCGTCCACCCCGTCGGCGGTGAGCATGCCCTGCTTGATGCCGATGAAGCTGAGGGTGCGGGTGGCGTGCACCAGGGCCCCCATGGCGCGGCCGGTGTCAGCATTGAGCCCGGAGGGGAGGTCCACCGCCAGAACCGGGGCATTCAAGCCATTGATTGTTGCGACGATCTTTGTCATTGGCGAGGAGAGGGGGAGCTGGACACCGGTGCCGAGCAGTGCATCTATCACCAGATCCGGCGGAGGGAGCGGCGCTCCCTCGAGCGCATCGGCCATCATCACCTCTCCTCCCGCCGCCAACCACTCGTCGGCGGCCCGCCTGGCGTCCCCTCTGAGCAGCCCAGGCGCCCGGGCGGCTATCACCAGGGGCTCGAGACCGAGTCGGCGGGCGAGGCGGGCCAGCACATAGCCATCCCCCCCGTTGTTGCCCGGGCCGACGAAGATCCACCAGTGGTGACTCTGGGGCCAGTGATGGCGGGCATAGTTGCACAGGGCGGCGCCGGCCCGCTCCATCAGGGCGTAGAGGGCTTGCCCCTCACGCTCGGCCCAGCACTGCTCCATCTTGCGGATCTGTTCGGCCCGCCACAGGGGCTGTGCTAGACTGATGCCTTGTTTTTTGCCGATAGCATCCTCGATAACCTGTACCATGACGGCTCCCCACCTTCATCATCCAATGGCCCGACTCCTGGCCTGGCATATGGCGTGCCATGACGGCGCACGGCCCTCGTCACCCTCAGTGCCGCGGGCGCCATGCCGCTGCCAGCAGGCAGGTGAGACACAATGACGGCCGCCGAACTCGCGCAACTGGCCCACGATATCAAGCTCTGGGCACGGGAGCTAGGATTTGACCAGGTCGGCATCACGGACACGGATCTCGCCCTCGAGGAGCCCAGATTGCAGGCCTGGCTGGATGCGGGTCATCACGGCACCATGGACTACATGGCGCGCCATGGCATGATGCGGGCCCGGCCCCACGAGCTGCTGCCGGGCACCCTGCGGGTGCTGTCGGTGCGGATGAACTATCTCCCCTTCGAGGCGGGCTTTGCCGCAACCCTGCGTGATCCGACCCTGGGCTACATCAGCCGCTATGCCCTGGGGCGCGACTACCACAAGGTGTTGCGCAACCGGCTCAAGCAGCTGGGGGAGCGCATCGAGCAGCGCTGCCAGGCGCTGTTGCCATCCACGCAGGAACCACCGGGGGAGTGGCGTCCCTTCGTCGATTCGGCCCCCATACTGGAGCGCCCCCTGGCGGCCAAGGCGGGCCTCGGCTGGGTGGGCAAGCACTCGCTGCTGCTCAACGAATCGGCCGGCTCCTTCTTCTTTCTCGGGGAGCTGCTGGTCAGCCTGCCGCTGCCCGTCGATGCCCCGGTGGAAAAAGAGCAGTGTGGCAAGTGCGTGGCCTGCATCAACATCTGCCCCACCAACGCCATCATAGCCCCCTACGTGGTGGACGGGCGGCGCTGCATCTCCTATCTCACCATAGAGAACGACGGCCCCATCCCGGAAGAGTTCAGGCCGCTGATGGGCAACCGCATCTATGGCTGTGACGACTGCCAGCTCATCTGCCCCTGGAACCGCTATGCGGATGCGAGCCCCGAGCCCGACTTCAGTCCCCGCCCCAATCTGCACCGCCCACCCCTGCTCGACCTGTGGCAGTGGTCGGAGGCGGCATTTTTGAAGCACACCGAAGGCAGCCCCATTCGCCGCATCGGCTATCAACGCTGGCGCCGCAACCTGGCGGTGGCGCTGGGCAACGGCCCGGCCAGCAGCGATGCCATGGCGGCCCTGCAGCAGGCGCTTCCCGGCGCCGAGCCCATGGTGGCCGAACACATCGAATGGGCGCTGGCGACCCTGGCCGCGCGCCAGGAGAAAGAGAACAAGAAGACCCGTTTGCTGATCCGCTGCATCGAAAAAGGCCTGCCGGATCACGCATAAGTGATCTGGCCCTTGCCGGATGACAGCACTTTTTTCATGCTCTGCCGACCATTGACCATAGGCACAATAAAAGGAAGATTCGGATGCAGATGTTGGGAGTAGATATTGGCGGCTCCGGGATCAAGGGCTGCCTGGTGGACACCGAGACTGGCGAACTGATTGGCGAGCGCCACCGTATTGCCACGCCGCAACCGGCCACCCCGGCCGCAGTGGCGCATACCCTCAAGGCGCTGGTCGAGCATTTCCAGTGGAAGGGGCCCATAGGGTGCGGCTTCCCCGCCACCATCCACAACGGCATCGCCAAGAATGCCTCCAACATCGACAAGAGCTGGATCGAGACAGACGCCGCCCACCTGTTCGCCGACGTGACCGGCCTGCCCTGCCACGTGCTCAACGACGCCGATGCGGCCGGGCTGGCCGAGATGCGCTTCGGCACGGGCCGGGATCGCAAGGGGGTCATCATCCTCATCACCGTCGGCACCGGCATAGGCACTGCGGTGTTCGTCAACGGCCAGTTGCTGCCGAACACCGAGCTGGGCCATCTCATCTTGGAAGGCATGGTCGCCGAGCACTACTGCTCGGATGCGGTGCGCAAGCGCGAGGATCTCTCCTGGAACCGCTGGGGCAAGCGCTTCAACAAGTACCTGGCCCGCCTCGAGTTCCTCTTCTCCCCCGATCTCTTCATCCTGGGAGGCGGCAGCGCCGCCAAGCTCGACAAGTTCATCGACCGGATAGAGACCCGGGCCCCCCTGGTGGCGGCGGCCAACCTCAACCAGGCCGGCATCATAGGGGCCGCCCTCTACGGCGCTGCCCGGCAAGAGGGCTGAGCCTACCCCAGCAAAGAGCAAGAGGCCCGAACCGGGCCTCTGCCATGGCGCCCTAGAGGTCGTCGAGCCGATGGGCCCCGTGCACCAGCCGGGTCAACCGGGATTGCGCCATGGACGCCAGTGAGGCTAGCAGCGCGGCCGTGTCCGGCGTGGGGCACTCCCGGGCCAGGCGCCCCAGCTCGCCAACGAGTTTCTCCTCCTGCCGTGACACCAGGGTCACTATCTCGTCAGGCTGGGCAGCGGCGGGCAACGCCAGACGCTGGCAATCGGCCAGCAGATCCACGCCAAATCCCCGATCCAGCCAGGTCTCCTTGACCCCGCTCCCCATCTGCTCCCGATAGTCGTGCAGGTGAGCCGCCGCCGCGTCCTCCCGCCCTTGCAGATAGGCCAGCAACATCCGGCTGCGCTCCCCATCTACTTGGGAGATCAGGCGCCCGTAACTGCGCCCCTGCTGCTGATGCAGTTGTTCGAGGTAAAGCATCAGGTCCTTGATCTGTTGAAATCGCATCTTGGCTTCCTCCTGCCGTCCACCTCCTGCCAGTATAAAAAAACGCCGCTCCCTCCCCGGATAAAATCGGTCGTTTTTTGTTCTACATCAAAGGGATGGGAAAGAAAAAGGAGAAAACGAGGAGGAAGGAGCAAAGAGATTATTCCCTGTCATGCTGGCAACTGGCCGCCAGCGTCCAGGGAGAGGTCGTGACAAAACGGGGGAATCATCGAGTTAAGGAGGATTATCCAGGTTATATTCGGACGGATGATTTCAAATCAGAATCTAATATTGAAGCTGCCGATTTACCCCTCTTCCCTTAGTCAGCGAGCGGGAATCCTTATCCATTTTTTAGACGTCTAGACGTAGAAACATGCGTTGACACAGCCATCCGGACATCTTAGCATCATCCTCCATGATGGCAGAGCAACCCAGTGAAACCTCTGCCCAATTCACCCGCCTGTAGCGCCCTGTGCTTTAAGGCTGTTAGCACGGAAGAATCCATGATTAAGTTGATCGGTCTCAACAAAGTCTACGGTAAAGGCAGTGACGCCGTGCACGCCCTGCGTGACGTGAGCCTGCATGTGCCACAAGGCAAAATTTTCGGGGTGATCGGCGCCTCCGGGGCCGGCAAAAGCACCCTGATTCGTTGCGTCAACCTGCTGGAGCGCCCCACCCAGGGCCAGGTCATCGTCGATGGTCAGGATCTGGTGGCCCTGAGCGAGCGGGATCTGACCCAGGCTCGCCGCCAGATCGGCATGATCTTCCAGCACTTCAACCTGCTGGCCTCCCGCACCGTGTTCGCCAACATCGCTTTCCCGCTGGAGCTGGCGGGCTGGAGCAAGGCGCAGATCCAGGCCCGGGTCTTTGAGCTGCTGGCCCTGGTCGGGCTGGAAGCCCGTGCCCATGCCTATCCGTCCGAGCTCTCCGGCGGCCAGAAGCAGCGCGTCGCCATCGCCCGCGCCCTGGCACCGGCCCCCAAGGTATTGCTGTGTGACGAGGCCACCTCGGCCCTCGACCCCCAGACCACCCGATCCATCCTGAGCCTGCTCAAGGAGATCAACGTCAAGCTGGGGCTCACCATCTTGCTCATCACCCACGAGATGGATGTGGTTAAGGGGATCTGTGACGAAGTGGCCATCATCAGCGACGGTCGCCTGATTGAGCAGGGGGAAGTGGCCTGGTTCTTCAGCAACGCCAAGACTCAGCTGGCCCGTGACTTCATCCACTCCACCATCCACCTGGAGGTGCCCCAGGAGTACCAGGACAGGATGAGCCGCGAGCGGGTGGCCAACAGCTATCCCCTGGTGAAGCTCGGCTTCACCGGCGCCACCGTCGATTCGCCGCTCATCTCCGAGGTGAGCCGCCGTTTCAACATCGACATCAGCATACTGAGCGCAGACATCGAATACGCCGGTGGCGTCAAGTTCGGCTTCCTGCTGGCGGAACTGTTCGGGGATGAGGCCCAGTGCGAGGCCACCCAGCAGTTCTTCATCGACAACCACATTCAGCTGGAGGTAATGGGCTATGTCCGAAGCCATGATTAATCTGCTCATCACAGCCCTCGGCGACACCCTGATCATGGTGTTTGCCTCCGCCCTGTTCGGCTGCCTGCTCGGCCTGCCGCTGGGCGTGGCACTGCACGTGACCAAGGCCGGCCAGATCCTGGCCAACCCGCTGCTGAACAAGATCCTCGGCATCGTAGTCAACGTCGGTCGCTCCGTGCCCTTCATCATACTGCTGGTGGCCATCATTCCACTGACCCGGCTGATCGTCGGCACCAGCATAGGCACCATAGCCGCCATAGTGCCGCTGACCGTGGGCTGCATCCCCTTCATCGCTCGTCTGGTGGAAGGTGCCCTGATGGAAGTGCCGGACGGCCTGCTCGAAGCCGCCAAGGCCATGGGTGCCAAACCCTTGCAAATCATTGCCAAGGTGCTGCTGCCTGAGGCCCTGCCCGGGATCCTCAACAGCATCATCATCACCCTGGTCACGCTCGTTAACTACTCCGCCATGGCCGGTGCCATCGGTGGTGGTGGTCTCGGTGATGTGGGTATTCGCTACGGCTATCAGCGCTTTGACCCTACCGTCATGCTGGTCACCGTGGTCATTCTGGTGGTACTGGTTCAACTCATCCAGAGCGCGGGTGAGCGCCTGGTCAAACAATGTGATCATCGTTAATCGTCGATTTCTGACAGGAGGTTTTTATGAAATTGGGCATTAAATCCGCGGCAGCTGCGCTGCTGGCAACTCTGGTACTGGTCGGCTGCGGTCAGAAGGAAGAGAGCAAGACCCTGAAAGTCGGCGCCATCGCCGGCCCCGAGACCGAACTGATCGAGACTGCGGCCAAGGTGGCCAAGGAGAAATACGGCCTGACCGTCGAAGTCGTCACCTTCTCCGACTACGTCACTCCCAACGTGGCCCTGAACGATGGCAGCGTCGACGTCAACGCCTTCCAGCACAAGCCCTACCTGGATGCCCAGATCCGTGATCGCGGCTTCAAGCTGGTGCCGGTTGGCAACACCTTCGTCTACCCGATCGCCGGTTACTCCAAGAAGATCAAGGCCCTGTCCGAGCTGAAAGACGGTGCCCAGATCGCGGTGCCGAACGATCCGACCAACCTGGGTCGCTCCCTGATCCTGCTGGAGAAGCAGGGCCTGCTGAAGCTGAAGGAAGGCGCCGGTCTGGAAGCGACCGTGCTGGACATCGCCAGCAACCCGCGCAACTTCAAGATCGTCGAGCTGGAAGCCGCTCAGCTGCCTCGCTCCCTGGAAGATGTTGATCTCTCCATCATCAACAACACCTTCGCCGGTCAGATTGGTCTGACCCCGACCGAAAACGGCCTCTTCGTCGAAGACAAGGAGTCCCCCTACGTCAACCTGATCGTTGCCCGCGAGAACAACAAGGACGACGAGAAGGTCAAGGAGTTCGTCCAGGCCTTCCAGACCGACGAGGTCTACAAGAAGGGAACCGAGCTGTTCAAGGGCGGCCTGGTGAAAGGTTGGTAATCACTCACTCTGTAAAAAAGGCCACGCCAAGCGTGGCCTTTTTTTTTGCCCCCGTTATCATAGCCAGAAGCACGGCAACACGAAAAAACAGAACAACAATGAAGAAATGGTATCTGGCCTACTGCAAGCCCAAGGAAGAGGCCCGCGCCCGCGCCCATCTGGCGGCTCAAGGCGTCGAATCCTATTACCCCATGGTGGAAGTGGAGAAGCTGCGGCGCGGCAAACGGGTCCCGCAGCGTGAACCCATGTTCCCCAACTACCTGTTCATCTACGTGGATCTGGAAGTGGTCACCCCGGTCACCCTGAAGTCCACCCGCGGCATCAGCCGCATCATCCACTTCGGCAAGGAGTGGAGCCCCGTCAGCAGCCAGCTGATCTACCGGCTGATGAGCCGGGACGACAGCGACGAGGCGCGCGCCAGCTACGCCTGCCTGCCGACGCAAGGGGACAAGGTATTGATCGAATCAGGCCCCCTGGCCGGGTTCGAAGCCATCTACCTGGAGCCGGATGGGGAGAAACGGGCCATCCTGCTGGTCAGCCTGCTGAATCAGGAAACCAGCAGCAGCTTCGACAATCAGGCCTTCCGGCGTCTGGACTGAGTCGGCAGCGAGAAGCGCCCATACCCCTGCTGGTCAGCCTGCTCAATCAGGAAACCAGCAGCAGCGTCGACAACCAGGCCTTCCGGCGCCTGGACTAACCACCCAGCATCAGGTCTGAGTCGGCAGCGAGAAGCGCCCCATACCCCTGCTGGTCAGCCTGCTCAACCAGGAAACCAGCAGCAGCTTCGACAACCAGGCCTTCCGGCGTCTGGACTAACCATCCAGCGTCTGGACTGAAAAAAACGGGGCAGGCCCATAGGCCTGCCCCGTTTTTTTGTCACCTCAGCCTGACTCAGGCACCCAGCTCGAAGCGACTGATGGCCGCGGTCAGCTGGCCCGTCTCCCGGGTCAGTCTGGCGGCGATCAGCTCCCCCTGCTGACTGTGTTCGCTGGACTGATGGCTGAGCCCGGCGATCTCCTCCACAGTGCCCGCCACCTCCTGGGCCACCCTGGACTGCTGCTCGGTCGCGGTGGCGATGGCGGCGAGCTGGCCACAGAGATCCTGCACCAGCGCCGACATGGCCGCCAGGGTCTCGGTGGCCGAGGTCACGGCGCCCCTGCCCTGCTCCACCAGCAGGGTGCCGCTGCCCACGGTATCGGCCGTCTGCCGGGTCTGCTGCTGTATGCTGGCAATGGTCTGGTTGATCTCCGCCGTCGACTGGCTGGTACGGCTGGCCAACTGGCGCACCTCGTCCGCCACCACGGCGAACCCCCGCCCCTGCTCCCCGGCGCGCGCCGCCTCTATGGCGGCATTGAGCGCCAGCAGGTTGGTCTGCTCGGCTATGGTGGCGATCACCTCGGTGACGCGGCCCACCTGCTCGCTCTGGCTGCGAAGCAGCGACATCGCCTGATTGGCCTGGGTGATCATGGCGGCAATCTGCGCCATGGTGACGCTCATGCGGGCGAGGGCCTGCTCCCCCTGCCTGGCCTGCTGCTCGGTCTGCCGCGCCGCGCCGGCCGCGTCGGCGATGTTGCCCGCCACGTCCCGGGTGCTGGCGGACATCTGCTCTATGGCGGCAGCGACCGTATCCAGCCGCTGATTCTGACTCGCCAGATCGTCCACTATGGCGTTGGTGGTCTGACCCACCTCGCGGCCGGCCCCTTCCACCTGCGCCACCGCACCCTGGATCTCCCCCACCAGCTGGCGTAGCTGGCTCGACATCCGGTTGATGGAGCCGGTCAATCCGCCCAGCTCGTCCTGGCGCAGCACCGGCAGGGGCTCCCTCGGCAGGCGGCCATCGGCGACCTGCCCGGCCCGGTTCACCAGGCTGGCGATGTCACGGGTCAGGCGGCGGCTGAACAGCAGGGCCACCAGGGTGCTGAGCAAGATGACGCTGGTGGTCGCCAGCAGCAGAGTACGGTGGATGGCCTGACTGGCACCGGCCAGCTTGCCAGCTATCTTGTCCACTTCTCCCCGGGTCTGGGTCACCTGGCTCGCCAGCTGACTGGCCAGCTGGGTCAACGCAGGTTCAATGTCGGTGGCCATCAGGTGGTTGGCCTGATCCCAGTCCGGCGCCTGCCGTCTGGCGATCACCTGCCCCACCAGCTCGGCAAAGGGGGCAGACATCTCCTCAAAGAGCGTCCACAACCCCTTCTGCGCCTCGGTGAAGTTGGCCTGCTGCTGTTTCAGCTCGGCCACCCGCTGCAGATGGAACTGGTAGTAGTCCTGGTACTTGTCGCGATACTCCTTGTCCCCCGAGATGAGGAAGTCCCGCAGGGCGGAGAGGGCATTGGCCAGCCCGTTGTAGGCATCCCCCACCTGCTTGAGCAGCAGGCGGCGATCGCCGGGCAGCGCCTCCTGGGGCGTCGCCACCTCTTCGTTGGCAATGGATTGCAGCTGATCGAGGGCAGCCTCCGCCAGGGGACCGGCTTCCAGCAGCATCAGGGTGTGGGCCGGCAGGTTATCTTCGGTATGGGCCAGGGCCCACACCTTCTCCTGAGCTCCCTTGAAACTCTTGAGGGAGCGGCTCAGGGCGGGCGTGAATCCCTGCTGCTCTATGGCTCGCCAGGCCTGCTCCCACTCCTGCTTGATGCGCGCACCTTGCGCGGGATCCTTGCCGAGAATGAGGTAGGCCCGCAGGGAGGAGACGGTGGCGATCAGGGCCTTCTGGCTCGCCTCGTCCCGTTGCAGGGCGGGCAGGGCCTGGCCCAGCAAGGCCTCCTGGGAGGCTTCAATCCGGCCGAGCTGATGGTAGACAAGGGCGGAGGAGAGAATGATGAGCAGGTTGATAAAACAGAAACTCAACAACAGCTTGCTTGATATTTTCATGACCATCCTTGTGTCGCAGCGGGCATCCTGCCCTTGATTAGCGCCCGATCAATGCGGGCAATCGTTCGCGCCAGGTGTCATGCCAGACGAGCAACTCCTCGCGTGGCATGGGGCGTGCGGAGAAGAACCCCTGGCATTGATCGCACCCCAGCCTGGCCAGCAGCAGCCAGGTGGCCTCGTCCTCGACCCCCTCTGCCACCGATTTTAACCCCAACTTGCGCGCCAGTTCGATACTGGATTCGATAATGGCGAGGCGGGAGGGATCTTCATAGCAGCGATCGACGAAGGATCTGTCCAGCTTCAGCTCGGTGAACGGCAGCAGGGCGAGCTGCTGCATGGAGGAGTAGCCGGTCCCGAAGTCGTCGATGGAGAGGCCGAAGCCGTGCATCCGCAAGCGGGTCAACACCTCCAGCGACTTGCCGAGATCCTTGACGAAGGCGCTCTCTGTCACCTCCAGGGTGATGAGCTCGGGGTTGATGCTCCAGCGCTGGCAGTGATTGAGCAGGGTATTGCACAGATCCCCCTCAATCAGCGAAGTGGTGGAGAGGTTCATCGACAGGTTGAGGGAGAGCCCTGTCTTCTCCCACAGGTGGCCGTCGCGCAATGACTTGCCGATGATGACCTCGGTCAGCGGATCCATGAGCCCGTTGTGCTCCGCCAGCGGGATGAAGCGGGCCGGCGAGATGAGCCCATACTCGGGGTGCTGCCAGCGGGCGAGCGCCTCCATGCCGACCCACTGACCGTTTTCAAAGCTCACCTTGGGCTGATACCAGGGCAGCAGCTGGTCCTGCTCCAGGGCCCGGCACAGCTCATCCAGACTCAGGCTGTGGCCGTCCTCCTCCTGGCTGCGCGCCTGCTGGGGCTGCCAGGCGCCGATCAACTGGGCTATCTGCTGATGACTGGCGGGTTTGTCGATGCGCCCCAGCACCTGCAGGCCGTAGGCGCGGCTCATGCGCAGCACGGCGTCGACCACATCGTCTTCCAGCGCGCTGCACAGCACTATGCCGCCGCGAAAGCCACCCAGGGAGAGGCGACGCAGCAAGGCCATGCCATCCATGCCCGGCATCCGCAGATCGCAGAACAGGATATCGACCTGATGGTGCTGACACTGGGTCAGCGCCTCCTCTCCGTCCTGGGCTTCCAGCAGGTTGCCGTAGCCAAGCCCGCGGATCTGGTGCATCAGGGCCTTGCGCTGGAAGTTGTGATCCTCCACCACCATGATCACCAACTCATGCCGTGCACTATTCATCGAGCCATAACTCCATTTCACCTCTGATAGAGTCCATCAATGCCTGTACCGTCTGGCCCAGCTCGTCGAGTCTGTCCAGTTGCTTCAACCTGGCCGCCGCCTCCAGCTGGGCGGCCTCGGTCGCCAGGGCCTGCTGCCCCACCATGCGGGCGGCCCCCTTGATGCGATGCGCCGTCTCCACCAGCGCCTGGGTATCCTGTCTGGCCAGCGCCAGCATCATGTCTTCGCCATCCTGCCGGTTGGCCTCCAGATACTCCCTCCCCATGCTGCGCGCCACCGCCTCGTCACCAAACAGGGTCAACCAGCTTATTCCCGGTGCCTGAACCTCTGCTTGCCGGGGCACCATTGTCTCTTGTTGCGGGCTGGCCGCCGGTAGCCAGCGAGCCAGGGTCTGGCGCAGGGTTTCCAGGCTGTAGGGCTTGAACAGCATGTCGTTCATGCCGGCCTCCAGCATCTGCTGGCTGGCCTCCTCCGAGGTATCGGCGGTGACACCTATGATGGGCGCCTCGTCACCGGCCGCCCGCAGGGTGCGCGCCAGGGTATAGCCATCCATCACCGGCATGTGGCAGTCGGTCAGCAGCAGGGCGAACTCCTGCCCCTGCCAGGCGCGCAGCGCCTTCTCCCCATCATCCACCACCTCGGGGTCTATGCCGAGGATGGCGAGCTGGCGGGTCAGCAGCGCGCGGTTGACGGGATGATCGTCCGCCACCAGCACCCTGCCCCTGAGCCGCTCTCCCTGCATCTGCATCGGCTGGCTCGGCCGCTCGCTCGACAGCTGGCGACAGGTCTCCAGCAGCAGGTCCGGGTAGATGGGAGACTGGCCTATCCGCCACCAGGCGTCACTGCCCATGCGGCCACGCAATGCCTCATGGGGGGAGAGTACTATGCCCTTGAGGGAAGATTGCTGCAAATGCTGCAACCAGCCACTGCCAAGGGCCTGCTCCAGGCGGCCCTCCTGCGCCAGCAGGTAGCCCTCAAGGGGATGACGCCACTGCTCTGCGGTCAGGGGGTGAAGTGTGGCGCCGAGTTGCTCCATCACGGCTTGCAGTACCTCGTCCTCACCGAACCACCACCAACGCTGACCTGCCAGCGGCGGGGCGTCCCACCGACACTCGGCCAGGGGAATCGCGAAGGTCACTGTGGTGCCGACCCCCGCCTCGCTCTCCAGCACCAGGCTCCCTCCCATCTTCAGGGTCAGCTGATGGCAGATGGCGAGCCCGAGTCCGGTGCCGCCGAAACGCCGGGTGATGTCGGACTCCACCTGCTTGAAGGGGGTGAACAGATTGACCTGCTTCTCCCGGGCTATGCCGATCCCCGTATCCCGCACCTTCAATGTCAGCCGATGGTCCTGATAGCCCACCTGGATGGCAATTTCCCCCGCCTCGGTGAACTTCACCGCATTGTTCAGCAGATTGGAGATCACCTGACCCACCCGCACCGCGTCCATGCTGGCGTGATCCGGCACCTCAGGCCCCCACGCCAGCGTCACGTTGAGCCCCTTACCATAGGCCAGGGTGGCATGACCCCGGATGACGTCGCAGATGACTGAGGTCAACCGGCAGGGATGGGGATTGAGTTGCAGCTGCCCTGCCTCCATCTTGGAGAAGTCCAGGATGTCGTTCACCAGATAGAGCAAGTGATTGGTGGAGGTCGAGATGTTGCGCAGCATGTAACGCTGGTCGTCATCGAGGGAGCTCATCTGCAGCAGCTCCAGCATGCCGTGCATGCCGGAGATGGGGGTGCGCAACTCGTGGCTCATGGTGGCGAGGAACCGGCTGCGCACCTGGGTCGCGTCTTCCGCCACCCGTCTGGCCTCACGCAGCTCCAGCTCCTGGCGCTTGAGCTTGGTGATGTCCTGCACCACCCCGTTCAGGATGACCCCCTCCAGCCCCTCCTGTCGCACGAAGTGGCCCCGGATCTGCAGGTAGCCCGCTTGTCCCTGGCGCTTGATCTCCACCTCGAGATCCAGCGGCTGCATGGTCAGGGCATGGCGCTCCACCGCGGTCACGAAGTCATGCAGGGCTTGCCCCGTCAGCCCCAGAAGGCTGTCGTCGGCCTCCTCGGATCCCAGCATCTCCTTGAGCCCCTGGGAGGTGTAGAGGAAGTTGCCGTTGCCCGGCCCCAGCCAGTGATACTGATAGACCAGCCCCGGCATGCTGTCGGTGATCTGGGTCAGTCGGGTCTGCGCCTCCTGCGCCGCGGAACGCGCCTGCCTCAGCTCGGTGACATCCGTCAGTACGGTCAGGATCCCGAGCCGCTTGCCGTCGGGGCCGACGAACAGCCGCTTGGTGTAGATCATCTGATGCTCGACTCCGTCGGCGAGCTGGATCTCGCCGCGGCCGTGAAGCTCCTCGCCACTCTCCCAGACCCTGGCATCCTCCTCGATCACCCTGGCCCGGATGGCCTCCGGCAGCCGGTCCTTGAGCAAGCGCTCATAGGAGCCGTTCAGGTTCTCGCCCCCCAGGAACATCTGTCGATATGCCAGGTTGGTCATCGCGATTTCATAGTGCTCATTGGTCAGCACCACCTGGTTGGGCAGGGCGTCCAGCATCATCTGGACGAACACCAGCTGCTCTTCGAGCCGGCGCTCCGCCTCCCGCCGCTGACTGATCTGGCGGCGCAGAGTCCGGTTCCAGCCCACGAACAGCAGCAGGAAGAGCAGAAAAATCCCCCCGCCCAGGGAGGACCAGAGCAGCACTTTACGCGGATCCAACCCCGTCTGTATGGTCAGGGAGAGCCACTTCTTCTCCAGGGCGACCAGCTCCGCCGGGGGGATTGAGAGCAGCACCTTGGTCAGGATCTGCTGCAGCATGGGATCATGCAGGTGGGCCGCCATGGCGATGGGAACCCGCAACTCGCTGCCGGAGAAGACTACCTGATAGCGATCGCTGAAGCCCCGCTGCAACGACTGCTCCAGGGTGGTCATGCTCATCAGCACATAGTCCACCTTCTGCTGATCCAAAAGCGGCAGCAGCTCGGGATCGCTTGCGACCGTCACGGCCTCGGCCCCCACCTCGCTCAGCAGGGATTTCTCCACCGAGCCCCCCACCATGCCCACCCTGTACCCTTTCAACTCCCTGGGACTGGCCAGCTCCGCCATGCCATGCCTGCCCACTATCACCCGATTCAAAGAGACGTAATTGGGCGTAAAGCGGGCAAACTGCTGGCGCTCCATGGTCGGGGTCATGGCCGGGATGACATCCAGCTTGCGAGCCTGGAACAGCTCGAGTGTCTGGGCCCAGTTCCTGGTCTGCACCAGGGTGAACTGCAGGCCGGCGCGCTGGTTCAACATCGCCAGCAGATCGGCAACCAGCCCCTTGAGCCGGCCCTTGTCGTCTATCTCGCTCATCCCGGGCCAGTCCGGCGCGACCCCATACTTGAGCACAGGGTGCTGCTGCAGCCACGCCTGCTCCGGCGCGCTGAAGACGACCTCCTTGCTGCCCTTCACCAGCTCATAGTCAACTATGCCCCCCGCCTCCAGGATGCGGCGACGCTCGCCGGGCGAGATGTCATCCAGCGCCCGCTCGAGCAGCTCCTGCAGCGGCTCGTTGCCCGGCGCCACCGCCATGGCGAGGGAGGTATCCTTCATCCAGTCCACTGTGGTGACCGCCATGCCCGCCATGGCCTGCAGGCGGCTCAACATGGGCAGCTCGGCCAGATAGGCGTCCGCCTTCCCCTCCTTGAGCATGAAGATCGCCTCATCCCGGCTGTCCACAGTCACCAGGTTCGAGATGCCAAGGCGCAGCAGCTCATCGCAGGCGCTGACACCGAAAACGCAGACCCAGCGCACCCCGTAGGCCTCCTCCAGGGAGAGGCTCTCCCGCCCTCCGGTCAACAGGACGGCGCGGGGCAGCGCCATCAGCTCGGAGGTAAACAGCATCTGCAGCTTGCGGATCGGGCTGGGAGCCACGCCGATCACCATGTCAATCTTGCCGTCCAGCAACGCTTGCTGGACCGCCGTATTGTTGGCATAGGTGCGATAACGCAGCTCGAGACCCAGGCTGCCGGCAATCTGCGAGGCAAAGGCATCCAGGGGGCCGGTGAAGTTTCCCCGGCCATCGGTATAGATATAGGGGGGCCAGGCGGTCGCAGGCATGCCGACCACCAGCTCATCGTGGGTGAAGAGCCATTGCTGCCCGGAGGGCGTTAAGGCGCTCTTGTCCAGCAGCGTCTCGACCGCTGTCGCCCACTGGCTACAGCAAGCCAGCCAGCACAACAGGATGAGGCGATAGCAGCGGCAAAGCATAGTTAACTCCCGTATGGATAGGAGGGGGATCATAATGTGTCTGGCTAAATGTGCGACAACAAAATTGAGACAATGCTCATCAGGAAAGAAAAATGGCAGGCCCAGGCCTGCCATCCAGGAGTCGGGGGCCGGAGCCCCTCGCCTCAGGTTATTCGATTCCCGAGTCGGAAACCTGTTTGAAACTCCCGCTCACGGATGTGGGTGACCTGCACATTGTGCCCTTCCAGCCCGATATCTTTGAGCAGGGCGGGAGAGAGATGCAGATAGCTGACGCGACGTTCCAGCCGGGTGATCCGTTTTTGAACCAGGGTTTCGACGCGGCGCAGCAGGGCGAGTTCGATAGACATAATATTCTCCAGTTGAACGTGCGGTTCTCCCGGAGAGAGGCATCACCCTGCGGGACAACCGCGGGTGATGAAAAAGCAGGTGTTACCTGTTCCCTCCACGCGGTAAATAAAGAGCACGAGTCTTCGCGCTGCCATTGCAGCGATCGAACGCAACGTTGAACATGGAATGTTGCATGATCGTCTCCTTACCGTGTGAAAGTTGAACAAGTTGCCACAGTCTAAAAAAACACCGAATTTTACGCAATATCTCCCCCACCCATATGGGTGGAATGCGGCCAGAATCGACCCCGGTCAAATCCCGGACAACAGCCGGAACTCCTCAAGCGCATAGGTATCCGTCATGCCGCTGACGTAGTCGAGCAACAGCCGCACCCTGTAGTACCACTCCTGCTCGGCGCCATTGTCAAAGCGCGGATCCCGGCTGGCCACCGCCAGCCGGTAGGCCTTGAGGTGGCGGGCCGACAACCGGTGGAACAGCCGCCGGGCGAAGAAGAGCTCGCTCCCGCCGTTGCCCGCCAGCAACCGCTCGAATTGGGCGGCCGGCAGCGCCAGCAGGCAGGCGTAGGTGGAGAGCACACCGCGCAGGGCGGCATAGCCTTCCAGCTCCAGTGCCTCGACCTCGGGGCGCATGAATACCTGCTCGCGGGCCACCTGCTTGAGGGTGTCGAGCACCTGCGCCGCCGGGGCCTGACCGTGCAGCAGCGCCCTGGGGTAGGCGCCGCTCAGTATGGCCTCGTGATCGCTCACATAGGTGTGGGCCGCGAGCGCCACCAGATCCCGGGTCAGCTGCTGACGAAAATGGGGGAAGAAGCCCCGGCCGGAGGCGAGCGCCTCCTCGAGCAGGGTGGCCATGTAGTCTCCCTCATCGGCACTGCGCAGCGCCGCCAGCAGCTCCCCCTGGGTGAGGATGCGCCTGTCCACCGCGTCCTCCAGATCGGCGATGCAGTAGGAGATGTCGTCCGCCGCCTCCATGATGTAGACCAGCGGATGCCGGCATCCCGGCGCCAGCCCCAGACTCTGTCCAAGGGCACGGTAGAGCGGCTGCTCGCTGAAGAAGATGCCGCGCTTGCTGGTCCAGCCATGGTGCTGGCCATAGCCCTGGGGACTGTGCAGCAGGGGCTGCTGCGGGTATTTGCACAGGGCCGCCAGCTGGCCCAGGGTGAGGTTCATCTCATGCAGGCTGTGCACCAGCCGCAGGCTCTGGGCATTGCCGTCAAACACCAGCAGGTCCTGGCGCAACTCGGCCCACTGCGGGCTCGGCAGTTGTTCATGTGCGCTGGCAAACAGCTCATCCAGCGACTGTGCCAGCCACTGGCTCATCACCTGCTCGCCGAAGTGGCCGAACGGCGGGTTGCCGACGTCGTGCAGCAGGCAGGCCATCTCCACCAGGTTGATGAAGGCCCCCTCGCAGACGGTGCCCGCCGGCAGGGCCGCCAGGATGCGCCGGCTGATCTGGCGACCCGTCTCCTGCACCTCCAGGGAGTGGGTGAGGCGGCTGCGCACCGAGGCCTTCACATCCAGCGGGAAGACCTGGGTCTTCTGCTGCAGGCGGCGCACCGGCGCCGCCTGTACTATGCGGGCGCGATCCTGCTCGGTCGCCTCCAGCAGCTCCTCGCTGCCCCAGGGGTGAATGCGCGCCGGGGTAATCAGACTGTCATACATGGTGCGGCTCCTTGCCTGCGACGTCCGTCAGGTTCACGACAACAACCAGCGCCGCAAGCGGGCGATGTCGCCGGGATATTCACGGCGCAGTGTCTCAATCCAGTCCTCCACGTTCTCCCACCAGGCGGGATGATCCGGGCTCTGGATAAGCTGGGCCGTCTGCTGCAGGCGGCGCAGGCCGATGGAGCCCGCCGCCCCTTTTATCTTGTGCGCTTCCTCCACCACACCGGCCTGATCCTTGGCAATCATGTTGGAGTCCAGCACCGCCATGTAGTCCGGCATCATCTTCTCGAACAGATCGACGCTGGAGAGCAGCACCGGCTTGCCGACCGTGCTGGCGTAATCGGTGAGGAAGGGCAGGTCCAGCAGTGCATCCTGGTTGCCCGCGTCCGCCTGCTCATCGGCCTCGTCGTCCGCCAGATCCGCGAACAGGTGGCCTATCACCTCCCGCACCGCCCTGGAGCCGAGCGGCTTGTTGATCACATCCTGCATGCCGTGATCCCGGTAGTACTGGCGATCGCCGGTGGCGTTGGCGGTGAGCGCCACCATGGGGGGCAGGCTGTCGCCGTAGCGGGCCAGCAGCTGGGCCGCCACGTCGAAGCCGGTCATGTCCGGCAGCTGGATGTCCAGCAGTATGAGGTCGAAGTCATCCGGGTTGGCCATGGCCAGCGCCTGGGTGCCGTCCCGCGCCACCTGCACCTGATGGCCGAGCTTGTTCAGCAAGGCGCAAGCGACGGTGACGTTGAGCTCCACGTCCTCCACCAGCAGAATATCCAGGGAGGGCATCTCGGGCTCAGACGGGGTCGCCTGCGGCGCGACACAATCCACCTCCAGTTCGGCGGTGAAGCAGGAGCCTTCGCCCGGGTCGCTGTCCACATAGAGCTGACCGCCCATGGCCTGCACCAGCTGGCGGGAGACGGCGAGGCCGATGCCGGTGCCGGTGGCGTGCTTCTTGCCCTGCACCTGATAGTACATGGCGAAGATCTTCTCCTGCTGGGCCCGCGGAATGCCGACCCCGGTGTCTTCCACCTCGAAGTGCAGCGCCAGCTTGCCCGGTTCATCGGCCGCATGGGCGAGGCAGCGCACCGTCACCCCGCCCTCGTCGGTAAACTTGACCGCATTGCCCACCAGGTTCCACAGCACCTGACGCAGCCGGGTACCGTCCGCCATCACCAACTGCGGCATGTCGCCATCCCGATCGAAGTGCAGATAGAGCCCCTTCTGCTCCGCCTGGATGCGCGACAGCATCTCCAGTTCGTCGAGGAAGGCGGGCAGGTCCATGGGGGCAGGCGCTATCTCGAGGCGGCGGCGGTCGAGTTTGTCCAGATCGATGATGTCATTGAAGATGTTGCCCAGGGTCACAGCACTCAGGTGGATGGTCTTGAGCTTCTGCTGCCGCTTGGCATCGAGGGGGGTGTCCATCAGCATGCGGCTTAAGCCCACTATGCCGTTGAGCGGGGTGCGCAGCTCGTGGCTGATGGTGGAGATGAAGGTGGTCTTGTCCCGGCTCGCCTTCTCCAGCTTGTCCTGATACTGCTTGCGCTCCGTGATGTCGCGACCAAAGCCGAGCAGGCCGAGCCGCTTGCCGAACCTGTCGAAGAAGGGCACCTTGCGCAGCTCGAAGTAAGCCTTGCGGCCATCGGGGTACTCCAGCCACTGCTCGTAGGTGAGGGGCTCGTTGCTGGCAAAGACCTGCTTGTCGGTCTCCACCACCTTGTTGGCGATCTCCTGCTTGTAGACGTCGAACGGGGTCAGCCCGATGAGCTCGGCCTCCACCTTGCCGGTCAGCTCCTCCATGGCGCGGTTGCAGCCGGAGAACTGCTCGTCTTCGTTGCGGTAGTAAACCAGATCCGGGGAGCAGTCGATGAAGGAGCGCAACAGGGCGGTACGCTCCCCCAGGTGCAGCTGGGCCTTCTCCCGCTGGAACACCTCGTTCTCCAGATCCTCTATGGCTTGCTGGCGCAGGGTCTCGGCCCGGTTGGTCTCGGCTATCTGGGCATTGAGGCGGCTGATGTTCTCCTGCAACTGACTGTTGAGCTCGAGGTCGCGCTCGCGCATGTCCTGCAGCTTGCGCACCATGCGGGTCAGCCGCTGGCGGGAGTCTTCCAGCTGATCCACGACTATGGAGAGGAAATAGACGGCCCAGGGGGTCACCAGCAGGCCGAAGAAGACAGAGCGCACCAGGTCGACTATGTCCACAGTGCCGCGCAGAAACAGGGTCACCCCCATCTGGATGGAGACCGCCAGCACTATGATGGCGGTCGCCAGGAACATGCTGAAGCGCACCAGTCCCAGCTTGGTCATCAGGTCGACATAGTATTGCGCCCAGGATTTGATTTGCTTCATCTCGTTGTTTTCTCCCCGTTATTGCGCAAACAGAATACCAGTACGGCGCCCTGAACTCTTGCCCCTTGCACCTTAAATTATTGATTAACGTCACACTCCGACTGGGGTAGCATTCCCGCCTGAGTCAGTCAGCTCCGGTTCAGCAAAGGATCCCGAGCCGCACTGCCACCCTTGTCATCCCTTGTGTCAGGAGCACACCCCATGCGCAATCATGTCCTGTTGAGTCTTGGTCTGCTAGCCGCCAATGCTGCCCACGCCGATCTTGGCGAGATCCCCAGAGAGTCCGGCTGGTCCGGTTTCCTGCTCGGCGGGGTCAATGTCGTCAGCTACGAGTCCAACTTCTACGCCGGCGATGACAACCACAGTCGAATCAACGACCTCGGCTCTCCCGACAGCGAGAGCGGTCTGACGCCGCTTATCAACGCCGACATCCGCTACACCTTCGCCGACACCCGCACCCAGGTGTTCCTCGGCAACCTGATCCAGGATGCGGTGCGCTTCGACTTCACCCAGCAGCTGGGCCTGCGCCAGGAGATGGGCGACAAGGGCATAGTGGCCACCTCCCTGGTGTTCAACGCCATGCCGGTGGAGCTGTGGAGCGATCCCTTCGCCACCGGGGTAGATCGCAGCTCGACCGACGTGAAGTCGAAGGGAGTGCGCTTTGCCTGGGACAAGATCTGGGGCAGCAACTTCTACGGCACCCTCACCACCCGGGAGGTGGATCTGGACGAGGAGCGCAGCGGTCAGCAGTATGACCAGACCCACGGCACCCAGTATGCCGCCATGCTGGATCGCAACGGCAAGGTGCACGACATGGCGCTCTCCTACCAGTTCCACTTCGGCGGCAACCAGTTGCTGGAGCCGGCGATCCTCTACAAGCAGGCCAGGCTCGACGGCAGCGCCGAGAGCTTCGACAACACAGGGTTGCAGCTGACTTACGCCAAGCGGGGCCCGCAATGGTCCATCGTCAGCAACCTCTATGCCGGCAAGCGCAAGTATGACGAGGCGAATCCCCTGTTCGGCCAGCGTGCCGATGCAGACGAGTTCGCCATCAACGGCACCTTCTTCTGGCACAACCTGTTCGGGGTCAAGGCCCTGGCCGCGACCTTCACGGCGGCTTATTCAGGCGCCGACTCCGACATCGACTTCTACGATACCCAGGCCACCCGCTTCAGCACCGGCCTGCTGTACAACTTCTAAGCCGAACCCTGTCGAAAAAAACGAGGCCACCCCAGGGGTGGCCTCGTTTTTTTCGCTTCCTGACGGCGTCAGATACCGAGGGAGTCCAGCAGATCGTCGTGCTCGTTGCTCGCCGGCGCGACCGCCGAGGCCGGCTTGGTCGCCGCCAGCTTGGTCTGGGCGATCAGCGCATCGGGGTCAATCTCCTCCTGATCCCTGCCCTCGTTGTGCAGCCGAATGAACTCGGTGCCGTCCATCGCCAGCTCCAGATAGAAGATGTTGTTGCTGGCGGTGAAGAAGGTGACCCTGCGGGTCTCGGGATTGTCGAGGTTGGTATCCACGCTCAGCATCACCTGCTTGTTCAGGGCCAGCATCTTGGGCTGGTTCTGGGTGATGTGGGTCTGCAGCTCGCGTCCCACCTTGCCGGTGAAGCTGCCGAGGATCTGGTTCATCAGCTCGCCCATGACGTTGCTCACCTCGTCAGAGGTGTGGGAGATGGCGAGATCCTCCTTGGAGAGCCCCATGCTGAGCATGTAGCTCTGGTAGAGCTCCATGGCCGCGGCGGCGGAGAAGTTGATCACCACCAAGCCGGAGAAGCCGCCATCAAACAGCACGAAACAGCCGATATCCGGCTTGAGGCAGGTCTTGCTGATCCGCTGCACCATGCCGGAGAAGCGCACCTGGGTCTGGGTCGCCGCGCTCAGGACGCCCGTGACCGAATTGCACAGGCTCAGCAGCACGTCCTCTGTGGTCAATACGGCATCATCCTCGGATCTTGTTACTATCATGGAACCTTCCTGCTGATCGAAAAAATAGGCTTGTCTGTCTCACCGCCCATGTCATCACGCGCGCGTCCGATACGCTAACAGATTGCGTGATCCCGGTGCTGAAACCGCGAGCCGCCTCTCACTTGACCAGATTGTCAGTCAGAAACGGCTGAAATCCACCCAGAGTGGCCAACCGGGCTAGCCAGTTATCGGCCTGCAGTCGCAAATCTTGTGCCTGATAGGGAATCGCGGGGTGCGCTCCCCAGATGGGACCGGGCCAGGCGGCATCGGTGCTGAAGCGGGCGACATGGTGCAGGTGCAGCTGGGGCACCAGGTTGCCGAGCGCCGCCACGTTGATCTTGTCGGGGCCCAGCGCCTCTTCCATCAGGGTGGCGACGGCGCAGGACTCCTGCATCAGCTGTTGCTGCTGCTCGGGGAGGAGATGGTGGATTTCCCGCAGCCCGGGGACCCTGGGCACCAGGATGAGCCAGGGATACTGGCTGTCTTTGGCCAGCAGTACGCGGCAAAGGGGGAGATCCCCGAGTATCTGGGTATCCGCCTGCAGGCGGGGATGCAATTCAAACATGGGGCCTCGCTGGTCAACATGGGCACGTCAGGAGATGAGTGTGCCCACGTTACTGCAACGGGGGGCAAACTTAAAGCCGGGGCACGGCCCAACCGATGAAGCGCTTGCGAAGTTCGGGGTCCGCCTGCAGGAAGAGCTGCTGCAACTGCCCCTCCAGCTCGCTGGCAGGGACTGAAGGGGCCTGGGCCGCCGTCGCCGCGGCCGTGGTCGCCACGGCGCCGGTCGCCAGCACCGCCTTGCCCGTGCCACGGTTGTACTCTTGCAGCCTGGCGTGCCAGTCCATGCCGATCTGCATGCCGTTGACCACCAGGGCATCCTGTTGCACCTTCAGGAGCTTGTCCCCCGCCAGCAGGCTCACGACCGGCGCCTTGGCGTAGCGCTCCATGCCTTTCTCGTCGGTGGGCACCGCGGCCTGCAGGCGCACCGACTGGCCGCGGGCCTCATAGCGGATCACCTGGGGCTCGGAGCGGATCTGGCGATCGTTGTCGCTGCTGTTGCGACTCGGGATCACCCCCTCGTAGCGCACCAGCAACTGCTGCGCCCCGTCGGCCAGCACCCCATGCTGCTCGTCCTGCACCTTGCCGTCGCTCACCGCCAGGATCTGGAAATCCCCGGGTACCTCGACCCTGACCTCGGCCTGCACCGAGCCGGCACACGACAAGCCGGCACACAGCAACATGACCCCAACCCAACCCTGATGACCCTTCATTCCCTGTCTCTCTCTGCTCGCTATGATGGGCGCAGGCTAGCAGCCAAAGATGACAGAAAAATAACGGGCTCAGAGCAGGTAGTGGGGCCGTTCGGCAAACCACTGGGCCAGCACCTGCTTGAACAGCCGTATCTTGCGCGGCACCCGGCGCTGCTGGGCATGGAGCACATGGAGCGGGTGCAGGGCCGTCTGCCAGTCCGTCAGCACTGCCACCAGCTCGCCCCTGGCCAGACTCGTCTCCACCAGCATCAGCGGGCACTTGGCAAACCCCATGCCCGAGCGGGCCAGTTGCAGCACCGTGCTGTAGTGATTGGCCCGCACCTTGCCCTGCACCAGGATGTGGGCCTCCTCCCCTGCCTTGCGAAAATGCCACTGCTCCCAGGCCGGGTTGTGCCCCTGGAGCAGGCAGGGGCGCCCGCCCAGCTCATAGGGGGTGGCGGGGAGCCCCTCCCGGGCCAGCAGAGTTGGGCTCGCCACCACCACGTCTTTCAGCTGCCCGAGGGGCAGCGCCACCAGGTTGTCCGGCACCTGATCCATGGCGCGCAGGGCGATGTCATTCTCCCCCTGGCTCATGTCGATCATGGCGTTGGTGAAGTTGAGCTCCACCTCGACCCCTGGGCAGATCTCGGCGAAGCGCGCCAGCAGCTCGCTCACCATGCGATCGCCGGTACTGACCGGGCAGGTGAAGCGCAGGCGACCGCTGTCCTCCTCGGTCAGGGTCTGGATGTCCTGCTCCGCCTGCCGTGCCAGCGCGGCTATCTGGCCAGCCTGCACATAGAGGGTCCTGCCCGCCTCGGTCAGGCTGAGGCGACGGGTGGTGCGCTGCAACAGTTGCGCATTGAGGGCGGACTCCAGGGCGCTGACATGGCGGCTCAGCATCCCCTTGCTCACCCCCAATGCATCGGCGGCGGCGGAGAAACTGCCCCTCTGCACCACCTCGTAGAAACTGCTCAGATGGGCGATCTCCATCCATTAGCTCCAATATGGAAACAATGGGTTCATCTTAAGCGCTTTTTCTCCTTTTTCATCCAGCTATCATCAACACATCCCCATCAGGAGTGACCAAGATGAAAATTGTGATTGTGGGTGCCTCCGGCACCATAGGTTCCGCCGTCAGCGAGTTGCTTGCCAGAGACCACCAGGTGATCCGGGTCGGCCACAGCCGGGGGGATGCCACCGTCGACATGACGGATGGCGCCTCCATCGCCGCCCTCTTTGCGGGCATAGGCCGGTTCGATGCCCTGGTGGTCGCCAGCGGCAGCGTCGCCTTCAACGCCCTGACCGAGATGACGGACGAGCAGTGGCAGCTGGGGCTCCAGAGCAAGCTGATGGGCCAGATCAACCTGACCCGGGCCGCCATTCCCTATCTCAACGACAAGGGCTCCATCACCCTCATCAGCGGCATACTGAGCGAGGAGCCCATCCACTGGGGGGTCAGTGCAACCACCATCAACGGCGCCATAGAACACTTCGTGAAGGGGGTCGCCTGCGAACTGCCGAGGGGCCTGCGCATCAACGTGGTGAGCCCGACCGTGCTGGAGGAGTCCATGGGCAAATACGCCGACTTCTTCCCGGGCTTCGTGCCTGTGCCCGCCGCCAGGGTGGCGCAGGCTTACCAGAAGTCGGTGCTGGGGGTGCAGACCGGCCAGATCTTCAGGGTCAATGGCTGAGGCCGCCCTCTCCCACTGCCAGACGCCAATAAAAACGGGCCCCAGTCATGGGGCCCGTCTGTTTGTCGGCTTGTTGCCTTCACCACCGGCAAACGTTTGTGCGCCGGCGGCAAAAAAGGTGGTCAGCCTCAGTCGATCAGACCGTACTGCTCGCGCAGCACCTCGATGATCTCCTGCTTGGGATTGGCACTGCGCACCAGCTTGTGGCCTATGACCTTCTCGGCGATCCCCACGTAGGTGTGGGAGATGTCCATCATCACCTCGGTGGGCAGCTTGTTGTCCCGGGCCAGGGCGAAGCGTTCCGGCATGCGGTTCTTGTTGAGCAGGATGTCCGGATCCGGGAAGTGGTTCAGCAGCCACTGGCGGAAGCCCTCTTTGGACTTCTCGACGATCTCGCCATTGCGCAGGGCGGCGCCGTCCCAGATGCGGGAGCTGTCGGGAGTACCCACTTCATCCATGTAGATGAGCTTCTCGCGACCGGCGGCATCCTGGACATAGCCAAACTCGAACTTGGTATCGACGAAGATCTGATCCAGCGCGGCCAGAGCCTCGCTGATGACGTTGAAACCCTCCTTGAGCAGGGCTTCATAGCTGTCTATATCTGCCGGGGAGCGGAAGCCGAAGGCTTGATGGTGGCGCTCTATGTCGGCACGGGAGACGTTGACGTCGTCCGCTTCCGGCACGCCATCCAGCCCTTTCAGCACACCCTTGGTGGAGGGGGTGATGAGGATCTCGGGCAGCTTCTGATCCTTCTTGAGCCCTTCCGGCAGGGTGATGCCGCAGAACTCGCGCTCGCCGTCCTTGTAGGCACGCCACATGGAGCCGGTGATGTACTGGCGGGCGATGGCCTCGATCATCACGGGGCGGGCTTTTTGCACTATCCAGACGAAGGGGTGCGGGATATCCAGGATGTGGCTGTCCGCCAGTCCCTTCTCCTTGAACAGCTTGAACCAGTGGCTGGAGATGGCATTGAGTGCAGCCCCCTTGCCCGGCACGCCGTTCAAGCCATCCACACCCTGCCAGATGCAGTCGAAGGCCGAGATGCGGTCGCTGATCACCATGAGGGCGAGCGGCGTATCCGCAGGCACATCATAGCCTTTCTCTCTTATGAGCCGGGCACTGTCTGCGGGGGTCAACCAGTAGACGCTGCGCACTTTGCCGGAATGGACAGGTTTATCGGTACGGATCGGCAAATCGTCATTCACCGCCAATACTTGATCTGCAAGACTCATGGCTAATAACACTTCCTGTTGTGGGACTGACAAGACAGGCGCATCAGGCTCCTGTCTACGAGGGATTCATTCAGCTAAACAGCGCTAGGCCCCTCTGCCGGGGCAGGCTCCCAGGAGGGCCCTCTGCGCGGACTCCGCATAACAAAACAGGGGCACCAGGCCCCTGTTTCTATTCTGCTTTAGCGGCCTGATCGGCCACGCCTTTGGCAAAGGCCTCGGACAGGCTGATATACATCTGGGAGATGACACCGGATGCGACCGGCTTCTTGTCCTTGTCGAACAGGGTGATGGAGGTCTTGCCTCCGGCCATCTCGCCCAGCTGGAAGCGGTACTGGTCTTCCTCCAGCTTGAACGGCTCGGCCCCCTTGGCCTGCCAGAACTCGGCATTGGGCTCGTCATACTCGACGTCGATCCAGCCCAGGGACTGCTGGGTGTCCTTGATGGTGAAACCGTAGGCCGGCAACACCTGATTGAGACGGCGCCAGACCTGCTCGAAGGAACCATCGGCAATCCAGGCACTCAGCTCGTTGTTGTCCAGACCCAGCTCCAGGCCCATGCCATCGGTGGACTTGTGCTGTTCGCGGGCCTTGAGCTGCTTGTCGTAGTAGAGGGAGAACTGGTTCAGTGCCCGGGTCGCATAACGTTGGGCATCGGCCGGGGTCAGCACTGTGCTGGTCTCGCCGTCTATGGTCTCTTCATGATCCAGCACCCGTACCGACATGTTGACGGCGTGACGCTGCAGGTCGTTGCTGAGGGTGAACTGGTAGCGTTGACGGATGCGGAAGTCTTCGTCCTCCTCCGCCCAGCCATCGAGGGCGGCGGAGTTGTCAAACCAGCCGGTCTGCAACACGCCGGCCTGCTGATCCAGCTTCTCTGTGGTGACCTTGTGCTGGGCCAGGAAGTTCATCAGGAAGGCCCAGGTATCGCGCTCCACGCTCTGGCTGGTGCTCAGGGCATAGAAGGCCAGAGTAGGCTCGCTGGCCTTGGCCACCACCTGACTGCCAGGGACCACCGTCAGCAGCTGGGCTGGCGGACGCACGTCCACCTTGGCGCCGATGGCACCTTCTCGGCTGCTCTCCGGCAGGGCCGGAATGTCGAAATTACTGTTAAAGGCGGGGGTACTCAACCCGGCGGGCACGAGGAAGGCGCGACCTTCGAGGCGGCTCTCTTCATACTCGAAGCCACGGTTGGCCATCTTGCGATCCTGGGGTGAGCTACAGGCTGCCAACACGGCAACAGTCGCGACACTCAGCACCAGGCGCACTGCATTTCCCTTTCCATTTGCTTTAAACACTCGCCATCAACTCCGCAGTCGTCAGTGCTCGCGCCATCGCCTGTTCCCCCTCGGGGGTGAGGTCGGTCAGCGGCAGGCGCAAGGTCGCCGTCGCCATCAATCCCAGTCGGGCACAGGCCCACTTCACCGGGATAGGACTCGGTTCGCAGAACAGAGTCTGATGCAACGGCATCAATCGATTGTTGATGTCATGAGCCTGCCCGGCATCACCGGCCAGCGCAGCACGACACATGTCGGCCATCTGGGGCGCCGCAATATTGGTGGTGACCGAAATGACGCCATCGCCCCCTTGCAGCATAAAATCACATCCGCTGGCATCATCGCCACTATAAAGCGCGAAATCCGGCCCGCACAACTCGCGCAGCAGCGGGGTGCGGCTCAAATCACCCGTCGCCTCTTTCAAACCGATAATGCCGGGAACCTTGGCCAGACGAGCCACGGTCTCCGGTTTGAGATCGCAACAGGTGCGACCGGGCACATTATAGAGAATTTGAGGCAGACCACTAGCCTCGGCGATCGCACAATAGTGACGATAGAGACCTTCCTGGGTGGGTTTGTTGTAATAAGGGGTGACCGAGAGGCCCGCCACCACGCCGGTTTGGGCAAAACGCCGGGAGAGGTCGATGGCGTGGGCAGTGCTGTTGGAGCCGCAGCCTGCGATGACCGGAATGCGACCGGCGGCGAACTCGACGGTCTTTTCAACGACGGCGATATGTTCCTGCTCGCTCAGGGTGACCGACTCTCCCGTGGTGCCCACCGCGACTATGGCACTGGTGCCGGCACCGACATGATACTCCACCAGGGCTGCCAGACTGGTCCAATCGATGTCACCCGAGGCCAGCATGGGGGTAACGAGCGCAACAATACTACCGCGTAACATGGATATTTCTCCCGATTTTCAGGGGCGTAATGGTAAAGCTGCCCCTTTTGAAAAACAAGGGAGGCAAGGGAGAAGCCGTGTTACCATCCGCCACAAAACGTATGGATGCACGAGGGCAGGACAGGGCCCGGAGCAGGGCGTCATGCCCGCCAAGCGCGCTCGCTGTCACCGCATTCGCAATAAATGGACGAGAGACGATTTATGACTCACTACCTGGTCGTAACGGCCATCGGCACGGACAGGCCTGGCATCGTCAATGAGGTTACCCGTCACGTCAGTGGCTGCGGTTGCAACATTGTCGACAGCCGTCTTGGCATCTTCGGTAACGAATTCACTTTCATCATGCTGTTGTCCGGTGACTGGAACAGCCTGATGCAGCTTGAGATAAGCCTCCCCCTGCGCAGCCAGGAGTGGGATCTCATCACCATGATGAAGCGCACCGAGCGCCACCACTCCCTGCAATATGACATCAGCGCCAGCGCCGAGGTGCTGATCCGGGATCAGCCGGGCATCGTAAGCCAGTGCACCCAGTTCTTCAGCGATCACGGCTGGGACATTCAGGCCATGCAGACCGTCACCCTCGAGCAGCAACCCTTCAACCTGCTCAAGGCCAATTTCCAGCTCAATCAGGCCAAGCAGGGCGAGGCGGCCGACTCGAAAACGGCCTTCGCCGATTTCTGTCGTGAACTGGGTGCCGAGTCATTCGAGTTCATCGTCAATCACAAATACGCCTGACGGCGTTTATCCGAGGAGACCCCATGCAACCACTACAAGTTGGTACTCAGGCCCCCGATTTCTCCCTCTCCGATCAGGATGGTCAGCAGGTCAGTCTGTCCTCCCTGCGGGGCAAGAAGGTGCTCATCTATTTCTATCCCAAGGCGATGACCCCGGGCTGCACCACCCAGGCCTGCGGCCTGCGGGACGTCAATGCCGAACTGGCCGCCCTCAATGTGGTGGTGCTCGGCATCAGCCCGGATCCGGCCAAGCGTTTGAAGAAGTTCGAGGAGCGCGACAGCCTGAACTTCCGGCTGCTGGCCGATGAGGATCACGCCGTGGCCGATGCCTTTGGCGTCTGGGGCCCGAAGAAGTTCATGGGCAAGGAGTACGACGGCATCCATCGGCTGAGCTTCCTCATCGATGAGGAGGGCAAGGTGGCCCATCGCTTCGACAAGTTCAAGACCAGCGATCACCATCAGGTGGTGCTCGACCTCGTCAAGGGCTGAAGTCCGTTCAGACACGACAACAGGGCCTGCAGATGCAGGCCCTGTTCGTTTGCCCCCAGTTCTGCCGCGCAAGCGCCGGGAATCTCCTGCCAAAAGCAGCGCCCCTATTGCGCCCTCCTCCCCGTTTTTCTCGCCAACCTCCCCTATCAGATCAAAAAATTCATCCTGGATATGGGTTAACGTGGCCCCAGATTCATTTTCCAGTGAGACAGCCCATGAACATGAGCCACACCGAACGCCTGATCCTGAGCAATCAGTACGAGATCCTGGCCAAACTCAACCCGGAGAAGGCGCCGTTTTACCAGCGGGCCAGCACCATAGTCGAACGTGGCTACTGCCTGCAGATCCTCGAGCTGGAGAAGAGCTTCGGCCACCTGGATCTCGCCACCTGCCAGGAGGTGCTGGACACTTTGGAGCTGCATCATGCGCTGGCCATCTCCTGGGGCAACCTAGACGCAGGTACCCGGGCCGAGGTGAACGAGAGTCGCCTGGCCTTCAACGGCTACAGCCGCAGCCAGGAGCGGGAACTGGCGGATTATGTCTGCTTCCTGCTGGAGGTGGACAAGCGCTTCCCCGAGCTGCCCTGCCCCTGTGACGAGCTCTCCAGCGACATCGCCATGCGCGACAAGTACCAGCGCATGCTGGCGGCCTGGCGTCAGTGCCCCCGTCAGTACAAGCTCTCCATCCAGGAGATCAGCAAGGTGCTGGCCGCCTGAATGTGAAAAAGGCGCCTGGTGGCGCCTTTTGCTCCCCTGCCGGGGCTATTCGTAGAGGAAGGATTTGTCCAGCTGCTTGAAGGCGGCGTTGAGGGTGTCGGCCAGCTCCTCGTAACGAGGTCGGGCCACCAGCTGACGATGACCGCCCTGCTCGTTCATCTTGCCGTTGATCTCCCTGTACCAGTTGGCGAGGGAGGGCGGGAGCCGGGTATCGGCACGCTGGCCGAGCCAGTAATAGCCTTGCAGCGGCAGGCTGAGCAGGAACAACACTGAGGCCATGACGGAGGGCCAGTAGTGCTGCTCGCCGAACTGGAACTGCAGCATGACGCTGAGCACGGCGAGCGCCGGAATGACCCTGAGGGCGAACTCGGTGGCCTTGATCACCCGATTCTCCGGGAACATGGAATTAAGCTCGGGACGGCGCGGCCAAAGAGTCATATAATGACGGCCTTGCTGTAATTTAGTTCCAAAAATGTTCATGCTCATACTACCTCCGAGCTCTTTTTGAACGTATTAACGGCAAAACCTCGACAATATTTGAGAGGCAATAACAAAGGTTGAGGATGACTTTGTTATTTTTCAACAATCAGGTTATCCTTTGTACGCCCAATTTTTACGCCAGTGGTTTGCTGCTGGCCTGTCAGGGACGTCAGAATTCCGGGTCTTGTATCACTATACAAGGGGCAAGCAACAGATTGCCAACCCTCATAAGGATAAGTTGATAGTTTTTGGGCGCACCGCGTCCGGCGCATCCTCCAACCCAACCCAATCTGCGATAGGATTTATTCATGAGTAAGCTGGTTCTTGTTCTTAACTGTGGCAGCTCGTCCCTGAAGTTTGCTGTCATTGACGCAACCACCGGTGATGATCTGCTGTCCGGCCTGGCCGAGTGCTTCAACCTCGACGACGCCCGCATCAAGTGGAAGCTCAACGGCGAGAAGGGCAGTGCCGATCTGGGTGCCGGTGCCGCTCACCAGGAAGCACTGGACTACATCGTCCACAAGATCCTGCCGCTCAACCCTGAACTGTCCAAGAACCTGATTGCCATCGGCCACCGCGTGGTACACGGCGGCGAGCAATTCACTTCTTCCGTGCGGATCTGCAAAGACGTGATCGCCGGTATCGAAGCCGCTATTCCTTACGCTCCGCTGCACAACCCGGCTCACCTGATCGGCATCCGTGCCGCCCTCAAGGTCTTCCCTGAGCTGGCCGAGAAGAACGTCGCCGTGTTCGACACCGCCTTCCACCAGACCATGCCGGAAGAAGCCTTCCTGTACGCCCTGCCGTACAAGCTCTACAAAGAGAACGGCATCCGTCGCTACGGCGCCCACGGCACCAGCCACTACTACATCAGTCTGGAAGCCGCCAAGCAGCTGAACAAGCCGGTCGAAGAGCTGAACATCATCAACTGCCACCTGGGCAACGGCGGTTCCGTCTGCGCCATCAAGAACGGCAAATCCGTCGACACCTCCATGGGTCTGACCCCGCTGGAAGGCCTGGTGATGGGTACCCGTTCCGGTGACATCGATCCGGCCATCATCTTCTTCCTGCACGACAAGCTGGGCATGAGCGTCGCCGAGATCAACACCATGCTGACCAAGGAATCCGGCCTGCAGGGTCTGACCGAAGTCACCTCCGACTGCCGTTTCGTTGAAGACAACTACGACAGCAAGGAAGAAGCCAAGCGCGCCATGGACGTGTACTGCTACCGTCTGGCCAAGTACATCGGCGCTTACGCCGCCGCCATGGACGGTCGTCTGGATGCCGTGGTCTTCACCGGCGGCATCGGCGAGAACTCCGCCCCGATCCGTGAGATCACCCTGAACAAGCTGGGCCTGCTGGGCTTTGACGTCGACCACGACGCCAACCTGAAGGCACGCTTCGGCAAGGGTGGCGAGATCACCAAGGCTGGCTCCACCAAGGCCCTGGTTATCCCGACCAACGAAGAGTGGGTCATCGCCCACGACGCGCTGGAACTGGTCGGCGCATAAATTAGCTGTAGAGCAAGGCCGCCCCAGGGCGGCCTTTTCCTGATCCCAAAAAATGAACAAGGGGTAATAAGTGGCACGCACTATTATGCTCATCCCGGTCGGCACTGGTGTCGGCGTAACTTCCGTGAGCCTTGGCGTCGTTCGCGCCATGGAACGTCACGGTGTCAATGTCAGCTTCTTCAAACCGGTTGCCCAGCCGCGTCCGGGTGAAACCGGTACCGAGCGCTCCACCGCCGTGATCCGCGCTGCCGCCAACATCAACCCGCCCGAGCCGTTCGCCCTCTCCTATGCCGAGAACATGATCACCTCCAGCAACACAGATATCCTGCTGGAAGAGATAGTGGCTCGCTTCGAAGAGCATGTGAAGACCAGCGGTGCCGAAGTGGTGGTGATCGAAGGCCTGGTGCCGACCGACAAGCAGCCCTTTGCCAACAAGCTGAACTACGACGTCGCCAAGGCGCTGGACGCCGACATGGTGTTCGTGACCCATCCGGGCAATGACTCCAGCCAGAAGCTGAAAGAGCGCATCGAGCTGGCCTGCTCCAACTTCGGTGGCGTCAACAACCCGCGTATCGTGGGCTGCGTCATCAACAAGGTGGGTGCACCGGTTGACGAGCACGGCGTGACCCGCCCCGATCTGACCGAGATGTTCGAGGCCCATCACCACACCTCCGACACCGCCCACAACCTGGAAGTGCTGCAGGTGTTCGGCAAGAGCCCGCTGCGCATCCTCGGCTGCATCCCCTGGAACACCCAGCTGATCGCCCCGCGCGCCAAGGATCTCGCCAAGCACCTGGCCGCCAAGATCCTGCACAAGGGTGAGCTGGACAGCCGTCGCCTGCAGACCGTGACCTTCTGCGCCCGCTCCATCCACAACATGATCGAGCACTTCCGTCCGGGCAGCCTGCTGGTGACCTCAGGCGACCGCTCCGACGTCATCGTCTCCGCCTGCCTGTCCGCCATGAACGGCGTCAAGCTGGGTGCCCTGCTGCTGACCGGCAACTACCACCCTGAGCCGCAAGTCATCGCCCTGTGCCAACAGGCCATGGCCACCGGCCTGCCGATCATGATCACCGGCACCAACACCTGGCAGACCGCCGTCAGCCTGCAGAACTTCAACGTCGACATCCCGGAAGATGACCGCGAGCGTATCGAGCTGGTGCAGGACTATGTGGCTGGCCACATCGACAAGCACTGGATCGAGTCTCTCTCTGCCAAGTCCACCCGCTCCCGTCGCCTGAGCCCGCCGGCGTTCCGCTATCAGCTGACCGAGCTGGCCCGTCAGGCCAACAAGCGCGTCGTGCTGCCGGAAGGGGAAGAGCCGCGGACCATCAAGGCTGCCGCCATCTGTGCCGAGCGTGGTATCGCCCGTCCGGTGCTGCTGGGCAACCCGGAAGAGATCCGTCGCGTCGCCGAACAGCAGGGTGTGGTACTGACCGATCGCGTCGAGATCATCGACCCGCTGGAAGTGCGCGAGCGCTATGTGCCGCGTCTGGTCGAGCTGCGCAAGAACAAGGGCATGACCGAAGTGGTCGCCCGCGAGCAGCTGGAAGACAACGTGGTGCTGGGCACCATGATGCTGGAGCGTGGCGAAGTGGACGGCCTGGTTTCCGGCGCCGTGCACACCACAGCCAACACCATTCGTCCGCCGATGCAGATCATCAAGACTGCCCCGGGTTCCTCGTTGATTTCGTCGATCTTCTTTATGCTGCTGCCTGATCAGGTGCTGGTGTACGGTGACTGCGCCATCAACCCGGATCCGAGCGCCGAACAGCTGGCCGAGATCGCCATCCAGTCCGCCGACTCCGCTGCCGCCTTCGGCATCGAGCCGCGCGTCGCCATGATCTCCTACTCCACCGGTACCTCTGGCGCCGGCGCTGACGTAGAGAAAGTGCGTGAAGCGACCGAGCTGGCCAAGGCCAAGCGCCCCGACCTCATCATCGACGGCCCGCTGCAGTACGATGCGGCCATCATGGAGAACGTGGCCAAGTCCAAGGCACCGAACTCACCGGTCGCAGGTAAAGCCACTGTGTTCGTGTTCCCGGACCTGAACACCGGCAACACCACCTACAAGGCGGTACAGCGCTCCGCAGAACTGGTCTCCATCGGCCCCATGCTGCAAGGCATGCGCAAGCCGGTCAACGACCTGTCCCGTGGCGCTCTGGTAGACGACATCGTCTACACCATAGCCCTGACCGGTATCCAGGCAGCCCAGGCCGAGTAATATCGCCCAGCGCTGACCCTGTGAAAAACCCGCCGAGAGGCGGGTTTTTTTATGGCGGACAGGGATCTGTTGATCGGCGAGATCAAATCCGGATCCTCGCAGGATCCGCCGGACTGGCCGCGAACGCCTCCTGGCAAGGGGCCGGCGATAAGCAAACACTCACACCCGCGCAGGGGGATTGCACAATTGCGATCCAGTCAGGATCAAATCAGAATATCCCTTTAAGATCAGCTAACTAACGCCAGACACACCGCTAATCTACAGAGTTTTCCACAGCTTTTGTGGATAGTTTACCGATCATTTGAAAGAAAATGACAGCGCCAGCCAGCGCCCTCCTTCCCTTGCGTCCATGAAAAAGGGCTCCGAAGAGCCCCTTTGGGATAGGTTACCAGCCCCTGATATCAGGGACGCAGGGACTTGTCGGCCCGGGAGATACCGCAAACGCCGGAGCGCACCACTTCGATGATCTCGTTGGTCTGGGCGGCAGTCTTGATGAAGGCGTCCAGCTTCTCACTCGTCCCGACGAGCTGCACCGTGTACTGCTCCGGGGTGACGTCGACGATCTGGCCGCGGAAGATGTCCGCCAGCCGTTTCAGCTCGTCGCGTGCACCACCAGCGGCGCGCGCCTTGACCAGGGCGATCTCCCGCTCTATGTGTTCCCCTTCGCTCAGGTCACACACCTTGAGCACGTCCACCAGCTTGTGCAGCTGCTTCTGGATCTGCTCCAGCACCCGCTCGTCACCCATGGTGACGATTGTCATGCGGGACAGGGTGGGATCCTCGGTGGGGGCCACCGTCAGGGTCTCGATGTTGTAGCCGCGCTGGGAGAAGAGGCCCACCACACGACTCAGGGCGCCGGACTCGTTCTCCAGCAATACCGAAATGATGTGTCTCATCAGATTTCCCCCGCCTTGCTCAGCCACATCTCATCGACGGCGGGATCCACCAGTACGACCGAAATAATATGTTCCATCGTCAGGTCCTCTCCGTCTTGCTCAGCCACATCTCGTCCATGGCACCAAACTTGATCTGCATCGGATAGACGTGCTCATCCGGGTCGACCGAGATATCCATGAACACCAGCCGATCCTTCATGGCGAAGGCCTTCTCCATGGCGCTCTCCAGCTCCGCCGGATCGCTCACCGCGATGCCGACGTGGCCATAGGCTTCCGCCAGCTTGACGAAGTCCGGCAGGGATTCCATGTAGGAGTGGCTGTGGCGGCCGCCGTAGAACATCTTCTGCCACTGCTTGACCATGCCAAGGGCGCGGTTGTTGATGGAGATGATCTTGATGGGCACCCCGTACTGCATGCAGGTGGAGAGCTCCTGAATGTTCATCTGCACCGAGCCGTCACCGGTGACGCAGCAGACCACGGCATCCGGGTTGGCAAACTGGGCCCCCATGGCGGCCGGAATGCCAAAGCCCATGGTGCCGAGGCCCCCGGAGTTGATCCACTGGCGTGGCTTGGCAAACGGATAGTAGAGGGCGGCGAACATCTGGTGCTGACCCACGTCGGAGGCGACGAAGGCCTCTCCCTTGGTCACCTTGTAGAGCGCCTCTATCACCTGCTGCGGCTTGATCAGAGTGGGGTGGGTCTCGTAGGCCAGGCAGTTGCGGGAGCGCCACTGATCGATCTGGCTCCACCAGTCCGCCAGCGCCTGCTTGTCGTTGTCGAAGCCGCACTCGCGGATCACTTCCAACATCTGCTCCAGCACGGTCTCCACCGAGCCGACGATGGGCACATGGGCCTGTACCGTCTTGGAGATGGAGGTGGGGTCTATGTCGATGTGGACTATGGTGGCGTTGGGGCAGAACTTGCTCACGTTGTTGGTGACGCGGTCATCGAAGCGGGCACCCACGGCGAAGATGAGATCCGCGTTGTGCATGCTCTTGTTTGCTTCGAAGGTGCCATGCATCCCCAGCATGCCGATGAATTGCGGATGGGTGCCGCTGAAGGCCCCCAGTCCCATCAGGGTGGTGGTCACCGGCAGGTTCAACAGCTCTGCCAGCTTGGTCACCAGGTGATCCGCATTGGCGTTGATGGCGCCACCGCCCACGTACATGACGGGGCGGCTCGCCTCGGTCAGCAGCTTGGCGGCCCGCTTGATCTGGCCCTTGTGTCCGGCCTTGGTCGGATTGTAGGAACGCAGGGAAACGGACTCGGGATACTGGTAGGGGAATTTCTCTTTCGGGTTCTGCACGTCCTTGGGCAAGTCCACCACCACGGGCCCCGGGCGGCCACTTGCGGCAATGTAGTAGGCCTTCTTGATGGCGTCGGGAATCTCGCTGGCCTTCTTGCACAGGAAGCTGTGCTTCACCACAGGGCGGGAGATGCCGATCATGTCGGTCTCCTGGAACGCGTCCTCACCGATCATGCTGGTCGGCACCTGACCGGACAGGATCACCAGGGGGATCGAGTCCATGTAGGCGGTGGCGATGCCGGTGATGCAGTTGGTGGCGCCGGGACCCGAGGTCACCAGCACAGTGCCCACCTTGCCGGTGGAACGGGCGTAACCGTCAGCCATGTGCACCGCGGCCTGCTCGTGCCGCACCAGGACATGCTCCATCTTGCCGTTTTCGAAGAGAGCGTCATAGATGTCGAGCACTGAGCCACCAGGGTAGCCAAAGACATGCTCCACTCCCTGATCTTCCAGCGCTCTAACCACCATCTGGGCGCCTGATAACATCTCCATGATAAAGCCCTCCAGGCTTTGCTCCGTTAAGCGAAAGCTACCGACAGTCCGCTGCTTCCCGGCAGCGCCGATCCGTCTCTTGTTGTTGTCTGCATCCAGACCAGGCGAGTTCGGAGCCGTCGATAGTAGAAAAATAGGTTTTTTCCATCATTCACCCGAAAAGCGGGTGAAAAACCAACTTAACCCGCTTGTGAACGCTTGTCCACGGCTTTGTCTGACCAGAACAGTCATAAATTTCAAACAGCTATTAACATTCAGTGACTTGGTCACCAGACCGGAAACAAAGCGGGGAGTATGGGGGGGAAACTAGCGGATCATGCTACCAATCTGGGCTGGGATGGAAATAAATGGCCCGCCCCAGAGGGCGGGCCGTCAAAACTATCCCGTCTCAGTGCTCGTCTTCCGGCTCCACCAGCCAGATCTGCTGATCCGGATCCGTCTCTTCACAGACCGAGATGCTGACCCCCATGTCGAGCAGCTCATGCAGGGTGAGATTGTCTGCCAGTGTCATGGTGTCGCCGTTTTCATTGGTAAAGCGCATGTTGTCCGTCCTCTCCTTGATGGGATCAACTCAGTCTAGTCAAAGGCGCTGAGTTGCGATAACCAGGGACGGGCCAATGCCGGGTTGCCCGCCAGTTCGCTGAGGCGATCGCACACCTCCTCCGGGAAGAGGGTCCTGCCCCACAGGCGGCGGGAGAGAGAGGCCAGCTCCTCCTTGGCACCGGCCAGCAGCCAGTCGGCCAGCTCCCCCGCCACATCGGGGTAGCGGATCCGCCCGGGTGACGGCGCCTCGAGCCAGGCTCTCAACGCATTGGCATCCAGCGTCTCCATCAACTGGGCCAGCCCCATCAACTCCAGGGTCCTGCCGTTGGTCAGCTGCTCGAACTGGCCGCCCAGCGGCTTGACCAAGAGCTTCTTGCCCAGCGAGAGCGCCTCCGAGGCAAGTTCAAACCCCGCATTGCTGATGACCCCCCGGCAACCGGCCAGCGCCAGCTTGAACCCCTCCCGGGCCGCAGGCTCGAAGCGGATGTTGCGCCATTGACTGGCCTTGCGAAGGCCGGGGTGAAAGCAGACGAAGCGCTGCTGGTTGAAGCGCGACAGCAGCGCAGCTATCTGCTCGGTCTGCTCGAATGGCAGATAGACCAGGATCTGCTGGTTGTCCGGCGCCGGGGTCATGGGATCTATGATGGGGGGCAGCAGCGGCTGACCGAAGTGGAACCAGTGCAGCCCCAGAGAGCGGCGCACCGGGGCGAAGTGGCGCATCAGCTGGCGGTTGAAACCACTCTCCCCCCAGCGCGGAATGGGCCAGTCGAAGCTGGCCTGATGGCTGATGGTCAGACTGGGTTTTTGCCAGCGCCGGGCGGCATGGGCACTGAGTGGCTCAAAATCGCTGATCACCAGATCGTAATCCCGGCAGTCGAGGGCCCTCATGTCCTGCCAGAAGCGAAGGGGAGAGAGTCCCTTGAGGGTGCGCCAGCCCGAGATGCGGCCCTGATGGCTGGCGAAACTGATGCCGGGGAAGGTGCGATAGTCCCCGAACTCCCCCATCTCGAAGTAGCCGTCGGCAGCGCGCCCGCTGAACAGGTAGTCGACCTCTATCCCCCTGCTCTTCAGAGCGCGCGCCAGAGTCCTGCTGCGGCTGATATGACCGTTGCCGGTTCCCTGTACCCCGAACAGTATCCTCATCCCTGGCTCCAGTTAAGGGCCCACAGGGCGCAGCCGCCCCCGAGCAGGGCGCCAGCCACCAGATCGCTCAGATAGTGCACCCCGAGCAGCAGCCGCGACGCCCCGACCAGGATGGCCCAGAGAAACAGCAACGGTGCCCAGAGCGGGAAACTGGCCGCCAGCACGGTGGCCATCAGGAAGGCGGCGGCGGTATGGCCGGAGGGCAGGCTGTAGCGATCGGAGGGGGTGATAAAGACCGGCAAGCCCACGGGACGCTGGCGTTTCAGGGCATTCTTGAGCAGCAGATAAAGCGGCAGCTCGGCGGCAAAGGCCAGCAGGGCGACTTGTACCACTTCCCGCTGCGCCTCCCCCTGCCACCAGAGCAGGGCGGCCAGCACGGCGTAAAGGGGACCGTCACCGGTACGGGAAATGACCCGACTGATCCTGGCCTGTGGCCGGTTGTAGGGATGGAGCAGACAGACACGGCACACCCGCAGGTCCCATTGCTGGATCTTGTTCATCACGCCCCCTTCCCTTGAGTCTTGAATGCAGACTAGGGCGGCGCAGTGACACTTGGTTGAAGGAGAGATAACAGATTTGTGACATGAACCATGCAAAAAAGGGCCATGCGGCCCTTTTTCAGCTATTACCCGGGAAGACTCAGTTCAGGGAACCGCGCAGCCCGTTCTCCATCAACTGGCAGTTGTGGGCCGCCAACCGGCTCATGAAGCTCTCGTCCACCGTCAGGCCGAACACCTGCTCGTAGAGATCCTTCATCACGAAGGGCTGCCACATCATGCTGAGGAAGGAGATCTTCAGCATCTCGGGATCCAGGTTGTCACCCAGCTGACCATTGGAGCGCATGGATTCGAGCAGGGCATCGAACTGGGGCAGCTGACGCTCCAGCAGACGATTCAATACAAAATCCCGCCCCGGGCTTTTTTCGGTTGATAATGCGCTGGAGATGGCGGAAGTCAGCTCGCTGTTCGGCGCCATCACCTGATAGTAGGTATTGAGCAGATCGGTCAGGCTGCGGTTGCTGCTCTCGTCATGCCAGGCCTGATCCAGCGGCTCGGCCACATCCCCCAGCACCGCCTTGTAGAGGCCCTCTTTGCTGCCGAAGTAGTAGTGGATCATCGCCAGATTGGAGCCTGCCAGCTCGGCGATCTCACGGGTCGTCACCTTGCTGTAGGGGGTGTTGAGAAAACGTTCGCGTGCGGCGGCGAGCAGCTTGTCACGAATGTCGGAACGTCCGACCGGACGGCCAGGTCTGCGCTTTTCCATGGAATACCTCAGATAATTCAGCAAGGGCTGATAAGTCGATCTGATTGTGCGGGTGATCGAGTACAGCAGGAACGACCAGATAATCAGGCATGAACCGAATATGGGACAAGGAAATTTGCACTCCTTTACAATCCGATTAAATAACACAGTGAATTGAACCTGTCCTTTCGAGTTGACACAGCATAAAAATCTCGATATTGGTAGTAGCGTTATCGACTGGAAGGATTGAGTCATCATGCATATTGCCGCTCTGCTACTACTGCTCCCCCTAATCGCGACTCCTCGCGCGGGATCCTTGTAGCCGGGCTAAGGCATAGCCGGAATTTACAAAAACCCGTGCACCCCGCACGGGTTTTTTTATGCCAATGCAGGATGCACGCACCGAACTTAGGAAGAGGGAAGTCACATGTCAGATCGAGTCATCATATTCGATACCACCTTGCGTGATGGCGAGCAGGCGCTGTCGGCCAGCTTGACGGTCAAGGAGAAGCTGCAGATTGCCCAGGCGCTGGAACGACTCGGTGTCGACATCATGGAAGTGGGCTTCCCTGTCTCTTCCCCCGGTGATTTTCAATCGGTGCAGACCATAGCCCGTCACATCAAGAACAGCCGGATCTGTGCCCTCGCCCGCGCCCTGCCCAAGGATATCGATGCCGCCGGCGAAGCCTTGCGGGTTGCCGAGGCCTTCCGTATTCACACCTTTATCTCCACCTCCTCCATCCATGTGGAGAGCAAGCTGAAGAAAAGCTTCGAAGACGTGCTGGAGATGGGGGTCGGCGCCATCAAGCACGCCCTGCGCTACACAGACGACGTGGAGTTCTCCTGCGAGGATGCGGGTCGCACGCCGATCGATAATCTCTGCCGCATGGTGGAGGCCGCCATCAAGGCGGGCGCCCGCACCATCAACATCCCGGACACAGTAGGCTACACGGTACCGACCGAATTTTCCGGCATCATCCAGACCCTGTTCAACCGGGTGCCCAACATCGACAAGGCCATCATCTCGGTGCACTGCCACGACGATCTGGGCCTCTCGGTGGCCAACTCCATCAGTGCCGTGCAGATGGGGGCGCGCCAGATAGAGTGCACCATCAACGGCATCGGCGAGCGGGCGGGCAACTGCTCCCTGGAAGAGGTGGCGATGATCCTGAAAACCCGCGCCGACCTGCTCGGGGTGCACACCAACATCCGTCACAACGAGATCCACCGCACCAGCACCCTCGTCAGCCAGCTGTGCAACATGCCGGTGCAGCCGAACAAGGCCATCGTCGGGGCCAACGCCTTCTCCCACAGCTCCGGCATCCATCAGGATGGGGTGCTCAAGGCGAAAAACACTTACGAAATCATCACCCCCGAAAGCATTGGCCTGACCCAGAACAACCTCAACATGACCTCCCGCTCCGGCCGCCACGTGATCAAGCACCGCATGGAGAGCATGGGCTACGCCGAGAGCAGCTACGATCTCGACCACCTCTACGGCAAGTTCCTGGTCCTGGCCGACAAGAAGGGGCAGGTGTTCGATTACGATCTCGAGGCGCTGGCCTTCTTCAGCCAGATCCACGAGGAGCCCGAGCACTTCAAGCTGGAGTACCTCGGCGTGCAGAGCGGCAGCTCTGTGCTCGCCACCGCTTCGGTCAAGCTCAAGGTGGGCCAGGATCTGATCTGCGAAGCGGCCACCGGCAACGGTCCTGTGGATGCTGTCTATCAGTGCATCAACCGCATCACCGGCTACGAGATCCGCATCGACAAGTACGAACTCAAGGGCAAGGGGGAAGGCAAGAATGCCCTCGGCCAGGTCGACATAGTCGCCGAGTACAAGGGTCGCAAATTCCATGGCATGGGGCTGGCCACCGACATCATAGAGTCCTCGGCCCAGGCCCTGGTCCATGTCATCAACAGCATCTGGCGCGCCGATCAGGTCGCCGAGCAGATGGAACGCAATAACAACATCAAATCGGAAACCGTCTGAGCAGCGATCGACTCGCTGAACGGATGGAATGAAATCACAACATCGGGACGGAGACAATCTGAACAGGTATAGGATCGCAGCATGAGATCACTGGGCAGATGGAACTCAACACAACATCAGGACGGAGACAGTCTGAACAGGTAGAGGATCGCAGTATCGGGTCACTGGGCAGATGGAACTCAACACAACATCAGGACGGAGAGAGTATGAGCAGTTATCGGATCGCAGTATTGCCGGGGGACGGCATTGGCCCGGAAGTGATGGCAGAGGCCATCAAGGTACTGGAAAAGGTGCAGACCAAATTCGGCTTCTCCCTCGACTATGATCGCTTTGATGTCGGTGGCATCGCCATCGACAACCACGGCACCCCGCTGCCACAAAGCACCATAGCCGGCTGCGAAGCGGCCGATGCCGTGCTGTTCGGCTCGGTCGGTGGCCCCAAGTGGGAGCACCTGCCGCCCAACGATCAACCGGAGCGCGGCGCCCTGCTGCCCCTGCGTGCCCACTTCAAACTGTTCTGCAACCTGCGTCCGGCCCGTATCTACACCGGTCTGGAGCAGTTCTCCCCCCTGCGTGCCGACATCTCGGATCGCGGTTTTGACATCGCCTGCGTGCGCGAGCTGACCGGCGGCATCTATTTCGGCCAGCCCAAGGGGCGCGAAGGGGAAGGTGCCACCGAGAAGGCATTCGACACCGAGGTCTATCACCGCTTCGAGATCGAGCGCATCGCCAAGATAGCGTTCGAATCAGCCCGGGTACGCCGCAGCAAAGTGACCTCCATCGACAAGGCCAACGTGCTCGCCTCCTCCATACTGTGGCGCGAGGTGGTGACGCAAGTCGCCAAGTCCTACCCGGACGTGGCGCTGAACCACATGTACATCGACAACGCCACCATGCAGCTCATCAAGGATCCGTCCCAGTTCGACGTGCTGCTCTGCTCCAACCTGTTCGGCGACATCCTCTCCGACGAGTGCGCCATGATCACCGGCTCCATGGGGCTGCTCCCCTCCGCCAGCCTGAACGAATCCGGCTTCGGCCTGTTCGAACCGGCCGGTGGCTCGGCCCCGGACATCGCCGGCAAGGGGATTGCGAACCCCATAGCCCAGATCCTCTCCGCCGCCCTGATGCTGCGCTACAGCCTGGGCCAGGAAGCCGCCGCCCAGGCCATAGAGCAGGCCGTGGCCCAGGCCCTGGCCGAGGGTTACTTCACCGCCGATCTGCATCAGGGTAGCGCACAGCATCCAGTACAGAGCACCGCAGAGATGGGCAGCCAGATAGCCGCACGGATCTGAGCCACGCAGCACATAACAAGGAATACAGAGCAATGTCCAAGACCCTCTATCAGAAAGTGTTCGACGCCCACGTGGTCCAGGAAGTGGAAGGGGAAACCCCCCTCATCTACATCGACCGCCATCTGGTGCATGAAGTGACCAGCCCGCAGGCGTTCGACGGCCTGCGCGCCATGAAGCGCCCGCTGCGCCGCCCGGATCTGACCTGGGCCACCATGGATCACAACGTCTCCACCACCACCAAGGACATCGCCGCCTCCGGCGAGATGGCCCGAATTCAGATGGAAACCCTAGCAGCCAACTGCAAGGAGTTCGGGGTCCGGCTCTATGACCTGAACCACAAATACCAGGGCATAGTCCACGTGATGGGGCCTGAGCTCGGCATCACATTGCCCGGCACAACCATAGTCTGCGGCGACTCCCACACCGCCACCCACGGCGCCTTCGGCTCCCTGGCCTTCGGCATCGGCACCTCGGAAGTGGAACACGTGATGGCGACCCAGACCCTGAAGCAGGGCCGGGCCAAGACCATGCGCATTTCGGTCAACGGCCAGCTGGCCGAGGGCATCAGCGCCAAGGACGTGGTGCTGGCCATCATAGGCAAGGTCGGCGCTGCCGGCGGTACAGGTTACGTGGTGGAGTTCGCTGGCGATGCCATCAGGGGTCTCTCCATGGAAGGGCGCATGACGGTGTGCAACATGGCCATCGAGCTCGGCGCCAAAGCGGGGATGATAGCCCCGGATCAGACCACCATCGACTACATCCAGGGCAAGGTATTCGCCCCCACAGGCGAGGCACTGGCGCAGGCCATCGCCTACTGGCAGACCCTCAAGAGCGATGCCGATGCCACCTTCGATGCCGAGGTGGTGCTCAACGCAGCCGACATCGCGCCTCAGGTGACCTGGGGCACCAACCCGGGCCAGGTGATCGCCGTCAATGAACCCATTCCGGCACCGGAATCCTTCAGCGATCTGATGGAGCAGCAGTCCGCCCGCAAGGCCCTCGCCTACATGGACTTGCAGCCGGGCCAGAAGCTCTGTGATGTCGCCATCGACAAGGTGTTCATCGGGTCGTGCACCAACAGCCGCATCGAGGATCTGCGTGCCGCCGCCGCCATCGCCCGTGGCCGCAAGGTCGCCGCCGGGGTGCAAGCCCTGGTGGTGCCGGGCTCCGAGCAGGTGAAAGCACAGGCCGAGGCAGAGGGGCTGGACAAGATCTTCCTCGAGGCGGGCTTTGAGTGGCGCCTGCCCGGCTGCTCCATGTGTCTGGCCATGAACAACGACCGGCTGCAACCCGGGGAGCGCTGCGCCTCCACCAGCAACCGCAACTTCGAAGGGCGCCAGGGCCGTGCCGGTCGCACCCATCTGGTGAGCCCGGCCATGGCCGCCGCCGCCGCCGTCACCGGTCGCTTTGCCGACATTCGCGCACTGTAAGAGGGAGTTAACATGACAGGCTTCAAGCAACACAAGGGGATCGTCGTCCCCCTCGACAGCGCCAACGTCGACACCGACGCCATCATTCCGAAGCAGTTTCTGCAGAAGGTAAACCGCATCGGTTTTGGCAAGCACCTGTTCCACGACTGGCGCTTCCTGGACGATGCAGGGGAGCAGCCCAACCCCGAGTTCGTGCTGAACCAGCCGCAATTCGCCGGTGCCAGCATACTGCTGGCCCGGGAGAACTTCGGCTGTGGCTCGAGCCGCGAGCACGCCCCCTGGGCGCTGGCGGATTACGGCTTCAAGACCATCATTGCCCCGAGCTTTGCCGACATCTTCTACGGCAACGCCATCAACAACGGCATGGTGCCGGTACGCCTGAAAGAGGAAGAGGTTGAGGCCCTGTTCCAGCTGGTCGCGGCCAATCCGGGCACCCAGATCGAAGTGGATCTGGAGGCGAACCAGGTGCGCGCCGGTGCGCTCACTTTCGGTTTCGAGATCGACGAGTTCCGCCGCTACTGCCTGCTCAACGGCCTGGATGCCATAGGCCTGACCCTGCAACACGAAGCGGCCATCAGTACCTTCGAGGCAAAACAGCCAAGCTGGATCTGACGCGCCAGCGGCAAGAAAACGAGTAGAATCCACAGGGAGCCCAGGCTCCCTGTTTTATTCTCAGTCCCGCCCAGGCACAGTGGGCTCACCGACAGGAAAGGATGATGAAGACGACCCGCTCCCTCTCCCTGCTGCTTGGCATGCTGCTCGCCCTCCCGGCCAGTGCCGGGCAGACCTATTTCAACAGCAACGGCGGTCAGCTCAACGTCGGCTGGCAGGACAGGGAGGGCCAACCCCAGCAACTCAGCTACCGGCTGGAGGCGGGCAAGCTGCCGCCGCTCATCGCCTATCGCCCGGCCAGGATGCAGGAGGAGGTGCTGCAGACCTTGCTGCAGCAGGCTGCCCTTGAGTTCCCCGAGGTGCAATTCTCCCTCGCTCGCCCCAGCCTCGCCCTCAGCCTCAAGAGCCGCAACGCCGACATGGCCAGGGAAGCCTCGCTCTGGGTCAAGCCGGAGCAGGCCAGGCTGGAGGCAGAGTGGCTCAAGCAGCACTACTTCCAGCCCTTCACCCCGCCCGACGGCGCCCCCGCCATCAAGCAGGATCATGTGCGCATCGCCCTGGAGAGCCGCGCCGAACTGGCGCCCCTGGCCGAGCAACTCAAGCAGGAGGGAGCCACAGAGACGGAGGCGCGCCAGAAGACGGTGGCGCACATGCTCGACTTCATCCAGGCCATCCCCTATCAACTGCTCGACAGCCAGTCGGGGCGCTCGGGCAAGGGCTTTCTGAGCCCGCGCCAGGTGCTGGAGCAGAACCGGGGGGATTGTGACAGCAAGGTCACCCTGATGGCGGCCCTGCTGGCCCAGCGCTTTCCCGAGCTGAAGCAGGCCATGGTGTTCGTGCCGGGCCATGCCCTGCTGGGGGTGGCGCTGCCGGCCGGCCCGGGTCAGGCGACCCTGAGCTGGCAAGGGGAAAGCTATCTGCTGCTGGAACCGACCGGCCCCGCCCAGCTTCCCATGGGCCAGCTCGCCCCCACCAGCAAGACGCTGGTCGACAGCAAGCAGTTGAGCGTCCAACCCGTGCTGGCCAGCAACTGAGCGGCCCCCAGGGCTGCAATCCGGGCGGGAAGACAAGGCTGGCCCGGGCCGAAAATGCATCGACCAGCCGGTGGCTGGTCGATGGAACAGGGTGGCGTGCGGGCTCAGGTCAGCGGCAGGAACTCCAGCGCCAGCAAGAGCCCGCCCTCCTCCTCCAGCACCCGCACTATGCGGGCCTGGGCTTCGAAGGGGGGCAGCAGGTTGCTGCTGGTGGCCAGGCTCACCCTGATGGGGTGAGCCAGATCGAAGCCATGCTCATTCACCTCGACCCCCATGCCATTGGCGCTGAGATCCCGGCAGACTCCCTCAAGCACCTGCTGGCGCTGGAACAGGGTGACGGGGGCGTTGATGACCATGCGCTGGAAGGCACGTCTTTCCTTGGTGCTGGTGATCACTGGGGGCATCCTCCTTGGTGGTGGCTCGCACGGCGCGGCCCGTGAAACATAGTGCTGGCCTCCCCCAAAGAAGGCCAATACAATGCGGTTCGTTGCTCAAACGGGGTGCGGTTTACCGCTGAGATTATACCCGTGAACCTGATCCAGATAATGCTGGCGGAGGAATTTGAGGCATGGCGCGCGTTTTTTGTGCCCTCATCCGCTGGCCCTCACCACAGGAGACGTGCCATTGATGAGCAGACCGCTGCCCATGGCACCTCAGTACCCACAGGAGTGCCATTGATGAAGACCCTGCTGCTGCTCGCGACCGGCCTGCTCTCTGCCCAGGCATTTGCCGCCGACACCCTCACCGTCTACACCTACGATTCGTTTGCAGCCGAATGGGGCCCGGGTCCCAAGATCAAGCAGGCCTTCGAGAAGGAGTGCGGCTGTACCCTCAACCTGGTGGCCCTGGAAGACGGCGTCGCTATCCTCAACCGGCTGCGGCTGGAAGGCCAGCACAGCAAGGCAGACCTGGTGCTGGGGCTGGACGATGCCCTCGTCAGCGAGGCCAAGCAGAGCGACCTGTTTGCCCCCCATCACACCAGGCTAGACGCCCTCAGGGTGCCGGGTGGCTGGCAGGATGACACCTTCGTCCCCTATGACTACGGCTACTTCGCCTTCATCTACGACAAGGACAAACTCAAGCTGCCCCCCAAGAGCCTGAAAGAGCTGGTGGAACGGCCCGATCTCAAGGTGATCTATCAGGATCCCCGCACCTCCACCCCGGGCCAGGGGCTGATGCTGTGGATGAAGTCCGTCTACGGCGACCAGGCCCCCGCCGCCTGGGCACAGCTGGCCAGGAAGACGGTCACCGTCACCAAGGGCTGGTCAGAGGCCTATGGCATGTTCCTCGACGGCGAGGCGGACATGGTGCTCTCCTATACCACTTCCCCCGCCTATCACCTGATCGCCGAGAACAAGCCCCAGTATCAGGCGGCCGCCTTCTCAGAGGGGCATTACCGTCAGGTGGAAGTGGCTGCCAAGCTGAAAGGCGCTGCCCAGGACAAGCTGGCGGACCAGTTCCTGCAGTTCATGATAAGCCCTGCCTTCCAGCAGGAGATCCCCGCCGGCAACTGGATGTACCCGGTGATCGACCAGCCGCTGCCCAAGGGCTTCGAGCAGATGATCACAGTAGCCAAGCCGCTCGCCTTCAGCACCGATGAAGTGGCCGCCAATCGCAAGAACTGGATCCGCGAATGGCTGCAAGCCGTCACCCAGTGAACGCAGGCTCTCGTCCCCTCTGGTGGCTGCCGGGCAGTGCTGCCACCCTGCTGATCTTGCTGTTGTCCCTCGGGCCGCTCGCGGCCCTGCTGTGGCAGGCGGGCACCTTGTCTCCCCGCACCCTGCTGGCCGATCCCTATCTGCGCCATGTGCTGGGCTTCAGCCTGGGGCAGGCCCTGCTCTCCACCTTGCTGAGTCTGGGACTTGCCATTCCGGTGGCCCGTGCCCTGGCGCGGCGCCGCTTCCCCGGCCGAGCCCTGCTGCTCAAGCTGTTCGGCCTCTCCCTGGTGCTGCCCGTCATCATCGCCATCTTCGGCATGGTCGCGGTACACGGTCGCCAGGGCTGGTTGCCACAGCTGCTGCGCGGCCTGGGGCTGGATCCTGGCAACTACCTGTACGGCCTGTTCGGCATACTGCTGGCCCATGTCTTCTTCAACATGCCGCTGGCGGCGCGCCTCATGCTGCAGAGCATAGAGAGCGTCCCTGAGACCTCCTGGCGCCTCGCCAGCCAGCTCGGCATGCGCTCATCCCACATCTTCCTGCTGCTGGAGTGGCCGCTCATCCGCGGCATACTGCCGGGGCTCGCCAGCCTCATCTTCATGCTCTGCTTCACCAGCTTCACCACAGTGCTGGCGCTGGGCGGTGGCCCCAAGTCCACCACCCTGGAAGTCGCCGTCTATCAGGCACTGCGCTTTGATTTCGATCTCGCCACCGCGGGCGGCCTGGCGCTGGTACAGCTGCTGCTGACCGTCGCCCTGCTCCTGCTGCAACACAGGCTGCAGACCACCCCTGCCAGCCGCCTCACCAGCCGCCGCCCCTGCCTGCGGCCGGATCGCCATCAGCCGGGGACAGGCCTGGTTGATGCCGTGGCGCTCTGCACCGGGCTCGCCATCTTCCTGCCGCCCCTGCTGGCCATAGTCGTGGCCGGTTTCAACCCCGGCCTGCTGACGGCGCTGGCATCCCCCGGGCTGTGGCAGGCGGGCGGTCAATCCCTGGCCATCGCCCTGGCGGCCGGGTCGCTGGCGACCCTGCTCGGCGCCGGTCTGCTGCTCACCAGCCGCCACCTGAGGGTGCGCGGGCGCAAGCGGCGAGCCGCCGCCCTGTGGGAGGCCAGCGGCTCCATGATCCTGATGATCCCGGCCGTGGTGCTGAGTACCGGGCTCTTCATCATGTTCATGCCCTTTGCCGACGTCTTTGCCCTGGGCCCCTGGCTGGTGGTGCTGGTCAACGCCCTGATGGCGCTGCCCTATGTGCTGCGCACCCTCAGCGCCCCCATGCAGCTGGTGGTGCGTCAATACGACCGGCTGGCGGACAGCCTGGGGGTGCGCGGTCTGCATCGCCTGCGACTGGTGGAGTGGCCCCTGCTGCGCCGCCCGCTGGCGCTCGCCATGGCGCTCTCCATGATATTGTCCCTCGGGGATCTCGGCGCCATCGCCATGTTCGGCAGCCAGGCACTCACCACCCTGCCCTGGCTGCTCTATCAGCAGCTTGGCAGCTACCGGCTGACCGACGCGGCCGCCACTGCCCTGCTGCTGCTCACGCTCTGTTTCTCCCTGTTCTGGCTGGTTGAGCGAGGTCTTGGAGGAAAAAATGGCGAGCATTGAGGTACAAACCCTGCGCTACCGTTTCTGCGGCTGTTCTGGCTGGTCGAACGGACTCTTTGAGAGGAAAAAATGCTGAACATCGATGAGCTGGTCACCAGCTACCCGGATTGGCGCGTCAGCTTCAGCGCCACCCTGCCCAGGGGGGAGATCACCGCCCTGATAGGGCCAAGCGGCGCCGGCAAGTCTACCCTGCTCGGGATGATCGCCGGTTTCGTGCCGGTGGAGTCCGGCAGTCTCAGCTTCGATGGCGTCGATCTGCTGCCGCTCGGCCCCGCCGAGCGGCCGGTGACCACCCTGTTTCAGGATCACAACCTCTTCCTGCACCTCTCGGTGTTCGACAACATCGCCATCGGCCTGCACCCGGGCCTGCGCCTGAGCCCGGCCCAGCGCGAGCAGGTGAAGCAGGGCGCGGAGCGAGTCGGTCTTGGCGACATGCTGAGCCGCCTGCCGGAGCAGCTCTCCGGTGGCCAGCAACAGCGGGTGGGGCTGGCCCGCGCCCTGGTGCGGGGAAAACCCCTGCTGCTGCTGGATGAGCCCTTCTCGGCCCTGGATCCCGCCCTGCGCCGGGAGATGCTGGCCGAAGTGGCCCGCCTCGCCTGCGAGCAGGGGATCACAGTGCTCATGGTGTCCCACAACCCTGAGGATGCCCAGCTGATTGCCGATCAGGTGCTCTTCGTCGACGAGGGCCGCATCGCCCTGCAAGGCAAACCCGAGATCCTGCAAAGCAGCGATCACCCCGGGTTGTTGCGCTACCTTGGTCGTGCTCTATCTCCATAGTTGATGGCCAACAAGCTGATGGTCTCCCCCTGGCATAACCCCTGAGGATGCCCAGCTCATCGCCTATCAGGTGTTGTTCGTGGATGAAGGCCGCATCGCTTTGCAGGGCAGACCCGACATACTGCAAGACAGCGAGCACCCCGGGCTGCTGCGCTATCTTGGCCGTACACAAGGGTAATGACGGCAAGGGATCAAAAAAGGGGAAGCCTGCTGGCTTCCCCTTTCTCATGCAGAGATTGCGTTAAATCAGAGATTTTCCTCGGCGAACGAAGCCAGTCGGCTGCGCACAACCCCGTTCAGGAAGATGTTGGCACTGCCGTCGAAGTCCTTGAAACGCTCGACTATGTAAGTCAGACCCGAGGTCACCGGGCTCAGGTAGTTGGAGTCGATCTGGGCCAGGTTGCCGGAGCAGACGATCTTGGTCCCCTCGCCGCAGCGGGTGATGATGGTCTTGATCTGGGACGCGGTCAGGTTCTGGCACTCGTCCAGCAGCACGAAGGTGTTCTGGATGCTGCGCCCGCGCATGAAGTTGACGGATTTGAACTGGATATTGGCCTTCTCCATGATGTAGCTCAGCGACCCGCTCATGTTCTCGTCCTGCTTGTGCAGCACCTCCAGGGTGTCGGTCACAGCCGCCAGCCAGGGCATCATCTTCTCCTCCTCGGTGCCGGGCAGGAAGCCGATGCTCTCGGCAATTTCCGGGGTGTTGCGGGTGACGATCACCTTCTCGTAGATCCCCTTCTCGATCACCAGCTCCAGGGCCGCCGCCATGGCAAGCAAGGTCTTGCCGCAACCCGCCGGGCCGGTCAGGATCACCAGATCGATGTGCGGATCGAGCAGGGCATCCAGGGCCATGCCCTGATAGATGTTCTTGGGATGCACCCCCCAGGCCTTGCGTGACATCAGTCGCTCGCGGCCCAGATCTTTCAGGCGGATCTTGTTGCCATCGTGGCTGAGCACCCTGGCTGCGAAGAAGTTCTCCTCGTCCAGCAGGTACTGGTTGACGTGCACCCCCTCCAGCAGGTTCGAGTCGATCACGTGAACTGTGTCGCGACCATGGGTCTCGCTGTCGCACTCGCCCACCCGCTCCCAGAAGCTGCCAGGCACCACCTGGAAGCCCTTGGCCAGCAGCCGGATGTCGTCGATCAGCTGGTCGCTGCGATAATCCTCCACATGGGCAAGGCCCGCCCCCTTGGCCTTGAGGCGCATGTTGATGTCCTTGGTCACCAGCACCACCTGGCGTTTCATCTCGTGCTTTTGCAGGTATAGGGCCGCGTTGATGATGCGGTTGTCCGCCTCCTTGTCGGTGAACACCTCGGCATCCTGGGGCAGATGGTGATCGCTGAAGATGGAGATATGACCGCTCGCCTCACCGGCCAGTGCCACCCCCTGCACTATCTGTTCGGGGTTGGCATCGCGAAACACATCTTCCAGCGCGCGGATGGCGACCCTGGCATCACGGCTGACGTCTTTCTGGCGATCCTTGATGTTGTCGAGCTCTTCGAGCACCGTCATGGGGATGAGCACGTCGTGCTCTTTGAAGGAGTAAATGGCGAGGGGTTCGTGAAGCAGAACGTTGGTATCCAGGATAAACAGCTTTCGGTCCGTGTTGTCCATAAGCATCCTCCTTGGCACTGAAGGTGCCACGTGTGTGAATCTCAGATGTCATTGAAACCACACGGCCGTGACAGTTTTATTACCCCCAACGCTACGCCCGATTTTACCGCTGCGCAACAAATCGCTTGCAAGGCAGTCTCGTTCGAACATAAAAGCAGCAATGAAAAGACCGGCACTCTGGCCGGTCATTTTTCACTTCTGTCTGTCAGGCCGCGCCTGTCAGCCGCACTTGGAATCGCCACAGTTGAGGCAGGTCATGCAGCCATCCTTCTGCACCAGCGCCTTGGTGTGGCACTTGTAGCAGAGCGCCGCACTGGCCGGGAAGCCGCTGCCTGACTGCTCGGTGTCAGCCTGCATCTGTGCCTGCTTCTCGGCCAGAAACGCCTGCTGGTGCTCATCCAGCCCGGTGGCCTTGAGCATGCCTATCTCGGTGAGATGGGTCTCGATCACGTTGCCAATTTCGGCGATGAGCGACGGCACATACTTGCCCTTGTTCCAGTAACCGCCTTTGGGATCGAACACGGATCTCAGCTCCTCCACCAGGAAGGTGACATCCCCGCCCTTGCGAAACACCGCGGAGATGATGCGGGTCAGCGCCACTATCCACTGGTAGTGTTCCAGGCTCTTGGAGTTGATGAAGATCTCGAACGGACGGCGGGTCTCGTGGACTGTGCCCTCGTTGAGAATGATGTCGTTGATGGTGATGAACAGCGAGTGCTCGGAGACATGCTCCGGCGTCTTCAGCTTGTAGGTGGTGCCCATCAGCCGTTCCGGACGCAGCACAGTCTCGTGCATGTGCACCACGTCATCCTCGGGGGCCGGCGCTTCTTGCGGCTCATCCCGGGTTTTCACCTTGTAGGCGACGATTTTCCTGTCGATCTTCTTGACCATAATCTGTTCTCAGAATTTGCCGTAATAGCCTTCTTTCAAGGCGTCATAGAGGTTGGCGGCGGTGTGCAGCTCGCCATCGTATTCGATCTCTTCGTTCCCCTTCACCGTGATGACGGAGCCATCCTCCAGAGTGAACTCGTACTGAGTGTTCTCCAGATCCTTCTCCTTCACCAGTACCCCCTGGAAGGCCTCGGGGTTGAAGCGGAAGGTGGTGCAGCCCTTGAGCCCGGAGTCCGAGGCATACATGTAGATGTCCTTGAACTGCTCGAACGGGAAGTCGGTCGGTACGTTGGCCGTCTTGGAGATGGACGAATCTATCCAGCGCTGGGCCGCCGCCTGGATGTCCACGTGCTGGGCCGGACTGATGTCGTCGGCTGTGATGAAGTAATCCGGCAGCCGGCAGGCATCATCTTCGGTGTAAGGCATGGCAGCGGCGTTGATAAGCTCCCGGTAGGCCAGCAGCTCGAAGGAGTAGACATCCACGCTCTCCTTGCTCTTCTTGCCCGCCTTGATGACGTTGCGGCTGTAATGATGGGCGAAGCTCGGCTCTATGCCGTTGCTGGCGTTGTTGGCCAGTGACAGAGATATGGTGCCGGTCGGCGCTATGCTGCTGTGGTGGGTGAAACGACCACCGGTTTCGGCCAGCGCGGCCACCAGGGCGGGATCCACCTCGGCCACCTGTTGCATGTAGCGGCTGTAGCGCGCATGCAGCACCTTGCCCTTCACCTTGTCACCCAGCTTGATGCCATCGGCCGCCATCTCGGGGCGCAGCCGCAGCATCTTGCCGGTCACCTCGAACTCCTGATCCATGATGGGGGCCGGGCCCTTCTCCTTGGCCAGACGCAAGGACTCCTGCCAACCTGTCATGGCCAGCTCCTGGGAGACCTGCTCGGTGAAGGCAACAGAAGCCGCAGAGCCATATTTTATCTGCAGCATGGTGAGGGTCGAGCCCAGACCGAGGAAGCCCATGCCATGACGGCGCTTGGCTGTGATCTCCTCGCGCTGCTTGGGCAACGGCAGCTGGTTGATCTCTACCACGTTGTCCAGCATGCGGGTGAAGATGGCCACTACCTTGCGAAACGCCTGCCAATCGAAGGCGGCCCGCTCGGTGAAGGGCTCGCGCACAAACTTGGTCAGATTGACCGACCCCAGCAGGCAGGCGCCATAGGGGGGCAAGGGCTGCTCGCCACAGGGGTTGGTGGCGCGGATCTCTTCGCAGAACCAGTTGTTGTTCATCTGGTTGACCTTGTCGATCAGGATGAAGCCGGGCTCTGCATAGTCATAGGTGGAGGTCATGATGACGTTCCACAGCTTGCGCGCGGGCAGGGTCTTGTAGACCTTGCAGGCCACCTGGCCCAGCGCGTTGATCACCACCCCTTCCTTGTTCGGCCAGTCGGCCCAGAGCACCTGCTCGGGATCGTCCAGCGCAATGCCATCCTGCTTCACCTCTTTGGCGGTGTAGGGGAAGATGAGTCGCCAGGGAGCATCTTCCTTCACCGCCTTGACGAACTCTTCGGTGATGAGCAGGGAGAGGTTGAACTGGCGCAGGCGACCATCTTCCCGCTTGGCCTGGATGAACTCGATCACGTCGGGATGCCGGATATCCATGGTGCCCATCTGGGCGCCACGGCGACCGCCCGCCGACGAGACGGTGAAACACATCTTGTCGTAGATATCCATGAAGGAGAGCGGCCCCGAGGTATAGGCCCCGGCACCGGAGACAAAGGCACCGCGCGGACGCAGGGTCGAGAAGTCATAGCCGATGCCACAGCCCGCTTTCAGGGTCAGACCGGCCTCGTGCACCTTGCCGAGAATGTCATCCATCGAATCTTCGATGGTACCGGAGACAGTGCAGTTGATGGTCGAGGTGGCAGGCTTGTGCTCAAAGGCCCCGGCATTGGAGGTGATGCGGCCCGCTGGAATGGCCCCATTGCGCAGCGCCCACAGGAAGGGCTCATACCATGCATCAGGCTCGCTCTCCTGCGCCGCCAGCGCACGGGCGACCCGCTGATAAGTCTCGTCTATGGTGCCGTCGATAGGCGCCCCATCCTTGCTCTTGAGGCGATACTTGCTGTCCCAGATCTCGAGGGAGGTTTCCTGCATGGGGATGAGGGCAGAGCCGGTTCCACTCTCTAGCACAGGGTTGGATTTAGCCATTTTCAAGCCACCTTATGTGAATGCAACAACGTCATGACAGAGTCAAAAACACAACCAATAGGTTTCATATCAACCAGATAACACTATATATAGTATCTCTCTCACGGGGCGCCGATTCTATCCTAAAAAAATGCCCCGGCCAGCAGATATTTGGGCCAGGGCATTTAACCGGTTCATTCCCGATAAATTTAACGGGAGAGGGGATCTCAGGGCTTCTTGACGTACACGCTCGGCGTCTCACCCGCCATATTCAGATAGAACTCGTAGACACCATCGGCATCCGGCGAGAACTTCATGTCCTCATACTTGGAGCAGGGATTGACCGGCACAGGCTCTCCGCCCAGCACGGCGACACCATCACTCGGGCTCTTGTAGCCGAAGTTGGTGCCACAGCTCCAGCCGGTATCGGCGAACTTGAACTTGTAGGGAGCCCACTCTTTCTTGAGCGTGCCCTTGGCCATGTAGAGCTTGTCGGCCACTTTGACCACCTTGCTCTCATCGGTCGCCATCCAGTCGTTCATTTCCCCGCGCAGGTAGATGGATTTGCCATCGAAGTCGCTGTTGTCTGCCGCCTGCTCTGCACCGCCATTGGATGCGCAACCGCCTAATACCAGGGTTCCCGCCGCCAGCATCATCGTTACTGTTCTTTTGAACATGTGTCCATTCCTCAGATTATTGTGATTCCTTGGCCCATCGAACCTGGGCAGACGAATTAAAGCAGAGCGGGCATCACAAGAAAGGTAGAGTCATCACATTCTGTGCTTTTTATATCCAGCACCTGGTGCCAATGGATAAATATCGAACAGAAAAGGGGCTGGATTTTTGGGTCGAGGGAACAAGCAGTCAAATTTCGAGGTCAATTATCAGTCAACACACTGATTTTCAGGCAATAAAAAACCCCGCTCATTGAGCGGGGTTTCTTCTAATTGGGTGCCTGGCAGTGTCCTACTCTCGCATGGCGAATGCCACACTACCATCGGCGCTACCGCGTTTCACTTCTGAGTTCGGC